>Ga0308157_10000018_pt1 | contig 788120 bp, 587 predicted proteins | sample PhyBR1_FD_201035 | JGI IMG/M metagenome (GOLD analysis project Ga0308157, IMG submission 201035) | Phyllosphere microbial communities from UC Gill Tract Community Farm, Albany, California, United States - DLSLB.R1 | ecosystem: Host-associated > Plants > Phyllosphere > Unclassified | place...
GTTATTGCGGCGGGGCTCACCTCTTCCCATCCCGAACAGAGTAGTTAAGCCCGCCTGCGCAGATGGTACTGCAGTTATGTGGGAGAGTATGTCGCTGCCTTTCTTTATCAAAAACCCTGTTTCGAATGAAACAGGGTTTTTTGTTTTATGCAAAATTTAGTTTTAAAAATACAGGATCAAGTTTAAAAGTTGGGGATTAAGCAAATAAAAAAAGCAACCGATCTAACCTCCAAAGACGATTTGAAAATGAAAAGATAAAAATATAATTGAGGCCCCATTAATTTGATATTCTTGGAAAACTTACAAGAAGAGTTTTTTATAAGTTGTTTTTTTATTTACAATATAATTTTAGTGGTTTTAAAAAATCAATTTAATAATAAATCACGATATTTAAGAAAATGGTAAATTACCTTTAAACTAATATATCGTTTTCGTAAAAGGTAAAATAGTATATATTTTAGAAAATATAGTTGTGTTTTGTAAGATATTGTGGAAGTAATTTAGCAATACAGAATTAATTACTAATTAAAACGACAGTATCATGAAAACGATTTTAAAATTTAGTTTAGTAGTATTGGTAGCTATGTTTAGCTTGACTAGCTATGCAGGGAACGATGATTTTTTACTTAATGTAAAAAACGGGAAAGGTAAAGAAATCAGTTTTGCGGTAAATGAAATTCAAAAAGCCAAAGTAACAATCTATGATCAAGATCATAATGTGGTTTATAATGAAACAGTAACTGGAAAAGGGGGGATTATCAGAAGTTATAATCTTGAAGAGTTCCCAGAAGGAGTTTACTTTTTAGAGGTAGAAACCAATTTAAAGAAAGTAACGCATGAGATAGCTATCACAAGCGCAGCTACTACTTTATCCAGACGCTCTATTGCAGAGGTATACAAAGGGGATTTGAAAATGAAAAATCAAAATGTGGCTTCCACCAATTAATTGTTTTTTGGTTAGGACAATTTAACTTAGGTTAGAAAAAACAGCTCTTTTAGGGCTGTTTTTTTGTTTATATATAAATGGGTTCTGTTGTTAAGACTGTGCAAGAGGGATAGGAGCAAGCTACCAACGTAGCGCGGATAGCCCGACCGCATTAAGTAAAGGGGCGAATGGAGACATGTTAAATTAAGCCCCTTTGCTTAATGTGGTCTTGCCCAAATGAATTTGAAAATGTCAGTTTGTCATATCGTTTTATGTCAATTGTATTAGAAACTGCCAATTTACTTAGATTTTTTTTATTGGCACAATGATTGACTATAGCATCACGAGTTATTAAAACGAGTATATAATAAAATTAAATATAATAAAAATGGGTAAAATAATCGGAATTGATTTAGGTACTACAAACTCTTGTGTTTCTGTAATGGAAGGTAACGAAGCAGTTGTTATTCCTAATGCAGAAGGAAAAAGAACTACACCATCTATCATCGCTTTTGTTGAAGGTGGAGAAATTAAAGTGGGTGATCCTGCAAAAAGACAAGCAGTAACTAATCCAACTAAGACTATTGCTTCTATCAAACGTTTTATGGGACACACTTTTGCTGAAACTCAAGAAGAAGCAAAAAGAGTTCCTTACAGTGTAGTAAAAGGTGATAACAATACTCCACGTGTGGATATTGATGGTCGTTTATATACTGCTCAAGAATTGTCAGCTATGACACTTCAAAAAATGAAAAAAACTGCTGAAGACTATTTGGGTCAAACAGTTACTGAGGCAGTTATTACTGTTCCTGCTTACTTTAACGATGCACAACGTCAAGCTACAAAAGAAGCTGGTGAAATTGCTGGTCTTAAAGTTATGCGTATCATCAATGAGCCTACTGCTGCTGCTTTGGCTTACGGATTAGATAAAAAAGGAACTGATCAAAAAATTGCTGTTTACGATTTAGGAGGAGGTACTTTTGATATCTCTGTTCTTGAATTAGGAGACGGTGTATTCGAAGTGTTATCTACAAATGGAGATACTCACTTAGGAGGTGATGATTTTGACCAAGTTATCATTGACTGGTTGGCAGACGAATTCAAATCTGAAGAAGGTGTTGATTTACGTTTAGATCCAATGTCATTACAACGTATTAAAGAAGCTGCTGAGAAAGCTAAAATTGAATTATCTTCTTCTGCAGAAACTGAAATCAACTTGCCATACGTTACAGCTACGGCTTCAGGACCAAAACACTTAGTTAAAAAATTATCTCGTGCTAAATTTGAGCAATTAGCTGATTCTTTGGTAAAACGTTCTATGGAACCAGTTGCTAAAGCATTAAAAGACGCTAGTTTAACAATCAATGATATTGACGAAGTTATCCTTGTTGGAGGTTCTACTCGTATCCCAAGAATCGTTGAAGAAGTTGAAAAATTCTTCGGTAAAAAAGCATCTAAAGGTGTTAACCCTGATGAGGTTGTTGCTATTGGAGCTGCTATTCAAGGTGGAGTTTTATCTGGAGATGTAAAAGATGTATTGTTACTTGACGTAACTCCTCTTTCTTTAGGTATCGAAACTATGGGTGGTGTTATGACTGTTCTTATCGAAGCTAACACAACTATCCCAACTAAAAAATCTCAAGTATTCTCTACTGCCGCTGATTCTCAACCATCTGTTGAAATCCACGTATTGCAAGGAGCTAGAGCAATGGCTGCAGATAACAAAACTATCGGTCGTTTCCACTTAGACGGTATTCCACCAGCACCAAGAGGAGTTCCTCAAATCGAAGTTACTTTCGATATAGATGCTAATGGTATCATCAAAGTTTCTGCAACTGATAAAGGAACTGGAAAATCTCACGATATCCGTATCGAAGCTTCTTCTGGTTTAACAGCTGAAGAAATCGAAAAAATGAAAAAAGATGCTGAAGCAAATGCTGATGCTGACAAAGCTGCAAAAGAAAGAGCTGAAAAATTGAACGAAGCTGACGGAATGATTTTCCAAACTGAGTCTCAATTGAAAGAGCTTGGAGATAAATTATCTGACGAAAACAAAGTTGCTGTAGAATATGCATTGACAGAATTGAGAATGGCTCACCAATCTCAAGACTTAACTGCAATTCAAACTGCTCTTGACAACATCAATGCAGCTTGGAAAAAAGCTACTGAAGCGATGTATGCTCAAGGAGAACAAGGTCAAGCTGCTGCTGAGCCACAAGCTCAATCACAAGGAGACAATGTTGAAGACGTTGAATTCGAAGAAGTAAAATAATTTACTTTTTAGTTTATAAATTAAAACCGAGTCAGTAATGGCTCGGTTTTTTTATGGAATTGATTTTTAAAATCTGACAGAATTACTCCTTTTTGAATTTAATTTTAACCACTTCATTCGAAGTAGATGTGTCAATTTTTAAATATATTTTTAAGGAGGTTTCGTCTTTAAGCTTTAATTCAAAAGGTTGAAAACCAATATAGAAGAATTCTAAAATGTCACCTTTTTTTGCCATTATTGAAAATTCTCCATTTGAATTCGTATTCGTTTTTGTTTTGTAATTTTTGATGCTAATAGTTGCTCCAGGCAAAGGATTTCTGTTTTCGTCATAGACTGTTCCAATAAAATTTTTAGTTCCTTTTCGGGGCTTGATTTGAGCTGAATCTGTGGTTGTATTTTCTGTCAGTTCAATTTTTACAGTTTCTTGTGCTTTGATTTCCTGATTTCCTATCCCTAATAAAGCAATTATTGTGGCTGTCATAAGTATCCAAACAGAATTCTTTTTTTTGGAATCAGCACAAAATTTTCCGTTTTGATTTAATGTCATCATTTCCCCGCTTTCATGACAGGGTTTAGAAATTGATATTTTTAATTTGTTTTTCATTTTCCAAAAGTAGTTTTTTTGTCAATGTTAAATAACATTCTATACGTAAAGTTAGGGATTCTTTCGCTTCAATAATATGAAATAAATCATATAATTAACAATTTCTAAACTAAGTTTCAACTTAATAATATCTTTTTTTTTCGTAATATTACTATACAAAACATTTTATGAGAAAGATTAAATACAAGAAAGGGAAGCGCCTACACCCTTATAGTCTTGAATATACGGGTTTACACAAAGACAAAGAGATTGAAATGCAATTATTTGTTTTTGATGATTGTACCGTTGTTGAATATGAAAATGGTACAATTGCTCACTTAGAAAAAAATATCGATTTAAATAAAACCAATTGGTTGAATATTCATGGTCTAAGCGATGTGAATTTACTTAAAGAAGTTGCCGACTATTTTGATATTAACAACTTTATGTTGGCTGATATTTTAAACACAAACAAAAGGACAAAGCTAGAAGAAGAAAAAGATGTTTTGTTTTTTAATATAAAGTCGATTTTGCCTTCTGAAAGTTCTGATGATATTAGAGTTGAGCAAATTAGTTTTCTGTTAAAGAAAGGAATTTTGATTTCTTTTCAAGAAAAGAGAAGCGATTTTTTTACCCATATTCGGGAACGCATTCGAACCAATTCCGGGATTGTACGATCCAAAAAAGCGGATTATCTATTGTATATATTGCTAGATGCAGTTATTGGAAATTTTTATATTACACTTGAAGATGAGGAGGATAAAATTGAAGAACTGATAGATTGTGCCAAAAATAGTGCAGATCCAATTATCTTAGAGAAAATTGAAAAACACAGAGATAATTTCAGTTTTTTAAAACGGTCTATTATTCCGCTTCGGGATTCTTTATATGATATTAAAAGTATCCAAGAGGATACAGTTTTTGATGAAATTGAATCAAACAATTATAGTTTTTTTACTCGTTTGCATCAAAAATGTTTAGAGCTTTTAGAACAAATAGAATCAGATATGGGATCGTTAGAAAGTGCTTCAAATTTCTTTTTTGCTGCTCAGTCACACAAGATGAATGAAATTATGAAAACGCTTACGGTTATCTCTGTTATATTTATTCCGTTGACTTTTATTGTTGGAGTTTATGGAATGAATTTTGAGAACATGCCCGAATTGAGATCTCATAATGGCTACTATTTTGTAATTGGTTTTATGTGTTTGTTAGTGGTCGGAATGGTTGTATATTTTAAGAAAAGAAAGTGGTTTTAATTTTATTAAAAAAATAACAACTTTTATTATTAAAACTGATTTTGGTCATATTTATAAGGAAATTTAACCTTTAATTTTGTTGACTGCTTATTAAGATAAAAAAATAAAAAATTTAAATATGAAAAAAGCTATTTATATCGCTACTATTGAAGAGAATTGTGGCAAAACAATAATTACTTTAGGGTTATTAAGAATGCTTTTAGGAAAAACTGCAAAAGTAGGGTATTTTAGGCCTATAATAGAAGATTGTGAGGAAGGAAAAAAAGATACTCATATCGAAATGGTTCTTTCCTATTTTGACTTAGATATAGATTATGAAGATGCTTATGCGCTATCTAAAAGCAAGTTAATTAAGAAAAAAAATAAAGGAAAATTAGGAGAAGTTGTTGATTTAATCATCGAAAAATATAAGAAAATCGAAGATCGCTTTGATTTTATTTTGGTTGAAGGAACTAGTTTTACAGGAGAAGGAACTGTGATAGAATTAGATACCAATGTTCTAATCGCTAAAAATCTTCAAATTCCAACAATCATCGTTGGGTCTGGTGTTGGTAAAACCTTAGATGAATTAATTGATAATTTAAATTTAGCTTATAATTCATTTAAAGTTAAAGAAGTTGAAGTATTGGCAGTAATTGCTAATAAAGTTCAGCCAGAAAATATTGAGTTGGTTACTACTGGTTTACAAAAAAACATGCCACCATCGGTGCTAATCAATTCTATACCTTTGATTAGTACTTTGAACAATCCTACGATACAAGAAATAGTTGAAGTTTTGGATGCCAAAATATTGTTTGGTCACGATTATTTACACAATCAAACGGGAAGTTATAGTATTGGAGCAATGCAATTGTGTAATTACTTATTGCATTTAAAAGAAAATGGATTAATCATAACTCCTGGAGATAGAGCTGATATTATTCTAGGAGCTTTGCAGGCTAATGAATCAGTTAATTATCCATCAGTTTCAGGAATTGTATTGACCGGCAATATTACGCCAGAGGATAGTATTATGAAATTGATTGAAGGACTTTCGCCAGTAGTGCCTATTATTACTGTAGAAGGGGGAACATATCATATTGCAAATAAAATTGGTAATATCAAACCAAAAATCCATCCTACGAATCTACAAAAGATCGAAACCTCTATTAATACATTTGATAAATATGTTGATTTAGATGTTTTAATCGATAAATTTAATGCTTTTGAAGCTGAGGGTATGACACCTAAAATGTTTCAATATAATTTGGTTAAAAGAGCTAAAGCACATAGAAAACACATTGTCCTACCAGAAGGAAATGATGAAAGAATTATCATAGCTGCTGCTCGTTTACAAGCGATGGATGTTGTTGATCTTTCCATCATTGGAAATAAAAAACAAATTGAAAATAAAGTAGCTGAATTAGGTTTAGAGTTTGATTTTTCTAGAGTGCCGATCATTAATCCAAGAGAATCTGAATTCTATGACGATTATGTAAACACTTATTATGAATTAAGAAAAGCCAAAAATATAAGTTTAGCAACAGCAAAAGATTTGTTGGAAGATGTCTCTTATTTTGGTACAATGATGGTATATAAAGGACATGCTGACGGAATGGTTTCTGGAGCAGCGCATACTACTCAACACACTATTTTGCCTGCGTTACAATTCATTAAAACCAAACCAAATTCTTCTGTAGTTTCTTCAATATTCTTCATGTGTTTGGAAGATCGTGTTTCTATCTTTGGAGACTGTGCTATCAATCCAAATCCTACTGCAGAACAATTGGCAGAAATTGCTATTTCATCAGCAGATTCAAGTTTGGCATTTGGAATTGAACCAAAAGTTGCCATGCTATCTTATTCATCAGGTTCATCAGGAAAAGGAGATGAAGTTGACAAAGTAAGAGCTGCAACCGAAATAGTAAAACAAAAACGTCCTGATCTTAAAATTGAAGGGCCAATTCAATATGATGCAGCAGTCGATTTGGAAGTAGGGCAAAGTAAAATGCCAAATTCAGAAGTTGCAGGGCGCGCTAGTGTTTTGGTTTTCCCAGATTTGAATACAGGAAATAATACTTATAAAGCGGTTCAAAGAGAAACAGGTGCATTAGCAATCGGACCAATGTTACAAGGTTTGAATAAACCTGTAAACGATTTGAGTCGTGGTTGTACTGTTGATGATATTATTAACACCGTTGTTATTACAGCTATTCAAGCTCAAGATATGTAAAAAAAAGTGCAGAGTTCAAAGCTGCTAAGCTTTTTACTTTCTCAGAAAAGTATTAAAAAAAAACTTAGAAACATAGAGACTTAGACTCTTAGAAACTAAAATAAATAAATATAAAATGAAAATAGTAATTATAAATTCAGGCAGTTCTTCTATAAAATACCAATTAATTGAAATGCCTGCAGGCGATGTGATTTGTTCAGGAATGATTGACAGAATTGGTTTGGATACTTCAAATTTTAGTTATGTAACCAATACCAATAAAATTGAGGAAGTTTTGCCTATTGCTAACCACAAAATTGGATTGCAAAAAATCGCTCAATTACTAATGGACGAAAAAGTTGGTGTGATTCAAAGTACTGAAGAAATTAAAGCTGTTGGACACAGAGTGGTGCATGGTGGAAGCTCTTTTTCGGACACTACATTGATTACAGCAGAAGTAAAAGAAGAAATTAGAAAATTATGTGATTTAGCTCCTTTGCATAATCCAGCTAATTTAGAAGGAATTAATGTTGCCGAAGAAATTTTTACATCAGCCAAACAAATTGTTGTTTTTGATACTGCTTTCCATCAAACAATGCCTGTAGAAGCGTATAAATATGCTATTCCTAATTACTTGTTGAATGAGCATAAAATTAGAGCGTATGGCTTTCATGGAACCTCTCACAAATACGTTTCAGAAAAAGCTATAGAATATTTAAAAGCTACAAATCAACCTCATAAAAATATAATCTCGATTCACTTAGGTAATGGATGTAGTATTACTGCAGTAAAAGATGGAAAATGTATCGAAACTTCGATGGGATTCACACCAATTAGTGGATTAGTTATGGGAACTAGAAGCGGCGATATTGATCCATCGGTAATTTTCCATTTGATTAAATCATTGAATTATACTCCAGATGAAGTAAACACTTTATTGCAAAAACAAAGTGGTATGCTTGGGCTGACAGGTTTCAGTGATTTGAGAGATATTCAGGCGAACGCTGCTAATGGAAATAAAGATTGTCAATTGGCTTTAGCCATGAACACGTATAGAATTAAAAAATATATTGGGTCTTATACAGCGGCTTTAAACGGTTTGGATGCAATTATTTTTACAGCAGGTATTGGAGAAAATTCAGCTGAGATTAGAAAATTAGTTTGTACTGATATGGCGTTTTTCGGACTGGAATTAGACGATGCTAAAAACGGAATTCGTTCTAAAGAAGTTCGTGAAATCAATTTACCACAATCGAGAGCAAAAATTTTAGTTATTCCAACAGATGAAGAATTCGAAATTGCTAATCAAGTGTATCACTTGTTGTTGAACTAAAATGTAAGAATAAATTTTTAAAAAAGCTTCTGTATTCAGAAGCTTTTTTTGTGCTCAAAATTGAAGAATTGTAATTATATTTGATAAAAAACTTCACATTTTGAAAACTAAACTATTTAAGATTCTTCTTTTCGGTTTAATATCAATACAGCTTACTGCTCAAGAGCTGCTTCCTTTTGTTGAAAATTATAGTAAATCCAATTATCGAGGAGATAATCAAATTTGGAATGTAGTACAAGGGAGAGACAATGCTATGTACTTTGCCAATAATTACTATTTGCTGCGGTACGATGGTGTAAAATGGGAAAAATATGCGCTGCCAAACAAAACAATAATTAGATCAATAATGGTTGATGGGGACAAGATTTATTCGGGTTCTTATCAAGAATTTGGTTATTGGTATCGAAAAGATGCTAAGATGCATTATGTTTCTATTTCAAAAGGTAAAAATGTTTTTGATGCTAATAATAATGAAGAAATTTGGAAGATATTTAAGTTTAATGATAAAATTTATTTTCAGTCCTTTAATGGTATTTTTATATTCGATGGAAAAATTATAAAAGAGATAAAACTACCATTTTTAATCTCCTACTGTTTTGTTGTCGATGATCAATTACTGATCGCTTCAGTCAAAAACGGAATTTATAAAATAAATAAGAGCAAGACAGAGAAAGTAGAAGGTTTATCGTTATTAGAGAAAAACGTAATACACGCCATTTGTAAGTATCAAAACAAAACCTATTTCTTTACCAAAAAAAATGGTGTCTATGTGTTTGAAAATAATATTTTGACTCCTTGGAAAAACGATTTAAACGAGGTTTTAAAATTAGCTAATATCAATGTTGCTCAATTCATCCAAAAAGACAAATTGATTATAGGTACAGCCAATAATGGGGTTTATATTATTGATTTGATTAATGGAACTTATAAAAATATCAATCGAAATAATGTTTTAATGAACAACTCTGTTTTGAGTATTTTCCAAGACAAAGAAAATGATTTGTGGTTAGGTCTCGATAATGGAATTGCTCATATAGAGGTCAATTCTCCTATTTCGATATTTTATGATAGTTCTGGAGTTTTAGGCTCAGTATATTCGGTTGTAAGTACACCAAACGGCTATTTGATGGCTTCGAATCATGGAGTTTTTAAATATGATGGGAAACAGTTTTCTTTAATTCCTAATGCACAAGGACAAGCCTGGAATATAACTAAGATTTATGATCAATATTTAATTGGCCATAATGACGGAACATTTATTTATAAAAATGGTTTGTTTAGTAAGTTGAGTGATGTCAATGGCGGCTGGAATTTGACTAAAAGTGCTATCAATAATTCGTATTTGCAAGCAACCTATAGCGGAATAGTGATTTATGATGATGCGAATAATTTGAATCAAAAGGTATTTATAAAAGGATTAGTTAAACCAATTAAATATCTTGCTCAAAACAGAAAGAATGAAATTTGGGCAGCTGATAGTAATAGAGGATTGTATCGTATTCTGTATGATGATGCTTACGAAACCAAAATTGACAATGTGACACAACGTTGTAAAATAAACAATGATTTTGGAGTGAAAATATTCGAGTTTAGAAATGAAATTCTTTTTTTGATTAATAATTCCTGGTACACATATAACTCTATAAGTAATCAATTGGAATCTAGTCAATTGTTTAATAAAGTTTTTAAAGGAGTGTCAGACATTGTCTCTATTGATGAAAATCATTTTATGGTGCTTCAAGACGGGCTTTTGTATCTTATTTATGCTAAGGATAATAAATTTATTAGAAATAGAATTCAAGAAAAATATTATACTGGGAAAATTATCAATGACAACCTGAAAGTATTTAAGGATAAGGACAATTATTTATTAAATCTAGATGATGGTTTTATCTCATTAGATTTAAAAAATGATGATGCGAAAGAGAATATTAATTTAAAAATTGAGGCTTTCAATAATGATGTTTTTGTTAAAAATCATTCAAAAGTTGAGCACAATTCAGAGTTAAAAATACACGTAATATCAGGTATTTATGGTGCTTCAACCCCAGATTTGTATTATAGACTTGATGGGAAAAATGATTTCGTTCTGATAAAAGATGGTTTGATCCTTCTTAATAATCTCAATAGTGGTTCTCATGATGTTGCGATTTATTATAATGACGGTTTGAATTATAGAAAAGTGACTGATTTTCAATTTGATGTAGCTAATTCTTGGTTTTTATCTAATTGGATGTTAGTTATTTATCTTATAGTGATTGGACTCATCTTGTATCTTTATTATAAATGGAATAAGATGAAGTATATTCAAAAGTTAAAATTGCAAGAAGAAGAATTAAAACACCAAAGAGAAATTCTAGAAATAGAATTGAAAACCGAAAATGAATTGAATATCCAGGAATATGAAAAGCATATTCTAGAACTCGAATTACAATCTAAATCTTCGGAAGTAGCTGGAAAATCACTATCTATTGCTAAACAAAGCGAAATGATCGAAAACATCCAATTCCTATTGGATACAGAAACAGATTTGGATAGACTTAAAAGTGAAATAAAGAAAACAATAAAAATTAATTCAGTTAATAAGCATGAATGGGAAATTTTTGAAACCAATCTGAACCAAATTAACAATGAGTTTATTGTTAATCTTTCTAAAAAATATCCAAATTTAACTTCTAAAGATATTAAGCTTTGTGTGTATCTAAAAATGAACCTTTCTTCTAAAGAAATTGCTCCTATGATGAATATTTCATTCAGAGGAGTAGAACTACATCGTTATCGCTTGCGAAAAAAGTTAGGGCTTTCTCAAGACGAAATACTTTCAAATTTCCTATTATCAATATAAAATAAAGGGCTATTTTGTAACAGTTTGTATTTTTTTTACAGAAGAATAATACATCATTATTACATCATTCTCTTTGATGTAGTCGTTACAAAATTCATAAATCTATTAAAAAATAAAGGTTTTTTTAACAAAACACATTTTGATGTATTTGTGTAGCGGTACTATTTTCTTTACTAAAACGTTGTATTTCATTAAATTAGCTTAACTAACTAAATGATTAACAAAACGTATGAGAAATTTTATTTTTGGTTTTTTAGCGCTTATTCTACTTCCAGGATATATGTCTGGTCAAGTAGTAAAAGGAAAAATATTGGATCAGAGTGGAATTGGAATTCCTACTGTATTTATTACAGTTGGTAATTCAAGTGTTCATACTTATTCTGATATTGATGGAAGTTTTAGTATCAAAGCCAATGTAGGTGATATACTAAATATAAGTTTAGTCGGTTTTGATCCACAAGCAGTTCCTGCAACAGCAGAACCAATGACTATAACGTTGAAAGAATCCCAAGATACCAAACTAGATGAAGTAGTTGTGATTGGGTATGGAACCGCGAAAAAAAGAGACTTAACTGGTTCGAGCGTAAAAGTGTCTGGTAAAGACGTAGCAGATAAACCAAATACCAATCCAGTATCGTCTATGCAAGGTAAAGTATCTGGGCTTTCGGTGGTAGATACAGGAAAACCAGGTCAGGCATTAGACGTGCGTATTAGAGGTACAGCAAGTAGATATCAAACACAACCACTATATGTTGTTGATGGACTTTGGACTGATAATATTGACTTTATTAATCCCAATGATATAGAATCAATGGAGATTTTGAAAGATGCCTCTTCTTTGGCAATTTTTGGAGCTCGTGGTGCAAATGGTGTTATCATTGTGACTACAAAAAGAGCGAAAGAAGGTAAAACCACAATCAATTATTCTACAAGTTTAGGAATGAAAGATATCACAGGGAAACCTTCTTTGACTAATGCTTCAGATTTTAAAAAATTATATGACGAACAAAGAATTAATCAAGGATTAGCACCTTATGGTTTTTATAATGTCTATACTGCAGATACTGATTGGATTAATGCAATAGAGAATAAAGGTGCTACTATTATGACTCATAATATTAGTGTTACAAACGGAACAGAAAAAAACAAATTATATATTGGGGCTGGTTACACTGAAGACGAAGGACTTATAAAAAATGAAGATTATAAAAGATTTACATTTAATGTCAATGATGAACTGGAAGTAAGTGATGCGATAAAATTAGGAGTGAATTTAGGGGGGTCTAATTCTAAATTACCTCAATTACATGATTTTATACGTACTATTCAAGCGACTCCAATAGTTGAGCCATTCAATGATGAACAGGGATTATACAATCAATTACCATCGCAAATTGGGGGAGCACAAGTTGGAAATCCAGTATTGGATGTTGAAGGGGTTGCCAACGGAACAAGTTTGGCAAGCGAATTTAGATTTATCGGTAGTGTTTTTACAGAAATAAAATTTTTAAAAGATTTTAAATTTAGAGCCTCGTTTTCTGCTGATTTAGGAAATAAAGATGAAAGAACTTACGCTCCTGTTTATAATGTGTGGGATAACGAAACTAATCAGCCAACACTTTATCGAAGCCTTTCATTAACGGAAGTAGGACAATATAAAACAGACGATAAAAAGACTCAAGAGGATTATTTATTGACTTATACAAAATCTTTAGGGAATCATAATTTTACACTTCTGGCCGGATACAATCGAAATTATCAATACTATTCTCAATTATCAGGTAAAGTGAAACAATATCCTAATGGTGAACCTATTCCACATGACCCTAGATTTTGGTATGTGAATACATTCCCTTATGGTGATCCTACTACTAAATTTGCCTTTTCTGACCAATGGGATCGAGCTAGTGCATCTTATTTTACCCGTTTGTTATATAACTATGATGGAAGATATATTTTAAATGCTTCATTTCGTAGAGATGGTTCATCAGAGTTGAGAGAATGGCAAAATTTCTGGACAATAGGTGCCGCATGGGATATTTCCAAAGAAAAATTTATGGAAGATCAAAAAACATTTGACAACTTAAAACTTAAAGGATCTTATGGAACTTTAGGAAATCAATATACATCAATTCATTATCCGACCTATCCTAATTATAAAAATGGTGAATCGGCAGTATTTGGTGAATCATTGGTTCCAGCTTATGTGTTGGCATATCGTAATAATCCTGATTTACGTTGGGAAACGGTTACCTCTTATGAAGCAGGAATTGAGGCAACAATGTTAAGTAATAAATTAAAATTAGAGGCTACCTATTATAACAAAACAACGGACGATTTATTGACATTCGTTGATTTAGGAAGTGAACAATTTTATACTAATTCTGGTAAAATTGAAAACAAAGGTATAGAATTCAGTGCTTCTTGGAATGATGAGATCAATGATAATTGGAATTACTCGCTAAGTGGTAATTTCTCTACGATTGATAATGTTGTTAAATCTGTTTATATTGAAGGCTTCCAGGTTTTTGATGGACCTTCTATTATGACAGCTGGTGCACCAATGGGGTCTTTTTATGGCTATACTGTTGAAGGATTGTATCAATCTTATGCTGATGTATTAGCTTCGCCTCCTAGTACTTTAGGATCTTATGGACCAGGAGATTTTAAATACAAAGATGTAAACGGAGATGGTAAACTTACGCCAGAGGACAGATCGGTAATTGGTAATCCAACTCCTGATGTTTCTTATGGTTTCTCTGCAGGTCTTAATTATAAAAACTTTTCACTTACTATAGATTTTGCAGGAGTTTATGGAAATGAAATTTACAGAGATTGGGGTAATGGATCCACTTTTGCTCAGTTCAATTATAGAACAGAAAGATTAGATCATTGGACTGCTGCAGGTTCATCTAACTGGGAGCCTAGAATAAATGATGGTTCAGCATATAACCAATTGGCATCAACATATATGATTGAAGATGGTAGCTATCTTAGACTGAGAAATCTACAATTTGGATATACATTTAATTCTGAATGGATTGAAAAAGCTAGTATTCAAAATTTGCGTTTGTACTTAAATGCACAGAATCTATATACATGGACAAAAGCATCTGGATTTACTCCTGATATTGGTGGAACTCCTACTAAATTTGGTGTAGATAATGGAGGTTATCCTGTGGCAAGAGTTATTTCATTAGGGTTAAATGTAACTTTTTAAAAATAAACAGATTATGAAAAGTATAAATTATAAAATAATAATATATTCTCTAATAGTGTTTTTAGCATTGCCATTATTAAATTCTTGTGATGATGCTGAGTTTTTAGATAGAAGACCATTAGGGACTGCAGCCGAAGGTGATTTGGCTGCTGGAGGTTTTGAAGAAAAAGCTTTTGGACTATATGGACAAATTCGTACTTCAGATGGAGTTACAAATTGGTGTAGATTTTTCTTTGAATCAATACGTTCTGATGATGCTTATACAGGAAGTGATACAGGAGACCAAACTAATTTTGATCCTTATTTTGAGAAATATCAATATACTACCACTCATTTTATGAATACCAATAACTGGAATGGTCATTATAAAGTGATTTATGCCTGTAATGATTTGATAGATGCTGTTGATAAGGCAGGAGCAACTGATGAAGGAAGTTTGACAAATAAAGCTGAGGCAATGGTAATACGTGCATTTCTTTATTTTGATTTGCGTAGAGATTATGGTGAAGTGCCAATTGTTCTTAATAAAGTGGTTGCCCCTGGTGATGCTATAAAACCTAAAAGTACAGTTGCTGAAGTGGATGCACAAATCATTAAAGATTTAACTTTTGCTTCAGAGCATTTACCTTTAAGTTGGCCTGCATACCCTGGAAGAGCAACCAAAGGATTTGCAAACACTTTATGGGCAAAATTATATTTGTATCAAAATAATTGGGCAAAATCTTTAGAAAAATCTCAAGAAGTAATAGCATCAGGTCAGTATTCATTGTTTACTTCTTATGCTGATTTGTTCAAAGAAGGAGGAGACAATTCACCTGAAGCAGTTTTTGAAGTTCAATTTTTGCGTACAGGAGGAATAAATTATTCTAATAATTATTGGGAAGCTCAAGGTGTAAGAGGACAAGGTTCTTGGGATTTAGGCTTTGGAATGAATGTTCCTACTACAAATTTGCTGGGAGCCTACGAAGCAAATGATCCAAGAAGACTAGCTACTGTTTTATATTCAGGCCAAGATGACGGTAATGGTTTAATCTTACCATCAGTACCGACAGTACCACAACCATATTGGAATAAAAAAGCTTATACAACGCCTAGTGTGCGACAAAATTTTGGTGAAAATAAAAACCATTGGATTAACATCAAAATACTTCGTTATGCAGATGTGCTTTTGATGGCGGCAGAAGCTGCTAATGAATCTGGAAATACAGCTGCTGCAATTGATTATCTAGAAATGGTTAGAGCGAGAGCGAGAGGGAATAATGCTGGAATTTTACCTAAAGTGATAGGTAGTCAATCAACTTTACGTACTGCAATTAAACAGGAAAGAAGAATTGAGTTTGCAATGGAAGGAGAGCGCTTCTACGATTTAGTTCGTTGGGGTGATGCAGTTAATACATTGGGAGGATTAGGCTATCAGAACAAAAACAAGTGGTATCCAATTCCTCAAACAGCTATTGATCAATCTGGAGGAGTTTTGAAGCAAAATCCTGATTATTTATAATAATTTGATTTAAAAATATAAAACTTACTACAAATGAAAATTAATAAATCAATGATAAAGAAAGCCTTTGGAATAGTATTTATTCTGATGGCTTTAGGATGCCAAGATATGGAGAGACCAGAATTAGGAGATTATCCAGTTGATGAGAATCCTCCTGGTGGACCTTTAAAATTTTATGTTCCTTTTGATGATAATACTACAGATCCATTGCGATTTGCTGTTGATAATATTCGAGCAAATTTCCCTACAGACAATCCACTTGCCCAAACTGAGGGAATAAATGGAAAGGGAGTGCAAGGAGGTACAGCTAAAAAATTTATAGCCTATTCATCTGCTAATGATTTTGATGTAACTGCAGCTAGTTTTACAGTTTCATTTTGGGCAAAACATGGCACACCAACTCAAACAGAGTTTGCATTTGCATTGACTAGTGATAATTGGGCTAAGGCAGCTATGTTTGTAATGGTGGAAGGAACAAGTGCAAAGCCTATCTTAAAATTTTATGTAGATGAGCAACCAGCGACAGGTGGATCTGATAAATGGTTCGAATGGGTAAATGAAAAGTCCGTGCCTGGAATATTTGATAATCAATGGCACCATTATGCATTTGTTTATGATGGTACTATTTCAAAAATGATTCTTTATAGAGACGGTGTGGTTCATGAGCCATTAAGCCAATGGACAAATCATGGAAATGTTAAATTCAATGCTGAAAAAGTTGGTAGTTTAAGAATTGGTGGGTCTGGAAATCCTGAAGAAGCTTGGATGAATTCTTGGACAGGAGCTTTGGATCAATTCAGATTGTATGCGTCTGCTTTGACTGCTACCGAAGTAATGGCTTTATACACCAATAAAGAATAAGTTTAAGTTTTAAATAAATAGTCCACGTACAATTGTTGACTATTTTTTAGCAGATGTTTTTTGTATAACATGTAAAAAAGGTTAATATGAAAAAAATAATTGGACTGTTTCTATTCATTTTTTTAATCTCTTTTTTAATCTCTTGTTCTAAATCACCCAAAAAAGGAGAAAATGATAATACATCATTATCAACGACTCCCGAATCACCAGTAACAGTTTTGACCGATGAACAAGCCATGGATCAGGTTCAAAAAGATGCAATAAAATATTTTTGGGATTATGCTGAACCTAATTCGAAATTAGGGAGAGAACGCTATCACACAGAAGATCCTAGTTTCGAGGCAAATAAAGTTACCACTGGAGGTTCGGGTTTTGGACTAATGTCTTTGATTGTTGGTGTTGAAAGAGGTTTTATACCAAGAGCCGAAGCCGTTAGCCGAATGACAACAGCTATGAATTTTCTCGAAAAAGCAGATCGATTTCATGGAGCTTGGCCTCATTGGATGGATGGAACCACAGGGAAAGCCATTTTTTTTGGCAATAAAAAAGATGATGGTGGTGATATTGTAGAAACTGCTTTTTTATGCCAAGGTTTGATTGCAGTGAGGGAATATTTTAAAAATGGAAACTCCCAAGAAAAAGCATTATCAGACAAAGCGGATAAATTATGGAAAGGAGTGGAATGGAAGTGGTATACTAATGGTAAAAATGTAATGTATTGGCATTGGTCTCCTACTTATGAATGGGAGATGAAATTTCCATTAGAAGGATATAACGAGTGTTTGATTGCTTACATTATGGGAGCTGCTTCTCCAACTCATCCTATTCCTAATGCCGCTTATCACGAAGGATGGACTCGAAACGGAACAATAACAACAACTAAAAAACAATACGGAATTCCTTTAGTGTTTAAATATAATACTGAGAACGGAAATGCAGGACCATTGTTTTGGGCGCAATATTCTTACTTAGGATTAGATCCTACAAAACTTTCAGACAAGTATGCAAATTATTGGGAATTGACACAAAATCAAGCTAAAATTATTTATAAATATTGTGTCGATAATCCCAAAAAATGGAAAGGATATTCAGATAAATGTTGGGGACTCACAGCGAGTTATACTCGAAATGAGGATGGATCAACAGGATATTCTGCACATGATTCGGACAATGATTTGGGAGTTATTACTCCAACTGCGGCTCTATCTTCTTTTCCATATACACCTGCCGAATCGATGAGGTTTTTGCATTATTTATACGATGAAAACAAAGCAAAATATATTGGAATAGCTGGACCTTATGACGCCTTTTCGCCACATTATAATTGGGTTACACCTCGTTATTTAGCCATAGATCAGGGAACAATAGCGCCAATGATCGAAAATTATCGTACTGGTTTAATCTGGAAATTATTCATGAACGCTCCCGAAGTAAAACAAGGCTTGAAGAATCTGGGTTTTCATTCTGGAAAGTATGGTTTTTGATGAATTTTTTATAAAATGATGTTAATAAATAGTTGAATTTAAATTCTTTAGAGATGTAGGCATGATTGTTGGAAACAAACCAGCATTAAATCAGAAGTTACATTTGAATTTTAAAATAAAATAAATAGAAAATGAGAAAAATTGTAATTGCAATACTCCTTGGCTCTGTTTTTTTTGGCTGTAGCCAAAAGAAGGAAAATGAAAAAGACTCTAAAATCAAATCTAAAGATGCATTTGTGGCTGAGTTATTATCCAAAATGACTTTGGATGAAAAGTTAGGGCAATTGAATTTACCAACTTCTGGGGATATTACTACCGGGCAGGCTAATAGCTCAAATATTGCAAAAAACATAGCTGAGGGGAAAGTAGGAGGTTTGTTTAATATCAAATCTGTTCAAAAAATCAGGGAGGTACAACGAATTGCAGTTGAAAAAAGCCGCTTGAAAATCCCTTTGATTTTTGGTATGGACGTAATTCACGGTTACGAAACTACTTTTCCTATTCCACTTGGATTGTCGTGTACTTGGGACATGAAATTGATTGAAAGAAGTGCCCAAATTGCAGCGCAGGAAGCAAGTGCCGATGGGATCAATTGGACTTTTTCTCCTATGGTTGATATTTCTCGTGATCCTCGCTGGGGTAGAATTTCTGAGGGTTCAGGGGAAGATGCCTATTTGGGAAGTCAAATAGCCAAAGCAATGGTAGATGGATACCAACAACATGATCTTTCTAAAAACAATTCAATTTTGGCATGTGTTAAACATTTTGCGTTATATGGTGCGCCAGAAGCGGGTCGTGATTACAATACCGTTGACATGAGTCATATCCGAATGTATAATGAATATTTTCCTCCTTATAAAGCAGCAGTTGACGCTGGTGCGGGATCAGTTATGGCTTCTTTTAATGAAGTTGATGGAGTTCCTGCTACTGGAAATAAATGGTTAATGACTGATGTTTTAAGAGATCAGTGGGGTTTCAAAGGTTTTGTGGTTACTGATTTTACAGGTATTCCTGAAATGATTGCTCACGGAATGGGAGATTTGCAAACGGTTTCTGCATTAGCGTTAAATTCCGGAGTGGATATGGATATGGTAGGTGAAGGTTTTTTAACGACTTTGAAAAAATCTGTAGAAGAGAAAAAAGTATCTATTGAACAAATAGATAAGGCAGTTACACTCATTTTGAATGCTAAATATGACTTGGGATTGTTTGAAGATCCTTATAAATATTGTGATGAGAATAGGGCAAAAACTGAAATATTTACGACTGCAAGCAGAAATGAAGCCCGTCAGATCGCGGCTCAATCAATGGTTTTGCTAAAAAATCAAAATCAATTATTGCCTCTGAAAAAATCAGGAACTATTGCGCTTATCGGTCCATTGGCGGATGCCAAAGAAAATATGCCGGGAACTTGGAGCGTAGCTACAAGAATGGAAAATGCAATATCTCTATTAGCAGGAATCAAAGAAGTAGGAGGACCTTCTGTAAAAGTATTGTATGCAAAAGGTAGTAATCTAGATTATGATGAAACTTTTGAGACTAATGCTACTATGTTTGGTAAAACTTTGCATAGAGATAATCGACCTAAAGAAGTAATGATTGCCGAAGCTTTAAAAGTAGCCAAGCAAGCCGATGTAATTGTGGCCGCTCTTGGCGAATCTGCTGAGATGAGCGGAGAGAGTAGCAGCCGTACCAATTTAGAAATCCCACAGGCTCAAAAAGATTTGTTGAATGCGTTATTAAAAACAGGAAAACCAGTTGTACTCGTTTTATTTGATGGTCGACCATTAGTTATAAAAGATGAAAATGATACCGTTCCTGCAATTTTGAATGTTTGGTTTGCAGGTACAGAAGCTGGTCATGCTATTGCTGATGTCTTGTTTGGCGATGTAAATCCTTCTGGAAAATTAACAGCGACTTTCCCTAGAAGTGTCGGACAAGTGCCAATTTATTATGCTGCGAAAAACACCGGAAGACCCTTAATGAACTCTGAAGGTAAATTTGAAAAATTCAGATCTAATTATTTAGACGAAAGAAACGAACCACTGTTTCCTTTTGGTTACGGATTAAGTTATACCAATTTTACGTACTCAAAACCAACAATTTCAGCTAATAAAATGAATTCTAATGAGAAAATTAAAGTAAGTGTTGAGGTAGCTAATACTGGAAATTATGATGGAAAAGAAGTCGTTCAATTATATATAAGAGACGTCGTTGGTTCAGTAACCAGACCTCTTAGAGAGCTTAAAGGGTTCCAAAAAATATTGCTTAAAAAAGGGGAAAAGAAAACTGTAACATTCGAAATCAGTGTGGAAGATTTGAAATTTTATAATTCTGATTTGAAATTTGTTGCTGAACCAGGATTGTTTGAAGTTTTCGTTGGAGGAAGCTCAAATGCAGATAAAAAAGTTAGTTTCAATTTAGTTAATTAAGTTTGGTTAGTTATTTGGTTAGCCCTTCGTTTTGGTTAGACGAGGGGCTTTTTTTTAAGTTAAATATTTATTGTTTGAATAACTTTAATTTTAAGTGATGAGTAAAATAGTAAGAGTTTTTCTCCTTTTAATACTAATAGCTGTTTTCCTGTCTTGTAGTGTAAAAAAGAATGGGGTAATTGCACATCGTGGAGCTTGGAAAAAAAATAATCTCCCCGAAAATTCTATTGCTGCTCTTAGACATGCAATTGATTTGAATGTTGCAGGTTCAGAATTTGATGTTCAAATGACTGCTGATGATTCACTTGTCATTAACCATGATCCTCATTATAACAAATTGATTATTGAAGAAACAAAATATGCTGATTTAATTAAGTTTAAATTATCTAATGGAGAGAAACTTCCAACTTTGCACGAATATATTGTTGAAGGGAAAAAGAATAATAAACATACAATTTTGGTATGCGAAATAAAACCTTCAATAATAAGTATAGAAAGAGGAAAAAAAATCGCTCTGAAAGCTGTTGAAACCATAAAGAAATTCAAAGCTGAAAAAATAACATGTTACATCAGCTTTGATTACGAAATTTTAAAGCAAATTAGAAAAGTAGATACTAAGGCTACCTTACAATATTTAGAGGGAAATAAATCCCCTCAGGAGGTTAAATTAGATGCTATTTCTGGTATTGATTATCATTATTCTGTTTTCAAAAAGCATCCCGAATGGATTAAAGAAGCAAAAGATAACCACATAATTTTAAACGCTTGGACTGTAAATGAGCCTGCTGATATGGATTGGATTATCGAGAATAATTTTGACTATATAACCACAAACGAACCTGAACTTTTAACTCAAAAAATAAAACAGAAAAAATAGTATTCATTCGTGTTCTTACTTTTAAAAAGCGATAAATAAGCGTATTAGTAAATATAAAATAAGATGAAAAAAATACATAAATTTTTGATGGTTACTGTTTCGTGTCTTTTAGGACTCAACAATAATAACATATTAGCTCAAAATAAAACAGATTGGTTTGATCCCAATAAACCAGCGACTACCTATTGCAATCCAATAAATATTGGTTACAATTATACAACCCAAAATCACAACGGAATTCCAGAATCTCGTCGTTCAAGTGCCGATCCTGTTATTATTACCTATAAAGGCGAATATTATTTATTTGCGACTAATCAAGCTGGATTTTTCTGGAGCAAAGATATGTCAGACTGGAACTTTGTTTATGGAAGTTTTCAACGTCAGCCAGGAGATGATGACCAATGTGCGCCTGCTGCTTGGGTCGTAAATGACACTTTGTTTTATGTAGGTTCAACTTGGAAAAAAGATCATCCAATTTGGAAAACTGCCGATCCAAAATCAGGAAGATGGACAAGACATGTAAATACGGCAATGTTGCCCACTTGGGATCCTGCAATTTTTCAGGATGATGATAAAAAGGTTTATATGTACTACGGTTCAAGTGGAAAATTACCTTTAGTTGGTGTTGAGGTTGATTATAATACATGGCTTCCAAAAGGAAATCAGGCTGATTATGCAAAACTGTATGAAGCGACCGAAGTTGAAGATATTCAGAAGCCATATGGGCAAGCAAAAGCGGTTGTTGGTTTGAATCCTTCAGCACACGGATGGGAGCGTTTTGGTCCCAATAATGATATGGAACCTGCACCATGGGGAAATTTTATCGAAGGAGCATGGATGACCAGACACAACGGGAAATATTACATGCAATACGGAGCTCCTGCAACTGAATTTAAAGGTTATGCCAATGGTGTTCATGTTGGCGATAATCCTCTCGGGCCATTTGTTTATCAAAAGCACAATCCAATGTCGTATAAACCAGGTGGTTTTGTGATTGGGGCTGGACATGGAAATACTTTTGTCGATAATTTTGGTAATTATTGGAATACTGGTACTTGTAAAATATCCATAAAAGATCGTTTCGAAAGAAGAATTGATATGTTCCCAGCTGGATTTGACAAAGATGATGTAATGTATTCGATAACTTCTTATGGTGATTTTCCAATTGTGCTTCCAACGGGACAAAGGGATCAGACCAAAGGAGCTTCTTCAGGTTGGATGTTACTTTCGTATAAAAAACCTGTGACAGTTTCATCTACAGAAGAGTGTAGTGAGGTTGAAACTCATAGAGTGGATAACGGAAACAAAAAAGTATATGAAAAATTCTGCTACGATGCTTCCAATTTAACAGACGAAAATATTCAGACGTATTGGTCAGCAACTACTGATAAACCTGGCGAATGGCTACAACTTGATTTAGGTAGAAAAATGGAAATTACAGCGCTACAAATCAATTATGCCGATCATAAAGCAACCCAGCATAATAAAGCAATGGATATTTATTATCAGTATCAAATTTTTATGTCTGATGATGCTCAAAATTGGACTTTGGTAGTTGATAAATCAAAAAACGATAAAGATGCACCTCACGATTATGTTGAATTGTCAAAACCGATTCAGGCTCGTTATATCAAAATGATCAATATTCACAATGCATCTGGCTTGTTTGCTGTTTCTGATTTCAGGGTTTTTGGAAATGGATTATCAGAAAAACCGAAAGCAGTTAGTGATTTTAAAGTAAAAAGAAATGAAGCCGATTCCCGCAACGCAATTATTTCATGGAAAAAGCAAAGTGATGCCATTGGATATACCGTTTATTACGGAATTGCTCCAAACAAATTATACAATAACATAATGGTTTACGGGGAGAACTCTTATGATTTTAGAGGTCTTGATAAAGGCACAAAGTATTATTTTACAATTGAACCTTTTAATGAAAACGGAATTGGCACAAGGAATAAAATTATAGAAGTAAAATAGTTTGTTGATTTAGAAAATTGCTCATAAAAAAAGCCCTTTTGATTTTTTCAAAAGGGCTTTACTATTTCAAAACTTATTTTTTAGATTCTTCTAAAGAAAGTTTTCTAAATTCTTTCAAAAGTTTTTCTAAATCTAAAGTTGACTTACGTGCTCTTGTTCCAGCAGCTTTGTTTCCTTTTTCTATTTGCAATTCTGCATCAGTTTTAAGAACTTCAAATTCTGCAGAGATCTTTTCTAATAAATCTTTCATCGTATTATTATATTATAAAATTAGATAGCAAAAATAAAAGTTTGGATGAATGTTGAATCTAATTTAGTGTTAATTTTTTTACTTTTTTTATAAAAATGAAATTCTGCTCTTCCCTATAAAATCTAAATTACGACAAAGTCTCTTAGTGTCAGTGAATTAAAATTTAAGTATTTAATAATGAAAAAAAGGTAATTAGAAGATGAAATAAAAATTCTATCTAAGTTTTTTCTGATTTTATACAAATTCTGTACAATAATTCCGAAATTGCACTACCGTTAAAAAAATATAAATTCAGACTAATTCAAAATGAAAAGAAACCTTCTTCTTACTCTACTTTTTGTAAATAGTGTTACTTTATTTGCTCAAAATAAAGACGAACAATTTTTTAAAGAAATCTATAATTCGGCATTAACAAATTCAAAATGTTATTCTTGGCTAGATAATCTTTCTAACAATATTGGATCAAGGCTTTCCGGTTCAGATGGAGCTCAAAAGGCTGTTGAATATACTAAAAAGCAAATGGAAACATTAGGTTTTGATAAAGTGTATTTGCAAGAAGTTATGGTGCCTCATTGGGTTCGTGGTGCAAAAGAAACAGCTTATATCCAAGATGATAAAACTAAAATAGTAGTTCCAATTTGTGCATTAGGAGGTTCAATTGCAACACCAAAAAATGGTATAACGGCAGAAGTAATCGAAGTTCATGGTCTAGCCGAATTGAAAGATTTAGGAGCTGATAAAATAAAAGGCAAAATAGTATTTTACAATAGACCTCTGGATCCAGCCAATATTGATACTTTCGATTCTTATTTCAAAGCTGGTGATCAAAGACGTTCTGGTGCAAATGAAGCTGCAAAATATGGGGCAGTTGGAACAATTGTTCGTTCTTTAAATCTACGTTTAGATGATTTTCCACATGCAGGTGGACAAAATTATGGAGATTTGCCAAAAGACCAATATATTCCAACCGCAGCAATCAGCACTAATGGAGCCGAATTATTAAGCAAATCTCTGAAAAAGAATCCTAATCTGAAATTCTATTTTAAACAATCTTGTCAGACATTACCAGATGCTCTTTCGTACAACGTTGTGGGCGAAATAAAAGGAACGGAGCATCCAGAAAAAATCATGGTAGTTGGCGGACACCTTGATTCTTGGGATTTGGCCGATGGTTCTCATGACGATGGAGCAGGCGTAGTGCAAAGTATGGAAGTGATGAATATTTTTAAAAATCTGAATTACAAACCCAAAAATACCCTTCGTGTGGTTCTTTTTATGAATGAAGAAAACGGTGGAAAAGGAGGAGCGAAGTACGAAGAACTTTCAAAGCAAAATGGAGAGAATCATATTTTCGCTTTAGAAAGTGATTCAGGAGGATTTACTCCAAGAGGATTTTCTTTTGAGGCAAATGATGTCAATTTTAAAAAAATGAAAGGATATAAAAACCTTTTTGAACCTTATTTGATTCATAGTTTTACCATTGGAGAAGGCGGTTCTGACATTGGACATTTAACATCTAAAAATATTGTAAAAGCGGGATTAAAACCTGATCCACAACGCTATTTTGATTATCATCATGCGGCCAATGATAAATTTGATGCAATCAATAAACGCGAGCTAGAGCTTGGTGCTGCAACAATGACTGCGCTGATTTATATGATAGATCAAAATGGAATTGAATAGTTTTTTAAGGAAATAGTTTCTAAGCTTCTGATTTTAAAAGAAAAATGTAGCAATTCAGAAGTTTTTTTTGAATCTAAAGTCTATAAAAAAGTTTCTAACTTCATGACTCTCTAAAATCTTAGCAAATTATAAACTCAGCTGTTTAGCAGCTTATAAATAATTATAAAATTCCAAACCGACTTACTTTTTAATACACAAAATAAATCCTACTTTAGCGTTCTATTTAAAGAAAAAAATAATGATTACTGAAGAGCAATTTCAAAGCGAATTAAAAATATTAATTGCAAATGCTATTAGAGAGGATGTAGGATCTGGAGATTACAGTTCATTAGCCTGCATTCCAGAAAATGCAATGGGAAAAGCAAAACTATTGGTAAAAGAAGACGGTATTATTGCTGGTGTTGCTTTGGCCAAAATGATATTTGAATATGTCGATTCTGGTATGCAAATTGAGACTTTTATAGAAGACGGCTCTGCGGTCAAAAAAGGAGATGTAGTTTTTCATGTTTCAGGAAGTTCTCAATCTATTTTAAAATCGGAAAGAGTTGTCTTGAATACAATGCAACGTATGAGTGCGATTGCAACTAAAACAAATAGTTATGTTGAGCTATTGAAAGGAACCAACACGAAAGTTTTAGATACCCGTAAAACAACTCCAGGATTTCGTGTAGCCGAAAAATGGGCGGTAACTATTGGAGGTGGAGAAAATCATCGTTTTGCCTTGTATGATATGGTAATGCTAAAGGATAATCATATCGATTTTGCAGGAGGTATTACATTGGCAATAGCCAAAACACAGTCATATCTCAAAGAAAATAATTTAGATTTAAAAATAATCGTTGAAGCTAGAAACCTTGCCGAGATTGAAGAGATTCTAAAAAGCGATGGAGTGCATAGAATTTTAATAGATAATTTTAATTATGAAGATACCCGCAAAGCAGTCGCTTTAATTGGTACTAAATGCCAAACCGAATCTTCTGGAAATATCAATGAAGAAACGATGCGTCATTATGCAGAATGTGGTGTGAATTATATTTCGTCTGGAGCTTTAACTCATTCGATTTACAATATGGATTTAAGCCTAAAAGCAATATAAAAAATGACAATTAGAATAGAGAAAAATCTCGAAAAAATTCCAGTTATAAGGAATCTGATGTATTTCCTGAAAAGGATAAAAGTACCAGGTTTGGGGGGATTTTCGTTTTATGATTTATTAGAATTGTATTTTAAAGGTATAATTTCAGGGGCATTTTCATATAATGCTAGTGCCGTTGCCTTTAGCTTTTTTATGGCTTTGTTTCCGTTTGCATTATTTATTTTGAATTTAATACCGTACATTCCGATTGAAGGTTTTCAAAATGATTTTTTGGAATTTGTAAAAGATGGAGTGCCACCTAATACTTACGATGCTATCGCAAATATTATTAATGACATTCTTAATAATAGTCATTCAGGATTGGTCTCATCTGGATTTTTATTGTCTATTTTCTTGATGGCAAATGGTATAAATGCCATTCTCGGAGGATTTGAATCTTCTAAGCATGTTTTAGAGAAAAGAGGCTTTTTGCATCAATATTTGGTTGCCTTGGGAATTTCATTGACATTGTCCATTATTTTGCTTTTAACTGTTGCCATTATCGTTGTTTTTGAGGTTGTTATTCAAAGTACAATGATTCAGGATGTACTAAGTGATCAAATTCCATTGATAATTTTTGGAAGGTATATTTTTGTGATTTTAATGATTTTGACAACAACTTCAATCTTATTGAGATATGGAACAAAGCAATCACATAAGCCTCCTTTTATAAGTGTTGGTTCAGTTTTTACAACAGTTCTTATAGTCGTTTCTTCTTATTTTTTTGGAATTTGGGTGCTCCGTTTTTCAAAATATAACGAACTTTATGGTTCAATCGGTACATTATTGATCATGATGTTTTACATCTGGATTAACTGTATGATTTTATTATTAGGATTTGAATTGAATGCTACTATTCATAAATTAAAGAAGAGTAGATTGCAACAGTAAAGATTGCTAATAAATGCAATTGTTTAATTGAAATTTTGTAATCTTGTCGAAAGTAATTTAGGTGCGCAATTTTGAATAATAAAATAGAAGCATTAATAATTTATGAAAAAATGAAAAAAAGTATAGTATTTAGTTTAGTTGTTTTCTTTTTGATAATTTCTAATGCGCAGAGTCAAACTGTTTTAGGGAAATGGAAAACCATTGATGATGAAACAGGCAAGCCTAAATCCGTGGTCGAAATTTATGAAAAATCAGGAAAGATATATGGTAAAGTAATCGAAATTTTTGAAGCTGATAAAAGAAATAAAGTTTGTGAAGAATGTACAGGTGATGATAAAAACAAACCTATTCTTGGGATTACTGTTATTAAAGGATTAAGCAAAGACGGAAAAGAGTACAATGATGGACAGATTTTGGATCCTAAAAACGGGAAATTATATAAATGTTTTATCACTTTAGAAGGAAATGATAAGCTCAAAGTAAGAGGTTATATCGGGTTTTCGTTATTGGGAAGAACTCAATACTGGTATCGAGTTAAATAAGAATTTTATAGTTTTAAATCTGAAATCTGTATTCTAAATCTGGAATCTAAAATTTATCAATGCATTTTGTAGAAGTTGTTTTACCGCTTTCTCTTGCCAAGACTTTTACATACGGAGTTTCGGAAGCTGAATTTCTTTTTCTTAAAAAGGGAATGAGGGTTACAGTGCCTTTTGGAAAAACCAAAATCTATACGGCTCTGGTTATTGAAATTCACAATAACAAACCAACTTTATACGAAGCCAAAGATATTCATCAAATTTTAGACACAACTCCTATAGTAACGGAATTTCAAATTAATCATTGGTTTTGGATTGCCGATTACTATATGTGTACCATTGGAGATGTATATCGTACCGCCATGCCAAGTGCGTTGTTGTTAGAAAGTGAAACCATTATTACCAGAAAAAATGATTCTTTTATAGATCAAAATTTGTTGTCCGATGATGAGTATTTAGTCTATGAAGCTTTGCAGCAACAAAGTTCTTTGAAGATAGAAGATATTATTTCGATATTGAATAAAAAGAATATTATTCCAGTCATTCAAAAGTTAATTGACAAAAATATTTTAGTATTACAAGAAGAGATTCAGGAAGCGTACAAGCCCAAATTGGTGCGATATGTTCGACTGCATTCAAAATATGATACTGATCAAGGTTTAAAAGAATTACTCGAAGTTTTAAAGAATGCCAATAAACAAAAGGAAATAGTTTTAAATTATTTTCAATTAAGTGCTTCTGAAAAAAAGCCAATCGCAGTCAAAAAACTAATAGAAATTGCTCAATCAACTTCTGCGATTGTTAAAACATTAGTAGATAAAGAGATTCTGGAAGAATATTTTTTGCAAGAAGACCGAATTAATTTTAAGGGAAAAGCAAGAGAAGATGAATTGCAATTAAGTTCAGCACAACAACAAGCTTTTGAATCTATAAAAGAGAATTTTCAGCAAAAATCGGTTTGTCTTTTACATGGAATTACTTCAAGTGGAAAGACTGAAATTTATATCAAACTCATTGAAGAGTATTTGGCTACAGGAAAACAAGTATTGTATTTGTTGCCAGAAATTGTTTTAACAGCTCAATTGGTTTCGAGACTAAGAACTCATTTCGGAAATAAAGTGGCTGTTTTTCATTCCAAATATAATAATAATGAAAGAGTTGAAGTTTGGAATCAGGTGTTGACTAATGCTGAAAAAGCACAAATTGTAATTGGTGCTCGTTCGGCTTTGTTTTTGCCTTTTCATGATTTAGGACTCATAATTATTGATGAAGAACACGAGCAAACTTTTAAGCAATCTGACCCAGCTCCAAGGTTTCATGCTCGTGATGCTGCGATTGTTCTGGCAAATGCGCATCAAGCTAAAGTACTTTTAGGCTCGGCAACACCTAGTGTTGAAACGTATTATAATGCACAATCTGATAAATTTGGTTTTGTTGAAATTTTGAAACGTTTTGGAAATGCAAGTTTACCTGAAGTTCTATTGGTAGATTTGAAAGATAAATACTTTCGAAAAAAAATGAATGGGCACTTCAGTGATATTTTAATAGAAGAAATTACCACTTCTTTATCTCAGGGAGAGCAAGTGATTTTGTTTCAAAATAGAAGAGGGTACTCACCAATTATAGAATGTATTTCTTGCGGACACGTTCCACATTGCCAATCATGTGATGTGAGTTTGACTTATCATAAACATAAAAATCAGTTGCGTTGTCACTATTGCGGGTATTCAATTGCAAATCCTACTCATTGTCACGCTTGTCATAGTGTTGATTTGACTACTAAAGGATTGGGAACAGAACAAATAGAACAAGAATTGATTACTATTTTTCCAAATGCAAAAATCGGAAGAATGGATCAGGATACCACTCGAGGAAAATTTGGTTTCGAAAAAATAATTGATAGTTTTAAAAATCGTGAGGTTGATATTTTAGTAGGAACTCAAATGCTTGCCAAAGGTTTAGATTTTGAAAATGTAAGTTTGGTTGGTATTATGAATGCGGATACCATGTTGTATCATCCAGATTTTAGAGCTTTCGAAAGAAGCTTTCAAATGATAACTCAGGTTGCTGGACGTTCAGGACGATCTGATAAAAAAGGAAAAGTAGTTATTCAAACTTATAATCCAAATCACAATACAATTCAACAAGTCACTAACGCTGATTATTTTGGAATGTACAAAGAGCAATTGTATGACAGACAGATTTATAAATATCCACCTTATTTTAGAATTATAAAATTAACTTTAAAACAGCGAGATTTTGATAGATTGAAAGAAGGGTCAATGTGGCTATATCAAGTGTTGAGTCAAAATTTATCGATGCCGGTTTTAGGCCCCGAGGAGCCTGCGATTAGTAGGATTAGAAATGAATATATAAGGACTATAATTATCAAAATTCCACAAAATACCTCCATTATAGGTACAAAAAAAACTATCCAGAAAATACTGAATAGTTTTGAAGCCGTATCTCAATACAGATCAATAAAAGTTACAGTTAATGTAGATTTTTATTAAAGTAAAGTTTTATGAATAGGCAAGAGCTTTTACTAGATCTTCTTTTTTATTTCTGCTTAAAGGAATTTTAGTAACTCCAATTTCAGCAAATTTACTGTTAAAACGATCAATTTTATCAATATTGATAATATATGATTTGTGAACCCTAATGAATTTGTCTTTTGATAAATCATTTTCAAAAGACTTCATAGTTGAAAGGACAAGATTACTATCATCTTCAGTAACTACTTTTACATAATCGCCAAAAGCTTCAATCCATTTAATTTTAGATGTAAAAATTTTTAATTTTTTCAAATTACTTTTAATAAAGATATGCTCTCCTTCATCTTCTTTGTTCTCTCTTTTGAGAAGAAAGTGGTCAATCGCTCTGCGAACAGAGGCGTTAAATCGTTCAATAGAAATTGGTTTTTGCAAATAATCGGTAGCGTCATAATCAAAAGCTTTCATAGCATATTCTGCTTTTGAAGTAATGAAAATAATTTGCGGTTTGGTTTTTAAGCCGTCAAGAAAATCAAATCCACTAATCACAGGCATTTCGATGTCAAGAAAAATCAAATCGACTGTATGAACCGTCATACAGCTTTTTGCTTCAATTGCATTTGAGAAATCTCCAATTAAATTTAAATTGGTATGATTATTAACAAGTTTTGCAATAATCATCCTTTGTATTGAACTGTCATCAACAACTACACAGTTTAGTTTCATAGTATTAAGTTTTTGATTCGGTAGGGTAAAAATAGCTTTTTTTTTTAATAAATTTAATAAAGGTTATTTTTTTTTTATCCGTTCATCGAATATGATGGCACAATGCTTGTTTGTTCAAAAAAAAAGATTACTTTTGCACCCAATTTAACAAATAAATAAATTTTTTATGAATCATTATGAAACTGTTTTCATTTTAAATCCCGTTTTATCTGAAGTTCAGGTAAAGGAAACAGTAAGCAAATTTGAAGATTTTCTTACTAGTAGAGGAGCAGAAATGGTATCGAAAGAAGATTGGGGTCTGAAAAAAATGGCTTACGAAATTCAAAACAAAAAAAGTGGTTTTTACCATTTATTCGAATTCAAAGTTCCAGGAGAAGTTCTTATCGCTTTTGAAACTGAATTTAGACGTGACGAAAGAGTTATGCGTTTCTTAACTGTAAGTCTTGACAAACATGCTATTTCTTGGGCTGAAAGAAGAAGAGCAAAACTTAAATCTCAAAAAGCTTAATTATCATGGCAACATTACAACAATCTGCTTCAGGAAAAAAAGACGGAGATATCAGATATCTAACGCCTTTGAACATAGAAACTAACAAAACTAAAAAGTATTGTCGTTTCAAAAAATCAGGTATCAAATATATCGATTATAAAGATGCTGATTTCTTATTGAAATTCGTTAATGAGCAAGGAAAAATTCTTCCTCGTCGTTTAACAGGAACTTCATTAAAATACCAAAGAAAAGTGTCTGTAGCTGTAAAAAGAGCTCGTCACTTAGCTTTAATGCCATACGTGGCCGATTTATTAAAATAATTAAAAATTAACAGTTGTTGGTTTTCTGAAATATGAAATCGCTATCAATAAAAAAGTTTGTTGCAAACAAACACAAATAAAAAAAGCGATAACATTTGTTACCTATAAAAAGTAACATTCAAACAAATGAAACCTAACTTCTTAATAAGGACAACAACATGGAACTTATATTAAAAAAAGACGTTCAGAATTTAGGATTTAAAGACGATGTAGTAACTGTAAAAAACGGATACGGTCGTAATTTCTTAATCCCACAAGGATTTGCTCAATTAGCTACTGCTTCTGCAAAGAAAGTATTGGCTGAGAACCTAAAACAAAGAGCGCACAAAGAAGCTAAAGTTGTTGCTGATGCTAAAGCATTAGCTGAAAACTTGAAAGCTTTAGAAATTAAAATTTCTGCAAAAGCAGGTGGTGAAAAATTATTTGGATCTATCACAAACATTGATATCGCTGAAGCTATCGCTAAAGGTGGTCACGAAATTGATAGAAAATTCATCACTTCTGGTATCGTTAAACGTATCGGTAAATATACTGCTTCTGTAAGATTGCACAGAGATGTAATCGTTGAATTAGCATATGAAATTATCGCTGAAAAAGCATAATTTTTAAATGTATAAATTGAAATCCCGATGAAAGTCGGGATTTTTTTGTTTAAATAATTATCAAAAATATAAAATGAAATATTCCAGATTAACCAAAGAACAATTCGAAGAATTGACGCAAGAATTTACTAATTTTTTAGCGACTCAGGCAATTGATAAAGCAGAATGGGATCAGATTAAAGCTGAAAAACCTGAAGTAGCCGAACAGGAATTGGATGTTTTTTCAGATTTAGTTTGGGAAGGGGTTTTGTCGAGAGCTACCTATCTAGAGTTTTTCTCCAAAAATCATATTTTCTTATTTCATTGTTTTGATACCTATGTAAAATCAATTGTTTTGAAATCATTGATTCCTGATGTTGATTTTTTATCTAAAGAGGGTTTGCAATGGTTGAGTGATAATATGTTTACTGATACAATTGAAATGAAAGTGGGTAAAAAAGAATTCACAGAAGAGCGTAATCTTTCCATTTTTCAATTGATTCAACAAGGTTCTATTTTGAGTGATGGACAATTGTACAATCAAATAAATACGATTATTGAATCATAAATTTGATTTTTAAACTTTAAAATGGTTATTTTGGTAGATTATTTAATACACTAGAATAGCCATTTTTTATGAATATAGAGCAAACCATTCAAACACTACGAGAAGAACTTAATCTTCACAATCATAATTATTATGTGTTGGATAATCCAACATTGTCAGATTATGAGTTTGATATGAAATTAAAAGAACTTCAGGATTTAGAAAACCAATATCCTGAATTTTTTGATGCTAATTCGCCAACTCAAAGAGTGGGTGGTACAATTACTAAAAACTTCCAGACAGTTGCTCATGAATACCGTATGTATTCTTTGGATAATTCCTATTCCAAAGAGGATTTGATTGATTGGCAAAACAGAATTCAAAGAGTTTTAGGAGATGTTCCTTTGCAATATACTTGCGAACTAAAATATGATGGTGCTTCGATCAGTATTACTTATGAAAACGGGAAATTAGCTCGCGCAGTAACTCGTGGCGATGGTTTTCAGGGGGATGATGTGACTAATAATATCAAAACGATTAAGTCAATTCCGTTAAATTTAAAAGGAAATTATCCTGCTCAATTTGCTATACGAGGCGAAATCATTTTGCCATTAGCAGGCTTTGAAAAAATGAATCAGGAATTAATTGAGATTGGAGAAACTCCTTATTCTAACCCTAGAAATACAGCTTCAGGAAGTTTAAAATTGCAAGACAGTACTGAGGTGGCTAAACGACCTCTTGATTGCTTGCTTTATTTTTTAATCGGCCAGGATTTGCCTTTTAAAACTCAATTTGAAGGACTTGAAGCGGCCAGAACATGGGGATTCAAAGTGCCAAGTGAATCCAAATTAGCAAATAGTATTGAGGAAGTTTTTGCATTTATAGAATATTGGGATGTTCACAGACATAATCTTCCGTATGAAACGGATGGAGTCGTAATTAAGGTTGATAATTTGCATTATCAAGAAGAGTTAGGATATACTGCAAAATCGCCCCGATGGGCAATGGCGTATAAGTTTAAAGCGGAACAAGTTTCTACTCGTTTAAATTCTATTTCATATCAAGTGGGAAGAACGGGGTCCATTACGCCTGTTGCTAATCTTGAGCCTGTTCAATTGGCCGGAACAATTGTAAAACGTGCTTCTCTGCATAATGCTGATCAAATTGAAAAATTAGATATTCGCATTGGAGATACCGTTTTTGTAGAAAAAGGAGGGGAAATTATTCCTAAAATCATTGCCGTTGATTTGGATAATCGTCCCGATAATTCTGAGCCAACAAAATACATAACACATTGCCCAGAATGTAATACTCAATTGGTCCGAATTGAAGGTGAAGCGAATCATTATTGCCCTAATTTTTATGGTTGTCCTCCTCAAATTATAGGCAGAATTCAGCATTTTATTTCTCGTAAAGCTATGGATATTGAAGGGCTTGGAGGGGAAACTGTTGCATTGTTATTCAATAATGGATTAGTTCATAATTATGCTGATTTGTATGAATTGACAGTTGAGCAAATTTTGCCTTTGGAGCGAATGGCTCAAAAATCTGCTGAGAATTTGGTTAACGGAGTTGCTAATTCTACAAATATTCCTTTCGAAAGTGTTTTGTTTGCTTTAGGAATTCGCTTTGTTGGAGAAACGGTTGCTAAAAAACTAGCCAAACATTACAAGAATATTGATGCCTTACAACAGGCAACTCTTATGGATTTGATTTTGGTTGATGAAATTGGAGAGAGAATCGCACAAAGCGTAATTGATTTTTTTGAGAATAATGAAAATCGAATGATCATCGAAAGATTGAAAAGTCATGGAGTACAATTTGAAATTATAGAGAAAATTAATCCAAATGCAACCGATAAATTCTTAGGGAAAACATTTGTGGTTTCTGGTGTTTTTTCAACATTTTCAAGAGATGAACTAAAAAAAGCAATAGAAGATAATGGCGGGAAAGTCGGCAGTTCAATTTCTGCGAAAACTGATTTTGTTGTTGCTGGTGATAATATGGGGCCTGCAAAGTTAGAAAAAGCAAGTAAGTTGAATATTGCAATAATTTCTGAAGATCAATTTATAGCCATGATGAATGAAAGCTAGTACGCCTTCTCTGGTATTATTTTTTGTAACATCGACTTTGGCTGTATTATTTAGACTAGGTGGTTATGAAATGACCGAGCTTTGTTGCCGGTCAGTTATTGTACCTTCTTTGTTTATTTATTACTTTGTGTCAAATAATTATAGGATTTCTGCTTATAAAATCATCATATTTTTGGCTTTGTTTATAAGAGATGTTTTGAATGTTATAAAAATTAAAGAGTCGGCTTTTTGGGCTTTTATTTGTGTGTTATTTGTGTATGTTTTGTTATTAAATGTAGCTTTTAAGGAGGTTAAGAAGTTTAAATTTGATTTAAAAGATTCTGCTTCTATTTTAATCATTTTTCTGGGTATTGGAACCATTTGTTATTCAGTTTTAAATTTAAAACTTGAGAATTTAGAGTTGAACTTTTTTTGGTATGTGATTTTTGGTATAGTACTAAGTCTTCTGAGTATTGTTTCAATTTTGAATTATACCAAGAATGGAAATCATGTTTTTTTTAGTGCTTTGCTGATGTGTATTTGCTATATGATTTCTGATATATTTTTTGTGGTCTTTAAATTTTATTTTTACACCCGTGCTTTTGCTTTAATTAGTTTGATTACTCAATTTCTATCTTATTTTCTTATGGTAAACTATTTTATAGAGAAAGATAGATTAGTGGAGGAAATATATGAAGTGTGATTTTATAAATTTCTTTCTTTTCTTTTAGAAAAAATCAAAAAAAAAATACTTTTTCTATTCTTTTTTCTCATGCAGATTAATCAATTTAGTCTAATTATTTACTTGGGAAAAGTTTGATTATGTTTGTTGATGAATTTATTTATGTTCTTTTTAGAAATAGAGTATGAATATTTCCGCTGAAAGTATATTTTTTGTTTTGAAATGCTTTTTGTTAGGTTTTATATATCAATGTTTTAGTTGTTAAAATTTATTTTTCACATTCGAAAGAGAACCAAATAGAAAGAATTGTTAAGAATGTAACAAAAAGTTTTAAAAAGTCGTTTTAGTTTTTTAGTTTTACGAACTCAAATGTGACTGGAATAAGTAAATTTGTAATCTTGAGAAAGTGCTATGTTTTTAAATACTATAAAGAGCTTTTTATTAAACAAAACTTTAAAAAAACAGTTATGCGATGTTCAGCAAGATCGTTTGAAAGGCGCTGTTAAGAGAGTTGGTTTAGTTGTAGATGAAAGTCGTTTTATAGAAACAAATGCATTAATACAAGAAATTGTTTTCAATGGAATTGAGGAAGAGAATATCGAAGTTATTGTTTATCGAGAAACTGTAAAGAGTAATGAAGTGTATTCTCAGCCTACATTTGGTTTAAAAGATTTAAATCTAAAAGGCGAATTTACACCGCAAGTGATAAATGATTTTATTTCAGAAGAATTTGATTTGTTGATTAGTTATTATGATGAAGAGAAACCTTTTTTGATGTTTTTAACTCATAATTCTAAAGCGAAATTTAAAGTTGGTTTTTCTAGTATAGATAATAGACTGAATCATTTTTCGTTAAACATTCCTCAAGTGAATTATAAAGGATTTGCTCAAGAGTTGTTTCGATACTTAAAAATATTAAATAAAATATAATTTAAATTATGCAATCATTAATAGGAACAGGTGTTGCCTTAGTAACACCGTTTAAAAACGATTTTACAATTGATGTTGAGGCTTTAAGAAGAGTTGTGAATTTTTCAATTGATGGAGGAGTTGAATATCTAGTTGTACTTGGAACCACTGCGGAAAATGCGACATTAACGACAGAAGAAAAAGAATTAGTTATAGAAACTGTAATTGAAGTTAATGCAGGTAGATTGCCGTTAGTTCTTGGAGTAGGAGGGAATAATACCTATAAGATTGTTGAAGAATTACGTACCAGAGATTTTTCTGCTTTTGATGCGATTTTATCGGTTTCGCCTTACTATAACAAACCTAGTCAAGAAGGGATATACCAACATTTTAAAGCTGTTGCCGAAGCATCTCCGATTCCTGTGATTTTGTATAATGTACCTGGAAGAACTTCAAGTAATATGCTGCCATCAACGGTAATTCGATTGGCAAATGATTTTGAAAACATTGTTGCTATCAAAGAAGCTGCTGGAGATTTAGTTCAAGCCATGCGATTAATTAAAGATAAGCCTAAAGATTTCTTGGTAATTTCTGGAGATGATATGATTGCTTTGCCAATAGTTTTAGCTGGTGGATCTGGGGTTATATCAGTGATCGGACAAGGTTTTCCTAAAGAATTTTCTGAAATGATACGATTGGGATTAAACAGAAAAGTAGATGATGCTTATAAACTTCATTATTTATTAGCTGATTGTATCGATATGATTTTTGAACAAGGTAATCCATCAGGAATTAAAGAAGTATTTAAATTACTAGGTATTACAGAAAATGTATTGCGTTTACCGTTGGTTTCTGTAGACGAATCGCTTTCCAACCGATTGGATATTTTTGTAAAAAAGATGGTGAAAAACTCTTAAAATTGTGCTAGTTTTTTTAACAAAAGAAATATTTTGTAATAGCTAAATTAATAACTAAATTTGCCACCTAACTTTGGTGGCTTTGTTGCGTATATACATTGGCAATAAAATTAAAATCAGTTCGTAAATGAAAAAAATAATATCTGTTTTGCTAGTTGTTTTCTTTTTTAGTTCTTGTGGAGAATATCAAGATGCATTGAAAAAAGAAGATGTAGCTGTTAAATTTGATGTTGGTACAAAATTATATGAGGCAGGTAAGTATTCGAAAGCAATACGACTTTTTGAACAATTGACACCTACATACAGAGGTAAGCCTCAAGGAGAAAAGTTATTTTATATGTATGCACAGTCATTGTATAAAACAAAACAGTATAATTTGGCAGGATATCAATTTGATAGTTTTGTTTCGGGTTATCCAAGAAGTGAAAAATCTGAAGAATGTGCCTATTTAGGGGCTCAAAGTTATGCAATGTTATCTCCTGTTTATTCAATCGATCAAACAGATACTTATAAGGCAATAGAAAAAATGCAAGCATTTATTGATCGTTACCCAAATTCTCAATATATAGCTGAAGCTAATGCTACTTCAAAAAAATTGAATGATAAGATAGAACGTAAAGTTTATGAAAATGCGTTAGAATATAACCGAATTTCTAATTACAAATCAGCATTAATTGCTTTTGATAATTTTATTGCTGATTATCCAGGAACTCCTCTTAAAGAGAAAGCATTATATTATAAATTGGATTCTGCCTATTTATTGGCAATGAACAGTGTTTATATTAAAATGGAAGAGCGATTGAATGCTGCTAAAACATGTTATAATAATTTGATTAAATTCAAACCAGATACTGAATACAAAAGTAAAGCTGATCAAATGTTAGCGAATATTGATGTTGAATTACAAAAATTTAATAAATAAAACAAAGTCATGGATTTAAAAAAGACAAATGCTCCAGTAAATACAATAACTTATAATAAAACGGTTATTGAAGAACCTACTGGAAATGTGTATGAGGCGATAACAATTATGGCTAAAAGAGCAAATCAAATCAATTCTGAAATTAAAAAAGAATTGACTGAAAAATTAGAAGAGTTTGCTACTTACAATGATAGTTTAGAAGAAGTTTTTGAAAATAAAGAACAAATCGAAGTTTCTAAATTCTACGAAAAATTACCTAAACCACACGCTTTAGCTGTTCAAGAATGGTTAGATGGTAAAATTTACCACAGAGAAGCAAACAAATAATATATACCAATGTCAGTTTTAAGCGGAAAAAAGATTTTGCTGGGAATTTCTGGCGGAATTGCTGCATATAAAACGGCTTCATTAGTTAGACTCTTTATAAAAGCAGGTGCACATGTCCAAGTGATCATGACACCTGCTTCTAAGGATTTTATAACTCCTCTTACCTTATCTACACTATCTAAGAACCCCGTTTTTTCAGAATTTTACAATAAAGATGAAAAAAATGAGCAATGGAATAGTCATGTAGAATTAGGCCTTTGGGCAGATTTGATGGTTATTGCACCAGCGACTGCCAATACTTTATCAAAAATGGCAAACGGGTTATGTGATAATCTTTTAATTGCCTGTTATTTATCTGCAAAATGTCCTGTCTATTTTGCGCCTGCAATGGATTTGGATATGTATATTCATCCTTCTACAATTGAAAGTTTTACGACTTTAAAAGGTTTTGGAAACACAATGATACCTGCTGAAAACGGAGAGTTGGCTAGTGGATTATCAGGAGAAGGCAGAATGGCAGAACCTGAAAATATTGTTTCCTTTTTAGAAGCGGATCTCGAAAGTAAATTGCCTTTAAAAGGAAAAAAAATACTAATTACTGCGGGCCCTACATACGAAGCAATCGATCCAGTTCGTTTTATTGGCAATCATTCTTCTGGAAAAATGGGGTTTGATATTGCGCAAAGCGCAGCTGATTTAGGAGCTACAGTTATACTTGTTTCTGGGCCAACACATTGTAAAATAAATCATCTTTTAGTTGAAGTTATTCCAGTTGTTTCTGCTCAGCAAATGTACGATGCTTGTCATGACCATTATCAGGATGTTGATGTGGCTATTGCTGCTGCAGCTGTTGCTGATTACAGACCCAAAAATATTGCACAGCAAAAGATCAAAAAAACTGCTGATAATTTCATAATTGAACTCGAAAAAACGAAGGATATTCTAGCTTCATTTGGAGAATTGAAGAAAAATCAATTTCTAATTGGGTTTGCATTAGAAACTGAAAATGAAATTAAGAATGCTAAAGCAAAAATTCAGAAAAAAAACTTAGATTTGATAGTCTTAAATTCATTGCAAGATGAAGGAGCTGGATTTGGCAAACCAACTAATAAAGTTACCTTTATAGATAATGAATTTAATATAGAAGCTTTAGAATTAAAATCTAAAGAAGCTGTAGCTGATGATATTTTAAACAAAGTAATAGCACATTTTTATGGGTAGATTAGTCTTGGTTTTGTTTTTTTGGTGTGGCTTTATTCAAGCCCAACAGTTGAATTGTACTGTGACTTTAAATACACAAAAAATTAGTAATGCCAATCAGCAAGTCTTTAAAACATTGCAAACTGCTATCAGTGAATTTGTTAATAAGACAGATTGGACGGGTCAGATGCTTTCTCAAAAAGAAAGAGTAAATTGTTCAATGTTTATTACGATATCTAGTTATAGTTCGGATCAGTTTGTAGCCAATATTCAAGTACAATCGTCAAGAAATATTTATAATTCTACTTATTCCTCTCCGGTTTTGAACTTAAATGATAAGGATTTTACTTTTAATTATACTGAATTTGAGAATTTGAATTACAATCCTACGAGTTATAGTTCAAATTTAGTTTCTGTTTTATCTTTCTATTCTTATATTATTTTAGGTATGGATGCAGATACTTTTGTTCCATATTTAGGAGATCGTTATTTTAAAGAAGCTCTTAATATTGCAAATTTAGCGCAACAAGGCGGCTATAAAGGTTGGAATCAATCAGATGGTCCAATGAGCAGGTATTTTTTAATTTATGATTTATTGTCTCCTACTTATGCCGAAATCAGACAATCTAGTTCTCAATATTATGCAGGATTAGATAATATGAGCCAAGACCTTAAAAAAGCTAAAGAAACTATTAAAGGAGCCTTGATAAATTTAGCCAAATTGAATGAAACCAAACCGAATTCGTATTTATTGCGTGTTTTTATGGATTCAAAATCTGATGAAATTGTGTCTATATTTACCGGAGGTCCGAGTATTGCAATAAATGATTTGGTTGATAGTTTAAACAAAACTTCTTCGGCAAATTCAAGTAAATGGCAATTATTAAAATATTAGTTTTTCATAATTTCTTTTCTTCATAACCCAATCTATATTTATACATTTAATAAATGATAACTTCACTAGCTATAAAAAACTATGCGTTAATTGAAAAATTAACAATCGATTTTTCGAAGGGTTTTTCGATAATTACAGGAGAAACGGGAGCTGGTAAATCGATAATATTAGGAGCTTTAGGTTTAGCTTTAGGTAAGAGAGCCGATTTGACTTCGCTTAAAAATAAAGAAGAAAAATGTGTTATCGAAGCGCATTTTGAAATATCTAAATACAATTTACTTCCTTTTTTTGAAGAAAATGATTTGGATTACGAAGACGAGACTATTATTCGCAGAGAAATTCTGCCTTCTGGAAAATCAAGAGCTTTTATAAATGATAGTCCCGTTAATTTGCAAGAATTGCAGGAGTTAGGATTGTTTTTAATAGACATTCATTCGCAACAGCAAACGCAAGAGTTGTCAGATGAAGAGGTGCAATTTAAGATTATTGATGCTATTGGTAATAATCTTGAAGTGATTAGTACTTATCAATCAGTATTAAAAAAATATAAAGCTGATAAAAGCAAGTTGAATGCTTTAATTAAAAGAAAAGCTGAAGCGTCCAAAGAACAAGAATATAATGCTTTTCTATTGGAGGAACTTGCAGGGGCTAAATTGAAATCTGGTGAACAGGAAATTCTTGAAGAGAGTTACGAGCAATTAAATAATGTTGAAATTATCAAAGAATCTCTAGATAAGTCTTTGGCCGTAGCCAATGAAGAGCAAATAGGAGTGATGCATAATATGAATGAAATAAAAAATGCAATTCAAAAGATAGCTGCTTTTTCAGTTGATTATAATTTATTATTTGAAAGAATTTCAAGTTTGAAAATCGAATTTGAAGATATTGCCATAGAATTAAATCGTTGTTCAGAGAAATTGATTAATGATCCCGAACAATTGAATTTGATTAATCAAAAGTTGCAATTGATTTATAATTTACAAAAGAAACATCAAGTAGGGTCTGTAGAAGAGCTATTGGAAATTCAAAAAAAATTAGAAAATTCGGTATTAGAATTAGGAAATATAGATGATGAGATTGCTAATTTAACTGCATTAGTTGATGCTAGTGTAATTGAATTGGATCAAATCTGCGATACTATCCATAATAATAGACTACAGGCAATTCCTCAATTATCTCAAAAGTTGATTGCCATTTTAGAGACTTTAGGTATGCCTAATGTTAGGTTTAAAATGGAATTGAATACTACTTCAACTTATTTCGATAATGGAAAAGATGAGCTACAGTTTTTAATTTCTGCGAATAAAGGAACTGATTTCGGTTTGTTGAAAAAAGTAGCTTCAGGAGGAGAAATGTCTCGAATTATGCTGGCTGTAAAAGCAATTTTGGCACAATATTCAAAATTACCAACTCTGATTTTTGATGAAATTGACACAGGAGTTTCAGGAGAAATTGCCAACAGAATGGGCGAAATTATGAAAGATATGAGTACTCAAATGCAGATATTTGCGATCACTCATTTGCCTCAAATTGCAGCCAAAGGTTCAGAGCATTTTAAAGTTTTCAAATCTACAGTTGGCGAAGGTACTCAGTCTGAATTGAAGTTGTTGACTAAAGATGAACGGGTTATAGAAATTGCGCAAATGCTGTCTGGAACTGTTATTTCAGATTCTGCCTTAAATCATGCAAAAGCCTTGTTGAACTAAATAATTGGGCTATATTTGCCCATTCAATTTTAAAAATTTGTGAATTTTCAATTAATTTAAAAAAATTATAATATAAATTAACGTACATACTATCATGATTATAGAACCAAGAATGAGAGGATTTATTTGTTTGACAGCCCAACCAAAAGGATGTGAACAAAGTGTGAAAAATCAAATTGAATATGTGAAATCAAAAGGAGCCATTGATGGTGCTAAAAAAGTATTAGTTATTGGAGCCTCTACTGGATTTGGTTTAGCTTCAAGAATAACAAGTGCTTTTGGTTCAAATGCTGCAACAATTGGAGTGTTTTTTGAAAAAGAACCTTCTGAAGGGAAAACGGCTTCTCCAGGTTGGTATAATTCAGCTGCTTTTGAAAATGAAGCTGCTAAAGCTGGTTTGTATGCAAAAAGTATCAATGGAGACGCTTTTTCAAATGAAGTGAAAAGACAAACTTTAGATTTGATTAAAGCTGATTTAGGACAAGTTGATTTAATTATATATAGTCTTGCTTCTCCAGTAAGATTGAATCCAAACACAGGAGTTTTGCATCGTTCGGTTTTGAAACCAATCGGTCAAACTTTTACAAATAAAACAGTTGATTTTCATACAGGAAAAGTTTCAGAAGTTTCTATTGAGCCTTGTTCCGAAGAGGATATTGTCAATACAGTTGCTGTAATGGGGGGTGAAGACTGGGCAATGTGGATTGATGCATTGAAAGCTGAAAATCTTTTGGCTCCAGGTGCTACAACGGTTGCTTATTCCTATATTGGACCATCATTAACTGAGGCTGTATATAGAAAGGGAACAATTGGTCGTGCCAAAGATCATTTGGAAGCTACTGCATTCACTATTGCTGATAGTTTAGCAGATATTAACGGAAAAGCGTATGTTTCTGTAAACAAAGCATTGGTAACTCAAGCTAGTTCTGCAATTCCAGTAATTCCTTTGTATATTTCGTTATTGTATAAAATAATGAAAGAGAAAGGAATTCACGAAGGATGTATTGAACAAATTCAAAGATTGTATAGTGAAAGATTATATACAGGAGAAGCTATAGCTACAGATGATAAAGGAAGAATCCGTATTGATGATTGGGAAATGCGTGAAGATGTACAGGCTCAAATTGCAAAACTTTGGTTAGAAGCTACAACAGATAATTTAGCTGAAATTGGAGATTTAGAGGGATACAGAAGTGATTTTAATAATTTATTCGGTTTTGGATTTGATGGTGTTGATTACAAAGCAGACACCAATGAAGTAGTTGCGATTCCGAGTATATCTTAATTAGATACTATTTTTATAATTTTGAACACCTTATTACTTGATAATCAAAATCAAGGAAATAAGGTGTTTTTTTATAACTTTATTTTAAAAAAGAACGGCTATGTATAATTTATTGAAAGGAAAAAGAGGAATCATATTTGGGGCTTTGGATGAAAATTCAATTGCATGGAAAACAGCAGAACGCATTCATGAAGAAGGAGGGATTTTTGTTTTGACGAATGCTCCAGCAGCAATGCGACTGGGATCAATTGATGTTTTGGCTGAAAAAGTTGGTTGTCAGATTATCCCAGCAGATGCCACTTCAGTTGAAGATTTGGAAGTATTGGTTGATCAAGCGGTTAAAATTCTTGGAGGTAAAATAGATTTTGTTTTGCACTCCATCGGGATGTCTGTTAATGTTCGAAAAGGAAATCATTATACCAATCAGAATTATGATTTTACTGAAAAAGGATGGAATGTTTCAGCTGTTTCGTTTCATAAATTAATGCAGGTGTTGTACAAAAAAGACGCGATGAATGAATGGGGAAGTATAATCGCACTATCTTATATAGCTGCTCAACGCGTCTTTCCAGATTATAATGATATGGCCGATAATAAGGCATTTTTAGAATCTATTGCTCGTAGTTTTGGTTATTTCTTTGGAAGAGATAAAAAAGTGAGGGTCAATACCATTTCGCAATCTCCAACAGCGACCAGAGCAGGACAAGGAGTTAAAGGATTTGGAGGATTCATCGCTTTTGCAGATAAAATGTCTCCATTAGGAAATGCTACGGCAGCAGAATGTGCTGATTATATTGTGGTTATGTTTTCGGATTTGACTAGAAAAGTGACTTTGCAAAATTTATTGCACGATGGGGGATTTTCAAATATGGGAGTCAGCCAAGAGGTAATGGAAATGTTTGAATAAAAGAATAAACACACACGATTTTATAAAAACCATCAGTATTTGATTTGATGGTTTTTTTTGTTGATAAAGAGTACCTTTGCAAAAAAAAAATTAAAAGAATAAAAAAATAATAACTAATACTATTATGTTGTTTTCATTAATCATTCCTGTTTATAATCGTCCTGATGAAGTTGATGAATTATTAGAAAGTTTGGCAAAATCAACTTACGAAGAAATATTTGAAATTGTACTTATAGAGGACGGTTCTACAATTAGATGCCAGGAAGTTGCTCAGAAATATGGAGATAGGCTTGATATTTCATACTATTATAAAGAAAACTCTGGTCCGGGAGATTCCAGAAATTATGGAATGGCCAAAGCCAGAGGTGATTACTTTTTAATTTTTGACTCAGATTGTATTATCCCTAGTAATTATTTAAGTGAAGTAGCAAAAGCTTTGCAAGAAGATTATGTAGATTGTTTTGGAGGTCCGGATAAAGCATTAGATAGTTTTTCGGATATTCAAAAGGCAATTAATTTTACAATGACTTCTTTTCTGACGACAGGTGGAATCAGAGGGGGTTCAGAAAAAATCGACAAGTTTCAGCCTAGAAGTTTCAATATGGGCTTGTCTAATAAAGCATTCAAGGCTTCTGGAGGGTTTGGTAACATTCATCCTGGAGAAGATCCTGATTTATCTATTCGTTTGTGGAATTTAGGTTATGAGACAAGACTTTTTTCTAAAGCATTTGTGTATCATAAAAGGAGAATAGATTGGGATAAATTTTCAATTCAGGTGAATAAATTCGGAAAAGCTAGGCCAATATTAAATAGTTGGTATCCCGAACATAATAAATTAACTTTTTTCTTCCCTACGTTTTTTATAATAGGATTTTTTGTATCTTTAGTATTATTGATTTTTAATCAAGATATTCTTCTTAAATTTTATTTTAGTTATTTTTTGGCATTGTTTTTGTTATCCTCTATACAGAATAAGAGTATTAAAATTGGGTATTTATCAATTATAGCAGTTTGGAAACAATTTTATGGTTATGGAACGGGATTTTTGAAATCATATTTTAAAATAATTATCTTAAAACAAGATCCTAAAAAAGCATTTCCTGAATTATTTTTTAAAGTTTAATATGACAAAAATAATTGGTCTAACTGGAGGTATTGGAAGTGGTAAAACTACCGTCGCCAAGGAATTTGCCTCACAAGGAATACCGGTTTATATAACAGATCAGGAAGCAAAAAATTTGATGCAGTCTGATAGTGTGTTGAATCAGATTAAAGCTGAATTTGGCGATACGATCTTTGATAACGGTGTATTGATTAGAGAAAAGCTGTCTGAAATTGTTTTTAATAATGCTGAAAGATTGGCTAAGTTAAATAGCATTGTGCACCCAGCTGTAAAAAAGCATTTCAAACAATGGCTTTTAGAGCATCAAGATAGTCCATTTGTTATTTATGAAAGTGCCATTTTATTCGAAAGCGGTAGTTATAAAGAGTGTGATTTTGTGATTAATGTTGTTACTCCGCTTGAAATTAGAATAGAAAGGGTTATGGCTAGAGACAAAACAACTCGTGAGAAGGTTTTGGAAAGGGTAAAAAATCAGTTGAAAGATGAGGAAAAATCATCAAAAAGTGATTTTATTATTGAAAACATAAGTAGGGAGGCGATTAAGTTAGGAATTGTTAAAATTCTTAAATTTTTAAGAATACAACAAACGAACTCTTAAATGTTAATCTTTGGTTAATGCTTTATTTACTATATTGTTAAAATATTAATTTTGTCCGAATGAACAAACTCTTTTTTAGATTACTTGTATTGCTAATGAGTCTATCCTTGATAGGGATAATTCTTGTACAAGTATATTGGTTTAATACATCATTTAGGAATAATGATGAACAATTTAAATATCATGTTAAACAAGTAATTGGGAATGTTGCTCAGAAATTAGAACAGCAGGAGGTTTATAAATTTTATGATAAGATAAATAAAAAAATAGATAGTACAGGAAAAGCTCCTAAAGAACAGGATTTAATTGATTTTACTTATATTCAAAAAAATCCTATAACAGGCCAATCAATTGTATATTCTAACAATGTAAAGTCAAAAAGCTATAATATTTCGTTGCCTTCTTTTGATAAAAAAAATGATAATAACAAATTTATAAGTTTCAATTCAAAACGAACAACAGGAGTTTATAATAACAATTCTATCGACAATTCTTCGGTAAATCAGAGTTTAGTACCTGATGTTAAAGTAGAGAAAATAGGGAATTTAGGAGTGCTTAGCAAAGTTGTTTTTGAAATTTCGAATAAAGACATTTTATCAGCAATGCCTCTTGAAAATAGAGTTTCTAATGACACTCTTAGTAAATTAATTAAAAAACAATTAGAGGAATATGGTGTAAAAACCAAGTTTGAGTTTGCTATTTTGAGTAATGGAATCGTTACCAAAATAAAATCAGACAATTTTAAATACGACAAGGAATATACATATGATATTCCTGTTTTTACAGATAATGAGGGGAATGAAAAGTATAAGTTATATGTTTCTTTTCCTCACAAAAAGAAGTTTTTATTATCGCAATTGGTTAGTATTACAATATTGTCTATAATATTTACATTGATTATAATAATCGCTTATACAAGTGCTTTAAATCAATTAATACGTCAAAGACAAATATCTGAGATCAAAAATGATTTCATTAATAATATGACGCATGAATTTAAAACACCAATTGCCACAATAAATTTAGCTTTGGATGCTATTCGAAATCCTAAGATTATTGAGGACAAAGAAAAGGTGTTTAAGTATTTGAATATGATTCGGGACGAAAATAAACGAATGCATGCTCAAGTCGAAAATGTTTTAAGGATTTCTAAATTAGAGAAGAAAGAACTCAATATTATCAAGGAATCGAGCAATATAGAAGAAGTGATTAATGATGCTATTGAACATGTAAGTTTGATTTTACAAGACAGAGAGGGTAGTATTTCATTACATTTTGGGGCAGATAGAAAAATTGTTTTATTGAATGATACGCACTTTACGAATGTAATAGTAAATATCTTAGAAAATGCAATAAAATATACTCCTGATATTCCTAAAATAGATATTTATACAGAAAATATCAAAGATATGGTTCTTGTGAAAATCAAAGATAATGGAGTGGGGATGAGTAAAGTGGCTCAAAAAAGAATTTTTGAAAAATTTTACAGAGAGCACACGGGAGATATACACAATGTAAAAGGTCACGGTTTAGGACTGGCTTACGTAAAAAGAATTGTAGATGATCATAATGGTCAAATATTTGTAGAGAGCGAAAAGGGAAAAGGAAGTACCTTCATTATAAAATTACCTTTAATAAATTAGAGTATGGAAAATACAAATAAAAAAATACTATTAGTAGAAGATGACCTTAATTTTGGTGCGGTTCTAAAAGACTATTTAATGCTAAATGATTTTGATGTTGTTTTGGCAAAGAATGGTATGGAAGGTTTTGAAAAGTTCAAAAAAGACACCTATGATTTATGCATCTTAGACGTAATGATGCCATATAAGGATGGTTATACATTGGCCAAAGAAATAAGAGAGAAAAATAATGATGTGCCTATTATTTTCCTTACAGCAAAATCTATGAAAGAGGATGTTTTAAAAGGATATAAAGCTGGAGCAGATGATTATTTAAATAAACCTTTTGATTCAGAAGTTTTATTGATGAAAATTAAAGCCATTATTCAAAGAAAAGCTTCTGATGTGAAAACTGAAGTTGTTCAATTTGAATTTAACATTGGTCAATTTCATTTAAATTCAAAACTTCGTTTCTTAACTTATAAAAATGAAGAGCCTATTAAGTTATCTCCAAAAGAGAATGAATTGCTTAAAATGTTGATTTTGCATGAAAATGACTTAATGCCAAGAGAGTTAGCTTTGACTAAAATCTGGAGAGACGATAATTATTTTACCTCTAGAAGTATGGATGTTTATATCGCTAAACTTAGAAAGTATCTGAAACAAGACGAGGATGTTGAGATTTTAAATATTCACGGAGAAGGTTTTAGATTGGTTGTAAAAGTTAAATAATCAATTTTTGACATCATAAAAAAAGACTTGTAGAAATTATCTACAAGTCTTTTTTTTATTTAAACAATTTTCTTTAGTCTCTTGTGAAAGATAATTTATTGTTTGCGCTATCAGTTAAATCAAATCCGTTTTTAGCTTCGTTGAATTGAATTGTAAGACCTGCTTCTTTTGATTCAAATTTATCTTTATCAATTAGAGAAAGTTGGACTTTTGGAAAATTAGTGATTTCAGCAAAAAGAGCACTATTTTTTTCAGTGATTACAATTTTTAATGGAGCTGCTTTGGTAGAAAATTTTCCTAAATAACCATCTAAAATAATATCTTTTTCAATTACACCATTAGCAGATTTCCAAGTATTATTACTTTCATTCATGTCTGGAAACACATGAGCTGGATCAATAATAACACTTTCTATTTCTTCAGTGGTATTCACTTTGAAAGACCAATTTATATTGCGTTGCCAGATTTCAACAGGTAAATTAATGCGTGTTACTTTTCCACTTTTGGTTTTAACATCTAAAATTACGGGCATAGCCATTTTTTCGAAGTTTTCGATTGTGATTATTGCTCCTTTGCTAGGGTCATTTTTTATGTATTTAACTGAATTTATTCCTTGATCCAAACTCCAGTTATTTACAAACCATCCTTTCCAAAACCAGCTTAAATCTTCTCCAGCAACATTTTCCATTGTTCTAAAAAAATCATCTGGTGCAGGATGTTTAAAAGCCCAACGTTCAACGTAGGCTCTAAAAGCCAAATCAAAACGTTCTGGACCTAAAATTTGCTCTCTCAACATAATCAATCCTGCGCTTGGTTTGTAATAACACAAAAGACCAATATTGGCTTCTTTCATATTATCCGGAGAACTCATTACAGGCTCTGTCTTGGGATTAGTGAAAAAATAGGCACTTTTATGCATATCAGTCACTGTATTTTTGTATTCGCCATTATTAAAATCAACTGAGCTTATTGAATTAATAAAAGTATTGAATCCTTCATCCATCCATCCAAATAAACGCTCGTTAGATCCTACGATCATTGGAAACCATCCATGTCCAAATTCATGATCTGTAACTTCCCACAAATCCTGTCCTTTAGATTCCCAACCACAAAAAACAATTCCGGGATATTCCATTCCTCCTTCATTTCCGGCTACGTTTGTTGCAACTGGATAAGGATATTCAAACCATCTTTTAGAATAATTTTCGATAGAAGTTTTAGTGTATTCTGTTGATCTTCCCCAAGCTTCGTTTCCTGAACTTTCTACAGGATAGGCTGATAATGCTAATGATTTTGCTCCGCTTGGCAAATTAATTCTAGCGCCATCTAATATAAATGCAGATGAAGATGCCCATGAAAGATCTCTCGCATTTTTGATTTTAAAATGCCATGTTTTTTCAGAGGCTGTTCCTTTATTAGCATTGTTTGCAGCTACTTCTTCAGCGGTACGAATCATAACTGTTTTTTCGCTTTGTTTGGCTTCGGCAAGTCGTTTTTGTTCCGTAGCGGAATAAACTGCCGTTGGATTCAATAACTCTCCTGAACAAACAACAAGGTGGTTAGAAGGAACTGTGATATTTACATCAAAATCGCCATATTCTAAATAAAACTCTGATGCTCCTAAATACGGATTGGTATTCCAACCTCTCAAATCATCATACACGCACATACGGGGATACCATTGGGCTATAGTAAATATTTTACCGTTTTTAGTATCCAAAACACCCATTCTGTCTGAACCTTCTTTTGGAGAGATAAAAGAGAAGTCTATTTTTATTTTTACAATTCCCCCTTTTGGTTTCAAATCATCTGGAAGAAAAACCTGCATTCTGGTATCAGTGATACTATATTTGGCTTCTTTTTCTACAGACTTTCCTTTGTTAGTTGTAATAATTGTAACCGATTTAATTTTATGACCTCCGTCAAAAATTTCTCCTCTTGCACCATTTCTGCTTCCATCAAGAGGGATAAGGGCATTTCCTCTGGAATCTGCTTTGAATAAATTTTGATCCAAATGCATCCAAACAAATGACATTTTATCATTACTATTATTGGTATAAGTAATGATGTCGGTTCCAATAATCTCATTTGTTTTTTCGTTTAACTTTGCGGTTAATTTATAATCGGCTCTGTTTTGCCAGTATTCATAACCTGGTTCGCCGCTTGCAGAACGAGTTGGAGTAGCGTCTTTGGTATAAAAAAATGGACCAAAAGCTTCATGATAATCATATTTGGAAACAGGGTTTGGAGTTGTAGAGCTCTTAGAAGGTGTGTCTTGGCTCCATGAAGTACTAAACACAAATAATAAAGCCATTTGGAGTAAGCCTCCAAAACGATTGTTTTTCATAGATGTTAAATTTAATTTGTAAATCGGGATTGATATTTGTAAGTGTTTTTTTGTACTTACTTCAAGTTTTTTTGTCTTCTAAGGCAAATTAATGGAAAAAAAATTAATTTTTATCTTAAAATTGAGAATTTGATTGATTTTGGTTTCAAATAAAATTAAGTTTTCTTTCTCTAAATAAGAATTAAAAAATATCTTTACAAGACTATTTCCTTAACAACAAATAACATTTATTATTGTGATTACTACGATATCCAACTCAATTTTGACTGCTGAAATAAAACATCTTGGAGCCGAATTATGTTCGCTGAAAGATAATTCAAACAAAGAATATATCTGGAATGGAAATCCCGAATTTTGGGGGAAACATTCTCCGGTTTTATTTCCAATTGTAGGTACTTTAAAAAACAACAGCTATCTACATAACAATTCTGAATATCATTTGTCACGTCATGGTTTTGCTCGTGAAATGGAATTTGAATTGATTGATAAACACGAAAATAGCGCCACTTTTTCGTTAATTGCATCACAAGAAACCAAAGAAAAATATCCTTTTGACTTTGATTTGCAGTTGATTTATACTCTCGAAAATAAAACTTTAAAAATAGAATATAAAGTATTCAATAATGGAGAATCTGCAATGCCATTTTCAATTGGTGCACATCCGGCCTTTGATTTGCCTGGAAATTTTGAAAATTACAGTTTAGCTTTTGAAAATATAGACACTTTAAATTATTTTTTATTAGAGGATGGTCTAATTTCAAATACAACGAATACAATTTCACTAGACCAAGAGCAATTGTATTTGAATTATAGACTGTTTGAAAAAGATGCTTTGGTTTTGAAGAAAACCCCTTCTAAATCGGTTACTATTTTAAAAGATTCAAATCCTTTTTTAAAAGTAAGTTATCCTAATTTTCCAGATTTAGGAATTTGGACTCCATCAAACGCTCCATTTATATGCATTGAACCTTGGTTTGGATATTCAGATACTGTAGAACAATTTGGTTCGTTACTGAATAAAGAAGGAATTCAGATTTTGGATGCGAAAGATACATTTCATTCTGCTTTCAGTATTGAAATTTTATAAACTCCTTAAACATTTGCGTTATGCTTGAAGTTGATTTTTTACCTTTTCCGATATTAAAAACGGAACGATTGTTATTGCGACGAGTAAATGAAAATGATGCAGATGAAATTTTGGCATTGCGCTCTAATGAAGAAGTGATGCAATACATTCCGAGGCCATTTCTAAAAAATAAGGAAGAAGCTTTAGAACTGATTGAGATGTTTGATGATAAGATTGAAAACGGAATAGGTATTAACTGGGGAATTACTTATTTAGATAATCCTGATAAAATTATTGGTATTATTGGACATTATCGATTGAAACCCGAACACTATAGGGCAGAGGTTGGTTATATGCTTTTTCCGGAATATAAAAGACAAGGAATTGTTTCGGAAGCCTTGCAAAAAGTGGTTGAATATGGCTTTCAAGTAATGAAGCTACATTCCATTGAAGCTATTCTGGATCCTAAAAATATAGGTTCGGAAAAGGTTTTATTAAAAAATGGTTTTGTAAAAGAGGGGCATTTTATTGAAAAAGAATTTTATGAAGGTCGTTTTTTGGATAGCTTAGTTTATTCTAAATTGAATAAATAGTTTTTCATTTGACTATTATCCATTATCAAATTGACACAAAAAAAACACTTGTAAAAAATGTCTTCACAAGTGTTTTTTATTACTTTTTAACGTTCTTAATAATCAATTTTGATTATTTATTTAGGAATAATCACTGAATTTAATCAATAGCTCTTTTAGTAATATCTCCAAAGGCATCAATTCTTCTGTCTCTAAAGAAAGGCCAGTTTTGACGAACGTTTTCCTGTAAATCCAAATCCACTTCGGCAATAAGGATTTCTTCTTTATCATGTGAGGCTTGCGCCAAAATTTCTCCTTGAGGCCCAGCTATAAAAGATGATCCCCAAAATTGAATTCCAGCAGTTCCTTCAATATATTGTTCTAAACCAATTCGATTGGCAGCGGCAACATACACACCATTTGCAACAGCGTGCCCTTTCATTACATTCATCCAAGCTCCATGTTGGTTTTCACCGTATTGTTCTTTTTCTAATGGATGCCAACCAATTGCTGTTGGATAAAACAACACATCGGCACCTTGTAAAGCAGTTAATCTGGCTGCTTCTGGATACCATTGATCCCAACAAATTAAAGTTCCAATTTTCCCTTTTTGAGTTGGGAAAGCCTTAAAACCTAAATCTCCAGGAGTAAAATAGAATTTTTCGTAGAAATGCGGATCATCCGGAATATGCATTTTTCTATATAAACCAGCTTCTGAACCATCAGTATCGATGATGTAAGCACTGTTGTGGTAAATTCCAGCCATTCTTTTTTCGAAGAAAGGAACAATGATTACAACGCCCAATTCTTTTGCCAAAGCACTAAAAGCAATAAACGAAGTGCTGTACAATGGTTCTGCTAAAGCAAAATTATCGACATCTTCGCTTTGACAAAAATAATGACTGCTATATAATTCTGGTAACGAAATTACTTCTGCACCTTGACTTGCTGCATCACGAACCCAACTCAAACATTTTTTAAGGTTGTTTTCGGCAACGTCGTTTAGATTTAATTGGACAACTGCTATTTTGTATTTTTTCTTTGACATGATAAAAAAATTAGAGTGCAAAAATAGTTATTTTTTTACGAAGAGTTGCAATCTTCATAATTGGAAAATCAAGGTAAATGCATGATTTTTTTTGGCCACGAATTTCACTTATTAGCACTAATATCAATCCTTCAAAAATATGATTACACTAATTTTGTCACTTTTTGATTGATTTGAGGACAAGACAGAGGAATGATAACACATCAAAATTTGTGTTTATTTGTGTAATTTGTAACTGTGTTTTTATTTTCAACTATTTGAAAATGTAGAGATTAGATTTTAAGAGTTTATTTCGCTATTATTTTCTTTCGATGTTCAAAACCCCAGGCAGCGATTACGTTGATGACTTCTTTTAGAGTTGCACCATATTCCGTAAGTTCATATTCAACCGTTATGGGTTGAGTGTTTAAAACAGTTCTGGTAATAAGGAGATTAGCTTCTAATTCCTTCAGGTCACGACTTAGCATTTTTCCTGATATGCCATTAACATCTTTTAAAATATCAGTATAGCGCATTTTTTGGTAGCACAGGCAGGCAATAATAGAAACTTTCCATTTCCCATTGAGAATGTCCATTACATCGTGTATTGCCATAATTCGGTTTGTACATTGTTTTCTTGTGGTTATTTCTTCGGTGATCATAGAATGTTATTTGGTTACTTTTTTGTCACTATTACTTTTGGTTACAAAGTTACTAAAAGTAACTATCAATTTGTAATTTTGAATAAATTATAAAAATTAAAATACTATGAAATTAATAGAATCATTGAATTGGCGATATGCAACTAAAAAAATGAATGGTCAAAAGGTACCACAAGATAAGCTGGATTACATTTTAGAAGCAATACGATTATCACCTTCATCATCGGGATTGCAACCGTATGAAATAATTGTAATTAGTAATCAGGAAGTATTAGAAAAAATTAAACCCATTGCTTGGAATCAAAGCCAAATAACAGACTGTTCTCATCTTTTGGTCTTTGCTGCTTGGGATGGATATTCTTTAGAAAAAATCAGCAAAGTCTTTGATAGAACTGTTGCCGAAAGAGGGTTGCCAGCAGATACAATGGATGATTATAAAGCAAGACTTTGGGGAATGTACGGAGAACTTCCTGTAGAATGGCATGCCAATCATGCGGCGCGTCAAGCTTATATTGCATTAGGTATTGCAATGGCTGCAGCAGCAGAGCAACAAGTCGATGCTACGCCAATAGAAGGTTTTAGTCCAGATGAATTAGATAAAATTTTAGGATTAAAAGAAAAAGGATTAAAAAGTGCTGTGATTTTACCTCTTGGTTATAGAGATGCTGCTAACGACTGGTTGGTTAACATGAAAAAAGTAAGAACTCCAAAGGAAAAATTTGTTTCAGAAATTAAGTAGTAGGTTATTTTAAGATTCATTTTAGAAGTCTCCATTTTCGTTGAAGATGGAGATTTTTAATGGTACTATTGAAATGGTATTAAATGCAAAGTGAGTCATTTCAGCTGAAAAACTAAACTTGTAACCTAGCCCCGATTGCAGTAAAAATCCTTTTGTGTCGGGGTTTGACACAAAAGATTGAAACGGAAAGCGGGACTATTGTTGATGAAATACCCAATAGTTGTGCTCCTAATAATACTTAATCAAATTAATATAATAGCGAAAAAGCAATACGTGTTTATCGCTATTTTTGTATAAAAGTTATCCTATATGAAAACTCCAATACCAATATCTTTATTAGAATTAGCCATAATTACCGAAGGGAGTAATGCTATCGAAACCATGCAGAAAACCAAAGAATTGGCACAGCTTGCTGATGGTTTGGGATATAAACGATTTTGGTTGGCAGAGCATCACAATATGGCTCATGTGGCCAGTACAGCAACGGTGGTTTTGATTGGATATGTTGCGAGTTTAACACAAAATATTCGAGTAGGGTCTGGGGGGATTATGTTGCCAAATCATTCACCATTGATTATTGCCGAGCAGTTTGGAACGTTGGCTACCTTATATCCTGGCCGAATAGACCTTGGTTTGGGCAGAGCGCCAGGAACAGATTCATTAACAGCACAAGCGATTCGAAAAGATTTTTTTGAGGAATCACAGCGTTTTCCAAAGAATGTTACTGCTTTGCAGGAGTATTTTTCGGAAGCAAATGCAACGGCCAAAGTTCGTGCTTTTCCTGCCGAAGGGACTAATGTACCGATTTGGATTTTAGGATCAAGTATGGATAGTGCAACGTTGGCAGCGGCTTATGGTTTACCGTATGCTTTCGCAGGACATTTTGCACCCAGACAAATGTTGCAGGCGTTTGAGTTTTATCGCGATAATTTTCAGCCATCGGAATATCTTAGTGAACCCAAAACGATGGCTTGTGTCAATGCAATAGCTGCGGATACTGATGCAGAAGCCGAAATATTATCAACGAGTTTGTATCAAATGTTTCAGAATTTGGTTCAAAATACTCGAAAACCGTTGCAACCTCCGGTAGAATCTTTGACAAATCTTATGAATGAAATGAGCGAAGAAGCGCGTTTTCATGTTAACCAAATGACGGCTGGTTCATTTATAGGAAGCAAGGAAACTTTAGAAAAAGAATTAAAAGAATTTATCCGATATTCCCGTATCGATGAATTGATGATTAGCAGTCCCATTTATGATCATCAGGATAAATTAAAAAGTATGCGATTGCTCAAAGAAGTGATTGATGCTATTTGATAACTGATATTATTTGTTTTGTAAGAAATGGTAAATCTGAAATTGTAAAAAATAGTTTTAAAATTGCTTTATAAGACCTTTTAAAATGGTAAATTTACCTAGTTATGGTAAATTTAAATCCAAATAATACATTATGAAAAGACTGTTTATTACCATTTGTACGGCGGCATTATTGTTTTCTTGCAATAAAAGTACCAAGAATTCGGAAGATATATCTTTAGACAAAAAATTCGAAAAATATAAAGAAGGTTTTGTAACTGCTTTATGGGAAATTAATCCAGGTTGGGCTTCCTATGTTGGCTATCATAAATTTGACAATATTTTGGTAATTCCGGACGCGGCAGCAGATAAAAAACAACTTGATTTTGCGAACGCTCAATTAGATTCATTAAAACAATATACTATTGAAGATTTATCAGATAAGAATAAAACTGATTTTTATATGATAAAAAATCAATTGGAAGCTACCATTTTTAGTATTAAGGAATTAAAATCTTCAGAATGGGATCCTTCTGGATATAATGTTTGCGGTTCTTTTGCAGAAATTTTAAATGGCAATTATGATTCTTTAGAAAAACGTTTACGTGCTTTTAATACGAAAATGAATAATATTCCTGCTTTTTACGAAGCGGCAAAAAAGAATATTAAAAATCCAACAGTAGAACATACTCAATTAGCAATTTCGCAAAACTTAGGAGGACTATCTGTTTTTCAAGGAGATTTAAGTGCTGCTTTAGAAAAAAGTAAATTGTCTGCTACAGAAAAAGAGGAAATGCTTGCTAAAGCCAAAGTTTCCGTAAAAATTATTACCGATTACGCAGATTGGCTAAAGAAATTACCAAATAAAACGCCTCGTTCATTTAGACTAGGAGTTGAATTGTATGCTAAAAAATTTAATTTTGATATTCAATCAGGTTATAGTGCAGATGAAATTTTTAAAATTGCTATAGATCACAAAAAGGATTTGCATAACAAAATGTTTGTCCTTGCTGATAAACTTTGGACAAAGTACAAAGGAAATGAGCCAAAACCAGCTGATAAATTGGAATTAATCAAACAAGTTATTGATAAGATTTCATTACATCATACTACACCAGAAAAATTTCAGTCGGTAATCGAAAAGCAAATTCCGGAGTTGATTGCTTATGTAAAAGCTAAAAAGTTATTATATATAGATCCTTCAAAACCATTGGTGGTTCGTAAAGAACCTGCTTATATGGCTGGTGTTGCAGGAGCTTCAATTTCGGCACCTGGACCATACGATAAAAATGCAAATACATATTACAACGTTGGAAGTTTGTCAGGTTGGGAGGCAGATAGATCGGAAAGCTATTTGCGTGAATACAATGATTATATTATCCAAATTTTAAATATTCACGAAGCAATTCCAGGACATTATACACAATTGGTTTACAGTAATCAATCGCCAAGTATTATAAAATCTATCTTAGGAAATGGAGCAATGGTCGAAGGATGGGCAGTTTATGCTGAAAAAATGATGTTAGAAAGCGGATATAAAAACTCTGATGAAATGTGGTTAATGTACTATAAATGGAATTTGAGATCGACTTGTAACACTATTTTGGATATTAGTGTTCATACCAAAAACATGTCCAAAGAAGCTGCTTTGGATCTGCTTATAAAAGAAGCTTTTCAACAGCAAGCAGAAGCAGAAGGAAAATGGAATCGAGTAACGTTATCTCAAGTTCAATTATGTTCTTATTTTACAGGATATACAGAAATTTATAATTTGAGAGAAGAGCTTAAAAAGAAACAAGGGAAAGATTTTAACTTGAAACAGTTTCATGAAAAATTTCTAAGTTTTGGAAGTGCTCCTGTAAAATATATTAAAGAGTTAATGTTGTCAAAAGAATAATAAAAAGAAAATTTTTAAGAATTAGATATTGTCTTAAAACTAAAATAAACACTTGCAAGATGTTTGCAAGTGTTTATTTTTTTTATAGAAATGGGTATTTATTAATTAACCACTTTTAAGCTAAAAGTACCTATTGTAGCTCCCCATATTCTCAACCATAACAAAACTAATGCTTCTGTTCCTCTGGCTCCTACAATGTCTCCTAAATCCAGAATATTTTCTTCTTTCCATCCGATATCTATCAAGAGATTTCTTACTTTATTTTTAGCATCCTCATCATTACCGCATATAAAATTAGTATGATCTCCGCTTTTTAGCATTGATGGAGTTACCATTAGCGTATTCCACATAGTATTCAGTGTTTTTACAACTTTGGTATTGGGGAAGTTTTTTTGAATTTCTTCTCCCAAAGAATTGGTATTGCAAAGTTCAGGAATAAGGCTTAATGGAGCTCCTTTGCTGGCGTCAACTGGGATTGTAACATCTATAAGGATTTTATGTTCAATACCTTTTCCAGCTAATTTTAGTGCATCTATAGCAAATTGTCCTTTGACGCAATTAAAGATGATTTCTCCAAAAAATGCTGCTTCTTCAAATGTTCCAAGACTTGCTTTTTCTTGGTATTTATTTATGAATTCAATTCCCTTTTCATTGGTATTACTTCTTGAACCAATCATTACCTGATGACCCAATTCGATTAATTTGGAGGCGATTGTTGTGCCAACTGCTCCTGTTCCTAAAATTGCTATTCTCATTCTGTTTATTTTGGTTTTGTTGAGTTATAAAAATAAATAAATAAATTTAAGGAAAATACAAAAGAAGTTACAAAATCTTCTTAAAATTTTCAAACAATTTAGTGTATCTGTCGTTTCATAAAAAAAACAACATCGTTTTGAAAACATAAAATAGGATTCTGTCACAGCTATTGAGATATGAGCAATTGAGCTTGAAATTTTAATGAAACATTGCAGCAAATAATTGATTTTTAGTTGGATATTAATTCTTAATTTTACATAAGGAATAATTTGAAAAATCAAATAATTAAAACGTACCAAATACTATGAGATTTAGAATTGTATGTCAATATATTTTACTGATTACTATAGCGATATCAACTTTTGTTTCTTGTAATAATGACGATTATAAAACCAGTGCCAATGATGTTTCAGATACTATAAAAGAAGGGACTTGGACGGTTAGTTATTTTTATGATTCGAATGTAGATAAAACTCAAAACTATGTTGGATACAATTTTGCTTTTGGAAATAATACTGTTGTAACGGTTACTAAGGATAGTAATACCAATACAGGTTCGTGGTCTGTATCCAAAAGTACTAACGATGATGATATTTACAGTACGATTTTTAATTTAGCATTTGGTTCTCCTGAGATCTTAATCCCTTTGAGTGGGAATTGGAAAGTAATCGAAAATACAGGATCTTCTTTAAAACTGAAAGATGACAGTAAAGGAGATTTGGCTATTGATTATCTGACTTTTGTAAAAAATAATTAATTCGTTTTAAACACAACCCCTTATTTACATTTTAGACTTTAGTACTTACTTTTTTTTGAAAGAGTGGGTATCATTTGATATTCAAATCTGGGTAAATTCTAAAGGATTATTTAATGCCGACCCAACGGTTATTATTTTTTTGGTATAAACTAAAGGTTCTTTTTTAAGACCATATCAAAGGTTAAATTTCTTTATTAAACCAATAAGAATGTCATGTGTTTTATAACATAGAAATCTTATAACTTTTTTGAAAATTGATATAAAATATTTTAAAGCAAAGAATTAGACCTTTACACTATTACAGTTAAATCTAATTTGAACAAATATTTATTAACATTTAAAACAAATAATTATGAATGCAGGTAAAGCAGTATTAGGAGCAATGGCAGGACTTGCCGTAGGAGGTATTTTAGGAATCTTATTCGCACCCGAAAAAGGTTCTGTAACACGTAGAAAAATTGCTGACAAAAGCAATGATTATGTGAATGATTTAAAATCAAAATACGATGATTTTGCAGGTACTTTGAAAGAAAAATTTCATGCTGCAAAAAATGGAGCCCATGATTTAGTTGACAACGAAAATATAAAGTTCACTGATGTCAAAAATGATATTAGTGATGCGATATATTAGTTAACATAAAAAACATAATTATGACTGATAATACAACGCCAATAGCAACGCTTTTAGAACGAGCGGAAGATTATACCAGGACAACCATAAAATTGTTCAAGCTAATTACTGTTGATAAAACAGCCGAAATAGTTTCATCCCTCTTTTCATTGTTTGTTGTTCTTATGACAGTTGTATTGTCAATCATAATTAGTAGCATTGGCTTGGCATTATGGTTAGGGAAACTATTAGGGGAAACATTTTATGGTTTTTTCATAGTGGGAGCTATTTATTTATTTGTAGCGATACTTTTTCGCGTTTTTCGTGAGCAATGGTTGCGATATCCTGTTAGTAATTCGATTATTAAACAAATGTTGAAACAAAAAGCGATATGAAAAAGAGAAATGAAACCGATTCTTTAAACGAATTGATACTTTTGATGGAAGAGCAACATGATGAGGATTTGATATTGCTAAAGGAACAATTTCATATTGCTTACGAAAGTATAAAGCCATTGAATTTGATTAAAAAATTAGTTCATGAAGTTACTACTTCGCCAGAAATAAAAAATGATGTTTTAAGTAATATTATGGGGCTGGCTACGGGGTTTGTTTCTAAAAAACTTTTGATAAAGGAAAATTCACACAGTGGTTTTCTTAAAAAAACGTTTGGAACCTTGCTTCAATTTACGATAGGAAATGTTGTAGCGAAGCATACAGACGATATAAAAAACATTAGCAGTACTATTTTGAATAATTTTTTCTCAAAAAAAGTGACATAAGTATTTTAGAATTATTTTAAACTAAAAAACACCAGTCGAAAGGCTGGTGTTTTTGCTTAAATAGTTTCTATTACATTCTCTTGTAGTCTTCTGGATTTTGGTGTCACTTCAATTCGGTTAAAATCGTTTTCCGATCCGTAACCCACCGCCATTGCAAATAACGGTTTGTATGATTTCATATTAAGAATATCCATATACTTGTCTGGTTCAATCCCTTCCATTGGTGTTGAATCCAAACCTAAAGCAGCGCTTGCCGTTAAACCAACTCCCAAAGCGATATATACTTGTTTGGACAGCCATATTTTCAAATCGGTTTCCGGTGTACTGGCTTTAATTTGTTTGTACCAATCACTTCTGGCTTTGGGTAATTCGTTATCCACCACTTTTTGAAAAGCGTCTAAATCATCGGCAACACTAAATACAACTAATAATTTTGCCTGATTTATTTTTTCTTCATTATGCATCGAAACGGAAGCTAACTTAGCTTTGATTTCCGGATTTTCTACAAATGTAAATTTCCAAGGCTGAATATTAATCGAAGAAGGAGAGAGGCGTAAAATTTCTTTTAATTCCTCGATTTTTTCTCTTGGTATTTCCTTAGTGAGATTGTATTGCTTTGCTGTATATCTTTTTTTTATTAATTCTAAAATATTCATGAGGGTATTTTTTAATGCTTTTGCACAATGAATGAGAAAACAAAGTTAATAGGAATCTTAATTAATTACTGCATTACCACCATGTAAATTGATTAGATGCAAAAATGCTTGTTCCATTTTTTCCTTCATTCCATCGTCAAAAAACTCTTTTTTAAGGCGGAAAGTAAGATAGACATCATTTTTATTTTTGCTTATTTTAAAAGTGGAATCATCGGCTTTATACTCCAATTTTCCGGGATCGAAATTAATTCTGAATTCGATGTATGGGTTATCATAATTTTTCAGAGTAAAAGCGAAGCTTTTTATAGCATCAATTTTTACACGAACATCCAAATAGGCCATAGTGTCAGATAAATAGCCCTCTTTAATTCCCATAATATCATCATCGTATTTTTCTTCGGTACGATACTCATTGTATTTTTCTAAAATCCATTTTTCAGTTTCAGGTTTACTTTGAGCGTTTATAATTTTAGGAAAAAGAAGGATTAAAATTAAAGGCAGGTATTTCATTTTTTGATTAACATTTACTATTATTAACTAATTTACTAAGCAGAACAGTTCAAAAATTAAGCCACAAAAGATGTAGATTAAATTCGTTTTTGCACTTAGAATTTATGGAATAAAAATAGGAAAGTAAATTTTAATTGTTTCTAAGTTATTGTATTATTTGGTATCATTTTAACATCTATGAAAATCATGTACATCGAAAATCATGTACATCTTAGTGCTATGAAAATTTCCTAAGTACAAAACTATCTTTAAATTTAGTCAAATCCCCAAATCTCGTGTAGTTGTTACCAGCAGGCTTTATTGTATTCTCAATAATTTCTCTGTATCAGAAGTTACTAAACCTCTAACATTGATATTTTCTTTTTTTATGGTAATATCGATTATAAAATGAGATTTATCTTTAATTATTTGATTTTCAGAAATGTTAAATTCTACAACACCATTTCCGTTTCCGCTTGCTATTACGTTTTTACTTTCCATATTCAAAGAAATAATTTCACTTACTGTAAATTCTGCAATATTATTTAAAACACTTTTTAATGTAAATGTTTTGGTTATTACGGCTTTGATTTGTTCTCCATTAATTGGAATGTTCATTGGGATTTTGTATTCAAAACTATCATTAATTTTTAATGGTTTTTGGGGAAAATCAATGTCAGGTTTTAAATTTTTAAAAGCTGATTTTAGCGCATTTTTTGTTTGTTGGTCAAGATTAGGATTGATTATAGTGTCAATATCAAATTTATTGTCTTCTGAAAGCAAGCCTTTAATTATTGTTTTTGATAATGGACTTAACACTTCTTTCCCAGCACCAGTAACGATCACTCCTCCAAAATTCATTATTGCAGGAAACTGCCCATTTTTATCTGCTTTCTCAGTATTTGTTACTCTTGTTACTCTTGATATACTTTCACTTTTTGTAGTTTTTCCGTTTATTGTTGTTTCTGTTATTGAAGAAACATCCATTTGAAGCGAATACTTTTTTTCAGGGTGAACTTTGCTTACAAAACTAAAAGTTTCTTGACTATAAGAATATGATGTTATTGAAATCAAAAAAAGAATAAGATATTTTTTCATAGGGTTTTGTTTAAGCTTGCTGGTAACTTGTTTATACACATTACTATAGCGCAAATACTCCAAATAAAAGTAAATTAGCACAATTCAATAGGGTGTTATATTTTGTGAAAATAGTAAAAAAAAATTTACAATCTATTGAAAGTATTTATTATTTGCTGTACAATTTTTACAAAAGAGAATGTGTAAATCCTCAAGAAACACGATAGCCCTAAACAAAAAAAAACACTAGCCTTTCGACCAGTGTTTTATAACCTTTTTTTAAAACGATTTACTATTACTTTTTCCCAATTATCTTTTTAATCACGCTTACAATTGCTAAAACAATAAATCCGAATACAAGTCCAAAGCTAAATTCTCTAACCATATCTGGCAATTGCGGGAACAAATGGTGCAAGAAATCAATATTGTGAGCGAAAATACCACCAGCTACAAGAATCAAAGCTATAGTCCCGATAACAGCCAAGCTTTTGATAACTTTGGGTAACGCTTGTACAAGCAAGTTTCCAATTAGGTTTGAAAAACTGTGTTCGTTTTTACTCGCTTTAATGAGTTTGAAACCTAATTCATCCATTCTTACAATTAAGGCTACAATTCCATAAACCCCAATTGTTGCTAATACTGCAACTATCGAAACCACAATAATCTGATTGAGAAGAGAAGTTTCAATCACGGTGCCAAGTGCAATAATTACAATCTCTACCGATAAAATAAAGTCGGTTACTATGGCTGATTTTATTTTGTCTTTTTCAAGAGCCAGAATTTCTTCTTCAGTAAAATCTTTAAATAAAGTTTCCGTTGCTGCATGCTCGTGTTTATGAGGAAATAGATACTCATATATTTTTTCGGCACCTTCGTACGCTAAGAAAAGCCCACCTAGCACCAAAATTATTATGATGGCTAAAGGGAAAAAAGCACTTAGCACAAAGGCAATAGGTAGAATAATTATTTTATTAATAAGCGAACCTTTTGCAATTGCCAGCAACACTGGAATTTCTCTTGAAGAGGCAAATCCAGAAGCTTTTTCAGCATTAACCGCTAAATCATCGCCTAAAATTCCGGCTGTTTTTTTAGCTGCCACTTTGCTCATTACAGCAACGTCATCCATAATTGCTGCGATATCATCTAATAATGCAAAAAAACCTGATGCCATACGTATTTTTATTTTTTATGAGTGTAAATCTAAAACTTTTTGGTTGAATTTATTGATGAATGTGATCTTTAGGAATAAAAAAAAAGCCACAATTGGACTTTTTTTATAATCATTTGAATAAGTGTGTTTTGTATTTATACGTTTTTGATAACAGAAATTAGCGACTATATTTCCATCTTTTGTGTGTCCACAAATAATATTCTGGGGCTTCGTAGATTTGTTTTTCCAAAAGTTTCAAATATTGGTCTGTCAGTTCAAAATTTGGAACTTCTTTTGGATTTTCTGAAAGAATTTCGAGAGTTGCCTCGTAATGACCGCGTTTTACTTTTTTAGTGTTCAAATACAGCAAAGCCATATTATATCTTTTAGAAAGCATTTCGGCACCAACATGAACAGGAACTTCGATTCCCATAAATTTAGACCAATGAACTGCTGCTTTTGCTTTTGGTGATTGATCACTCGCAAAACCATACAGTGACAGAACATTGTTTTTGTTGTTACTGATAATCGTTGGAACGGTTTGTTTGGTGGTGATTAATTTTGCATTGAATCGAGAACGTATTTTATGAACTAATTTGTCAAAATAAGGATTCTTAATCTGTTTGTAAATCCCATATCCTATAAAGTCTGAATAGTAGTTCATCGATATAATCCATTCATAACTGGCGTAATGAGAGCAAATAATAGCAATGCTTTTTCCGTGTTTTTCAACCACTTTGTAAATATCTATGTTTTTGAAAACAAATCTTTTGCGGATTTCTTTTTCAGAAATATTCATGGTTTTGATCATTTCAAGAAACATATCGCACATGTGATGATAGAATTTTTTTTCTATAATCAAACGCTCTTTATTGGATAATTTCGGAAGTGCTAAAGCTAAATTTTCCCGAACCGTTTTCTTGCGATATCCAATAATTCTATAAGTAACGAAATAAACGAAATCGGAAATGATATATAATAATCGAAAAGGGAGCATCGAAAGACACCAAATTAGGGGGTAAGCAAGTAAATATATGAGGTACTGCATGAATTTAAAAAATTTATGCAAATATAGAGAAATAATAATTTTTCTCTACTAGTCTGAGTTTCTAAGTTTTTGAATTACTAATATTTCGATCCTCTAATTATCGTTTGTGTTTCCATCGTTTATGAGTCCATAAATAAAACTCAGGAGCTTCATAAATTTGTTCTTCGACCAGTTTTAAAAATTGATCTGTAATTTCATAATTTGGAACTTCATTAGCATTTTCAGAAAGAACTTCCATCGTAGCTTCATAATACCCACGTTTTACTTTTTTTGTCTTTAGAAAAACAACATTTAAATCGAATTTTTTAGACAACATTTCGGCTCCCGTGTGAACAGGAACTTCATGTCCCATGAATTTTGCCCAATGATACGCACAATTTTCTTTTGGAGATTGATCGCTTGCAAATCCGTAAACGGATAAGTTTTTGTTTTTGCAATTCTCCTCTATGGTCGGGATAGTATCCTTGGTAGTTATCAATTGCGCTTTGAATTTAGATCGGATAGAATGTACTAATTTATCAAAATATGGATTTTTAATTTGCTTGTATATTCCATAGCCTTTAAATTTTGTATAATAATTCATAGAAATAACCCATTCGTAACTAGCGTAATGAGCGCACATGATCGCAATACTTTTGTCTTGTTTTTCAAGTTCTGAATAAACTTCAAAATTTTTAAAAACATATCTTTTGCAAATTTCTTCTTTAGAAATATTCATGGTTTTAATCATTTCGAGAAACATGTCACACAGATGATGATAAAATTTTCGTTCGACATCCAAACGTTCTTTATTGGATAAATGGGGTAGGGTCAAAGCCAAATTTTCGCGTACCGTTTTTTTTCTGTAACCGATAATTCGGTACAAAAGAAAATATACAAAATCCGAAAAAAGATATAATAATCGAAAGGGAAGCATTGAAATACACCATAAAATAGGGTAAACAATTAGGTAAACAGTGTATTTCATTTTTTTAATTTGGCCAAATATAGACTATTAGTCATAGCTAATACCATTTTATAGTTTGTTTGATTAATTAAAAGTGTAATTAACTCAAATTAGTAGTATTTGTCTATTTAAAACAGTCAAATTGTTCCTAATAATTCTTCGCAGATCACAACCATTCAATGAAATTATAGTTAGCTTTACAGTAAATTTTTAAAAAGCCTGCTATATTATGAATATCGTCCTGATTGCAATCATTATTGCCAATGTGTTAGCTAGTTATAAAGGATTTAATGACATTTATTTTTTTAGAAAATACGAATTTCATATAGGAAGCATTCGCGCAGGCGAACAAATCAGAATGATTTCCTCTGCTTTTTTGCATGCTGATATGGGGCATTTGATATTCAACATGCTGACACTTTATTTCTTTGCACCAGTAGTTTTTAGTTATTTAGGGGATTTTTCTTTTATACTGGTTTATTTTGGGAGTTTAATCTTCGGCAGTTTATTGACCATGCATTTCCACAAAGAGGATTATAGTTATAGAGCGGTAGGCGCTTCAGGAGCTGTTACGGGAGTACTGTATTCGGCAATTTTGCTGCGACCAGACATGAGCTTGTATATGTTTTTTATACCTATTCCAATTCCAGCTTATTTATTTGGTATTGCATATCTACTGTATTCCATCTACGGAATGAAAGCTAAGAATGATAATATTGGGCACACTGCACATTTTGGTGGCGCAATTGGGGGCTATCTGATTACGCTCCTTAGAAATCCCGAATTAATACAAGAACACACCTTAATGACGGTTTTGTTAGCGATTCCAATTGTTATTTTATTTGCAATGGCAAAAATGGGGAAACTCTAATTTTTAAAATCAACTTGAAGGGTATAATTATATTTTGGGCATGCCCTGGTTGCACAACATTTTAGTTTATGAACATCATTTTCAGCAACGAGGTCGGGCTGTCCATTGTATTCCCGATTAACAAAAACTACGGCAAAAAAGCCTTGTTTTTCTAAATCGGGCGATGCCATTCCCATCCCTCATGCAAATCAGGTTTCAAAACAACTTTTCATTAGAGAAAATGCATTATTTTTATTGAAAAAACTCCATAAAAAGATTATGAAAAATATTTTTTTTAGCATCCTTCTATTTACTGTTTGTTTATTTTCTAGAGCACAAGAAAAAATTCCATACCAATCGTTAGATTCTAAAAATCCTATCTTATTTACCGGAAAAACGATTGTTTATAAAGGAAAGACAATCGAATTGGGGCCAAAATCTTTTTTCATTGATCGTCAATTGACCGATGCCCAGATCGCAAAATATCCCTATGTCTTTAATTCGATAAACGCAGCGAGCAAACAGCTTACAAATGGTTCAGAAACAAGTCGAATGACTTTGTATATAGCGCCAAATGTCTATTGGATTGATGATCCTGATGATCCCGAAATTCGCAAACCCGAAGGAAATGCTTCTGTTCCTTATGGTTTAGTCATCAAATGCGAATGGCTGCGTTTTTATGGACTTAGCGATAATTTCGAAAATGTCGTGATTGCTGCTAATCGCGGGCAAACAATAGGCGCAGCAGGTAATTATACACTTTTTAAATTCTCTGGAGAAGGAACGAGCGCAGAGAATATCACTTTTGGAAACTACTGCAACGTAGATTTAAATTATCCTCTGAAACCTGAATTGAACAGAATCAAGCGTGCTTCTGCAATCGTGCAGGCACAACTTATTCATTGTGATGGAGATAAAATCGTTGCTCGCAATACTAGATTCATCAGTCGGCTTAATCTTTGCCCGTTTGTGGGCGGTAAGCGTGTCCTTTTTGACCGTTGCCATTTCGAATCTACCGATGATGCATTGTGCGGAACAGCGGTTTATCTCAATTCTACTTTTGATTTTTACAGTTCCAAACCTTTTTATTGGACTCGTGGTACAGGAGCCGTTTTCTTGAATTGTGATATAAAATCATTCACTTCGGGCAATCAATTTTTTACCAAAGCCAATGGACAACTAGCAGTTATTGATACTCGATTTTCTGCCGAAAATACTATCAATTTAGCGTGGAATGACAATCTTCCCAAAGAAACCCGTAATTATCAATATAATGTCAGTCTCAATAATAAAGCGGTTTTAATAGGGAACAATAATCCTACTTCTACGATTGATATGAATAATTTGAAGGTTCTAAATGCGTATCGATTTAATTATAAGGGAAAAACCATTTACAACACTTACAATCTTTTGTGCGGTAATGACGATTGGGATCCGATGCAAATAAAGGATATTATTGCGGTTGCCGAGAAAGAGCAAAATCAAAAATTGAGCCAGCTTCCTATTCAACTTGTAGTGAGTCCTACTCAAATTTCGATTGAAAGCAATAAAGACAAAGCACTTTTAAAAGCAACAGTAAATCGTTTTGGAAATTACGAATTAAAAGGAGAGAAGATTACTTGGTCTGTAGCTCCCGAAAACAAAACAATCGTAAGCCTGAAACCAAATGAGGACGGTAGCGAATGCGAAATAATTCCCAATAACTCGAATGATGAAGTTCGTACCGTCATTGTTACTGCCAAAACAGCTTCAGGTTTAGAAGCGGCTTCAGTCATTTATGTAGCTCCGCCCAAATTGGAAAGTCCAAAATTCAAAGAAACACCACAGCTTTCAAAAATCCGCAATGGAAATCTAAAAGTACAATACCAATTAGATTCGGCTTTTAAAGATCAATCTCAGATAAGTTGGTTTCGTTGTACAGATAATAAAGGAAGTCATCCCATTGAAATTTTAGTATCCAGAAATAATATTCCCTTGGTTGATTATCCGCTAAATATTGCTGATGTTGGGTATTATATCATGGCTTCGGTAGCTCCAAAAAATATTCGCAGCGATAGTGGAAAAGGTTTCACTGTAATTACTCCAAAACCAATTGCAGCAAAAGACATCACCACCGATAAAAATTTACTTTATACCGATTTTAAAAATAGTTCTACTAAAAATCAACTAGCGATTATTCCAGGTTTCTGGACATTTAAACCATTTGAAAAGGAGGGTAGTGACATCTCTAAAGATGCTTGGTATTATGGCAAAGGCATTGACGGTGCAGACAATCAATTCGGACTTTTACAAACCGGACGCAGTGCCACTTTGCTATACACCCCAATTGAACGAAAATATACGGATATGAAACTTCAGTTGAGTGTGACTCCATTTAAAACTGCTGGACAAGGTTTTAGCGTTGCGCATTTGTACATGGATGTTTTGATCAAATTTGACAATAAAACGATGAGCGGATATGCCTTGCGTTTCATTAGAACCACCAAATACCATGACGCCGTCGATTGCATTTTATTAGAATATAAAAATGGTGTACCAACGGAAATAAGCGCTGCTCAAACAACAAGGGCTTTTAATGGAACTTGTATTATCAATCTCGAAGTTAAAGCTAATGAGTTGGTTGTTAAAGCTACTTCTAATCGTGCAGAAACAAACACAACAAATTCTAAAGAAGTTTCTCCTGGAGTTTTATTAAAAGCAAAAATCAATGCTTCTGATTGGGGTGGTTTTGGAATTCTTTACAATGGAGGTTCTCCCACGATGATAAATGAAATAAAGGTGGAGTGGGAGTAAGCCTTATCTGTTAAATATTGTGTTGATATGCATATAACTATATAGCGCTTATTGATAACAATCTTTTGTTTTTGAATAAACAAAAAATAAAAGATACTGTAACGAGAGCTCCATCAGAGCGAAATATTAGCTTTAACCCAAATTAGCGATAGAAATGGAATCTATATACTTGGTAATTTTATAGGATTAGATTTTAAAAATAATTGGTGTATTCGTGGCAGTTTTTTTAATGTTTATTCAGGTTTTAAGAAGTCTAAAGAGAAATTCTAATCCACAATCAGAGAGTAATCACTATTGGCGGCAAAATTTCGGTACTCGCTAGGTGTTTTTCCAGTTCTTTTTTTGAAGAAAATGGGGAAATAATCAGGGTTTTCAAAGTTGAGATTAAAAGATATTTCTTTGATTGGCAAATTGGTATTATGCAACAAAAGCTTGGCTTCGTTGAGCTTTAATTCCAACATATATTTTGATGGAGAAGTACCAGTTAATTCTTTAAATGCTCTACGAAAACCTGAATAACTAATGCCAAGATTTTTGGCGATATCTTCGGCGGTGATGTTTTTATAAACATCTTCCCGCATGATTACTTTGGCTTTGTTGATTTTATTGATGAGTTCTTCGTCGTCAAAATCTCTGGTTTGATTTCGATAATACATTAATCCCAAAATATTCATCACAATACCAGAAAGCGCTTGTTGAAATCCAGATCGTTCTTCGTGGGCGATTTCGATAGCTTTGTAATACAGATCGATGATTTCTTCATTCATTCCAATATTGAATACCGGAGCTCGATTTAAGAAAAAGCCTTCTTTTACAATTTTTTCAATGATTTCTCCTTTAAAACCAATCCAATATTCATTCCATCCTGAATTTTCCAATGGTTTGTAAGTATGCCAAACACCAGGCATCAAAAAGAACATTTTCCCTTCAGTAATCAAACAAGATTGTTTTGAATTTCCAAAAGTAAAAACTCCATTGCCATTGGTGATATACAATAGCTGATATTCGTTTAAAATCCGGCCTTCATTTACATTGAAATAATAACCCACAGGATGTTTTTCGGGAGGATAATTTTCTTTTTCGTTAATGTTTTGGTGTCCAACAGTGGTAATCGTTAAACCCCACAATTCATCTTCCCTTGAAGTTATGGGATAATTGACATTACTATTTAGTTCTTTGTAAATCATAGACTAAATAAATAGATTTTAATAAATTGATTCCTTTTACTACAAATATAAAGAATATTCATCACATAGAATTTCCGATACCGACCAATACAACAGACAATAAAATTACAGCAATTCCAATTGCGATTGTCCATTTGGTTTTAGAAGCAACTCCAGACCATTCTTTATTGTAAATTCCCCATAAATTAGCGGTCAAAATAATGGTTGACATGTGTAAAATCCATGAACTTGCACCATTTCCTAATTTGCTTTCGCCCATTCCATAAAAGAAAAACTGCAAAAACCAAGTGGTTCCTGCCAAAGCGCAAAACAATATATTTTTGGTAATAGGAGTTGATTTGTCAGTGAAATTTCTGTATGATTTGTTTTTTAAACTTAAAATGGTTGTCCAAATTAAATTAGTCGTCAGTCCGCCCCAAAGGATGACTACAAAAATCACATTATTTTGGTACAAATATTCCCCTTGATTTGGATTCAGAGCTTTCCAAGCTTCATTGGCAACATCAGCCATTGGTTTTCCGGCTTCAATTCCAAAATTGAAAAAGGAACTTAAAACCCCCGAAATCACTGCAATAATAAGCCCTTTTGTCAAATTGAATTCGGCTACACTTGCATTTTGTTGTTCTTTGGTCAATTCACTTTCTTTCATCATTCCTGCTTTTCCAGAAATACTAATACCGATGAGACAAACCAAAATACCCAAAAGCACCATTTGTCCTCCACTAGAGGACAGCATATCCATAAACGACACTTTGCCGGCAGTTGGATAAATTGTGTAATAAATTGAAGGAACAATGGCTCCAAAAACAGAACAAACTCCCAACAATACCGAATTTCCTAATGACATTCCTAAATAGCGAACGCCTAAACCGTAAGTCAAACCACCAATTCCCCAACAGAGCCCCAATACAAAAGTGATGATTAAAATATGTGTAGAGCAATTGGCAATGATGCTTGCAAATCCTGGAATGGTCAAATAAGCTGCTAATGGCGGTACGATAAGCCAAGAAAACAAGCCTCCAACGATCCAAAAGCTTTCCCAAGCCCACCCTTTTACCTTGTTGTAAGGCATATAAAAACTACCCGAAGCAATACCTCCGATAGAATGAAAAAGTAATCCTAAAAGTGCGTTCATATTTATTGTTATTTCTCTTTGGTCTTCAATAAAAGGAAGAATTAGAGAAAAATTTAGAGGTTAATAAAATAGTATAATTCAAAAAAAAAAACTCCCCAATCTCTATTGTTAGAAATTGAGGAGCTTGTATTTATCTTTTTGAAGTTACATTTTTTTCGTATTCTTGGATATCTGCAATGTAAGATTCTGAAGCGGTAACACCTTTTGAGGCACAATAATAATCATAAACTGCAGCCCAAGGCAATGATTTAGTTTCTTCTAATAATGCCAAACGTTCAAAGTTTTGACCATTAGTTTCGTACGAACGCAATTGTACTGTAGGCTCTAACAAAGCTTGTAAAAATGCTTTTTGCGTAGCACGTACACCAATAACATACGCACCAATTCTGTTAATTGAGGCATCAAAGAAGTCTAAACCTACGTGAACTCTGTCTAATGCTTTGGCACGAATAATTTCCTGAGCAATGGCTTGTAATTCATCATTTAGAATCACAACGTGATCACTATCCCAACGAACACCACGACTTACGTGTAATAAGATTTCTGGGGTGAATAATAACAAAGAAGAAATTTTATCTGAGATTACTTCAGTAGGATGGAAGTGGCCCGCATCTAACGTAATCATTTTGTTATTTGCAATTCCGTAACCCATGTAAAATTCGTGAGAACCTACTACAAAACTTTCGCTTCCGATACCAAATAATTTACATTCAACGCTGTCAAGCATGTATTCGTCATTGGTTTTATATTCGAAAATTGTATCTAAAGATTCTTTTAGATTTTTGCGGTATAAGGAACGATCGATTACTAAATCTTTTGAACCGTCCGGAATCCAAATGTTGTGAATACATTTTGAACCCAATTGACGTCCTATTTCTTCAGCGATTTTGCGGCAACGAATTACGTGTTCGATCCAAAATTGGCGAATTGCTGGATCTGGATGAGATAAGGTAAATCCATCAGCTGATTTGTCGTGAGAGAAGCAAGTCGCATTAAAATCCAGTTTGTATCCTTTATCTTTTGCCCAATCAATCCAACTTTGGAAATGTTTGATATCGATTTGATCACGATCTATTTTTTCTCCTCCAAAATCTCCATATAAAGCGTGAATATTCACACGGTGCTCACCAGGAATTAACGACATTGCTTTGTCAATATCTGCGCGTAATTCAGTAATGGTTCTTGCTTTTCCAGGATAATTTCCAGTTACCTGAATACCACCTGTCAATTCATCATTTCCAGCTTCGAATCCAGTTACGTCGTCCGCTTGCCAGCAGTGAAGAGAGATAGATAATTTATCCATTTCGATAAGTGCTTTTTCAACATCGATTCCTAGACCTGCATATCGTGTTTTAGCATATTCAAATGCTTGGTTAATTTGTTCTGTTTTCATTTTCTTTAGTTTGGGATTAGTTAAAATGCTTTTTTATAAAGTTCTAAAATATCGCTTACCGTAACATCACGCGGATTTCCTGGAGTACAAACATCTTCAAAAGCGGATTGAGAAAGACGTTCTAAATCTTCTTCTTTGACATTCAACAAGCGAAGTTTTTCAGGAATACCTACTTCTATAGCAAGATCTTTTACGGCGTTTACAGCGGCTTTTGCAGCTTGTTCTGGAGATAAATTATCTACTTTTATTCCCATAGCACGAGCAATATCAGCGTATTTAGCAATGGATGATTCGGTATTGTATTCCATCACAATTGGTAATAATAGAGCATTGGCAACTCCGTGAGGAATATCGTAATACGCTCCAAGAGGATGCGCCATTCCGTGTACTAATCCTAATCCCACATTAGAGAATCCCATACCAGCGATGTATTGAGCAACAGCCATTCCATCACGAGCAATAACATCTGAAGGATTTTTGACAGCAGTTGGTAAATGTTTAGTGATCATTTCGATTGCTTTCAACTCAAACATATCCGACATTTCCCAAGCACCTTTCGTAATATATCCTTCGATAGCATGAGTCAAAGCATCCATACCCGTAGCAGCAGTAACACTTGAAGGCAGCGTTAACATTAATTCAGCATCTACGATAGAAAGAACTGGAATAGCATTTGGATCCACACAAACCATTTTCTTTACATTTACTTCGTCTGTAATTACATAGTTGATGGTAACTTCGGCAGCAGTTCCAGCAGTGGTAGGCAAAGCGATGATTGGGACACATTTATTTTTAGTATCAGCTACGCCTTCTAACGAAACTACATCAGCAAATTCTGGATTGTTTGAAATAATTGCAATAGCTTTAGCCGTATCGATTGGAGAACCTCCACCAATAGCGACAATACTATCAGCTTTAGAAATACTAAATGCCAAAACACCTTCTTTTACTTGAGTAACAGTTGGATTTTGTTTGACATTAGAAAAAATGGTGTATTCAATTTTGCCTAAATCTAAAACAGCTGTTACTTTTTCTACAACTCCAAATTTTATTAGTTCTTTATCTGTAACGATAAACACTTTCTTTAAGCCTCTTTTTTTAATTTCATCTGCAAGCACAGAACGACTTCCTGCCCCGTAATAGGACATTTCATTTAAGATAATTCTTTTAATAGCACTCATGATAATCTATATTTTTTTGATTTTTAATTCAAAATTATTGCTTTGAAAGCTTCTCTCAATTCATCAATTTCAGCATCTCCCATTGGACATAAAGGGCCAACAGATGCAGCCATTACTAATGAATTGGCACTAAATTCCGCTACTTCTAAATAATCAAAAGTGTTCAATAATTGATCTCCTGTAACCACAACACAATCATTTTCAATTAAAACAACACGGTTTTTGTTGAACATTGAAGCTAGACCATCGATGTTATCAAATAGAGACCCGAAAGGAATAGAAGTAATGTCTTGCAAGAAAATCCAGCTTTCAGGAATGGTACGAACATCAAATTTGGTTCCGCTAATGGCATGAGCCATCAAATTAGGAGATTGTGTCGTAATGATAGAATTGATATGTGGATTTTCTTCGTAAATGCGTTTGTGCAACGCCACTTGGTAACTTGGATTTTTATGCTCCTCAGTCATTCCGTTTTTCACTTGAATAATATCATCGGCAGTAATATTCCAACGCGAAACATCATGAGGCGTAATCAGGAAATCATTTTCATTCCAACGAACAGATACTGTTCCAAATGTTGAGATCATCAATCCTTGTTCGCAAGCACGGTGAATGATTTTTACCATTTCACGACGAAGCGCTAATTCATCAGAAGGATATCCTGCATTTGAAAACTGAGTAGTTTTGGATGGCAACATTGCTTTGTATTCTGCGATTTGTTTATCTGTCAAAACATTTACTTTTCCGAGTTTTCCGGCACTTACAATAGTACAACAGCATAATTCCAAAGTTTCGAATCGTTGATAAGCATCAAGCATATCAGATCCTCCCAGAACTACACCGTGATTTTCCATAATCACCGCTTTAGAATCGCTACCAATGAATTGATCAGCTATTTTTTTACCTAATTCTTCACTACCGGGACAACCATAAGGAGCATATCCTACTTCGCCACAAACAAATCTAAAATGAGGAGTTACATTGGTATTAGGCACTTGACGAGTGATACTAAAAGCGACCAATCCTGGAGGATGAGCGTGAATAATTGAATTGATATCAGGACGAGCTGCATAAATAGCCTTGTGAAAAGGGAATTCTGAAGATGGTTTGTGTAAACCAACGATACTACCATCTTTTTTGATGCAAATAATATCTTTTGGAGTTAAATCTCCTTTGTCAACAGCTGAAGGTGTTATCCAAATATCTCCATTTTTATCTCTAATTGAAATATTTCCACCTGATGTGGTAGTCATTCCTTTCTTATAAATTCTTCCAATTACCATATTGATTTGTTCAACAGGGTGCATTAATTTGATGTTTAACCTTTCCATTTTTTTATAATTTGTTGTGTGTTTTTATTACTAAAAAATATGTTCTAAGTATGTTTTTTTATTGAGTCTGGTGATGTTTAAGAAATTCTGATATGCTTCTTTCCAAACCAGTGAATTTTCGGGAGTGAATTCGTCTAGTTGGACTGAATTTTTAATGATTTGTCGCATATCTTGTAGTGAATTAACATAACCTGCAGCCTTAGCCTGAATCATTATATTACCAATGGCAGTAGCTTCAGATGGACCTGCGATTACTGTAATTCCAGTAGCATTTGCTGTCCATTGATTTAATAAAGGATTTTTTGAGCCTCCTCCGATTACGTGTAAAATATCTATCGAAAATGGTGCCAATTTTTTAAGTTTTCTTAATACATAATTATATTTTAAAGAAAGACTTTCAAAAATGCATCGAACAAATTCAGCGTGAGTAGAAGGTACGGCTTGTTTGGTAGCTTTACAATAATTTGCAATGGCTGAAGGCATGCAATTTGGATTAGCAAATGAACTGTGGTCTGGATCAATTAGGGATTGAAAAGCAGGTACCGAAGCTGTCATCTCAACTAATTTTTCGTATTCATACGTAATACCTTCTTTTTTCCAGTCTTTTAAGCACTGTTCTAAAAGCCACATACCCGTTATGTTTTTCAGGAATCGAGTCGTGCCTTCAATTCCACCTTCGTTCGTGAAATTCAAGTCAAAAGTTTCTTCGTTGATAATTGGATTGTCAACTTCAATTCCCATCAAAGACCAAGTTCCGGAACTCAAATAAGCGAAATTTTTGTTCGTTGTAGGAACTGCTGCTACTGCTGAAGCTGTATCGTGGCCGGCCACTGCGATTACATTTATTTTGCCTAATTCCGTTTCTGATGCTAAATTTTCTTTGAGGGTTCCTATGGTATGACCCGGCATCACAATTTCGCCTAAAATTGAAGGAGAAATGCCCGCTTTTTCAAGCAATATATTTTCAAAATTTTTGGTGCGGGGATTTAATATTTGAGAAGTTGAGGCGATAGTATATTCAACTACTTTGTTTCCAGTTAGCATATACGCCAAAGCATCTGGAAGGAATAACATTGTTTTGGCATTTTGAAGCAGCCGATTGTTGGTTTGACTTAAAGCAAAAAGTTGGTATAGACTGTTGAAATTCATAACCTGAATTCCGGTTAGTTGATATACTTTTTCACTTTCAATTAGCTTGAAGTATTTTTCAGGCATGCCAATAGTATAAGGATCTCGGTAAGCGTACGGCATGCCAAGAATAGAACCGTCTTCTGCAAGTAAAACAAAATCTACGCCCCAAGTATCAATACCAATCGAGGCAATTTCTGCACCTTCTTTTTTGGCGGCAATGAGTCCAGTTTTTAAATGTTCGAATAAAGAATTGATGTCCCAGTGGATGTGATCTCCAATTTGAAGAGTTTGATTTGAAAAACGAGTAAGCTCCTTCATTTGAAGTTGTCCTTGTTCGATTGTTCCCAAAATGGTGCGTCCACTAGTTGCGCCAAGATCAAAAGCTAAGAATGACTGTTTTTTCATCTGATGGTATTATTTAGAAGAATTAGGGGATGATTTTATCCTAGTTGTTAATTTGTTTTACAAACAACTGCTTACAAATGTATTTTTTACATTTAACATCAATATTATATTTTTGATATTTAAACTTTGTTTTTTGATAAAATTCTAAATTTTAACACTTGTTTTTTATTAAAAACACAATTTTAGCAATTTATTGTGTTTTGTCAGAAAAATAGATTTTAATCAAAAAATAAAACGAATAATCAAATGATAGCTTATTAGTTGGGTAGGTAGAAATTCGATGTTAATGAAGGAGTGGAGGGAAATAGTTTTCTTTGGGTAAGACTAATTATTCAAGTTTTTGATTGAGGTATTTTAATAATTGTAAAATAAAAAAGCCCGCTACTGATAATGATATACGTAGCGAGCATTGTGTTTTGCTTTTATAAAGTAAGAAGCAAATTTATAAAGTCTAATATAGAAATAGTAGAGCGACGAGGATGCAATGTCATTAAGTTAAGCTTATTTTATGACATTTCGACGAAGGAGAAATCACATGATGAGAGCAAATAATGAGATTTCTCCTTCTTCGAAATGACAAAGCGTTAGGTGTTTTTTTCTTCCCTTAATGATATTGGGCGAGGACGAGTAGGGAAAATTTAAAATTTATTGCTTTTTTTCATGAATTAATACTTGCCAATCTTGATACGAATTAGAAACATTTTCGTTAGTTAGGCTAGGGGTATATTGTTTGATCATTTCACATGGTAATTTTGGAATTGATTCTAAATTTTCCCAAAGTTTGGCTCCTAATCCCGCAATTAGTGCCGCTCCCCAAGCAGAAACATCCGTAATTCCCATGTTGGTAATTGGCGTTTTTAATAAATCGGCTATAAATTGCATTAAAAACTCATTGGCAGTAATTCCGCCATTTACTTTTAATTCTTTCAAAGAAGTTTTTGTTTCTTTTTCGATAGACTGAATGACATCTTTCAGTTGAAAAGCAATCGATTCTAAAGCAGCTCTTACCAGGTGCTCTTTCGATGTTCCAAAAGTAATTCCATGAATGGAAGCTTTCCAGTCTTTTTTCCAGTAAGGAGCACCCATTCCGCTGAAAGCGGGAATAAGATAAACCCCTTCGTTGGTTGGCAGAGATGTTGCCATAGATTCAATTTCTTGATGAGAAGCGAAAAGGTCTAATTGATTTTTTAACCATTCTAAAGTAGAACCACAACTAACTATTACGCCTTCAAGAGCATAATTTACTTGTCCGTCGATACTCCAGCCAATGGTTGTTAACATGCCATTTTCTGAGGATTTAGAAAGGTTTTTGGTATTCCACAAAATAGAAGAACCTGTTCCTAATGTCGCTTTGGCCATGCCATCACTAAAACATTCTTCACCAAAGAAAGCGGCTTGAGAATCCCCAATCATACCTGCAATCGGAAGTGGTTTTTCGAATATTCCTTCAAAGGTTGAGTCTCCAAAATAGTCCGAAGAAAAAGTAACTTCAGGTAATTTTAGATTTTCAAGATGAAACTTCTTTAATAACGACTGATCCCATTGCAAATTATAAATGTCATAAAATAGAGTTCTGGAAGCATTAGTGTATTCTGTTTTATAACTTTTGTGTCCTGTGAGTTTGTACAATAACCAAGTGTCAACCGTTCCAAAATAAGCTTCTCCAGTATGGATAGCTTCTTTAATTTTAGGATTATTTTCATTGAGCCACATTACTTTAGAAGCCGAAAAATAAGGATCTATTGTCAGTCCTGTACTAGAATTGACGTCATTTTCTAAGTTGTTTTCTTTTAAACGCTCACAAATAGCGATAGATCTTTTGCATTGCCAAACTACCGCTGGATGCAGTGGATTTCCGTTTTTATCCCACAAAACAAAAGTCTCTCTCTGATTCGAAATACCACAGGAAATGATTTTATTTTCTTCTCCAGGAAATTGTGCTTTAAATTGTGCAATACAATTTTTGACAGCATCAATAACCGATTGGTAAATCTCCTGCGGATCTTGTTCAACAAAACTCGAGGTCGGAAAATAAGATTTTAAGGTTTCGTGTGTTTTTACAATCACTTTTCCATATTCATCAAAAATAATGGCTTTAGTGCCGCTCGTTCCTTGATCTATGGATAAAATATAAGACTTTGACATTGTAAATAGTGTTTAAGGTAGAAGAACCGTTTTTTTTTAATTAATCTTCGTTAGGATGATTCAATCGGTCCATAATTACGGCTAGTAATATTACCAATCCTTTTATGATTTGTTGCCAAAAAGGAGATACATTCAGCAAAACTAAACCGCTATTAAGCACTCCTATAATAAGAGCACCCTGCACTGTTCCCATGATAGATCCTCTTCCGCCTGATAACGAAGTCCCACCAATAACAACTGCTGCAATCGAATCCAGTTCGTAACTCATCCCTGCGTTGGGTTGAGCCGAGTCTAAACGAGAGGTCAAAATAATTCCTCCAACCGCAGCTAAAACTCCCGCAATGGCATACACGTAAAATTTTATTTTATTGATATTGATTCCTGATAATTTTGCCGCACTTTCGTTACCACCAATAGCATAAATATGTCTTCCGAATTGTGTTTTCTTGGTGATAATTACTGCGACTGCCACTAAAATCGAGGTAATCCAAACTGGCATCGGAATTCCTAAAAACCAACCAGTCCCGATGAAATTAAAATTTTCTCCTAAACCAGTAATAGGCAATCCGCCTGTCCATAACATTGTTGCTCCCCTTGCAATGGTCAGCATCGCGAGTGTCGCCACAAATGGAGGAACTTTAAAACGGGTAATCATCCAACCATTAAAAATACCCAATATACAACCGATAATTAAACCTGTTAGGATGGCGCCAAATACTGTAAATCCAATATAAACATCTAATTGATGCACTTCTATTCCATATTTAAAAAGTCCAGCAACAACGGCACTAGTAAATGCTAAAACAGAACCCACGGAAAGGTCAATTCCCTTTGTTAATATTACCAAAGTCATACCGATAGATATGCAGACATTTATCGATATTTGTCTCATAATATTCCAACCATTTTCCATGGTAAAAAATTTATCAGACATGATAGTCAAAACAATACACAGCGCCAAAAGAGCTATGATTGATTGAAATTTTACTACAGTATTTTTTATATCAGCCATTGATATTCTTGTTTATTTTTTGATTAAATGGAATTTGTTACATTATTTATTTAATTGCAGCTTTCATGATATCTTCTTCGTTCGCTTCGGCTTGAGTAAATTCTCCCGTAATTTTTGAATTACTCAATGTTAAAATTCGATCTGAAATAGCCATGATTTCAGGGAGTTCAGACGAAACTACTATGATGCCTAATCCCTGTTTTGCCAAGCTATTGATTACATGGTAAATTTCATTTTTTGCGTTCACATCAATTCCCCGAGTAGGCTCATCCAGAAATAATACTTTGGGAGTGGTGGCTAACCATTTTGCCAAAACCACTTTTTGTTGATTACCTCCGCTTAAATTTCCAGACAATTGTTTTTCAGAAGAGGCTTTAATTTTGAGGGAATCAATATATTTTACCGATAAGCTATCTTCAAGGGTTGAGTTTAAAAAAAAGTTTTTAATCACATTTTTTACACTCGCCATGCTGACATTTTTCGAGATATCCATTTGCAATACCAAGCCATCAGCCTTACGGTCTTCAGGTACTAAACCCATACCGTTTTTAATAGCATCCATAACTGAATTGATTTTGACCGGCTTATTTTCTATAAAAATATTTCCCGTCATAAGGGTAGGATGCAATCCAAAAAGGGTTTCCAATAATTCTGTTCTACCAGCCCCCATTAACCCAAATACTCCTAAAACTTCTCCTTTTCTTACACTAAAATTGATGTCTTTGATGATGAAAGAAGATTTATGATCAATCTTTGGAAGTGAAATGTTTTCGACTCTAAGTACTTCTTCCCCAAAGGGAACCGTTTCTTTTTCATAAAAACCTTTAATATCTCTGCCAACCATTAATTTTATTAGGTCGTCTTTTTTGGCATCTTTAGCATTTTCGATACTTCCAACGATTTTTCCATCACGTAAACCTATAAAGCGATCTGCAATTTTAAAAAGCTCATCTAATTTGTGGGAGATATAAAGTATGGCTACATTTTGTTTTTTTAAGGAATCAATGATTTTAAAAAGCGATTCCACTTCCGTATCCGAAATGGCCGAAGTAGGTTCATCCATAATCACCACTTTAGCATCTTCCAGAATGGCTTTTGCGATTTCTACTAGCTGTTGTTCCCCAACTCTAAGATCAGAAATTAAGGTTTTTGGATTCAGATTACAATTCAAACGGTTAAGTTGTTCTTTGGCTCTTCTGTTCATTTCTTCTGAGTCTAAAAAGCCAAAAGAATTATGAATTTCACGCCCTAAGAATATATTTTCAGTGATATTCAAATAGGGAATTAAATTTAGTTCCTGATGTATAATTGCAATTCCTTTTTGCATAGCGTCTTTAGGATTGCTAAAAGTGACTTCTTCATTGTTCAAAAGAAGTTTTCCTTCGTATTCAGGATATACACCGGATAAAATCTTCATCAATGTCGATTTTCCTGCACCATTTTCACCAACTATAACATTGACTTTTCCAACATGAACGTCAAGGTTTACATCCTCTAATGCTGTAACACTACCAAATTTTTTGGTAACATTCACAGCCCTTAAAATAAAATTCTGTTGATTTTCCACGTTGTAAATTATTTGAAATTAATAATAAGTGGAGTGACTTTTAACGATTCAAAATCGGGATGTTTTATGTTTATTTTAATAGCACCTTTAAAGTATAAATGATCGCCTTCTTTTACTTTTTCTTTAAAAGGAGGAACCACACGTTCTCTAACGATATTATTTAATTCGATCGAAATATTATTGAAATCCATCGTGTTTTGAAAATCACCAATATTGGCAATACCTGTAGCATCACGAATTGTATTGCCAAAGATAAAATCGGTAGCGATTCTTATCGTTTGATTTTTATTAGCATCAAGCGTAACAAGAACATTTTCGTCTTCAACAGCTATTACAGTTGCATTACCCTGAATTACAAAATTATAATCGTCACTAATGCCTAGGCTTTTGCCACGAAGCACACAATATTTTTTTAAATCTTTAGAGAAGATACCAGTAAAAAAGTTAGAAGCCTGGATAGCGGGACTTTTTTTCACCTCAGAGATCATGAAATTTTCAGCAAAATCTTTAGCATTAAATGCTGTTGATTTTTGTTCTTTTTTTCGTTCTGTGAGTGATTCAATATAAACGGAATTATAAATTGAAAAACAGATGATTACCGCTAACAGGATGTATTTGATTATCTTAGTCATATCTATCTTATTTTCTTGAACCGTATGTACCAAATTCTCCAATGTTTTCCTGTGTAACTAACGAAACCGAAAGTGGTGTTTTTTTATTTAAATCTTTTTTTCCTTTGAGATATTGATCTGCTAAATCGGCAGCAGTTATGGCAATTTGAACTGGCGATTGTCTCACAGTCGCCAATATTTTTTTATCAGCAATTGCATTCATTACATCATCTGAACCATCAAAACCAAAAACCATTACTTGTTTTTCTTTTCTGGCCGAAACCAAAGCTTGATAAGCTCCCATTGCCATTGCATCGTTGCCACAAAAGACCGCATCGATATCAGGATTGGATTGAATAATTGATTCTAACACTTCCATAGCTTTGCTTCTATCAAAATCAGCACTTTGTTGAGAAACCATTTTTAAGTCAGGAAAATGATCTACCACACTGTGAAATCCTTTGGAACGAACCCAAGTATTGTTGTCTCCAACGATGCCCAATAGCTCCACATACTTTCCTTTTTTGTTTAATTTTTTTACAAAATACTCTCCTAATTCTACACAACCAGAAAAATTATCGGATAAGACTTGTGATACGGGACCATCGAGTGAATTGATTTCTCTATCCATGCTAAAAGTGGGAATACCCGCTTCTTTAGCACGTTTAACATTAGAAATTGAACCTTCAGAATCTGTTGGGTTGAATAAAATGGCACTATATCCTGCGGCTATTAAGTTTTCAAAATGTTCTGCCTCTTTTGAAGTATTGTTTTGCGAATCAAAAATAGTAGTCTCGTAACCTAATTCTTTGGCTCGTTTAGCAGCAGATTCCCCTAGAACAACAAACCAGGGATTATTTAATGTGGAAATGACAATCGCTATTTTTTTAGGAGCTTCTTCTTTTTTGTTATTGCAACTTAGAAGTGTTAGCAAAGTGAAAAGTAATAGTACTTTTCTTGTCACCGAGGAATTAAAAAAATTATTCATATGGAGATAATATTTGTTTTTTATTGGAATATGGAATTCGCATATCTTCATTGGTGTTTGTGACCAATTTTGAGTCATGCTCATTTCATACTATTTTATTTTGTAATTTTTTTTAGCCATTTATATAACCCACATCATCCCTGATAAATACTAAAGTTTTGGTTTTTACTATTGTGTGATAAAAAACTAATTTTTAATGAGTTCTAAGCAGGTTTTGTATAAACCTTCTTGTGAAATTCCATAATGGTTGAAGATTTCTACTTGAGAACCCGTAACGGTATATTCATCTGGAATACCTATGATTTTGAATTTATTAGTATTCCCTTTTTGAAACAAATAAGAGGCACAAGCTTCGCCTAAACCACCGTTAATCATGTGCTCTTCAACAGTTATAATGGGTCTGCCGTTTTTGGCTAACTCGTCTAATAGTTTAATATCTAGAGGCTTGATGGTGTGCATACTAACCACTGTAGCTTTGATGCCGTGTTCGTCTTCCAGTTTTTTTGCTGCTAACCACGCTGGATATACCGTTTCGCCAGTGGCAATGATGGCCAGATCTTCTCCTTCTTTTACGATACGTCCTTTTCCAAATTCGAAGGTTTTGTTTTCTTCATTTAAAAAAGGCATGGCTTTTTTGCCATAACGCATATAAACTGGAGTTTTGGTTTCAGCCGCCAGTCTAACCGCTTGTTCTGTTTCAAAATTATCTGCTGGTGCCACAATGATGATATTATTGATCGCACGAAGCACCGCATAATCATGTAAACTATGATGAGTTGTTCCCAATGCTCCATAACTAACCCCTGCGCTAATTCCGACTAAGGTTACGGGATTGTCTGAATAACAAACGTCATTTTTAATTTGTTCCAAAGCTCTGGCACTTAGAAAACAAGCAGGGGAGACCGCAAATACTTTTTTGCCTGCCGATGCTAAACCAGTGGCAACACCCACTAAATTTTGTTCGGCGATACCCACTTCAACTATTTGATTGGGGAATTTTTCTGCAAATGGAACTAATTTTCCTGAACCGCGTGAATCGCTGGTTACAGCAATAATATCTCTATCAGTTTTAGCCAATTCTTGCATTATTTCAGAAAAAACATCCTGATTGGCTTTCCCCATTCTCAAATCCTTTTCTTCTATTTTATCTAATTCCATGCTATTTTAAATTAAGGATTCTGCTGCAGTTAATTCGGCAATTGCTAAATCATATTGCTCTGCTGATGGTACTCCATGATGCCATTTTGTTACCCCTTCCATATAACTAATTCCTTTTCCTTTGATGGTATGAGCAATAATAAAATTGGGTTTCCCTTGTTCGAAAGGACCATTATTTAAGGCTTCTTCGAGTTCTTTTACATTATGTCCATCGACTTCTTTAACTGACCAACCAAAAGCTTCTAGTTTTTCACGGACACAATCCGTATTCATTACATCTTTATTGTATCCTGTGATTTGCTGTTTGTTATTATCTAAAATAGCATACAAATTGTCTAGTTTATAATGAGAAGCCGACAAGAAAGCTTCCCAATTAGAACCTTCTGGTAATTCCCCATCTCCCAAAAGAGTGAAAATTCGATGGGTTTTATTATCTAATTTTGCAGCGATGGCTTCGCCTACGCAAATGGGTAAACCATGTCCTAAAGCACCAGTGTTTTGTTCAACTCCATTTACTTTTCGGGTTGGATGTCCTATATAATGCGATTGGTATTTGCAAAGAGTTTCTAAATCAGATTCCGGAAAAAAACCTCTGTCAGCCAACGTTGCAAACAGCGCCTCTACACAGTGTCCTTTACTTTGAATATAGCGATCACGATTTGGATTTTTGAAATTTTTTGGGTCAATGTTTAATACTTTGTTGTAGAGAACATTTAAAGTATCGATACAAGATAAACTCCCACCCGTATGTCCAGCTTTTGCATTATAAATATACTTGAGCAGTTGTTTTCTCAAGTATATTGATTTTAGTTTTAATTCTTTCTCGTTCATTTTAATCTTTGTTGGTAAAAGAAGTTATCTTTTAAGCTGAATTTTGTTGTAATAATAAGTGATGGCAAATTATTTTTACCGTTTAGCCATTGTTCAAACTACATTCCGTTGTTCTTTTAAAAAAAACAATGGAATGTAGTTGAAAGCTTTACAAAATGGTTAAAAATGCCAGATGTTACTGTTTCTAAAATGGAAGATAGAAAGCAGTTTAACTTTTATGGTTGTAAATTTCCCAACCCATATAATTTCCTAAAGCTTCTTCTAGAATAGTTCCGGTTTTTGATGCGTTCATAACAACATGGTGTTCAAATCCGTTTTTACAGATATGATTCATTAAGCCTTGTAAATTTCCAATTTGTGCAACGGCTCTATTTCCAAAAGTGTTTAAAGGATCATCTGTTAGTTCGCCTTCTCCAATATAAGCTTTGATAATTCCTTTTGGATCGTCAGTGCTAATTCTACCATAAGTCAGTGGCATAGCGGGAGTACGACCATCCAAAGCACCATAAGTATTCTCTACACCAACCGTTGTTCCTAAAATAGGAGCATTGCTGATTTCAATATCTGGTAAGAATGATTTTGCCCAGTTTCCGCAGTGGAATAATACACATTTATTTAAATCATCAGCATAATTATTATTCCAATCTACTAAAGCACTCGGAGAACCTGAGGCCAATTGCATGGCATACATACTCAAAGTTCCAGTGACATCAACTTCACAAGCTGATGGCAACATGTTTTCGGACATTATACTCATACTGGTGCATACATTGCAGCCAAAGTTTTGCTGTAAAGAAGTCCAACATTGAATGGCTGTAGCGTCTAATTGGTATTCTTCGACAAAATCGTTTAAGACCACGTCTAGTTTCGCCATTTGAATCATTGCTTCATTAGGTGTTTTTCCTTTAGAGGCATAAGCATTTATTTGTTCCAAATGCCTTTTTACTGAAGCATCATCTTTGGTTAATTTGTTGGCTTTACCTAAAATTTCAGATAAATCAACAGTTGTTACAGTGATGCCATTTCTTTGTAATATTTTTTCAGAATAACGAACTGTATTGAATGCTCCAGGTCTTGCTCCAACGGCACCAATTCGAACATTTTTCAATCCTTTTACCACACGGCAAACTGCTACAAAATCAAGTAAATCTTTTTGAAAAATAGGATCAGTAGGATGTGATACATGTTGAGTAGTTAACGAATATTTAATGCCATATTGATACAAGTTATTGCAAACAGAAATTTTACCACACCAAGAATCGCGTCTATTGATGACATTCATTTTAGATAATTCATCTGGATAGGCTTGAATTAAAACTGGAATATTTAAGTTGGCCAATTTTAAGGTATCAGCAACACCTCTTTCGTCTCCGAAATTGGGTAGTAAAACTAAAATACCCGCCAATTCTTTGCTGTGTTTTTTAAAAAGCTCAGCGCATTTTTGAGAATCTTTGTAGGTTTCAACACCTCCAAGTTTAGTGTCGGTAGTTTCTAATAAAATAGGTTTTAGATTCAGTTTAGCGAATACCTCTAAAATTTCCGTTCTTGCTTTTTCAACTAAACTATCTGGGAAAAAATCACGATTCCCTATAATTACCCCAATACTTAATTCTGATTTTGCCATGATTATTTTATCTAATGCTTATTACTATTTTTTAGCCACCAGCAGATCGTTGTTAGCTTTATTCTTTCTGTTTATTGTATTGAATTTTATGCTAAAATGACTTCAATTTCATTTTGCTTAAAAATTTCTTTGTCTTTTTCTTCGATTCCAGAATCGGTAATGATATAATCAATTAACGATAAAGCGCCTAAACTAGCAAAAGAACTCTTTCCTATTTTGGAGCTATCAGCTACTAAATAGGTAGTATCGGCAGCGTTTATCATTGCTTTTTTGACTACCAAATCGCTAATACTTGGGTAGGTTAAACCTGATTTTAACGAAATTCCTGCTGTTGCAAGAAACAGTTTGGTCACATTTAATCCGGTAAAAAAATCAGCTGCTTTTTGTCCAGTTAATGATAAAGTAGGGGGTTTAAACTCACCACCAGTCATAATCACTTCAATTCCTGGTTCAGTCCCTAACATCAATGCAATGTTTAGAGCATTGGTTATGACTCTTAGATTTTTATATCCTTTTAGCTTTTTAGCAATTTCGGTTGTAGTGCTTCCTGAATCTAATATAATAGTGTCGCCACTTTCAATAAATTCCAGACATTTATCAGCAATAATTCCTTTTTTATCAAGGTTTTCTTGATTAAATAAAGAGAAGTTTTTTACATGACTTTCAATGTCTTTCAGGAAAGCTCCTCCATGTTCCCTAATGATTAAACCTTGATTTTCGAGTTTTTCTAAATCTTGTCTAACAGTAACTTCAGTAACTTTAAATAGCTTTGCTAATTCAGCTACTTTTGCAGAGCCATCTTCTTTAAGAAACTCTATAATTTTTTCTCGTCTTTTATTTGGTAGTATAGTCATATTACAAATATATTTAAATTATCGAAAGCAAAAGAAAACAAACGAAAAAAATAATAAATTTTATTATAAATTTAAGAATTAAATAAAGATACTTAGTTTATTTCCCTTTATTTTTGTGTTTTTAGAATCAGTTTAGAGGCTTAAAAGGCTGCAGAACAGGAAGGAAAAAGATGATTTTTACATTAGTTTTTTCGATTTATATCTTATTTTTGAGTCTATATCTAGGGATTATGAGATGAGCATACTAAAAAATGTTAGAGAATAACAAAAGAGATAAGCTAATCGCATATGACCAACAGAAAAAAAATAATTACCAGCATATGAAAAATTATATCTCGATTACAGTTGCTTTCTTTTTATTGGCCTGTCAAAATAGCTCTGAGACACTTTCAGTTCTTTATAGTTTGCCTAAAAAGCTAAAAGAAGTTTCTGGAATTATATATTCTGAAAAGGATAATTTATTTTGGACATTGGAAGACAGCGGAAATGCCAATAAAATATATGGTTTGAGTGTGAATGATGGATCTATTCAGAAAAAGATGATCATTGTTAATACACCAAATATTGATTGGGAAGATATTACCAAGGATGCAGCGGGTAATTTGTATATAGGCGATTTTGGAAATAATGACAATGTTCGAAAGGATTTGTGTATTTATAAAATTGATAAAAATTCTTTAGATAAGGATGAAGTAATACCAGATTACAAAGTTTCGTTTTCCTATCCTGAACAACAAGATTTTCCACCGAAAAAAACAAAACTCTTTTTTGATGTAGAAGGTTTTTTTGAATATAATGGCAATTTTTATCTTTTTACCAAAAATAGAAGCAAAGGATTTGACGGCACATCTTTGGTTTACAAAATTTCAAATAAAGCAGGAACTCAACAGGCAATTTTGATGGGCAAATTTAAAACTTGCGATAGCTATAATCATTGTCAAATTACTAGTGCTGCAATAAGTCCAGATGATTCAAAAGTTGTTCTTTTAACTCATGATAAAGTTTTTTTATTTGAGAATTTTAAAGACAATAATTTTTTAAATGGAATTCAGAAAGAGTTTAAGCTAAATCATTTTTCTCAAAAAGAAGCCGTTTGTTTTAAAGATAATAAAACCTTGATTATTGCTGATGAAAAGACGAATAAAGTAGGAGGGAAGGTATATGAGGTCTCTTTAGATAAATTGAGTTTCTAAGTGGCTTAGCAACTTTAAAAACTTAAAATCCATAACCTAAACCAAAAGAAACTCTGGCTTTATCATCATTACTTTTAAAATAAGTTATTCTTCCAGTAATTACGTTAAGGCCATTAATCCAGATTCCACCACCGAGGGACTGATGCCATTTTTTAGAATCTTCATTATCTATCCAAACTCGTCCATAATCAAAACCTCCAAGAATTCCGAAAGACATCGGTACAATACTCTTTTTGATTTTTCCGATATTCCAACGTAAATCGGTGCTTTGATAATAAGAAGATTTTCCTAAAAAGCGTTCGTTTCTAAAACCTCTCAGATCATAATCTCCACCCAAAGTAGCGCCTTGGTAAAACTCAAAATTGTTATTGAACAGCACTTTTGATTTCAATATAGTAGCCAAAACAAACTGACCATTTGCATCAATTTTATGATTGAAATTCAGTTTTGTTTCTAATGTTGGAAAATTGGTTTTCGTGTCGTCAACATTCATTTTCCAGCTACCAGCCAATGAAAAACCAAATCCCATGGTAGGAAGTGAAGGAACATCGTAGTTCTCAAAACTATATTTAACAGCAGCTCCCACATATTGTTGGTTGTCAAAAACTCTAGGATCTACAGCACCTGGAATATTAACAAAACGGTCAACTGTTTCTGCAACTCTTATTTTTTCAAAAATGCTAATGAAATTAATTTCACTGCCATAACGACCCGTTTTTTTGAAAGAAGGTAGAGCATTTATGGTGCGTAATCGTACTCTGTTGTAGTCCAACCCATAAATATCATCATTATTTACCGTTTCATTTCCGTATCCAAAATAATTGATAGAGAAATTTGGACTTGTGAATTTTGATTCTATTTCAAAACTCCATTTGTTGGATCTTAGCGGAATTACCCCATTATAGATAAATTCATAACCGCTAGTAGCAAATAAATAATTGGCTTTTAAAGTATGTCTTTGACTAAATGGATTTTGAATGAACTTATTTACCGTATAAATTGCCACAAAACCTAATTTAACGCCATCATCTGGATTGTAACCTCCAAAAGGAAAACCTGCGATCGCATTGTATTTTACCTTTTCGTAGTTGTACAAATTGGTTTCATAGTCATCGGTCAAAAAGGTTTTGGTTTTTGAATCTAAAATATAGGTATTTGGTTTGGATTTAAAATCGTAGATTTTTAATTTTTTACCATTTTCAACCGTGTAAGTATCATTGTTTTGACCACCAATTAATCGAATCTTGATGTCTGATTTTGCGTCTCCTTTTACCTCAAACTGATCATCATCATCTAAGCCATAAATCCAGATATTTTTGGTTTTCTTAGAATTGAAATTTTTGATAAAAAGTAGTTCGTCCCCTTTTTCTTTAATTCGATAAGTAGCGATTTCGATATTGTTTTTTGAGATTTGGGTAATTATAAATTTATCTTTTTTATCAGTTCCAACAATCAAAACCGTTTTTTGCAATACTTTATAATACTCTTTGGCATACTCTTGAAGTTTCGCTTTTCTCGCTTTTAATTTACTTTTAATATCTTCTATAGTTTCGTCTTGAACTTCTTTTGGTAACGAAACAAAAGCGTTGTCTATTTCTGCATCAGAGAGATGTTCCTGGATGTATTTTGCCTGAGTAATCCATTGCTTTTCATCGGCTGTTTTTAGAAAAGCAATATCTTGTGGATAAGGTTCTCTATTGAGCCATTTTACATTTTCAATATCTTTTTTGAAGCTTTGTTGATGACGTAGCGCTGGCATTTTCATCAGGAAAAAGAGTAAAGCTCCATCATATTTTGTAAAAGCCTGATCACGGTCTCTGGGAATAGGTTTATAAACTATTTTTCCTTTTTCTTTATATTCGCCCCAACGCCATTGGTCACTGTGTCTGTCCCAATCTCCAATGAGCATGTCAAATAATCTGGCTTTGATATATTCGGGTTCGTCGATGGTGTATTTTTCATCTTTTCGCATGTTTTTCATCACATCATCAGTGCTAATGATGTCTAGCGGTTGTCCTAAACTTTTTGTGTCTTTTTGACTACTTCCTACTTGTTCTTCAATCAAGTACAATTCATTTCCAAAATTAGTATTAAAGCCTTTCAAAGCGTTTTCTTTCGGGATATAATACAAATGCGGATTAGTATGTGACACACCAATTTTATCAGCCAAATTTCCAACGGCGAGTGGTGTATAAGGATGAGAAGTCGTGTAAAAGTCGAATAAAAAACCTTCGGCATAGGTGTCATTAAACTGATTTAAAACAAATTGATCTTTAAAAGCGACAGATTGTAGAAACCTTGAAGCGCTTTTCTTTAAAGCTCGCATTGCGTATTCTTTTCCATTTGCATCTGCAAGGCGCAATGACTTTGATTGATGTCCGCCGCCTTCCCGAACAGGTTTTACGCCGCCAAAAAGGGTGTCCAAAGTGGCAGTTTTTGCTTCGATGGGTAAGCTGTAATATTTTCTGTAATGCAAGCCAAAAAGGAATTTGTGAAAAATACTTTTTTGCGTCATTTCTTTAGAATAAATAGATGTTGTAGTAATTGAAGGAAATTGTGTTGGAAGATTTAGCGGTGGAAGAGTATCTCTGGATTTTATGATTGTTTGTTCAAAAAGTAACTTTTCTTTATGGTTTTCATTTCCATAAAAGGCAACATTGGTTTTGCCATTTTTGTAAAAATTCAATGCAACATATCCATTTTCACCATAAGAAAAATCATTAGGATTGACAGCCTTCGCCGCTTCCGATTTTGAGCCTGCACCGCTAATAATCTGACGAATATTGTTTTTATTGATGTATTGTAAATTATGGTCATGACCTGATACTACAATGACATTGTTATTATTTTGCAAAAGCGTTTTTATCCTTTTTGTGAAATTGAGATAAACTTTGTTTTGGACATCCTGTGGACTAACTCCTGAAGTTTTTCGAATTAAATTCATAAATGAACCGACAACAGGCAGCGGGATTTTTTTTTCTAATGGGAAAATTTCTTTTTCTACAGAAAACTGTCCGCCATGAGTTCCGTTTGTCATTAATGGATGATGTAGTGCCAGGACTATTGTTTTTTCTTGATTTTTGTTTAATATATTTTCCAATTCATCATAGAAATCTTCACGAGTTTTGATGGTACAGTCGTCGTTTATGGTTGGAATTTTATCCCAATCTTCCAAAAACCATTGGCTATCGATAGTGATTAATGTAATGGTTTCACTAATTTTTAATTCGTCTATACCACAACTTTTTTGAGGAAGAAAAGCCTTTTTATCATTTAAATAATTAGTTACAAATTTAGCTTGCCTTTCTAAACCTTTAATTCCGCTGTACCAATCGTGATTACCCGGAATAAAAATGGTTTTTCCTTTGAAATTTTTAGATAATTCCAATTGATTACTCAATTTAGTTTTGGCCAATTCTTGTTCGGATTTATCGTTAGAATCTGGAAAACCTTTAGGATAAATATTATCGCCAAGAAACAAAAGAGTACTTTTTTTATTGGCATTGTCCAACCTGTTTTGAAGAAGTGAAAGTGTTTCTTTAGCTTTGGTTTCATCAGCATTTCCTGCATCTCCAATTAAGTATAAGGTGTGTTTAATTTGTGTGGAATCAGGTTCGTTTTGAGTGATTGGTTCGACAACATTTTTACCATATTGAGCGTGATGTGTAGCACAAGAGTTTAGAATAAGCAGTGAAGTTATAGAGAGAGAAATTTTTTTAATTGAATTAATAAAAGGATTATCCAAAAACAATTTCATAATTTAGTAATATTAAAATATTCTTTATGAATCTAGTACAACAATCAGAAGATTTGGTCAGTAATTTACTCAAAGATAAACTTTCTAATTTATATTCTTACCATAATTTAAACCATACTCTCAACGTAGTTGGGGCAATTAATAAACTCTGCAACAAGGAGAAGATAGATGGCGTAGAAAAAGAAATGCTTTTGGTGGCTGGCTGGTTTCATGATGCAGGTTACATCAATGGGGTAGCAGACCATGAAAAAGAAAGCGTAAAGATTGCTGCTAATTTTTTAAAAGAGAAAGGACAATCGGATGAGTTTATAGCAGAAGTTTCTAAACTTATTTTGGCGACTTGTAAATTTTACGTGCCCCAAACCCAATTGGAGAAGATAATAAAAGATGCAGATTTTGTTCATATTACCAGTTTAGATTATACTTCAACTTGCGAATTATTGCGTTGCGAGTTAAATAATACGATGAATCTTTCTTTTGATAATTCAGAATGGGCAAAAGAGAATCTGAATTTTTTAATGAATAAACATCAATTTTATACGGATTATGCTTTGAAGAAATGGCAACCTTTAAAAGAGAAAAACATTGCAATGCTTCAAAAAAAACTCAACAAGCAAGAATTGAAAAAAACTAAAGAAATCGAAGACGAAGAGAAAAAGAAAAACAAAGAGGATAAACCCGATCGTGGTATCGATACGTTATTCAGAGTTACTTTGGGCAATCATACCCGCCTGAGTGGGATTGCTGATAGCAAGGCTAATATTTTACTTTCTGTAAATGCCATTATTATTTCGATTGCACTTTCTACTTTGATTCCAAAATTAGATAGTCCAAAAAATGCACATTTGGTTATTCCAACTTTCATCATGCTGATGTCTAGTGTGGTTACGATTATTTTTGCCATTCTTTCGACAAGACCAAAAGTGACCAAAGGTGTTTTTACCAAAAAAGATATTGACGACAGGAATACGAATCTGCTTTTCTTTGGAAATTTCTATAAAATGCCTTTGAAAGATTATCAATGGGCTATGAATGAAATGATGAAAGACAGGGAATATCTTTATAATTCACTGATTAAGGATTTATATTTCTTAGGAATCGTTTTGGAGAAAAAGTACCGATTATTGCGAATTGCCTATACTATTTTTATGATTGGTATAGTATTGTCTGTAATTGCTTTTGTATTGGCTTTCAGGACACTTAGTCTTTAATTTTATAAAATAATAGTATAATTGTGTAATTCTAATTGCAGTTTTTGAGTCTTACTTTGTAATGAACTTAAACTTTGTAATTATGAAATCTTTATCAATATTATTTTCAGTTTTAGTGTTTGTTTCCTGTCAGAAACAACAAAATGAAGAGATCAATAGAGCAAAACAAGCCAGCATTGATTCTATGAAGATTGAAATCAATAAGCAAAAAGTTATTGATTCAATGAAGATAGAAATGGCAAAAATTGAAGAAGAGAAAGATCGCCAACATAATGTAACTGTTGTCAATCAACCTGCTCCAGCAACGGCTCCTGCCAAAAAGAAAGGATGGAGCGGAGCAGCAAAAGGTGCGGTTATAGGCGCTGGAGTTGGAGCAGCAACGGGAGCAATTGTTAGTGATAAAAAAGGTGAAGGCGCAATAATAGGTGGACTAATTGGTGCGGGTGTTGGAGCAGGAACTGGAGCTATTGTTGATGATAGTAAAAAGAAGACTGAAAATAAATAACTTGATTTTTATTTGGGTTAAATCAAATGAAATTTTTTATAAGCCATTAAGAGATTAAGTTTAATTTTCTTAATCTCTTAATGGTAAAAATCAAATTGTACTTTAATTCTGTTCGTTTATCAAATCCTGATAGGTGATTTCATGGAGGTCACTTGGGACATTGGTATTAATTACTTTTACACGAATGGCTCGTAGCCCTGATACGCCTTGGAGTTCTTCTACTTCAAATTGTTCAATGGTGGGTTCCAATATTTTTTTGAATTGCAGGTATTTGATGTATTTCAAATATTCATTTTGTTCCGAATTGTGCGAATAGACAATCGTGATTTTCTCCTTTTGAGTAATTCTTTCTTTAGTGCCTTTTATGTTGGATTTGTCAATACGTTTTTTGACTACTTCGTATCGGGCATTGTAAGTCCCATCGACATCAAAACGTTTTTCGTCCATTCTAAAACGGATTGAAATTGGCGAACTAAACACTAAAATTAAGGAAGTTACATCCAATTCATACGGTAAAGTTGTTTTGAGCTGATGGTGTTCAAGTTCCATTTCGCACAATGTTTGCAGTTGCCACAGTCTTAAATTATTCAAATAGAGATTGTCAAACGGTTTTGTAGGAGCGATAGAAGCACCAATGTAAAGGTTATGTTCTACACCATCAGTTTTGAAACGTTCATAATAATGCGGATAAATTTGTTGCGCTTCTATTTGTTTTTTGTCCAAAATGAGAGCCAATTTCTTGTTGATAATCGACATCGTATTATCAAATTTCTTTCTGGATTGATAGAACATGCCTGATTTTTCATCCAAACTTTCAAAATAGTTTTGTTTTACGATTTCATGTTGATCATCCATTTTGGTGTTTTTTAAAATGGGATGAATTTCGGTTTCAATATAATTCTGAATTTGCTGTTCTGTATCTGCTTTTAAAGAAGAATCGAGTTCAGTATTAAAAGACTGCAATTCAAATATTCGTTGTTCCAATAAAACGAAACTGTCATTAGATTTTTGACTTTCAAAGAGATTTATCAGCGTACTTAATTGGTTCTTCAAATCTTCTTTTACCGTTTGATTTCGGTGTTCTGAAGAGCCTTTAATATCAATTTGACCAAACAAAGGATAGACTTCTTTGAATATAATTTCTTTGAAAATATAATCTTTGGAGGGAGAATTGGACTCAAAATATTTTAGCGCTTCTCTCTTAAATTTCCAATACACACTGGAATGAATTGCTGTATATTCTCTTTGAATAATGGCTTCAATTTGATTTTGTTTCTCAATTTTATAGCGTTCCAAAGTATCAGTAAGATAAGGCAAAACCAAATCTAAATTGATTGAATTGATACTATTTAAAGCCTTGGGTTTTGAAGAAACCAATTCTATAATTCCAAGCAAAGTATCATCTTTTATTACAGGGGCAAAAATGCAGCTTTGGATGTTTTTCTGGAGCAAATGTTGTCCTGCTTTTTCATTTCCAGGAATTTTTGAAAACTCTTCGATATCCGAGATGATGGTGTTTTTCTTTTCTTCTAATATGTTTTTGAAGCAACGGCCATAAAGGGTATCATCACAATTGATTTCCTCAGCATCGTTCAAAATCAAACTTTTTGACTTAGAATCATCATAATTTGGAATCGTGAATTTTTCTTCTTCCTCATCGTATAAAATAAAGCCAATTTTTAAATCAGGGATTTTAAAAATAGATTTAAAAATAGTTTCAAAACTGTTGTTTAATTTGGTTTCGGATGAAATTGATCTTAAAAGATTGCTTTTTAAATCGGATACCGCACTTTCACGAGTGACATCAACCAGGCTTATGATTCCAAAGCCTTTTAAAATCCAGCTTTCGTGAGGGAATTTTTCTTTCCAAAGTTCAATGTTTTCATAGTTATTCATCAACAGATTGATATCGTCCGGAGTAATTTTAGGCGAATTTGGAGTGGGAATAATTTCGATGAAATCGGCATTAAATAAAATTCTATAATGGTACATAATTCCATTGGCATCCGGTATATCATAGAATAACGGTTTATTGAAATCAAAAGTCTGACCATAAAATGCATTTAAAATCAGTATGCAATTGAGAATGTAAAATTGATCTTCATCAAAATCACGTATTTGTATGTCAAATTGTACGCCTGCATTTCGAAGAATTTTTTTGAATCTTTCAGAATAATTAAAAGTTACATTTTGAAACGGAACACTAGCGGCTTTAATTTCATTATGGGTTAAAGCAGAAGGGAAGAGGTCAGCCAGTAAATTATGGACGAGTTCTTCATGCTTTTTTATAAATTCTAAATTGGGAATTCCATCTCTAAATTCAGGATAAAGTGCTATTTCTTTGAGTAATGCTTTGGCATAATTAGAGCGATAATCTACATTGCTCGTAGCTATTTCTTCGAGATTTTCTATCAGTTTATGAAATGAAATCAGCGTTTTAAACGGACTGGTGGTAAATGTATTTATACGCATAAGGCTTAGGCATGTCTAATCCAGTAAAATTACGAATTGTTTTTGTTTAATTTCAAGGTAATTTTTGGAGTTGTTTTTTAAGATAGGTGTATCGTAATTGACTTTTGTAAACCATTATACAGAGAATAATTAAGTAAAAGACTTATCTTTAAATATAAGGTTTAACTTGATTAATTCTAAACACAAGAGTGACAATGTTTGAACCAGTTAAAAGAATTTTAAATTTATGAAAATTAAATTAATTTTGTTTTAATTTGTCATAATTATAAACTCAATTACCTAATAAACATTGATAGATTACGAAAAAAAGATTGAAAAAAGTGATATAAAGAAAATATTTGACGAATATTACCTATCACTTGTTCATTATGCAAATCGATTTTTGGATATCATTGATGAATGTGAAGATTTAGTCCAGGATGTCTTTGTTGGTCTTTGGGAAAAAGAGAATGCTTTTCCAGATGAATTGTCTTTAAAAGTATATTTATACAAAACGGTACGAAATAAATGTTTAAATGTTATTAAGCATAATCTTGTAAAGAATAAATATGCTGAAAATTCCACGTTTTCTATAGAAGATGAAAATTTATTTTTGAAAGAAATACTTGAAGAAGAAATAGTTGTTCAGCTATACAAAGCAATAGAGATTTTGCCTCAAAGAAAAAAAGAAATTATAAAACTGAGTCTCAAAGGGTTTAAAAACTCAGAAATAGCAGCAGATTTAGGAATACAACTTCAAACAGTTAAGACATTAAAAACGCAATCCTATAAAATTTTGAGAGACCAATTCCGGGAGTTAGACTCAATAATTTACTTTTTATTGGCTTAATTATAAAAAAAATCTTTTTTACAATCATTCTTATTTTATTTAAAACCTTCTATAATTAGTATAGAGATTTGATTGTAAACTTTAATTGGAATCATTAAATAATTTATTTTCAATAATTTGAATGTCTCTTTTTTAGATTATTGAAGTTTCCCAATGGAATGAGAAGCTTTAAAGTCAAGGAAAAAAAATCAACAAATTATCTTTTCTTAATTTTTTCATAAAAAAAATCATTTTTCAGTAGTACCTTTTTTAATCTTAGTTGTTCTATAATAAAACAACATATTAAGATGATAGATATTTCTCAAATTTCAAAACTCTTTATCAAAAAAAAATTAAAAGTATTAACTACTGCTGAAAAGTTAGAGTTAAGAAATTTTAAGAAGAAATATACTTTTCTAAAAAAAATTAAAGTTAAGGAATTAGTAGATAAAATCGATACATTCTCGGAGATTGATAAAGAAAAAGCTTGGTTATCAATATCGGATAAATATCAAGAAAGAAATGAAAAGTCTGTTTTTTCTATGGTTAAAAAACCATGGTTTAAATACGCAGCCGCGGCTGTAGTAATATCACTTTTAACTACAGCGATTTTTCTTCAACATAATTCTTCATCCAAATCAAATGAAATTCCTCATGGAATTGTAAATAATAGCGTTGAATCTTTTAAACCAGGAACGAACAAAGCTACATTGACTTTAGGAGATGGTTCTCGAATTGCATTAGAAAAAGGGGCTCAGGTGAAAACCAAAAATGCGAATAGTAATGGTGAAGAAATCGTTTATACCCCTAATAAACAAACAACATCAAAACTGGTTTATAATTATTTGACCATACCTAGGGGAGGTCAATTTGTTTTGAAATTGTCAGATGGAACCAAAGTTTGGTTGAATTCAGAAAGTCAGTTAAAATTCCCAGTAGCCTTTGTAGAAGGAGCAACAAGACAGGTTGAATTAGTCTATGGTGAAGCTTATTTTGAAGTATCGCCGAGTACAGAACACAAAGGAGCTCATTTTGAAGTGTATAACAAAGAACAGAGAGTTGAGGTTGTGGGAACTGAATTTAATATCAAAGCCTATAAAGATGAATCTAACATTTATACAACTCTTGTAAAAGGAAAAGTTAATGTTGAGATACAAGGTAAACAACAAAAATTAGCACCAAATCAGCAGTTAAATTTAGATTTAAAAAATAATACTTCAAATATTAAAAGAGTAGATGTCTATAATGAAATATCTTGGAAAGTGGGTGTTTTTAGTTTTAAAGGAAAGACATTAAAAGAAGTGATGAAGGTAATATCAAGATGGTATGATGTAGATGTAGTTTTTGAGAATAAAAATCTCGAATCGGTAAAATTTAGAGGAAGTCTTGATAAAAAACAACGCCTTGACGAAATCCTATTAATGATGAAATCAAGTACAATCGATGGTTATGTGATTAAAGATAAAACTTTAATCATAAAATAATCTCTATTTAAAACCAAAATAATCCATTAAACCAAAACATTGCCTATGAAATAAGTGTAAGAAAGAAAAAAGAAGGATAGAGTCTAACCGACCAAAGTAACAACTCTACCCTCTTAAGTAATTATCAATTAATTAAAATGTTTAACTAAATAATAATAACCAAATTTATGAAAATTAATTTTACTAATGCCCATTTTCCCACCAGAGGATGGCTATTAATGACTATTATGCGAGCATTCCTGTTTTTATTTTGCACAACACTTTTTGCATTAACACCTCAAAAAGTTTTGCCACAACATTCTAAAATCGTGGTAAAAGAAGATATTAAGATGTCAGTCGACGAAGTTTTTGACCTAATAATGGAACAAACTGACTATAAATTCTTTTATGAAGAAGGTATATTTAAAGGGCTTCCCAAAGTAGAATTAAAAAAAGGGACCATAAAAACAAATGACCTTTTAAAACAAACTCTTTTAAATGCTAATATCGATATTACTATCGGTAATAATAATACGGTTATTATTAAAGAGGCCCCTCGAAGCAGTAACTCGGTTTTGAAAAAAATAACGGTAACGGGAAAAGTAACAGATGATCTTGGAATGCCACTTCCAGGAGCTAATGTTGTTGAAAAAGGTACTAAAAATGGTACTCAAACGGATATAGACGGTAAATACAGCATAGAAGTTTCAAGTGAAAAATCGATATTGGAATTTAGCTACATTGGGATGGTCACTCAAGAAAAACCAGCTAGTTCAGTAGTAAATGTACAGTTAAGAGCAAATGCTGCTGTACTAGATAATGTAGTGGTTACAGCGTTAGGTATAAAGAGAGAGAAAAAAGCTTTAGGGTATGCTTCTCAGGAAGTTAAAGGAGCTGATCTACGAGCAGGAACAGCAAGCGGGAACTTTCTTAATGGTCTTTCTGGAAAAGCTGCCGGTGTTTATATTAGAAAAAATACAAACTTTGGAGGATCTACAAACGTAGTTTCAAGAGGTATCAAAAGTCTTACCGGAAATAATCAAATGCTTATTGTTATAGATGGTATGCCTATTAACAACGCACTTGTTAACTCTAGTACCGCTTCGCAAGGAGCTCGTAATACTTATGACTATGGTAATGCCGCTATGGATATTAATCCAGACGATATAGAATCAGTTAACGTGTTAAAAGGAGCCGCCGCCGCCGCTTTATATGGATGGCAAGCTGGTAATGGTGTTCTTATGATTACTACTAAAAAAGGGAAAGCTAATAAAGGAATGGGAGTTACTGTTTCCAGTGAATTTAATGTAGGTACTGTTGATAAAAGTACTTTCCCTGTTTATCAAAACAAATATGGACAAGGATATGGTCCAAGTTATGATGCAGCTGGTAATCCAAAGGGTGTTCCAGTGGGACCAACAGGAGCCTTTTTTACAATAGATAAAAATGGAAATCAAGTTGTAACGACAACAGATGATGCTTCTTATGGCGTTGCTTTTGATCCAAATCTTATGGTTTATACTTGGGAATCTTATACAGGATATTCTCCAAAATACGGAACAAAATCTCCTTGGCAAGCAGCTAAAAATGGTCCTATTACTTTTTTCCAAACTGCTACAACATTCAATAATTCAGTATCTTTTGAAGATGCTAATGACAGAACTAATTTTGTTTTAAACTACAATAATTTCAAAGAAAACGGAATACTACCTAATAGTGAATTAAAGAAAAATAATGCCAGTATTAAGTTAAGCCACAAATTTACAGATAAATTATCTACTACTGTTTTTGCAAATTACATGTCGCAAAATACCATTGGTAGAAATAGTTCTGGATACACTGGAGATAACATTACAGGCTGGTTCAGACAATGGTGGGCAGTCAATACAGATCTTCAATCTCAAAAAGAAGTTTTTGAAAATTCTGGAGGACAAAATATATCTTGGTTAATGGGAGATCCTGCTAACGGAAACACTGCGCCTAAAACTATGGATAATCCCTATTTTACCAGATATAAAAATTATCAATCTGATGAAAGAAACCGTTTTATTGGCTATGGTCAATTGGATTATAAATTTACAGATTGGTTATCAGTTTCTGGAAAAGTGAGTAATGACAGTTATTCAGAATTGCGTGAAGAAAGAAAAGCTGTAGGTTCAATTAATGGATCATTTGGGATAAGCCGAGCAGCTGTTGGTTCAGGATACCAAAAATATGTTGGTATGTTTTCTGAACAAAATTATCAGCTTATTTTAACTTTCAATAAAAAATTTGGTGAAGACTTCTCTGTAAATGCTTTAGCAGGTCTTAATTCATTAAGAACAAGACAAACTTCAACTCTCGCTTCTACAGACGGAGGACTTATTATTCCTGGAATATATGCTTTATCAAATTCTGTAAACCCTTCACCTTTTCCAGTTGAAACGGAAGACAAATCAGGAGTTAATAGTGCCTATGCTTCTGCTTCTTTAGGGTACAAAGATTTCTTATTCGTAGAGGGAACTGTTCGTAATGATGCATTCTCTACTTTGCCAAAAGGAAATAATTCTGTAAATACTTTTTCTACATCGGCTAGTTATGTTTTTACAAAACATATTAACCAAGAATGGTTGTCTTTTGGAAAATTAAGAGGAAGTTATGCTGAGAATCCACAAGGAAATATTGATTTGTACTCATTAAGTAATATTTATGATAAATCTAACCCTTGGAATACAAATCAAATTTATTCAATACCAAATAGAAGCAGTAACCCGGATTTACGCCCGGTAAAAACTGCGACTAAAGAACTTGGTTTGGAAATGCAGTTCCTGGATAAAAGAGTTGGATTTGATGTGAGTATTTATAAAAGTTTAAGTAATGATCAAATATTCCCTGTCGATTTTTCTACGGCAACTGGAAACTCTTCTAAATACATTAACGCAGGTTCAGTTGAAAATAAAGGTATTGAGGTACAGCTTAATCTAACTCCTGTACGTACTAAAGATTTTAATTGGGACGTTTTTGTAAACTGGTCTAAAAATGAGAATACTGTCGTGTCTTTAGCGCCAGGTATTGAAACTCTTTCAATAGGTGGATTCCAAGGTATAGGTATAGTAGGAAAACCAGGACATCCTTACGGTGATATCGTTGGTAGAGATTATGTTTATAAAGACGGACAAAGAGTTACATCAAATGGTATTTATGTAATGACATCAACAAATAATAATGTTATTGGTAACATTACTCCTGATTGGCTTGGTGGAATTCGTAATAAATTTACATACAAACAAGTTTCATTTGGTTTCTTAATTGATATACAACATGGAGGTGATCTTTACTCACTAGATCAGGCATATGGACAGCATACAGGTTTATATCAATCAACTGCGGGTAATAATGAACTAGGAAACCCTGTAAGAAATACAATTGCAAATGGAGGAGGAGTTATTCTCCCAGGAGTAAATAGTGACGGAACACCAAATACAACTAGAACACCACGACCAGAAGTTGCTGGAAGTATTTATGGATATAAAGTTCGTCCAGAATCAGAATTTATATACGATGCGAGTTATGTAAAATTAAGAGAAGTAAATCTTACCTATACATTCCCAACAAAGTTCGTTTCTAAAATGGATTTGACAGATTTACGAGTTTCTCTAATAGGTTCTAATTTATGGATAATTGATAAAAATCTTCCTGATGCAGATCCTGAGAGTGGAGTTAGTTCAGGTAACTTATCTTCAGGCTATTCGGGAGGTTCACTACCTTCTACTAGAAACATTGGTTTTAACCTAACTATGAAATTTTAAATTATGAAAAAAATATTTTTACTGATAGCTGTTGTAAGCATAGCAATTTCATGTAGTTCAGATATCACAGACATGAATACTGATCCCAAAAAAGCGAATAGTACCCAACCTGAATATTTATTTACTAGTGCTGAAAAAGCATTAGTAGATCAGGTGGTTACAACCAGCCAAGTGTTTAGATTTTTTGTGCAACAATGGGCTGCAACGACTTATCCTTCACCTTCTCAATATGATATTTCAGGTACTCCTGATGCTCGTTTTACGGTTTTGTACAGAGATGTTTTAAAGGATTTTTCTGTTGCAAAAGAAATGATTAAAAGCACACCAAATTCAGCTGCTCCTTCAGATATTGCTGTTAAACAAAATAAATTAGCCCTCATTGATGTTTTAGAAGTTTATAGCTACAGTCTGTTGGTAGACACCTTTGGAAATGTTCCGTATTCTCAAGCTCTTGATATCGATAAATATCCTTTACCAGCTTATGATGATGCACAAACCATTTATAAAGATCTTATAGCACGATTAACGCAAGATGCGGCTATATTGAAAACTAATGCTGCTTATGCTAACTTTGGTTCTGCTGACATCATTAATGGAGGGACTGCAGCTAGTACCGTAAAATGGGCAAAATTTGCGAACTCATTAATTATCAAATTAGCAGTCAACCTTTCAGATGTTGATCCGACTTACGCTGCGACCAATATTCAAGCTGCTCTTGCTGCCGGACCGTTGGCAAGTAATGCTGATAATATCAAATTGACCTATTTGGCGACTCCTACATCGAATCAGAATCCATTATATAGTGCTTTAGTAACAAGTAATAGAAATGATTTTATTCCGGCAGAAACGTATGTTGCTGCAATGGATGCTATTGTTCCTGGAGGCGACCCAAGAATGACAAAGTATTTTGTTAATGCTACTTCTCCTGCTCCAGTTATTCCACCAGGTAGAACTTTTATTGGAGGTACTTATGGAGAGCCGAATGTTTTTTCAGCTTATTCACATATAACAGCAACATTAAACAACCCAGTGTTTCCTGGGACAATATTTGATTATTCTGAATTACAGTTTTTATTAGCTGAGGCTGCTGAGAAAAATTTAATTCCTGGTGGTTCAGCTAAGGCTAAAACGTATTATGATGCAGGAATAACTGCTTCTATGTTAGATTGGGGAGTAACTCAGGCTAGTATTACCACTTATCTTGCAAGTCCAAAGGTACTCTACACAAGTGCCCAAAGTGGAGCAACTTATAAAGAAAAAATTGGTATTCAATCTTGGTTTGCCCTTTATAACAGAGGATTTGAAGCATGGACATCTTATAGAAGACTAGATTTTCCAGCTTTAAAAGCTCCTACTACGGCAATAAATAAAGGTATTTTAACTGTTCCTGTACGTTATACTTACTCCGTTTCTGAGCAAACAAAAAACGAAACAAATTATAACAAAGCGGCTAGCGACATTGGAGGAGACGCATTTAATACTAAATTATTTTGGGATAAATTCTAATCCTTTAAGTTGAAATAAAAATCAATTTGGGAAAATTGACAACAATATTTTTTTGATTTTTGTTAGAATGACCCCAATTACTTCTTGTAATCGGGGTTGTTTTATTTAAAGGTATCTGCAGTATAAAACGATTTTGATAAGCTATTCAAAATAAAACATCACTAATTTAAATTTTGCAGCATGAAATGAGCATGATTCGAAAATTGGTCGCAATTGAAAATCATCGAATACCTAATAAAATAATAACCGATGAGATAAACACCAATAGTAGTTATGTGCATTACATATGACCAAAAAATAATAATAAATATCTACATATGAAAAACATACTTTACATGATTCTGTGTTTTTTTATGGTGCTCCAAAATGCTAATTCACAACAGTTGAAGTCTCCTAATGGTACTTTTACTATGAATTTCGAATTACAAAATGACGGAACACCAATTTACAGTTTAGTTTACAAAGGAAAAACAGTTATAAAACCTAGTAAATTAGGACTTGAACTTAAAGAAGATAAAAATATTAAAAAATCATTGCTGAATGATTTTACCGTAGTAGATAGTAAAACTGCTTCATTTGATGAAACTTGGAAACCAGTTTGGGGAGAAGTAGCATCCATTCGCAATCAGTATAATGAACTTGCTGTTACTCTAAACCAAAAAGAAACAGATAGGCAAATGATCATTCGTTTCCGATTGTTTAATGATGGCTTAGGTTTTCGTTACGAATTTCCAACCCAAAAAAACTTGGTCTATTTTGTTATAAAAGAGGAAAGAACTCAATTTGCAATGACAGGAGATCACACCGCTTTCTGGATGCCAGGTGATTATGATACCCAAGAGTATGATTATACGACTTCCAAATTATCTGAAATCAGAGGCCTTTTTCCAACAGCAAAAAATAGAAATTTATCACAGCCTCCCTTTTCTTTAACAGGTGTTCAAACTTCTCTTATGCTAAAAACAAATGATGGTTTGTATATCAACTTGCATGAAGCAGCGTTAATTAATTATTCCTGTATGCATTTGAATTTGGATGACAAAAATATGATTTTCGAATCTTGGCTAACTCCAGATGCAAAAGGGGACAAAGGATACATGCAAGCTCCTGCACATTCGCCTTGGCGCACCATTATCGTAAGTGATGATGCTAGAGAAATTTTAGCTTCTAAAATGACTTTAAATTTAAATGATCCCTGCAAAATTGAAGATACTTCCTGGATAAAACCAATCAAATATGTTGGGGTTTGGTGGGAAATGATTACTGGAAAAAGTACATGGAGATATACAGATGAATTACCATCTGTGCAATTGGGGATTACGGATTATTCAAAAGTCAAGCCAAACACAACTCATGGCGCAAACAATGCAAATGTGAAAAAGTATATTGATTTTGCTGCTGCAAATGGTTTTGATGCCGTATTAGTTGAAGGCTGGAATGAAGGTTGGGAAGACTGGCTTGGCCGCTCTAAAGACTACGTTTTCGATTTTACAACTCCCTATCCTGATTTTGATGTAAAAGGGATACACGAATATGCAAAATCAAAAGGGATAAAAATGATCATGCATCATGAAACATCCGGTTCGGTTCGTAACTATGAACGCCACATGGACAAAGCATATCAATTTATGAAAGACAATGGATATGATGCGGTAAAAAGCGGTTATGTAGGTTCAATTTTGCCAAGAGGTGAAAACCATTACGATCAATGGATTGTAAATCATTATCAATATGCAATAGAAAAAGCCGCCGAATATAAAATCATGGTCAATGCACATGAGGCAGTAAGACCAACAGGAATTTGCAGAACCTATCCTAATTTAATTGGTAACGAATCTGCCAGAGGAGGAGAATGTGAAGCTTTTGGTGGATCCAAAGCAAATCATGTTACAATATTACCGTTTACCCGATTACTTGGTGGGCCGATGGATTATACTCCCGGTATTTTTGAAATGGATATAAGCAAAATAAATCCCCGTAATAAGTCGCATGCTAATTGCACTATCTCTAATCAGCTGGCATTGTACGTAACTCTTTATAGCCCGTTGCAAATGGCTGCTGATTTGCCTGAAACCTATAACCGATTCTCGGATGCTTTTCAATTTATAAAAGATGTAGCTGTCGATTGGTCCGAAAGTAATTACTTAGAAGCGGAGCCAGGTCAATATATAACGGTTGCCCGAAAAGCAAAAGGAACTAATAACTGGTTTATTGGGAATGTTAACGGATTCGAACCGCGTACTTCAAATATCAATTTTTCTTTTTTAGATAAAGGGAAAAAATATACAGCAACTATTTATGCTGACGCAAAAGATGCGAATTATAAAACAAATCCACAAGCCTATACGATTCGAAAAATAGAAGTTACCAATAAGTCTAAACTTTCTCAACTAAGTGCTTCAGGTGGTGGATATGCTATAAGTATCATTGAAAACAAAAAATAAAAATTAGAATTTTTTCAATTATAATTTAGGATAGAACTCTAGAATTAGAAGAAAAAATCAAATTATTTAATTACATCCCACGGGTTATTTACGATAAATTAAAAATCAAAATTATGGGTTTGAATACAAAATTTTTGTCTGTATTGTTATTGGTAAACTTTTTTTCTTTTGGGCAGACAAAAGGAGATGAATGGAATTTGTTTGCTAATTCAAGAGAAAATTATTTTGGCGTTGCAATGGCAAATGGCAAAATCGGAATTGTTACTAACGATACTCCGTTGAAAACTAAAGAGATCATCCTTAATGGCGTTTATGAACCTAATCCAAAAAATGGAATTAGTCGGGTTGTAAAAGGAATTGAATTTTTAAATTTGCACTTATCCATTGATAATCAACTGGTAGAAGGAGTTAATATTGATCATTGGAGTCAATTAGTATCGATGAAAGACGGAACCAGTACTACTTCTTTCCAATTTAAAGATGTAGCTCAAATAAATTATACACTTCTCGCCAATCGTGCATTGCCTTATGCTGCAATGGCTATTGTAGAAATAATGCCAATGAAAGACATTGAAATAAGTGCTTTTAATTATGTGGTCGTTCCTGAAGAGCTAAAGAATGTTAAAAGTGAGTTTAAAGTGATGAAGAAAAAGAATTATGGAATTCCTCTTTTTAAAACTACAGCTCAAACAAACACTGGAAAATGGAGCATTGCAACATCTACTACTTTTCTTTTTGACGGTGTAGCCGAATCTGTGATTGAAAAGGAATCGGAAGTAGGTTTTACAAAAAAATTATTGAAAGGGAAAAAATATCGTTTTGCAATTGCTGGAGGAATTTGTAATTCGAAAGATATTTTAGATCCTTCCAATGAGGCCGAACGTCAGGCCATCTATGCTTTTTTAGAAGGAATAGATAATTTAGTCAATAAACATAAAAAAGCCTGGGCTAATTTGTGGATGACAGGGGATATTCAAATAGAGGGGGATTTAGATGCACAACAAAGGGTAAGATTTGCCTTGTATAATTTATATTCGTTCATTCGAGAAGGCAGCAGACAAAGTATTTCACCTATGGGATTATCATCTCAGGGATATAATGGGCATATTTTTTGGGACACCGAACTTTGGATGTACCCTTCACTTTTAGCTTTACAGCCAGAAATGGCTAAATCCTGTTTAGACTACAGATCTGATAGATTGCAAAAAGCAAAACTAAAAGCATCTATTTATGGTTATAATGGAGCAATGTATCCTTGGGAATCTGATGATACTGGCGAAGAAGCTACCCCAACACATGCTTCAATGGGGGTTTTTGAACAACATATTACGGCAGATGTTTCTATTGCTTTTTGGAACTATTACGCCTTGACTCAAGACAAAAATTGGTTAGCTAAAGAATGGAATGTAATAAAAGAAACCGCCGATTTTTGGATTAGCAGAGTCATTAAAAATGAAGATGGAAGTTATTCTATTTTAAATGTGGTTGGAGCTGATGAATATGCGCTAAATGTGGATGATAATGCTTTCACAAACGCATCGGCTATTGAATGTCTAAAAAATACTATAAAAGCTGCTACCATACTGAATGAACCAATTAATCCAATGTGGGTTGAGGTTTCAAATAAACTAAAAATCCATAATGAAAAAGGAATCACTCAAAATTACAAAGGCTACAAAGGTCAAATGACAAAACAAGCTGACGTAAATTTGTTAGCGTATCCATTACATGTTATTACAGATGAAAAGCAAATCAAAGCGGATATAGATTATTATGCTCCCAAAATGGATGCTAAGAATGGACCAGCTATGTCTTATAGTGTGCTTTCTGTACTATATTCTCGATTAGGAGATAGAAAGAAGGCTTATGAATATTTCGTAAAATCATATCTGCCAAACAGTCGTCCGCCATTTGGAGTATTCTCTGAATCTGCGAATAGCAATAATCCGTATTTTGCAACAGGTGCAGGCGCAATGTTACAAGCTGTAATTTATGGTTTTGGAGGTGTTGAGCAAACAGACAAAGGATTGAAAATCAATAAAGGTTTACTTCCAAAAAACTGGAAATCGTTAAAGATAATTGGAATTGATACTGACAATAAAACGATTTTAATAAAATAAAGCAGTCTTTTTGGACTACAAAACTCATATTTTTAGTCTTAACTAAGGTTAATTATGGACAAATAAAGAATAAAGGTTGAAAATTAATTAAGTTTTTATCATTCAGAAGTATGAGGAATCACATAACGTATATAGCAAATGTGATTCCTCAATAAATTGTATTAAGTGTTTGTTTGTTTACGTCTTTGCAATATAATAGAAATTATTTTATGCTTGCAGAATCACAATTTTGATCAATAATTTATACAAATTGCTCAATAAGTGTAATGTTTTTTAATTTAAGGAATGTAATATTGTATTGTCATTTGGTTCATTATAAGGTTGAAATATAAATTGTAAGTGTAGTTTTTATTTTAGCTTTTAGAAATACATTTGTTTTTACTTTTCAAATGTATAATCAGTTTCAATTATGCCAGGGTGGTTTCCTGGCATTTTTTATGTGAAGTAGTTTGCAATCTATTGATTTCAAGGATACTAAGTGTATTGGTTTGATCTAGATTTATTTTTTTACTAGAAACATAAAAAGTTGAATAACAAAAGTAGTGGCTTTATAACTGAAAGACGTTTAATTAATTGTTTTTATTAGGCTTGAGTGGTTTTTATTTTGATTAAATATATATTTTAATTCTATATTTAATTTTTAAATTTGGACACTTTCGATAACAATATCCAATGCAATTTTAATCCTACATAATGAAAAAATCAATAATTTTTTGGTTGGTCTTATTTTTTTTCAACCAATTAAGTTTTGCACAATATTCAAATTTAAAGTTTGAAAATTTTGATACCAATAATGGTCTTTCAAGTAGTACAAGTGTTGAAATTTTTCAAGACAGTGAAGGGTTTTTATGGTTTGGAACTATTGATGGTTTAGATAAGTACAATGGTTATGAATTTGAAATTTATCGACCTATTATCAATAATCCTCACTCTATAAGTAACAATAGAATTAATGCAATTACTGAAGATAGTAAAGGTTTTTTATGGGTAGGTACAAGTAATGGATTAAATATATTTGACAAAAAAGCACAAAAATTTTACAGAATAAATCTATTTGATAAAAAGATTGAAAAAGCAAATTTAAGAGAGGAAATAAATAGTTTATTATTTGACAAAAAAGCAAATTTAATTTGGGTGGGGACAAAGAATGGTTTGTTAAAAATTAATTTGTCTAATTCAGCAGAACCTTTTTCTGATAACTTAAATTTTATTAGATATGTCAATAATTCTAAAGACAAAAAATCTATTGATAATAATAATGTTACCAATATTGTTCAGGATAAAAATGGAACAGTTTGGGTAGGTACTAATGGTAATAGTCTCAATAAATACAATTCAAAAACTAATAATTTCGAAAGGATTACGATTACATTCGAATCGAATCAGTATTTAGATCATTTGCCAAAACAGGTTTTGCTGGATAGAAATGGAGATTTTTGGATAGGTAATGATTTATCGCATCTGTATCTTTTTGATATTTCAAAAAAGCAGATGAAAAAAGTAGCGCCTGTCAATCAAAGCATCCCCATTTTTCATTTGTACCAAGATAAAAAAGGCTTAGTTTGGGCATCGACAGATGGAAGCGGAATTTATTTGCTAGACAAAAACAAAGGTTTGATACAACATTTAGTAAAAAACCAAGATGATCCATTTTCGTTACCTAATAATCAGCCTTCAAAAGTTTTAGAGGATAAAGATGGTATTTATTGGATTGCTACTTACAACAAAGGGATCAACAAACTAGCTTTGTTTAAATCTTCATTTGGACATCATTTTTATAAACCTAATGGTGGAATAAGTAATAAAATTGCGCAATCTGTAATGCAGGATAGTAATGGTAGAATTTGGATTGGTACAGATGGTGGTGGTTTAGATCTTTTTGATTCTAAAAACGAATCTTTTAAGCACTTTAAAGGGATTCCTGATAATGCAAATTCTTTAAGTTCAAACAAAATATTGTATATATCAGAAGGTGATAATAATGTTTTGTGGGTTTGTACTTGGGACAAAGGGCTAAATAAATTCAATGCAGCTACAGGAGTTGTAAAAAGATATGAGAATGATCCAAATAATCCTTTTTCAATTGGTCAAAATACGGTTTGGTGTGCAATAAAAGACAACCAAAAACGAGTGTGGTTGGGAACTTCTACCGCGGGATTAAACTTACTCGATACGGAAACCGATAAGTTTTATCAATTTAAAAATGTACTAAACAATCCCAAAAGTCTTATAAGTAATTTTGTTTTTTCTCTATTTGTAGATTCAAAAAATCGTTTGTGGATAGGAACTTCATTGGGACTTTGCTATGTAAAACTGAATGGATTAACTAAAAGAATTCCTGATAATATCAATTTTGAGGAAATAAAGATTAAGAATATTCAAGGAAATCGTATTAATCATATAACGGAAGATTATAAGGGCAATATTTGGGTAGGAAGTGATATGGGATTGTATCAATTAGATCAGAATTTAAAATTGAAACATTCCTATTCATCCAATAATGGGCTTCCTAATAATTTAGTTGTGGGACTTCAGGAGGATAACGATAAAAATATATGGATTAGTTCCAAAAGTGGATTGTCATTATTGAATCCCCGAACACAAAACATTAGAAATTTTAATGTTCACGATGGATTACAGGGGGTTGAGTTTCAAAGCAAATCCATAGCAAAGACTTTTGATGGAAGAATTATAGTTGGCGGTATCAATGGATTTAATATTTTTTATCCGAATGATATTTCTCTTAATTCAAATAAGGTAAAACCAATTATTACTGATATTAAGATATTTAATAAAAGTGTTTTTGCAGGCGATACCTTAAACGGAAGAGTGCTTTTTGATCAATCCGTTTCAAATCTCAAAGAGATTGAATTAAAACATAATGAAGGTTATATTTCGTTAAGTTTTGTGGCTTTGAATTTTCAAAATCCAGAGCGTGTTAAGTATGCTTATAAAATGAGTGGTTTAGATGCTGATTTTATTAATGTTGATAATAATAGAATTGCTAATTACTCCAACTTAACACCAGGGAAATATACATTTGAAGTCAAAGCTTCCATTGATGGACAATGGAAAAACGGAGGAACTACAAGTATTGTAATTGAAGTATTGCCTCCTTTTTGGAAAACTTGGTGGGCTTATCTGTTCTATATTCTGATTATTTCTGGAGGGTCATGGTATGTTTTACGGTTTTATACCAACAAAATAAATGAGAAAAAAGAGCATGAATTGGATCAAATGAAGTTGCACTTTTTTATTAATGTTTCCCACGAGTTCAGAACACCTCTTACTTTAATATTAAATCCAGTTGAGAAAATATTGTCCAATTTTAATGATGCTGAAGAAGTTAAGAAATCTGCTAATTTGATTCAAAAAAGTAGTAAGCGATTATTACATTTAGTGGATCAGCTTTTGGATCTTAGAAAAATAGATTTAGGAAAATCACATTTGGAAGTTACGGAGTTTGATATTATTAAATTTTCTAAAAACACATTCTTTTTGTTTGAAGATTTAGCCAAAGCAAAAGATATTCGACTTGTTTTTGAATCATCAGTAAAGGAATATTACGGTAGGTTTGATATTGATAAAATAGAAAAGATATTTGCTAATTTATTGTCAAATGCAATCAAATTTACAGATAATGGTGGTGTGATTAAAATCTCTATTTCAGAAGTGGAGGAGGTTATCAAGCAAGAAAAATGGATGTTTTTTAACCCGAAGGGATCTCAAAAAATGATTCAGATAAAAGTTACTGATTCAGGAATTGGATTTAAAAAGAAGCAACTTAAGAATGTATTTCAACGATTTTCACAAGGCGATTCTTCAAAAACAGGTACAGGAATTGGTTTGAATTATACTAAAAGTTTAGTCGAATTACATAAAGGTCAAATTTTTGTAGAGAGCAAACACAAATTGGGAACTACATTTACTATCCAAATTCCATCAGATTTAAAGATTGACGGAAAATTGGTGCGTGATGGCGCTAATCATCATCCGAAACCTAATATTAGTATGAATGCATTAGAATCAGCGGCTTATGAAATCGCTATCTCTGATGAATCGAATACTTTGCAGGATTTAACTAGTAGTAGTGAGAATAATAAACCAGTTGTACTGTTGGTAGAAGACAATAAAGTGCTTCGCAATCACCTTAAAAATGAATTAAGTGCCCAGTTTAGAGTAAAAGAGGCTACTAATGGAGTTGATGGATTGGAAAAAATTAAGAAATACTTTCCAGATATTATTATAAGTGACGTTATGATGCCAAAAATGGATGGATTTGAACTTTGTAATAAGGTTAAAAATGATTTTGAAGTTTGTCACATTCCAATAATATTATTGACTGCCAGAAGTTTAGAAGAAGATAAAATCGTTGGATTTGATGTGGGAGCTGATGAATATTTAGCAAAACCATTTAATATGAATGTATTAAAGGCAAGAGTAAATAATTTATTAGAAGCAAAAAAACGCAATAGAGAACGTTTGACAAAGGTAGGAGGTATTATTCCGTCAAGTGAAATTGTTACCAATACACTTGATGAAGCTTTCTTGGATAAAGCCACCAAAATTATTATTGACAATGTTAGTGATATGGATTTTTCAATTGATGATTTGGTAAGTCAAATAGGAATTGGACGGTCTCAATTTTTTAGAAAACTGAGTGCGTTATCAGGGCAAAACCCAAGTGCATTTATTCGAACAATTAGATTGAAGTATGCTTCCGAATTGCTTTCATCGCAAAAGTATTCGATTAAAGAAATATCACATATGACAGGTTTTAATTCAACAGCTTATTTTACAAAGACCTTTAGAGAGCTGTTTGAAATGACGCCTTCACAATTCCTTGCAGAAAGAAATCATAATGTAGATAAAACCTCATAACCTCATATTTTACTGGAAGTTATGGGTAAAAATGAACGATAAGTTATAGTGTTTGCACTATAGTTTATCGTTTTTTATATACCCTTTGGCTAATATTGTAATGTCTAAAATATGGAATTATCAGTTTTTGATAATTAAAAATAGAAGACTAAAAAATATTAACCAAAATAAAACCTAAATATATAATTATGAGATAAAGATGTACTTAAAAAGAATTCTATTAATCAAAAACCAAATATTAATTAAAAATACAGTTTAAAAAATGAAGATTAAATGTGTGTTAAACAAACAGGAGCTATTGACTAGAAAATTAGTTTTTCTATTTGCAGTTAGTTGCTTACCTCTTCAAATTTTTGCCTTTGAAGAAAATAAAGAAGATGTAACAAATAGTGTTACCAAAAACGGAGCAATTCAGACAATAGTTATAAAAGGAAAGGTTACTAGTTCAGATGATGGTTGGGGTTTACCTGGTGTGAATGTATTAGTAAACGGATCAGGTAAAGGAACTAGTACTGATCTGGACGGAAGTTATACCATCGAAGTTACATCCAAAGATGCGGTCTTGACATTTAGCTATGTTGGATATGTTACTCAAAACATTGCTATTGGAGGTAGGTCAGTAATAAATGTAATATTGAAACCAGATTCAAAAGTATTAGAAGAAGTAGTTGTAGTAGGATATACTACTCAAAAGAAAGCTACTTTAACAGGTGCCGTAGAAAAAATAAACAGTAAAGTTTTTGAAGACAGAGCTGTAACCAATGTTGGGTTGGCTTTGCAAGGACAAACACCAGGTTTGGTTGTAACTAGAACTTCGCCAAGGCCAGGTAATGAAGGAGTAAATTTTCAAATTCGTGGAGCTTCATCAATTAATGGAGGATCACCATTAGTGGTTATTGATGGAGTACCAGCAGTTAATGGTTTTTCTTTTCAGAATATGAATAGTGATGATATTGAAAGTATTAGTGTTTTGAAAGATGCTTCGGGAGCTATTTATGGTTCAAGAGCTGCTAATGGAGTTATCCTTGTTACAACGAAGAAAGGTAAAGGACAATTAAAAGTTGATTATAGCAATAACATTCGTTGGACTAAACAAGGTATTACAACCTATTCAACTTCTCCAACGGATTATGCAAAAATGTGGTTGGCTGCTAATAAAGAAGAAAAAACACCAAACTGGTGGGGATGGATTTCACAAGAAAATGTGGAGAAAATGGCTAGTGGACAGGAAGGAATTTATCCAACACAATTTTGGGGAGACGTTTTTATTGGAAAAGGAAATCGTATTGATGAAATGTTTGAAACTCGCTATTCCTATCAACACAATTTGAGTATTTCTCAAAAAACGGATAAAATGAGTTATAGACTTTCTATCGGTATTGCTGATAATCAAGGAAATTTAGCAACTGCTTATGATGGTCAGAAACAATATAATATCCGTTTTAATAATGAATATAAATTGGGTAAAAGAATAAATCTTGAAACCGGAGTGAGTTTTATTGATGCAATCACAAGAGGACCTTCTGTAGGGCTAGACGAAACGTTATATGGTCAGGATATGCCTTTCTTTCCTGCTAAAAACCCTTATGGTCAATGGAATGCAAATTTTGGAAACGTAGGAAATAGAAATTCTGCTGCGGCTACTTCTGATGGAGGCCGCGATAATAAAAATTCTTTAACCTCCAGAATTGACTTAAAAGGGACTATTAATATTTTAAAAGGTTTTGATTTTGAAGGATTAGCATCCTATCAAGCAGAAAATTTTGGACAAGAGCGTTATGTAATTCCAGTTCAATTATACGATTGGTACGGAAACAAATCAGTTGAAAATCTTGCCAAAACGATACAAAATGCTGGTAATCCTGGTTATAAAACGTATGATTACAATTCCTTTTATCAATATTATTCCGCTTTATTTAAATATAAAAACACCTTTGGAGGACATCACAATGTAGCAGCGGTTGCTGGTATAAATAGTGAGAAAACACAAATCAAAACCCTAACAGGAAATCGTATAATTTTTGTTGATCGAGGTGTTTATGATTTAGATGCAGCAGATCCTACAGGATCAACGAATTCAGGTGGTAAATATCAATTTGGAAATTATTCATATATCGCAAGGCTAAATTACGATTATAGTGAGAAATACCTTTTGGAAGTTTTATACCGTCACGATGGGGCATCTAACTTTGCACCTGGTTATAAATTTAAAGATTTTGGATCGGTTGCATTGGGTTGGGCTTTTACCAATGAAAAATTTGCCGAAAGCATTAAATCCGTTTTAAATTTTGGTAAAATTAGAGTAAGTACAGGTGTATCGGGTAATTATGTAGGTATCGGAAGTTATGATTATATCTCGAGTGTTAATTTTGGGAATACTGTTCTAGGAAATCCACCTGCTAACCAAACATCTGCATCTATTGCAAATAATGGTATAATAAGTGTTGATAGAGAATGGGAGAGAGTATATCAAAAAAATATTGGTCTTGACTTAGGTTTTTTAGATAGCCGACTTACTGTAAATTATGATTTTTTCATTAAAGATAACAAAGGAATGTTAACCGATGTTGTATTGCCAGATCTTTTGGGAGGCAAGGCTCCAAAAACGAATAGTGGAGAATTAAATGTACAAGGTTGGGAATTTGTAATCGGTTGGAAAGATGTAAAAGGAGATTTTGCCTATAATGCTTCTTTTAACATTGGAGATAATAAAACGATGTTAAAAAATAAACAAGGGGCAGATACATATGTAGCTGGTAAAAATGCAGCTATAAACGGTTACCCTTTAAATTCGTATTTCTTATTCCAAACAGATGGTTATTTTAAAGATCAAGCAGCTGTTGATGCCTATTATGCAGCCTATACAAAAGGAGCCAATGAAATGACAAGAGTTGTTGTTGGCACTGCATCAGAATTACGACCAGGAGATACCAAAAGATTAGATTTGAATGGAGATGGAATTATTACAGGGAATGGAAGCAAAACTAGTGATCTTAGATATATGGGAGATGCTAGTCCGCATTTAGTGTTTGGTTTAAATCTAGGAGCTTCCTATAAAGGATTTGATTTCAATACCTTCTTTCAAGGAGTTGGAGATCAGAATATTATTAGAACGGGTTACATGGCTTATCCATTTACCTCTTTATCAGCGAATCAACCAAGTAGTTTTCTAGGAAAAACATGGACAACTGATAATCCTAATGCTGAATTTCCTCGTATGACAGTTAATAACAATAGATCAAACTGGAATTATGTTAACAATGATTTTATGCTGCAAAACAATGCATACATCCGTTTGAAAACATTAATATTTGGATATACACTTCCAAAATCGTTAACAAACAAAATGTATCTTGATAGATTGAGAGTTTACTTCTCTGGAAATGATTTGTGGGAAGCATCTAAAATTAAAGATGGTTATGATCCAGAAATGGGGGAATTGTCTAATACTGCAGGTTATCCTTTTGCCAGAACGTATTCGTTTGGTATAAATGTAGGATTTTAAAAAATTAAAAAAACAGTAAATTAAAAAATTAATTATGAAAAAGTTTATTTATAAGGCGTTGATTTTGGGATTCATTCTAGGTCTCACTTCATGTCAGGATGATTTTTTAGATTTAAAGCCTCAAGATGCTCCTAATGACGAAGCTTATTTTCAAAAGCCAACTGATTTTAAGGCGTACACTACAGATTTTTATAGTCAACTAATGGGATGGAAGTCTCCTTATGGAGGTAATACGGTATATAATAACATGGATTTTTCTTCGGATTTATCACGCTATTTTAATTTCCAATCTGATGTTGGTCATGGTACTATAGCTGTTGTAAATAGTGATGTTCGTTGGACCAATCCTTATGCCTGGATACGTAAAAGCAATATTTTGATTCAGAAAGGGAATGAATATAAAGGAAATAAAAATGAAATAGCTCCGTATATCTCTGAGGCCTATTTTTTTAGAGCAAATGCGTATTACCAATTGTTAAAATTCTTTGGAGGAGTGCCAATTGTAAATGAGGTACTTGAGGTAGATTCCCCTGAATTATATACTGCTAGAAGTAGCCGTTATGAGGTAGTGACACAAATTTTGTCTGATTTGGATATGGCTATTGCTAATTTGCCTTTGGAATCTGCAATCGCTTCTAATGACAAAGGAAGAATCAGTAAATGGGCAGCCAAAGCATTAAAAGCGGAACTGGAACTTTACGAAGCTACTTGGAGAAAATATAACGGAACTTCTACAGATTTTGAAGGTTCTGCTGGTCCAGCATCTAATCAAATTGATGCTTTTTTAACCGATGCAGCTGCATTATGTCTTGAAATAATGAATCAAGGAGGATATTCTTTATGGAATAAAAATAGCACTACAGGAATGCTAAATGAAAGTTACTATTATTTATTTAATCTGGAAGATGCAGGAAGTAATCCTGGTGGATTTACAAAAGCGAGTAACAATGAATTTATTCTTTATGGAGTTTATGATGTTACTTTAAGAGCTGGAGGACAAAATTTATCTCTTACGGCTGGAAACTCTGGAACTAGCCGCAAAATGATGGATATGTTTTTATGTACAGATGGATTACCACCATCTAAGTCACCATTATTCCAAGGGTATCATGCTATTGGTGACGAATATAAAAACAGGGATTTAAGAATTTTAGGGTATATGGGAGTTACACCTACAACAGCTCCTCTAACTACTGGTGTTGCTGGTTATGGCAATAGAAAATTTGTTGCCTACAAATATGGAACGTATAGAAATGCCAATCAAGAATCTGCGAACTATCCAATTATCAGATTAGCTGAAGTGTATTTGATGTATGCAGAAGCTTTAATTGAAAAAAATGGTGCAATTACAGACGCTCAGTTGAATGCTTCGATTAATTTGATTCGCGCGAGAGCGGGTGTAGCTCCTTTGACCAATGCTTTAGTTATTGCAAATGGATTGAATATGAAAAACGAAATCAGAAGAGAGCGAACAATCGAATTGTATTATGAAGGATTTCGTTATGATGATTTGAAACGTTGGGGTATTGCTGAAGCAGAATTGAATCAATCAATTTGTGGGCAAGTAATTGGAGGAGCAACTTATCCTACAGCTTATAGAGACGCTACAGGTACAGCAACGGCGGCTTATAAACCATCTGCTTTTGTATTTGGAGAAGAAGTTGTTCAAACAGCAATTGGACCAATGAATTGTGTGGTTATTGAGAAAAAAGCCAACATCAATTTTACAAAGAAAAATTATTTATGGCCAATTCCTCAAGGGCAAATTAATTTGAGTAATAATACTCTTAAACAAAATCCTGGCTATTAATAAAAAAGATAATTTGGCAAGTAGCTTTTATACTTGCCAAATTTTAAAAAAATATTCATTTTAAATTTTTAATTATGAAATTACAAATAATAAAATCTATCAGAATTTTGATACTGATGGTTGGATTAATTTTATTAAACAGCTGTGAAGAAAAGGATCCAAATTTTGAAATTTACGAATATCCTGAGCTTAATGTTACTGATTTTTCTCCATTGTCCGCTCATGCAAATGAGCAGGTTACTATTAATGGTTCTAATTTTGGTACTTTAAAACAAGCAGCAACAGTTTATTTTAATAATGTAGCGATTCCTCAAGCTAATATTTTGAGTATAGCCGATAATAAAATTGTGGTAACGGTACCTGTTGGTACACAAACCGGTAAAGTAGCTGTTAAGGTTTGGTTATATACCAAGCAGGTAGGTACCAATGACTTTACTTATCTTCCTTGATAATAATTTAGAAAAATAAGCTTGTAGTTGAGCCCTTGTTTGTGATTATCCCCATTATAGAACATCAAGGGCTTTTTTAATTTTGAATAAAAGCTGTCAGAATCATCTAACCCCAATATTTTATGTTGTAAACAGTACTTTTTCTATCACTTTTCTTCCTTTTCTTCTTTTTTTTTAAAAGAGAAGATATCCTGTATTTAAAGATTGACTTATTTAACCTCCTGCTGATTTGATACTTTCAAAATCAGATAGGGAAGTCTTCTTATTGCTCTATTTTATTTGTTAAAAACATGATGATTCATTGTTTAATGAATTTATAATTAATGTTTTAACGAATGAATTACTGATTAAAAATAGTGTTTAATAGCTTTTAATCAGGTTTTCAGTCCACAACCACTTTTTATGGACATGAAAAAAATATTTTATGTCTTTATTTTTTCAATTTTGAAAAAATAAAGACACTATTAACAAACCAAAAACATATAATTTTTAAATCAATGAAAAAATTTAGATCCATTTTTCTAGTGGGTATCTTGCTTTTTAGTTTGGGGATAACCCAAAGTAGTACAGCACAGAAAACCTTTGTCCATCCGGGTATTCCTTTTACCCAGAATGATTTGAATCAGTTGAAAGTGAATATAACTAAAGAGCCTTGGCTTTCAGGTTATAATGCCTTGAAAGATGATTATAGATCTCAACTGTCTTATGCCATGCGTGGGCCTTTTGCAAATGTTACCCGATCCCCAGATTTGAACAATTCGGCATGGAAAACAGACATGGTAGCCATTCATAACTTAACTTTTATGTATGTTTTTACAGGCGATGAAGCTTATGCGGCCAAAGCTACCCAAATATTAGATGCTTGGGCTGTTACAAATACGACTTGGGGCGGTGGAGAAAATATGTTAGATATTGGAGACCAAGCCCCTTATTTTATACCGGCTGCCGATATTTTAAAAAGTACCTATCCTGGTTGGACAGCTGCCAATACAACACACGTTAATAATTATTTTGCCAATGTACTTTATCCTGCTTCTTGGGTTCCTAATCCGCTAAGAGATTGTAATAAAGGAGCAATTCAATTGCAAATTGCTTTAGGGATTGCTGCCTTTTTAGATGATGAGGTAAAGTGGAATCAAGCAATTGAATCCTATAGAATGGAAGCTGGTGCAGCATTGAGAAATAGTTTGCCATCAGGACAAGTAGGAGATTCAGGAAGAGATGATCACTGGTTTGGACAAGCTTGGGCATTGACTTGGGATGCTGAGGTTGCTTATAAACAAGGTGTAGATATGTTCGCCGAAATGAACAATCGTATTTTAGCCATTGGAGAATTATATAACCATTATGCGATAGATCCGACAGGGTTGACTTTTACTCCTTATGGTGGCTATTCTGTATATTGGACAAATGGTTGGGGGATTGCTACAGGGTCTCGCAAACAACACCCATTCAATAATATTATACAGGCTGCTTATTCGCTCCGTAAAGGGATCCCGACTCCATACACAGACCAAATGCGAACATTAGTTGGGGAAGGAGCATGGTCATTTTTATACTTAAAATCATCGGACACTTCTACGGCTACTGCGATGACTCCGATTGTTTATCCTTCTGAAAGTGCTGTACCATCAAGCTATTTTAGTGATACAGATATTGGTATTACAGGTATTCAGGGGAGTGTTACTTCAAACTCTGGAATTTGGACAGTAAAAGGAGCAGGTTCATCTCCTGCTAACTCTAATCATTTTACTTTTAAACCTGTAAAAGGAGATGCCGCCATTGTTGCAAAAATTGAGAATAATTCCATTGCCAATGCCGTTTCAGGATTAATGATTCGAGAATCATTAGCAACTACTTCGAACTATGTGTCAATTAATTTTAATCCACCAGGTACTATTAATGTAAGTGGTTTAGGAGCTACAGCTGCAAATAGCGGATATACTCATTATAGTACCAGTTCAACTTGGTGGCTAAAACTAGAACGCGTTGGGAATAGAGTGTTTGCCTATCATTCTGCTGATGGAAATACATGGACAAACATCGCTTTGTTTATTATCCCACTTCCTGCTGATGCTTATATTGGTTTTTATACGGTATCAAGAAATACATCAGCCTTAAATACAGCAACTTTTAGTAATGTGGCTATTAATAATACTTTTGCTGTTGGTTCGCCTGAAATTAATAGTGCAACATCGGCTATAGCAACTGTTGGATCAGCTTTTAATTTTAATGTAACCGCTACTGGATCAGCAACAACGTTTGCTGCTACAAATTTGCCTGCTGGTTTGAGTATTGATCCAACGACAGGAATTATTACAGGAACTCCAACAACTGTTGGGAAAAATGTTGTGCTTTTGGAAGCTACGAATTCAAATGGAACTGGCAAATCGGCACTTGTTATTGATGTCATAAGTGATCAAACTCCAATTGCCATAACTAATTTGGCGATAAACTCTGCCAATTCTATAATTAAGTTGAGCTGGGCTGCAACTGCTAATACAACGAGTTATACGGTTAAGCGTTCATTGACAGCAGGCGGACCTTATACTGCTATTCAAGCTAATATTACAGGAACAACATTTGTTGATCCAACACCAGCTTACGAGGTTAGTAATTATTATGTAGTAACAGCTTTAGTTGGAACAACTGAAAGTGCGGTTTCTAATGAAGTTTTTGGTTCTGTTCCTCCTGCGGTGCCTACCAATGTAGTTGCTGTGAGTGATAATGGAAAAGTAAATTTAACTTGGAGTGTTGCAGATGGTGCTTCGACATACAAAATTAAACGTGCGACAACTAGTGGAGGACCTTATACAGAAATTGGTACTGTTTCAACTACTTCTTATGTGGATAATACTGTTACAGACGGGACTGCATATTATTATGTGATTACTTCAAAAGGAAGTACTTTGGAAAGCGCTATTTCATCGGAAGTATTTGGTAATCCAGGTACAAGTAGCTTTACTTGGGGGGGAAGTCCAGCAACTAATGTTTTTAATACAGCAGCTAACTGGGTTGAAAATCTTGTTCCAACAAACCCTTCTATTTTGACTTTCAAAAATACGGAAACAAGTGCAGTAAGTAATGACATAACAGGTTTAGTAACTTCAAGAATTATGTTTGCTGACAATGCAGCAAGTTATGCTATTGGAGGAAATAGCATTAATTTGAAAAGCGATTTAATCAATAATTCTACTCAAAATCAAATAATAAGTTTACCAATCGTTTTAGATAGTCAATTAAATGTAAATGCAAAAAGTAATAGCGTTGAACTTAGTGGTGTTGTAAGCGGGACAGGGAGTCTGCTTAAAACAGGGACTTCAGCTCTTGTAATGTCAGGTGCAAATACGTATTCTGGAAATACTATAATTCGTGGTACAACAGGGTACAAATGGGGTTCTACCGATGGTATTCAGGTCTTGGGAGATGGAACAGGAACTTCTAGTGTACCAACTTCTGGACCATTAGGAACGGGAAAAATTATTTTAGAAGGTGGTGCCATCTACACGGGAACCAATACCACCGCAGCGACACTTTATAACGATATTGAAGTTACTGCCGGGAATACAGGGTATTTTTATGAGCGTCAGGGAAATTTAAACATGTACGGTAAATTATTAGGAAATGGTACTTTCATCAATGATGGTTCAGATAATTATGCTCCCATTAACCTTTACGGAAATAATGGCTCTTTTGCAGGAACATTCATAACGAAATTAAGAAGTGGTAATCATCGTTTAGGGTTTATGGTTCCTGAAGCGGGTAGTGCAAAAGCGGCTTGGCTTTTAGATGCTTCTGGTGTAGATTGTCACAGAATTCAATTTAGTTCAGGAACACTCGAATTTGGTTCTTTAGCAGGTAGAGGAGGAATCCGTTGTAATGTAGCAGGAACACCTGTTATCAGAATTGGAGCTTTAAATACCAATACGGATTTTGGAGGTGCTATAGCAAATGCAAGCGGAACATTATCTGTTGAAAAAGTAGGTACAGGAACTTTAACTTTTACAGGAAATAGTACTTATGGCGGAGCAACAACGATATTAGATGGAACTTTTTTATTAAAAAATAATAGTTCTACTGGTGTATTTGGTAGTCCAATTGTGGTTCAAAACGGAGTATTCGGAGGAAATGGTAAAAGCACAAATAATATAACGATAGGCACAGGCATTGCAACTACTGCTTTATTTGTACCAGGTACAGATGGAGTAATAGGTACAATTACCAATACAGGATCGGTTACTCTTAATGCTGATGCAACTTATAAAGTCGATCTTGATCTTTCAGCTATAAGTTCTGATAAAGCAGTTACTGGAGCTATATTTTTAAATCAGGCAAAATTGGTAGTAAACAATCTTGTAGTAGGAGCAGTGTTGCCATCAGGAACAAATTTTACCATTATGGATAATACTGGAACAGCTGCTGTAAACGGAACATTTAAAGATTTACCAGAATTAGCTTTGATAAATATTGGAGGTTATGATTTCCGAATTACCTATAAAGGAGGTACTGGTAATGATATTCAATTATTAGACGACCGTACGACAGCTGTTAAAATCACTAGTGCATCAACAGCATCTGCTTTGATTGGAAGAACATTTACTTATACTATTACAGCAATTAAATCTCCAAATAATTTTACGGCTACAGGACTTCCAGCGGGTTTAAGTGTTAATGCTAGCACAGGCGTAATTTCTGGAACACCAACAGAAAAAGGAATTTTTCCTGTCGTATTAACGGCTACAAATGGCACTACTTCTGATTCGATTACCTTGACTTTAACAGTACAAACTACAACAGTTGATGGTGTTTTGGTTGCTTCAGGAGATGCTAAGAACATAGTTGAATGGCAGACTATTCAAGATTTTAGTTATGTTATAAAACGTTCTTCAACGTCAGGAGGACCTTATACTACGATAGGCACAAGTACAACTTCAAAATTTACAGATACTACTGTGAGTAATGGAAATACTTATTATTATGTTGTTGCAGCAGTAGAGGGAACAACTGAATACGCAAACAGCAATGAAGTAATGGCAAAGCCAAATAGTGGGCAAGTTTCTTTTTTTAAATTTGAAGAATCAAAAGGAACACAAGCAATAGACAGTTGGGGAGCTAAACACGGAAGTTTGATTTCTGGAGCAACTCGTAGCCAAGGAATGTATGGACAAGCTCTAAAACTGGATGGAACCGCTACTTCTTATGCTACGCTTCCAACAGATATTGTCAGTACTTTGTCTGATTTTACAATCTCTACTTGGGTAAAAATGGATGCAATTTCTACTTGGATGCGTGTATTTGATTTCGGTGCCAGTACAACCAAGTATATGTTTTTAACGGTTCAACAAAGTGTTTCAAGTGGTAAATCAAATGTGCGTTATGCTATCAAAAATGGAGGAACAGAGTTAAACGTGAGTTATAGTTATACTTTTCCTCTAAATATTTGGACGCACTTAGCCATTACACAAACAGGAAACACTAGTCGTTTGTATATTAATGGGGTTTTGGTGGCAACTAATACAGCGATAAATATCAAACCAACTAATTTGGGAAGTACAACCCTTAATTATTTAGGGAAGTCTCAATTTGCTGATCCAATGTTTAATGGTTCAATTGATGAGTTTAAGATTTACAATAGAGCTTTAAGTGATTCAGAGATTGCAGCAAATGCGGTTGTATCTCTTGGTATTGCAGAGACAGGTAAATCTTTAGATGGGAAAATACAAAATGTTGTGATCTATCCGAACCCAGTTGTGAGTGTATTAAATATTAAAGTGAATGAAGTAAATGAAGGTGCAAAATTGGAATTATACACTATTTCAGGTGTTAAAATAATATCACAACCTTTAACCAATACTGCAGAAACAATGTCTTTGGAACAATTACCATCTGGAACTTATTTGTTGAAAATTACAAACGGAAAAGATAGCGCTGTCAAGACTATTATTAAAAAATAAATATAATGAATGAAACCAAAAACCGGCTCTTGTGAAAACTTGAGCTGGCTTTTTTGTTTTAAAAAAATATAGTTTTAAGTATCAATTCTTTAAACTTTATATTCTTTGTTCTTTGCGTTTCCGCGTCTTTTCAAGCATAATTTTTTGCGAATAAAAGCATGATACTACTAAATTCAGCCACAGCGTGTCAATAATATTTATAGAAAGAAATAAAAGTAAAGAAAACAAAGCTCCATAGGAGCGAAATACTAAAACACAATAATAATCGAGTTATATCAGCACTTAAGAAGTTTTTTTGAGCTATAATTTATAACAAATGATTCATAATTTATCTTTCATAAGAGGGATTCTTAGTAATATTGACAAATGGTTACTAGTATTTGATTATAAAAATAATGTCGAATATTTTTTCTGATAATTGAATAAAGAATCTCAGAAGTAATCTGAAAGCAAAAAAAAAAATAATTTCTAATAATTCTTTAGAGCCATAAGATTTCTAAACAAGGATTTAACACAATACAAATTTTGGTTAGTTTGTAGTTAGTTTGGTTATTACACTCTAGTTGTTGCGATCAGCGCAACAACTAGTAATCAAATTATTGATTACTTTACTGAAATTAAAAAAACAACAGCATGCATAATAAAATTTTAGTACTTCTTTTTTTAATTCTTTCTGTAATTAAAGTGCAGTCTCAAGATCTTCCTGTACCTCAGAATATAGGAACACAGCATCCACGCGTATTTGGTAAGGATATGTCTTTGGAGAAAGTAAAAGAATTAGTAAAAAAGGAAGAGTGGGCGGCGGCAATTATAGCCAAAACTAAAAATAGTTTGGCACCTTATATTGAACATTACAAAAACGATAAAACGTGGTTGGTTTCCCGATTACAGATGTATTGGAAAACAAAATCTACTCAAATATATATTAACGGAGGTAAATACGATCATGCCGAGGGGGAAGCACCTGTACCTACCGTAAAGTTTATTGGAGGAAGAGGTACTCCGTCTGATTATAAAACTCCTAAAATTGAAGATGTAAAACCGTATATGGATGATCCTAGAGGATTGTATCTTCAAAATAAAACTACAAATGTGTGGGAATGGGCACCTATATCGGCAACAAGTGGGATTACAGGTTCTATTAACCGACAAATTTTAACGATTGCCAGAGATGCGGCTTTTATGTATTGGTACACAGGAGACCAAGAGTATGCAAATTTAGCTTATACGGTTTTAGATACTTATGTAAAAGGAGTTTATTATTTAAAAGAACCAATTGATTTAAGCCACGGACACCATCAAACGTTGGTCAGTTATATACAGTTTGAAGTCATTCAGGATCATATATTAAATGAAGTGACCCAATGTTATGATTTTCTGCATGATTTTATTAGTAAAAAAGATTCTCAAAGTATCGCTCTTTATGATGCCACTTTACAAAAATGGGCAGATATACTAATTAAAAATGGAGTGAGTTTTAATAATTGGAATTTACTTCAGGCAGCACACATTTCACATATTGCTTTGGTTTTAGAAAACAATTCTGAATATAAAAATGGTAAAGGAGCTCAATTTTACTTAGATCAAATTATGAATCAAACCTCAACCAGACAATGGTCGATGAGAAAATTAATGGATTATGGTTATGATAAGAAAACGGGAATTTGGAACGAAAGTCCTGGTTATTCAATGAATGTTTTGAGTGATTTTATTTCGTTTGCCGAGTTTTACGATCACAATTTTGATATTGATTTATTAAAAGACCTTCCGATATTGAAACAGTCAGTAAAGTCAAGTGCCCAATATCTGTATCCTAATAAGTATATGGTTTCTTTTGGAGATGGACATTATAATACCTTGCGAAATGAGCCCATACTTTACATGATTGAAAATGCTCAGAAATATGATAAAAAAGAGGATGAAGCTTATTTTACCAAAATGTATAAAACCATTTATTCGGATGGTAAAACCGAAGGCAAATTTATCGGAAAAAATATTCAAGATCTTTTTGATGGTAAAGCGATAAAATTTGATACAACTATTCAAATGGGTAAACTTCTTGATTTTACAACACCATTAGTATATGTTCCTCACAACAGTTGGTTAGTCCAACGTCAAGGAGAAGGCGATTCGGCTTTGATGATTAGCCAAATTGGATCATTGGGAAATCACATGCATTCTAACGGAATTGCGATGGAATTGTATGGGAAAGGTTTGCCATTAGCACCAGAAATGGGACATGGTTCGAGTTATTTTTCAATTGAATATGGTGAATATTATACCCAATTTCCAGCTCACAATACTGTAATTGTTAACGGTAAATCAAAATATCCTGAAATGAAAAGCAATCATGCTTTTAGTTTAAATGCTAGCTATCCGAAAAGTGAAGTCACACAAGGAATTCTTTCAGGAATCACTTTCTCGGACGTTTCTTTCGTAGAACCAGAAACGGATAGCAATCAGCGAAGACTGATGGGAATTATAAAAGACAATGATTCCGAAGGATATTATATTGATATTTTCCGTTCTACTCAAAATAAAGGAGACAATGTAAAAAACGAGTATTTCTACCATAATCTAGGTCAAAATCTCGAACTCACAACAACAGATGGAACTCCATTAAATTTGAAGCCTACTTCTAAATTAGCTTTTGGCGATGGCGATTTGATGGCTTATGATTATATGTGGAATAAAAAATCGGTTGAAACCAACCAAGATTTTAAAGGCAAATTTAATTTGACATTAAAAGACAAAACGGTAAATATGAATTTATGGATGCAAGGTCAAACCGATAGAGAAATTTTCTCTGTGCTTTCGCCAAAATCAACCGCTTTAAGTCATGGTTTATTACCAGATGATATCAACAACAACCCAATACCAACATTGGTTGTCAGACAAAATGGAGAAGCTTGGAATAGACCTTTTGTGGCAATTTATGAGCCAGCGTTGAATAATACAACGAATATTCAATCAGTTGATTATTTTGGGAAAAATGAATTTGTTGGAATTCATGTTACGCATAAATCAGGTAAAGAGGATTTCATTTTTTCTAATACATCAACTAATGAAAAACTGAATTCAAATCAATTTTCAGTTACTGGGACTTATGGGATAATCAGTAAAAAGACGAATGATTTCACACTTTTTTTGGGTAATGGGAAAAATATTTCAAATGGGAAATATAGTATTGATTTAGGTACTGAAATGGCTTCTGCAGTTTTAAAAAACGAAAATGGGATCATGTCTTTTAGTGCTGATGTAGCTTCTGTTTTAACTGTTGAAATAGAAGGAAAAATCAATAATGCCTTTTTTACTGATGCTACGGGAAATGTTTTCAAAGGAATTTATAATAAAAAAGAAAAAACGGTAAGTTTTAAATTACCGGCTTTGTCATACCAAACAGTTAAGCTAGTGATTGATTGATAAAAATAAAATCATCATAAAAATTTTAGAACTATAAAATGAAATTTAAATACCTATTAACGACCTACTTTATTTTAACCAAAATGAATAAAAAAGTACTTACTCTATTCCTTTTCTTTAGCTTAACGGGGGCACTTTTTTCTCAAGAATATCCTAAAGCAATTCTTAGAGGAGACTACCCAGATCCGTCAATAGTCCGTGACGGTAAGGATTATTACATGACCCATTCTCCATTTTTGTATAAACCGGGATTTCTTATTTGGCACTCTCAAGATCTTGTAAACTGGGAGCCAATTGTTAGGGTTTTACCTGAATACAAAGGTTCGGCAATGGCACCTGATTTAGTAAAATATAAGGGCAGATTTTATATTTATTATCCGGCAGATGAAACCAATTGGGTAACTTATGCCGATAATATTATGGGACCATGGAGTAAGCCTATCGATTTAAAAACACCGTTTATTGATCCGGGGCATTCGGTAGGTGAGGATGGAAAGCGATATTTACATACATCAGCAGGACATGTGGTGCACTTAGCAGATGATGGTTTGTCAACTGTTGGCGAAGTGAAAACAATATATGAAGGTTGGGATTTTCCAAAGCCATGGGTTACAGAAGGAAAGTGGTTAGAATCTCCTAAAATTGTTAAACGAGGCGAGTATTTTTATATCACGACTGCCGAAGGAGGAACTGCCGGTCCAGCAACCAGTCATATGGTAGTATCTGCTCGTTCAAAAAGCATATTGGGCCCTTGGGAAAATTCACCTTATAATCCTATCGTGCATACTTATGATGAAAGCGAAAATTGGTGGTCAAAAGGTCACGGAACAATTATAGACGATGTAAATGGCAATTGGTGGATTGTATATCATGCTTATGAAAATGGTTTTTATACGTTGGGAAGACAAACGCTTCTGGAACCTATTGAATGGACAAAAGACGGTTGGTTTAAGCTTGCTGAAAATAGAGAACCATTAGCAAACAATTCAAAGATTGTGAATGGCATGAGGTTGTCGGATGATTTTAATAAGGACGAATTAGGTTTACAATGGTCATTCTGGATGGATTATAATAAGGAGATGTATAATCTTAAAAATGGAGCAATTTCTTTAAAAGCTAAAGGAACAACTCCTGGCGATGCAACACTTATGTTGAGTACGGCTACTGATAAAACATACGAAACCCAAGTAGAAGTTAAAACTTCTAAGTCATGTTCGGCTGGACTGCTATTATTTTATAGCGAAAAAGCCTTTGCAGGTGTGGTTTCCGATGGTAAAGTTTTTACCATCTACAAAAGTGCTGACAAAGTAGAAAAAGTACCTAACAAGATTGGAAGCAAGTTTGTCGTAAAAATTCTAAACCAAGCAAATAGTTGTACTTTCTCTGTGAGTAAGGATGGAAAAAATTGGGAGGTCTTAGCTGAGAATGTAGATGTTTCTCAAATGCATCATAATAATTATAAAAAGTTTTTTGCTTTGCGCCCAGCAATAATTTCAATGGGCAAAGCTGCTGCAAGTTTTGATAATTTCAGTTACCAAAATGCTGTTCCGACTGAAAAAGATATGAGTGCTTATTTGATGGTCTATCACACAGACGAAACCCATTCAATACACATGGCTTTGAGTAATGACGGATACACTTTTACGTCACTAAATGATAACAAACCTATTATTGATGGTAAATTGATTGCTGATCAAAAGGGAGTTCGTGATCCACATATTACCAGAGGTCCTGATGGTGCTTTTTATCTTTCTATGACCGATTTACATGTTTTTGCCAAACGAGAAGGTTTAAGGGATACCGAATGGGAAAGAGACGGTAAAATATATGCATGGGGTAACAACAAAAGTCTTATTTTGATGAAGTCTTTTGATTTAATTAATTGGACTCGTGCCAATATCCGAATGGATGAAATTTCATCTCAATTTAAAGAGATTGGTTGTGCTTGGGCACCTGAAACAATTTATGATGAGAAGAAAGGCAAATTGATGATTTACTTTACCATGCGTTACAGGAATGAACCTAATAAGTTATACTATGCCTATGTGAATAATGATTTTAATAAGTTAGAATCTATACCACAATTATTATTCGAATATCCAAATAAAAAGGTAACAGCAATTGATGCTGATATTACAAAGGTTGGTGATAATTTTCATCTGTTTTATGTGTCTCATGATGGTGCAGCAGGGATTAAACATGCAAGTTCTAAGTCTATAAATTCAGGTTACTTTTTCGATCCCAGATGGTATGACCCTGAACCAAAGTCATGCGAGGCACCTAATGTTTGGAAGCGTATTGGCGAGGATAAATGGGTGTTGATGTATGATATATACGGAATAGAACCTCATAATTTTGGTTTCAGTGAAACATCCGACTTTCAAATTTTTGAAAATCTGGGACATTTCAATGAAGGGAAAATGAAGGCAACAAATTTTAAACCAAAGCACGGCGCAGTTATCCATTTGACAAAAGATGAAGCTGAAAAATTAGCAAACCATTGGGAACTTATAATGAAGTATTAGTTGTAATAAAATAATTATCTAACAATAAAACAAACACATGGATAAAATTAGATATCTGTTTTTAAGCTTATTTTTTATAAGCATAAGCATAAGTGCACAAAATAGCAGCAAAAAGATAAGTGATAAATTGATGGGGATATTTTTTGAAGACCTGAACTATGCCGCTGATGGTGGCCTCTACGCTGAACTTGTTCAGAATCGATCCTTTGAATACAGTCCAACAGATGTTGATTTGAAAACGAATCAGAATAATAACTGGCACTTTTTTACCGCTTGGTCTATCGTGAGAGAGCCTTCTTCTATAGGAACCCTTTCTTTAGAATCCTCTCAACCCATTCATCCCAATAACCCCCATTATTTGATGTTTACTACAAGTACTGTTGGTAATAAGGGAGTAGGTATTCGAAATTCCGGCTTTAATGGAATAACAATAAAAAAGAATGAGAAATATAATTTTTCCATTTTTATGAAAGCTGTTTTTGGAGAAAATGTGCCAGTAATCATTCAACTGGTTGATAAGGATAACAAGGTTTTGGTTGAATCTAAGCTTGTTATTGATTCGGCTGATTGGAAAAAATACAGTGTTAGTTTTTCCCCTAATTTAGATGCTGATATAGAAAATGCTTCTCTAGTGCTATTATTCCAAAAGAAAAGCAAAGTTGCCCTAGACATGGTTTCGCTTTTCCCCGAAAATACTTTTAAAAACAGACCGAATGGCTTGCGTAATGATTTGGCACAAACTATAGCTGCTCTTAAACCTGGTTTTGTACGTTTTCCCGGAGGTTGTCTTGCACATGGTGATGGAGTTGACAATATTTACAGTTGGAAAAGGACCATCGGACCAGTTGAAGGAAGATTGGAAGACCGAAATATTTGGAACTACCACCAATCTTTTGGACTGGGTTATTTTGAATATCTTCAATTTTGCGAAGATATTGGAGCCATACCACTTCCAGTTATGGCGGCAGGAGTTAGTTGTCAAAACTCTTCAAGGTCTAAAGGGACAGGACAAGAATGTGTTCCAATGGAAAATATGGATCAATATATACAGGATATTTTAGATTTTGTTGAGTATTGTAACGGAGGAGTTTCTACTACTTGGGGCAAGAAAAGAGCGGAAGCAGGGCATCCTAAACCATTCAATTTAGAATATATTGGTATAGGAAATGAAGATAAAATTACGCCCGAATTTAATATCCGTTTTAAGATGATTTGTGAAAAAATCAAAGAAACATACCCTAATATTAAATTGGTAGGAACTTCTGGTCCATCTTCTGAAGGTGAAGATTTTGATTTAGGTTGGGAGACAGCAAAAAAAGCACAGGTAGCAGTAGTTGATGAACATTTTTATAAAAAACCAATTTGGTTTTTAGAAAATCTAAATCGTTATGATTCTTATTCACGTACAGCACCTAAAGTTTATCTTGGTGAATATGCTTCACAAGGTAATAAACTGTTTAATGCTTTAGCAGAAGCCGCTTTTATGACTGGGCTTGAACGAAATGGAGATGTAGTTGAATTTGCTTCTTATGCTCCTCTACTTGCTAAAATTGGATTTACACAATGGAATCCGGATATGATTTACTTTGACAATAATAATGTGTATCCTACCATTAACTATTATGTACAGCAATTATTCTCCGTTAATAGAGGGACTGTTTATTTTGGAGATATTATTGGTCAAGATAAAAATAGCAAAGAATTGGCTTCTTCCTGTGTTCAGGATTCAAAAACGGGAGACATAATTTTAAAATTTGTAAATCCAACGGACAAAGTAACCACAATGATGGTTGATTTGAAAATTTTTAAAAAAATAGTTTCAAATGCTACTTTAACGGTGCTTTCTGGAGATAAAGATGCTGTTAATTCTCCAAAAGAAAACAATCTTACACTTCCTGTTAAGTCTGATTTTAAAGTGACTAAATCTTTTGATTATAAATTGCCAGCCTATTCAGTATCTGTAATTAGAATCAAAACTCGAAATAAATAATTATGATGATAATTCCTCTATTCAATAATTATTAAGACATAAAGGAAGATATAAATTTAAGATGAAAATTATGTACAACATAGGATTTCTATTCAAGTAGTTGAATGAACAAGGTTGGGTTTTGGTTAATTGAAATCAACCTACTGATGTGAGTTTAGCACTTATAAAAGAGTAATAATCGAAATAATTTTAAAATATCAATATACGCTGTAAGTGATATTGAAATGTAAAAAATAGAATTAATGAAAATAATAAAAACGTTTGTATTGGTATTGAGTGTTGGATTTCAATTATCCGCACAAGAAGTAGTAGTTTATAATGCATCGAAAGAAATCGCAGAGACTATGCATAACGATGATTTTTCGGTAAAAGTCAGAAAACCAGGCGGTGAATGGAAAGACTTATTTGAATATGGAGTCAAAGTAGATCAAGTGATAGGTTCTGGACATTCGGTACAAAAAGCGTCTATGGCTTATTTTGATTTTTCTGGAGACGTAGAAGTTTCAGTTACTTCGAAGAAAGGGACAATAAATAAAGCTAAAATTAGACCGTTGTCTTATGGAATTCAGCCTAAAATAAAAGGAAATACAGTGACTTTTTCTTTGTCAAATCCTGCGAATTTATCGGTAGAAATAAATGATGATATTTTTCATAACCTGCATTTATTTGCTAACCCGATTGAAAAGAATATTCCAAATCCTAAAGATCCAAATGTCATTTATTTTGAACCTGGAATTCATGAAATACCCAATCAAAAATTAGTTGTGCCTTCAAACAAAACAGTTTATATCGCTGGTGGAGCTGTTTTAAAAGGTCAAATTGCATTGGATAGTGTTTCAAACGTAAATATATTGGGTAGAGGAATGGTAGATCAGGAAGTTAAACTTGGAATACACATTGCTAATTCAAAAAATGTGGTAGTAGAAGGAGTTTTTGCTTCGCAGTGTTTAGCAGGAGGGTCTGATGGAGTGAAAATCAATAATGTGAAAACAATTAGCTTTTTTGGATGGGGTGATGGTATGAATGTCATGGCGAGTAATAATGTGTCTTATGATCGTGTTTTTGTTCGTTCCTCTGATGATTGTACAACAGTATATGGTACTCGAAAAAGTTTTAAAGGAGGTTCTAAAAATATAACGATGCAAAATTCAACACTTTGGGCAGATGTTGGTCATCCAATTTTGATAGGAACTCATGGAAATAGTGATAAACCAGACGTACTTGAAAACCTGAATTATATCAATATTGACATTTTAGATCAAAAGGAAATGCAGGTGGATTATCAAGGTTGTTTAGCGATAAATGTGGGAGATAATAATTTGGCTAAAAATGTACTATTTGAAAAGATAAGAGTAGAGGATTTTAGAGAAGGGCAGTTGCTTAATCTGAGAGTGTTTTACAATACCAAATATTGTACAGCACCTGGATTAGGGATTGAAGATGTTGTGTTTAGAGATATTACATATAATGGTAAAAATGCCAATCTTTCAATAATTGCTGGTTACAATGAGCAAAGAAAAATTAAAAATATAACATTTGAAAACCTGAGCATCAATGGTGTTTTGATTCATGATGAAATGAAAGGAAAACCAAAATGGTATAAAACCGCTGATATGGCTACATTCTTTGTTGGAGAACACGTAGAAGGGGTTTCTTTTAAGATTAAATAATAAAATAAATTACGAAAATGAAAACACGTTTCAAATTATATGCTTTAGTGGGAGGATTTTTTATAATCGGATGCGCTTTTAGTTGTTCGGGTAGAAGTAAAACAAAGGAAATTACTATTGAAGTGAAAAATAATCTTGATTTCAATCGTAAAGAAATTGTTAGTATTCAACGTGATAAATTATCGGAATTATTGAAAAATACGGAAGAGAAAAACATTCGTATTAAAATAGCCGGGACAAAAGAATTCCAAAGAACCCAATGGATTGATTATGATAAAGACGGTAAAGGTGATGAATTGCTATTTGAAGTTGATATTAAAGCACACGGTGTTGTCAATTATGCAATTGTTTCGGATACCAAAAAAGAAGCCGAAAGCAAAGTAACAACTTACTCGCGTTTTGTTCCTGAACGTATCGATGATTACGCTTGGGAAAATGATAAAGTAGCTTTTAGAACTTATGGGCCTGTAGCACAACAATTAGTAGAGGAGCATAAAGAAGGCGGTACACTCTCTAGTGGAATTGATCTTTGGTTTAAAAAAGTTGACTATTCCATCATTGACAGTTGGTATAAAAAGAATGTAGCAAGTCCGGGATATTATCATATCGAGCATGGTGAGGGTTATGATCCGTATCATGTTGGTGCAAGCCGAGGTACTGGAGGTACTGGAATTTGGGAAAATGATAGCTTACAGGTCGCTAAGAATTATGTTACTTATAAAACAATTGCTACTGGTCCTTTGCGTACTGTTTTTGAATTGACTTATGCTCCTTGGAGTAGTTATGGTGTTCATGAAACGAAAAGGATTTCATTGGATTTGTATTCTAATTTTTCAAAGTTTGAGATTAACCTCCATTCAGATAAAAAGATTCCTAATTATACATTGGGAATAACATTACATGAAAAGAAAGGAGAAGTGAATATCAATAAACCTAAAGGTTGGTTTCGCCATTGGGAAGCAATTGATAATTTCTTTGTAGGGGAAGCTATTGTTTTAAATCCAACGGTTATTGACACTGCTTTTGCAAATGATTCTAAAACGCCTGATCAAAGTAATTTATTAATTGTGACCAATTCTGAAGCAAAACTTACTTATTATGCAGGTTTCTCATGGACAGGAAGTGGACAGATAAAAGATGTTACAGAATGGGATGAAATGCTGAATAAACAAGCAAAAATTATTGCCAATCCTTTAGCAGTAAGCATAAAAAAATAGTCTATTTAGTTAAGTTTTTAAATCAATGATTTTTAGAAAAAAACATATAATTTATATTACAATACTCTTCATTGGGCTGTATTCTGGTGAATCAAGAAGTCAAAATCAATCTGCTGAAAAAGCAAAAGGATATATTTCCAAAGTTTGGCAATCTGATCGTGGAGATGGTACTTATACCAATCCAATTTTGTATGCTGATTATTCTGATCCGGATGTCATTCGGGTAAAAGATGATTACTACATGACAGCCAGTAGTTTTAATTGTACGCCAGGTTTGCCAATTTTGCATTCTAAAGATTTGGTCAATTGGAAAATCATAAATTATGCTTTAGACAAACAAATTCCAGAGGCAGTTTTTGATATTCCGCAGCATAGTAAAGGAGTTTGGGCTCCTGCAATAAGATTTCATAAAGGAGAATTCTATATCTATTGGGGAGATCCTGATTTTGGAGTTTATATGGTCAAAACTAAAGATATTTATGGTAAATGGGACAAGCCAATATTGGTTATGGCTGGAAAAGGAATCATTGATCCGTGTCCTTTATGGGATGGAAAAAACACTTATTTAGTTCATGCTTGGGCTGGAAGTCGTGCTGGGATTAATAGTGTTCTTACGATTAATCAAATGAATCCAGAAGGAACTCTGGTTTTGGATGAAGGGAAAAATGTTTTTGATGCTCATGGAAAACATCACACGATGGAAGGACCAAAATTGTATAAAAAAGACGATTACTATTATATTTTTGCTCCAGCTGGTGGAGTCGAAAATGGTTGGCAAGTGGCTATGCGATCTAAAAATATTTATGGGCCTTATGAAGATAAAATAGTTTTAGAACAAGGAAGCACAACAATCAACGGACCACATCAAGGAGCTTGGGTAACTTCTTCTGATAACAAGTCATGGTTTTTACATTTTCAGGATCAAGGCGTTTATGGTCGTGTATTGCATTTGCAACCTATGGAATGGAAAGAAGCTTGGCCCGTAATAGGTAAAGATTTTGATAATAATGAGGTAGGAGAACCTGTTTTGTCAGGAGTAAAACCAGTGATTGGTAAAAATTTGCCGATAGTTCATCCCGTTGAAAGTGATGAATTCGAAAATGGAAAGCCAGGTTTGCAATGGCAATGGTATGCCAATTCATCAGTGAAATGGAGTGCTCAAATTCCGGGAACCGATTATTTGAGACTTTTTACAATAAGTCAGAAAGAGGAACCGAATTTATGGAATGTGCCCAATCTTTTATTGCAAAAATTACCTGCTCCTAATTTTACAGCTACTACCAAAGTTAAATTAACTACCGAATGGCAAACAACTGGTAAAAAAGCAGGTTTAATCTTAATGGGACAATCATATACGTATGTAGCAATTGCTTTCCATGATGACAAATATTGGGTGCAACAAATTATTTGTTCCAACGCAATTAATGGTGCTTCAGAAGAAATTATAGAAGAAAAACCTTTATCATCTAATGAAGTACAATTGCGAATGAAAATAACTGCTCCTAATGCGATGTGTACCTTCAGCTATAACGAAAATGGTAATGATTTTACAGCAATTGGAAAGGAAGCAAAAGCCGAAAAAGATTTATGGATTTCAGCAAAGATTGGAATTTTTGCCATAAGTCAGCCTAAGGTTCGAATGGGTGGTTATGCCGATTTTGATTGGTTTAGAGTTGAAAATAACTAAAGTATGAAGACAAGAAACATCAAATTATTTCTAGTAGTTTTTTGGTTTGCTGTAACAATAGTACATGCAAAAGATAAAATTAAAGAAGTAGGAACACTTGAAGCCTTAATGCAACTGGCTACAAAAAACGACCAACATGTTAAAATGAAACCAGGCGTGTACTCAATTGCTGATTATTTAAATAAAGAAACAACTACCAAATTACTGGCGGCGCTTCCGGCAGCTACAGAACAACAGAAACGTCCACCTCGCTGGTTTTTGCATTTTAGTGGCAATAATAACACCTTTGACTTTACAGGTGTAACCATCGAAATTAACACCGAATTATACAAGCTCTTACCTTATGGATATACCCGTTGTATTTTTATAGATGGTAATGGTAATACACTAAAGGGCTTAACCATTAAAAATACTGGATCAAAAGATACTGGTAGCAACGGCAATATACTCTCAATCTTTGGTAACAATACTTTGCTTGAAGATATCAAGTTGTATGTAAGTGGCTCTACTTATGGTTATGGTGATTTGTTTGGAAAAGGTGGTCCAAATTTGACTGGTCTTCAAAAACAAAGTGGTATAATGGTTGCTGGTCAAAATAATACTTTAAAGCGGTGCAAAGTATTTAGCCGTGCTTTTGGGCACTGTTTTTACATTCAAACCCAAGGGCATGATACACGAGATATAGTACTGGAGGATTGTTATGCGGAAGGAGCAATGCGAACCACAGATGATATTTTAGCAGAAACTGGTGGCCTTGCAGAAAAATTAAATTACCGAAGTGTATATGAAAACCGTGATGGACGTTTTATAATCAACCCTGGATATACAAAATCATTATGTGAAGATGGTTTTCGTACGTATGGCGGGGTTGGTAAAGTGACACTTCGGAATTGTATCGCTAAAAATACCCGTTCAGGATTTGAAATAGGAGGCACAAATGATGCTGAAAACCGTACATTCCTCCAAGGTTGTCAAGCCATTGGCACGGAACGAGCTTTTTTGCTTGGATCAAATGTACTTGTGCGTGATTGTAGAGGTGATATTCAATATGGACCTCTACTTTATCTCCGTGAAAATACTGTAGGTTCTGATGTGGAATTAGAACTAATACCTTCTATGCCTAAGTCGTTAGTGCATGTTATTGGTACTATTGCAGGAAAAAATCACCGTGTGAGACTTTACACCACCGATCCACAAATACCTACACCAGCATTACCTATTATGCTTGGGTTTGGAATGCCAGCACATGCTGAAATGAGTTCTTCCATCCTACCTATGGAAACAGAAAATATAGTATTGATTAACGAATTGGAACATAAGCTAATCATTAAAAACGATGAAGCTAAAAATCTCGAAATAAAATCAACGTCACTGGAGTTGCAAAATAGCGAAACCAAAAAAATGAGTGGAAGAGGTAAATGGTAGATTATGCCGATTTTGATTGGTTTAGAATTACAAAATAAATAAATGAGAAATGAAAAATAGATTTTACCTTTTGTGCTTGTTAGTTTGTTCAATTACAGCAATTCAGGCTCAGTCAATTTTACAAGAAACGCTTCAAAAACTCAAATCGCCTGATGGTACGTATGAGTTCACTTTCTATCAAAAGCAAATTACTGCTAGCGAGAAGCAAATGTATTATACTCTTTCTTTTAAAGGAAAACCAGTTGTATTAGAATCAGAATTAGGAGTTTTGATTGAGAATCAAACATTCGAATCGGCTCTTGCCGTTCCAAATGATACTTGTAAAATATGGGGAGAGAACCTGAATTTCATTGGAATTGAACGCAATTCATCGGATGTGACTTGGAAGCCAGTTTATGGCGAGCATACAAACATTCGTAATAATTATAATCAAATGACACTATCATTTCGCAAAGGAGAAGCTCCAAAGGAGAAGTCTGGAGATGGATACGATAAGAACAAAAGTTATTTTATGAATGTAATTGTACGTGCTTACAATGAAGGAGTTGCGGTTCGTTATCATTTCCCAGAACCAAGCAATGGTTTATTTCTTCATATTGTGGGCGAACAGACACAATTCACGATGCCTGATGAAACCTTGGCGTATTACGAACCATGGGCACAGGGACCATTTTCATTACTGCCATTAAAAGACTGGAAAGGGCAAAGCGAACGCCCGCTTACGATGAAACTTACCAATGGTTTGAGTGTAGCAATTGCCGAAGCCCAAATGACGGATTATGCCCGTATGAAATTCAGTTTGAATGCGACCAAACTGAATACACTTCAAGCTTCACTTTATGGAAGTGTGGATGTAATTCCTGCTTATTCCACTCCTTGGCGTGTGATTATGGTTGGAGATAAATCGACTGATTTAATTGCGAATAAAGATATTATTCTGAATTTGAATCCAGAGAATGAATTAAAAGATGTGTCTTGGATAAAACCAGGGAAGGTAATCCGTGTGTCAAAAATGACACAAGCGGATGCTAAAAAGTGTATTGATTTTGCTTCCGAAAGAGGGTTACAATATATTCACTTGGATGCCGGTTGGTATGGACCTGAGATGAAAATGAGTTCGAATGCTACTAAGGTTTCAGAAACTAAAGATTTGAATATCTCAGAATTGACAGCTTATGGCGAAACAAAAGGAATTGGTCTTTGGGTATATGTTAACCAACGCGCATTGATTCAGCAATTGGATAGTATTTTGCCTCTGTATAAAAAATGGGGAATTAAAGGAGTAAAATTCGGTTTTGTGCAAGTTGGTAATCAACGTTGGACAACTTGGATGCACGAAGCAGTTAAAAAATGTGCAGAATATGGTTTGATGGTAGATATTCATGATGAGTATCGTCCAACAGGTTTTAGCCGTACCTATCCTAATTTAATGACTCAAGAAGGAATTCGTGGCAACGAAGAAATGCCAGATGCTGATCACAATACTATTTTGCCATTTACTCGTTATTTGGCTGGACCTGGTGATTATACAGTCGCATATTATAATCAACGTATTAAAAATACACATGCACATCAATTGGCTTTGTCAGTTGTTTATTATAGTCCGATACAGTTTTTGTATTGGTATGACCAACCTTCGGCTTATCAAGGTGAACCAGAGATAGAGTTTTTTGATAAAGTAAAAACAGTTTGGGATGATTCTAAAGTGCTCAATGGTGAAATTGGCGAATACATTACTGTAGCTCGTAAATCTGGTAATGATTGGTTCGTTGGAAGTATCACTAACAAGCAAGCTCGTAAAATTACTGTTCCAACCACTTTTCTTGAGAAGGGAAAGAAATATATCGTAAAATCATTTCAGGACGATGACAAAATTCAAAGTCGAACTAAAGTCGCTGTGGCTGAACAAAAAATCAAAGCAGGTGATGTGTTAACTTTTGACTTAAAAGCGAGTGGAGGTCTGGCTTTAATCATTTCTGAATTGAAAAAATAATAGATGTATTTCATATGAAAAAAATAAACTGTTTATGTCTTTTTTTAAGTTTTTTCTGTTTCAACGGTTATAGTCAAGTTTGGCAATGGAATGTGAAAATAAATAGTAGTATTTCTAAAGAAACTAACGATCATCCTCAGGCTTTTTTGTGGATTCCTGAAAATTGTAAGCAAGTTAGAGGTGTAGTGTTTACACAGCACAATATGATTGAAGAAGGGATGCTAGAGCATTCTTATTTCAGGAAAGTAATGAGCGAACTTGGTTTTGCTGAGGTTTGGGTAACACCAATGATTAGTCTGACCTATGATATAAATAAGGGGGAGGATAAAGTATGTCAGGAAACAATGCAATTGTTGGCTGATGTTTCCGGTTATAATGAATTAGCTTATGCTCCTATAATTCCGATGGGACATTCAGCAATGGCAAGCTTTCCTTGGAATTTTGCAGCTTTTAACCCTGAAAGGACTTTAGCTTTGGTTTCTGTTCATGGAGATGCGCCTCAAACGAATCTTACAGGAAGCGGACGTCCTAATCCCGATTGGGGAAATCGAAATATTGATGGGATTCCGTCATTATTTATAATGGGAGAATATGAATGGATGGAAGCACGTATAACTCCGGCTTATAGCTATATTTTGAAGCATCCTCAAAGTGTGATTACTTTATTTGCCGATGCAGGTCATGGACATTTTGATTATTCAGATGCGATGGTTAAATATGTGGCAGATTATATTCGAGAAGCGGCCAAGAGGAGACTTCCTCCTAAATCGCCCGCGAATGATTTTGTCAAATTGGTAAAAGTAAAACCAGATTCAGGTTGGTTAATGGATAAATGGAGAAAGGATTCAATTCCAAAATACAAACCAGCCAGTTTTAATCAGTTTGTAGGTGATAAAAGAACTGCTTCTTGGGTTTTTGATGAAAAAACGGCAAAGGCTACCGAAAGTTTTTATGCCCAAGCAAGAGGCAAAATAAATCAGACGATTGGTTTTAAGCAAAATGGTGAAATAGTAAAACCGAAAAAAGGCCATGCTATTTTTAATTTAGATTTTAAACCTTTGAAAGATGGAATAAGTTTTAGTATTAATGCTTTTTACGCAGATACTTCCCGAATTAAACCAGTACATAATTTTGCTAAAACCCCTCTAAAGATTGATCGAATTTGTGGTCCCGTAAAAAAAATCAACGATACTATATTTCAAATTAATTTTTATAGAATGGGTTTCAATAACCCGAAACGGAGTAATGATATTTGGCTTTTAGCGCATAATGAAGGAGATGACAACTATAAAAGTGCCGTTCAGCAATTGGATTTGCGTTTTCCCTTGATAAATAAAGAAGGTAAACCACAAACTATTGATTTTCCACCTTTGAAAGATGTAAAAAGTGGAACTAAAAAGATTCACTTAAATGCTACATCTAATGTTGGAGCTAAAGTATTCTATTATGTAAAAGAAGGTCCAGCGTATTTGAAAGATGATGTGCTATATTTTACAAAAATTCCACCAAGAACTAAGTCACCTGTGAAAGTTACGGTAGTAGCTTGGCAATACGGAATTGCAGGTGAGTTACAATCAGCAACTCCTGTTGAGCAAAGTTTTTATCTCAAGGAATAATAGTGATTTAAAACATATAAGCATTTATAATTAAAATAGATGAGAGGCTGTTTCGCTAGTTGTGAGACAGCCTTTTTTTAATTACTAAAGAGTTTATAAGAGGTTGAAATTTGAAATAATACTGTTTTTAAATTAGTATTATCAGCTTAGGAACTCTTCGAAAATTGTTTAAATATTGTTTACTGGAATTTTTCTAAATTTTATACTGTTTTTTTTCTATTTAGCTGAGTATAGCATTTAATCCCTGTTTTTACAAGGTTTTTTTCTAATAATAAACTATAATTTATAGTCATTGCACCATAATTTATCTTTTAAAAATTTTATTCTTACTAACATTGAACAATCTTAAAAAGGAATATTCTTTGTTGTGATGAAAAGAGCAATACCACATAAACAAATAAGCTTCAATTCAAAACTCTCTGATAAAAAGTAAGAAATATTATTAAATGAATATATGCAATACGCTACAATTAAGTGTTTGATTCTAATAGTTGGATTTTCTTTAGGAATGAATGGACAATCACATTATCCAGGACAGCACGAAGGAAAATTAAAGTTAGACGATACAAAAAATGTAAAAGTTCTAGGGTTTAATCTCCAAGATGTAAAATTATTGGACAGTCCATTTAAGGATAATATGATGCGAGAAAGTAAGTGGATTATGAGTATCAACACAAATAGATTGTTACATAGTTTTCAAAATAATGCAGGTGTATTTGCAGGGCTTGAAGGAGGTTATTTTAAAGTTGAAAAATTAGAAGGTTGGGAATCGTTGGATTGTGATCTTAGAGGTCATAGCACGGGACATATTCTTTCTGGGTTGGCTTTGTTGTATGCCACTACAGGAGAAAAAATGTATAAAACCAAATCAGATAGTTTAGTTACAGGTTTGGTTGAGGTTCAAAAGACATTGAATCAGAATGGTTATTTGAGTGCGTTTCCGCAAAATTTAATTGATCGCGCTATTGCTGGAAAAAGTGTTTGGGCACCTTGGTACACACAACATAAATTATTCTCAGGTTTAATAGATCTATACCTTTATTGTGACAGCCAGCCAGCATTGGATATTGCCAAAGGTATGGCAGATTGGGCTTATGATAAATTAAAGCCTCTTACAGTTGAGCAGCGAAAAACCATGCTGAAAAATGAGTTTGGAGGAATGAATGATTCCTTTTATGCTTTATATGAAATTACAGGCGAGGCTAAATATAAATTCTTAGCTGAATTTTTCTATCATGAAGACACATTGGAACCGCTTTTAGATAAAGTTGATAATTTAAATAAAAAACATGCCAATACTTACATACCGAAATTAATTGGTCTTTCTCGTGATTATGAATTAGAAGGAGGTAGTAAAAATCGTGAGATCCCTGAATTCTTTTGGAACACAGTCGTTAATCATCACACATTTGTGACTGGTAGCAACAGTGATAAAGAGAAATTTTTTGAACCCGATCATCTCTCGGAGCATTTAAGCGGATACACAGGAGAATCTTGTAATGTGTATAATATGCTGAAGTTAACTCGCCATTTGTATGGATATAATCCAGATATAAAATATGTTGATTATTATGAAAAAGCACTATACAACCACATTTTAGGACAACAAGATCCCAAAACAGGAATGATAGCTTATTTTTTACCAATGAAACCAGGAGCTCATAAAGTATATAGTACTCCTGAGAATTCTTTTTGGTGTTGTGTCGGGAGTGGTTTTGAAAATCAGGCTAAATATGGGGAATTCATTTATTATCACGATCAAGGACTGTATGTAAATCTATTTATCCCATCACAACTGAATTGGAAAGAAAAAGGGATTATCGTAAAACAAGAAACTCAATTCCCAAATGAAAGCAGTACGAAATTGACCATAAATACTAAAAGTCCTGTAACTGTTCCTATTCGTATTAGATATCCATCATGGGCTACTACTAATGTTTCGGTTAAAGTAAATAGTATAAAACAAAAAGTTAATGTCAAGCTTGGTAGTTATATTGAATTGAATAGAAAATGGTCAGATGGTGATCATATTGAAGTTTCATTTGGAATGCAGATTAAACTTGTTGCTACACCAGACAATCCGAATGTGGCTGCTGTAACTTATGGTCCAGTAGTTTTGGCTGGTGGAATGGGAACTGAAGGAATGATTGCACCAGCACCTTACAGTAATCCTAAATTGTATAACGACTATTATACTTATGATTATAATATTCCAGCTAGTATTTCAAATCAATTGAATTTGACATCAAAAACATTGGAAAAAAATATAGTTAAAGAAAATACTAATTCTCTTGATTTTAAAATAGATGGTATAGGAATTTTGCTGAAACCAATTTACCAGTTACATAGAGAAAGATACATCATTTACTGGAATTTGAATAAATAAAGATTTTACAATAAATATAAATTATGATTATTAAACAACGAATTTTGGCCTCGCTTTTTGCTCTTTTTATGCTAGCAGGTTGTGGAAACGGTATCACTAATACCAAAGCAAATAATGGATTTGATGTAGATGCACAATTGGCTTATTGTGCAAGACAATCTTCTAATGCTTTACAATTAATTCCCAATGATGGAAAAATTCCAAGGAATATTGCTCCTGATAGTAAGCAATGGAATTTTGTTGATTATAAAGATTGGACTAGCGGCTTTTGGCCAGGTGAACTTTGGTATTTATATGAGTTTACAGGAGACGAAAAATGGGCAACTGCGGCTGATAAGTTTACTAATTATCTGGCGCCTCTTGCTGTTACTCCAGCTTTAGATCATGATTTAGGATTTCAGGTTTTCAATAGTTTTGGAAATGGATATCGATTAACAAAAAATCCAAAATATAAAGAGATAATTCTTAAAACAGCCGATACCTTGGCAACACTTTTTAATCCAAAAGTGGGAACAATATTGTCTTGGCCTAGATCGGTTCCAAATATGGAATGGCCACAACACAATACCATAATGGATAATATGATTAATTTGGAATTATTGTTTTGGGCATCCAAAAATGGTGGAAATAAATCATTATATGATATAGCGGTTAGTCATGCTACTGTAACGATGAAAAATCAGTTTAGACCAGATTATAGTTGTTATCATGTAGTTGTATACGACAAAAATACTGGTAAGAAAATAAAAGCGGTAACGCACCAAGGTTACAGCGATAATAGTATGTGGGCTCGTGGACAATCTTGGGCAATTTATGGTTATACAATGGTTTATAGAGAAACAAAAGATCCTAAATTCCTTGATTTTGCTCATAAAGTTACTCGGGTTTATTTAGATAGGCTGCCAAAGGATTTAATTCCATATTGGGATTTTGATGATCCAGCCATTCCAAAAGCACCGAGAGATGCTTCTGCAGCAGCTGTTGTAGCCTCAGCTCTTTTAGAATTAGCTACTTATACTAAAGATACTGTTTTGGCAAAAGAATATTTAGATAAAGCTGAAGGAATGCTAAAAGAACTTTCTTTAAATTATCAAAGTAAAGATCAAAATACAGCCCTTTTATTGCATTCAACCGGACATAAACCTGCAGGATCAGAAATTGATTATTCCATCATTTATGCAGATTATTATTATGTGGAGGCACTATTGAGATACAAAAAAATAAAAGAGGGAGAGCAGCCTTTATTGACTTACAAATACAATTAAAATTAACCAACTTAAAAAACTAGAATTTAAAATGAAAAATAAAAAAATAATATACTGGTCTATTGTCGTAGCGTTGGCTGGTTTTTTATTTGGCTTTGACACCGTAGTAATTTCAGGAGCCGATAAACAATTACAACAATTATGGGGATCTTCGGATTTGTATCATGGATTAGTAGTAATGTCATCTGCACTATGGGGTACAGTAATTGGAGCTATTTTTGGAGCAATACCAACTAATATTTTAGGCAGAAAGAAAACATTGGTATTAATTGGTGTTTTGTTTTTCCTTTCAGCAGTAGGAACTGCTTTTGCACATGATTCTATTGTTTTTTCCATTTTTAGATTTTTAGGAGGATTAGGAATTGGAGCTTCTACAATCGCTGCACCAACCTATGTTTCAGAAATTGCCCCTGCAAAAGACAGAGGCAAATTGGTGGCATTATACCAATTTAATATCGTTTTTGGTATTTTGATTGCCTTTCTATCAAACTATTTATTGCAAGATATAGGAGAAAATTCATGGAGATGGATGTTAGGAGTACAATCGGCACCTGCTTTAATTTATACTGTATTGGTGTTTGGAATTCCAGAAAGTCCGCGTTGGGTTTATCAATATAAAAAGAACAGGGAAGAAGCTATTGAAATATTAAAACTGGTAAATTCTGATGAGGAGGTTAAGCAAGAAATTGTCGCAATGGAGAATGAGAAGCAAAATGAAGTAGTCGATGAATCTATTTTTATGAAGAAATACAGAAAGCCTTTGATGCTTGCTTTTTTTATTGCTTTGTTCAATCAGTTTTCAGGAATCAATGCTTTTTTATATTATGCACCACGTATTTTTGAATTGGCCGGTTTAGAAAAATCAGCTTCATTTTTTAGCAGTATAGGAATTGGTTTGGTAAACTTAATTTTTACTTTGATTGGTATTTCTTTGATTGACAAATATGGTAGAAAAACCTTGATGTATTTAGGATCTATTGGTTATATTATTTCATTAGGTTTGGTTACTCTGGCTTTTTATAATGGATGGAAAGGAATGGTAGTGCCTATATTTTTCTTCATTTTTATAGCTTCTCATGCGATTGGGCAAGGTTCAGTAATTTGGGTATTTATTTCTGAACTATTTCCAAATAAATTGAGAGCTGCAGGGACTTCTTTTGGAACATCAGTACATTGGATATTGGCAGCGTTGATTCCTTCTTTCATTCCATTTTTATTTAAAGAAATTGGTGCAACAACGGTATTCTGTATTTTTTGTTTAATGATGGTGTGGCAACTGCTTTGGGTTTTCTTCAAAATGCCGGAAACTAAAGGAAGAACCTTAGAAGAATTATCGGAAAGCCTTTCTTCCAATTAAATACAAATCAAAACAATTTTAAATTATAACAATGAATTTATTTAACCTAGAAGGTAAAACAGCATTAATAACTGGAGGAATACACGGATTAGGAATGGCAATGGCTGAAGGATTAGCCAAAGCTGGAGCTGAATTAATTATTACTAATAATGTGCAAGAACCTTTGGATGTAGCTATTGAACATTACAAAAAGTCTGGTTTCAAAGCTACAGGTTATGTTTTTGACGTAACTGATGAAGTGGAAGCTGAAAAGCAAGTAGCTGCTATGGAAGAAAAACATGGTAAAATTGATATTTTGGTGAATAATGCTGGAATTATCATGCGTGTTTTAGCTATTGATATGCCTGTGGCAGATTTTCGCAAAGTAATTGATGTGGATTTAGTTAGCCCATTTATTATGTCAAAATTAGTGGCTAAAGGAATGATTGCCCGTCAGTCAGGAAAAATTATCAATATTTGTTCCATGATGAGTGAATTAGGTCGTGAGAATGTGAGTGCTTATGCTTCTGCAAAAGGTGGGTTAAAAATGTTAACTAAAAACTTAGCAACGGAGTGGGCAAAACATAACATTCAGGTTAATGCTATAGGACCAGGTTACTTTGCGACTTCACAGACTGAGCCAATTCGTGTAGATGGACATCCTTTTAATGAATTTATTATTAGTAGAACACCAGCAGGACGTTGGGGAGATCCTGAAGATTTAGTAGGAACTGTTGTTTATTTATCTTCGGAGGCTAGTAAATTTGTTAATGGACAGGTAATTTATGTTGATGGAGGTATCCTGGCTACATTAGGTAAAGCGTCTAATGAGTAATTAATAAAATAAAGAATTTGAGAATATTGGCACAAGTTTTCTTGTGCCAATATCATTTATGGTTTTTTACATTTCTAAATTGATAGGCAATGAATCTCAATATTTCAACAACTAAAAAAAAAAAGTAATAGTTTTTGAACAGATTGCAGCAGCATAAAAGATTGTCTTGACAATATCACTTTCGTAGAGCCGAAATTTGGAAAATACGTTCAGGAGTCTCCTTCTGAAATAACTATACACAAATTTAAGAGTGTGTGAATAATGCATGAAAGTGAATACTCAATTACCCCAATTGAAAATAATATAAATTTACTTCCTTTTTAAAAATTCCATTTTAAGACCACTTTTTTTCAGAATGAATAATATGTCTATTGTTTTGAATAATACATCCATTTAGATTGTAGATTATTGCAATATTTTTATCATTAAATTAAATAAGTTGAATAAAAAATAAAAAAGACTTAAAATGATAAAAAAGAACCTGAATAAGAATAGATTAATGAAAAGATTAGTTTCTTTTCTTATTGTTTTTTTCTTCTCTGTAATTAACGGCTACTGTAAAAACGAAAAAGATACCCAAGCAGCATTGGGTGTGTTGGAAAGACTTGTCGGCAAACGGGCAAATGAATTTGATCTACAAATTGTTACAAACAAAGACTCAAAGGAAGCCGATTGGTTTGAAGTGCAAACAACACCCAATCGAGTAACCATTAAAGCAACTTCAAATACCGCACTTTGTTATGCTGCTTATAGCTTTCTAAAAGAGATCGGAGCGGTTCTAGTGAGTTGGGAAGGCAACAGAATCGATTTGCCAAAGTCATGGCCAAAATATTCTAAAAAAGAAGCTACCCCTTTCAAATACAGAGAGTATTTAAATGCCTGTACTTTTGGTTATACTACACCATGGTGGGATTGGGCCCGTTGGGAACAAGAGATAGATTGGATGGCACTTCATGGTATAAATTTGCCTACCGCGATGGAAGGTCAAGAAGCGGTTTGGCAACAATTATGGAAAGATTATGGACTAACAGACAGTCAATTAGCATCGCATTTTGCAGGGCCTGCATTTTTGCCTTGGCAGCGAATGGGGAACATCAATAGTCTTGAAGGACCATTATCACAAACTTGGATCAATAAAAAGGAAGATATTCAGAAGAAATTATTGCAAAGGATGAGAGCTTTAGGAATGCATCCTGTGGTTCCTGCTTTTAGCGGTTATGTGCCAAAAGCATTTGCAGAAAAACATCCAAACTCAAAGATTAACGAATTAAAATCGTGGTCAGGAGGAGGTTTTGCGAGTACGTATTTATTAGATTCTAAAGATCCTTTGTTTAAAGAAATAGGGAAGCGTTTCATCGAAATTTATACGGAAAAATACGGGAAAGCTGATTTCTATCTAGCCGATTCGTTTAATGAAATAACGCCGCCAGTTTCTGAAGAACACAAATATGAAGAACTTTCAGATTATGGAAACGCGATATTTCAAACCATCAATGATGCTGCTCCAGGCGCAACGTGGGTGATGCAAGGCTGGCTTTTTGGAGATGATAAAGAGTTTTGGACCAAAGAAGCCACTAAAGCTTTTCTTAGTAAAGTGCCAAACGACAGAACGATGATTCAGGATTATGCCAACGACAGGTATAAAGTATGGGGAACCCAAGAAGCTTTTTACGGAAAGCAATGGACGTATGGTTATGTTCACAATTATGGAGGATCCAATCCGGTTTATGGAGATTTGAATTTCTATAAAAATGAGCTGACGAGCTTATTGAATAATTCAAACAAAGGCAATCTTGTGGGGTATGGAGTAATGCCAGAAGGCTTAAACAACAACTCAATAGTTTATGAATACATTTATGATCTTGCATGGAATCAAGGGAAAGAGCTGGTAAATGATTGGTTGCAACACTATTTGAATGCAAGATATGGCAAAAAGACTTCCTCTCCAGTTTTTCAGGCTTGGCAGTTGTTAATGGAATCGGTTTACAGCACTAAATATTGGGAAACGCGTTGGTGGAATAGCAAAGCCGGAGCTTATTTGTTTTTCAAAAGACCAACAGTAAAGATGACAGAATTTAAAGGAAACCCTGGAGATAAAGAAAAGCTAAAACAAGCTTTGGATATTTTACAAAAACAAGCTAAAAACTTCGACAAAAACAACCTTATCAACTATGATGTAATTGACGCTTCCAGACACTATTATTCCCTTTGCATTGATGAAGAATTGGTAGGATGTATGAAGGCCTATGAGTTGAAGGATATTACAAAAGGGGATGAATTATTTAAAAAAATAGAGAAACAAGCTTTGAATATTAATACCTTAATGTCTGGACAACCGTTGAATGATTTGAATTATTGGTTGAAATCGGCTTCGGATTATGGAAGTTCTCCAGAGGAATCTCAATTGTATGTAAAAAATGCAAAAGCATTAATTACGCTATGGGGAGGAGAAGGGCATTTGAATGATTATGCATCTAAATCATGGCGCGGAATGTACAAGGAATTCTATTGGCCAAGATGGAAAATGTTTTTGCAGGCTTTGAGAGAATCGGCAGTTAATAATACTCCATTCAATGAAACGAAAGTAACCGAGTCAATCAAACAATGGGAAACAAAATGGTGTGAAAGCCAAGAAATGTATAAATAGACTGCTATTAATTTTTATCAATAAATAATTTATTAAGCAATGTTAAAACCGATATAGATAAAGTGAAAAGATATCTTCAAACATCAATCTCAAAAAGAGGAGTGGTTTTTCAAGGTTCAGACAGATGAGAATTTTGGCAACGCGCCGAAGATCAAAACAGAGTGACTGCACATTTATATCTTCAACTAGGATGATCTCATTATACAGCCATGGAAGCTTTTGCGAGATGGATATATTAGCAAGAGTTTAATTATATAATATTTTAAAAAATACTCTCGGATGCCTTATTTTCATTGGCTTTATTGAAAATATCCATATTGTTGAATAACTTGTCCATTCTCTTAACAAAACATTAATACTAATTTTGATTTATCAATTAACCAATAACTAATTTAATTTAATATGGAAAAACTTAAAATTTTATTACTAACCTTATTTGTCGGCTTTTCAATCAATAGCTGGGCACAAACAAAGGAAGTATCGGGAGTTATTTTAGATGACAAGGGGGTGTCATTACCTGGAGCAAATGTGATTGAAGTCGGTACTAAAAATAGTCTCACGACTGATTTTGATGGAAAATTTAAAATGAATGTTTCAGATAAAAATGCCGTATTGCTTGTTTCTTTTGTTGGGTTTGTAGAACAACGTGTAAAAATAGAAGGATCAAAATCTAACTATACAATTAAATTAGTTTCAAGTGCCACTAGCTTAGAACAAGTAGTTGTAGTTGGATACGGGAAAGGGTCTCGTAAAAACTTGACTTCGGCAGTTTCTTCTGTAAAAGCAGATCAGTTAAATAATGGAGTAATAGCAGACGTTGGTCAATTGTTACAAGGTAAAGTTTCGGGGCTAAACGTTTCGACTAGTGGAGATCCTACTAAACCTTCTTCAGTGGTTTTGCGTGGTGCTTCAACATTAAACAGTTCTCAAGGACCATTTTATGTAGTAGATGGTATTCCTGGCGTTGACATTTCGATCATTGCACCAGAAGATATCGTTACTGTTGACGTTTTGAAAGATGCTGCTGCAACTGCTATTTATGGTAACCGTGCGGCAAATGGGGTTATCATGGTAACCACAAAAAGAGGTAGTAAAGATAAAAGCCAAATCAGCTACAGCAATTATTTTGGTTTTGAAAAAGTTACCAATCAGCTTGACATGATGAATTCAGATCAGTTGAGAGCATTTACCACTAAAAATAATTTGAATTTTACTCCTGAAAATGATAAAGGAGCAAATACAGACTGGCAAAAAGAAATTCTTAGAGATGGACACGCTCAATCAATGAGTCACAACCTTTCGATGAGTGGTGGTGGTGAGCATGGTAACTATTTTGCAAGTATCAGCTACATGGATAAAGAAGGAGTGCTTATTGGAAACAATTTCTCTAGAGCAATTGCACACTTAGCAGTAGAGCAAAATGCTTTTGATGATAAGGTTAAATTTGGTTTGAATGTAACCAATTCCAATAGTGTTTATAACAATGTGCCTCAACGTAACGTGGTACTGCAACAAGCTATTAATCACCTTCCAGTTTCACCAGTAAAAAATCCTGATGGAACTTATTTTGAAAATTTCATTCAAACTGGTTATTTCAATCCTGTTGCAATGATTAATCATGCAGATGATGATACAAAAACTAACAATTTTGTTGGTAGCTTAACTACTGAAGTAAAACTTCCTTATGGATTCTCTTATAACTTAAATCTTTCTTACCAACAATTAAATTCATTGCATGGAGAGTTTTATGATAGTTATTATCAAAAATACAATAGTGCCAATTTTTACAACAACCCAGATCCACCTCAAACACGTAGTTTAGTGAACTTTGGTGTAAATGGATCTGCATTAAGAAATTCATATCAAACAAGTAATACTATTATTGAAAGTTTCTTGAATTGGGACAGAACTTTTGGTGAACACAAAATCAAAGCGGTAATCGGTTATTCTTGGCAAGAAGATGTTTTGGGTGACGGATTTCAAGCAACCAACACTAATTTCCCTGTAGATGATGTAAGTTATAACAACCTTGCTTTAGGAAATTATGGTTCAGTTTCAGGTTACAAAGTAGATTTTGGAGACAGTAGAGCATATCAGAAAAAACGTTTAATTTCTGAATTTGCCCGTGTGAATTACAATTACAATGACAAATATCTTTTGCAAGGATCGATCAGAAGAGATGGAGGATCAGTATTTGGATCTAATAATCAATGGGGTTATTTCCCTTCTATAGGTGGTGCTTGGAGAATTGACAAAGAAAGTTTTATGCAAAATCAAAAAGTTTTCTCTGATTTAAAATTCCGTGCAAGCTGGGGTCAAACAGGAAACTCTTCTGGATTCAATGCTTACACAGCTCAATTTATCTCAGGAAGTCTTGGTACATTTTATTACAATGGACAACAAACGGGTGCTTATGGACCAAACCAAACAGCAAATCCAGATTTGAATTGGGAAAAAACAGCTACTACAAACATTGGTCTTGATTTCGGAGTGTTGAAAGGAAGATTGACCGGTTCTGTTGAGGTGTATGACAAGAAAACAACGGATATGATTTATACTTATGCTGTAAACCCAGTATTGGTACCAGTAGGATCAATTGTTGCCAACGGTGGTGATATGTCAAACAAAGGAATAGAAGTCTCTTTGAGTAGTACTCCTATTAAAACTGAAAAATTTAGTTGGACTACAACTTTGAACTATTCTCACAACAAAAATGAAATCGTAAAATTGACCAATCCATACTTTATTGGTGGAGATTCAATACGAAGAGTGCAACCTGACGGTGGAGGACAAACAGGAAGTACGTTGCAAATTTTCAAAGAAGGAAAACCTCTTGGGCAATTCTTTACACTTCAATACGCTGGAAAAAATTCAGCGGGAGTTTCTCAATATGTTGCTAAAGATGGTAGTTTAACAACAAATCCAGCAATTGGTACTGATTACCACTATGCAGGTAGTGCACAACCTAAATTTTTAATGGGATGGGATAATACTTTTACTTACAAAAGATTCGATTTGAATATCTTCATTCGTGGAGTATTTGGTAATAAAATCTTCAATGCTACTCGCGCCGATTTATTCAGACCAAGTACAGCAATGACTAATAATATTTTGGTAGATGCTCAGGATGAATCGCCAAATGATCTCAACGCTTATAAATATTCAACGCGTTTTATAGAAGACGGTAGCTACATCCGATTAGATAATATGACTTTTGGCTATGATTTTGGTAAAGTTGGTAAATACATAAAAAAGATTCGTCTTTATGAGACAGTAAATAACTTATTTGTTATTACCAAATATTCAGGAATTGATCCTGAAGTAGAACAAGGAGGAACAGCTCCAGGTGTAGATTCAAATAACTTTTATCCAAAAACCAGAACCTTTTTGTTTGGTTTGAATGTGATATTCTAAAAATTAAATTGTAAACGTTATGAAAAAAATATTCAAATATATAGGACTTCCAGTACTTGCAGCCGGTTTATTATGGTCTTGCGAAAATCTTGATGTGCCAATTACGACACAACTTACACCAGATGTATTCCCGCAAAATTCAGCACAATACATTCAGGCATCTGGTGCTGTATATGCTGCTTTCCGTGGAGATTTTGCCTTTTCATGGTGGTGGTCACAATCTTTAACTACTGATGAAGCCATTTTGCCTGCACGTGGTGGAAACTGGTTCGATAATAGAGGTTATGCTTGCCAACATTACCATGATTGGACTCCGGATAATGGAGTTGGTCCTTGGAGCTGGGCAGAAAGCGTTATCGGAACGAGCAATCAGACTATTGCCATTTTAGATCAAACAATGCCGGCAGGTGCAGAAAAATCAACAATGATTTCTGAATTAAAAACCATGCGTGCCATTACTTATTTTATGTTAATGGACTCTTACGGAGGCGTACCACTAGATACAGTTTATGGAGAATTTAAATCTAAAGCTAGATCTAGTAGAACTGAAGTTTTCAATTTTATTGAAAAAGAATTAAAAAAAGCGCTTCCTAATTTAAATCCTGTTTCTGGAATGGCAACATACGGCAGACCAAATAAACAAACAGCTAATGCGATGCTTGCTAAATTGTATTTAAATGCTGAGGTTTATACAGGAACGAAACGTAATGATGACTGTATCGCAGCTTGTGATGCCGTAATCAATTCAGGATTGTATGCTATAGAGCCTAGAGCTTCTTACCTTCAAATGTTTTATCCAAACAATGGGCCACAAATGAAGGAGTTTATTTTTGCAGTACCTTATGATCCTTCAGCTGCAACAGTAGGTTACAATGGTCAAATGTACCATTCTCGTTACGATGTTCCTCGTTCTGAAAGAGCCAAATTTGGTCTTTCTTTTACCCCAAGTGCACCTAGAAGTACTTTGGCCTCTTTTTATGCTTATTTTGATGATGCAAATGATATTCGTAACAAACAATGGTTAACTGGTCTGCAATTTATGAATGATGGTGTTACCCCTGTAAAAGTTACTACAACCAAAAAAGGATACGATCAATTCTATACTGGTTCAGATGGTGGTGCGCCTTATACGTATCAGGTAAACTTAACGCCAGATATTGTTCTTCGTCAGAGCGTTCCTTTGTTTGATTGTGGAAATGATGAAATTGCCTGGAATATGGGGTATAGAAATATCAAATTTTATCCAGATGCTTCTTCAACAAGCCGTAATCAAAATAATGATGTACCATTTTTACGTTATTCAGATGTTATCTTGATGAAAGCCGAAGCGATTCTCCGTGGTGGTAATGCAACTTTAGGACAAACTCCTCTTACATTAGTAAATATGGTTCGTTCCAATCGTTCTACTTCTGCGGCATGGTCAGCAGTAACTTTGGAGGATCTTTATAAAGAAAGATGTCGTGAATTTGCTTGGGAAGCATGGCATAGAAACGATATGATTCGTTTTGGTAAATATGAAGGACAATGGGGATTCAAAACAAATAACGAAACATATCGTCGTATTTTCCCGATTCCAACTTATGCTAAGGATTTAAATCCTGCTCTTACTCAGAATCCTGGTTACCCACAATAAAAATAATCTAAAAGCAAATTGCATGTAGATTTTAATTTTATAAAAAGGAGAGGAAGATTCAAATTTCTTCTCCTTTTTTATTAAAAGTTGAGGGATGGATGAATTTAAGATGTTTTTAAAATAATTCCACACTGCAAAAAGCTTTTTAGAATTTATTAATTGTCAGCAAAAAACAAGTAAGCTTATACAAAATGTAGCTTTTATGAAGTCCTGCCAATAAAAATAGAATAAATGAAACTAAATAAAATTTATAAAATCAGATACATCGGAATAGGTTTTTTCCTCCTTTTTTTAGTGTCATGCAATGCCCAAAAATCGGTTTCTATTCAAAAGAAAGAATTGGTAGATAAAGTATATCCTTTACTGGATACCGAAAATTCACGCTGGTTTTTCTTTTCATCTGCAAGTCGTCCATTTGGTATGGTGAATTTAAGTCCTGACACTTCAATTAAAGGAGATTGGGGATGTGGTTACAAGTATAAAACCGATACCATAAAAGGTTTCAGCCATATTCACGAATGGCAACTGTCGGGAGTTTCAGTGATGCCAGTGGTAGTTTCCAAAGAACATAAGAACGATATATTTACAAATTTTTATTCTACATTCCGCCATGAAACCGAAAAAATAACTCCGGGTTATCATTCTCTTGTATTGGATAGATTTCAAATAAAATCGGAATTGACCAGTACCAAAAGAGTAGGTTTTCATAGATATACTTTTCCGAAAAACACTGCAAAATCGATTCTTTTTAACGTGAATACCATTTTGGGCCCTTGTGAAAATACAAATGGAGTAGTGGTAAAAGATAATGATTATGAACTTTCGGGCTCGCTAGTTTTAAGTACAAATTTTAGACGTCCTAAACCAGTAACGGTATTTTATAAAATTAAATTTAATGAATCTATTGCTTCTATAGAACGCAATGCTGCAACGGGTAATTATTTGGTTAATTTAGGTAAATCGGATAAAAAAGTATTGATGAAAGTAGGTATTTCTTATACTTCAAAAGAAAATGCTTCCATCAATATGCAGGAAGAATTACCAGATTGGGATTTTGATAAAACAGTTTTAGATTCTAGAAAAGAATGGAATAATTTGTTAGGCAGAATTAAAGTCGAAGGAGGAACAGAAACCGATCAGAGAAGATTTTATACAGATCTTTGGCATGCTTTGCAAGGAAGAAAAATCATAAGTGATGCCAATGGAGCTTATCCTGATAATACAGGTGATAAATTCAGAATTGGTCAATTGCCACTGAATGAAAACGGAAAACCAAAATTTAATCAGTATAATTCCGATTCGTTTTGGGGCGCTCAGTGGACTATAAATACACTTTGGGGACTTGCTTATCCTGAAATCATGGAGGATTTTGTACATTCATTAATGCAATATTATAAAGATAGTGGAATGATTCCCCGCGGACCCGCTGGCGGAAATGATACGTATGTGATGACTGGCGCTTCAACTACTCCTTTTTTGGTTACAGCAATTCAAAAAGGGATCGTGAAAGACAATTTGGGAGACATTTATACAGCTTTGAAAAAGAACCATATGTTAAACGGAATCATGGGAAAAGCGGGTTATGAATACAAAACAAATATTGGTGGAGGTTTGAAATATTATTTGGATAAAGGATTTGTTCCTTATCCGCTTCCTGAAGGTAATTTTGGAAGTCATCAAGACGGCGCAGGCCTAACATTACAATATGCTTATGAAGACTGGACTTTGGCACAATTGGCAAAAAAACTAAACCACGAAGCTGATTACAACTATTTTATAACCAGGTCTAAAAATTACCAAAATGTTTTTGATAAAACAGTTGGATGGATGCGTCCTAAAAACGTTGATGGAAAATGGTTAGCCGATTTTGATCCCTACAAATATGAAAATGGTTTTGTAGAATCGAATAGTGCGCAAACAACCTGGTTTGTACCTCATGATATAAATGGTTTAGCAGAGTTAATGGGCGGAAAAGAAAAAGCAGTAGAAAAATTAAATGCGCAATTTGAAACCGCCAAAAAACTGAAATTTACATCAGGAACTTCTCATGACGCGGAATTGCATCCTGAGTTTAGCCGAATTCCAATCAATTTTGGGAATCAGCCTTCTATACAAACAAGTTTTATTTTTAATGTATTAGGCAGACCTGATTTAACGCAGTATTGGACTCGCAATGTGATAAAAGAAACCTTTAGCGGATTAGCTCCAGACACCGGTTACAATGGAGATGAAGATCAAGGTTTAATGGGAAGTCTGAACGTATTGCTTAAAATTGGTTTGTTTCAAATGAATGGAGGAACTGATGAAAATCCTCAATACCAAATAGGAAGTCCTCTGTTTAATAAAGTATCCATTCAATTAAATCCAAAATATTACAGTGGCAAGGAATTTGTTATTGAAGCCACAAATAATAGTCCGGAGAATATTTATATCGATAACATTAAATACAACAATACTGCTGTAAATAATTTTACTCTTTCTCACAAAGCTATTACAAACGGAGGAAAATTAATTTTGAAAATGTCCAATAAAGCAAAGCATTAATATCTTAAACCATGATCATGCATTAGAACAAATTAACCACATAGACACATAGTTGAGTTGCGTTCAGAGGTTGTATAGCAGTTAACACTGTTCACATAGTTATGTTTTCTATATAAAATGTAATGTCTTTTTTATACAAAGAGAATCTATGAATCTATGTAGTTAAATGAAATATGCTCATTGAGATTAAAAATAAGTCAGAAATAAATATGCAAATGAAAATATATACTAAAGCCATAATCCTTTTAGGGATATCATCATTTTTTACAATTAAAATGAATGCCCAAAATCAGCTGCACAATTATGTTGATCCAATGATTGGGTCGGAAGGAGTGGGAAGGGTTTTTGTAGGGCCGTCTTGCCCTTACGGAATGGTAAAACCAAGCCCTGATTGTACCGTAAATTCAAATAGTGGTTGGTTGCCTTCTCCAAAGGAAGTAACTGGATTTAGTCAGGTTCATGTGAGCGGAACTGGTGGTGGTCCAAAATATGGGAACATTCAGATTATGCCATTTTCAGGAGCTTTAGACAAATTAAATCAAGCCTCTTACAGAGCTGAAGAAAATGTCAAGCTGGGCTATTATGAAACAGTTTTCAAAGAAAATCAAATAAAAACTGAAATAACAACAGCTGAAAAAGTTGCTTTTTATCGCATTACTTATCCTAAAAATGCATCCAAAGAGTTAAAGATTGATCCAGGTTTTTTCTTGGGTGAATCTCCTGAACCTGATGGAAGAGAAGCACAGCAATTTGTGGGTTCTCAAATAGAAATTGTTTCAGATTATGAAGTTAGAGGTTATAGCAGAATCAGAGGTGGTTGGAATAACGGTCGTGCTTATACGGTCTATTTTTGGGCTACTTTTGACCAGCCAATCGCAAAATATGTGACTTGGAAAGATGGTAAATTCTACAACAACCAGTCGGCTCAATTTGATTCAGGTAAAAAAACGGGAGCCTTGCTTTCTTTTGGAAATGAAGGTAAACAAGAGCTAAATGTCAAAATTGGAATTTCATTTTTGAGCGAATTAAAAGCCAAAAATAATATTGAGGTCGAAGTTCCGCATTGGGATTTTAATACTGTCTTGGCTTCTTTAGAAAATAAATGGGAGCAGTTATTAAGCCGCGTTACACTTTCGCCTGATACCTCTTTGGAGTACAAAAAAATGTTTTACACTGGCCTGTATCACACGATGATAATGCCTGTAAATAGGACTGGAGAGAACCCTTTATGGACGAATGACGAACCTTATTACGATGATTTTTACTGTATTTGGGATACTTACAGAAGTTCAAGTCCACTTATCACTTTATTAAATCCTAAGCGTGAAGTCGAAATTGTGAATGCAATGCTAAATATTTACAAAAGAGATGGCTATTTACCAGAAGGCCGAAGCGGCAATGATAACGGCCGTACACAAGGCGGTTCTAACGCCGATATTGTTTTAGCCGATGCATTTGTTAAAAACCTAAAAGGGATCGATTACGAATTGGCATTGAAAGCGATGCTCAAAGACGCTACGGTTCCTCCGGGCGGAAATGAAGAGAAAGAAGGAAGAGGCGGATTAATGGAATATCTTCGTTTGGGTTATGTGCCTTACAATGTGCCTCGTGCAGGAAATATGACTATTGATTTTTCATACAATGATTATAGTATTGCTACCGTGGCAAAAGGATTGGGTTATACCGATTTATACAATCAATACATGAAACAGGCCGATAGCTGGCAGAATTTATGGCGTTCTGATTATGAAAATAATGGTTCGAAAGGATTCATTATGCCAAAAGACGCCTCTGGAAAATGGTTGGATGATATTGTTTTTGGAGAATCAAAAATTCAAAAGCCAACATTCAAATATACTCCGGTTATCATTGAGTCTCCTTGGTATGTTTGCCATTGGTGCGTGTTTTTCTACGAAGCAACTTCTTGGGAATATTCGTTTAGCATTCCTCATGATGTCCCTGAACTTATTCGCAAATCGGGTGGGGAAGTGGCTTTCCAAAATAGATTGGATACTTTTTTTGATAAAAAATTGTATAACGTAGCCAACGAGCCTTCGTTTTTAACGCCAACTTTGTATCACTGGTTAGGAAAACCGTATTTGAGCAGTGACAGAATTCGCGACATCATTAAAAATAATTTCAACACCTCTCATGAAGGTTTGCCTGGAAATGATGATTCGGGTGCGATGTCTTCTTGGCTAGCGTTTCATTTGATGGGATTGTATCCAAATGCTGGTCAACCCTATTATTTGTTGAATTCGCCATTTATTAAAGAGACTACAATTCAGTTAGAAAACGGAAATAGTTTTAAGATTACTGCTAAAGGTATGAGTGATAAGAACAAATACATAAAAGGAGCTTTCTTAAACGGAAAACCATACAACAAAGCATGGATTTTGCACGAAGATATTACCAAAGGGGGGGAATTAATTTTCGAAATGGATTCAAAACCTTCGGCTTGGGGAACTACTATTTTACCACCAAAAAAATAAAAATATTAGATGAAAAATACAATTTTAACGCTCCTTTTTTGTGCAATAAGCCAAATGGGAATATCACAAAATTACATTCCATCAATCAAAAACAATACAGAATTAAATTATGTCTGTAAGCTGCATGGGCAAACCAGAACCTTGACACTCACCACCAAAATGACCAGTGACACTCTAGTTTTCTACTTAGAAACAAGAGGGGTGAAAAGCAATATTGTAATTAGCCAAAAAGCCTTGAAAAATGGTAATGCATTAAGTTACAACCAAGGGGAATATTCCAATGTTTTGGTGTTGAAACCTACTGAAACATTTTTTATGATTTCGCAATCGGGGTATCAGGATTTAGTAAAAAACAAAAAGTTCGTTTATAACAATACAACTTATGTTTTGGATGAAAAAGCAGATAAAAATGGTGTGGTTATAGAAGGAAAATCAGTCGATGCTTTTCATGTGATAGCTGAGATTGATAAAACTGAAATGTGGATTGTCAAAAATCCGGCTTTCCCCTTAATCTGCAAAATAACCGAAAATCCATTAGGAATCAATTGGACATTGGTAAAAATAGTAGATAAGTAATACTACTACTGTCATTTCAAGGAACGAGATATCACATTTCATTACGATGTAATGGGAATTCCTCAAAATTCTATGAACTGAGTTCTATTAATAAATTTAACTAAATCAATAGGAATGGGCTTTAGCCCATTTATCAAATAGGATTTTAATAGGCTTTAGCCAAAATAGGTCTAAATTTGGCTAAAGCCTATTCTCATTTTCTTTAAAAAATAGGCTATTGATATTTTATAAAGGAATAACAATCGAACTTAGGTTATTAGCCTTTTGTTCAAATTATATAAAAAAACAACCACCGTTTTTATATAAATACCAATACCCAAATCTATTAACCAAAACCAAAAGAGTATGAAAAATCAAATGAGTCGCGGAGAATTTTTAAGACTTGGAGGACTTTCATTGGCGGGAGCTTTCGTAAGTGACATCGCTTTTGCAAATGACTTTTTATCAAATCATAACACTACAAAAGAAGATGTTCAATTGATGAACAAACTGGTTTTAAACAATGATGCTAAAGTTAAAAGCATATTGAATAAAGCTCCAATGGATCCCAACATCAGACTTAGTAGTTTTCGACCATTGGCAAGTGCCATTGCTATAATGACAGCTTCCATATCCAACTCCAAATCGGAATATTATAAGTCAAAAATTGTAGCAGAGAAACTGAATTCGACTATAGATATTTTGTTGAAAGGACAATACAGTGACGGTACATTAGATGCTGGTGGAAACAGACAATCACCGCCAGATACCGCTTTTGTTTTGGAAAATATCTGTCCCGCTGCAGCAGTTTTAAACATAGAAAAACAAATGGATTTAGAGGGGTTGAGAAACAAAATGAAAACCTTTATTGTAAATGCTGGCGAAGCTATGGTAACAGGCGGCGTTCATACGCCGAATCACAGATGGGTGATAAGTGCTGCGTTGGCTAGTATCAATTCATTATATCCGGATCCCAAATATGTTCGACGAATTGATCAATGGCTTGCAGAAGGTATTTATCTGGATAAAGACGGACATTATGCAGAACGAAGCGGGATTTATTCTGCTGTTATCGACAAAGCTTTAATTACGATGGCAAGATTGTTGAACAGACCTGAATTGCTTGAAAAAGTGAACAAAAATCTAACGACTTATTTTTATTATACAGAACCCAATGGCGATTTAGTTACAGTTGATTCTAAAAGGCAGGATCAATTTATGGATTTAAAGGTTACTAATTTTTATTGGCCATACCGATATATGGCAATTAAGACCAAAAATCCAATGTTTGCTTATATGGTCAATACTATTGAAAAGCTCCCTGATTTCACGACCGACATCCTATCGAATTCGTTAGTATCTTTTATGGAAAATGAAGATCTTCGAAAAGAAATTCCTGTTGAAGGAAAGGTTATTAATGACTTTGAAATGTTTTTTGCCACCTCAAATTTGGCAAGAATCAGACGTAGGAAATCTTCAATAACACTATTTGGAGGAAATGATCAGCCAGTTCAGATTGTTTCCGGAAGATCATCAAATCCAAACTTTTTGATGTACAGAAAAGGAGATTCGGTTTTAAAGTATATGCGCCTTTCCACTTCTTTTTTTAGAATGGGATATTTTAGCAGTAATGGAATCGTAAAAGAGGGAAATAAATACATTTTGACAGAAACCAAAGAAGCCGATTATTATCAGCCTTTAGCCACCGAATTCCTTAAATCCGATGGAGATTATAAATTAGCACCCTCACAAGATGGTCGATTCTGGAATAAAATGGATTTTGATTCACGAGTAAAAAGTAACGTAAAAAAACAAACCACAGTCATTGAAGTTACAGAAAATAATGGAACTTTGAGCATTGATTTTAAAGTCGATGGGCCTCCAAATGTTGAAGTAACCATCGAAATGTGTTTTAAAGAAGGAAGCGCAATCACAGGCGCGGAAAAAGACGAAAAAAATAATTATTTCCTAAAATCTGAATTAGGAACTATTACAACGGGAACAGATACGATACAATTTGGCCCAGGAAAATGTGAACATTTAAGTGTAGAAAATTTGGATAGTGAAGTTTATACGTACCATCAGGGAAGTTTGCGTACCACTGGCGAACACGTTTATATTACTGGATTTACGCCGTTTAGGCATACAATGACAATCTCTTAATATTAAAAACAATAAAAAAAAATGTCAAAAATTAGACTAAAACTGTTTTTTTTATGCCTATTTGAAAGTCTTTTTTTATTTGGGTTTAAATGTGAAGCGCAACAAAACACTAAGCCTGAAAAAGAGTTTTTAATTACCGATTACGGTTCAAAAGCAGATGGAAAAACAATTAATACCATTGCAATCCAAAAGGCAATTGATGCCGCTTTTAAAAACAAGGGAGGTCGGGTAGTTTTTCCCAAAGGCAGATTTTTATCCGGAAGTATTATTTTAAAAAGCAATGTAACCTTATATTTCGATGAAGAATCGGTTTTGTTGGGGAGTACAAACCCTAAGAATTACTTCAACATGACTTTTGATGGAAGACCAGATTCTCCCAAAAAAGACGACAACTCCCAAATGGCTTTAATTCTTGCCCATAAAGCCAATAATATTAGACTAATCGGAAAAGGAACAATTGATGGACAAGGTTTACAACTTGCCTTGAATATAGACAGCCTTCATCATGCAGGTGTTGTTGTAGACCCAAAATACAACTTCCGTAGAAACAGACCCAATGAAACCATGCGCCCTAAATTATTTCGATTTTCACAATGTAATAATATTGTAGTCGAGGGATTAAAGGCTGGTCAAGCTTCCTGCTGGGGACTATCTTTTGAATTATGCCATAATCTTGTTTTGGATAATCTTAAAATTGTAAACCGTTCTTACTGGAATAATGACGGAATAGATATCACGGATTGTAAAAATGTCAAGGTAACCAACAGCGATATCAACGCTGCCGATGATGGTATTTGTTTAAAATCATATTGTCCGGGATATTGTAATGATTCTGTTTATATTGCCAATTGTAACATTCGATCCAGTGCTTCTGCCATAAAATTTGGAACAGCTTCTTTTGGGGGATTTAAAAATGTTACCATCAAGGATATAAAGATACACGATACGTTTCGATCAGCGATTGCCATCGAGTCTGTTGATGGTGCGGTTATAGAAAACATAGATGTCTCAAACATAGTTGCCAAAAATACTGGAAACGCTATTTTTATACGTTTGGGAAATAGAAGTGGGGATCGACCTGGAAGTATAAAAAATGTAAGTATTAAAAACATAAAAGTACAAGTGCCGTTTGGTCGTCCCGATAGCAATTATGATTTGAGAGGTCCCGAAGTGGATTTTTTCCATAATCCTTTTCCGTCCTCAATAGTGGGGATTAAGGATTTTGCTATTGAAAATGTAGTTTTGGAAAATATTGAAATCAACTATCCGGGAAGATCCTCAAAAGGAATGGCCTACATTCCGTTAAGCCGATTGAGTCAAGTTCCTGAAGCAATCAAAGATTACCCAGAATTTTCCATGTTTGGCGAATTACCTGCCTATGGATTTTATGTTAGGCACGTTAACGGAATAATTATGAAAAATATAAAATTAACATTAGACGATCCCGATTTTAGACCCGCTTTCGTATTTGATGATGTACAAAATCTAAAAATGAATATGATTGATGTTCCCAAAAATAATGAAAAACAGATTGTCTTAAAGGATGTGGTTTTAACTACTTTGGAAAATCAATTATTGGAACAAAAAGTAGAAATTAACAGTAAGTAATTATTGAAATATTTTATAGATGATAAAAAAATAAAACTATATGTTAAGAATACCGACTTTATTATTGTTATTACTCTCTTTGAATGCTTGTAAAGTAAAGCAAACAGAAAGAAAAGCTCCTGTACAAATAGCTTTTATTGCCGATGTTCATCTGAATGATATTTTTGGAAAATTTGAAGACAATACATATCAAGGTAACAAAAATCCTGTTACAGGCGAATGTGCGAATATTAGAACGATGAGTTCGCAATTGCATTCCACCAGAATTTTTAATGAAAACTATTTTGCGTTTTTGGAAGCTTTAAATGATATTCATAAAAGAGGGATTAAACAAGTGGTGCTTCCTGGCGATTTTAGTGATGACGGACAGCCTTTTCATGTTAGAGGATTGCGAAAAATTCTCGAGGAGTACACTAAAAAATACGGCATGACCTTTTTGGTAACAACAGGAAATCATGACGCAGTAAAACCTTTTGCACAAGAAGCCACCAAAACCGATTTTTTAGGAAAAGATGGGAAAGAACAAATTATCAGTAGTTCTAAAACTAACTTGGTTAAGCATGATGATGAGTTAGAACCAATTATCACTTCTGATATAAAAAACGGAGGATACAAAGAGACTTTAGAAGAAATGGCTGGTTTTGGCTTTTATCCTCAAAAGAGCTATTTGTATTGGGAAACTCCTTTTTCAAATTATACCTATGACAATTATAATTTTGATGAAGCTGTAAAAGAATCAGCATTAGAAAAAAGAACTTACGCTGTAAAAAACACTAATTTATTTCTCCCAGATGCCAGTTATTTGGTCGAACCAATCAAAGGAGTTTGGCTTTTGGCAATTGATGCCAATGCTTATGTTCCCAATGAAAAATTATCGGGTTTGCCGAACAATCCGAATGATTTTTCGAATGCCACTGTAGGTTATAATAATGTGCTTATTTATAAAAAACATTTAATTGATTGGGTCAAAAAAGTTTCTGCGGAAGCCAAACAAAAAGGGAAATTTTTAATTGCCTTTAGTCATTATCCGATGGTTGATTTTAACGACGGTGCCACACCTGAATTAAAGCTTCTTTTTGGTTCCCAAAAAATGCAAATGATAAGAACTCCTAATGAAGAAGTGGCCCAGTTATTTGCAGATGCGGGCATTCAAATTCATTTTGGAGGACATATGCATATTAATGATACAGGAATTCGAACAACAGCAAAAGGAAATACTTTATTCAATATCCAAACGCCAACTTTAGCAGGATATATACCGGCTTACAAGATTCTGACGTTACATTCTGATACAGAAATTGAAGTGGAAACGGTAGTAGTTGGTTCTGTTCCAAAGTTTAATAGTTTATTCCCTTTTTATAAAGAAGAATATGCTCATTTAAAAGACATCAAAAGCCCCGCTATTTGGGACGAAACTATTTTGAAAACCAAAAATTATGAAGATTTTACCCGTTGGCATTTGAAAGAATTAGTACGTCTTCGGTTTTTGCCTGAAGAATTCCCTGCAGAATTTTTAGCTTCAATTGTAAATCTTTCGGGTAAGGATTTGTTGCAAATTAATAAAGATGGTTTAGCTGTTGATGCTGTTTTGGTATCTAATCATTTGACTATTAAAGATTTTGAAGCATGGACTGGACGTGACATGATATTTGATTTTTATAGATTAAAAACCGCAGATGAATTGGCCATTCCAGAGATTGGTGGCAACAGAATGAAACAGTATCAATTGGTGTGCGAACAGCTGAAAAAATCAAATAATGAAAAGTGGGTTTTATGGGCAAAAATAATGCTGAAAACGATGAATGGACAGCCATCCAATCATTTTAAAATCGATTTAAAAACGAATACGATAGAAAGAATAAAACCTTGAAAAAAACTTAAGACTTATATCTTCAAAAATACTACATTGCACCACTAATTCATTTCTACTAAATGAACTAAATTAAAATTGGTCATAACCCCCGAATGATCTATGCAAACAAAATTCAACGACTCCTATGAAAAAATAATTTGGAGTTAATTGCAGGTAAAAGATTTAAAAACACATACCTATTTATGAAACAGAATTCCTTTATAGTATTCTTTTGTTTATTCATTTTTTATTATTCTAATTCGCAGAATATAAAATTCACGCATTATAATGACAACAATGGTTTGTCTCATAATTCGGTAAGGCATATAGTTCAGGATAAAAAGGGGTTTTTATGGCTGGGCACTTTCTCCGGATTGAATCGTTTTGATGGCTATCAGTTCAAAAACTATATGAGTTCTTCTGCTGGTGCCAATAAATTGCACAATGATGATATTACGGCTTTGGAACTCGATGAGGAATCAAATAATCTATGGATTGGAACCAGAAAAGGGCTGACGCTTTTTAAATTAGACACTCAGGTTTTTACCACTTTTTTTTCCAAAAAAGACGAACCCAATAGTTTACCAGAGGAAGAAATCCGATCCGTTTATGTAGATAAATTCAAAAGAGTTTGGGTTGGTACTAAAACCAAAGGGATTTATCTGTTCTATGTGAAAGAAAACCGATTCGAAAAGATTCCAATCAAAGGGTTTGAGTATGTAAAAGAAATTTTTGAAGACAAAGATGGAAACATCTGGATTGGTAGTTATGAAAAAAGTTCTGTAGCCAGAATAACGATGGACAGCAAAGGAGCAATCGTAAAAATTAATGATTATACACTTTCTGTTCCTAATTCGAATGAGAAAAATCCGTACGTTAATTTTATTTACCAAGATGCCAAGGCAGATATTTTTGTAGGAACGCGTCAGGGACTTTATAAATTAGATAAAATCAATAATCAATTTGTAAATCTTTATATAGAAAATAAGGAAATTAGAGGAAGTTTAGGCCCTTATTTCTTGTCGGTTGCTCAGGCTCCAGATGGCAAATATTGGGTAGGTACATTAGGAGGTTTACTGGTTTGCAATCAATTGGAAGACATTCAGAAAGGGTATTACAAATGGTATTATTCCATATTGTCTGAAGAAACATCGCTAGTTGACAATTTGGTTTCAGCATTGTATTTTGATGCTTCCGGCGTACTTTGGATAGGAACCGAGGACGGATTGGATAAATATGACCCTTACGAAAATCAGTTTACGCTTAATAAGGATATTTCTCACTACATAGGCAATCAGGCTCCCCGTATAAGAGGATTTGCTAAGACGTATGATGACAAAGTAATTGTAGTAACTAGTCATGATGGGCTTTTTATCTCGAATGCGAATAGTTTTAAACCTTTGTATAATAACGACAAAGACATTGCCAGTATCTATTCGGATGATGGAAAGACTTTTTATTGTGGTCTTTGGAATGGTAATTTGTTGGTTTATAATTACACCACAAATTCTTCAAAAGAAATTAGTTTAGGTTTCGAATCGGCAGCATTATTTGCGTTTTGCAAAATAGGGCCAGACACGATGATGGTTGGTTCTTTTGGCGAAGGGGCTGTAGTTTTAAATACCAAAACCTTGCAGGTTCAGGCTTCTAAAGGTAAATTATTGCCCGGTTTCCAAATTTCAGCCATAGAAAAAGACAATAAAAACAATATTTGGTTTGCTACAGAAACTGGCGTAGTGCGATACAACAATCCCTCTGGTAAAATAGAAACTTATAAGTCGCTGTCTAAAAGCGAAAACGGGACACCTTATGATGATAACGTTAGCGATGTTTTGATTGATAAAAAAGGGACAATATGGGCATCAACCCGTTATGGTTTATGTGTGTATGAGCCTTCAAAAAACAAATTCAAAACAATTTCGCAACTCAAGGAACTTAACGGGAAATGGGTTACCGATATGTTATTAGATACCAAAGGGAATTTGTGGCTAAATATCAATAACAATAGTATTGCATGGCTGAAATCTGATTTGAAAGATATTGATATTTATCACGTCAATAGCGGAAACAGATTGGATGTTTTTAGTTCCAGTGGCTTTTTTAATTTTAATGATTCCAAAATTTATTTAGGAGGCAAAAACGGTATTATTTATTTCTCGCCCCATAAAATGAAAAAAAATAATTGGTCACCGATGCCCGTAGTGACTGAGTTTAAAATTCAAAACGAAGAAGTACTTCCAGGAATGGAAATTAATGGGCAAGTGCCATTGATTAACGATTTTAATTACGATCGAAAAATTGAATTGGATTATAAAAACCGCAACTTTTCACTTCAGTTTTCGACACCTTCATTTGCAAACGAAAAATTGAATAAGTTTCAGTATATGCTGGAAGGTTTTGATAAGAATTGGATCACTACCACCAGCAATTCACGAACTGTTCAATATACCAACCTTTATCCGGGTAAATACTTTTTTAAAATAAAATCAAGCAACAGCGACGGGCATTGGAGCAAGGTCGTTTCTTATGAAATAGTAATTAACCCTCCTTTTTGGCTGACACCAATAGCGTTATTCTTATTTGTGGTATTGATAATTGTTATTTTTTATTTTGTTAAAAAAGAGATTAAAAACCGCATCAGATTAAAACAAGAGTTATTGACTGAGAAAATAAATCGCGAGCAGGATATTAAACTGAATAATGAAAAGCTACGTTTTTTTACCAATATTTCACATGAATTAAGAACACCTTTGACTTTAATTTTGGGGCCAGCCAAACAATTAATGGAAGAAGGAAACGCAAGCGAATATCAAAAAAGCAGGTACAATTTGATTCATCAAAATGCGAGCAGAATGCTGAATTTGGTCAATCAGGTACTGGATTTTAGAAAAGCACAGGCTGGAGAATTAAAACTTAAAGCTTCAAAAACAGACATTGTGGCCTATTCTAAAAACATTTTTGATTCTTTTAAAGAGCTGGCTTTCAATAAAAACATTATTTTAAATTTTACGACAGAAAACGAAAACATAGTTGGCTGGATTGACAATGACAAGTATGATAAAATTCTATACAATCTGTTATCTAATGCTTTAAAATTTACGGATAAAAATGGAAATGTAGATTTGTTTCTTAGATTAAAAGAAGAAAGCATATTGGTTGTAGAAGTAAGTGATAACGGGATTGGGATTCCTCTAAAAAGCCACGAAAAGATTTTCAAACGTTTTTATCAAGTGAGCAGCAGTAAAAAACACAATACAGGCTCAGGGATTGGTTTGTCTTTGGTAAAATCATTGGTAACACTGCATAAGGGAAATATTACAGTAGAAAGTACGCCTGATAAAGGAAGTACGTTTAGAGTTGAAATCCCAATAAACCGTGATTTTTATACCGATAAAGAAGTATTTGAATATGTTTTGAAAAACGACAATTTAAGCATGGCTGTTCCTGAAAAGTCAATGAAGAAAATACTTCAAAATACTGACTTAAAACAAAAAATATTAGTTGTTGAAGACAATACCGAACTTCGAAAATATCTAGTCGATTATTTATCCGATTATTACAAAGTGTACGAAGCTGAAAATGGAATGGAAGGTCTCAAAATTTGCAGACAAATTAAGCCAATCCTTTGCGTTTCGGATGTGATGATGCCAGTTATGGACGGAATAGAATTTTGTACAGAACTAAAAAATGATGAATTTATAAGTCATATACCAGTGGTTTTATTAACCGCACTTTCTGAAAATGAAGACAAGGTAAGAGGTTATGGCATTGGTGCTGATGGATATATCGTAAAACCATTTGAGCCTTCTTTGCTCAAAACCGTTATCGAGAATATTATTAAATCGAGATTAGATTTAATGGCAAAATTCTCCGGCGAAGTAGAGAGCAAAGTCGGATTGCTGACACATTCTCCTATTGACGAAGAATTCATGACTAAAATTACCAATTTGATAAACGATAATTTGAGCGAGATAGAATTGTCAACAGAATTTCTGTGTGATAAATTAGGAGTGAGCTCTTCCAAATTATACCGAAAAATAAAAGAGCTTACCGATTTGGCTCCAAATGAATTTATTAGAACCATACGTTTGAAAAAAGCAGCCCAACTTCTAAAAACCAAAAGATACAATGTGTCCGAAGTAACCGAGTTGGTAGGCTTTAATGATCCGTTATATTTTAGCCGCTGTTTCAAAAAACAATTTGGTTTTCCTCCAAGCAAATTAATAAGCGGTTAATGATTTAAAATGGTATAAATCACGGTTCTAATCATAATATATCCATGTTTTTGATGAATTAATCCATTCCTTTTTCTAAGTTGAACTTTATTTTTGTCTTGTAATTTTTAAAATAATTATCATGAAAAAAATAATAGATACGGATAAGCCACTAAAGAATTTGGATGAATGGGAAGACGATTTATTGATTCGTTATCCAGATCCAACTGAAAATATAAAAGAGAAGGAAGAGTTTAGAAATTACGTCGATTCTGAAAGAGTAGAAACAGTTAAAGAGTTCTACAGAATGAATCACACGTATCAGACTTATGATTTCGTATGCAGCAAAGAAGAGGAATTTCTACAGTTTAATAAAAAAAGCATGTCTATTTGGGAAGCAGTTGAATTCCTAAATACACTTGTTGATGATAGCGACCCGGATATCGATTTAGATCAAACGCAGCATCTATTGCAGACTTCGGAAGCAATTAGAGCTGACGGGCACGAAGATTGGTTTGTGCTTACTGGCTTTTTACATGATCTCGGAAAAGTTTTATGCTTGTTTGGAGAGCCTCAATGGGCAGTAGTTGGAGATACATTCCCAGTTGGTTGTGCGTATTCAGATAAAATCGTTTATCCAGAATTTTTCAAAGAAAATCCAGATTATACCAATGAGAGATTCAATACAAAACTGGGTATTTATTCTCAAAATTGTGGTCTTGACAAAGTAAAAATGAGTTGGGGACACGATGAATATTTGTACCAAATCATGAAAGACTATTTGCCTGAACCTGCATTATACATGATTAGATACCATTCATTTTATTCTCAACACAGAGAAAATGCCTATGCACATTTGATGAATGAGAAAGATGTAGCAATGTTCGAATGGGTCAAAAAATTCAATCCTTATGATTTATACACTAAGGCGCCAGTAAAACCAGATGTGAAAGCCTTACTTCCGTATTACAAAGAATTAGTAGCTAAGTATTTACCAGAAAAACTTAGTTTTTAAAAGTAAGCCATTATTAACAATATAATGTGCTTTTATTGATTGTTGCAAGAGCAATCTTGACTAGCAACCCATTACATTATGTTTGTCGCTATCCTTTTTGGTTATCAGTGTTTAGTGGTTTTGCGCAGCATATAAATGGGTTCTAGTTAAAATTTTGTATTGAATTAAAAGGTATAGTTTTTAAAATTCCTATTGAAGGATAACGAAAATAATAAATGCAGAAAATCAAAACCAAAGTACTTTCATTTTGCCTATTCGCTATCTGTGGAGCAACTGTTTTAGCACAAGAAAAAAACAGTAGAAATGATTGGGAAAATCCAGGTGTATTTCAAATTAACAGAGAACCTGCGCGAGCGGCTTTTCTTCCTTATGCAGATGAAGCATCGGCAATAAAGGATGATTATGCGAATTCACCTTGGTATTTTTCGTTGAATGGGAAATGGAAATTTTCTTGGTCACCAACACCAGATCAACGTCCAAAGGATTTTTATAAAATAGATTACAATACTGTAAATTGGAATGAAATTGCAGTGCCTTCCAACTGGGAATTAAAAGGCTATGGGATTCCAATTTATACCAATATTACCTATCCTTTTGAACGAAATCCACCTTTTATCAATCATTCAGATAATCCTGTTGGGGCTTATAAAAAAGATTTTGTTTTGCCCGAAAATTGGAAAGATAGACATGTGTTTCTTCATTTTGAAGCAGGAACATCTGCCATGTATATTTGGGTAAATGGTGAAAAAGTAGGCTACACAGAAAACACAAAAAGCCCTGCAGAATTTGACATTTCTAAATATCTAAAAGCAGGAAAAAACAATGTAGCTGTTGAAGTGTACAGATGGAGCGATGGTTCTTATCTTGAGGATCAGGATTTTTGGAGGCTTTCCGGTATTGATAGAAATGTGTATTTGTATAGCACGAATGATATTCGGATTTCGGATTTTTTTGCCAAACCTGATTTAGATTCCAATTATAAAAACGGTAGTTTAAGTATTGATATTAGTCTGAAAAATTTGTCTTCGGTTGCGGTAAACAATCAAAAAGTGGAAGCCAAATTGGTTGATGCTTCTGGAAAAGCTGTTTTTGTAAAAGAGTTAAAAGTAAATTTTGACGCCAATAAAATACAAACGGTTAATCTTTCTCAAAATGTTTCCAGCCCAAAATTATGGAGTAGCGAAGCGCCTAATTTGTACACTTTGCTTCTTACTTTAAAAAATGAAAAGGGAAGTGTAATTGAATCCGTTTCTACTCAAATCGGTTTCCGAAAAGTAGAATTGAAAAATGGTCAATTATTGGTAAATGGCGTTCGAATAATGATTCACGGTGTAAATATCCATGAGCATAATCCGGTAACGGGACATTATCAAGACGAAGCGACCATGATTAAGGACATCAAATTGATGAAAGAACTGAATATAAATGCTGTGCGTTGCAGTCACTATCCGAATAGTATTTTATGGGTAAAATTATGTAACAAATACGGTTTGTATTTGGTTGATGAAGCGAATATCGAAAGCCACGGAATGGGGGTAGAGGGGCAGAGTTTCATGAACCCCAAAACGCATCCAGCTTATCTTCCAGAGTGGAAAGAAGCACATTTGGACAGGATTTATAGTTTGGTCGAAAGAGATAAAAATGCACCATCGGTAATACTTTGGTCTATGGGAAATGAATGTGCCAACGGTCCTGTTTTTTATGAAGCGTATAAATGGATAAAAAAGAGAGATAATACCCGATTGGTTCAATTTGAGCAAGCCAAAGAAAACGCAGATACAGATATCGTTTGTCCAATGTATCCAACAATTGCTTACATGAAAGAATATGCTTCGCGCAAAGAGGTTAGTCGCCCGTATATCATGTGTGAGTACTCGCATGCAATGGGAAACAGCAATGGAAATTTCCAGGAATATTGGGATATTATTCGTGGCAGTAAAAATATGCAGGGCGGATTTATTTGGGACTGGGTCGATCAGGGATTCCAAATGAAAGATGAAGCCGGTCGCAACTATTGGGCTTATGGCGGTGATATGGGAAGCCAGAATTATACCAATGATGAAAACTTCTGCCATAACGGTTTGGTTTGGCCAGACAGAACGCCACATCCGGGAGCTTTTGAAGTGAAAAAAGTATATCAGGATATTTTGTTTACAGCTGTTGATGCCAATAATGGAGTAATTGAAATTATAAATGATTTCGGATTTACAAATTTGAATAAATACCACTTTAAATATCAAATTTTAGAAAACGGAAAAAGTATCAAAGAAGGTACAATTGACGTTACTCTGGATCCGAAATCTAAAAAACAGGTTAAAATTGATTTGCCAAAGTTACCTTCAAAACAAGGTACAGAATATCTATTGAATGTTTTTGCTTATACAAAAACGGGTTCTGATTTAATACCTCAAAATTTTGAAATCGCCAGAGAACAATTTGTTATTGGGAGCGATAATTATTTTGCAAAACCAGAGCAAACAAAACCATCTTCAAATAGTAAAGAAGAAAAGAATGAATTTGTTTTAAGCGCTGCAAATGTTGTTGTCAAAATCAGTAAAAAGACCGGATTGATTTCAAATTATACTTTAAATGGAGAGCAATATTTTAACCAATTTCCAGAACCTAATTTTTGGAGAGCTCCAACAGATAATGATTTTGGAAACAAAATGCCTGTAAAAGCAAATGTTTGGCGTTCAGCTGGTAAAAACACCACTTTAGAAAGTATTCAGATAATCGAAGAAAATGGTAAAAGTTATGTTGTAGCCAAAATGAAACTCAATGATGTTGCTTCTGAATATACGATCAAATATGCGTTGAGTAATGACGGTGCTTTAGAGATATTGCTGTCATACAAAAAAGGAAATAATCCAGTACCAGATATGCCGCGTTTCGGAATGATTTTCTCGCTGAAAAATGCCTTTGAAAATCTTAATTATTACGGAAGAGGGCCTTGGGAAAATTATTCGGATAGAAATGAATCAGCACTTAAAGGCATTTATCAAAGCAAAGTTGCAGACCAATATGTGCCTTACACACGTCCGCAGGAAAATGGATACAAAACAGATGTTCGTTGGTTTGAACTTTCAAATAATGAGGGTAAAGGTTTTGAAATAAAAGGATTGCAGCCTTTAGGAATGAGCACTTTGAATAATTATCCAAGTGATTTTGATCCAGGATTATCTAAAAAGAATCAGCACCTGAGTGATATTACACCAAGAAATGAGGTAGTGGTTTGTGTTGATTTAGCCCAACGCGGTTTAGGAGGAGATAATAGTTGGGGCGAATTACCGCATGAGCAATATTTATTGAAACAAAATGAATACAGCTACGGATTTGTCATAAAACCAATTGAGTAAATTAAAAAATGTGCTTTTAAAAATATAATAAATGAGTAATACAACTACTAACGGAAGATTAATTTCTTTGGATGCTCTAAGAGGTTTTGTGATGTTCTGGATTATGAGCGGAGAACATATTATTCATGCTTTGGCTAAGGTGGCACCGATTCCGGTTTTTATTTGGATGTCATCACAATTGCATCATACAGAATGGGATGGAATTACATTTTACGACATGATTTTTCCTGTGTTTCTTTTCGTTGCCGGGGTTTCGATGCCTTATTCATTCGAAAAGAAAATGAAAGAGGTAGGCGTGAATACTCCAAAGGAATTACCATCTAACGAAAAGCGTAAAATCTACTTGTCCATGCTAAAAAGGACGTGTATTTTAATACTATTAGGCTGTATCGTCAATGGATTATTGCAATTTGATGGCTATGAACAAACTCGTTTTGCGAGTGTTTTGGGACGTATTGGACTTGCCTGGTTTTTTGCCGGTATTATCTATTTGAATTTTGATATAAAAAAACAAGTGCTTTGGTTAGTGGGTATTTTGGTTGGTTATTATGTAGTGATGAAGTGGATACCAGTTCCAAATATTGGAGCTGGTATTTTAACCAAAGAAGGTTCTTTAGAAGGCTATATCGACAGAATGTTTTTGCCTGGGCGATTGCATAGCAAAGTATATGATCCAGAAGGTTTGCTCTCAACGATACCAGCTATTGCAAATGCTTTATTGGGAATGTTTTTAGGAACATTTTTGAAGATGAAGGCTGATTTTTCTACTAATAAAAAACTGTTTATACTCGTTTTTTCAGCAATTGTTTTGATAGCTATTGGAATTCTTTGGGATTATGATTTTCCAATAAATAAGCGTTTATGGACAAGCTCTTTTGTTTGTTTTGTAGGCGGATTTAGTGTTTTGTTTTTTACTTTTTTTTACCTAATAATTGATGTGTTGGGCTATCACAAATGGGCATTTCCATTGATATTAATTGGCTCCAATTCAATTTTAATATATATGGCATCCGAAGGAATGGTAAATTTTGGACACACTGCCAATTTTGTATTTGGTGGAATAATTAAATTTTCACCCATTATTTGGCAACCCGTTTTTACTACCATGTCAGTAACGCTTGTACAACTCGCTTTACTTTATTTTCTGTACAAAAGAAAATGGTTTTTGAAAATCTAAAGAGAATAGAATAAGATTTGAAAACCTAAAATATTACCAAAAGAATCTTTTTTTAAGTTCTATTGAGGCTTAAAAAACGGATTCAAAATTTACAATTAACCAAATTAACCAAAAACAATCAACCTAATTATGAATTCATTACAAACTGCTGATTACATCGTTTTCCTTATTTATTTTGTCTTAGTCACGGCCTATGGAATGTATATTTACAGAAGTAAGAAAAATGCAGCTACAAGTTCTCAGGAATATTTTTTAGCAGAAGGTTCGCTTACATGGTGGGCGATTGGAGCATCATTAATCGCCTCTAATATTTCGGCGGAGCATTTTATCGGAATGAGTGGTTCGGGTTTCGCACTTGGATTAGCCATTGCTTCTTACGAATGGATGGCAGCTGCGACACTAATTTTGGTGGCCGTATTCATTTTGCCGGTATATCTGAAAAACAGAATATTTACAATGCCACAATTTTTAGCCAAGAGATATAATGGAACAGTGAGTACCATAATGGCAATCATTTGGCTGTTGATTTATGTGTTTGTCAATCTTACTTCGATTATTTATTTAGGGGCATTGGCAATTTCATCAATTGCGCCTGTCAGTTTTGAATTTTGCATTATTGGATTGAGCATATTCTCCGTTATTGTTACTTTAGGAGGAATGAAAGTAATAGGATATACTGATATGTTTCAGGTTATAGTGTTGATTCTTGGAGGTTTGGTCACCACTTATTTATCTCTAACGTTGTTGTCAGAACAATTCGGATTTGGGAAAGATATTCTGAAAGGGCTTTCTATTATTGCAAAAGAAGCGCCTGATCATTTGCACATGATTTTTGATAAATCGAATCCTCATTATGTTGAATTACCAGGAATGTCTGTACTTATTGGCGGAATGCTAATCAATAATCTGGCGTATTGGGGTTGCAATCAGTACATTGTTCAAAGAGCTTTGGGAGCTGATTTGAAAACAGCTCGTAAAGGAATTTTGTTTGCGGCTTTTCTAAAATTATTAGTCCCAGTTATTGCTGTTTTGCCGGGTATTGCCATGTATGTAATGCATCAAAACGGAATGTTTCAGCAAGAAATGGTTGATGCTGCCGGAGTTATAAAACCAGACCACGCTTACCCAACGTTGATGAATTTATTGCCTGCAGGATTAAAAGGTATTGCCTTAGCGGCTTTGACAGCAGCGATTGTAGCTTCTTTGGCAGGTAAAGCCAATAGTATTTCTACAATCTTTTCTTTAGATATTTATAAAAAATATTTTAATAAAAATGCATCCGAAAGAAAACTGGTGCTTACCGGAAGATGGGCAGTTGTAATTGCGATGGGTATAGCAGCCGTTGTCGCTCCGGCATTAAAATCTTTAGACCAGGCATATCAGTTTATACAAGAATATGTTGGTTTCTTTTCACCGGGCGTTTTAGCCATTTTCTTATTGGGAATGTTTTGGAAAAAAACAACTGCTAATGCTGGGCTTGCTGGTGCAATGCTAACAGTTCCTATTGCTGCAATATTAAAGTTTTTGCCAGTTTGGACAAATGGTGCTTTTCCAGATTACCCTTTTTTAGACAGAATGACCATATCCTTTTTTATAATAGTATTCATAATGGTAACTGTTAGTCTCCTAAAACCAGAACCTAAGCAATTACACGAAACGCATAAGATTGAAGTTGATAAATCGATGTTCAAAGTATCTTCTGAGTTTATTATTGGATCATTCATTATTAGCGGAATTTTAGTAGCATTATATACTGTTTTCTGGTAGTTTTAATTCAAAAAAAAATCTGCTAAATCTGCTAAATCTGCGTGAAAAATAAATTTTATTAGGTATTGCTTTCAAAAGATGGTAAAAACAATATACTCTTTTGAAATCCAGACAAAAAAGAATAATAGATTAAATAAAAACAAATGATAAAGAAACTTGTATTTGCTGTAGTTCTTTTGTGCATTTCATGGAATGGCATAGCACAAAAAATATATGATGTCAAAAAATATGGCGCCAAAGGAGATGGTAAAACCAACGATGCAGTTGCGATTCAAAAAGCGATTGATGCGTGTAGTGTTACCGGTGGCCAAGTATTGATTCCTGCGCCATTTACTTTTTTGACAGGACCTTTTAATGTAAAATCGAATGTGGATTTACATATCGAAGGAGGAGCCAAAATTTTGGCAAGTCCAGATGAAAAATTATACACCGAAAGTGCTTTTCGCGACAACAAAGGCGAAGGAACAATTTGGATAGGAGGGAAAAACATAGAGAATTTCAGTATTAGCGGAAGCGGCAAAATCGATGGAAACGGAATTTCGTTTATGGGAGAAGAATTGCCGGATTCCTATGTTTTGAAGCCTTTCAATATCTTAGATCCACGTCCTCATGTGTTGACCATCATTGGTGGAAAAAATATTAGAATAAAAGATGTTCATATTGGGAATTCGGCGTATTGGACAGTTCATTTGGTGGGTTGTAATGATGTAGTCGTTAGCGGAATTACTTTATTGAACAGTTTAAAAGTGCGTAACAGCGACGGAATTGACATTGATCATTCAAAAAATGTTCGTATAAGTGATTGTTATATCGAAAGTGGTGATGACTGCATTTGCCTAAAAAACAGAAGAGAATTTGAAGAGTTTGGTGCCTGCGAAAACATAACCGTTACCAATTGTACAATGACCAGTAGCAGTTGCGCCATCAAGATTGGTTCAGAAAATATGGATGTTATCCGACAAGTCGTGTTCAATAATTGCATTATAAAAAACAGCAATCGTGGAGTTGGTATTCAAAATAGGGATGAAGGGACGGTAAGCGATGTTATTTTTTCAAATATGATTATCGAAGGACGTTTGACTACGGATACTTGGTGGGGGAAAGCAGAACCAATTTATGTGACAGCCTATACTCGCGCCAGCGGAAACCATAAAGATGCTAACTGGCGTTTTCCAAAAGGAGCTACCGAAGGAAAAGTAGGAGCAATAAGCAATATATATTTTTCTAATATTCAATGCGATGGTGAAAATGGAGCTTATGTAAGTGGAGAATCTAAAGATAAAATTAAAAATATAGTTTTTGAAGGTGTGAACATTCGCATAGATAAAATTTCAAGTTTTTCAGGTGGAATTTATGATCGTCGTCCATCAAAAGTGGATGGTTTTATCAAAGGAAGTACATCAGGCTTCTATTTCGATACTGCCGAAAATATAAAAGTTCAAAATTGTTCTGTTAGCTGGGGAAAGAATAAACAAGATTATTTCAAATATGCAGTTGAAAGTAAAAACGTAGAGGTTTTGAAAGTAACTAATTTAGATGGAGAATCAGCTTTTCCAGATAAATTAGAAGTTGTGAAGAAATATTGATAAAGCTGTAAAGCTAAATCAAAAAAAAACGTTTCAATTGCTTGAAACTTTTTTCGTGGGGAGAGCTGGATTCAAACCTAGCGGTGTGAAGCCTTACTTATACTGCATTTTCAAAATATTTATAACTGCTGTGCCATGATTTTTGCCACAAAAATAAAACTACTTCTTTTTAGTAACTAATTGTTATCCAGTGATAGTATTCATTTATTGCAAATGTATAGAAAATATGTTTGCAATAATAAAACTTTCGATACAGAAAGTGACAGACTAATATTTACAGTACTTCACATATTTTGAGGTACAAATAGGGTACAATTTGACTTATAAGATTGCTACAACAACAACAACAACAACAACAACAACAACAACAACAACAACAACAACAACAATCAAATTAGACTTAATTTTAGATAATTTTACCTAACTCCTTTTATTTGAGTAACACATTATTTGTGTGTTTAATTACTTTTTCTATCCACCTCTTATACAATATCTCATAAAAGATAAGCAATAGAGAAATTGTTTTCATTCTTCAGGCTTATGCCGTAAAAAAAAATCAGATTATAATCCATTTAATTTGGAAAACAATCCATAAGCAGAAGGTTTCAATTCTATTAAATTTACAAAAGTTAGAAACCTTTTTTTATGAAAAATTATAATTATCTTTTTTTATTATCTATTAGTCTTGTTGCAGCATTAGGAGGTTTACTCTTCGGGTACGACTGGGTTGTGATTGGTGGTGCAAAACCTTTTTACGAAATTTATTTTGGCATTACAGATTCACCAGTGATGCAAGGCTGGGCAATGAGTTGTGCTCTCTTGGGATGTGTTTTGGGTGCCGCAGCTGCAGGTAAACTAGCAGATACTTATGGAAGACGTCCTATACTTATTATTTCTGCTATATTATTTTCAGTATCTGCTCTTGGTACTGGAGCTTCTGAAACGTTTACAATATTTGTTATTTGGCGTATCATTGGAGGAATTGGAATTGGTATTGCTTCCACAATTTCGCCCTTATATATTGCCGAAATAGCGCCTCAAGAAACACGTGGACTTTTTGTGTCTATTAACCAATTGACCATAGTTATTGGTATTCTTGCGGCACAAATAACCAATATGCTTATTACAGACGTTATTCCAGCGGGCTATACCCATGCTGATATCCTTACTTCTTGGAACGGACAAACGGGTTGGAGATGGATGTTTTGGGCAGGCTTTTTTCCTGCCATTCTTTTTTTCTTACTAATGTTTCTCATCCCAGAGAGTCCTAGATATTTAGCTAAAAAGATTAAATATAAAGTAGCTGAAGAAACGCTTACTAAAATCGGTGGATTAGACTACGCTCAAAATGCTATTTCTAAAATAAAAGAATCTTTTTCGCATGAAAACGAAAAGACCGATTTGAAGATCTTATTGGATAAAAAAGCAATATCTATATTAACAATTGGAATTGTATTAGCCGCTTTTCAGCAATGGTGTGGTATTAATATCATTTTTAATTACGCTCAGGAGATTTTTGTCTCTGCAGGTTACAGTATCAATGATTTGTTTATGAACATTGTAATAACCGGTAGCATCAATCTTATTTTTACATTGGTAGCTATGGGAACTGTTGATAAATTAGGTCGTAAAAAAATAATGCTTTTTGGGACCGCAGCACTGGCAGTAATTTATGCTTTGTTGGGCTATTTTTATTTTAGTAACATTACTGGTTTTCCTTTACTGTTATTAGTATTATTAGCAATTGCAACCTACGCAATGTCTATAGCTCCAATAACTTGGGTTATATTATCTGAAATTTTTCCAAATAGAATCCGAGGAGTTGCAATGTCTATAGCCACATTTTCACTTTGGATTGCTTCTGCATTATTAGTACAAACTTTTCCTCTTTTAAATGAATCTTTAGGGACATCAGGAACTTTCTGGCTGTACGGGGTTATCTGTGCATTAGGATTTGTTTTTGTTTTCAAAAAACTTCCTGAAACAAAAAACAAAAGTCTTGAAGAAATTGAGGAGCTAATGATTTCTGATAAAAGAACAAACGATATTCAATAAAATTTAAATTTCAATACAGCATGCAAAAAGTAAATGTTTGGCAGGAAAAAATAATCCTCCCAACTTATGAAGTAGGCAAACCAGAAAAGAACCCTGTTTTCATAGAAAAAAGAGTTTATCAAGGAAGTAACGGATCTGTGTATCCTTACCCTGTTATTGAAAAAATTGCCGATGAAAAAACGGATAAGGAATATCAAGCCGTTTATCTCGAAAACGAATTTATCAAAATAATGATTTTGCCAGAACTTGGCGGCCGTGTGCACATGGCTTATGATAAAACAAAGCAACGTCATTTTGTTTATTATAACCAAGTAGTAAAGCCCGCATTAGTTGGACTTACCGGCCCTTGGATTTCTGGAGGAATTGAGTTTAACTGGCCACAACACCATCGTCCGACTACATTCGATCCCATAGATTTTTCTATTGAAGAGCATGAAGACGGAAGCGCAACCATTTGGTGCAGTGAAGTAGAGCGTATGTTTAGAACCAAAGGAATGGCTGGTTTTACATTGCATCCTGACAAAGCGTATCTGGAAATAAAAGCACAATTATACAACCGTACCTCTTTTCCGCAAACATTTTTATGGTGGGCAAATCCCGCTGTTAAGGTTAATGATGATTACCAATCTGTTTTTCCTCCTGATGTAAATGCGGTTTTTGATCATGGTAAACGCGATGTTTCGTCATTTCCAATTGCAAAAGGAACGTATTACAAAGTTGATTATTCACCAGGAACGGATATTTCTCGTTATAAAAATATCCCAGTTCCTACCTCTTATATGGCAGTTGAATCAAAATATAATTTTGTAGGAGGATACGAAAACGACTCCAAAGGAGGCTTATTGCACGTAGCCAACCATCATATTTCTCCAGGAAAAAAACAATGGACTTGGGGATATGGCGATTTTGGTCGTGCATGGGATCGCAATCTAACCGATGAAGACGGTCCATATATTGAATTAATGTGTGGTGTTTATACTGATAATCAACCTGATTTTAGTTGGATAATGCCTGGTGAACAAAAAGAGTTTACACAATATTTTATGCCTTATCGCGACTTAGGCGTTGTGAAAAATGCTACGCAAAATGCAATGGTCAATTTAGAGGTTATTGATAATAAATTAGTGATTAAGGCATATACAACAGGCGTATATCCAAAGACAACTATTATTTTAAAAAAAGAGAATACTATTATATTTCAAAAGCAATACGATGCTTCTCCATACAATTCATTTGAAGAAAGCATTGATTTTGATACTAATGCTTCTTTAGAAGGATTATCTGTTTCGGTTACTGATGCTAATAATAAAGTTCTAGTTGATTGGGACTATGAAGCTTCTAATGATGCCGAAATTCCCGAAGCGGCTAAACCTGCTTTAGCTCCGGAAGATATTCAAAATAACGAGCAATTATTTCTAACGGCTCAGCATTTAGAACAATACAGACACGCTACCTATAGTCCAATTCCGTATTATCAAGAAGCATTGAAGCGGGATTCAGGAGATATCCGTTGTAATAATGCGATGGGATTGTGGTTACTTCGCAAAGCAAAATTTGTAGAAAGTGAGCCTTACTTCAGAGCCGCCATAAAAACATTAACCCAACGCAACCCAAATCCATATGAGGGAGAAGCTTATTTTAACCTTGGATTAAGTCTTAAGTATCAAAATAAATTAAAAGAATCTTACGACGCTTTTTATAAATCCACATGGAATGCAGCTTGGCAAAATCAGGGATATTTTTATATCGCACAGCTAGATGCTTTAAACAATGATTTTGAATTAGCCAAAACTCATATTGAAAAAGCTATTTCTAAAAACACCGAAGATCATAAAGCCTTACACCTGCAAATCGTTTTCCTTAGAAAATTGGGACAGACAGAAAAAGCATTGCAATTAGCCAATAGCTATTTAGAAAATGACCATTTTAATTTTGGAATTCTTTATGAAAAATGCCTATTAACCAATGATAAAAAGGATTTAGTATTTTTTAATTCATTGATAAGAAACAATATTCATACTTACATTGAATATGCATTAGATTATGCAGCTGCAGGATTTTTTGAAGAAGCTATTGGATTGATTAGTGAAGGAATACAAGGAGAAGAAACGTACCCTATGGCTTGGTATTATTTAGGTTGGTTTCATCAAAAAGCAGGTAATCAGGATCAGGCAGAAAAATGTTATAAAATGGCATCACAAGCAAAACCGGATTATTGTTTTCCTAATCAAATAGAAGCCGTTTTGGTTTTGCAACATGTAATCAAGCAAAATAGGGTTGATGCCAAAGCTTTATATTATTTGGGGAACTTTTGGTATGCCGCCAAATACTATGATGACGCTGTTGCATGCTGGGAACAATCTATTGCTATTGATGATACTTTTCCAACCGTATATCGTAATTTAGCTTTGGCTTATTATAATAAACTTGGAAAGAAAGAACAAGCCCTGACAAGTTTAGAGAAAGCATTTTCATTAGATTTGACTGATTCTAGAATTCTTATGGAATTAGATCAGTTATACAAACGTTTTAATAGAGATTTGGATTTCAGATTGGCTTTCTTAGAAAAATATCTGGAGTTAGTTATTCAGAGAGACGATGTATATTTGGAGCGAATTACACTATATAATCTTTTAGGAAAACACAGCGTAGCATTTGAATTATTGCAAAACCGTATTTTTCATCCTTGGGAAGGTGGTGAAGGTAAAGTAAGTGGACAATACCTTATTTGTTTAGTTGAAATGGCTAAACAAAAAATTACGGATGGCAATTTTAATGAAGCTATAGCTCTGTTGGAGCAAGCGCAATTTTATCCTGACAATCTGGGAGAAGGCAAGTTGCCTGGTGCTCAGGAAAATGATATTCATTATTGGCTGGGTGTGGCTTTTGAGAAAAAAAATAATTTAGAGGAAGCCAACAAATGGTGGCAAAAAGCAACTCAAGGATTAGAGGAACCTACCGCTGCCATTTTTTACAATGACCAACAACCGGATAAAATTTTCTATCAAGGGTTGGCTTTTCTAAAATTGAATCAACAATCTCAGGCCAATAAACGTTTCGAAAAACTAGTGACTTATGCTCAAAGGCATTTAAATGATCACGTTATTATTGATTATTTTGCGGTATCATTGCCTGATCTTATGATTTGGGAAGATGACCTTGACAAACGCAACAAAATTCATTGTATGTACATGCAAGGATTAGGACTTTTTGGTCTTAATGAAAAAGGCGAAGCAAAGAATACCTTTATTGATGTTCTTTCCGAAGAAAAAAGTCATTCAGGAGTTACCATACATTTATCCTTACTGAAAGAATAGACAAAGAATAAGGAGAAAACAACTAATTAATTACTATACTATGAGGAAATTTTTTTTTATTGGAACTTTAATGGTTTTTCTTTCGAGTTCTGCCTATTGTACTAATTTATCTTTGATAAAGAATAAAAATAAATTTGAAACAAGAAAAATAATTAAAGAAGGCGATGTTATTTCCAATTCATTTCTTACAGTAAGTTATGATCCAACCTCAAAAAGTTTGGAAGTGTTATCTAATTTTTCTAAAAAGACTTTTTTAAAAAATCTAATTCCTAATGGAATAATTGGCGCTGTAAAAAAGCAAGAAATAGTCAATCCTATTTTTGGTAAAGGAAATGCTTTGGTTTTTGCTGCAGAGGATGGCGGATCCTTTTCATTTACACTTTATCCATCAGTACCTTTTTTGTTTGTAGCTCAGACGGTTAAAAATAATGGAAATGAAATTAAAGATATTCAAAAACTAAATCCTGTTTCTTTTTTAGTTGATTTGCAAAAGTCGGCAAGTCAATTAAAAACATTGGGAACAGGAGGATTGCTTGCTCCAGATAAAAACCCAGGAAGTTATGTTTTCCTAACAACAGTCGATCCATCTACAAGAAATGGAGTAGTTGCCGGATGGCTAACTAATGAAAAGGGAAGCGGTGTATTGTTTTCGAGTATCAATAAGGATTTAGTCGAAATAAAATCCCAAATTGATTATGGACACTTTCGTTTACCTGCAGCTAAGAGCGAAATGACAGAAACGTTACTTATTGGATACTTTGATGATGCTCGTTTGGGAGAGGAACAATTTGCAAATGCATTGGCAAAGCAAAATAAAATTAAACTTCGTGAACGAAGTGCAGTATATTGTACTTGGTACTCCGAAAAAAATGGTGGGGCTGGAAGCGAATCCTCTGATATTGAACTGGCAAAATACATCGAGGATAACTTGAAAGCTTATGGGCTTGGAGTCATTCAGATTGATGATGAGTGGCAAGACGGCGGTAAATTTAACGGTCCGAGACGTGGTTTTGACAGACCTCAAAAAGGATCTTCTACTTATCCTAATGGGATGGAACCTGCTGCGAAGGCCATTACAAAAGCAGGTTTATCGGCTGGGATTTGGTGGATGCCTTTTTCTAGAAACCATCAGGATCCTGAATACAAAGACAGACAAGATTGGTTTGCATATCGTACAAATGGAAAGCCTTATGAAACTTCTTGGGGAGGAACTTCTTTAGATTTGACTAACCCAAAAGTTCAAAATCATATAACTTATGTTTCCAAAACCTTACAAGGATGGGGTTATAATTATTTTAAAATGGATGGTTTATGGACGGGGACTGTTACGGAACAAAAATATATAAATGACGGGTATAAATATGACAGTATCGGAAATTGTAAACCTTTATACGATCCATTTATTAGTCAAATACAAGCATTTCGAAATGGATTAAAGTTAATTAGAAAAGCAACTGATGGTAAAGTATTTTTATCAGGTTGTTGCGTAAGCCAAAACATGCGTTCTTTTGGAGCTTCAATAGGATTAGTAGATGCGATGCGTATCGGTCCTGATTTTAATCATGATGGAGAAAGCATTAGAACTGGAGCAATTCGTGCCTCTCGATTGTATTTCTTGAATGGAAGAATTTGGTGGAATGATCCAGACCCTTCTATGTTGAGAGAAAGTGGTGCATCAACCGCAGATGGGGGAGCTACAGGTATAGGTTCGCTTACTCGTGCTAGATTGCTTCCATCATTTGTTGCTGTTTCGGGTCAATTTTTTCTAAGCAGTGATTGGCTTCCGAATTTGCCGAAGGAACGAATTGAGATCATGAAAAGATGTATGGCTTCTCATACAGGAGTAGCTCGCCCTGTTGATGCATTTGAAAAATCTTTGCCTTCTATCTGGATTGCTTCTGATGCCAAATCGGGAACGGAAAGAAACGTGATAGGATTATACAATTGGGATTTAAAGCCACAAACTATCCAATGTTCAACAGCTTGGGCAGGTTTGAATAACAAATCAGGTTATTTTGCTTTTGATTTTTGGGCAAATAAACCAATTGATGCTATTTCAAGTGCTATTTCAGCAGATTTAGAAGCCGAATCCTGCAAGGTTATTGCTGTTCGAGCAAAGGAGAATCATCCTGTTGTGGTTTCAACTTCACAGCATATTACTCAAGGAATGATTGATTTAGTTAAAGAGGAGTGGAAAAATGGAATATTATCTGGAACTAGTAAAATTATTGGAGGAGATGCCTACGAACTACGTATTGCAGGATTAGATACTGGCGGAAACTGGAAATTTGAAGTCGCAAAACTTATTGAAAATCCAAAAAATGTAACTATTGAAGCTTTGACACAAACCGAAAAGGGATGGTTAAGAGTACTTATTAAAAGTGACAAGACTCAATTAGTGAAATGGCAAATTAAGTTTTTAAAATAGTATAAAACTTCTTTTTTTTAAGTCTGTGTAATTATTATTTGTAATGAATATTTTATCGAAATAAATAGTTTTTTATTTTTTCTTAAAAAAGAAGAAATCAAAATTAGGTGTTTTGATTAATTGAACAATTGGTCGTTTCAAAATCCACCGATAATTAAAAAAGATTAATATAATTGAATAAAAAATAGAGTATGATTGCAGAATTTAGTTCCATTCGACACTTTTTGTTATTGACAGTCATTTGGTTTACAACATTGGGAGCTCTTGCTCAGGCGGATAATATGTCCCTAGTATCTCCTAATGGAAAAATAATTTTTGATTGTAAGGTCAATGAAAATGGTAGTTTATCTTATACAGTATCGAATGCAGGAGTCCCTTTAATACTCAAATCTTCACTTGGAGTGGAGGGCTGGAATCAATTCCTAGTATTAAAAAAAGTAGAAAGAAGACAACAAGATACAACTTGGAAACCAGTTTATGGTGAAAGAGCCTTGGTTAAGGACAAATACCAGGAAGCTAGCTTTGTATTTTGGCGTGAAAACCAGAAAAAAAATCAAATGAATCTCCAAGTAAGAGCTTATGATGAAGGACTGGCTTTTCGTTATGTATTCACCGAAGATCCAAATGGTGGACAGAATATTTCAATAGGAAAAGAGTTTACCAGTTTTGTGATGCCCGAGGGAACTAAAGCTTGGTTTGCCAATCTTGCGCAGAGCGAATACCACTTGCTTCCTTTGCAAAACTGGCCTGGTGAATCAGAGCGACCTTTGACCATGCAATTAGCCAATGGTAAATATGTTACTATCGCTGAAGCTGGTCTTGTAGATTATGCCCGTACCAAATTTGCACTAGATACTAATGAACCTAATACTATTCATTGCAGTATGTACGATAGGGTAGATTTAATCAGCCCTTTTGCGACACCTTGGAGAGTAATCATGCCAGCAGATAAGCCAACAGAATTATTAGCCAATAATGATATTTTTCTTAATCTGAATGAACCTTGTCAGATTAAAAATACCAGTTGGATAAAACCCGGAAAAATTATCAGAGAAACTTCATTGTCTACTAAAGGGGCAAAAGAAGTGGTTGACTTTGCAGTAAAACGTCACCTTCAGTATATTCATTTCGATGCAGGCTGGTATGGTTTTGAATATATAAAGAGTTCTGATGCTTCTGTTGTCAACGTTGATCCCAGACGCAACCCTGTAAATGATCTCGATCTGAAAGAAGTGATTCGCTATGCCAAAGAAAAAGGGATTGGTGTTTGGCTATACGTAAACCAACGTGCACTCGAAACGCAACTGGATCATATCTTACCTATTTATCAAAAATGGGGTGTTGCTGGAATTAAATTCGGTTTTGTATATGTAGGTTCACATAAGTGGACAAGTTGGTTACATGATGCAGTAAAGAAATGTGCTCAATATAATTTGATGGTAGATATACACGATGAATACAGACCTACGGGTTTCAGTCGAACGTATCCTAATTTGCTAACACAAGAAGGTATCCGAGGTAACGAAGAAATGCCCAATGCTACCAATAGTACCGTTCAGCCTTTTACTCGTTTTCTTTCAGGACCTGCGGATCATACTATTTGTTATTACAATCGTCCGGAATTAAAACCTCGTTTAGCGGAAACAATGAATGCGAGGGTTATGAAAACCACTTCTGGACATCAGCTGGCCATTTCTGTTGTGTTCTATAGCCCGTTGCAATTTATGTATTGGTACGACAAACCGGAAGACTCGCAGGATGAACCAGAACTGGAGTTTTTCGACCACGTACCGACGGTTTGGGATGATACAAAAATAGTAGATGGAGAAATCGGTAAATTCATCACGGTTGCTAGGAGAAGTGGTAATGAATGGTTTGTGGGGACAGTTACTAATACGGATGCAAGGGATTTAAAAATTAATATGTCTTTTTTGACCCCAGGAAAAAAGTATAAGGCTACTATTTATTATGATGATCCACAATCAAAAGTACGTACAAAAGTTTCGATGAAACAAATTACAGTAACTTCTTCTTCTGTATTGAATGCACATTTGTTTGCATCAGGGGGACAATCGATTTGGATAAGACCAATGTAGAATGGTTTTAGCGAAGGAGTTATAATTCAAATAAAAAGTATTTACTAGATTATGAAATATAAAAAGAAAATTACCGGATGGGTTATTTTACCCTTACTGGCAACAACAGTATCTGCATCAGCGCAAAAGGGAAGCATCTACAAAAAAGATTGGATTGATTTTAATAAGAATGGAAAGAAAGATGTGTATGAAGATCGTACACAAACAATAGAAAAACGTGTTGCTGATTTGATTTCTCAGATGACTCTTGAAGAGAAAACTTGCCAAATGGCTACACTATATGGTTATGGTAGAGTGTTAAAAGAGGAGTTGCCCAATGCTAGTTGGAAAAATGAAATTTGGAAAGATGGTATTGCTAACATCGATGAACACCTAAACAGCCTTCCTAATAATGAAAAGGCAAAATCAAAGTATTCATTTCCTTATAGTCTCCATGCCGAAGCCATCAATGCGGTGCAAAAGTGGTTTGTAGAAGAAACTAGATTAGGGATTCCAGTTGATTTTACTAATGAAGGAATTCATGGTTTGACCCACGATAGGGCCACACCTTTACCTGCACCTATTGCTACAGGTAGTACTTGGGATAAAAATTTAGTAAAAAAAGCAGGAGAAGTGGTAGGTCGCGAAGCTAAAGCACTCGGATATACAAATGTTTATGCGCCGATATTAGACCTTGCCCGTGATCCGCGTTGGGGACGTGTGGTGGAATGTTATGGTGAAGATCCTTTTTTGGTAGCTGAATTAGGGAAACAGATGGTGCTTGGAGTACAATCACAAGGTGTTGTATCAACTTTAAAGCATTTTGCCGCATACAGTATGCCGAAAGGGGGTAGGGATGGAGATGCTCGAACAGATCCTCATATTGCTCCGCGTGAGTTACATCAGATTCATCTTTATCCATTTAAAAGGGTTGTTCAGGAAGCTCATCCATTGGGGGTTATGAGTAGTTATAACGATTGGGATGGTGTTCCAGTAAGCGGTAGTAAGTATTTTTTAACCGAATTGTTACGTCAGCAATATGGATTCAAAGGTTATGTTGTAAGCGACAGTCGTGCAGTGGAATATCTTTACAGCAAACACCATATAGCAGGCGATTATAAAGAAGCCGTTCGACAGGTTGTCGAAGCAGGATTGAATGTCCGAACTGATTTTACGCCTCCTTCGGATTTTATTTTGCCTTTACGGGAGTTGGTAAAAGAAGGTCAGTTATCTATGAAAACATTGGATGAACGGGTAGGTGATGTATTACGAGTTAAGTTTATGCTTGGTTTATTTGATAAGCCTTTTGTACCCGATACAAAATTAGCCGATCGCGTGGTACATACCGATGATGCAGCAGCAATATCATTACAACTGAATCGGGAATCTTTGGTATTATTGAAAAATGACCAGCAGTTGTTACCTCTTGATATAACCAAAACAAAAAACATATTGGTTACAGGACCATTGGCCGATGCAACAGGGTTTGAAGTGAGCCGTTATGGTCCTTCTAATAATAAGTTGGTATCTGTTTTAGCAGGGCTGAAAAATCTTGCCGGTAAATCAGCTACTATTCAATATGCAAAAGGGTGTGATATAGTAGATGCTACTTGGCCGGAAAGTGAGATTATTCCAACTTCGTTAACAGCTGAAGAACAAGCTGCTATTAATGAAGCGGTAGCTCAGGCAAATAAATCAGATGTTGTAATAGCTGTTGTGGGTGAAGATGAAAAAAGAGTAGGCGAAAGTTTGTCCCGAACTGGTTTAAATCTACCAGGAAGACAGCTGCAGTTGTTACAGGCTTTGCATGCTACAGGAAAGCCAATTGTATTAGTGTTAATCAACGGACAGCCTTTAACTATTAATTGGGAGAACCGTTATCTGCCTGCTATTCTCGAAGCTTGGTTTCCGGGGGCTACTGGTGGTACAGCTATTGCTGAAGCCATATTGGGTCAAATAAATCCAGGGGGGAAACTTCCTGTTACATTTCCTAAAACGCTTGGTCAGATAGAGTTAAATTTTCCTTTTAAACCAGGTTCACATGCTGGTCAGCCAGGAGATGGTCCAAACGGTTATGGTAATACATCGGTTGTAGGAGCATTGTACCCGTTTGGTTATGGACTAAGTTATACTAGTTTTGCTTATAGTAATTTAGTGGTAAGCCCAGAAAAGCAAATGCCACAAGGGAATATAAAAGTTACTGTCGATATAACCAATACAGGTAAACGAAAAGGCGATGAAGTAGTGCAGATGTATATCAAGGACAAAGTAAGCTCCGTTACCGTTTATGAAACCCAGCTCAGAGGTTTTGAGCGCATTACACTAGAACCGGGTGAAACAAAAAAAGTCGAGTTTACTATTAAACCTGATGATTTAATGCTGTTGGATAAAAACATGCAATGGACAGTTGAACCTGGCGAATTTGAAGTATTGATTGGAAGTTCATCGGAAGATATTAGAGAAAAGAAGACTTTTGTTATATCCGCACCATAAGTTTTTATAACTAGAGGAAATAATTACAAATTTGATTGAATGAAACTTTTATTTAGAGGACTTTTTTAATAAATAGATTATACTCTGATTTAGAAAAGAATTTTATTGTTTATATTCTGTACGATATTGAATAGGGGATACACTCATTATTTTTTTGAAAGTTCGAGAAAAATACAAAGGGTCATTAAAGCCTAAAGTAAAACTGATTTCTTTTATACTCAAAGTTGTAAAGCTAAGATATTGACAAGCTTTTTGCATTTTTAAGTAAGTGAAATAATGTATAGGGGTATAACCTGTCTGCTTTTTGAATAATGTAAAAAAATGAGATGGAGAGTACTTGAAATGTGCAGCTAAATCATTCATTTTTAATGATGAATTTAATTGTTTTTTCATGTACTCGATTGCTGACTCAATAGTATTATCATCTAAATATTTTCTGTTTTTTCTGATAAAAAAACTTTCATATAAAAAACTATTCAACAATTGCCATACTAAAAGATTTACATATTCAAGATTATTTGTAGTATAACCATCTCCCATAATTTCTATGATATCTTCAAAAAGTGCTGTTCGTCTTTCTTCAACAGATAATTGAGGAGCTTTTTCTGGATGATCAGATATGAATTTATTATAAAAATGAGGAGCCATTGTTCCAGAAAAATGAATCCAATAGATACTCCAAGGATTTTGTTTTAGGCTAAAATAGTCATGTGCTACACCTGGCGGTATAATATAAAAGGTATTGGTTTTAAGTGGTATTGTTTTATTTTCTGTAGAGATAACACCTTCTCCGCTATAACAATAAATAAGAATATATTGTTTACTCCCATTTTTACGTTTTACTAAATGATTCTTTGCATTAGGAAAAATGCCTATATCAGTAAAATACAAACCACCTATTAACGGATTCTTTTTTATACTTGAAATTACATTTTTAGGAATGACTATCATGCACTGACCTAAAAAGCCTTCTTTTACCTTTGTTTTTTCCTTTTGTAATATGTTCTTCATTTTTTTGCTTCTTATTTTTAAAAATATAAGAATATGTTTAAGAGTGAATTGAAAAAAATATAGTTTTTAGGTTCAATTAAAATTATTCCTTTTTTATACGATTCAATAAAAAAGAGAATGTATTCAACTGATTTAATTTAAACTCGAGGCAATTTATAAAAAAGAATTAAGAACTAAACAATCACAAACCAAAAGATGAATTATAAGCTTTTGAAATATCATTAATTGAGATGTGGTGATAGAAGCATTTTGTATAAATTGATTTACAATACTTATTGTGATGTAAATTAGAATATTAACACTCACTTTAAAAACAAATAGGAAGTTTCGTTTTATTATTATAACACTGTAAACAATTGTTTATGGTGTTTTTTTTATGAAAAATAGTAAAAATATCACTTAGTATATTTCTAATTGTAATGAAAGGGTAAGTAATAGTATTGTCCATATAAAGCATAAAATAGTCTATTTGCTTAGTAAAACATTATTATATTTTTGGATGTATATTGAATCGATTTAGTCTTGTACTAAAACGTTTTCGGTTTGTAAGAAAAACACTTTATTCGTTAATAAGTAAATAAAAATGAAGTGATTTCTAATTTTTTATAAAAATAAATTAATCCATAAAAAAAATAGATATGTAAAAAAAAAACTAACTCAAAAAGCTAATGAATACCAAAACTAAATGAATAACCAATTGAATTTAAATATGAAAAAAATTAAGAAGCTTTTTGCTGATTCACTGAGTATGAATTCCAGCAAGAAAATAAAAGGAAAATGTTTATTACACTTTTTTTACACTATAATTTTCTTAGGGAATGCTCTCTCAATGAGTGCCCAAAATAACAATATTGTTTCGGGTGTGGTTCTTGATAAAGCTGGAATGCCAATTTCAGGGGCTACAGTTATCGTTGTAGGAGATAAACAAAACAATACGATTACCGATATTGATGGAAAATTTGCTTTTAAAAGTTTGAAAAGCGGATCAAAATTAGAAATTAGCTTTATTGGTATGGAAACCAAAATAGTTACGGCTAATAGTACGTCAATGATAGTGAAATTAGAAGATACTTCAACCGAATTATCTGAGATTGTAGTTGTAGGGTACGGTACTCAAAAGAAGGAAGCCATTACAGGAGCAGTTGCAAAAGCCGATTTGAAAACATATGAAAAAGTTCCTGTAAACAATATTTTAGAAAGATTAAAAGGTTCAGTTGCTGGTTTAAATATTGGTGAGATAAATAAAGCGGGTAATGCTCCAGTTTTTAATATCAGGGGAACTGCAACATTGGGTAATGGTGCACCTTTGATAATTTTGGATGGTACTATTTTTAATGGATCAATGGCAGATCTGGCACCTGCAGACATTGCAAGTGTTACCGTGTTGAAAGATGCTAGTGCTGCTGCGGTTTATGGCTCTCGTTCAGGAAATGGGGTAATTTTAATTGAAAGTAAAAAAGGAAGTAGTATAAATGGTAAACCAAGCTTTAATTTTACGAATAGTTTTGGGTTTATAAATGAATTAAATCCATTAGAAGTTTATGATGCTCCAGGGTATATGCGCCGTTTGAACGATATTCTTAATGATGCTGGTACTGTAGTTTCTATGGAAAATACACCAAATTACTTGCAGACAATAGAAAAGAAAAATTATGATGCGACACCAGATCATAGACCTACCCAAGCTGATTCATATGATTTGTTCCGCCAACAAGGTAGTAACTTACAAAATACCTTAAGTGTATCACAACGAAATGAGAATTTTAGTTATTATATGTCAGGAAGTATGGTGGATCAAAAAGGGGTAGTTCTCCATGACAGATACAAACAATACTCAGTGCGTTTAAATTTGGAGTCCAAAGTTGCCAGTTGGCTAACTATGGGGGTTAAATCCTATTATAGCTACAGAACTTATCCTGATGCCAGAGTTTATGGTACAGCAGGAAGCAACGGAAGTAGCTCTTATTTAATTAGTCCTTACGCATCAATTTATAATCCTGATGGCAGCTATAATCAGTTTCCTCAAACCACCACTTCTTTTGTGAATCCTTTTTTAATGATTCCAACAAGTGCCTATAGCAAAAGCAATAATTTAAATGGTATTTTTTATGCTAATGTTAAAATTCCATGGATCAATGGATTGACTTACACACCTACGTATTCCATAACAAATAATACGTCTGAAAACGGATCGTTCTATGATAAGACAACTAATGATGGTAAACCTGTAAATGCTAAGGGATCAAATACTTACACAAGAGGTACTGCTACTTTATTTGATCATTTGCTTAAGTACAACAGAACCTTTGCCGAAAAACACAATATAGACTTAACTTTATTGTATTCGAATCAGAAAAACAAAAGTATTGGAGAAACACAATCAGCACAAGGTTTTGATAATGACCAATTAGGGTATAATCGTTTGCAGGCAGGAGCTATTCAAAGTGTTTCTTCTTCAGCTTCTGAATCAGAGCAATTGGGACAAATGGCACGTTTAACTTATAGTTTTGATAGCAGGTATTCAGTAACTGGTACTTTTCGTCGTGATGGTTTTTCTGCTTTTTCTGAGAATAATAAATATGCGAACTTTGGTTCTGTTGGAGCCAATTGGACTATTTCGAATGAAAGCTTCATGAAAAATAATTCTACGATTAATAATTTAGCGTTGCGTGCTTCTTATGGTTCAAATGGAAATCAAACCATAGATCCTTATCAAACTTTATCTAAAATTGAAAACGGTTATTATTATTATCAAGGAGATACTGGTTATACCTATACTCAAGGTATAAAAAATTTGGGGAATAGTAATTTGTTATGGGAATCAATAGTAGGATTCAATGGGGGGATAGATTTTTCAATTTTGAAGAATAGAATTTCGGGTTCCTTAGATGGGTATTCAAATAAAACACATAATCTTGCATTCCCGCAAAATCTACCAGGCGCATCTGGTTTTACAACTATCACGGCCAATGCTGGTGAGATTGGAAATTATGGATTTGAGGTAAATTTAAAAACTGTAAATATTGAGACAGATAAGTTTAGATGGACAAGTAGCGGAGCTTTTTCATTAAACAGAAATAAAATTAATCATTTGTTGGGTGATTTGAATGGCGATGGAGTAGAAGATGATATAGTTTCTTCTAATCAATTTATTGGAAAATCTTTGAGTGCTGTATATAATTATGATGTAGTTGGTATGTGGCAACAGGCTGATAAAGACAATGGTACTATTATGGCTGGTTTTCAACCTGGTACTTATAAAATAAAAGATGTAAATGGAGATGGCAAAATAACTTCCGATAAAGACCGTGAGTTTTTAGGAAATAGTGCTGCAAATTTTCGTTGGAGTTTAGCCAATACTTTTGATTATAACGAATTCAGTTTATTGGTATATGTAAACTCAGTTTGGGGAGGTCACGGCTATTTTATTAGTGGAATTACACCTCAGAATGATGCTTATGCAGCTAGAGGAGATATGAATCACCCAGTATATGATTACTGGACACCATCAAATCCTGATGCCGAGTTTCCTCGTCCATCCCATGCTTCTAAAGAAGCTGTCAACGCAACGAAGTACTATGATAGAAGTTATATTCAATTGCAAAAAATCGCTTTAAACTATGACATGTCAAAGTATTTTAAAAAATTGGGTGTAAACGCTTTGAATTTATCAATAAGTGGTGAAAACTTATTTACTTATGCTCCACACTGGCTTGGATTAGATGCAGCAACAGGTAGTAGTTTGTCAGTTTCCCCTATTCCAAAAACTAACAATAGTCCGGAAATTTCTTCTGTTCCATCTTTGCGTACGGTATCAATGAATCTTAACGTTAATTTTTAATAACCATGAAAAAAATATTTCTTTACATTATAGCAGCTGTTGCAATTACTGTAAGTTCCTGTGATAAGCCTTTAGATGAAGTGCCATTGGATTTTTATACTCCTGAAAATTCTTATACCAATAAAACACAATTTGAATCGGCTTTAGCAGGTATCTATTTGAATATTCGTACCAATTTTTACGCAAATTCAGATGCAGCTGCCAATTATGATATGCTTGGAATGGATTTGGATTTGGCAAATGTTATTACTGGTACTACAGTTACAAAAATAAGAACTTTTGGGTGGGACAATATGAATGCGGATAACGGATTTGCATCCAAATGGTGGACTCGTTTGTATTATATTATTGGTCAGGCTAATATAATTATTGATAGAGCTGATGCTCCTCAAGCAATTTGGACCTCATCTGCCGAAAAGAGTGCAATTGTTGGAGAAGCTAAATTTATTAGAGCATTTGCGTATCATTTTTTAGCTAATATGTGGGGGGATGTGCCATTGGTACTGAACGAAACCAATGCGCCAAAATTTGATTATGTTAGAGCACCTCAACAAGAGGTTTATTTGCAATGTAAAGCCGACTTAGAATTTGCAACTCAAAACATGCCAACTATAGATCAGCTAAAAGGAGGTAGAGCTCCTCGTGAAGCGGCATACCATTTATTAACAGAAATTAATATTTGCTTGAAAAATTATGACGCTGCAATTGCTGCAGCTAACGCAGTTATTAACGGCGGTAAATGTAATTTGATGAATACCCGTTTTGGTGTAAACAAAAACTTTACTTTCTCTGGTTATACCTATAGAGGGAAAGCTAAACCTTGGGGCGATGTGTACTGGGATTTATTTCAAGAAGGAAACTTCAACTGGAAAGAAGGAAATAAAGAAGCCATCTGGAATATCTCTCAAGATCAAACTATAAAAGGGGGAGATAATACAGATGTGCACGCCTCAGGAGGATTTTTTGTTATGGATAGATGGTGGGGACCTGCTTATTGGGCAAGTAAGGATATAAAAGGTGTTACAAATTTTATAATGGATACCTTACAAGGAAGGCCAGTTGCAAACTTACTTGTTACAGATTATGCAGGTAATCAGATCTGGAATTATAAAAATGACTTTAACAATGATATGCGTAATTCGCAATACAATATCCAACGTACTTTTTACTATACGAATCCAGCAAGTACATTTTACATGCAGCCAATTACGCAAGCAAATGTAGATATTGCAACTCTTAGTTTATGGGAAGCGCGTGTATCTCCACATTTTAAGAAATTTGTTAATGCGGTTCCAAGGGGATTATCAACTGATGCAACCAGTAAACGTAAAAATGATAATGGAAGAACATGGAAAGATTGGTACATTATGCGTTTATCTGAAACCTATTTGTTACGAGCTGAAGCTTATATGCTAAAAGGAGATCTTGGATCTGCTGCAAATGACATCAATGCAGTTCGATTAAGAGCAAAAGCTACACCGGTTATAGCAGGTGATGTTACTATGGATTTAATCTTAGATGAAAGAGCCAGAGAACTTTATGGTGAAGAATTCAGATTAAATACATTGATGAGAACAGGAAAACTAGTCGAGTATTTAAATAAATACAATGGCTATTTGAAAGATAACAATTTAAAAGCTCCTGATTATGTAAAGTTGCTTCCGATACCAAGAAAAGAAATTGAAGCAAACACTGGTGTTGTAATGAAAAACAACCCAGGGTACTAACAAATTTATACTAAATTATTTAGTACGAAGATTAACTTAAAATTCTGCATTAGATTTCTAATGCAGAATTTGAGTTTTAGTTAATTATAGAATAGAAGAAACACCATAAACTTTCTGTTCTTACATTTGATGTAGCTGCAGTTTTTAATAAGCCTAATTTATTTGAGTAATAAATTAATTCCGTAATCTCTTTTTTATATATGTTCAAGTTTTCTATTCCTATATTTTTACTTTTTTTATTTAATATTTCTTTGGCTCAAGAGAAAACTTCCTACTATGTTTCTGTATTAGGAAAAGATTCTAACAAAGGGTCGTTATCAGAGCCATTTGCTACTATACAAAAAGCACAGAGGGTCGTTAGAGAAAAAAAGAAAAATAATTCCAATGGTATTTTCTCCATTTTTATCAGACAAGGGAGATACTTTGTTGATTCAAGTATTGTATTTGATAGTTCAGATTCGGGGACAAAAGAGAATCCAATTGTTTATTCGGCTTACCAAAATGAAGAGGTTCATATAACTGGAGGTGTTTCTATTCCATTTGCTAAAGTAACTTCTGTAACTGATACCAAAATTTTAAAACTTTTGGATCCTTCGGTTCGTAAAAAAGTGAAGCAAATAAATTTGAAAGCCTTAGGCATAAAAAATTATGGAACCATTTTCCCTAAAGGTTTTGGCAGATCTTATACAGTTTCATCAATGGAACTATTTTGTAATCAGCAGGCAATGAAGTTGTCTAGATGGCCCAATGATAGTTTGGTGCCAATTGGCAAGGTGCTTGATGGAGGTTCCATTCCTCGTAATGGAGATTTCTCCCAGAGAGGAGGAGTTTTTAAATATAATACAGATCGTCCTTTGCGTTGGACACATTCAAAAGATTTTTGGATTTCAGGATTTTTTAAATATGGATATGCAGATGATGCGGTTCAAATTGCAAAGCTGGATACGGTGAATAAAACTTTTACAACTAAGCAAGAGAGTATGTATGGTTTTGAAAGTGGTAAAATTTTTCAACGTTGGTATGCTTTCAATTTATTAGAAGAAATTGATGTGCCAGGAGAATACTATATGGATAGAAAAGAAGGTATTCTTTATTTCTATCCTCCAAATGAGAAAGTAGAAACAATAGAATTAAGCTTAACAGAACAACCTTTGTTAGTTTTTGAAAATGCTTCTTATATTCAATTTGAAAAAATGATTATTGAATGTGGTAGAGGCATGGGAGTGTATATTGAACGTGGAAATAATATAGTGATTAATAATTGTGAACTCCTCAATTTTGGTATGATGGCGGTTTCTATTGGAAAAGGGATTGAGGCTTTTGATCAATTAAAATTTACAGGAACAGGAAAATTGACTTCAAGAGTTGTTGGAAGTTTATATAGTTATTTATATAATGATCCTGTTTTGAATAGAGAAGCTGGAAATAATCATATTATTAGTAATTGTAACATACATAATACAGGTTCTGGAGGAGTTATTTTAGGCGGAGGTAATCGGTTAACGCTTGAAAAAGGCAATAATCTTGTTTATAATTGTACCATTTATGATTTTAATAGATTAGAGAGATCTTATAAAGCCGGAATCAATATTGATGGTGTTGGGAATATCATTCGGAATTGTGAAATTTATAATTGTCCGGGAAGTGCTGTTCTTTTGCATGGTAATGATCATCTAATAGAATATAATAATATTCATGATGCAGTTAAAGATGGAGATGATATGGGAGCCATCTATTACGGTAGAGATCCTAGCGAATTGGGAAATAAAATTCAATATAACTTTTTTCATCATTTAGGGAATCCACATGGTTCAATTATGGCAGTTTATCATGATGATGGAGCTTGTGGTACCGAAGTAACAGGGAATATTTTTTATAAAGCAGGATCAAAAGCGGTCATGATTGGTGGAGGGAATGATAATGTTTATAGGAATAATATTTTTATCGATTGTCCTCTAGCTTTTCATATTGACAATCGTTTGATGGGGTGGGCTAAATCTTTTGTAAAAAGAGATGATTTGTTTGAAAAAAGATTACAGATGGTCAACTATCAACAACCACCTTTTTCAAACGCTTATCCTTCTGTAGTAAACTATTTTGAAGACAAACCAGGGCAGCCTAAAAGAAATTTTATAGAAGATAATTTATTTGTGAATGTAAAAATGCTCACCAATGGCCGGGCTGAATATTCAAATATCGGTAGGAATCTGACATTGTGTGGCGATCCGGGTTTTGTGGATTTTGAAAAAATGAATTTCGAATTGCTGCCTTCTTCAGAAGTTTTTAAACTTTTACCAGCCTTTAAGAAAATAGATTTTCAAAGAATTGGTGTTCAAAAAAAATAATATTGCCGTTAAAACACGTCAACTTGGAAGTATTGAAAAAATAATAATTTAAAAACTATATCTCAGGTTTTCTAATCTCCGAATTATGAAAAAAATTTTAATCTTATTAGTCGCAATAAGTAATTTCTCTGCTTTTGCAATAGATAAATCAGATCACAACAAAGTTCCGCCTACAAAAGAATACCATGTCTCGGTAAATGGAGACGACAAGAATGATGGGTCATTGGCCAAACCACTTAAAACCATAATGGCTGCGGCGAATAGGGCTATGCCAGGAGATGTAATTACTGTTCATGCCGGAGTTTATCGTGAACAGATCACGCCACCTCGTGGTGGCAATTCAGAAAATGAAAGAATCGTGTACCAGTCTGCCCAAGGTGAGAAAGTAGTTATAAAAGGATCAGAAAACATTCAGGGCTGGCAACAAGTCGGTAACGATACTTGGGTGGTTAAAATACCTAATCAGTTTTTTGGGAAATTTAATCCTTATAAGGAGTACATTCATGGTGATTGGTTTATAGCTACGCCAAAGGAAAGAAAATACCTCAGGGGAGCTGTTTATTTAAATGGTGACTGGCTAATGGAAGCTGCTAAAAAAGAAGAAGTGATGCAGCCTGCTGATGCTAAAAATCCGCTTTGGTGTGCCTCTGTTGATGCTGACACAACTACCATCTGGGCGCAGTTCAAAGACGTAAATCCTAACCAGGAGTTAGTAGAAATCAATGCTCGTCCAGAGGTTTTCTATCCAGACAAACCCTTTGTGAATTTTATTACTGTTCGTGGTTTTACCATGGAGCAGGCTGCCACCAACTGGGCGCCACCTACAGCTGAACAAATAGGATTGATAGGGACACATTGGAGTCGTGGATGGGTGATTGAAAACAATATCATTCAGTATTCGAAATGTGTAGGCATTGCATTGGGTAAATATGGTGATGATCACGACAATAATCAAACAGAATCTGCAGAAGGTTATGTTGGAACTATCAAAAGAGCATTGGCTTACGGATGGAACAAAGGAACAATTGGTGGGCATATCATTCGTAACAATACGGTTGCTTATTGTGAGCAAGCTGGTATTGTGGGCAGTATGGGATGTGCATTCAGTATTGTAGAGGGTAACACCATCCATGATATTTATGTTAAACGCTTATTTAATGGGCACGAACAGGCTGCAATTAAATTTCACGGAGCCGTAGATGTACAGATTCATAATAATCATATTTACAAAAGTATTTTGGGAATCTGGCTCGATTGGATGGGACAGGGAGCTCAGGTAAATAGTAACCTGATGCATGATAATGATAGGGATATTTTTTTGGAAGTAACTCATGGTCCTATGCTGATAAGTAATAATGTATTGTTATCGAAAATTAATGTGCGAATGAATGCAAGAGGAGCTGTTTTTGCACATAATGTTTTTGGCGGAAAAATGGACGTTCTCAATTTTGACAGCCGTATGACCCCATTTCACAAGCCACATTCTACTGATATTGCCGGTATGCACGACAATCCGGGCGGCGATGTCCAGTTTGTAAATAACCTGTTTGTAAACGGAGGCGATGTCAGTCAATATAGCAAAACCCTGCTTCCAGTTACATTTAATGGAAACGTATATACAAAAGGAGTAATTAGAACTATCAGTAATGATAGACCAATGAAATTTGGAGATATGGGGAAGGACGCTCAGGAACAATTGAAAAAATACAAAGAGGAGGATGCTGTTGAACAGCATGCCTTAGTTAAAGATGATTTTGACGTTATAACCAATCTAGTGACTCAAAAGGAGGGCATTTATCTAGAAATTAATCTGGATAAAAACTGGCTGGCAGAACAGAAAAGGCAATTGGTAACAACTCAAACACTGCGTCCGGCCATTATTCCTAATTTACCATTTGAAAATACGGATGGTTCTCCATTAAAAATTGATACTGATTATTCCGGTAACAAGCGCAATACTACCAATCCTTCGCCAGGGCCTTTTGAAATTAAACAGAGTGGCAAACAAAAAATAAAACTCTGGTAACATTTGGATTAATCCTAAACTTTGAGCAGGGGTTATATATAAAAGCAAAAAACCTGCAAATTATTTAATTTGCAGGTCTTCTTACTATTTTTGTAGCTTTTTGAAAAGAATGAAAAAGATTAGTTTTCATGCTTTAAGCCATTTCGTGGGGAGAGCAGGATTCGAACCTGCGAAGTTCACACAGCAGATTTACAGTCTGCCCTCGTTGGCCGCTTGAGTATCTCCCCGAGCCTTATTTGGTAACGCTTATTGCGTTATCCGGGTGCAAATATAGAGACACTTTTTAGTTTTACAAACTTTTTTCGCACTTTATTTTAGTATTATTTTACTATTATTTTTAATGTATTGGTATTGAATAAAATAAAAAATCTCCACAAGGGAGATTTTTTATTTTGAATTGTTTTTAGGGATTATTTCCCTAGTAATTCTATGATTTTTGCTTTAAGTTCTGCGCCTCTTAAATCTTGTGCTACTACATTTCCTGATTGATCAAGAATAAAAGTAGCTGGAATTGATTCGACTTTGTATTGCATTGCAATAGGGTCTTCCCAACCTTTAAGATTTGAAACTTGGGTCCAAACTAATTTGTCTTTTGCAATAGCTTCTTTCCATTTTACTGGATCGTTATCTAAAGAAACACCAATTATGTTAAGACCTTTTGAATGCAATTCATTATAAATAGCAACAACATTCGGATTTTCTTTTCTACATGGACCACACCATGATGCCCAGAAATCAACAATTGTTACTTTTCCTAAACTTTCTTTAAGGCTAATTGTTTTGCCTTCTGTATTAGGAGCAGAAAAATCTGTTCTTCATTTAGCTGGAGCAGGAGCAGTTGTTGGAGCTCCTGGGTTTGAACCAACAGTTGGCAATTTTAATGCAGCTAATTTTGTTTTAACAGTTTTACCGTGTTTAGAATCTTTTAATGAGCTTTCTAAGCTGTTAAACATAGATTCTACTTTTTTAGAATCTACAGTTGGATCATTACTCATTCCTTCAATAATTAATAAACTAATGAAAGCTTTTGGATGTGTATTTGCGTAATCTAAATATTTAGCTTTTGAAGTTTCACCCATTTGAGTTTGAAGCTTAGTGTATTCTTTCATTAAACCATTGATAACAGCAGTATCTTTAGTTTGTTGAGCCATTTGCATTTTTTGCATATTAGCTGTTTGAAAGTCCATTAAAGGTTTTTGAATTTTAGCGATTTCTTCGTTAAATTTCACATACTCATCATTGTTGTAAGTTCCTGAAATTTTAGATTTTTGAATAGTGTCTTTATTAACAACAATAGTAATTTCACCGTTTTCTAAGATAAATGGAATTTTACCTTGCGCTCCTTCAATTTGTAATAAGTGGAAAGATGGTTCAGTTACTTTACCTTTGATTTCAAATTTACCGTTTTCAATTTTTACTGTATCTACAGGAATTAATCCCATTCCTTTTTCATCGTTAGTTTCTAGGATAACTGTTTTTCCGTTTTCAAATCCTTTAGCAGTTCCTGAGATTGTGTATTTGTCTTTGCTACAAGAAGTAAGTAAAGCTGTAGCGGTAAGAAATAAAATAATTTTTTTCATTTTTATTAGTTAATTGTTTTTAAGGTTACAAAAGTATTTAAAATTATAAATTAACAATAACTTTAGACCCTAAATTTATGTTATAATTTTCTCTGTTTTTAAGCGATTTAAAAGCAAAAAAAATAAGTTTTATAATTTTTTTATTAGTGTTATAAGACATTTTCTCTTCCAAAGAGTGTTTACTTATTTATTTTGAAAGGTTAAAGTGTTTTTTTTAATAGGCTTTTATATTAATGTTTGATACTCAATTTGGGAGTTGAATTCCCTTAGATATGATTCAATATGCTCCATTTCGTTTAGAGTGATTGTAATGTCCAGATTTACAGATCTTAATTCTTTGTGTAAATTGGCGCAAACAGGGTTGGATTTAAGTTTAAAATCAATTTCAGCTTTGATTTCGTTTAACCTTTCAATGGTATTTAAAGTGTTTTTGTATTGTTTTTGATACTTGGTAATGCGGTCATTCATTTTTTGGTTAGGTTAATTTGTTATTTGGGTTCGCTAATATATCAAAAAGACTGTTAAATAAACGTTAATAAATCTTTGGTTTGATTTTTAAAAACTTTTTTCAATTGTTGAAAATTTAAGGCATAAAAAAAGCACTCCGATGAAGAGTGCTTTTCTAATTTATTATGTTTTAATACTATTCTTGGTTAATTGTTTTTCTCCAAGGATAAGCATTGAAGATATGTCTTTTAGCAAAACGTCCAGGAGAATCTGCATTTACCATTTTTACGTAAGTTGCTTTTGGCACACTAATGTATTCGTAAACACTACCGTTTGAGAAATTAACGATTAATCTACCTTCTACAAACTTGTAGTCTGTTATAGTTGCTGTAGTCGTTGTTTCAGTATATTCAGGTAAAAGTTGTTTAATTGTCTCTGGATTGATGCTTACCAAGAAGTGATATGCTTCAATTATTCTTTTACTGTTTTCTTCAGCTTCTTTTAAACCAGCTTCATCACCTTGAAATTTATCAGGATGCGCATCTTTCATCGCATTGCGATAAATGGTTTTTAATTCTTTAAGCTCTACTGTTTTATCTACATTTAGTAGTTTGCGGTATTCAACTATTTTTTTCATAAATAAGGTAACTACTTGTCTTTTACTATTAAACCAAATTAAACTGGTTGAAAATTGACAATTTTTTGCAAAGGTACACTTTTTTTTAACTTTTTCTTTTAGAGCAAAAAAAAAATCAAAAAAAGTACTTTCTTGATTTTTTTTAATTTTATTTTAAGTGTAAAATACTGTTATTCAGGTTTTTTATTTGCTTTGTCGAAATTTTTAGATTTTTTTGGATATTTGTTATAACTAATATCGCTTGGATTTTCGATGACGCTTTTTATAGTTATCCAATCTCCTAGTTGGAATTTTTGAGCCATTTTAAAATCTAAAAGATATTCCCCGCAAAAATAGTTTTTGTTTTCATCTTGCTCCATTATTCCTGTAAAAACACCTTTTTGAGGCATTTTGTCATCTGCTGATTTGGTCATATTCTTTTGTTTTTTTATAAAATTTCTGTGGCAAAGTTACGTAATTATTGAGAATTAATTCAGGTCAAGTTGATAATGAGTATTCAGTCTGCAGATTTTAGTATTCAGTGAATGTCTCTGATTTTTTAATTTTTGAAATTGACTTTTAATTTTTTGCGTGAGGGATTACTTCATACGAAATATATTTTTATAGGAGTTCAGTGAATTTCATTTGGAGCAAGCTACCGAAGTAGCGCGGATAGCCCGACCCCATTAAGCAAAGGGGCTTTGTAAGCGTTTCTATAAGTAAGTCCCTTTGCTTAATGGGGGCACGCCCAAAGTAATTTTATTAGTGGTATTTTTTAAGTTTTGGTAAATGATCGTTTGTGAGTACCTTTGTTTCATGGAAAAATTGTTTCGTCCCAGTCCAAAATCCTTTAAAAATACGTTTTGTGTTTTTCATGAAGTTCTCCCTGAGAAGATTGCGGGAATGCCTGTGCAATATGATAGCCAATCGGGCAGCAAATATTATTATACTAAGGAAGGAATGTATCGTTTGTCTAATCATTGGGGGCGTTTGGCGAATAGTAAATGGCGTTTAGAGCCTATGGAACCTGAAACGGAATCGAAATTTAAAATTGGTTTTGCTGCTTGGAATGAATTTTATCCTGATAATACAGAAGAAGAATTATACTATTTGGAAGCCGATTTCGTTAAAAAGAAAGTAAACTACCAGCATCGGAATAATCCTAAATATGATGGAAAAGCAATACTAAGAACAAGTTTTGCGACAGGAAAAAGGATAAAGCAGATTCGGAATTTGTTTGATTTGACTTCTTGGGCAAAGTATTTTGACTATGATGATATTGATGAATTGCGGAAAGAAATTATTGATGAATTGATTTTTACCGATAAATCTCTGGAAGAAATCAAAAGGGAAATTAACAACGACTAATTCAATTGTGATGGGTAGAAATAACGAAGCGAATATCAAAAAGCACAACGATAAATTACATAAGGCTCAAGCTAAAGCTAAAAAAGCCGAAATGGAACGTAAAGAAAAATTAAAGCAAATTACTAAAAAGTTCAATGAAGATAAGGCTTCAGAGAATAACTAAATATTTTTGTCATGGATGCAACAAAATTTGAAGAATTAAAAAACGGAGTTCAGGAAATAATTGACTTGATCGCCAGTAAAAATCTAAAAGAAGCTAATAATAAATTGGTTGAAGTTAGTGATGAATTAGACGAGTTATTGGATTATGCTGATGATGACGAGGATTTGGTAGAAATTAGTAAATTTCAAGTATTACTGAATCAATTGCATCAGAAAATTGTGTTGCTAAAAGCACAACTTAATTAGTACTTTTTAAATATATTATGACAATCCAAAATTGTTACTGTGGTTCGTCTCGGCCCTTTGATTCGTGCTGCAATCTTTATATTAGCGGAATTGAAAATGCTCCAACTGCTTTGGCGCTCATGAAATCCAGATATTCTGCTTACGCAACTCATCAGGCTGATTATTTATTGGCGACCACACATAGTTCTGAAAGAAAATATTACTCTAAAGAAGAAATTTTGAAATGGGCAACTGCAAATGAGTGGCAAAAATTAGAAATCATTAACGCTACCGAAAATACTGTGGAATTTAAAGCTTATTTTAAAGATGAAAACAATGTCAATCAAGTGCATTACGAGTTTTCTACTTTTAAAAAAGAAAAGGGTAGTTGGTTTTATGTTGATGGAAAATTTAAATAAATAACAATATGAGTATTATCTCAAAAGGGCTTCAATTAGTAGCAATCATTATATTTTTCATTAGCTGTAAGACGAATGTACCTGCTCCAAAAGTGGCAGAAACTACTGAGCCAACTTCTGCGTATCAACAACAAATGGAGAATCTAGAAAGAGGAATTTACTTTAGAGGGAATGGGCATGAGCCTGATTGGAATCTGAAAATATCCGAGAAAACAGTCGAATTTACTTCTTTAAAATCGGGTTATGAAGCTTTGAGCGGAAGTCACGTAGAACCTCTCCGAGCTATGGATGCGAATGTAAAAATGTATCGAATTAAGACAGTTGCAGGTTTGATGATTATTCAAATTATGCAGCAGGAATGTACTGATACAATGACTGGAGGTAAATCGTTGTATTCTGTTAGAATTGAAATTGTTAAAGATAATAATTCTGTCTTTTTTAATGGCTGTGGAAATTACATTACGGATTCTCGTTTACATGATATTTGGGTTTTGGAAAAACTAAACGGAGTAAAAGTAAATACTGCTGATTTTACCAAAAAAATACCCAATTTGGAGATAAATAGTTCTACTAATAAGTTTATGGGATTTGCTGGTTGTAACAGTATGAGTGGGAGTATTTTCTTTGAAAGAAGATTGCTTCGCTTTACGAATACAATAACAACAAGAATGTTTTGCGGTGAAAATAATAAAGAAAATGAATTTCTTAAAGCATTGGAAAGTGTTATTAGTTATAAAGTAGAAAACTTGCGATTAACGCTTACGAATCCGTCAGGAGAAGTGTTGGTTTTTAAAAAAGTGGATTAAAATCTTTCTTTTATCTTTAATACATCAGGGCATAAACCATTTTAACGCAAAATTATAAATTGTTTGTAGTCAGTTCTTTTAAAAATAATCTAAATTTATATTTATGAACGACACGACAAAAAAAGGCTTTTATTTCAAGACATACGAAGCGCCATTTCAATCTCCATTTGATAAGCTTTTTGCCATTTTCAAAGAGCTTATTACGCATACTTCGGGGGATTTTGATGAGGCGATCAATTGGTTGCGCCAATTAGACAAAGAATACAAACTAACCGATTCGTTTTATACTATTGATGATTTCATTGAAGATTTAAAGAAAAAAGGATACATTCGGGAAGAACTCAAAGATGATGGTACTTCGGGTACTGGAATTACTGCTAAAACAGAGCGTGCTATTAGGCAGCAGGCTTTGGATACTATTTTTGGAAATATAAAAAAGTCCGGAACAGGAAACCACAAAACCAAGCATGTTGGTAACGGCGATGAACATACAGGGGAATTTAGAGAGTTTCATTTTGGAGATAGTTTGGAACGAATTTCACTTACTGAAAGTTTACGAAATGCTCAAATCAATAACGGAGTTTCAGACTTTAAACTTACCGAAAATGACTTAGTAGTCGAAGAAACGCAATATAAATCCCAAATGAGCACTGTTTTGATGATCGACATCAGCCACAGTATGATTCTGTATGGTGAAGATCGAATTACACCTGCCAAAAAAGTAGCGATGGCTCTGGCCGAATTAATTACTACTCGATACCCAAAAGACACACTGGACATACTGGTTTTTGGGAACGATGCTTGGAGAATTTCAATTCAGGATTTACCGTATTTAAAAGTAGGACCTTATCATACTAATACTGTAGCGGGTTTGCAATTGGCAATGGATTTATTGCGAAGAAAAAGAAATACCAATAAACAGATTTTCATGATTACCGATGGAAAACCAAGTTGTGTAAGAGAAAAAGACGGCTCTTATTATATGAATAGCAATGGTTTAGATCAATATATTGTTGATAAATGTTATGCCCAAGCGCAACAAGCCAGAAAATTACACATTCCAATAACTACTTTTATGATTGCCAGTGATCCTTATTTGCAAAAATTCGTAGATTATTTTACAGAAGCCAATCAAGGGAAAGCGTTTTATACTGGATTAAAAGGGTTGGGCGAAATGATTTTTCATGATTATGAAACCAACAGGAAGAAAAGGATAAAATAAATAAGTGTTCAGTAGTTAGTATTTAGGGGGCGGTTTCTATCGTTGTAACTATTTAGCAATTAAAATTTATAATCATTTTTAATCCATTTAATCTGTGGCAAAATATTTAGATTTAAAAGTAAAATGCAACAAAGATGCAGTTCTAAATTCTATTATGATTAACAAAATTAAGATATATGAAAATTGAAAATATAAAAACTCTAGGGGAATTAAGAAAATCTGGATATATAAGCAAAAACATCAAAGATGAATTGCGTCATAATTTGAGGGAAAAAATCAAATCAGGACAGCCAACTTTTAAAGGATTACATGGATTTGAAAATACCGTTATTCCTGAGTTTGAAAGAGCGATACTTTCCCGTCATAATATTAACTTATTAGGGCTCAGAGGTCAAGCCAAAACTAGACTGGCTCGAAAAATGGTAGAGTTGTTGGATGGATATATTCCATACATTACAGGTTCTGAAATAAATGATGATCCTTTCAATCCCATATCTCGTTTTGCTAAAGATTTAATTGTTGAAAAAGGCGATGATACACCAATTTCGTGGTTACACAGAAGTGAGAGATTCTTCGAAAAATTGGCCACTCCAGATGTAACCGTTGCTGATTTGATTGGAGATGTAGATCCTATCAAGGCTGCCAATTTGAAGCTGTCCTATGCTGATGATCGTGTCATTCACTTTGGAATGATTCCAAGAGCCAATCGTTGTATTTTTGTGATTAATGAGTTACCAGATCTTCAAGCTAGAATTCAGGTGGCTTTGTTTAATATATTGCAGGAAGGCGATATACAAATTCGAGGATTCAAATTGAGGTTGCCTCTTGATATGCAATTTGTATTCACAGCAAATCCCGAAGATTACACCAATCGAGGGAGCATTGTAACGCCACTTAAAGACAGGATTGGTTCACAAATTTTGACACATTATCCAGAATCTATTAAAGTAGCTCGAACCATTACAACCCAAGAAGCGAAATTGGATGCCAATCAAGTTGATGTGGTTTATGTTCCTTCAATGGCAAAAGATTTATTAGAACAAATAAGTTTTGAAGCCAGAGAAAGTGAATTTATTGATAGTAAAAGTGGTGTAAGTGCTCGTTTGAGTATTACAGCTTATGAAAATTTATTAAGTACTGCCGAACGACGTGCTTTAAAGGCTGGAATAGACCAAACCTCTTTGCGTTTGTCTGATTTTATGGGAATTATTCCGTCGATTACAGGTAAAGTGGAGTTGGTTTATGAAGGAGAGCAGGAGGGAGCAGCAATTGTGGCACAGCATTTAATTGGTGATGCCATTCGTTCCTTTTTTCCAACCTATTTTCCTAAAATTGAAAAATTAGAAAAGCCAGATCAAAGAACAACTTATTCGGATTTACTAGATTGGTTTTTTGTTGAAAGCGGTTTCGAATTGTTAGATGATTGTACCGATGAGGAATATAAATCTATTTTGGACAGTATAAAACCTTTGGATAAATTGATAAAACAATATCAACCTGATTTGTCAAAAGAAGACAGTTATTTTATGAAAGAATTTATTCTTTGGGGATTGGTAGAATACAAAAAGCTGAGTAAAGACAGGATTTCCGAAGGGTATCAGTTTAAAGATATTTTAGGAAGTTATATTAGCAAATTGTAAGAAAAAAATTAACCGCAAGGAACGCAAAGAAAATAATTCTTTGTATTAAAAAAAAATAATGAACGCAAAGCTTTGCGAACTTTGCGTAATCCTTAGCGATCCTTGCGGTTAAAATTATGTTTTTAGGGTTAAAAAATCTCTAATGAAGAAACATAGCAATCACAATTTCCAAAAAGATAAGAATAATTACAATCCATTCCAGACGAGAACTTTCTCTTACGTTCAAAACATCTGTAAATAGTTTCAGATTATCTTCAACAATGTCAAGACGATAATCCAAATCTTTAAAACGCGGATTAATGTCGAAATTGGCTTTCAGATGCCTGTTCAATAAGTCAAGTTCTTCGTTGTCCCAGACTAAATTTGGGTCATCTAGGATGTAAAGATTATCAACAATACTGTTTTTTACATTCAGCACTTTTCCAATGTATTTGAGTAAATTGACTTTGGAAATGCTGAGTTTTCCTTTCTTTTCTAATTCTAAAATATATGCTCTGGACGAACTGATAAGTTCATTCGTAAGTTCTTCATAATAATCCAAAGCCACAGATTGACCAATGTTGAGCATGATAATTCTCAATACAGAAGGATTTATGTAAGGGACTAAAACATAGTCGTTTTTAATAATGACTTTCGAAATATTGGGATCAATTTCTATTTTATATTCTTCCGAAAGATCTAGATCTACACTTGTAACAGCATAATTTTTAACAAAATCAATCAATTCCTTTTTTTCTGAAGCTGAATAATTGGCTAAAACAATAACTCCATAATCGAATATATAGAGATATCTCTTTTTATTATTTAGGGTATAAAAAATTTCAGAGGGAGAGCTTGAATGTGGTTCTGAACCAAATTCAGTACGTAGTTTTTTAATATTAAAGGACTCAGCAATTTGGATAGCTTCGATTTTAATAGAATTTGCACCTAGCATATCTTTGGTTTTTGGATAAAATCATTTGTTTTCAGATGGAAGTTGGCAGATTCCAGATAGCAGTTTAAATTCTGCAATCTTAAGTCTGCTATCTGATCATCTGATTATAAATACAGTTTTTCTAAAATCTTAGCCGCCTCATTATCTGAATTTGCTGAAAAGCCTGAAACAAAAACTCCTTTTTTACCTGAAAGGGAAGTGATTCCATACACAATGGATTCTTCATCAGGGTCACTATTTCCTTCATAGCGATAAATGTGTTCAACGGAGTAATCCTCTGGATTTGCTATAATAAATTCGTAATCAAGATTAAAATCATCTATGAATCCTTTTTCTTTCAAATCTTCTAAGGCTTCTAAAACGGTCGTATAATGATAAGTTGGTTTCATGATAGTATAATTTTAAAGTTGTAAATCTAAAGTTAACTATTTTAATTTTAAGTTATTATAAAATGATTGTTAAAGTAAAAAATGGAATTCTTGACTGGGCCTGATTAATATTGTAGATTTGCACCGCAGACCGCCTTATCGTCGTTCCGATTTATCGGGAGGGAGGAAAGTCCGGACACCATAGAGAAGCATAGCGGGTAACACCCGTCGGTTCTGAGCAATCAGAATTAGGACAAGTGCAACAGAAAGTATGTACAGGTAATGCTGTAGTGAAACCAGGTAAACTCTATGCGGTGAAATATCAAGTATATCAGCATTTAAGGGTTTCTCGTCCGTTGCTGAAGGGTAGATAGCTTGAGTTCCGTAGTAATGCGGAATCTAGATAAATGATAAGGTATCGTCTTGTTTTTAGAAACGAGAGGAGAACAGAATCCGGCTTATAGGTCTGCTTTTTTAATAATTTCTTCTTCCCATGAATAGTAATAGTTCTGTTAGGCTTGGTTAATAAAGGCTAATGCATTTAAATAATACTAATTCATATTTTTCTCATCTGATTTAAAATAAAAAACGATCTTGTTACTTCTTTTTGTTTCATTGAATATTTTAAAAATATATTTCTTACGATTTAGCTGTTTTTTGCTAAATTTTTCAAAAAAAAGATTAAATTTGAAACAAATACTATTGATTTTGTGTTAAAACTAATATTTGAGAAGCATTAAAACAGCTAAGAATTTGTTTAACACAAAATAAGGTATTCCTGATTTATAGTAATCAATTTTTAAAACCATCATTAAATGAAAAACTATTCTATTGTAGGTTTGGCGCTTTTATTAGCTGTAACTTCCTGTCAAAAAAATGAGAATCTGAGTTCAGGTATTGTCCTAAAAAACATGGATACCTTGGTAAAACCGGGAGATGATTTCAACAAATTTGTAAGTGGAACTTGGGAAAAAAATACTAAAATTCCAGCTGATAAAGCTTCGTATGGAGCTTTTGATATGCTTTATGATCAATCGCAAAAAGATGTAAAAGCGATTATAGAAGAAGCGGCAAAAGGAAACAATGCTCAAGGAAGTGATGAACAAAAAATAGGAGACTATTATGCGTCATTCATCGATAGAAAAACACGTGATGGCAAGGGAGTTACTCCTATTCAGCCTGAATTTAGCAAAATAGATGGGATCAAAAATTATACCGACTTAGCGGCTTATTTTGGATACGCAAATCGTTTAGGAACGAATCCTCCATTTGATATTTCTGTTTTAAGTGATTTTAAAGATCCTACAAAATACTCAGCGATTACTTGGCAAAATGGTTTAGGATTGCCTGACAGGGATTATTATACTTCTACTGATGCTAAAATGATTGAAATACGAACCAAATATGTAGCACACATTGAAGCTATGTTAAAATTGGCTGGAATTGATAATCCTACTGAGAAAGCAAAAACAATCATGTCTCTTGAAACTACTTTGGCTTCTGTCCAAATGAAAAAAGAAGATACTCGTGATATGGTTAAATTATATAATCCATACAAAGTAGCGGATTTAAAAACTTTAATGCCAGATTTCGACTGGTCAGCGATGCTGAAAGCATCTGGTTTCGATAAAGAAACTAAATTAATCGTAACCCAAGTAGAATACACCAAAAAATTAAATAATATTATTAAATCTACTCCAATAGATACTTGGAAGATCTTTCTTAAATGGGGAATAATAAATGATTCTGCTACAAGTTTAACTACTGCTTTAGATAATCAAAACTTTGATTTTTTTGGTAAAACTATGAATGGTACAGAAAAGCAACAAGAAGATTGGAAGCGTGCAGTTACTAGAGTAAACGGAGGATTAGGTGAAATCGTTGGGAAAGTATATGTTAAAAAACATTTTTCCCCTGAAGCCAAAGAAAAAATGACAGGTTTAGTCAAAAATTTATTGAATGCCTATGCCGAAAGTATTAAAAAATTAGATTGGATGAGTGAAACTACGAAGAAAGAAGCTCTTAAAAAAGTAGATAAATTCATGATTAAAATAGGGTATCCGGATACATGGAGAGATTATTCTAAACTTAGCATCGATAAAAATGATTTATACGGAAATACCAGAAGAGCGACTGCTTTCGAATACCAACGCAATCTGGATAAATTAGGAAAACCAGTTGATAGAAAGGAATGGGAGATGAATCCACAAACGGTTAACGCTTATTATAATCCTATGCTAAACGAAATTGTATTTCCTGCAGCTATTCTACAACCGCCATTTTTTGATATGAATGCAGATGACGCTGTTAATTATGGTGGAATTGGAGCTGTAATTGGACACGAAATAGGTCATGGTTTTGATGATCAAGGAAGTACTTTTGATGGTGATGGGGTAATGAAAAATTGGTGGACTCCTGCTGATTTGAAGGCTTTCAAAGCTAAAACGAATGCATTGATACAACAATACAATTCATTTAAAGTATTTCCAGATTTAAATGTAAATGGTGCCTTTACACTTGGTGAAAATATAGGAGATTTAGGTGGATTAAGCATTGCAATTAAAGCTTACAAAACATCTTTAAATGGGAAAGAAGCTCCTGTCTTGGATGGTTATACGGGGATTCAGCGAGTATTTATTGGTTGGGGGCAAGTTTGGGCAAGTAAAAGCAGAGAAAAAGCGTTGCGTAATCAGATAGCAACCGACCCTCATTCTCCAGACGAATTTAGAGCGAATGGAGTATTAGGTAATATTCCTGAATTCTATGAGGCATTTAATGTAAAACCAACTGACAAATTATATATTGCTCCAGATAAAAGAGTGAAAATTTGGTAAACTTTAAAAGACATAAGAAAAACGACTCATTGATAACTTTGAGTCGTTTTTTTTTTTTTTTTTTTTTTTTTGTCCCATCCTGAAATAATGACATGCAAAAAAAATAACTATCAAAAAACAGTTGTATAGTTGATTTAGGATTAAAAATTATATTTGTATAGTCGTATCAGGATTTATTTCTTCTATAATATTTCGTCTATCGCAATTCGTATATTGTAATTCCCAACTACTACAAAAAATAAGTATATTTGTTTTCCAAAAAAAAAATACTTCACAGTGTCTCAAATAAATAAATTAAAAATATTCAACGATCCAATTTACGGATTCATTACCATACCTAATCCTTTAATCTACGATTTAGTTCAGCATCCTTTTTTTCAACGTTTGAGGCGCATATCACAAATGGGATTGTCTTATTTAGTGTATCCGGGAGCCAATCATACCCGTTTTCATCATGCTTTAGGTTGTATGCATTTGATGCAAAAAGCTGTAGAAGTTTTACGATTTAAAGATGTAAGTATAAGTATTGAGGAAGAAAATGCGTTATATATAGCTATTTTGCTGCATGACATAGGTCATGGTCCTTTTTCTCATGCAATGGAAAGCAGTATTGTGGAGGATGTGCATCATGAACAGATTTCATTATTATTGATGAATCAGCTGAATATTGAATTTAATGGTCAACTGAGTTTAGCAATTCAGGTGTTCAAAGGGGAGTATCATCGAAAATTCATGTTGCAATTGATATCGAGCCAGTTAGATATGGATCGTATGGACTATCTGAAAAGAGATAGCTTTTATTCTGGCGTTTCGGAAGGGAATGTCAATTCTGAGCGATTAATTCAGATGATGAATGTGGTAGATGATATTTTAGTTATTGAAGAAAAAGGGATATACTCTGTCGAAAAGTTTTTGATGTCGCGTAGATTGATGTATTGGCAAGTGTATTTGCACAAAACGAGTTTAGTTGCGGAATTAATTTTGACTAAAGTTTTAAAACGCGCCAAAGAATTGACAGAAAGAGGTGTTGTTTTACCTTGCAGTGCCCCTTTGTTATTTTTCATGCAAAATAAAGTAACCTTAGAAACGTTTGATCAAAAGACATTGAAATTATTTAGTAAACTGGATGATTTTGATATTATAAGTGCTTTAAAAGCCTGGGAAAGTAATGAGGATTTTATTCTTTCTTCATTGAGTAAAATGATCATTAATAGAGATTTATTAAAAATAAAGTTAACCAATGATAAAGTTTCGTTAGAAGAATTACAGGCACAAAAGGAACGTTTTTCTATTCAAAATAAAATCTCACTGGCAGAAACAAATTATTTCATTTTCAAAGGAAAAATAAAAAGTCAGGCATACAGTAAAGTAGCTGAACCCATACGAATACTGAATAAAGACACTACAATTGAAGATGTTGTAGAGGCTTCTGACCAATTGAATTTGAAGTCGTTATCAAGATTAGTGACGAAGTATTATATATGTTTTCCAAAACAACTGCTTTAAAATTAACATTTAAAATCTATTTTTTATATTTTTGTCGCGATGAATCATACCAATCTATTTTTATCATATATAATGAGAACTCACTTTAGTCTGTTCCATCTTATACCGTATAAAAATACAATATAATAAGATGAAATTTACAGCTGAACAAATAGCAGGGATATTAGAAGGAGATATTGTAGGAAATGCCAATATTGAAGTGTCCCGCTTATCTAAAATTGAAGAGGGAACAGAAGGCTCGCTTACTTTTTTATCCAATCCAAAATATACCAACTTTATATACACTACAAAGGCTTCAATTACAATAGTTAATAATACTTTTGAGCCGGAATCTCCTATAGCCACTACGCTTATTAAGGTCGCTGATGCTTACAAAGCTTTTTCTAAATTGTTAGAGTTTTATAATCAAGTGAAATTAAATAAAAACGGTATTGAAAGTCCTTCTTTTATTTCTGAAAGTGCTACTTATGGTGAAAATCTATACTTAGGAAGCTTTGGATATATAGGGGACAATGTAAGATTAGGAGATAATGTAAAGGTATATCCCGGAAGTTTTATAGGGGACAATGTAAATATTGGTCATAATGTGATTATTTTTGCTGGCGCCAAAATATATTCTGAAACCGTAATTGGCAATAATTGTACGATTCATTCTGGAGCTGTAATTGGAGCTGATGGTTTTGGTTATGCGCCGAATGAAGATGGTACTTATGATAAAATTCCACAAATCGGTAATGTAGTTATTGAAGACAATGTTGATATCGGAGCCAATTCGACTATCGATAGAGCTACATTAGGTTCAACAGTTATAAAAGCAGGAGTAAAAATTGACAATCAGGTTCAAATTGCTCATAATGTTGAAATTGGTAAAAACACAGTGGTTGCGGCTCAAACAGGAATTGCGGGTTCTTCCAAATTAGGAGAAAACTGCATGATAGGAGGGCAGGTAGGTATTGTAGGTCATTTAACGATTGGTAATAATGTACGTATTCAGGCGCAGTCTGGTGTGGCACGAAATATAAAAGATGACGAAGTACTTCAGGGAAGTCCAACTTTTGGATATTCTGATTTTAGTAAATCGTATGTTCATTTTAAGAATTTACCAAAAATGGCAAAAGAAATAGAAGAGTTAAAAAAACAAATATTAAACCAAAAAAATGAAAACAATGGTTAAACAGAAGACCATCAAAACAGAAATTTCGTTAACGGGAGTTGGATTGCATACTGGTAAAGAAGTTAAAATGACTTTTAAACCTGCTCCAGTAAATAATGGCTTTACTTTTGTTCGTGTTGATCTAGAAGGTCATCCTGTTATTGAAGCTGATGCTAATTATGTAGTTAATACACAACGTGGTACTAATCTAGAAAAATTAGGTGTTAAAATTCAAACTCCTGAACATGTTTTGGCAGCCTTGATGGGTTCTGATTTAGATAATGTTATTATTGAATTGAATGCTTCTGAGCTTCCGATTATGGATGGTTCTTCAAAGTTTTTCGTAGAAGCTATTGAAGAAGCTGGTATTGAAGAGCAAGAGTTGAATCGTAACGTATATGTTGTAAAAGAAGTTATTTCTTATACTGATGAGGCTTCCGGAAGTGAAATCATGGTTATGCCAAGTGATCATTATAGTGTAACCACTATGGTTGATTTTGGAACAAAAATATTAGGAACTCAAAATGCTAATTTAAAGTCTCTTTCTGATTTTAAAAATGAAATATCTAATGCTAGAACATTCAGTTTTTTACATGAATTAGAAGCATTGTTAGAAAATGGTTTAATTAAAGGTGGTGATTTAAATAATGCTATCGTATATGTAGATAAAGATATTTCTGAATCTACTATGGAAAGCTTAAAGAAAGCTTTCGGTAAAGATGAAATCACTGTTAAACCTAATGGTATTTTAGATAATCTTACTTTGCATTATCCAAATGAAGCAGCAAGACACAAATTATTAGATGTAATTGGTGACTTAGCTTTAATTGGAACTAAAATTCAAGGAAAAATTATTGCTAATAAACCAGGACATTTTGTAAACACGCAGTTTGCTAAAAAAATGTCAAAAATCATCAAAAGTGAACAAAGAAATTATGTTCCTACCTATGATTTGAATCAAGAACCATTAATGGATATTCATAAAATTATGGCGATGTTGCCACATAGACCTCCATTCTTGTTGATTGATAGAATAATTGAAATGTCTGATAGTCATGTAGTAGGGATGAAAAATGTAACAATGAATGAAAGTTTCTTCGTTGGACATTTTCCTAACGCACCTGTAATGCCTGGGGTTCTTATTGTTGAAGCTATGGCGCAAACAGGAGGTATCTTAGTTTTAAGTACAGTTCCAGATCCAGAAAATTACTTGACTTTTTTTATGAAAATTGATAATGTAAAATTCAAACAAAAAGTATTACCAGGTGATACACTTGTTTTCAAATGTGATTTGATCACTCCAATTCGTAGAGGTATTTGTCACATGCAAGCCAACGCTTATGCAAATGGGCGATTAGTTGCTCAGGCTGAGTTAATGGCACAAATTGCAAGAAAACAATAAAATAGAGATTAAATCTTTTTAAAAAGTTTTAATCGTATTAACTAATTTAAAAAATAATAGATGAATCAACCGTTAGCATACGTTCATCCAGGTGCGAAAATAGCAAAGAATGTTGTTATTGAGCCTTTTACAACCATACATAATAATGTTGTCATCGGAGATGGAACTTGGATAGGTTCTAATGTGACTATAATGGAAGGGGCACGAATTGGAAAAAACTGTAATATTTTTCCAGGAGCAGTAATTGCAGCCGTTCCTCAAGATTTAAAATTTGGAGGAGAAGATTCTCTTGCCATTATTGGAGACAACTGTACTATAAGAGAGTGTGTTACAATCAATAGAGGTACTATCGCTTCAGGTCAGACTACTATTGGAAATAATTGTCTAATTATGGCTGCGGCTCATATCGCACACGATTGTCACGTAGGCGATAACGCAATCATCGTAAACGGTGTTTTATTAGGAGGTCATGTGACTATTGGGAATTATGCAGTTATCGGAGGATTATCTGCTGTACATCAGTTTATTAGTGTTGGGGATCATGCCATGATTTCTGGAGGTTCTTTGTTAAGAAAAGACGTTCCTCCTTATACTAAAGCTGCAAAAGAACCATTGTCTTATGTTGGTATCAATTCAATTGGTTTAAGAAGAAGAGGATTTACAACTGAGAAAATCAGAGAAATACAGGACATATATAGAATCCTTTATCAAAAAAATTACAATACAACCCAAGCAATCGGAATCATTGAAGCCGAAATGGAAGCTACAACAGAACGTGATGAAATATTAGATTTTATTCGAAATTCATCTCGTGGTGTTATGAAAGGATATACCGGAAATTATTAATAAGAAAGGGTTAATCGTTTAATTGTTTATTTGTATAATCGAAAAGCAGATAAACAATTAAGCGATTAAGCAAATAAACGATTAAACAAATAAATAAAAAAAAATGGCATCTACATCAGACATTAAAAACGGGCTTTGTATTAAGCACAACCACGATATTTATAAAATCATTGAATTTCTTCATGTGAAACCTGGAAAAGGACCTGCATTTGTTAGAACTAAATTAAAATCTTTGACAAACGGAAAAGTTTTAGATAACACATTTTCTGCAGGACACAAAATTGATACTGTTCGTGTTGAAACACATACTTTTCAGTTTTTATATCCAGAAGGAAATGATTTTCATTTTATGAACGCTGAAACTTTTGAACAAATTACATTAAACAGAAATGTATTAGATTCTCCAGATTTGTTGAAAGAAGGTGAAAACGTAATGATTCAAATCAATACAGAAACAGATTTACCATTATCTGTTGATATGGCTCCATCAGTAATTCTACAAGTAACTTATGCTGAACCAGGAGTAAAAGGAAATACGGCTACAAATGCTACAAAACCAGCAACTGTTGAAACTGGAGCTACTGTAAATGTTCCTTTGTTTATAAATGAAGGAGATAAAATTAAAATTGATACTGCTACAGGCTCTTACATGGAGCGAGTAAAAGAGTAATTGATTAAATAAATGAGATAATCTTAGGGTTATCTCATTTTTTAATTTCCACATTTTCCAATTATAATTATGAAATTCCCAAAAGTTTATTCTCTACAACATATTGCAAATTTGCTTCAATGTGAGTTTGTGGGCGAAGAGTCATTTCCGGTTTGTGGTATGAATGAAATTCATGTCGTAGAACCAGGAGATATTGTTTTTGTAGATCATCCAAAATATTACGATAAAGCATTAAATTCAGCTGCTACTATTGTTTTAATTAATAAAAAAGTAGCATGTCCGGAAGGAAAAGCGTTATTGATTTCTGATGATCCGTTTAGAGATTTTAATGTTTTAACTAGATTTTTCAAGCCATTTGAACAGGCAAACGCTTCGGTTTCGCCTTCGGCAAAAATTGGAAAAGGAACGGTTATTCAGCCCAATGCTTTTGTTGGAAATAATGTTGTTATTGGAGAAAATTGTACCATACATGCTAATGTTACGATTTATGATCATACGGTTATTGGTAATAATGTAATCATTCATTCAGGTACTGTTCTTGGAGCTGATGCTTTTTATTATAAAAAAAGGCCAGAAGGTTATGATCAATTGTTATCAGGCGGTAGAGTGGTAATAAAAGATAATGTTGGTATCGGAGCACTTTGTACTATTGATAAAGGAGTTACAGGCGATACTACTATTGGAGAAGGATCAAAACTCGACAATCAGGTTCATGTTGGACATGATACTGTTATTGGTAAAAAATGCTTGATTGCTTCTCAAACAGGTATTGCAGGTTGTGTTATTATTGAAGATGAAGTTACAATTTGGGGACAAGTTGGAACGACAAGCGGTATAACCATTGGTGCCAAAGCTGTAATTATGGGACAAACAGGTGTGACAAAATCTATAGAAGGAGGAAAAAGCTATTTTGGAACTCCAATTCAAGAATCTAGAGAAAAATTAAAACAATTAGCAAATATTAAGAAGATTCCTGAAATTTTAAATAAATTAAAATAATTAATTATGTCTGCTAAAGAAATTGTAAAAAGTTTTTATAAATCAGATGCCTACATTAATACTGAGGTAATGAAAGAGTATTTGCATCCTGAATTTGTTTTGGAATGGAATAGCACCAAAGGATTTATTCAAATGGATTATGAAGGGCTAATGAAATTGACTTACGATATCAGTAGGGCTTATGTAAGAACAAAAGCAAGAATTAGTCATATTATAGAAGAGGGAAATATGGTTTCGGTTCGTTTTTCCCGTTATGCAAAAACAATAGAAAATCCTAGGGAAGAAATGTTTTTAGCCCACGTGATGATTATATGGGAAATAAAAGATAACAAATTATATAGAGGATATAAGATGAGTCAAGTTTAGTGATTATTTTTTAATATAAAAAAGCATAAAATAATTACAAATACCTTACTTTTGCGAAACTATTTTAAAAACTACATAAAAAATATATCATGAGTGTTTTAGTTAATAAAGATTCAAAAATAATTGTTCAAGGATTTACAGGTAGCGAAGGAACATTCCATGCTTCTCAAATGATTGAATACGGTACAAATGTTGTTGGTGGTGTTACTCCAGGAAAAGGAGGATCTACACATTTGGACTTACCAGTTTTCAACACAGTAAAAGATGCTGTTGTAGAAGCTGGAGCAGATACATCAATTATTTTTGTACCACCAGCTTTTGCTGCTGATGCTATTATGGAAGCTGCTGATGCAGGAATAAAAGTGATCATTGCAATTACTGAAGGAATTCCAGTTGCTGATATGATTAAAGCTAACAGTTATGTTAAAGAAAGAAAAGCTAGATTAATTGGTCCTAACTGCCCAGGTGTTATCACTCCAGGTGAAGCTAAAGTTGGTATTATGCCAGGTTTTGTTTTCAAAAAAGGAACTGTAGGTATCGTTTCTAAATCAGGAACTTTAACTTATGAAGCTGCTGACCAAGTAGTAAAACAAGGATTAGGAATCACAACTGCTATTGGTATTGGTGGAGATCCAATTATTGGAACTACTACTAAAGAAGCTGTAGAATTATTGATGAATGATCCAGAAACTGAAGTAATCATTATGATTGGTGAAATTGGAGGTCAATTAGAAGCTGATGCTGCTAAATGGATCAAAGCTGATGGTAACCGTAAACCTGTAATTGGTTTTATCGCTGGAGAAACTGCTCCTGCTGGTAGAACAATGGGACATGCTGGTGCGATCGTTGGAGGTTCTGATGATACTGCTGCTGCCAAAAAACAAATCATGAGAGACAACGGAATCCACGTTGTAGATTCTCCTGCTGAAATTGGTAAAAAAGTAAAAGAAGTACTTGGATAATTTCCAAATATTTAAAATAACAAATTCCAAAAAAGCCTCAATATTTGTTGAGGCTTTTTTACATTTTTAAAATGTTTGGAATTAATTAAAAACTTAGCAACTTAGCTTTTTAAAGTCTTAGAAGCTAAAAAAAACAAATATAATATGTACAAAGAATTAGAAAAGTTTACAGTAAATGGAAGTTTTACGTTTACACAAGAAGATAGTTTAGAAGCTGTTTGTAATGCTTCTGAAACAGGAAGTGGTGTTTTTGTTGTATATGCAATCGAAAATGATTCAAAAGAATTAATCATGGTGGGTTCAACGGGAACAGTACAAAATGATGGAACTTTGAAAAGTAAAAATGGTGGACTTTATGATAAAATTGTAAACGGTCATCAATTTGCCAAAACAGGAAGAAAATACTCTTGGCCTGCACAAATGAAAAAAGAGAATATCAATGCATTAGAAGTTTTATGGTTTGAAACTTTTAATGATTCAAACAAAGCAATCCCAACTAGTGTTGAAGGGCAGGTTTTACAAAGCTTTTTAGACGAAAAAGGTAAATTGCCAAGATGGAATGTTGCTTTTTAAGATTTTCTTAAAGGTTAATAGACAAAAAAGCTTCACAGCAATGTGAAGCTTTTTTTGTACTTATTTTTTGCCACAGATTAGATGGATTAATCTGTGAGAATCATTTTAATGTGGGTTTAGAGTTTTATTTTTCTTTAAAATCAACAGAGAGCGAATTTACACAATAACGCTGACCGGTTTTTGTTGGGCCATCATCAAAAACATGTCCAAGATGACCTCCGCAATTAGCACAAACAATTTCTGTGCGTTTCATTCCATGGGTTGAGTCTAATAGGTAAGATACTTTTCCAGGTATTGATTCATCAAATGAAGGCCAACCACAATGACCATCAAATTTGGAGTTACTTTCAAATAATGGAGTACCACAACCTCCACAACAATAAACACCATTTTCAAAATGCAAATTGTATTTTCCGGTATGAGGATATTCGGTTCCTTTTTGGCGTAGAATTCTATAACGCTCTGATCCCAATTCTTCCTCCCATTCTTTTTCTGATTTTACAAAAGGATAATTCATAATTGCTAATTTTTTATAAAATTAATTATTTTTTGAATCACTTCGTTATCAGCCAAAATCTTTCTGTGCCCTAATTGTTCAGTTACCATTAATTCGCCATTTTTTAAGTGATTATAAATGTTGATTCCTGCTTTAACAGGTACTTCAGGATCTTGTTTGTCGTGTATAACTAGAGTTGGGATTAAGGTTGTAGCTGCTGCTTTATAAGCACTGTAATCGTCCATTTTTCCTCCGTATTTTTTCTCAAATAGTTCACATAAACGAATGCTTATAATAGGTTTGAGACCTAATTTGGCAACAAAATCATCAGTGATATCTTGTACAACATCTCCGCTACCAATAATGATAGCTTTATCTACTTTGAGTCCTTCTTTGATGGCATTCAAAACAGACATGCCTCCTAAAGAATGTCCAATAGCAATTTCGAAAGGGCCAAATTGTTTTTCTATTTCAATAATGGAAGCAATAAAATCAACCATGATAGTTGAATTTCCCGGAGATTTTCCATGTGCCGGAGCATCAAAACTGATAGTTTCATATCCTAAATGAGTCAATTCCTTTGCGATTTTACACAATTGAGTTCCTCTTCCTGACCATCCGTGAACTAAAAGGGCTTTTTTATTGCTTTTACCGTATTGATATACATTTACTTGTCTATTTATCGATGGAATTGTGATCATTTGCTGAACGCTGTTTTGATCCATCTCCATTTCACGTTTCGGGATTTTGTGTTTTATGGGAGTTGTAAACAATTTTGCGGCATAGACTGTTACCCACTTTTCAGAAAGGAAAGCAATAAACTTACTAGACAGGACTATAAATTTGGGAATTTCTAAAGGCTTAATATGTTTTGATATGTTTTTTGTCATATTAATAAAATTATATGAAGGCTTTAAATGTTGACTTTTTTTAACTATTTTTAGAAAAGACAAAAGTACTATAAATTTAATGTTAATTTAATTTAGTATTGGGCTATATAATTACCAAATTTTTAAATTTTGGATATTATTTGAATAGTATAAAAGAATAATCATTTTAAAGAATATTAAACAAATTTATTCATGGAAATACTTCATGTGGGAGCAGAGTGTTATCCTGTAGCAAAAGTGGGGGGATTGGCTGATGTACTTGGAGCGCTGCCTAAATATCAAAACAATGCAGATAATCAGATCAGCGTTGTTATACCATGTTATCAAACAGCTTTTAGATTAGATAATGATTTTGAATGTGTACATTTTGGGAAATTAAAATTAGGAACCTTTAATTTTCCTTATAATGTGCAGAAGTTAATGTCGGATAAATTAGGCTTCAGTCTTTATTTAATAGAAATACCTGAGCTTTTTGATCGACCAAATATTTACAACTATAGAGATGATATCGAACGTTTTGTTTCTTTTCAAATAGCCACTTTAGATTGGATTTCTGAGCAAAGTGCTATTCCAGATATCATACATTGTCACGATCATCATACAGGTTTGATTCCTTTTATGATAAAATATTGTAAAAAGTATGTGAAGTTAAAGGATGTTCCAACAGTTATTACCATTCATAATGGGTTGTACCAAGGGATTTTTCCTTTTACTAAATTGTATTATTTGCCAGAATTTGATTTGATTAATATAAAAGAGTTAGAATGGGGAAATAGTATTAATTCATTGGCTGCTGCTATAAAATGTTCAGACCAAATTACTACGGTTTCGCCAAGTTATTTGATAGAAATAAATTATTCGGATAATGGTCTTGAGTCTTTATTTCAAAAGGTTCGCCACAAATCCAAAGGGATCCTTAACGGAATTGACAATTATGTTTGGAATCCAAATGAAGACCCAATGATAGAAGCAAATTATTCTGTTGCGAATAGTTGCGAAGGGAAGCAAAAAAACAAGGAATTGTTGTGTTCCCGTTTCAATATGGATCCAACAAAACCGCTTTTTAGTTTTATTGGACGATTATATAAAGAAAAAGGAGCTGATTTACTTCCCAAAGTTATAATATCCGCTTTGTCAACGTTTAAAAATGAAATTAATATATTAACTTTAGGATATGGAGATATTGAAATAGAAAGTCAGCTGCAACAATTACTTGCTGTCTATCCGATGAATTATCATGTACATATAGGTTATGACGAAAAATTAGCACATCAGACGTATGCTAGTTCAGATTTTATATTGATTCCTTCCCGGGTAGAACCTTGTGGATTAAATCAAATGTATGCGATGCGTTATGGGACAATTCCGATTGTTAGAAGAACAGGAGGGTTAAAAGATACAATTATTGATTTTGAAGACAACGGAAACGGCATTTGTCATGATCAAGCCACTGTTGAAGATATTAGTGATGCTATCCAAAGGGGAGTCAATTTATATCATGATAAAGAAAGAATCAGTCAAATTAGTGAAAAAGGCATGAAAACAGACCATTCTTGGGAATATGTAAGCCAGGAATATATTGAATTGTATAATTTAATTATTGTAAAAAGACATGAAAGCTAAAAAGAAAAATGTTATCTCTATTATTTTGGGAGGTGGTCAGGGCTCGAGATTATATCCGCTTACCGCAAAAAGATCAAAACCTGCTGTGCCGATAGGAGGAAAGTATAGATTGGTCGATATCCCGATATCCAATTGTTTAAATTCTGGTGTCCATAAAATGTTTGTATTGACGCAATTCAATTCAGCTTCGTTAAATGCTCACATTAAGAATACGTATAATTTTAGTATTTTCAGTCAGTCATTCGTTGATATTTTGGCTGCAGAACAAACTCCAGACAATCCAACTTGGTTTCAAGGGACTGCAGATGCTGTAAGACAATGTATGCCCCATTTTTTGAATCATGAATTTGATTATGCCTTAATTCTTTCCGGAGATCAATTATATCAAATGGATTTTGATGAAATGTTGGAAGCTCATATTGAAGCCCAAGCTGATATTTCGATTGCGACATTGCCTGTAAACGACAAAGACGCTCCTGAATTTGGAATATTGAAAACGGATTCGGAAAGTCGCATAGTTTCTTTCATAGAAAAACCAGCCAAGGAATTGTTATCTGAATGGAAATCAGAGGTAAGCGATGAAATGAAAATTCTTGGTAAACACTATTTGGCTTCTATGGGGATTTATATTTTCAATAGAAAATTATTGATAGAGTTGATGTCAAATCCAGATACAAAAGATTTTGGAAAGGAAATCATTCCGCAAGCAGTTTCAAATAAAAAGTTATTGAGTTATCAATATGAGGGGTATTGGACAGATATTGGAAACATTGATTCTTTTTTTGAAGCGAATATTGGATTAACGGATGATTTACCGCAGTTCAATTTGTTTGATAATAATAATAAAGTTTACACAAGACCCCGTTTATTGTCTCCTTCTAAATTCCATAAAACGATGGTCGATAAATCAGTTATCTCAGAGGGCTGTATTCTTCGGGCTAAAGAGATTACTAAATCAGTCATTGGTAATAGATCACGAATAGGGGAGAATACTGTAATTCAGAACACCTATGTGATGGGTAATGATTTTTACCAAAATATTGATGATATCAAAGAAGATAATATAAAAGGGATTCCTTTAATTGGAATTGGAGAAAAATGTTTTATCGACAATGCCATTGTGGACAAAAACTGCAGGATTGGTAATGATGTGTATATAAAAGGTGGAAAGCATTTGGCAGATACTGTTAACGATTTATATTGTATAAAAGAAGGAATTGTAGTTATTAGAAAAGGGGCAATAATTCCAGACAATTATACTATCAAATAAACTACTTAATAATTAAAGTTAGTAACTATTACACCAAAATGAATTGCCCATTTATTGTGCTTTCAATTTGGTGTAATTAGTAATAATAAGCTTGTAACAAAATCCTTTTGTAAGATATCTTTTTTTGAAAATTTCAGCTTTAATAAAATTTTAATTCACTAAATTTCATATTCAATTTAACTTATATTATGCAGAATCAAACACGTATCATTATAGAAAATGTTTTGCCACAACTCAATAGTGGTAGTTTTGCAATCAAAAGAATTGTGGGGCAAAAAGTTGTTGTAACCGCTAATGTTTTTTCGGATGGACATGATGTGATTGAATGTTGTGTAAAATTCAAACACGAACATGAAGAAAACTGGCAAGAAGTACGAATGACTCACATTCAAAATGATGAATGGATTGCCGAATTCAAAGTAGAAAAACAAGGAACATATATTTATTTTGTAGAAGGTTGGGTGGATTATGCTTTAAATTGGCAACACGGGACGGAAAGGAAAATAAACGATAATCAATATGTGAAATCCGAACTACTGGAAGGCGCCGAATATATTAAAGCGATTCAGCATTTGGTTGAGGGTTATGAAAACGATTATCTCAATAAATTACACTATTATTTTACAACAGAATCAGAATATGATAATGCTGTATATGAAGCAACATCAGAAGAATTACATCGAATTTTTAAAAAATATCCAGTTCGTTTCTTAGAAAACAAATCAATTGATTTGCAAATCTATGTGGATCGGAAAAAGGCTTTATTCAGTACTTGGTATGAGTTTTTTCCTCGTTCGGCTTCTCCTGAAGAAGGAAGACATGGAACTTTTAAAGATTGTATAAATTTACTGCCTAGAGTTGCCCAAATGGGTTTTGATACGCTTTATTTTCCGCCCATTCATCCAATTGGAGAAGTTAATAGAAAAGGTAAAAACAACGCTACAACTGCCGAATACGGTGATGTAGGTTCGCCTTGGGGAATTGGTTCTCATCACGGCGGTCACAAATCGACGCATCCTGAATTGGGATCAATAGACGATTTTAAAGAATTAGTACAAAAAGCTCAAGAATTAGGAATCGAAGTGGCTATGGATTATGCCTTGCAGGCGGCTCCGGATCACCCTTATGTGAAAGATTTTCCACAATGGTTCAAATGGAGACCTGACGGAACCGTTCAATATGCCGAAAATCCTCCTAAAAAATACCAAGATATTCAACCTATTTATTTTGAAACTTCCGATTGGAAAAACCTGTGGCAGGAATTACTCGATGTAGCTTTGTTTTGGATTGAAGAATGTAATATTAAAATCTTCAGAGTTGATAATCCACATACAAAACCCTTTTATTTCTGGGGTTGGTTAATTGCCGAAATAAAGAAAAAACACCCGGATGTATTGTTTTTAGCGGAAGCTTTTACTCGTCCAAAAATAATGAATGAATTGGCAAAACAAGGTTTCAGTCAATCTTATACTTATTTTACTTGGAGAAATACCAAACAAGAATTAACCGAATATGTTGAAGAATTAACCCAGACAGAACAGAAGGAATTCTACAGACCTAATTTCTGGCCAAATACACCAGATATCAATCCTTTTGCTTTGCAATATGGTAACGAGTCAGTGCATTTGCAAAAATATTTTCTAGCGGCAACTTTAAGTTCAAATGTTGGGATTTATGGGCCAATTTTCGAATACATGATCAGTACGCCAATGGCTCCTGGTAAAGAAGAATATTTAGATTCTGAGAAATACCAATATTATAAATGGGATTGGAGTATTCAAAATAAATTAATTGTAATTATCACTAAGATTAATGCTCTTAGAAAAGAACATTCTTCGTTGCAACAGACTAATAATATTGTTTTTTGCGATACGAATAATGATCAGGTAATGGCGTATTATAAATTTGACGATGACAAAGAAGATGAAACGCTAATGATTGTTAGTTTAGACAATCATAATAGTACTAATGCGATGGTGCGATTGCCATTAGATAAATTAGAAAAACAACACATTCAGGTTACTGACTTAATTACAGGAAACACCTATTTCTGGGACAAGGAATGGAATTATGTAGAGCTTTCTCCAGAATTACCTTTTCATCTTTTTAAAATTAATTAAATAAAGGTTTTGACAATTAGTTGATTATAATTTCACAAGAAAAACAAAACAAAAATGAACAAAGTACAAACCTATTCTCTTTTTACAGATTTTGATATTAATTTATTTAAAGCTGGTAAACATTTTAGACTTTACGAGAAACTTGGAGCTCATATTATAGAAGTGGATGGAGTCAAAGGAGTTTATTTTGCAGTTTGGGCTCCATCTGCAAGAACGGTTTCTGTTGTGGGAGATTTTAATTACTGGATTCAAGGAGAGCATCAATTACAAGTTCGTTGGGATTCTTCTGGAATTTGGGAAGGTTTCATTCCAGGAATCGAACAAGGGACAAGATATAAATATAAAATACAATCCAACAATGGCGGAATTATTACTGAAAAAGCAGATCCATTTGCTTTTTATTGTGAAAAGCCACCTCATACAGCTTCTATTATTTGGGATCTTGACTATAAATGGAAAGACAAAAAATGGATGGAAACCCGAAAAGAGCATAATGATTTAGATAAACCATATTCGGTCTATGAAGTTCATTTAGGCTCTTGGAAAAGAAAAGGGAAAGAAAATGGATTTTTAACCTATTTGGATTATGCCAATGATCTTGTAAAATATGTCAAAGAAACTGGTTTTACACACGTAGAATTCATGCCTGTCATGGAATATCCGTATGATCCTTCTTGGGGATACCAGTTGGTAGGCTATTTTGCGCCAACTTCTCGTTTTGGAAATCCTCAAGAGTTTATGGTTTTGGTAGATAAATTACATCAGGCTGGAATCGGAGTTATTCTGGATTGGGTTCCTTCACATTTTCCTGAAGATGCTCATGGTTTAGGATTTTTTGATGGTTCCAATTTATTTGAACATCCTGATCGTAGAAAAGGATATCATCCCGATTGGAAAAGTTTAGTTTTTAATTATGGGAGAAATGAAGTTCGTTCGTTTTTGATTAGTAATGCCCTTTTTTGGCTGCAACATTATCATATTGATGGACTTAGAGTTGATGCCGTTGCTTCGATGCTTTACTTGGATTATTCCAGAAATGAAGGGGAGTGGGAGCCAAATATTTACGGAGGCAGAGAAAACTTAGATACTATAAGTTTCTTAAAAGATTTCAACGAAGCGGTTTATGCTAATTATGAAGGAGTGCAAACCATTGCCGAAGAAAGCACTTCATTTCCGATGGTTTCCAGACCTACATTTGCAGGAGGATTAGGTTTTGGAATGAAATGGATGATGGGATGGATGCATGATACTTTAGAATACTTTCAAAAAGAAACAGTCTATAGAAAATACCATCAAAATGATTTGACGTTTTCTATGACTTATACTTATACTGAAAACTTTATGTTGCCGCTTTCTCATGATGAAGTGGTTTATGGGAAAAGATCTATCGCAGGAAGAATGCCTGGAGACGAATGGCAGAAATTTGCAAATTTGAGATTGCTTTACGGCTATATGTTTACACATCCAGGAACCAAATTATTATTTATGGGATCTGAATTTGGACAAAGTGGAGAATGGGATTTTCAAAATAGTCTAGATTGGCATTTGTTACAATATGACTTTCATAATGGAATTAAATTATTGATTACCGGTTTGAATAAATTATACAAAACTGAACCTGCTTTACATGAAAAACAATTCAGTCCAGAAGGTTTTGAATGGATCAACTATTCCGATCATGAAAATGCTGTGATGTCATATATTAGAAAAGGGAATAATTCTAAAGATGATTTAATAATCGTTCTTAATTTCACACAAGTAACGAGAGAGAATTATAGAATTGGTTTACCGAAAAAAGGAAAACTGGTAGAAATTTTCAATAGTGACGATGTTGATTTTGGAGGAAGCGGCATCAAAAACAATAAAAAAATAGCAATTGAAACGAGTCCGAACGATGGGAAAGAATACTCTGCCTCTATAACACTTCCGCCATTAGGAGTGGCTGTTTTTAAAATAGCATAAAACTCAGTTAAAAATCGTTTGTTGTTTTTGAATAAAAAATAAATATATTCGCGTAAAAAAAATCAAAATATGGCAGATTTAGAAAAAGGGAGTAAAAAATTATTAAACGCTTGGGTATTTTATGATTGGGCAAATTCAGTTTATCCGTTGGTCATTTCTTCGGCAATATTTCCAATTTTTTACGAATCTTTATTTTCTGACAGAAGTCATTATATTGAGGTTTTTGGAATGAGTTTAAAGAACTCAGCATTAATTAGTTTTGTTACTGCTGCTGCTTTTTTGATGGTAGCTATTTTTTCGCCTATATTATCGGGAATTGCCGATTATGTTGGGAATAAGAAAGCGTTCATGAAATTCTTTTGTTATATGGGAGCTTTCTCATGTATTGGTTTAAATTGGTTTAGTTTAGAAAATATTTATGCTGGCTTGTTCTTTTATTTTTTTGGTTTAATAGGTTTCTGGGGGAGTTTAGTTTTTTATAATTCGTATTTGCCTGATATAGCTTATCCTGAACAACAAGACTCAATAAGTGCCAAAGGCTATTCTTTGGGATATTTTGGAAGTGTTATTTTGTTAGTGGTAAATTTGGTAATGGTACTTGGAGCTGAAGATTCAGAAAAAATGGAAGCTATGAGACATTCCTTTGTTATGGTAGGAGTCTGGTGGATACTCTTCAGTCAATACACTTATTATTTTTTACCAAAAGGAAACAAAAATGAAGATCGAAAAGTATCTAAAGCTGTAGTTTTTAATGGTTTTAAAGAATTAAAAAAGGTTTGGAAGCTATTAGAAGCAAACATTCCTTTGAAAAGATATTTGCTGAGTTTCTTTGTTTATAGCATGGCTGTTCAAACAGTAATGCTTATTGCAACCTATTTTGGTTCACAAGAAATTAATTGGGAATCAGATAGTCAAAGTCAGACAGGGTTGATTATTTGTATATTATTAATTCAGTTAGTCGCTATATTAGGTGCTTTTTTAACTTCAAAAGCATCTGCTAAATTTGGAAATATCCCAACTCTTATTGTTATCAATTGCTTTTGGATTGTTCTTTGTTCTACAGCCTATTTTATTGTTACCCCGGTTCAATTTTATGTATTGGCAACATTAGTAGGACTTGTAATGGGGGGAATTCAAGCATTATCGCGTTCTACTTATTCGAAATTATTACCTGAAACAGAAGATACTGCTTCTTTTTTCAGTTTTTATGATGTTACTGAAAAAATTGGAATCGTAATCGGAATGAGTGTTTATGGAATTATTGATCAAAGTACTGGACCGAGATTTGCGATTGTGTTTTTGGCTACTTTTTTTATAATTGGAGTTATACTTTTGAATAGAGTTCCAAAGAATAAAGCGGTATCAAAATAAGAGAATAAATAATTTTTCTTTTGAAAAGTAAATGACTCTGCATCAAAAATGCAGAGTTTTTTTTTGCTATGAGTTTAATCAATGAAGTTTTTAATTGTAAAATCAAAGCAAACAAACAGTTTGGCTATTAAAACTATAGAAAGTATTTTTTTATCATTCAAAAGTGTTCCTTAACTTTTAATGGTTCAGAAGGCGTATTTTAAAATGTTGTTTATTAGTGTTTTGTGTTTTTTTCTTAAGAATAATGCGGTAAAATATGAGTTTTTGTTTTAAAAACTAATTAACTGTCTATATATTTGTGACGAAAATCTGTATGTTTAGAATACATATTTAACGAATTGATTTACTTTTTTAACTAACAATAAAAGAAAATTAATACAATTTTTTTATTAATTGTTAGTTATATAATCTTGTAAATTGCTTACCCCAAAATCTATTATTTATTAAAAATTAACAACCTATGAAAAAAATCTTTTTAGCATTTATGCTAATGACTGCTATGGTACAAGGACAATCAAAATTTAAGTATGATAAATTGTTTCTAGAAAGCGGAATCGGAATGGGAATTCCAATGTCTCAGATTTCACCTACTGATTCCAGTAACGGAAGTATTTCTTTAATTCATTTCCAAGGATCTCTACGATACATGTTCAATGAAAATTTTGGTCTAATGGGAAATTTGAATTATGATGAATTTAAAAACAGTTTAGATCAAAAAAGTGAACAAAAACTTCTTGGTTTAGAATTAGTTTACAACATTGGTAATGCTTTTAAATTGTATGGTGATGATGAGTCTTTTGGATTACTAATGCATGGAGGAGTAGGTGTAGGTGTAATGTCTAGTAAATTTAATATGAATGATAATATTGGAGCAATAACAGTTGGGTTGAAACCTATATTAGCATTAAACGATAAAGTTTCTCTTTTTGCAGATGTAACTTATAAGCAAATTCTAGAACAAGATGTTTATTATAATGGTTTTCAAACGACTTATCCAGATCCAGGTAAGTTTTCTAGTAGCCAAATTGGTTTAACTTTTGGTATAATTGCCTCTTTGGGCAAAAACAGTTCAAGTGCAGACTTTTTCCATCTTAGATAATGTAGTGAAACAAAAAAGAGAGTTTGAAATTGTATTTTCAAAAGGTATTTTCTTTTTATAAAAACTTTAAATTTCAAGTATTTTAATAAAAAAAGGGAACAAAGCTTAATTTTGTTCCCTTTTTTATTGATTTTGGATTATTAATAAAAGCTGTTTTTGGTCAAGATAAATTAGTTGTAGATTACATTTTAGAAATTTCGCCTGAACCGTTTACTTTGGTGTCCTTAGATTGTGGGTTTCCTTTGTATTCAATATCTCCTGAACCAGAAACTCTGGCGTATAAACTTTCACTACAATTAACTTTCATATCACCCGATCCAGAAACTGTTATATTTGCTTTTTTGGTTACTAAATTAACTGCATCTACATCGCCTGAACCAGAAATTTTAGAAGTGAAATTATCTGAATTTCCGCTAAAAACGGCATCTCCAGATCCGTTAAGAACGGCTTCAAAATTGGTTGCTTTGACGTTTAAAGTTAAATCTCCTGATCCAGATAGTCTAGCCTTGAAATTTGTGGAAGCAATAGGACTTTTTGTGCTTACATCACCAGAACCAGAAAGGGAAACCGAACTGATTTGTTCAAAAGGAACCGTCAATACGATTTTTTCTTTGGTATTTATACTTATGTTTTTTTGAGTAGAAATATTTAAAATATTGTCTTTCACCTCGACTTTGATGTAAGGCAATAAATTTTCTTCGCCTTTAATACTTATTTCGCCTTCCTTTCCAGATATCAATTCTACGTCAAAGAAACCAGAAATGCTGATCTCATCATAGCTTGTAGTAGTTCTTTTTTCAGCAACTACTTTTCCATTTCCTTTAACTTTTGTTCCTTGAGCATAGCTGATCGATGTAATAAACATAGCTCCTAAAATGATTAATTGAAGTGATTTTTTCATTTTTTACTTGATTTAAAATTTTTAATTGATTGGATGATCGAAACTATTTTTGGCTGTCATTTTTATACAATTTCACATTACCATAATCTGAGGTAACGGTAACTTTGTTTTCTCCTTTTTTCTTGTAAAAACCACTGATTTTTTTAGTGCTATTCGTCTCTTCTCTTGAATTTATACTTAATTCATTGTCATACTTGAAGTTGCCATATTTCACCGTAATATCAAAATCAAAGTTATAATTAGGCTGAAAACCAATATCTATTCCAGTATATCCAGCTGTAATTGAGGCATTATTCGCCTTAGGTTGAATGCTTTTGATTGAAATATTACTGTATTTAGCGTACAGTTTTAATTGATTAGTGATGGAGCCAACTTCTATTGTTAAATAATTTCCAATAGCATCCAATGAATTTACTTTTTCAATTTTTACACTTCCATACTTACTGGTATATTTCACATCATTGCCCTCTGTTATTTCTACATCAGAATAATCAGAAATCAAATCGATTTTGGCAACTCGTTCTATTTTTAGTCCAGAATATTTTGAAACTATATTACCGTTTTTTAAGGATTCAATAGTAGATCTTGAGCAATAACCAATTTCAACTTTATTACTATTTCCATTAAGACTTCCTAAGCTGATTTTTCCGTATTTACAAGTAATATCAGTAGTTGAAAAAAGATCTGTAGAGCTAATGCTTCCGTATTTATTGTCTAGAGTTACGGTTCCATTTTTAGGGATTTTAATAGTATAATTGATCTCGAAACTATTATCCCTGCCATTTTTACTTCTTCCAGATTTGTTTTGAATATTATTATCAAATATTGTTTTAGCGGTAACCAAACTTTTTAGAGCAATAAAATTAACATCAATAGCGTCTAATTTTTGATTTACCCATTTTTCATCATTGCCGCTAACTTTGATAAGGACATTGATTTCAATTTTATCTTCATTCCAAGTAGTTACAAAAATGTTACCGTAGGAGTTATCAATATTGATTCCGGCGTCGCTATTTACCACATAAGCCTTGCTGATGGTTTTTTGTTTTGAATAGCTAAAATCATCATCATTGGAAAATCCCAAAAAAGGAATTAAAAAAAGGATTGCGAATATTTTAAATTGTTTTTGCATCGTTTAAATTTTTAAGTTTTTCAGATTCTTCTATTTGATGCAAAACAGTTTGCAAAAAAGAAATCCGAGTTTGAAGATTACTAATCATAGCATAAATTATGGGTTTACTTTCTCCGTTAACTTCCAATTCATGTAAGATTTTTTCATAATCGCTATCAAGCGATTTCATTTGTTTTAAAGCATCATTAATTATTTTTTCATTCTCAGGCGATTTTTTTTCATTAATTTTTTCTAGCTCATTTCGAATCAAAACAGTAAAAATAGAATCGGTTTGTCTTGTTTCTTTTGAGGCAAATTTTAACTCATTTGGTTTTTCAGTATTGGTGTAAAAAAGAGAAATACCAAGCATTACAACCACAGAAGCAGCTATAGCATAGAAAAAACTATAATTTTTTTTTCGTTTCTTAAGATTCAATTTTTGAGAAAATCGTGTAAGATGTTCACTGTCTAATTCCTGAACGTCCCATTGATTTTCTAAGTTTTCGAATAATTGATCTAATTTTTCATTATCCATTTTCATAATTCATTTAATTTTTTTCTTAAAGTTTCCTTTGCTCTGCTCAAAGTTGTTCTGCAGTTAGCGTAGCTAATTTTAAGAATTTCGCTTATTTCTTCCTGATCATAGCCTTCTATATAAAACAAGGTCAAAATCATACTGTAATTGTACTTCAGGGATTGAATGGTATCCAAAACCTGCTTCACTTTTAAATCATTAAAATCTAACTTTTCTTCCGCATCATTATCGTTTTCTTCTAGTTTATACAGCGTTTTTTCGAAATCTTCAACTTTAAACTGATTGTTTTTTTTGTAAAAATCGATGCTGTGATTCACTATTATTCGCTTCAACCAGGCGCCAAACGCAACTTCTTGTTTGAAATCATTTATTTTGGTAAATGCTCTCAAAAAGCCTTCTTGCATGACGTCTTCGGCAAAATGCTCATCCTTCACAATTCTATAGGCCACATTATACATCGCCTTGCAATAGCGATTATAAATCTCAAATTGTGCTTTCTGATTATTCTCTTTGCAAAGCGAAATTAGATCTTCGATATTTTGATGGGTCAAATTCAATTAAATAGTAATGATTTGTTATAAAGACAGGGATATTTTTGATATGTTACAGTTTTATAAAATTAGTTTATTTTTTTTCTTCGTTTAAAGCCAAAAAGACAATTAGACCAAATAAATATTTCCCAGTCCAAACAAATTTAGATGCCGCTTTTCTTTTGGCATAATGATTGCCTTCTTTTAGGCTAAATAAATTAATGTACTTCTATAAAGATATTAATCCAAAATATTGTTGCGATATCTTATATTTGTACCCCCATCTAATAAATTAATGACAAAAAGACTTAATAATTACTATGTCAAATCATAAAATACTTACTATTGACAATCTGTCACTTCAAGAAATTGATTCGGAAGCAGAATTAATTCCATTATTGACTCCAGAAGATGAGGAAGAAATGAATAATGAAGAATTGCCGGATTTCTTACCAATTTTACCATTACGCAATACTGTTTTATTCCCTGGGGTTGTAATTCCAATTTCGGCAGGAAGAGATAAATCGATCAAATTGATCAATGATGCAAATGCTGATGGAAAAGTAATTGGAGTAGTGGCACAATTGAATGAAGAGGATGAAGATCCTACAGTTGATGATGTTAATAAAATTGGTACTGTAGCACGCATTCTTCGAGTTTTGAAAATGCCTGATGGGAATGTAACCGTTATTCTTCAAGGGAAAAAACGCTTTGAAATTGCCGAAGTAGTATCAGATGAACCGTATTTGAAAGCTAAAATTAAAGAAGTTCCTGAAAAAAGGCCAACTAAAAAAGATTCTGAATTCAATGCTATTATTGATTCGGTAAAAGAATTAGCGGTTAAGATTATCAGTGAAAGTCCAAATATTCCGTCGGAAGCTACATTTGCTATTAAAAACATTGGAAGTCCTTCGTTTTTGATTAATTTTGTTTCTTCTAACATGAATTTATCTGTTAAAGAAAAACAAGAGCTTCTGTCTGTCAATGGATTGAAAGAGCGTGCTTTGGAGACTCTTCGATACATGAATATTGAGTTGCAAAAATTAGAACTTAAAAATGATATTCAATCTAAAGTTCGTTTTGATTTAGACCAACAGCAAAGAGAATATTTCTTGCATCAGCAAATGAAAACCATTCAAGAAGAATTGGGAGGAGTTTCGCAAGAGGAAGAAATGGACGAAATGAGTTTGAAGGCAAAAACCAAAAAATGGGACGAAAAAACGCAAGCACATTTTGATAAAGAATTGTCAAAAATGCGTAGAATGAATCCGCAAGCACCTGATTTTGGAATTCAAAGAAATTATTTAGAACTATTTTTAGACTTGCCTTGGGGAGATTATTCAAAAGATAATTTTGATTTAAAACACGCCCAAAAAGTATTAGATAAAGATCATTTTGGTTTAGAAGATGTCAAAAAGAGGATGATCGAGCATTTGGCAGTACTTAAATTAAGAAATGACATGAAGTCGCCAATTATCTGTTTAACAGGGCCTCCTGGTGTTGGTAAAACTTCAATCGGAAGATCTGTTGCAGAAGCTTTGGGCAGAGAATATGTGCGTATCTCATTAGGTGGATTACGTGATGAAGCTGAAATTCGTGGACACAGAAAAACCTATATTGGTGCTATGCCAGGGCGTATTATCCAGAGTTTAAAGAAAGCTGGAACATCAAATCCTGTATTTGTATTGGATGAAATTGATAAATTATCTTCTAGTCATAATGGTGATCCATCATCGGCATTGTTAGAGGTTTTAGATCCTGAACAAAATAGTGCTTTTTATGATAATTTCCTTGAAATGGGGTATGATTTATCTAAAGTGATGTTTATTGCAACTTCTAATAATATGGCAGCCATCCAACCTGCATTGGTTGATCGTATGGAAGTTATCAAAATGTCAGGCTATACTATTGAAGAAAAAGTTGAAATAGCTAGAAAACATTTGTTCTCTAAACAATTAGCTGCTCATGGACTAAAAGCGAAAGATTTAACTATTGGTAAAAAGCAATTGGAGAAAATCGTAGAAGGTTATACTCGTGAATCCGGAGTTCGTGGATTAGAGAATAAAATTGCTCAAATCGTTCGTAATGCTGCTAAATCAGTGGCAATGGAGGAAGAGTATAATAAAAAAGTTACTGACGAAGATATCGTAAAAGTGCTTGGAGTTCCTCGTTTGGAAAGAGATAAATACGAAAATAACGAAGTGGCTGGTGTAGTAACTGGTCTTGCTTGGACTAGCGTTGGTGGGGATATTTTATTTATTGAATCATTGCTTTCTCCAGGAAAAGGAGGGATGACTATTACTGGAAATTTAGGTACAGTAATGAAAGAATCGGCTACAATTGCTTTAGAATACATAAAAGCAAATGCAGAATTGTTAGGGTTGAATCCAGAGATATTGACTAAATACAATATTCACTTACATGTTCCAGAAGGAGCAACTCCAAAAGACGGGCCAAGTGCTGGTATTGCTATGTTGACATCGTTAGTTTCTTTGTTTACTCAAAAAAGAGTGAAGAAAAATACAGCAATGACAGGGGAGATTACTTTAAGAGGAAAAGTGTTGCCTGTTGGCGGTATCAAAGAAAAAATATTAGCTGCCAAAAGGGCTAATATCAAAGAAATCATTTTGTGTCATGAAAACAAGAGCGATATTGATGAAATCAAACCTGAATATCTTGAAGGTCTTACCTTTCATTATGTAAAAGAAATGAGCGAAGTTTTAGAATTAGCTATAACTAAAGATAAAGTTAAAAACGCAAAAGAGTTGAAATAAATTAAAAGTATTCAAACATAGATTACACAAATTTTCACAAATTAAACCGTGGGAATTTGTGTAATTTTTTTATAGACGAATTTCAAGCATAATTTGGTTGTTTTTCGAAAATATAATCTGGGTTTATTAATTGTTATTTTTGTATGTTTGACGCTTGGAATTTAAAACTTACTTTTAATTATTAGTATGTCTCAAAAGCTTATATTTTATTTTGTATTCTTAATTTGTTCTGTTACCTATGGGCAGATAGGAGGAAAATACACTTACGAGTTTTTGAACTTGATTACCTCGCCAAGACAAGCGGCACTTGGAGGTAAAGTCATTACTATTTATGATGAAGATGTTAATCAGGCACTTTTTAATCCTGCTTCTATCAATGAAGAAATGCATAATCATTTGTCTCTCAATTATGGAAATTACTATCAGGAGGTGACTTATGGAACTGCTTCTTACGCTTATACTTATGATCAGCATTTACAGACTTTTCAAGCGGGTATCAATTATATCAATTACGGAAAGTTTGATGGTTATGATGAAAATGGTTTACCAACTTCATCATTTACGGGAAGTGAAATAGCACTTTCGTTGGGTTATGCTTATAATATTCCTTATACTGATATTCATTTAGGAGCCAATGCAAAATTTATTGAATCTACATTAGAAAGCTATAATTCTTTTGGTGCTGCTGTAGATTTAGGGTTGATTTATATTGATGAACCAAATGATATCAATTGGGCTGTAACTTTAATGAATATTGGAACACAATTTACTACCTATGATGGAACCCGAGAAAAATTACCTTTTGAAATCATAGCGGGAGTTTCTCAGGAATTAGAGCATGTTCCTATTCGCTGGCATTTAACTCTTGAAAATCTGCAACAATGGGATTTGTCTTTTTCTAATCCCGTTAATTCCGAAACTTCGATAGATGGTACAGTCACGGAAGAAAAAGTTTCTTTCTTTAACAATGCACTTCGACACATGATTTTAGGGGCGGAACTTTTCCCAAAGAAAGCTTTTAATATTAGATTGGGATATAATTTTAGAAGAGGTCAGGAATTGCAAATTCAAGATCAACGCAATTTTTCAGGACTTTCATTGGGTTTTGGACTTAAGTTAAATAAGTTAAAATTAAATTACTCTTACTCTAAATATACTTTGGCAGGAAATACCAGTTTGTTTGGGTTGGTTATTAATTTTGGAGAATAGTTTAAAATTACGATATACGGTTTCGGATATTCGATATAAAAAGTAATATGAAAAAAATAATCATAGCAATAGATGGATTTTCATCTACGGGAAAAAGTACATTGGCAAAACAATTAGCCAAACATTTAGGATATGTTTACGTAGATACTGGTGCTATGTATCGTGCTGTGGCATTATTTGCTATGCAAAATAATTATATCGGAAAGGATTTTTTAGATAAAGAAAAATTAATAAACAGTTTATCTTCTATCCGTTTGCATTTTGTGTTTAATTCAGAATTGGGATTTGCTGAAATGTATTTGAATGATGTGAATGTCGAAAAAGAAATCAGAACCTTAGAAGTTTCTGGTTTTGTTAGCACCGTTGCAGCTATTTCGGAAGTACGTCATAAACTAGTTGAACAACAGCAAGAAATGGGTAAGGAGAAGGGTATCGTGATGGATGGACGAGATATAGGAACGGTTGTTTTTCCAAAGGCAGAGTTAAAAGTATTTATGACTGCAGGAGCAGATACTCGTGCTCAAAGACGTTTTGATGAGTTGCAGGCAAAAGGAGATTCTGTTACTTATGAAGAAGTTTTGAAAAATGTTGTAGATAGAGATTATATTGATACTCACAGAGAAGATTCTCCTTTGGTAATGGCTGATGATGCTATCGAAATTGATAATTCTTATTTGAATAAAAAGGAACAATTTGATGCTGTTCTAGAGTTAGTAAATGAAGTGATTAATACTTTGTAATTTTTTTGGTAATCTTATTATAAATAGTAGATTTACGACCTCCAAATTTATTAAAATAACAAAAACATAAATTGTCTTATGGGAATTAAAAACAGATTGATAGTAATGAGCTTTCTCCAATTTTTTGTATGGGGAGCATGGTTGATTACAATTGCAAATTATTGGTTTGGAACCAAAAATTGGGAAGGAACTCAATTCGGTTTAGTTTTTGGAACCATGGGAATTGCTTCTCTTTTTATGCCAACAATTGCAGGAATAATAGCTGATAGATGGGTAAATGCAGAGAAATTATATGGAATACTTCAAATTTTGTATGCTTGTGTCTTATTTTATCTTCCCGAAGTTACAACTCCAAACAGTTTCATTTATGTAATGCTTTTAGCGATGTGTTTTTATATGCCAACCATTGCTTTGAGTAATTCTATTTCCTATAATGCTTTAAAAATAAATAATAAAGACGTAGTTAAGAATTTTCCACCAATTCGTGTTTTTGGAACTATTGGTTTTATAGTGGCGATGTGGATTGTTAATTTAAGTGGAAATAAAGCAACAGCTTATCAATTTTATATAGCCGGAATTTCGGCAGTTGTACTAGGAATCTATTCTTTTACACTTCCTGCTTGTAAACCACAAAGATTAATTAAAGAGAATGCTTCATTAATCGATACTTTAGGACTTGGTTCATTTAAATTATTTGCTAATTATAAAATGGCATTATTCTTTATTTTTTCCATGTTTTTGGGAGGTGCATTGCAGTTAACGAATGCTTATGGTGATGTTTTTCTAGATGAATTCAAACATTTTCCAATATATGCTGATTCATTTGTAGTGAGATATTCGACCATTATTATGTCTATTTCTCAAATTTCAGAGACTTTGTTTATATTGGCCATTCCATTTTTCTTGAAGCGTTTTGGTATCAAACAAGTAATGCTAATAAGTATGCTGGCTTGGGTGTTGCGTTTTGGATTGTTTTCTTTTGGAAATCCTGTAGAAGGATTGTGGATGATCATTCTTTCCTGTATTGTTTACGGAATGGCATTTGATTTCTTTAATATTTCAGGTTCATTATTTGTTGAAACCAATACAGATAATACGAATCGTTCTTCTGCTCAAGGGTTATTTATGATGATGACCAATGGAGTAGGAGCAATATTAGGAAGTTTTACTTCAGGATGGGCAATTGATCGTTTTTTTACTAAGTCTTTTAACACAACATCAGAATTAGCTTCATTTTTACATACAGATGTTACTAATTCAAAAATGCTGGAGTTCGTAAATAGTCAAGGAAATTCAGTTACTACTGACGGTGTATTACATCACGTAATTATGATGAAAGATTGGCATCACATCTGGCTGGCTTTTGCTATTTATTCATTAATTATTGCAGTTGCGTTTGCAATTTTATTCAAACATAAACATGATCCTAATGAAGTAGTGGATATTAATCATTAACGATAGACTATAATAAAAAACCCGACAGATTCAAAACTGTCGGGTTTTTTATGTGCATACTTTTCTAAGTTTCATTTGGAATTACAGTGGGCATTTTTTTCAGTAAATATGCCTAATCATTCGCTTTAAATCCATTTTTCGGCTTCTTTTTTAATTTTGGTGTAAATTTTTTGTATCAAAATATAAATTATTAATACGAAATGACTAATTTTGCACACCTTTTGGTGGAGAAGAGTTCCCATTAGGAATCAACTATTTATGTAAAACAACTTCTGTATTTTCTATCCAATAAAGAAACTCAAGAAAAACAGAATACAAATTTTTTATCAGCATGTCTGAACAATTAAAATCACAAGAAGAGTTTTTATCAAATTTTAACTGGCATAACTTCGAAGAAGGTATCGATGCAGTAGATGAAAAAAACTTGTTAGAATTCGAAGAACTAGTATCAAAAACTTTTATCGCTACAGATCAGGAAGAAGTTGTAGAAGGAGTAGTTGTAAGAATCACAGATAGAGACGTTATCGTTGATATCAACGCAAAATCGGAAGGTGTTATTTCATTAAATGAATTCCGTTATAACCCAAACTTAAAAGTAGGTGATAAAGTAGAAGTATTAATCGACATCCGTGAGGACAAAACAGGTCAATTAGTATTATCTCACAGAAAAGCTCGTACTATTAAATCATGGGATAGAGTTATTGCTGCAAACGAAACAGGTGAAATCGTTAATGGTTTTGTAAAATGCAGAACTAAAGGTGGTATGATCGTTGATGTTTTCGGAATTGAAGCATTCTTACCAGGATCTCAAATTGATGTTAAACCAATTAGAGATTATGATGTTTATGTAAACAAAATGATGGAATTTAAAGTTGTTAAAATCAACCACGAATTCAAAAATGTTGTTGTATCTCACAAAGCTCTTATCGAGGCTGATATTGAAGTACAGAAAAAAGAAATCATCGGTCAATTACAAAAAGGACAAGTATTAGAAGGTGTTGTTAAAAACATTACTTCTTACGGTGTGTTTATTGACTTAGGTGGTGTTGATGGATTAATTCATATTACTGACCTTTCTTGGAGTAGAATCAACCACCCAAGTGAAGTTCTTGAATTAGACCAAAAATTAAATGTTGTAATCCTTGATTTCGATGATGAGAAAACAAGAATTCAATTAGGATTGAAACAATTAAACGCTCACCCATGGGATGCTCTTAATGCTGATTTAGCAATTGGAGATAAAGTACAAGGTAAAGTAGTTGTAATCGCTGATTACGGTGCATTTATCGAAGTTGCTGAAGGTGTTGAAGGTTTAATCCACGTTTCTGAAATGTCATGGTCAACTCATTTACGTTCTGCTCAGGATTTCGTAAAAGTTGGAGATGTTGTTGAAGCTGTTATCTTAACTTTAGATAGAGATGATCGTAAAATGTCATTAGGTATCAAACAATTGACTCAAGATCCATGGACTGATATCACTTCTAAATACCCAGTAGGTTCTAAACATACAGGTATCGTTAGAAACTTTACAAACTTTGGTATTTTCGTAGAATTAGAAGAAGGAATTGATGGATTAATCTACATTTCTGACCTTTCTTGGACTAAGAAAATTAAACACCCATCTGAATTTGTAAATGTTGGTGAAAAACTTGAAGTAGTTGTATTAGAATTAGATGTTGAAGGACGTAAATTATCTTTAGGTCACAAACAAACTACTTCTAATCCTTGGGATCAATACGAAGATTCATTCGCAGTTGGAACTATCCACTCAGGTGAAATCTCTGAAATCGTTGACAAAGGAGCTACTGTAGAATTCGGTGAAGATATCGTTGCTTTCATTCCTACTCGTCACCTTGAAAAAGAAGACGGTAAAAAATTGAAAAAAGGCGATACTGCTGATTTCAAAGTAATTGAATTCAACAAAGAATTCAAAAGAGTAGTTGCTTCTCACACTGCTATCTTCCGTGAAGAAGAAGAGAAAAACGTGAAAGCTGCTGCTGAAACTACTTCATCTGCATCTACTACTAATGCACCAGCTGCAACTTTAGGAGATAACAATGATGTATTGGCTGCTTTAAAAGCTAAAATGGAAAAATCAGAGAAAAAATAATTCTTAGATTTTTTTGAATATAGAAAGCCTCGCAAATTGCGGGGCTTTTTTGTGTTAAATACATATAATAGATAACTCGGATTGGCTAAGGTTAACAGAACTATACCATTAAGTTAAATGCCATTTTATATAAAGATTACTTTTTGGGTATGTGGTTCAAAAGCGATAAATTTGAGCTGACTAAAATGAAATTGAAATAAAATGTCGAAACAAAAAATTAAAGTTATAGTAAGTGATTTAGACGGAACATTGCTTAACACAGATCATACGATATCAGCTTATACCAAATCAGTTTTTCAAGAATTACACAAGCAAAATTACCTAATTATTGTAGCCACGGGACGTCATCACATGGATGCTATGGCGATTATTGAAACTTTGGATTTTCCTGTTTATTTAGTAACATCAAATGGTGCGCGAATACATTCGCCCAAAAAAGAACTTTTGTATTCTTTGAATATGGATGGAGATTCGGTTAAATCGGTTTTGTCTTTGGATATTGATCCGGAGATAACTACAGTTTTATTCCGAGAAACTGTTTGGCAAACTTCAAAAACGAATAAAAAATTAAATGCTTTTCAAAAGGATTTGACCTATCCTCCACAAGTTGTTGATTTTGCAGAACTGGATGATTTTAATGCTATAAAAATATTTTTTACGCATGAGGAACATCAAAAATTAGTAAATTTAAAAGAAAAAATTCTGGAAAGTCATTCCGATATGTTTAGTCATGCTTTTAGTTTGCCTATTTGTTTAGAATTTATGGATAAATCTGTAGATAAAAGTGTGGCAATTTCTAAAATACTGGAAAAAGAAGGCTATTCTTTTGAAGAGGCTGTTACGTTTGGAGATGGTTTTAATGACGAAAAAATGTTGGAAGCTGCAGGTCTTGGATTAATTATGGGAAATGCACCAGAAAATTTAAAAAATAAATTACCTCATTTAGAAGTAATTTCGACGAATAACGAAGATGGAGTGGCTAGATATTTGATTGAGATTTTAGAAGGATTTGATTTTTCACTTTAATACATATAGTTATGAATAGTTATTTAGAAAAAGTTAAGGAAAACTGTATCTCAGGGATTTTGTTTTTGTTACCAGTTTTGATATTGTTGCTATTGGTCAAAAAGGTATTTGGTTATTTTGCAAAGTTCGGGGCAGGAATTGCTAAAATGATGGGATTAGATCAGGTTCTGGGTGAAAATGCTGCTAACTTTATGGGAGCTTTGATTTTATTCATCTTTGTATATATATGTGGTTATTTGGTGCGATTGGCTTTTTTTAAAAGGATAAGCGAAAGTATAGATGCCAAACTCAAAGAAGTAATTCCTGGCTATGAAAAGCACAAAGAAACGGCTACAAAAAGTTTGATTAATGAACCCAAAGAGGAAACCGATTTGCCTGTTTTAATCAAATTTGGTGAGTATTGGCAACCAGGATTTTTAGTCGAGCAAGATGCTGAAAATGCTGTAGTAACGGTACCTAAGATGGAGGTAGGTGAAATTTATATTGTGCCTATTCAAAATGTGAAAATTTTAAAAGAGACGGCATTAAATGAATTGAAAGCAACTATAAAATCATCAGGAAAGGGACTTTTAGCAAGTAAATAGAACTTTTGGTTTTCCTTGCGTTCTCTATTAATTAGTTTTAAATTTGCATTCATAAAAATAACAACACAACACACTACTAATGAGTAATACAATAACTACTACCAATTTTAATTTTCCAAATCAAAAATCAGTTTATCGCGGAAAAGTAAGAGAAGTTTACAATATCAATGATGATTTACTTGTAATGATCGCTACAGACAGGCTTTCGGCGTTTGATGTAGTTTTGCCAAAAGGGATTCCTTATAAAGGACAAATTTTGAATCAAATCGCAACAAAATTTATGGAACTAACTCAGGATATTGTACCAAATTGGTTAGTTGCTACTCCAGACCCTAGTGTTGCTGTTGGATATTTATGTGAGCCATTTAAAGTTGAAATGGTAATTCGTGGTTATCTTTCAGGTCACGCTGCTCGTGAATATGCTGCTGGTAGAAGACAAATTTGCGGAGTTACAATGGCTGAAGGTTTAAGTGAAAATGATAAATTTCCTGAGCCAATTATAACGCCAACAACCAAAGCAGATAATGGAGAACACGATGCTGATATTTCGAGAGAAGCTATTCTTGAAAAAGGAATCGTTACTGAAGAAGATTATTTAGTTTTAGAAAAATATACTCGTGCTTTGTTTCAAAGAGGAACTGAAATTGCGGCTAGTCGTGGTTTGATTTTGGTTGATACTAAATATGAGTTTGGAAAAACAAAAGATGGAGTAATCGTTTTAATTGATGAAATTCATACTCCAGATTCTTCTCGTTATTTTTATTCGGAGGGATATGCCGAAAGACAAGTAAATGGGGAAGAACAAAAACAATTATCTAAAGAATTTGTTAGACGTTGGTTGATTCAAAATGGTTTTCAAGGTCAGGAAGGACAACAAATTCCAGATATGAGCGATGAGTATATTGAAACAGTTTCGGAAAGATACATCGAATTGTATGAAAATATTTTAGGAGAAAAGTTTGTAAAAGCTGATATTTCAAACATTAATGAGCGTATCGAGAAAAATGTTTTGGCTTATTTGGCACAAAGATAATTACAGTCAAATCACTATAATACGACTATAAAACCATAATTCATTCATTTGAGTTGTGGTTTTTTTTATCCCTACAAGGTCTGAAAAGATTTTGTGGGAAAATATATAATTTAAAAAACCTAATCTTTCTTTTTAGCCCCTATAGAAGTGGAAATCCTTATTGCTCGGAGTTCGGGCAATAAGATTAGTTCACTATATTTTTATTTTTATAGGTATTCAGTGAACTTTGTTTGAAGCGTATAGCGGGTGTATTGTTACTTGAAAAAAACTAATGTTTCTGCTCCTAAAAAAAAACTCTTCGCAATGGAAGAGTTTAGGTGTATTATTTTTTGATTATATCTTCAAGAACGGCTTTGTTTTCATAATTGATTACTTTAATTATGATTTCTTGATTTTTCTTTGTCTTACCCTCAATAACATATAGTTTTCCTTTTTTGAAAGGAACATTACTTTTGTCAAAATCTACATCGCCAAGTTTTAGAGTAGTTTTAATATCTGCTGTATCGATCCACTTTTGGGATAAAATAAGAGTTGCTTTGTCAGAATAGAAAAAAGGTTTTGTACTCAAATTGTTCAAAACTCTAGCGTTTGGGAAATAGTTGCAACGGGTATCTTTTCCTGTAAAAATTGCTGCAACAACAAATAACCCCATTATCAAACCTACCAAATAGTAAGCAAAACGTTGTATAAAATTCATGTGTAATATTTAATTGTTTTTTATTGGTCATATGTAATTCGCATAATTACTATTGGTTTTTCTACCAATTTAAAGTTATGCTCGTTTCATATTTTAATTTTCGGCAAAGGTATGGGAAAGTTTGTTTAAAAAACAATTAAATTAATATCGTTGTCTGGTAAATCAAACCAATCACCAATTGCTTTATTGGTTAAGATTCCATGATACAAATAAACACCATTTTTTAGCCCTGAATTGCAACGGATAGCGCTTTCAATACCTCCGTCTTCGGCTATTTGCAATAAATAAGGAGTAATGATGTTGCTTATAGAAAGCGATGCAGTTTTGGAATAGCGAGAAGGAATGTTTGGGACACAATAGTGTAATACATTGCTCTTAACAAAGGTTGGTTTTTCGTGAGTAGTCACTTCTGAAGTTTCAAAACACCCCCCAGTATCTATGCTTATGTCAACGATTACAGCACCTTTTTTCATGTGTTCGACCATAGTTTCATTAACAACAATAGGACAGCGTTCCAATCCTCTCATAGCGCCAATAGCGACATCACAACGTCTAAGTGCTTTGAGTAAAGATTTTTGCTGAATGGTTGAAGTGAATATACGCTGACTTAAATTATTTTGTAAACGGCGTAGCTTGGTTATTGAATTATCAAAAACTTTGACACTTGCCCCAAGCCCAATAGCAGTTTTTGCTGCAAATTCTCCAGCTGTACCAGCTCCAAGAATGACAACTTCGGTTGGGGCGACTCCTGTAATATTTCCAAAAAGAAGTCCTTTTCCAAATTCATTGGTAATCATTAATTCTGCAGCAATCAATATAGAAGCCGTTCCTGCAATTTCACTCAAAGAGCGTACGGCAGGATAGGAGCCATCTTCATCTTTTAGGTATTCGAAAGCAAGTGCGGTTATTTTTTTTCGGGATAAAGCTTCGAAATATGCTTTTTTTCGGGTTTTTAATTGAATAGCTGAAATCAGGATGGTTTTGGGATTCATCAATTCAATTTCGGCAATGGTAGGTGGTTCTACTTTTAAAATCATCGGACAACTAAAAACTTTTTTCTTGTCCTGACTGATTTCAGCACCAGCATCAGAATATTCTTTATCGGTATAACTAGAACTTAATCCTGCTCCAGCTTCAATCATAACTCTATGTCCTTGATAGGTAAGCGAATTCACAGCATCAGGTGTTAGACAAATGCGTCGTTCTTGGTAACTATTTTCCTTTGGAATTCCTATGAAAAGTTGGCTTTTATGTCTAGCTATTTCTAGTTTTTCTTCTTGCGGGAGTAGTTGTTCTTTTGTGAATGGGCTTATTGACATTGATATGTTGTAATTAGAGGTACAATTTACAAAAAAGATTCAAAGTATGAGGTTTTAATAGCCTAATTGGTTATGAAAAAGTTAGCTAAATTAAGATAATTTTTTTTCCATTTTGATATCTGCTCTTTCGTAAACACCTTCCTCTAAAGGGATTTCTATAAAACCAAAATGTAAATACAAACCAATTGCCGTTTCTAGTTTTCTGTTGGAATAAAGGATTAATTTTTGAATTCCCTTTTGTAGAGCTTCATTTATAGAGTGCGCCATTAGTTTTTTGCCAATTCCAAGACCTTGACTTTCTTCAGAAACTGCCATTTTTGTAAGTTCAAATGTAGTCTCATTAATTTTTATTAAAGAAACTGTTCCAACAATTTGATTATTGTATTGAGCATAAAAAATTATTTCGCCTTTATCAATTATTTCGCTCTGAGGATTGGATAAAACCAGTTCATCTTTTGGTTCTACCTTGAAATATTTATTGAGCCAAGCTAAATTTAAGAGTTTTATAGGATCTTTTAATTCAGGGGAAAAGGGGACAATAGTTACTTTGTTGTTTTCTAAACTCATAATCAGAGCTATTTTAATTCTAATGAACGTTCACCATTTGGTAGTAATTCTATAGTAATTACCGTATGTTGTTCGGGAATCAAATTTTTAATTTTTTCAGACCATTCTATAAAACACCAATTTCCAGAATATAAATAGTCGTCAACTCCCATATCCAATGCTTCGGTTTCTTTGTTTAATCTGTAAAAGTCAAAATGATAAACGATTTGATTGCTATCAGTTTGATATTCATTGACTAACGAAAAAGTAGGACTGCTTGTTGCATCGTAAACGCCCAATGTTTTACAAAGTTGTTTGATTAGAGTCGTTTTTCCAACACCCATTTCACCATTAAAAAGGATTACTTTATTTGGATTTTGGTCTAAAATTTGTTGTGCAACTGCTGATAGTTGGTCAATAGAAAATGTAATAGTCATGAGTTAGTGTTCAGTATTCAGTTTTTAGAGATCAGTCTTTTTTAGTGATCAGTGATCAGTTTTTTAGTATTCAATGTTTATGTATGCCAATAAACTGAACACTAAAAAACTGAAAGCTGATTACTTTTATTTCGGGTTAAAAACAAGGAAAGGAATAATCATTTCTTCCAATGAAATTCCACCATGTTGATAGCTGTTTTTGTAATAACTTACGTAATGATTGTAGTTGTTTACATAGGCCAAAAATAAATCATTTTTTGCAAAAATATAAGAGCTACTCATGTTTATAGCCGGTAAACCGATCAGTTTTGGTTCTTTTACAGCATAGACATCTTTTTGTTCGTAGGTTAGGCTGCGACCAGTTTTGTAACGTAAATTAAGACTGGTGTTTTTGTCTCCAACCACTTTTGATGGATTTTTGACATTAATTGTCCCGTGATCTGTAGTTAATATTAATTTGAAGCCCAATTTTTGTGCTTGTTGAATAATTTCTAACAAAGGAGAATTTTTGAACCAGCTCAAAGTCAAGGAACGATATGCCTTGTCATCAGAAGCTAATTCTTTTACCACATCCATTTCGGTTTTGGCATGCGAAAGCATATCAACAAAGTTGTAAACCACCGTAACAAGGTCATTGTCTTTTAATGATTTAAAACTTTCGGCTAGTTTTTTACCACCAGCCATATTGGTGATTTTAAAATAATCTTCCTTAATGTCTAATCTTAGACGCTTTATTTGAGCTGTTAGAAATTCAGCTTCATATAAATTTTTTCCGCCTTCTTCAGGATCATTTTTCCAGTATTGCGGAAATTGTTTTTCCATTTCAAGAGGAGTTAGACCTGAGAAAATGGCGTTTCTGGCATATTGAGTGGCTGTTGGAAGTATTGAAAAATAAGGAACTTCTTTCTCAAGTTTATAATAATTCCCAACGACGCTTTCAAATGCTTTCCACTGGTCGTAACGTAAATTATCAATGACTACAAAAAGTACCGGTTTATCTTTTTTCTGAATTTCAGGAACTACCAATTCCTTAAATAAATTGTGAGATTGTATCGGTTTGTCTGCTTTTGGTGCGAACCAATCTTCATAATTGCGTTCAATGTATTTTCCAAATTGAGAATTGGCTTCTACTTTTTGAGACTCTAGGATTTCGATCATCCCTTGATCGTTGATGTTTTCAAGTTCTAATTCCCAGAAAATTAGTTTTTTATATAGTTCTATCCAATCTTCATAAGAATTAACCATAGCCATTTCCATGGTTATTTTTCGAAACTCTTTTTGATAATCCAAAGTTGTTTTTTGTGAAATCAGGCGAGAATTATCGAGGTTTTTCTTTAAGCTTAATAAAATCTGATTTGGATTTACCGGTTTGATAAGATAATCGGCAATTTTAGAACCAATAGCTTCTTCCATAATATACTCTTCTTCGCTTTTGGTAATCATAATCATGGGAATGGAAGAGTTTTTTTCTTTCATTTCAGATAATGTTTCCAAACCACTCATTCCGGGCATATTTTCGTCAAGGAAAACAATATCAAAATTATTCTCTTCAAAAATGTCTATGGCATCACGACCATTGTTGCAAGTGGTGACGCTGTAGTTTTTTTTCTCAAGAAATAAAATATGTGGTTTAAGCAAATCGATTTCATCATCGACCCAAAGTATTTTTATATTATCCATATTTTTTTATTTTAGTGCAATTTAGTTTTCTAGAACTTAAAAAATATTAAAAATAGTATAAAATTGGATAAAAATAATTGGAATTAATTTGGTTTGTTATTAATGATGATAGTTTTATTATTGAAGGTTTTATGAAAGTTATTGAGTGTGAGTTGAAAAAAGCATTTTAATTTCCTTTAAATAGATTTTTATGATTTTTTTTACGTTTATAATGTGTTTGTTTTAAATCATTGTCACCTGTAATGATGCTTATATTTCCATCGATTTCAAGCATTGCTAATTTTACTTCTTTATAAAACTCTACACCATGTTCTCTCATTGCTTCTTTTAATTCTTCGGATGTAATATCTAATTTGCTTAAGGTTTTAAAATCTAAAGTCCCGTTATGAATCAAAATTTCAGGTTTTTCAAGCATGAAATCACTGAAATTTTTGTACTTAAAAAGCATTTTTTTGATAATAAAATTAATTGCAAAAAGAATCGTAGCTGCAGCCAAACCTCCCCAAAGTGTTGTGTTGTTACCCACCATCGCATTTTGAACCGAATTACTAATCAATAAAATCAAAATTACATCTGCGGTATTGAGTTGTGATAATTCTTTTTTACCAAAAATCCTCAAGGCAATAACCATGAACAAATAAACGGCTGTGCTTCTAATGACGATGTCTAGGTATGGATTCATTTTTTATAAGTAATAAGTGCTGAATATTAAGGTTTTAAATTTTACTATTTACTATTAAGTATAAGATTTAAAAAAAAACAGATAGTTTTTTAGTTTGAAATCTGCCATCTGTTATCTGAATACTGTAATCTAAAAATTATTTTATCTTAAAATTCTTCTCAATTGCCTTAATCATTTCTCCAGCAATATCTTTGTTGGTAGCGCCTTCAATACCTTCAAGACCTGGTGAAGAGTTGACTTCAAGTAACAATGGCCCTTTTGAAGAGCGAATAATATCAACCCCCGCCACTTTCAAATCCATGGCTTTAGCGGCTTTTATAGCAATCTTTTTTTCTTCTGCCGTTACTTTGATAACAGATGCTGTTCCCCCTAAATGGATGTTGGCTCTAAATTCTCCAGGCATAGCTTCTCTTTGAATGGCGGCTACTACTTTGCCGTCAATTACAAAACAACGGATGTCTTTTCCGTTGGCTTCTTTGATGAATTCTTGAACTAATATGTTGGCATTTAAGCTTTTGAAGGCATTAATAACGCTTTCTGCTGCTTTTTTGGTTTCGGCTAATACAACTCCTTTTCCTTGAGTTCCTTCTAGTAATTTTACAATTAGAGGTGATCCTCCAACCATTTTAATTAAATTGTCAGTGTCCAAAGGAGAGTTAGCAAATCCTGTTGTCGGAATATCGATGCCATGATTTAATAACAATTGCAACGAAAACAATTTATCCCTTGATTGTGTAATCGCTGTTGATGAGTTTAAGCAATATACTTTCAAAGCTTCAAATTGTCTGGTTAATGCACAACCGTAAAACGTAATACTAGGACGAATTCTTGGGATAATGGCATCAAATTGATTTAATATTTTTCCACCACGATAATGAATTTCAGGAGTTTTAGCATCCAGTTTCATGTAGCATTCTTTGATGTTTAAGAAATGCATTTCATGACCTCTCATTTCTCCAGCTTCCATAATTCTCTTGTTACTGTATAATTCAGGGTTACTAGCCAAAAGCCCAATTCTTAAACCGGAACTGGCTTTTTCTGAATTAACATATAACTGCTGAAGACTTTCAGGTGTAGGTTGCCCTAGTAGGTATTTTTGTTCGGGGTCAACAAGGATTCTCCCGCTCATGGCTTCTCTACCCAAAAGCATTCTGAAGCCCATTGAGTCCCTATTGGTTAAAGTCATTTCGATAGGCCATTTGGTGTCGCCAATAGCAATACTGGTTTGGATTACATAACGATGTTCTCTAAAACCACTAGAGCTTTTTACGATACGTTTTCCCACCAATGGAGCCTCACAATGAATAACTGTTTTGATATTGTTTTGAATAGGATTAATATCGAATTTTACCCAATTGGTATCATTTTTTATAAATGGAGCAATATTGATAGCATGTAATGCTGATGTTTTGGCACCAGAATCAACCCGAGCTTTGATTGTAGGAATTCCTAATTCTGGAAAAGAACACCATTCTTCGCTGCCCAGTATGACTTTATTTTGTATCATAAAATGATTTTGGTTGATTTTTTTATAAGATTTCAAATGTAGAAATTTGTTTTTTAAAAGTACGATAATATTCTATAAAGAAAAAACCCGCTATGTTATATTAACGTAACGGGTCTTTTGGATTTATTTAATTTTAAATTATTGATTTGTAGGTTCTTCTGCTTTGTGAACTTTTATTGTCAACTCTTGAGAACCTTCTTCAATATCCATGAATATTTCATCGCCCGATGTGATTTTTGAAGTGATAATTTCCTCTGCTAAAGCATCTTCAATGTATTTTTGAATGGCTCTTTTTAGAGGTCTTGCTCCAAATTGCTTGTCAAATCCTTTGTCAGCAATAAAGGCTTTGGCTTCATCAGATAATTTCAATTTGTATCCTAACTCATCGATACGGGAATATAATTTTCTTAACTCGATTTCGATGATTAAATTGATGTGTTCTTTTTCTAATGTATTGAACACGATTACGTCATCAATTCTGTTTAAGAATTCAGGAGCAAAAGTTTTCTTCAAAGCATTTTCGATAATACTTTTAGAATTATCATCGGCTTGAGCAACTTTAGCTGCTGTACCGAATCCAACACCTTGACCGAAATCTTTCAATTGACGAGCACCAACATTCGAAGTCATAATGATAATGGTGTTTTTGAAATCAATTTTACGACCTAAACTATCGGTCAAAAATCCATCATCAAGCACTTGAAGCATCATATTGAATACATCTGGATGTGCTTTTTCAATCTCATCAAGCAATACAACACAATATGGTTTTCTGCGAACTTTTTCAGTCAATTGTCCACCTTCTTCGTATCCAACGTATCCCGGAGGCGCTCCAACTAATCTTGAAATCGCAAATTTTTCCATGTATTCACTCATGTCAATTCGAACCAATGCATCTTCAGAATCGAATAATTCTTTGGCAAGAACTTTGGCTAACTGTGTTTTACCAACACCCGTTTGGCCTAAGAAAATAAATGATCCAATTGGTTTGTTAGGATCTTTCAATCCTGCACGATTTCTTTGGATAGATCTTGCGATTTTTAAAACTGCATCATTTTGTCCAATTACTTTGTCTTGAATTAACTCAGGTAATTTAGCTAGTTTATTACTTTCTGTTTGTGCAATTCTGTTAACCGGAATTCCAGTCATCATCGATACAACGTCTGCGACATTATCTTCGGTAACAACAATTCTATTGCTTTTAGAATCTTCTTCCCACTGCTCTTGAGCAATAGCCAGGTCTTTTTCTATCTTTTTCTCGTCATCACGAAGTTTGGCTGCTTCTTCATATTTTTGTTTTTTGACAACCAAATTTTTCAATTCGCGAACTTCTTCTAACTGACGTTCCAAATCTAATATTTGTTTAGGAACATCAATATTTGTAATGTGAACACGAGATCCAGCTTCATCCAATGCATCAATAGCTTTGTCTGGTAAGAAACGCTCAGACATATATCTGTTTGTTAATTTCACGCAAGCTTCGATAGCTTCAGGAGTGTAAGTTACACTATGATGATCTTCGTATTTATTTTTGATATTATTCAAAATGGCAATAGTTTCCTCAACAGATGTTGGCTCTACAATTACTTTTTGAAAACGTCTTTCTAACGCACCGTCTTTCTCGATATATTGACGGTATTCGTCTAAAGTTGTAGCTCCAATACATTGGATTTCTCCTCTTGATAAAGCAGGTTTGAACATATTTGAGGCATCAAGCGAACCAGTTGCTCCGCCAGCGCCAACTATCGTGTGAATTTCGTCTATGAAAAGAATGATATCATCATTTTTTTCTAACTCATTCATTACGGCTTTCATACGTTCTTCAAACTGTCCTCTGTATTTAGTGCCAGCAACTAAACTGGCTAAATCTAAAGTAACAACACGTTTGTTGAATAAGATACGGGAAACTTTCTTTTGAATAATACGCAAAGCAAGACCTTCTGCAATAGCTGATTTACCTACACCAGGTTCACCTATTAATAAAGGGTTGTTTTTTTTGCGGCGACTCAAAATTTGAGAAACACGTTCTATTTCTTTTTCACGTCCAACTACAGGGTCTAGTTTTCCTTCTTCGGCCATTTCGGTCAAATCTCTACCAAAATTATCAAGAACTGGAGTTTTTGATTTTTTGTTTGACTTATTGGCGGGATTATTAAAGCTAGCTTCTTTAAGACTGTCATCTTGTCCTGAATCATCATTATATGATTCGTTTTTTGGCAAGTTTTCTAAAAATTCTTCTTCGTTCGGAGTCATATTAATGTATTGTTCTTTAGCTGTATCATAATCTATTTTAAGTTTATTCAACAACTTGGTTGTGGGATCGTTTTCATTTCTCAAGATACACAACAGCAAATGTGCGGTGCTAATAGATGAACTCTGGAAAACTTTTGCTTCCAAAAAAGTAGTTTTCAAAGCTCGTTCAGCTTGACGCGTCAGATGTAAATTTTTCTTTTCTACACTGACATCAATGCTAGGGCTAGCTGGGCTTAGGATCTCAACCTTTCTCCTTAAATGATCAAGGTCAACAGAAAGATTGTTTAGGATGTGAATAGCTTTACCATTACCATCCCTTAGAATGCCAAGCATCAAATGTTCAGTACCTATAAAGTCATGTCCAAGGCGTAAAGCCTCTTCCTTGCTATAAGTAATAACGTCTTTTACTCTAGGTGAAAAATTATCATCCATAATGTTTAAATAATTGTTAATGTAAATTTAGTAAACATGATGTTTAAAAGCAAAAATCATACCTTATAAATCTATTACTGCTAATTGACAAAAAAAATGAAGAACAAACGGCTAAAAGGAACTTAATTTATTAACTAAATGGCAATATTAATTTGTTAATAAATCAAATAAATTTATAGTTTTTTTTAAGTAAAAACATATTGAGAAAGCTTATATTAGCGGGATTTTTTAAAACAAAATAATTTTAATTTAAGAATATATTTATGTCTGACGGAGAAAAGTTAATTCCAATTAACATTGAAGATGAAATGAAATCAGCTTACATCGACTATTCGATGTCGGTAATTGTCTCAAGAGCGCTGCCTGATGTAAGAGATGGTCTGAAACCAGTACACCGAAGAGTGCTTTACGGAATGTATGATTTGGGAGTAACTTCAAGATCTGCCCACAAAAAATCCGCAAGAATAGTCGGGGAAGTTTTAGGAAAGTATCACCCTCACGGAGATACCTCAGTTTATGATGCAATGGTGCGTATGGCTCAAGAATGGAGTATGCGTTATTTGTTAGTTGACGGACAAGGTAACTTTGGTTCTGTAGATGGTGATAGTCCAGCAGCAATGCGTTATACGGAGGCCAGAATGAAAAAGATTTCGGAAGAAATCATGGCTGATATCGAAAAAGAAACAGTTGATTTTCAATTAAACTTTGATGATACATTATATGAGCCAAAAGTAATGCCAACTAGAGTTCCAACTTTATTAGTAAATGGAGCAACTGGTATTGCAGTAGGTATGGCTACTAATATGCCTCCTCATAATTTGACTGAGGTTATCAATGGTACCTTAGCGTATCTTGATAATAATGATATTGAAGTAGATGAATTGATGAATCATATTAAAGCTCCTGATTTTCCAACAGGAGGTGTAATATATGGTTATGAAGGAGTTCGTGAAGCTTTTAAAACTGGTAGAGGTCGTATTGTAATGCGTGCCAAAGTAGGTTTTGAAGAAGTGGACGGTAGAGAATCTATTATCGTTACCGAAATTCCATACCAAGTTAATAAAGCGGATATGATCAAGCGTACTGCTGATTTGGTCAACGAGAAAAAAATTGAAGGTATTGCTAATATCCGAGACGAATCGGATAGAACAGGGATGCGAATTGTTTATATCCTAAAACGTGATGCAACGCCAAATGTGGTTTTGAATACGCTTTATAAATATACACAGTTACAATCTTCTTTTAGTGTAAATAATATTGCGCTTGTAAAAGGCCGCCCACAAATGCTGAATCTGAAAGATATGATTCATTATTTTATTGAGCACCGTCACGATGTAGTAGTTCGTAGAACTCAGTTTGAATTGCGTAAAGCCGAAGAAAGAGCACATATTTTAGAAGGTTTAATTATCGCTTCTGATAATATTGATGAAGTTATCGCGTTAATCAGAGGATCTAAAAATACCGAAGAAGCCCGTGATAAATTAATCGAAAGATTTAATTTGTCAGATATTCAGGCTAGAGCAATTGTAGAGATGCGTTTGCGTCAGTTAACAGGTCTGGAACAAGATAAATTAAGAGCAGAGTTTGAAGAGTTAATGAAGTTAATTGAGCATTTGAAAGCATTATTAGCTGATGTTGATTTAAGAACTGCTTTGATTAAAGAAGAACTTGAAGAAATTCGTGATAAATACGGAGATGAGCGTCGTTCTCAAATTGAATATTCAGGAGGTGATGTAAGTATTGAAGATTTAATTGCAGATGAAAATGTAGTAATTACTATTTCGCATGCAGGATATATTAAACGTACTAATTTATCAGAATATAAAACTCAGAATAGAGGAGGAGTTGGTCAGAAAAGTGCTGGAACAAGAGATCAGGATTTCTTAGAGCATATGTATGTTGCGACCAATCATCAGTATATGATGTTCTTTACTCAGAAAGGAAAATGTTTCTGGATGCGTGTTTATGAAATTCCTGAAGGAAGTAAAACCGCTAAAGGTAGAGCAATTCAAAACTTAGTAAACATCGAAAGTGACGATAAAGTAAAAGCATTTATTTGTACACAAGATTTAAAAGACAAGGATTATATCAACAGTCATAATCTTGTAATGGTAACTAAACAAGGTCAGGTTAAGAAAACTTCATTGGAGAAATATTCTAAACCAAGGGTTAATGGAGTTGCTGCAATCACAATTAAAGAAGGAGATGAGTTATTAGAAGCGCAACTAACCAATGGGGAAAGTCAAATTATTTTGGCTGTTAAATCTGGTAAATTAGTTCGTTTCGAAGAAACTAAAACACGTCCGATGGGAAGAACTGCTTCTGGTGTTCGTGGTATTACCTTGAAAGACGAAACAGACGAAGTAATCGGTATGGTTACTGTAGATAAGAATGACATTAACGATTCGCAAATTTTGGTTGTAACTGAAAATGGATACGGAAAACGTACCAAATTAGTTGATGAAGACGGTGTAGATGTATATAGAATAACAAACCGTGGAGGTAAAGGAGTGAAAACTTTGAATATTACTGAGAAAACTGGAAAACTTATTTCTATAAGCGCTGTGACCGATGCTGACGATTTAATGATTATTAATAAGTCTGGATTGACAATTAGAATGGCTATCGAAGATTTACGTGTAATGGGACGTGCTACTCAAGGTGTTAGATTAATTAATTTGAAAGGTAAAGATTCTATTGCGGCTGTTACAAAAGTAATGAAGGATGATGCTGAAGAGGTTGTTGTTGATGAAGATGGTAATGTTATCGAATCTGTAATTGAAAGAGTTAAGCCGGATTTAGAAGTTCTTGAAGATGAAGGTTCTTTGGAGGATGATGAAGATGAGGACGAAGAGATAGATGATGATTCTGATGAAAATGAAGAAGATGATTCTGATGACGAGAAATAATTAATTTGAGTAATTTTAAACATTGTCATCTCATGATAAAAATCATTAAATGTTAATGTTTTTCTTGCTAATTTTGAATTTTAAATTTAAAACTATAAATATGAAAAGTAGATATGTAATAATTGCGTCAGCGTTATTTTTATCCGTTATGAGTTTTGCTCAAAAAAATGAAATTAAAGCTGCTGAAAAAGCATTGAAAGATGGTAAGTCTAGTGAGGCGATTACTATTTTGACAGGAGCTGAATCTTTGACACTTAATGCACCTGATGCTGAAAAAGCACAGTTTTTATTTGTAAAAGGAAATGCTTATTTGGATTTATCTAATAAAAAAGTAGATGCCGATAAGAATTTGATTTTAGCTGCAAAAGCTTACCAAGATTTGATTGAAGTTGAAAAAGCTTCTGGAAAAGCTAAATATTCCACACAAGCGGCAACTTCTATTGCAGATATTAAAGGAAAGTTGATCAATTCTGCAATTGACGATACAAAAGCTAATAAAAATATTGAAGGAGCTCAAAAGTTGTATCAGGCTTATTTGTTAGAGAAAAAAGATACTATCAATCTGTATTATGCTGCGTCAACATACGTGAGCGGAAAGGATTATGATAATGCCTTGAAACTTTATAATGAGTTAAAAGGATTGAATTATTCTGGAAAAGCAACTTATTATTATGCTATTAATAAGGTGAATAATAATGAAGATTTTTTCAAAACAGCTGCGGAAAGAGATAAGATGGTTAAAGTAGGAACTCATGAGAAGCCTAGAAATGAAAAAATCGAATCTAAAAGAGGTGAGATTTATAAAAACATTACTTTGATTTATGTTCAACAAGGAAAAATCGAGGAAGCTAAAAAAGCGGTTTCTGATGCTAGAAAAGCAAATCCAGAGGATAGTTCATTATTGTTGACAGAAGCTAATTTGTATCTTGAGACAAAAGATATGGAAACGTATAAAAAATTAATTTCTGAAGCTTTAGAGAAAAACCCAAATAATGTTGAGTTGATTTTTAACTTAGGTGTTATTAGTGGCCAGGCTAAGAATTATGCTGAAGCTGAAAAGTTTTATGCTAAAGTTATCGAATTAGATCCTAAGTATGTTAATGCATATGTAAACATGGCTGCAATGAAGTTGGAAAGTGAAAAACCGATCATTGATGCTATGAATAAGTTAGGGACTTCTGATGCAGATATGAAAAAATACAATGCTTTGAAAAAGAAAAGAGAAGATTTGTTTAGAAGTTGTATTCCTTACTTATCAAAAGCTGTTGAGTTAGATCCTAAAAATCCAGATGTTTCTAAGACATTATTAAACGTTTATAGTGCTCTTGAAATGACAGCTGAATATAAAGCTTTGAAAGCTAAATTATAGACTCTGTTTTAAATTAAAGATTGAATAATCCTGCCCTGATAAAAGGCAGGATTTTTTTTGTCTTGTTGTTAAAATTTATTGATTCAAATTTGTCCTTAATTGTTCAAATGAGTCAATAAGTGTAATTTTATAGAGATTGTTAAAATGTTAATTTAGTATTTTAAAAAATATTTAAATTTTATTTGCATTATCAAAATTTAATTTTATTTTAGTAAAAATTATAGTTTTAATAAAAAAATATAGTTAAAAAACTATTGTAAATTAAATATTATTAAAAAAACGAACATTCTTTAATTATTGAATTGTAAACTAACTAAATCTTTTAAAACTCAAAAAATAATCTATGATGTAAAATTACGCTGCCTAATTTGTTCGATTCTATGAACAAAATCTATTGGATTTTATATATACATCTTATTGCTAAACTATTTTATGCAATAGATTTTGTGTTATTATAAAATTCAGAAACAAAATTTAAACCTCAAAAATCTTGTTTTATTAACTAAACTAAACCTCTACCTATGAAAAGAAAATTTGTAACACTATCAATAGTGTTATTGATAAATGTTGGAGTAAATGCCCAAAAAACTCAAATTAAAGAAGCACAATCTGTGTTTTCTAAAGGCAAATCTCAAGATGCATTAGGAATTCTTAAGAAAACAGAATATCTAATTATTAATGCAAATGATGAAGATAAGTCGGATTTTTATTTTTTGAAAGGAAATGTATTAAAAGACTTAGCCAACAAAAATATAGATGCAGCTACTAATTTTTCTTTGGCATCTCAAGCGTATCAAGAATTGCTTTCAGCAGAAAATGAAGCTGGTAAATACAAATATACTTTGCAGGCTAACACAGCATTAAAGGAAATGAAATCTAAGCTTGTTAATGGAGCTATAGAGGACTTTAAAGCGGCTAGATATACCGAGAGTTCTGAAAAAAGTTATAAAGTGTATTTGTTTGATAAAAAAGATACTTTGAATTTATTTAATGCAGCTTCAGCTTCTATTGCTGGGAAAGATTATGATTCAGCAATGAAATTTTATGAGGAATTAATAAAAATTAATTTTTCAGGAAAAAAAATAATCTATTATGCTACCAATAAGAAGACAAAAGAAGAAGATGCTTTTGTTTCCCCAGGTGCTAGAAATTCGGCAATTCAAGAGGGACTTTATGAAAAGCCAAGAGATGAGTTTTCACCATCTAAAAAATTTGAAATCAACAAAAATTTAGCATACATATATTTAGAGAAAAATGAATTTGATAAAGCTGAGACTACTTATAATAAAGTTGTAGAATTAGATCCCAAATGTGTAGATGCTTATGTTAACTTAGCTTACGTTAAATTAGAAGCAAAAAGGATTTTGATGGATCAAATGTCGGCATTGGGGAATACTCCAAAAGAAATGCAGCAATATGATCAGTTAAAAATTAAAAAAGATAATTTGGTTAAAAGCGCAATTCCATATCTTAAAAAAGCATTGGCTATTGAACCAAAAAATAAGGATGTTATGAAATCCTTGCTAGGGGTTTATCGATCGCTCGATATGACAAATGAATATGATACATTAAAAGCAGCCATGTAGAAATAAAAAAAGCTAGAAAATTTACTTCTAGCTTTTTTTTGTATTTATATTTTAAAAATTACCACATTTGGCTAACCTCATTTTTAATATATCCCAAAGCAGCGTTACTAGGAGAATGTTTTTCAAGTAAATCATTTAGCAAAGCTTCTCTTAATTGATCCGCATTTTGAGTTTCTTGGCTAAAAGCTGCTTTTCTAATCATCTGAATCGTTGCGTTTTTAGCCGTTGTAATGATAGACCAACATTCATCAGAAACATAAATTTGTTGTGCAATATTATGTTCGTATTCCTGGTCAATTTGGGCAATGATAAAATTGGCGTAATCATTTTTATCAGTTGAAATTGGGGAAACTCTAATCAATAAATTAGAAAGACTAATGCGCTCCAAAAATAAAGTCATACGTTCGTATGCCTGCAAACGCAAAGGTAAAATCTCTTTTCGGTTGTCTTTCTGTAGCAACCAACGTCTTGTGTTTTGCTGATCTTTAAAATAAGAATTGAATAAATAATAAGCCACCAATCCAGTAATGATAGCAGGTAAAGTAAAACTTGCTAATTCAATTATTTTTGATAAATCCATTTTGTTTTTATTTTTAAAAAAAGCAAAAATAAACTTTTTGAAACTAAAACAAAGGCAAAAGTATGGTAATAATAAAAAGCGTATTGGTATTTTTGCCATTCAAAATTAAAACTCCAAATTACTTCTGCCAAAATGGAAACCTACATCATTGTGTTACTTTGTTTAGCTGCTTTTTTTGCAGGATTTGTAGATGCTATAGTCGGTGGAGGAGGTCTCATTCAAACCCCAATGGGACTGATATTATTGCCCAATTTGCCAGTATCAACTGTCATAGGTTCTTTAAAGATTCCTGCTTTTAGCGGAACTTCTTTTGCTTCCTACCAATACATGAAAAAAGTTGATGTTAATTGGAAATTATTAAGTGTCATGATGCTTTTGGCATGCCCGGCTGCTTTTTTGGGCTCGACAGTGTTGACTTATGTTAGCAATGATTTCATGAAGCCATTATTACTAGTTGTATTGTCTTTATTGGCGATTTACACTTATTCTAAGAAAAATTTCGGACAGCATCAGGTTAGAAATAGTTCAGCAAAAACACAAATTTTAAATGCTGTGGGGATTAGTTTTATTGTTGGTTTTTACGATGGATTTATAGGCCCTGGCACAGGAAGCTTTTTGGTTGTTGCTTTCATAGCAATAATGGGATTTGACTTTCTACATGCCTCAGCCAATGCAAAAATGGTTAACCTTGCTACTAATTTTGGTTCCATTAGTCTGTTTATGCTAAAAGGAAAAATTATTTGGGCAATTGCTTTGCCAATGGCCGTCAGCAATGCGATAGGAGGATGGATTGGTGCCAAATTGGCCATCAATCGTGGTAACAATTTCATCCGAATCTTCTTTTTAATCGTCGTTATAGGTACATTAATACGTTTTGCTTACGATGTTTTTTTTAAAATAATTTGGGCGTAACCACCACTAGAAAAATGGGCTAATATTGTAGCCGCTTATATGCCTATTTTCCTAGTGGCGGTCGGGCTATCCATGCTACGTTGGTAGCTTATTTCTATCCCTTACGCAAGCTAAAGCCGTTTTAACGAAAAGCAGTTTTCATAAAAATTTGTAATCATCTTAAGCTTCAAGATAAAATTTAGATATCTTTAATCAAGAAACTGGATTTTTAATATGTTTGATAATTTCATATTAAAAGCAACTTATAAAAAAAACTTATGGAACATAAAGTTAAATCAATTCGTCCATTCATAGGAGCTAAAGACTTTGAATTGTCAAGAAATTTTTATCGGGATTTGGGTTTTGAAGAAACTATTTTGAGCCAAACTATGTCGGTTTTCAAAATGGGAGATTTAGCATTTTATTTGCAAGCTGCTTATGTCAAGGATTGGATTGATAATTCTATGATTTTTTTAGAAGTTGAAGATGTAAATCACTTTTGGAATGAACTTTTAGAATTACAACTTACTACTAAATACAAGGAGGTGACACTTGTTCCTGTCAGAACATATGATTGGGGAAAAGAATGTTTTATTCATGATCCGTCAGGTATTTTGTGGCATATTGGACAGTTTAATAAATAACTCAAAACCAGAATTAATAACCTTAAAAATTATTTTAAAAATATTTACCGTATTGATAATCAATAGTTTTTAATGGTTTTGAAAAAGATTCTAGTATCTTTGAGTAATATTTTTTTTCAACTATTTAAATATATTTTTATATGAAAACATTAAATATTATTTGGGCAATGATACTGGTTTGTGTGATAAATACTGTGGCTGTGTATGGGCAATCTGATTCTAAAAAAGACAAAATTATTGCAGATAGCAAAACTGCAAAAGCAGAATTCATAAAAGCCGATCATCTTATGACTGGAATTTTTGAAAAAGCTTATGGTTATGTTATTTTTCCCAATGTTGGTAAGGGAGGGATTGGAGTTGGAGGAGCTGCAGGTAATGGAGCTGTATTCGAAAAAAACACTGTAGTAGGAATGGCAAAACTATCACAATTGAGTATTGGTTTTCAGGCAGGAGGACAAGCGTATAGAGAGATAATATTCTTTGAATCCAAGCAGGCAATGGATCGATTTAAAGATAGTAAATTTGAATTTTCTGCTCAAGTCTCTGCAGTAGCTGTTACGGCTGGTGCTTCTGGAAATGCAAAATATACAGATGGTATTATGGTGTTTACGATGCAAAAAGGTGGTTTGATGTATGAAGCTTCAGTTGGCGGACAAAAGTTTAAGTATACTAAAATTTAAAGTTTGATTGCTACAATTCTATTCCATAAATCAAAGACCTTAGGAAGAAAGAATCAGGCAAATTGCTTCGTTCTTCCTAAGGTCTTTGATTGATAACTGTATTTGTTGATTATTTATTAAGACAATCTACTGTTGAAAATTTATATTTTACAGTTTCAAAATTTATAGGTTTCCCTTTGGTAAAAGATGATTTTCCTAAATAAGTTGTTATTTCTCCACTGCCTAAAACAAGTGAATCATTACGTTTCAAAAAAGCCATTGGATTTTTGAAAGTTCTGTCTTTATTCGTTCCTTGGATAAATGAGTAGTCAGCAAATAAGGTGTCACCACGAAATTCTCCTTCGACTTTTCCTGTTTTTTCTGGCATGTTTTCAATTTTCATTACCATATCCCCAGCTATTTTTCCATTTTTCAAAGTGTTGATTGTTAGATTGATTGTGTCGTTTTCATACAACGCTTTGTAGCAGGCAGTGCTAATCGGTTTTTCAGCCTCAGCTTTGGCGGCTTCTGACTCTTTTGTGTTTGGTTCTTTTTTACAACTTCCGAATCCGATGCTAGCCAACAGTAAACAAAACAAACTTAGTTTTTTCATATTTGTACATAATTTTAGTTAATAATTGCAGTAATAGCTTTGCTAATTTACAAATAAATAGCCTGATCAATAGCTGTAAATATCTTAATATTTATCTAATCATTAGTTTTAATTTTTTTGATGGTTCGTTTTTAGTTTCAACTTTATAATTTTCATTCTATTAACTAATATGTTAAAAATTAATTATTTTGCGTAACTTTATATTATGCCAAAAACATAAAAAAGATGCGTGCTATAAAAATATTTCTCGTTTTTTTGATTATTCTCTTGAGTAGTGTATCCTGCAAAAAAGAAAAATCGGATTCAGAAACTTTAACAGCTTCCAAAAAAGATACCACCTGGTATAAATTTAATTCGGAGAATGAATTTTTAGGATTGGGAAAACCAGAATTTGGAGATCTGGATAGTATGGTGGCACGCAGAAGGATACGAGCTTTGGTTCCTTATACTCATCTTTATTATACGATTAACTTAAATAAAAGAAGTGGTGTGGCTTTTGAAGCTTTAACTCTTTTTGAAAATGAGATCAACAAACAATTGCATTTAAAACCTCACCAGGTAAGAATTATTTTTATACCTGTAAATCGCAGTCAGGTTATACCTCTTTTGCAGCAAGGCTATGCAGATTTGGGTTACGCTGGTTTAACCATTACTGAAGAGCGAAAAAAAGTAATCGGTTTTTCTATTCCAACAATTACAGGGCTCAAAGAAATTATTGTTGGAGGGCCTAAATCTCCAAAACTAAATTCTCTCGCCGATCTTTCTGGTAAAGAAATTTATCTTCGCGAAGGCAGTAGTAATGAATCTGCAGTAATAAAACTAAATGATTCATTGAAAAAAGTAAATCTAAAACCAGTTATTATTAAAGCATTAGATCCTTATTTGGAGCCTGAAGATATTCTTGAAATGATTAATTCGGGAGTTATTCCATTTACTGCATTGGTTGAAGATATTGCTCAATTATGGACGAATGTTATGCCGAATTTGGTTTTATACGAGAAAATCCCACTAGCTCGAAATATTTCCTATGGTTGGGTATTCAGAAAAGATTCTCCAAAATTTGAAGCCGCAGCAAATAAGTTTTTAGAAAAAAATGCAAAAGGGACATTGGTTGGGAACATGCTTTATAATAAATACGTAAAAAATGCGGATCTTCTGCCTGAAATTTATACCAAAAAAACATTCTCCCAAGTAAATGTTCTTAAAGCTCCATTTCTTAAATATGCCGACCGCTATCAATTGGATTGGTTGCTTTTAATTGCTCAAGGGTATCAAGAATCTGGTTTGAATCAAAAGCTTGTGAGTCATAAAGGTGCTGTGGGAGTTATGCAAGTTTTACCTAAGACAGCAGCAGGTAAGCCATTTTATATCAGAAATATATATAAAATAGATAATAATGTCCATGCAGGTGTTCAATATATGCGTTACCTAATTGACAGGTATTTTACAGATCCTAAGATTGATAAATTGAATCGGCATTTATTTGCATTAGCAGCTTATAATGCTGGCCCTAGACGTGTGCAGGAATTACGTGATATAGCTAAAGCCAAAGGTCTGAATCCAAATGTTTGGTTTGATAATGTTGAACTCATCGCGGCCAACGAGATTGGTCAGGAAACTATACAATATGTGAGCAATATTTATAAATTTTATGCTTCCTACAGAGCGTTGAGTTATTATGCGGAACAGCGTGGTAAAAAATTGAGACCTTAATCTGATACTGTCATAATTCTTCAATCTGATTACGGTTAAGAAACATATATTCATTCTAAAATTCTTATTTTTGCGTCAAACAGAAATTCTTCTATGCAAAAATATATAGAACAACTTAACGAAGCTCAACGCGAACCTGTATTGCAAAAGGATGGTCCAATGATTATTATTGCTGGAGCAGGTTCCGGAAAAACTCGTGTACTTACCATCAGGATTGCTTATTTGATGCATCAAGGTGTAGATGCTTTTAATATTTTGTCGCTTACATTTACCAATAAAGCGGCAAGGGAAATGAAAAAACGTATCTCGGATATTGTTGGACCAAGTGAGGCTAAGAATCTATGGATGGGAACTTTTCACTCTGTATTTGCTCGAATTTTACGTTCTGAGGCACATCATTTGGGGTATCCATCGAACTTTACTATTTATGATTCACAGGATTCTTTGCGTGCCATTTCTGGAATTATCAAAGAAATGCAATTGGATCGTGATATTTATAAACCAAAACAAGTTTTGGGCAGGATTTCGAACTTTAAAAATAGTTTGATTACGGTTAAAGCATATTTTAATGATCCCGATTTGCAAGAAGCTGACGCGATGAGCAAAAAGCCTAGAATGGGTGAAATTTATCAGAATTATGTTGATCGTTGCTTTAAATCGGGTGCGATGGATTTTGATGATTTGTTATTGAAAACCAATGAATTACTAACTCGTTTTCCTGAAGTTTTAGCAAAATATCAAAACCGTTTCCGATATTTACTGGTAGATGAGTACCAAGATACAAATCATTCACAGTATTTGATTGTTAGAGCTTTATCGGATAAATTTCAAAATATTTGTGTGGTAGGAGATGATGCTCAGAGTATTTACGCGTTTCGTGGAGCGAATATCAACAATATTTTAAACTTTCAAAAAGATTATGAAGGTGTAAAAACCTTTAGATTGGAGCAAAATTATCGCTCAACTAAGAATATTGTAGAAGCTGCCAATACCATTATTGATAAAAATAAAGTCAAACTGGACAAGGTAGTTTGGACTGCCAATGAGTTTGGGCCAAAAATAAAAGTGCATCGCAGTATCACTGATAATGAAGAAGGGCGTTTTGTTGCTAGCACGATTTGGGAGCAAAAAATGAACAATCAGTTAAATAATAGTGCTTTTGCTATTTTATATCGTACTAATGCACAGTCCAAAGCTATGGAGGATGCGTTGCGAAAAAGAGATATACCGTACCGTATTTATGGAGGTTTGTCTTTTTACCAAAGAAAAGAAGTTAAAGATGCATTGTGTTATTTGAGATTAGTAATCAATCCAAAGGATGAAGAAGCTTTGGTACGTGTCATCAACTACCCAGCTCGTGGAATTGGAAATACTACTATCGAAAAATTAACCATTGCTGCCAATCATTACAAGCGTTCGATTTTTGAAGTGATGCAAAACATTGAACGAATTGATTTGAAACTGAATTCAGGAACGAAGCAAAAATTATTGGATTTTGTTACAATGATTCAGAGTTTTCAAGTGATTAATGAGAATCATGATGCTTTTTATGTGGTTGAACATGTAGCTAAAAAAACAGGTTTAATTCAAGAACTAAAAAAAGATGCTACTCCCGAAGGAATGGCTCGTATTGAAAATATTGAACAATTACTAAATGGTGTTAAAGATTTTATTGAAGGTCAAAAAGAAGTTGATGGCGCTCGTGGATCTTTATCCGAATTTATGGAAGATGTTGCTCTGGCTACCGATTTAGATAATGATACTTCTGATGAAGACCGCGTGGCTTTGATGACTATTCACTTGGCCAAAGGTCTTGAATTTCCTCATGTTTTTGTAGTTGGAATGGAAGAAGATCTATTTCCAAGCGCTATGAGTATGAGTACAAGAAGTGAATTGGAGGAAGAACGACGTTTGTTTTACGTTGCTTTGACGCGTGCAGAGCATCAGGCATATTTGACGTATTCTCAATCCCGTTACCGTTGGGGAAAACTAACAGATAGTGAACCTTCTCGTTTTATCGAAGAAATTGATGGACAATATTTAGAATACATGACTCCTGCCGAAAGTAATTACCGCTACAAACCAATGATTGACGGAGATATTTTTGGAGATGTGGATAAGTCTAAATTACGTTTGGCTAAACCAGTAGGAAGCACACCACCTAAACATGTTACCGATAATCAACCAAAACCTGATATTAGCATTAGAAAACTGAAGCCGATGACAGGAAACAATCCTTTATCAGGAAGTGCTAATTTATTTGATAACACATTGGTTGCTGGAAATGTAGTTATGCACGAACGTTTTGGAAAAGGACAAGTCATTAATTTGGAAGGAGTTGGTGCAGACAAAAAAGCTGAAATTAAATTTGAAGTAGGAGGAATTAAAAAATTATTATTGCGTTTTGCAAAATTGGATATAATCGGATAACGGCTTAAACCCTAAATAAAAAACTTAGAAGCTCAGCAACTTAGATGCTTAGTAACTTTAAACAAAAAAATCATGGCACAATTTATAAAAATATACGAAAACAACCCCAACGAGGCTGCAATTGCTAAAGTGGTAAAAGTGCTTCAAGATGGTGGTTTGGTTATTTATCCGACAGATACAGTTTATGGATTGGGATGCGATATAACCAATTCTCGTGCACTTGAAAAAATAGCAAAAATTAAAGGGGTTAAACTAGAAAAAGCTAATTTCTCTTTTATTTGTCACGATTTGAGTAACTTATCTGATTATGTTAAACAAATTGATACTTCGACTTTTAAAATTTTAAAAAGAGCATTGCCCGGGCCTTATACTTTTATTTTGCCTGGTAATAATAATTTGCCTAAAGAATTTAAAAAGAAAACAACAGTAGGGATTCGTATTCCAGATAATTCTATTGTTTTAGAAATTGTTCGACAGTTGGGAAATCCTATTGTTTCGACTTCTATTAGAGATGAAGATGAAGTAATAGAATATACTACTGATCCAGAACTTATTTTCGAAAAATGGCAGAATTTGGTTGATATGGTTATTGATGGAGGTTATGGAGATAACGTAGGGTCAACAATAATCGATTTATCGGGTGACGAACCAATTGTGGTTAGAGAAGGTAAAGGAGATTTGGATATTATTTAATCTGTCTTTTTTTAAAACTTAGACATAAAAAAAACGCTTCGATAATTCGAAGCGTTTTTGTTTTGTGATAATTGAATTATTTTTGAACCGGAGCTGTTGTTGTAGATCCTGGTTTTTTCATTTCTTTTTCAACCATATCATAGAACTGATCGATTTTTGGCATTACATAGATACGAGTTCTTCTGTTTTTAGATTTGTTCTCTGGGGAATCATTAGGAACTAAAGGTACGTATGAACTTCTACCTGCAGCTATTAATTGTGCTGGATTAACTCCTAAATCACCAGATAAAATACGGATGATAGCTGTAGAACGTTTAACACTCAAATCCCAGTTGTCAATTAAACAAGAATTTCCTTTTAATACATCAGTATCAGTGTGACCTTCTACCATACATTCGAAATCTGGTTTGTCGTTTACTACTTTAGCTACTTTAGCCAAAACACCTTTTGCTTTGTCGCTTACTTCATAGCTACCGCTTTTAAACAACATTTTGTCTGAGATAGAGATGAAAACAACTCCTTTGTCAACATTGATTTCAATGTCTTTGTCATCCAATCCTACAACAGATTTTAAGCTAGTAACCACAGCAAGTGTAACACTGTCTTTTTTTGTTAAAGCGTCTTGCATTCTGCTGATTTTTAAATCTTTTTCTTTAATAGACTCTAACGCTTTTTCGATGTTTTCAGCTCCTTTTGTTGACAAAACAGTCATATCTTTTGAAGTAGAAATCAAGTGTTGGTTTGTTTCTTTTAAACCAGCTACTGTAGCTGTAAGTCCTGCTTTTTCTTCAAGGCATGAATTTAATTTTACTGTACAAGTATTTAGCAAATCTTGCGTCTCCTTATTTTTAGCTTCTAATGCTGCGTATTGCTTTTTAGACACACAAGAAGTCAGAAGTGCTAAAGCAGATAGAGTAACCATTAATTTTTTCATAAATTGTAATTTTAATTAAACGTGTTTTACAAAGTTAGTTTTTAAATGTTAATTTTAAATGTAAATTATTGTTAAATGTAGTTACCAAAAACTGTGCCATTTTTAATGTAATATCCATAAACGATGCTTTCCGTTTTAAAGTATATTGGGATCTGATTTTTTTCTCTTTTTTTATAATTTTTAAAAAACAAACCATAAAAAGAAAAATGCGCACGTATAATTGCCCAACAATGAGCAAATTGACTTGAAGATACAAATTTTACACCAGCAAGTCCATCTAAAACTAATCGAATGAAAAGTATTTTGAAAAGTGCTTTTTGGGGTAAATTTTTGGTTAACATTAATAAAGAGTTTCTAAAATTTAAAAATGTTTTTTGCGGATTAGATTGTTGCAATGTAGCTCCTCCAACATGGTAAACTATTGATTTTGAATTGTATTTGATTTTGTGTCCTTTGTTAAGTGTACGCCAACATAGATCAATTTCTTCCTGATGAGCAAAAAAATCTTCATCAAAACCATTTAATTCTTTATAAATTTTGCTTCGAATGAAAAAGCAAGCTCCAGAAGCCCAAAAAATTTCAGTCTCATCATTGTATTGCCCATTATCCTTTTCTAAAGTGTCAAAAATACGGCCTCTGCAAAAGGGATATCCATATTTATCAATGAATCCACCCGCAGCACCCGCATATTCAAAATTGTCTTTTCGTTTAAAATCTAAAATCTTAGGCTGAATAATTGCTGTTTCAGATTCTGACTCAAATGTTTTTACTATTGGCAGCAACCAATTTTCGGTTACTTCAATGTCTGAATTGACAAGTGCATAAATTTCAGCGTCGATATGTTTCAAAGCTTCATTGTATCCGCCTGCAAAGCCTTTATTTGTATCATTTTTTACGATTTTGACAGAAGGGAAATTGTTTTGTACAAATGCAATCGATTCATCTGTTGAAGCATTATCGGCAACATATATAGTTGCTTCGGGTGAAAATTGAATTACCGAAGGTAAAAACTGTTCTAATAATTTTATCCCATTCCAATTCAGTATAACTACAGCTATTTTCATTTAAGTTTTTAAATTTTTAGATATTAGATTTTTAGAAAAAATAATCTAAGACACTAATTTATTATAATTAGGCAGGTTTTCCAGAAAGGTATATTTTTCATTTTCAAAATCCATAAGACAAAAATAATGGTTTAACCCATTAGTGACCATCAAAAATTCGGCTTCAAGGGTCATATTATATTGTGCAATTTGGTCGAAAGTAGCTTGCGAAATTTTTACTTCAGGAGCTTTACATTCAACCAATATAAATATAGTGCCATTTGGATTGAAAACCACAATATCATAACGTTTCCGTAAGCCATTGACATGCAGAACTTTTTCAACATTAATTAATGATTTTGGGTATTTTTTTTCTTCTAATAAGTATTGAACAACATGTTGACGAACCCACTCTTCTGGAGTAAGAATGATGAATTTTTTCCTGATTGCATCAAAAATAGATACTTTATTTTCGCTATTTTTGAAACGAAAAGGATAAGAAGGAAAATTGAGTTTTTGCATGAAGCAAAAATATAAAATAGTTTCAAGTTTGAAGTTTAAAGTTTCAAGTTGTTGGAATATTAAACTTTTAAATAGTAAACATTAAACAAAATAAATGGACGAAGTAATAAAAATTGTCAATGATATAAAAGGAGGAAACATCAAACCTATTTATTTTTTGATGGGAGACGAACCTTATTACATTGACAAATTATCAGAATATATTGAAGCTAATATTCTATCTGAAGACGAAAAAGGATTTAATCAAACTGTACTTTACGGAAGAGATGTCACGATAGAAGATGTTGTTTCTACAGCCAAACGTTACCCGATGATGGCCGATCGTCAAGTGGTTATTGTTAAAGAAGCACAGGATTTATCCCGAACCATTGATAAAATTGAAAGTTATGCCGAAAATCCAATGCCTTCAACGGTTCTGGTATTTTGTTATAAATACAAAACTTTAGATAAACGAAAAAAATCAACCAAAGCAATTGCTAAAAATGGAATTGTTTTTGAAAGTAAAAAACTATACGATAATCAAGTAGGAGACTGGATTAAGCGTGTGTTGGCTGGAAAAAAATATTCAATTGAGCCTAAAGCTTCGGCTATGTTGGTTGAGTTTTTAGGAACAGATTTGAGTAAAATCAATAACGAACTCGAAAAACTGCAAATCATTTTGCCGGCTGGAAGTACTATTTCAGCCAAAGATATAGAGGAAAACATTGGATTTAGCAAGGATTACAATGTGTTTGAATTGCGTAAAGCGATTGGGGAACGTGATCAGTTAAAAGCCTATAAGATTGCTGAAAATTTTGCCCAAAACCCAAAAGATAATCCATTAGTAATGACGACAGGTTTGGTTTTTGGATTTTTCGTTCAATTATTAAAGTATCACGGTTTAAAAGATAAAAATCCTAAAAATGTAGCTTCGGTACTTGGTGTCAATCCTTATTTTTTGAAGGATTATGACGTAGCTATCAAAAATTATCCCATGAGAAAAGTGAGTCAAATAGTGACTGCATTACGAGATACGGATATAAAAAGCAAAGGGGTTGGCGCTAACAGCTTGTCTCAGGCAGATTTATTAAGAGAGATGCTTTATAAAATTTTCAATTAAAACAACTGTGACATGTTTTATTCTTCTGGTAAGCGGAACTTTTCAATTGCTTTACTGTTTGTAATACATTTTGCTATGTCACAAAATTCTAAAATAAATACTATTCAACACTCCTCTTTTGATGCTTATCCAGTTTATTTGAAGGATGATTTGGGAGTAAATTATACGGCAAAAGAAACAACTATAAAATTATGGAGCCCAATGTTGAAGAAGCCAAAAATAATCTCTATAAATACGGCGATAGAGGAGAAGCTATATTAGTCAAAAACCTCGATTACGATTCTAAAAGTGGTGTTTGGCAAATTGTTTTAGATGGTAATTATCATAAATGAAAACCTGATTGCACTAAGAAAAAATCATCCAGCCTTCAAAATGCCAACTAAAAAAATGATTCAGGAACATTTGAATTCCTGACATTAGATTCCCCTTTATTGGTTGGATATACTTTAAAAAATCATGCGAATGGAGACAAATGGAAGAACATCAGGGTATATTTTAACGGAGATGAAAAAGAAATAAAACAAATCATTGAGGGCTCTTGGAGAATAGCATGTAATGGCGAAATCATTGATTTAAACGGTGTTATAACAGTTAAAAATCAACCGGTTGCAATTCCGGCTAGAAGTGCAGTAATTTTGTATCAGGATTATCTATTTTAATTGAAAATATGTCCAAAAAAACCTATATTTGCGCTTCCAAAAAGAATAAACCAATAATTATGGGAATGAATAAAAATACTATTTTAGGATGGGCTACCTTTATAATGACTCTTATGGGGTTTTTACTTATAGGTTTAGGCTTTTTTAAATACAGAGATGTTTCAGGTTGGGGATTTGCTGCAGTTGGAGTTGGATTTCTGGCTAATGCCTGGGTTTTTAATGCTTTAAAAGGAAGGGTTTAGAAAATCAATCCAATTTACTATCAAATTCTTTCAAAAACACTCAATAAAAATGTTGCCAGGCTTAAAGCATTATAAGTAATATATAAAAAACTTATTTTTTAAATTATGGTAAATGTAAATTTTGCTATTAATTAATAAAAGACCGAAGGTATTTCCTTCTCATTATAAAGGACAATTTAAAGATTTCTGAATTGTCATTTATTTCAAGGGTTTTTTCTCTACCTGCTTCTTATTCTTTTAGTTAAATCGAAATAATTATGGCATTTAAAAAAGATATATAAAATATTTACAAAGCTTAAATTAACGATAAATTGTTATTTTCATCGATAAAATACGTTAAATTTGCGCTTTTATAAGATTTTTGTTATTTATTTAAGAACTAGTACTCTAATTGAAAAACCGTACGTTTTTTCGTTATAATTTAAAAGTTAATTGACTTCACACTGTGGGTCAGGATGGCGAAGCCGTTTCAAATCTTTAATAATGAAGCAAAAAATTAGGTTAAGATGATTTTAAAATGGGCTTTTCTGAATAATAGTATCCAACCCGAAAGAGTAATTTTTAATAGGTTATTCTAATACATTTTGAACCCAATTTGGTATAGACTCCAAAAGATTGGGAGACTTTGATGAAAAAAGAGGGTAATAAGCAATTGAAAATTATTAGTAAGTTTAAACAACTAGTCAGGCAAGGTTTCCTAAAAAAGAAATAACAAATATTTAATTCCAAATAACTATTAAATTGAAAAAAGACACAAAAATATATATCGCTGGACATGCAGGAATGGTGGGAAGTGCCATTTGGAGAACGCTTACGGCCAAAGGTTATTCTAATCTAATCGGGAAGTCTAGTTCGGAATTGGATTTGAGAAACCAACAAGCGGTTACTGAATTTATGGCAACCGAAAAGCCAGAAGTTATTATAGATGCTGCAGCCAAAGTAGGAGGGATTTTGGCTAATAATAATTTTCCATATCAGTTTATTATGGAGAATATGCAAATTCAGAACAATCTAATTGATTGTGCTTTGCAGGCGGGTGTCGAAAAATTTATTTTTTTGGGCAGTTCTTGTATTTACCCTAAGCTGGCTCCACAACCTTTAAAAGAAGAATATTTACTAACATCAGAACTTGAACCTACCAACGAATGGTACGCTATCGCTAAGATTACTGGGGTAAAAGCCTGTCAGGCGATCCGTAAACAGTTTAATAAAGATTATGTGAGTTTGATGCCAACAAATCTGTATGGTACTCACGATAATTTTGATTTGAATTCATCTCATGTGTTGCCTGCGATGATGCGTAAGTTTCATGAAGCAAAAGTAAACAACCATGCTCCCGTAACATTATGGGGAAGTGGTACTCCGATGCGTGAGTTTTTATTTGTAGATGATATCGCCGCTGCAGTTGTTTTTGCTGTAGAAAACAAGCTGCCCGATTATTTATATAATGTAGGAACCGGAGAAGATTTAACTATAAAACAATTGGCAGAAACCATCCAAAAAATTATTGGGCACGAAGGTGAAATTATTTGGGATGCTACCAAGCCTGATGGAACTCCAAGAAAATTAATGGATATTTCTAAAATGCATGATTTAGGCTGGAAATATACAGTGAAGCTAGAAGAAGGAATTCAGAGAACTTATGACTGGTTTTTGGCCAACGAAGGAAAATATAAAGAAGTAAAATTATAGAGAAAAGTTATTATACCATTACTATTTATAAAATAGCCCAAGTGTCAGTTCGAGCGCAGTCGAGAACCTTAACAGCATCTCGACTGCGCTTGAAGTGACAAAAAAACTGGACTAAACAGAATGTACACTAGTTGTGAATGGCCTTGAATAGTAAAGGGATATTCGATAGGTAACTAACAACTCATAAATAAGCAAAACATGAACATTACCAAAACAGCACTTATAACAGGAATCACAGGTCAAGACGGATCGTATTTAGCAGAACTATTATTAGAAAAAGGATATCAGGTACACGGTGTAAAACGCCGCGCCTCTTCTTTCAATACGCAGCGTATCGATCACTTGTACCAAGACCAACATGAAGGACATGCAAATTTTAGATTGCATTATGGCGATTTGACAGATTCTACTAATATCATCCGAATCATTCAAGAGGTACAACCAGATGAGATTTATAATTTAGGTGCTATGTCACATGTGAAAGTGTCTTTTGATTCTCCTGAATATGTGGCTAATGTAGATGGGATTGGAACGCTGAGAATTCTCGAAGCAGTTAGAATATTAGGTTTAGAAAAGAAGACCCGAATTTATCAGGCTTCTACTTCTGAGCTTTATGGTGGGTTGGCAGAAAACAAAAACGAAAAGGGTTTCTATGATGAAAACTCTCCTTTCTATCCTCGTTCTCCTTATGGTGTAGCCAAAATTTACGGTTTCTGGATTACCAAAAATTATCGAGAAGCCTATGATATTTATGCTTGTAACGGGATTTTGTTTAATCATGAGTCTCCAAGAAGAGGGGAAACTTTCGTAACCCGTAAAATCACAATGGCTACAGCGGCTATTGCGAAAGGAAAACAAGACTGTTTATACCTAGGAAACCTAAATGCCCAGAGAGATTGGGGGCACGCTAAAGATTATGTTGAAGCAATGTGGCGCATTTTGCAGCAAAACAAAGCAGAAGATTATGTAATTGCAACTGGTGTGACTACCTATATTAGAGATTTTGTCATCATGGCTTTTGGAGAAATAGGAGTGGAATTGGCTTTTGAAGGTGAAAATGAAAATGAAATCGCCAAAGTGGCAAAATGTAACAATCCTTTATACCAACTAAAATTAGGCAAGGTAGTAGTTCGCGTTGACCCACAATATTACCGTCCTACCGAAGTTGATCTTTTGATTGGGGATCCTACTAAATCTAAAAAATTGGGATGGGAGCCTCAGTATGATTTAGCTGCTTTGGTCAAAGAAATGGTGGAGAGTGATTTGAAATTAGTTTAATCGGTGAATCGTTTAATTGTTTAATCGATTAAATGGTTAAGCAGTTAAACGATTAAACACACAGTACAGACGAAGGAGGGATCTCGCAAGTAGCTCGACAAAGTACTCTCCTGATGTTTTCAAATAGAGTTCTTATACTAATTGCATAAAAAAAAGGCCGTTCCATTTTAAGAAACAACCTCTTTACAGGAGTATATCGATTTTGACTTTTGAAAAAGATTGGAGAATCTTTTCTGCTGCTGTTCGCTACAATTTCTCTTTCTTAACTTGTTTGCTATCATCAACAGTCAAGCCATAATCTCCGAGCACTTTTGGATTTTTAGCATAAATGGTTTTTAGAAGTGCCGCACTATTTTGTACTATACTCCTGATGGCGGGGATATCCAAATCGCGTTGTCTGTAAAATTGTTCTGCTTTTTTTGCCGCTTCCGTGGCATTGTCATGATTTTGTTTGCAGATTTCGATTTTTGGTCCCTCAACACTCCAGTCATAATCGACCATTGCATTAAGAGGAGAGTTGGTACCTTCCGCAAGATGTTTGTTTTTGATTTTTTGTGCTAAGTCTAATAATTCTACTGTGTTTGTTGGAATGAACACTCTGCCTTGGGTTCTTGTTGCCATAATTTTTTAGTGGATTAGTGAATAAATATTTTCTTACTAAGTATAAATATATTAAAATAATATTTACAAAAATAAATACAACATAAGAAATTATCCTACAAATGTATAAATGATAGAAAAAAGTGTAAATAAAAACAGTTTTCCATTCGATTGTAAAACTTTGTTTACTATTAAATTATCATTTTAAACCTGCCTAATTAATTAAAAGCAACGAATTTAGTATTAAAACCCCGCATGTAATGATAAATTCATCAAATTTACTATTACAGCAGCTTCCTACAACAATATAGACGTAGATTTTACTATTGTAGGTCTAATTTTTAAGATTATAGACGTAGTTTTTTACATTGTAAACCTGATTTTTAACATTATAGATGTAGTTTTTACTATTGTAAATGTAGTTTTTAATGTTGCAATTCAATATTTTGAGCAGCAGCTAGGTTTAAGTGGAACCGAACTCTAAATTAAACAGTTACCAAATATCCAGTTCAATAATTCATCGATTAACAGATAGATAGTTTACCAAAAAAGTAAATTAGGTTGGATACCTTAATTATGATGTGGCTGATTTTGAGAAATAATGATGTTGAGTGATTTAAAGTAGATATAAATGAAAATATTAAAAAGGGGTTTAGTTCTCAATTTTGAATTATGTTAAATAATAAGCTAAAGAAAAAAAAATGATAGTTGTCAGATTGATTGGTGGTTTAGGAAATCAAATGTTTCAATACGCAATGGCTAAAAATGTTGCGGTAAAAAACAATGTAATATTAAAGCTTGATATTAGTGATTTAATTAATAGTGATAATCAAGGCAACTATACAATCAGAAATTTTGAATTAAATAATTTTAATATAAAATCTGAAATTGCAGTTTCTGAGGAACTTAATTATTTTAAAAAAAAATCTAAGTTTTTAAGATATCTAAATAAATTGATCCCTATTGGTTATAAATCATTAATAGATGAAAAAAAACTTTCTTTTGATAAAAGGATATTAAACCTAAAAGGGAATAAATATTTTACTGGATATTGGCAAAGTGAACTGTATTTTAGGGAAATTCGGAATCAACTATTGGATGAATTTACTTTGATTACCATTAATAGTGATTTACAAAATATTATTAATGACATAAAAAATAGTGAATCAGTTAGCATGCATATTAGACGTGGAGATTACATTATTAAATATTCAGATTATTATTACACGCAAACTCCGGAATATTATTTGAATTCTTTGAAAAACATTACGGCAAAATATCCAAAGATAAAAGTATTTGTTTTTTCAGATGATATTGAATGGGCTAAAACAAATATCAAAACTGATGTAGAAATAATTTTTGTAACCCCTAATAAATCTTATGAAGACCTTTTTTTGATGAGTCTATGCAAACACAACATTATCGCCAATAGCTCTTTTAGTTGGTGGGGGGCATGGTTAAATGAAAATCCAGATAAAATTTGTATAGCACCAACTAATTGGTTTAAAGATAAAACTATTAAAATAGATATTATCCCAAATAATTGGGTAACAATCTAAAATTATTAATTTATAAGTTGCTATTTAGACTTACTATTACAATATGGAATTAAGATATTTAAATATCAGGATTTTTAGTATCTAAGTTATAATTATTATGAAAAGAATATTAAAAAATTCTGCATTAATTGGATCTACTGAATTAGCATTAATTTTAGTTGCAATTGTTAGAGCAAAATATTTAGCAGTTTCAATTGGACCAGCAGGTTATGGTGAGTATAGCTTATTAAATTCTTTTTTCGCAGTATTAACAGCAATCTGTGGAGGATGGATAGCAAGAGGGACAATAAAATATACCGCAGAATATAAACAAAAAAATAATATAGAAGCAGTTGCTAGAGTACACAACATATCAGTTTCTATTGTTTTATTTCTTGGAACTCTTACCTTTTTTATTGTCATAATTTTTAGCGAATTTATTCGATTTAAATTTTTATCACCACAAATTATTTTTTGGAATTATACATTGTTTGCAGCTTCATTCCTAGTTTCCAGTTTGACCCCTTTCTATGGATGGCTACTTCAAGGATTTTTAATGGTAAAGAAAACAGTATTATTAAGAACTTATACAACTTTATTTAATTTTGTTTCAATATTTGTTTTTGTATATCTGTTTGAGCTCACTGGTTATTTTATAAGTATTCTGATTTCAGCATTATTTTCGTTATACTTATACTGGAGAGAAACAAAGAAGTTAGTTCCAACAAAATTAATTCTACCTGAATTAAAAGATGAGATTATGATTAAATTAATGAAATTTGGAGGGGTTAATTTCTTCTTAATAGTATTTACTAATATTAGTGATTATATCCAAAGAGTTCTTGTTTTATCTGCATTAAATATTTCTTCTGTTGGGTTATTTCAAGTCATTAATTCAATTTTATCATATATGGGGATATTAAATAGAGGAAGCCTTTTTAGCCATGACCCAAAAATGTCTCAAGAATTATCTTTGGACGAACGAAACTCTGAATTTAATAGTTTCATTAGGTTTAATTTACTTTTTGGAATTCCAATAGGGTTAATTGTTATTCTCTATTCTGGAGAATTAATTACAATATTGTACAGTAAAGAATTTAATTCTTTAACTTCTGCTGTTTTCTTTTTTGTATGTGCACAAATAATTCAATTTGTTCTTGGCGGAATCCACAGTGTAATGTTGGGAAAGGCATTGTTAAAAATGCATTCTTTTGTCTCTATATTGAGTTCATTAATTATTATTGCTATTTCATTTTTCTTTGTAAAAAAATACGGATTATCTGCTATAGGATTTTCAATGATTGTAGCAAATCTAAGTACATTTTTGATTGATTATTTTTATTTAAAACATAAAATTGGAATTTTATTGAAATCAGAAGTAGTATTACTTTCTAATATAGCTATTATTATTATATCATTCTCTTATTGGGTTCAAGACCTCAATTTTTTTATTAGAACTATATTTTTAGTTACTTCTTTGTTGATTCTTGCTATGACTTTATCCAAAATTGAAAGAAGTAAGTTGAAATTTATGATTGTTGCTAGAATCAGAAAAAAAGATTCAAAATAATGGATAGCAATTTAATACTCTTAATAATTGGTGTCGTTGCATTTCTTCAATGTCTATTGAAAAATGAAAAGACAATAATTAAATTGTTGATTTTTACTCTTCCTGTGAGGACACTTTTTGAAAGTACAATGATACCAATCGGATTAAATGGTATTTTAATTTGGGCTGTTTGGTTTGCTTTTTTGATTAAACATAAAAAATCAAGTTTTAAATTAATTAATTGGAATGTAATAACAGCTCAATTAAATTGGCTGTACTATATAATTACAATCGGAATTTTAATTGGTTATTTTGACATAACAATATTGGATACATATACTAAATCTAGTAAAATTTCTCAAATTTTTCATATAAGTCTAAATCTTATTACACTTGTCTTTTTTATTAAAATCCTTGTCAATTATAGAGAAAATATCAAATTTCAAAATACCCTTAAATTAGTTTTCACGGCATCAATTTTCATTCAAATTTTACCACTTATAGCTCATTATTTTGGTGTCTTAAATAATTTTTATTTGTTAAGTTTTGTTACTTTCGAAGATAATCTTATTGGTTCTGAGGTTGCAAGATTTGCTGGATTGTTAGGTGATTATGAATTAATAGTTGACTATTGTCTAATTGTAATTGCAATAGCATTTATAAATGTATTAAATAAAAGATATGTTTCATTTTCGATAATGGCAATGTTAATTTCAATTGGTATTGGTATATATTCAGGAACAAGATCATTTTTAGTTATCTTACCTCTTTTCTTTCTTGTCTTTTATTTTATTGGTTTTTATTATAATTTAAACCGAAATAAATTACTAATATCATCTATTTGTATTGGTTATTTTTCCTATTTTTTATTCATTAATTATTCTTCAGATATAATTGTTTTTGAAAGACTCAAAGGGGCACTAGAGATTTATTCGCAATCTGGTAATTTAAATGATGCTTCTAATAGACACTTTGATAAATCTTTAAAAAATTTATTATTAAATAGTAACTTATCATTAGGAAATGGATCTTTGGAATTTAATCAAATCAAAGGAGATGAAATGGTTAGTCATAATGTTTTGTTGCATGTATATGCAAAATATGGTATAGTAGGATTATTTCTTCTAGTATTGCTTTTTGCTAGATCAATTTATTTTTTATTTAAGTTATTGAGTAAATCTAAACTTAAAATAATTAAAACCGAAGCTACTGTGTATCTGTCTTTAATAATTTGCTTGTTTATCCAACAAATGAAAATAAGCATTTTACGATATCAAAGTACAATGCTGATCTATTGTTTTCTTTTTATTCTTATTTATTATTTTTTATATCAAAATAAAATTGTAAAAAAATCATGATTGATATAAGTGTAATTATGCCTGTATATAATGCTGAAAAATTTTTAGCAGAAGCGATAGAAAGCATCCTTAAACAGTCTTTTAATAATTTTGAATTTATCATAATTAATGATGGTTCAACTGATGCGAGTGAATTTATTATTAAAAAATTTTTATCAGATAACAGAATAGTTTTTATAAACAGACAAGATAACAAGAAACTTGTTTATACTCTTAATGAGGGTATAAAAAAATCATCCGGTAGATATATAGCAAGAATGGATGCAGATGACATTTCTTTTTCTGAAAGATTAGAAAAACAATTTTTATTTTTAGAGGAAAACAAAAACATACAATTAATAGGAACATCTTATATTTCTTTTAATAAAACTGGAATTAACCAGATTCATACTCATCCTAAAAGTCCTGTTGAAATAGCATACCGTTTCGTTTCCAATACATATTTTTGCCATCCATCTGTTATGTTTAGATCAGAATTATTAAAAGAATTTGGTAATTATGATAATGTAGAAGCTGAAGATTTTAAATTCTTTTCTAAAATCGTTTCAAAATATCCATGTGCTAATATTATGTCTCCATTGTTATATTATAGAGAGCATGATAATAATCGATCAGTGACGCATAAAAAGGAATTAGAATTTTCTGTTGAAAATAATACACGAAATAATATTAGTATTTATTTTAAATCATCAAAATTACAAACTATTTATTATGAATATCGCTTACATATAAATAGAAATTCCAAACAAATTTTATTCAGTTTTATTTTAGATATTTTTGTCATTTTTAAAATTTGTTTGAAATATCGTAGAGTGAAATACTATTTGCAAGGAATGTATTTGATAATGAAACTATTGAAAAATAATTCTATAATGGGAGTGAATAAAATAAAAAGATTATGGAATTAGTTTCGGTTGTTGTAACATGTTATAATAAAGAAAAATACATTGCAGAGACCATTGAAAGTGTATTGCAGCAATCTCATGAAAATTTTGAATTAATTATAATAAACGATGGCTCGACTGATAACTCTTCAAAAATAATTAAAAGTTTTAACGATAGTAGATTAAAATTAATCGAATTGAATAATTCAGGGGTGAATGTTGCTCGCAACATTGGTATTCTTGCTTCAAAAGGAACTAAGCTTGCATTTTTAGATGGTGATGATATTTGGCATCAACATAAAATTGAAAGTCAGTTAAAATATATGACAAATAATGATTTAGACATGTGTTTTTGTGATTATGACACCATTGATGATACAGGACAAATTAACCACTCTTTTGTAAAAATTAATTTTCCATATTTTAATTATGAAAAACTTAAAAACAAAATTTTAGGTGGAAATGTAATTTTAGGTTCGGCAAGTAGCGTGATTTTTAATAAGGAAATAATTGATAAAATTGGCTTATTTGATGAGGAATTAAAATGGGGAGAAGATTGGGAGTATTGGATGAGAATCGTAATTTTTACTGATAAAATAGGCTTCTTAGAAAAGCAATTAACATTTTTGAGGTTTGGAATTAATCAAGTTCAAACAACACTTAATAAGAAAAAAAGATATTCGGATAGTCTATATATATTGAAAAAAGCACTAAGGTCATATAAATTAACTCAAAAAGAAAAATCTCTTGTATATATTGCCCTTTGTAAAATACATTATAGTTATGGTACAGATTGGTGTAATTTTTTTACAGCGTATATTAAAGCTTTAAACTCTAATTATAGATTCATCACTAGATTTGACATTTTTTATTTGTTGATTAAATTATCTATTAAAAAAATCTTGTTTAAATAATGTATACAACACAAATTTCAGTAGTAATGTCTGTTTATAATGGAGAATTATATTTAGAAGAAGCTATTGATAGTATTTTAAATCAAACTTTAAAAGATTTTGAATTCATCATTGTAAATGATGGCTCAACAGACTCAAGTTTGGATATTATTCAATCTTATGATGATAAAAGAATAATTGTCCTTAATCAGAAAAATGTTGGGCTAGCCAAAGCCCTTAATAATGGTATTACTATTGCAAGAGGAAAATATATTGCTAGAATGGATGCTGATGATATTTCAATGCCTGAACGTCTTGATAGACAATTGAAATTTTTGGCTCTAAATAAAGACTATGCGGTTGTAGGTTCTAATGCAGAATTTATTGATATGAACGGAAATTATCTGTATACTTCGAATTATCCTTTGGACAATGACAAAGTGAAAAACCTATTTCCTCAAAGTCCCTTTTTTCATAGTTCAACGATGTTTAATAAACAAATGTTTGAAAATACTGGGCGATACAATGAAAAGGTGAAGCATCATTTTGAAGATAGAATTTTATGGGTTAATATTGCAAAATATGGAAAACTACAAAATATTCAAGAACCCCTAATCAAGTATAGAATTGTTCCTAGTGGTATTTCAAATCGAAATAAAAAAACAGGGATAATATACAACGATATTTGCAATAGAATAATACAAACAGGTATTGTTAATGAGCAAGATTCAAAAGTATTAGAGAAATTATCATTAGGACAAACGCAAAAGCAAAAACTAGCTAATTATTATTTGCGGATCGGTAAAATTTATATTGAATATAATTTTAACAGAAAAAAAGCCATTGATAATTTCTATCTTTCAATTAGATACATTCCTTTTGATAAGGTTACTTGGTTTAATTTAGTGTTGTGTTTCTTACCTAAATTTATAATCGTTAAATGGAAAAAATCAAGAGGAATTAATATATGAAAATACTTTTATTGACAAGTCTTTTTCCTAATAGTATTAATCAAACTAATGGAATATTTAATTTATCTCGTGCACAAGCTTTGCAAAAAATTGGTTGCGAAGTAAAGGTTATTGCACCAATAGGATTGACACCCAGAGAAATAGATTTGTTTCCTTGGCCTAAATTTAAAAGCATTTATAGTGAATTTAAGAAAAATAATAGCATCAAAAAGCATATTGTATTTGAAAATGTAATTGTTTACCATCCTAAATGGGCTTGGTTGCCTCGACGATTTTTCTGGAAAGAAGAAGTGGATTTTTTTCATTTTTTTGCAGGAAAAAAGATAAAAAAAATTATTCTAGATTTTCAGCCAGATTTAATTATTACCTCTTGGATTCATCCATTTGGGACGTATAGTAAGTATTTAGAAAAATATTATGATAAAACAATTTTATCAATTACTGAAGGTAGTGATTTGCTAATCATGCCCGAACAGTATCGTGGTTGGAAAAAAATTGAAAAGATATTTAATTATACTAATAGCAAACTAACGTTTGTATCTCACAATCAAAAAAATATAATTGAGGAAAAATTAAAACTTAAAAAAGGTATCGTTATACAAAATGGTTTTAATATCGAAAATTTTTGGTATTCACAAAAAGAAGAGGAAATAAAAAAAGATAGGATCCGGTTAATTTCGATTGGTAACTTGTATGTAGTTAAAGGATATGATATTTTGCTTCAAGCATTAATCATACTTGGGAAAAAATATTCGTTAGCAATAATTGGTGCTGGTGATCAGAAAAAAAATTACCTAGAATTTATTGAGATAAATCAATTAGGCGATCAAGTTACCTTTTTAGGGAAACTTCCAAACAATCAAATTAAAAAATATTTAGATCAATCTGATATATATTGTCAACCTAGTCGTTCAGAAGGCTTACCTAGTGCACCATTAGAAGCAATGGGATGTGGACTACCTGTTGTGGCATCAAGGGTAGGTGGTTTACCCGAAATAATTATTGATGACTTTAATGGTTACTTATTTGAAAATGAAAATGTGCAGGATTTAGTTGCTAAAATTGAATTTGCTACAACTAAAAAATGGAATCAGCAAGAAATAGCATCGTGGTCAAAAAACAATTTTTCATGGGATAAATGGGCTAATGAAATAATAAATATTCAAAATTGAAATTCTATTATTTTAAATTAATTATAATTTAACTTATTGATATTTTTTCAATAATTAGATCTTAATTTTAAAATAATTCAGATTTTAAAACAAATCAAACATTCAACTCAATTATTTAATGTCTAAGATAAATAAACGAAATATTCTACTAGATGCTTTAAAAGGATTTACAATTATTTTAGTTGTTCTAGGGCATTCCATTCAATATGTTCAAAATAAAGCGTTTGATTCTAACCTCGTGTTCAGATTAATTTATTCTTTTCATATGCCTTTATTTATGTTTATTAGTGGATTTGTAAGTTTTAAAACTTTTGATGGCAGTTGGAATAAATTGTTAAAACGATTTAAATCACTTATTATACCATTTTGGGCTTGGTTCATTTTTTCTTTTTTTGTTTCATATTTAATTTACATATTTAATGGTGTGAATAAACCTGATTTACAGTATTCAATTATAGCGGTATTAAAATCACCAGATAATGGATTGTGGTTTTTGTGGATCCTTTTTTTAAATTACATTTTTTTATTTTTATCCTTTAAAATCTCTACAAAATTTGAAGAAATTTATATGTTTTTCTTTCTATTGGCTATTAATGTTTTTATGCATTTCACTAAGTGGAGTTATTTAGGAATTGGACTTTTAGGTTGGCACTTGAGATTTTATTTGCTTGGCTATGTGATTCATAAATATGAGCATAAAATAAATAAGATCCTGAAAATTTTAGGGATATTGTCATTTTTCCTTTATCCAATATTAGTTTCCTATTGGTACAGAACAGCAACTCCGCTATTTTTCGAATCGTTATTCTTAAAGCCTTTTTGTGTCAAAATATTTATATATATATACAAACTAATAGTTCCAATTTCTGGAATATTTTTAGTTTACTTATTTTTTAAAACTATAATTAATTTTAATTTTCTCTTCAAGAACCGATTAATTTATTTAGGCAATACTTCTCTTGAAATTTATAGTACCCATTATTATTATTTTTTAATTATCCCTTTTATTCAATTTTTACCAGATTACAACCAAATAATAATTGTGTTTCTAATAGCTTTGTTTGGTAGTCTTTTTGTATCATCCTTAATTAAAAAGAACAGATTTTTAGCCGGTATTTTTTATGGAAAATAATTCAATCTTGGTAATATATTTATTCGATTACTTTAAGGGAATATTATTATTATTATTATTATTATTATTATTATTATTATTATTATTATTATTATTATTATTATTATTATTATTATTATTATTATTTAGGAAATTAGGCATGTTACTTCACAAACTATGAACACTTATTTTTTTTTAGCATGAAAACCTTAGCTCCTATAGTTCTTTTTGTCTATAAACGTCTTGATACATTAATAGAAACTATTAATGCATTAAAGCGTAATAAACTTGCTATGGAGTCAGAACTTTTTATTTTTTCAGATGCTGCAAAAACGGAAAATGACAAGGAAGCTATTATAGAAGTTAGAAATTATATAAAATCTATTTCTGGATTTAAAACTGTTACTGTTTATGAAGCAGCGGTAAATAAAGGTTTGGCTAATTCTATAATAGGCGGAGTAACATCTATTGTTGAAAAGTATGGTAAAATCATCGTATTGGAAGACGATTTGATAACCAGTATCAATTTCTTAGATTTTATGAACCAAGCTCTAGATTTTTATGAAAGTACAGAGCAAGTAATGTCAGTATGTGGATTTTCTTTTCCCTATAAAAAAGCAAGTAATGAAGATGTTTATTTTTTAAATAGATTTTGGCCATGGGGATGGGCTACATGGTCACATCAATGGCGCTCTATAGATTGGGAAGTAAGTGATTTTGAAAGTTTCAAATTAGACAAAATCGCTCAAAAGCAATTTTCATTTTTAGGTTCTGATGTTAATGAAATGTTATCAAAGCAAATGAATGGGCAGTTAGATTCTTGGGCAATTAGGTGGACTTATCATATTTTTAAAAATAAAGGATTGGTACTTTTCCCTGAGAAATCAAAAATTAGTAATGAAGGTTTTGATGAATTTGCTACTCATACTGTTGGCTTAAAAGATAGATATATAACGACAATTGATAATACGCTACAACATGATTTTAAATTTACTAGAGAAATTAAAATTAATGATTATAAACAAAAAGAATTTTTAAAAAAATTTGGTTTACAAGCACGTTTACTTAATAAGTTAAAAGAATTATTTTTTAAAAATTTTTAAAAGCAATTGTGTCAATAAAACATTTTGCAATTGTTCCGATGTAGAGTATTGTGCTAAATATTCTAAGGTAATCTAGATAATACCTCTTCTTAATTTTCTTTTTTCAAAACCGTTTTTCTTCTCTAATTTAAACTTAATCTATAAAAAAAAATGTCTGCAATACCAAGTGTTTCCCTAGCTGAGTTTTCCGTTTTCAGTGGTGATTTAGATAGCGTTACTTTTAAAGACAAAACGTTGATTAATACGATCAATCAATATTCGTATTGTATCGCACAAGAAGATGCAGCATTTAAGGCTTCCTTAATAGGTGCAGATATTCTATTGCCGGATGGTATGGCAATCGTTGCGGCTTCTGCATTATTGAATAATCAGAAAATTAAAAAAATTGCAGGTGCTGATTTGCATCAGTTTTTTTTAGAAGATTTGAATAAAAAAGGGGGTAGTTGCTTTTATTTAGGCGCTTCCTCCGAAACACTTTTTAAAATTGAACAACGATTAAAGGTTGAATTTCCAAATGTAAAAGTGAAAACCTTTTCGCCTGCTTTTAAAACTAAATTTTCTACCGAAGATAATGATGAAATGATCCAGGAAGTGAATGCTTTTAAACCCGATGTTTTATTTGTGGGGATGACTGCACCAAAGCAAGAAAAATGGGCGTTTTTGCACAAAGAAGCATTAGACGTAAAGGTTATTTGTTCGATTGGCGCAGTTTTTGATTTTTACGCCGGAACCGTACAAAGACCAAGCAATTTTTGGATTCAATTGCGCTTGGAATGGTTTATTCGCTTAATCAAAGAACCAAAACGCATGTGGAAACGCTATCTCTATTATGGTCCTATTTTCCTTCTATTGATTTTGAAAGAAAAATGGAAAGCTATAGGAGGATTAAACAACTAACCAATTCATCCGTTAACCGATTAAACAATTAAAAATTCACCCCATCCGGTATATGTCTTTTTTACAAAATTTAGCTGCTTACAGGCTCTCGCGTTACTTTAAACTAGGTTTCATTCTTTGGGATTTGGCTTTATTGAATCTTGCCATTGTTCTTTCGTTCCTATTGCGACATGGAAATTTCGAAGAAATACATATACAGGAAAGAAGAACCTTGTTTCTCCTAATGAATTTCGTTTGGTTACTATTGTTGCTTCACAAAGATTCGTATAGAATCATCCGCGTAGAAAGAATTGAGGCTATACTAATGCGCACCATTAGGCTGATAGTAGTCCATTTCTTTTTAATAGGTACGTTTGTGGCTGTTTTAAAATATTCGCAAATTTCTCGTTTGGGATTGCTGTATTTTTATCTGATTTTTTTCACGATGCTTTTTATATTCCGAGTAGTATTTATGAAGGTCTTGAAGTGCGTACGCACCAAAGGGTATAATTTTAGGAATGTAGTCATTGTAGGAGGAAATGATACTGGAAATACGATAAGCAAATTTCTGTCCAAAGATCTAACTTTTGGCTATCATATTCTTGGCTTTTTTGATAATACCAATACTACTGCGGCAATAACGTCTCCATTTCTTGGAGGATTCGATTCGATTGAAGATTATGTCCTAAACCAAAAAGTGGATGAAATGTATGTTACTTTGCATATAGACCAAATCAAGATCATTAATCAATTGACGGCACTATGCGAACGGTATATGATTCGGATTAAATTCATACCCGATTTTCAGCAATATACCAAAGGGAACAAGGTGCAAATTGCTTTTTATGGCAACATTCCAGTGCTCACCTTAAGAAAAGAACCGTTAGAATCGGCTTTTAACCGATTAATTAAAAAAGCTTTTGATTTTGTTTTTGCCTTTTTAGTGATTGTAGTACTGTTTCCTTGGTTGTTTGTGATCCTTTATATTTTGATAAAATTAGATTCACCTGGTCCTGTTTTTTTTAGACAACAACGATCCGGAAGAGACAACCAATCTTTTTATTGCTTTAAATTTCGAACCATGCAAGTCAATGCCCAATCGGATGAGAAGCAGGCAGTCAAAGGGGATAGCCGTGTTACTAAATTGGGTGCTTTTATGCGCAAGACCAATATAGACGAATTGCCTCAGTTTTTCAATGTATTGTTTGGCAATATGTCGGTAGTTGGTCCGCGTCCGCACATGTTGAAACATACGGAACAATATTCGGAATTGATTAATAATTACCTTGTACGCCATTATGCCAAACCTGGTATTACCGGTTGGGCACAAGTAAACGGTTTTAGAGGAGAAACCAAAGAATTAACCGATATGACAGACCGCGTTGAATATGATATTTGGTATATTGAGAATTGGAGTTTACTTTTGGACTTGAAAATTATTTTCCGTACTGTTATTAATGTTTTTCGAGGAGAAGAGAATGCGTATTGATCGGGAAAGTTTAACTGTTTAATCGTTTAACTGTTTAAGGTTTAAGGTTTAAAAGTGTTTATTTCAAAATGTTTAATTTACTAAACACCATTCCTAATTTATAATTCATAATCCGTTGGTTGTAATTATTTTAACCACATAGAAACATAGATTAAATTTAATAAAGAATAATAAAAAAAGAAATATATTTCTATCACATAGAAAGCTATGTGAGTTTTAAACAAGTGAAACGTCTAATTTTGAGTTTACAAAATCTATGTTTCTATGTGGTAAATAATAAAAAAATGAATCACACTCAACGGGTTAATTCATAATTTATAAGCCGTTGGGTATAATTATTTTAACCACATAGAAGCATAGTTTAAATTTAATAAAGAGTAATAAAAAAAAGAAATATATTTCTATCACATAGAAAGCTATGTGAGTTTTAAACAAGTGAAACGTCTAATTTTGAGTTTACAAAATCTATGTTTCTATGTGGTAAATAATAAAAAAATGAATTACACCCAACGGGTTAATTCTTAATTTATAAGCCGTTGGGTATAATTATTTTAACCACATAGAAACATAGATTAAATTTAATAAAGAGTAATAAAAAAAGAAATATATTTCTATCACATAGAAAGCTATGTGAGTTTTAAACAAGTGAAACGTCTAATTTTGAGTTTACAAAATCTATGTTTCTATGTGGTAAATAATAAAAAAATGAATTAACCCGTTGGGTGTAATTCATTTTTTATAATTCATCATTCACTAATTACCAATCACTAAATAAAATTAAAAATCAAATGAAATACTTTTTTTCCGTAAAAAGAATCGCCCCAATCCTAATTATCCTATCGCTATTATTTTCCTGCAAACCAAAGGAAGAGATTGTCTATTATCAAAATATTGATGGATTATCCAGTACGGCAAAATCTAAATCCTACGAAATAAAAATACAACCGGATGACTTACTGATGATAGTGGTTTCTTCGGATGATCCGGAAACTGCTATTCCATTTAACTTGACAACGGTTAGTGTGCCTTCAGTAAATGGTTCTTCCATAAACTCTAGGGGGCAGGAAGTAATGCAATCCTATTTGGTAAATGTGGATGGGAATATTGATTTTCCGGTATTGGGAAAATTAAAAGTTGGAGGCTTATCCCGTTCTGAAGTGCTACAGCTTTTGCACGATAAAATTTCGAAGTATATCAAAAACCCAGTAATCAATCTTCGCCTTATGAATTTTAAAGTTTCCGTACAAGGGGAGGTGACTATGCCGGGAACCTACAATGTCAATTCGGAGCGCATTACTTTAATTGAAGCTTTGAGCATGGCTAAAGACTTGACTATTTATGGAAAAAGAGACAATGTATTAATCATCCGAGAAGTAGATGGGGTAAAATCGTATAATAGAGTAGATCTTACCAAAGCGGATTTTATAGATTCACCGTTTTATTATCTTTCGCAAAATGATGTCGTTTATGTGGAGCCAAACAAGGTTCGTATCAACGGTGGTGCGGTAGGAGCAAATTCAGGAATTCTTATTTCCATTACTTCGTTGGTAATTACTTTAATTACCTTAATTGTACAATAATTTTAAGCATTATATGAAAAATAATTATAATACTAGCTTTGAAGATGATTTTGAAGATGATTTTGAAAATGATTTAGATTTAAAAGCCTCTTTGGTAAAATATTTAATTCACTGGAAATGGTTTGCATTGGGAGTGGGGGTGTGTTTAGTTCTGGCTTTTTTATACCTAAGATATACCGTTCCGCAATACCAAGCTTCGACCACCATTTTGGTAAAAGATGAAAAGAAAGGAGGAATGCTTTCGGAACTTTCTGCTTTTGCGGATATGGGTATTGCAGGGGCAATGACTAGTAATGTGGACAACGAAATTGAAATTTTAAAGTCTAAAACATTAGTAGAAAGTACGGTAAAAAAATTAAATCTTACAGTAGGTATTTTTGCAAAAGGAAAAATTAGGGATGTAGAACTTTACCAAGAAACATCTCCTATTGCAGTTACCCTTATTCGTCCGGAAAACTCGTTTTATGCAAATAAAAGGAGTTCTTATCCAGAGCTAACTTATACGGCGTTAACTTCCGATACTTTTGAATTGAAGATGGAATTGCTAGAAAAAAAAGCAGAAAATAAAACCATCACTAAAAAATTTCATTATGGGGAATTAATACCTACTAAATATGGACAGTTGGTTATTACTAAATCAAAAGGAAGCACTAATTCCTTTGAAGATGATTCCAAGCAAATTAGGATTGTCATTAGTCCATTAAAAAATGTAGTTAAAAGTTTTAAAGGAAGATTAGAAGTAGCGCCTTTAAGCAAAACCAGTAGTGTAGTCGAAATAACGTTTAAAGATCCTGTTGCAAAAAAAGCAGAGGAGTTTTTAGATAATTTGATTTTAATATATAATGATAATGCAGCTTCGGATAAGAATTTCATTGCTAAGAATACTTCTGAATTTATAAACAACCGATTAGGAATAATCACAGAAGAACTAGATGGCGTTGAAAAAAACGTGCAGAGTTTTAAGACTTCTAACAAAGTAACCGACATCGAATCGGAAGCAAAATTGTATGTAGAAGGATCGGATGCCTATGATAAAAAGAGAGTGGAGACAGAAATTCAATTGAATATGATTTCCTCTATGCTGAATTTTCTCAAAAAAAGCAATAATTCAGATTTGCTGCCTGCTAACATTATTAGTACCAGTCAAGGAGAAGCCAGTACTTTGATTGATTCGTATAATAAAGTTGTATTAGAACGCAACCGAATTCTAAAATCAGCAACTACCGAAAATCCATCGGTGATTCGATTGGATGCCCAAATTGCCTCAATAAAATCAAGTGTAACGGCTAGTTTGCTGCGTATGCAATCCAACTTAACCATTCAAAAGAATGATTTAAAACGCAGCGAGGGACTTTTGGGGGACAAAATAGGAAAGATTCCCGTTCAAGAACGTCAGTTTAGGGTGATTGCCAGACAGCAAAAGGTCAAAGAGGAATTGTATTTGTATTTGTTGCAAAAAAGAGAAGAAACTGCTATTTCGTTATCGGCCACAGAACCCAATGCTCGTGTAATTGATGCTGGTGAAGCAGACGAATTACCTGTTTCTCCTAAGAGAAAAATTGTCTATTTAGCAGCTTTATTGCTGGGTTTACTGATTCCTTTTAGTATTATTTATGTAATGGATTTATTAGATACTAAAATAAAAAGCAAGTTGGATTTGGATGGAAAAACGATGATTCCTTTTATAGGAGATGTACCAAGTTCAGATTCACCATCCGAAATAATGCAATCAGATAGTCGTTCCAGCTCTGCTGAGGCATTGCGTATTATCCGAACCAATCTGGAGTTTTTGATCAGTAAACCGGATGAAAATAGTGCTAAAACTATATTTTTGACTTCTACTTTCCCTAAAGAAGGAAAAACTTTTGTATCGTCCAATCTTGCAGCAACATTTGCTTTGTACGATAAGAAAGTGCTGTTAATTGGTATGGATCTTCGAAACCCAAGGTTGGAGGAATATTTTACTTTACCAAATCGGGGAGTCAGCAATTACTTATCGTCTAAGGATTTAAAGTTGGAAGATTTATTGGTAAAACAAAAGGGGTATGATAATTTTTATATTCTTCCATCTGGGGTGATTCCACCAAATCCAGCGGAGTTATTAGTAAGAGACAAGGTAAATGATCTGTTTAAAACACTTAAAGAACAATTCGATTATATTATAGTAGATACTGCTCCTGTGAGTTTGGTTACCGATACTTTGTTGATTGCCAAACATGCAGATTGCTTTATCTATGTAGCTCGAGCACGCTTTTTAGAAAAACGTTTATTGAGTATTCCAAATAGTTTATATAAGGAAAATAAATTGCCTAATATGTGCCTGTTGCTAAATGATACCGACTCCCAAAAAGGATATGGGTATGGTAGTTACGGGTATGGATATGGTTATGGTGTTCCTGTCGAGAAAAAGAAATGGTATGAAAGATTTTTTCGCTAAAAAAATCAAATAAACTCTCTTACAAAGCCACTATTTTAAAGTTCAATTAAAATAGTGGCTTTCTTTTCTTTAAAAACTATCTTTGTTGCTATTTCACTATAAATTAATTGAAGTAAAATCACTTTATTGGTCTCAAATAAAGTTTAAAGCTATGCACTTTAGTGCATTTTCCTTTAGCTTCTAAAAATATTTTTGCCACAGACTAATGGATTTTAAAGGATTTAATCAGTGCCTTTTTTTTATCAATTTAGTTTGTCTTTTACAATGGAAGAATAGTATTTCCAAAAACTTACTAATAATAATTTTAATACTGCGACATCTTATTTTAAACCAATTCCCCTAAAATTTTAAATTATATTTTCTTAAAAATTGAATACATGAGAATCATTAACACTCAAACAAAATTAATTTTAGGGCTGCAGCATGTTTTGGCAATGTTTGGAGCAACTGTATTGGTACCATTTCTAACTGGACTTAATCCGTCCATAGCTTTGTTGACAGCAGGTATAGGAACACTTTTGTTTCATCTATGTACCAAGCGAATCGTTCCTGTGTTTTTAGGATCTTCATTTGCATTTATTGGAGCCTTAACATTGGTACTGAAAGAAGACGGAATTGCACACGTAAAAGGCGGTGTTATTGCAGCAGGATTTGTGTATATCCTGATGGCTGGAATGGTTAAGGCTTTTGGAGTAGAAAAAATAAAATCTTACTTTCCGCCTGTGGTTGTTGGTCCTATAATTATGGTCATTGGATTGCGTCTTAGCCCCGTTGCCTTATCTATGGCGGGTTATAAAAATGGAACTTTTGATCTGCACAGTCTTATCGTTGCTTCGGTAGTGATTGTTTCAATGATTAGCATATCGATATTAGAAAAATCTTTTTTTCGGTTGGTTCCTATTTTAATTTCGGTCTTTTTGGGTTATATCACGGCAGTTTTGTTAGGAATGGTTGATTTTTCAGGTTTCGGTCAGGCAAGCTGGATTGGTTTCTCAGATGCAGCCATTAACGATTTATTGACAGTTCCTGTTTTTTCATTGGCCTCTATCATTGCCATTGCACCGATTGCGTTGGTTGTTTTTATTGAACATATTGGTGATATTTCTACAAATGGAGCAGTTGTTGGAAAAGATTTCTTTGAAAACCCGGGAATTCCAAGAACTTTATTAGGCGATGGAGTTGCCACAATAATAGCTGGATTTTTGGGAGGACCAGCAAATACTACTTATGGTGAAAACACAGGAGTATTGGCGGTTACAAAAGTATATGATCCTGCTATTTTGAGGATAGCTGCTGTTTATGCCATATTGCTTGGGATTGTTGGCAAATTTGGAATGGTCCTGCAGAGTATTCCAACTCCGGTTATGGGAGGAATCTCCATTATTTTGTTTGGAATGATTGCTTCGGTTGGCGTGCGAACTGTTGTGAATGCCGATATTGATTTTTCACATTCCAGAAATCTGATTATCGCCTCATTGATTTTTGTGTTAGGCATTGCAATTGATAATATAGTTCTGTCTGGTAGCTTTTCACTTTCTGGACTTACTATTGCTGCCATTATTGGAGTTGTTTTAAATAGAATTTTACCAAAAGATAAGTTGGATTCAGATACAGATGCAGAAATAGTGAATGGTTAATTTATAAAAGGTAACAAACGTCTCGACATGATATATTAATAATGAACCCCTATAATTCCCATATAGGCGTTTGTTTATTTTTGATTTAAAGCTATATTTGTTGTCGCAATTTCTGAGACCTTTTAGAAGTTGGAAATCGCAATTATGAGTGTTGCATAATTGATGAAAATGGAAACAACATAACAGAAAAATAATTAACAAAATATATAAAAATGTCAGACGATAAGAAAGTAATTTTCTCAATGCAGAAATTGAGTAAAACCTATCAAGGAGCAGACAAACCAGTTCTTAAAAATATTTATTTGAGTTTCTTTTATGGAGCTAAAATTGGTATTTTAGGTTTGAATGGTTCGGGTAAATCATCTCTTTTAAAAATTATTGCAGGAGTTGATAAAAACTACCAAGGAGATGTTGTTTTTCAACCAGGTTATACGGTTGGTTATTTAGAGCAAGAGCCAATTCTTGATGATTCTAAAACTGTTATCGAAATTGTTCGTGAAGGTGCTGCTGAAACAATGGCTGTACTAGAAGAATACAATAAAATCAATGATTTATTTGGTCTTGAAGAAAATTATTCAGATCCAGATAAAATGGACAAGCTGATGGATCGCCAAGCGGCTTTACAAGACAAAATTGATGCGCTTGGAGCTTGGGAAATCGATACTAAATTAGAAATTGCAATGGATGCTTTGCGTACTCCAGATGGTGATACGCCAATCAAAAACCTTTCTGGTGGAGAGCGTCGTCGTGTAGCTTTATGTCGTTTGTTATTGCAACAGCCTGATGTATTGCTTTTGGATGAGCCTACCAACCACTTGGATGCGGAGTCTGTTCTTTGGTTAGAACAACATTTAGCACAATATGCTGGAACTGTAATTGCGGTAACGCACGATAGATATTTCTTAGACAATGTTGCCGGTTGGATTTTGGAATTGGATAGAGGAGAAGGTATTCCATGGAAAGGGAATTATTCTTCTTGGTTAGACCAAAAATCAAACCGTTTGGCACAAGAAGAAAAAGTAGCATCTAAACGTAGAAAAACGTTAGAACGTGAGTTGGAGTGGGTTCGTCAAGGAGCAAAAGGTCGTCAAACCAAACAAAAAGCGCGTTTGCAGAACTACGACAAACTTTTGAACGAAGATCAAAAACAATTGGATGAGAAATTAGAAATTTACATTCCAAATGGTCCGAGATTAGGAACGAATGTTATTGAAGCTAAAAATGTTGCCAAAGCTTTTGGAGACAAATTACTATATGATAATTTGAACTTCACTTTGCCACAAGCCGGAATTGTTGGAATTATCGGGCCAAACGGTGCTGGTAAATCGACTATTTTCAAAATGATCATGGGTGAGCAAGCAACAGATAGTGGAGAGTTTACGGTTGGTGAAACTGTAAAAATCGCTTATGTAGATCAATCTCATACTAATATCGATCCGAATAAATCAATTTGGGAAAACTTCTCCGATGGTCAGGAATTGATCATGATGGGAGGAAAACAAGTGAACTCAAGAGCTTACCTGTCTCGTTTTAATTTTGGCGGTGGAGAACAAAACAAGAAAGTTTCAATGCTTTCAGGTGGTGAGCGTAACCGTTTGCACTTAGCAATGACTTTGAAAGAAGAAGGAAATGTATTGTTACTGGATGAGCCTACGAATGATTTGGACGTAAATACGCTTCGAGCTTTAGAGGAAGGTCTAGAGAATTTTGCTGGTTGTGCGGTAGTGATTTCACACGACAGATGGTTCTTGGACAGAATCTGTACGCACATTCTAGCTTTCGAAGGGGATTCTGAAGTATATTTCTTCGAAGGAAGTTTTACTGAATATGAAGAAAACAAAAAGAAACGTTTAGGTGGTGATCTAACTCCCAAACGTTTGAAATACAGGAAATTAATTAGATAATAATTCTAATTAAAAAAAGCAAAAGCCTCAAATTCAATTGTAATTTGAGGCTTTTTTATTTGGAACTATTTATTATTCAAATTTTTTATAGATAAAAGTTTCAAAGGATGTTAGTGTATTATTTTTTATATTAGATTTTTTTACAAGGTTATTATTTATGTCATACTCGTATTTGGTTTTATATAGATAAGGCTTCCCATCAACTAAAAATTTCAAGTCACTTTCAATTTGATTATTGTTTTTATCATAAGAATAAATATATGTATCCTCTGTTAATCCATTTAGGTATATATTGCTTCTAATTAAATTTCCAGTATTGTTGTACTTGTATTTTATTTCATACGATAAAGTGCCATCTGGTTGGTACTCCTTTTCTTTAATTAAAGTATTTTCTTTTGAATAAAAATATTTTTTTTTAATAGATAGTTCTGATTTGCCTGGTAATTTGGTGTTTTGTGCTATTTTTAAATTGTTATTATCATAATCTATTTTTTTATAAATCATTTCATTATAAATATTGGTTAATTGGGTTTCAATGTTGTTCCCTTTATCATCATAATTAAAGCTTTCGCTGGTATGAAATCTAATATTGTTTTCATTTTTAAAATACCTATCTGTTTTAATTAATTTATTACCATCATATTTGTAAGTATTATGCCTTATTGTGTCTAGTTTTAAAGAAAAATCAGTTTCTGTCAATAAATATCCATTTTTATTATATGTTTTATGAGAGCTTAGAATACTGTCTTTGCTATCGATTTTATGTGTATATTCAAAACTTTCACTAATAGTATTCTTTTTTATAATATTTTTTCCTTTCTCTAAATCATTTAAAACATCAATTTCTCTCGTATTTAGTAATTGTAATTGAGCAAACAGATTATTGTTTAGAAATAAAAATAGAACTAATAGGAATCTTGTTATTTTCATTTGGGATTAGGTTTATTTTATAAATGTAATAAAATAAATTAAGAAAATATTTACTCTTATTTTCTTGGTTTAAACTTCTTGTAAATCATTTAGATTGTTAAGAAAAGAAATGTTTAGATGATATTTAACTCCAAAACGTTTGAGGTACAGAAAATGAAGGATAATGATTACCTGTCTAGGTTTAAACAAAAAAAGGATGCTCACAGAAAGGCATCCTCTTTTCATTTTAGACAAAAAAAACTAATCATTTCTTTTTAATAGAATTCATCAAAATGAAAACAGTTAACGACAAAAATAATTACTAAAATCGAAAATAACCATGCGACTAATACGGCCTTTTAGAAATAGTTATATGATGAAGTTCTAATAAAAATAACTTTTTAGATAGGTCAAATGTATAACATCTATCTGCCTTAAGAAATGATATATATCATGGAATTGAAAATTATTCTAAAAATTTTGATTTTAATTCGGGAGTAGGAATCATACAGCTTTCTTTTTTGCCGTACCATTTATAACGGTTTTTAGCAATATAATCATAAATTACATTACTAATTGCAGTTGGAATAATTCTAAAAACAGTCCCGAAATGCCAAAAACCTCCAAGATTTTTCGAAATTTGAATAGCGGCCTGTGATTTGTAATAATAGGCAATTCCGGGTTCATACAGAATGATACTGTCAATATTTGCAGGATCTACACCAATGTGTTTCAGTATTTTTTCTCCCAATTCCGATTGTAAAGCCACGAAGCGGAACACATCTTTAGAATCATGCTTAATTACAAATTGAACTGCAGAGTTGCATAAATTACAAACGCCGTCAAAGAGGATTATTTTTTTGTTTTTACAAGTCATTGCGAGGAACGAAGCAATCTCACTACGGTTTTCCATTTTAATTTGTATTATTCAATCATTATATTCTTAATTTCATCAAATAAATCCTTCCATGTAGGATTCATTGAACGAATTAGATTGTTTTTAGATTCCCGTGAACCTGCTTTTATTTGTTTTTCTCTTGCAATGGCATCTTCAATCCATTGAAATTGTTAGTAATAAACCAATATGCCAGCATTATAACGAGCTGAAAATGAATTTGGATATCTTTTTTCTTTATGTTCAATAATTCTTTGTGGAAGATTTGAAGTAACACCAGTGTAAACAACTGTTTGATACTTATTAGTGATAATATAAACAAATCCAGGTTTCATTATTACTTTTGTAAGTTAGATATTGTGAGGAACAGAGCAAAAATACTTCGCTCCTCAATTTGTGTACTTGTTAGTGTGATTGCTTCGTTCCTCGCAATGACTAAATACTTACTTCTTTGCAGCTTCAACAAATTCCAATTCATCCAAACTTACTTTAGAAGTAAAAATACCGTAGTTTACCGTTGCTTTGTTTTTCTCAATAGCATCAATACTTCCAACAGATTTGCCATCAAGCATTCTTACACGGTCACCAACTTTTAAAATTGGTTTTGGCTTTTCAATAACAGGTTTTAATTTCTTCTCTTTCTTTTCAATTCGAATTTCTTCAACCTTAATTTCGACTTCTTTGATGATTTCCTTTTTGATAGCTACTTTTTCCTTGATTTCTTTAGGTGTAGCTTTCTTGCGTTTGGAATTTTCAATTTCTACAATCTTTAAAAATTCACCGATAAGTTCCTTTTTGTTTTTGTTGTTGAAATATTTCTCAGCAATATCACTAATTTTTTGTCCAATATAAATCGTCTTTTGATTCTCATCATACAATTCCTGATAGCTTTCCAGTTTTTGTTTGATTTTGACATTTATATTTTCCATTTTTTTACTTTCTTCACGCGCTCGAGTTTCTTCTTCTTTTAAATTTAAAGAAGTTCTTTCCAACTTCGACCGTTCTTTTTGAAGTGTGGCAATGGTTTTATCAAAACGAACTTTTCCTACTTCAATTTTCTTCTTCGCACGATTGATCAATCCAAAAGGGATTCCATTTTTCTGAGCCACTTCAAAAGTAAATGAACTTCCTGCCTGACCTAAAACCAATTTATACATCGGCTCCAATGATTTTTCATCGAATAACATATTTGCATTCGTAGCAAAAGGCAATTCATTCGCCAGAATTTTCAAGTTTGAATAATGGGTTGTAATCAATCCGAAAGCTTCTCTATGGTAGAACTCTTCTAAGAAAATTTCAGCCAAAGCACCTCCCAATTCAGGATCGGAACCGGTACCAAATTCATCAATCAAAAACATGGTTTTCTTGTTGCACTTCTTCAAGAAGTAGTTCATGTTCTTTAAACGGTAACTATACGTACTTAAATGATTTTCAATGGATTGATTATCTCCAATATCTGTCAATATTCTATCGAAAAGAAAGGTTTCACTACGCTCATGAACCGGAATCAGCATACCGGATTGCAACATCAATTGTAACAATCCAACGGTTTTCATCGAGATGGTTTTTCCTCCGGCATTTGGTCCGGAAATTACAATAATCCTTTTTTCTTGACTTAATTCGATAGTTTGCGGATAGGTGATTTCCTTTTTTTGTTTATTAGTCAAATACAAAATAGGATGGAAGGCTTCTCTAAAAAACAATCTTCTTTCTTCAGTAATTGTCGGTAAAATTCCGTTTATTTTATTGGCATATTTTGCTTTGGCAGCAACAACATCAATATCACTCAGGAAATCCTGATACTGAATTAGTAAAGGTAAAAATGGTCGAATTTGATTGGATAATTGTTTCAGAATTCGAGTAATTTCCTCCTTTTCCTCGTATTCTAAATTACTGAGTTCGCGAGAATATTTCAATGTGTTTTCAGGCTCAATATAGGCTATACTTCCAGTTTTGGAACTTCCCAAAATCGAACCTTTTACTTTTCGGCGATACATCGCCAATACCGCGAGAACACGACGATTTTGTACAAAACTCTCTTTGATATCATCTAAATAACCCAAACTATTGTATTGCGTCAAAGCCGAACCAAAGCTTTGATTCACTTTACCCCGAACCAAATTCATTTCACGACGAATTTCAAGTAATCGGGGAGAGGCATCATCTTTGATTTCTCCATATTTATCAACGACAACATTTATGAGGGTAACAATTTCTTTGGTAAGCTGTATTCCCGAACCTTTGACAGCAAGGTTTGGATAATAATCATTGAATTTATTTAAAAAAGCCAAAAGCACATTGGTCGTTTCAGAAATTGTAGCAATTTTTCTAAAACTACCAACCTCCAGAAAACTATCTTCTATGGCTAGAAATTTTATTTCATAAGTAATTGCATCAAATCCATGATTGGGAATGGCATTATTATTTTGAAAAGAAGAAACATACTCAGATGTTTGCAATAAAGCACTCATCAAAGTCTCTTTGTCTCTAAAAGGAGTTATTTCTAAGGCTTTTTGTTTTCCTATATCAGTGTTGCAGATCTCTGAAATAGTTTCGAGAACAGTAGGAAATTGTAAGTCTTGAAGTGTTTTTTCTGTAATGGATATCATCTAAATTTAAATCAAAGGCTCAAAGTTACAAAGTTAAAAAGTCAAAAACCATTTTCTTTGTTCTCTTTGCAAAAACTTTCCGAACTTTGTTGCAAATCAAAATTATGCAATACAATCTTAACTCTTCCTGGCAGTCCATTTTAAGTGACGAAATTGAGAAACCGTATTTCTCTGATTTGATGAAAACTGTCGATGAAGAATATCAAAATCATATTTGTTTTCCGCCAAAAGAGTTGATTTTTTCAGCATTTAATGATTGTTCATTTGATGATATAAAAGTGGTGATTATTGGTCAGGATCCATATCACGGTGATGGAGAGGCTAATGGTTTGGCATTTTCTGTAAATGATTCGGTGAGAATTCCCCCTTCGTTGCGCAATATTTTTAGAGAATTGAATAACGATTTGGATTCAATATTTATGCCGAGTTCTGGCAATTTAGAAGCTTGGGCAAAGCAAGGTGTCTTATTACTAAATGCTTCATTAACCGTTCGAAAAGACAATCCAAATAGCCACAAACACCTTAAGTGGAACCTGTTTACTGATGCTGTTATTCAAAAAATTTCGGATGAGAAGGAACATGTCGTTTTCATGCTGTGGGGAAGTTTTGCCCAAAAAAAAGGTTCAAAAATTGACAGAACTAAACATCTTGTTTTAGAATCGGGACATCCTTCACCGATGAGCGCCAATCAGGGAAAATGGTTCGGGAATAAGCATTTTAGTCAGGCTAATGCTTATTTGCAAAAAAACAACTTGAAAACCATTGATTGGTTAAAGTTGTTCTGACTGCGTGAGGGATAGAAGCAAACTACCGAAGTAGTGCGGATAGCCCGACCGCGTTGAGCAAAAGGGCTGTATAAGCGTTGCTATAAGTAAGCCCCTTTGCTCAACGGGGTCACGCCCAAAGAGTTTTAATAACTAGTTTTCTAATGTTAAAGCTCCAAGTATCTCTTCAGAAAGGAAAGGGCCTCCTGGGTATTTTGCCGTATAATCGAGATTTAACCACACTTGATTGTGCTCGTCAATGTGATAATTGAGTTGCTTGTTTTTACTCTCTTCAACAAATAAAACATTCTTGATTATAAAATTTATCTTTTCAAGATCTTTCATGCTACCGACTAAAATTTCCGGATAGATGTGACCTTTGGTGTGGATAAGTCTTGGTGTCCCGCCAATAGACTTGATACTCGCTGCCATCAAAATAGAATGATCGTCGCAATCGCCCGAAAAATATAGCAAGGATTCGTGAGCGGTGGCAATATAATCACCATTTTTGGGGTCGTTTACATAGTTCCATCGACTATTTATTTCTTTGAAAACAGCAAAACATTGAATGAGATTTCTATATTCTGGAAAACCTTTGACTTTTTTGAAATGCCTTGTTGTGGCCATTATAGCAAAGTTTCGAACCTTTGGATTTTCATATTCGATGGCTTTGACTATTTCGCTTTTGTTAGGGAAAGGCAATAATTTTGCGATAATAATATCCTGTGGAAACGGATTGTTATTCATGGAATACAACATGGAATTGTAATCGTCATAAACGGAATTGAAGCTGAAATTCCCAAATAAACTGCCATAAACCAGCAACAAAAAATAGATCACTAAACAAATGATTATTATAGTTCTGAGCAAGTATAATGCGAAGTAGGTCACTGCCAAAACCAGAATAAACAACAATATTCTGTCCAATCCAAAATACCATTGAGGATCAACTAAGTTTTGATGAAATACTATAAATGAAGGGATTGTGATTAAAACACTTAAAAAAAAGATAACAAAACTATCCCAAGGTTTTTTCAACTGAAACTTGGATTTTAGAGAGTAAAAATTAGTTTTGCTAAATTGTGTCATAATACCCAAAAGTGGGATTTGAATTGCTTTTTGTAAAAGTACATTTTTTTAGAGTTTCTAAGAATCTAAGTTGTTAAGTTTTTTTTATAATCTTTAAAAGCTATTTTACACGTTTATGTCCTTAAAATCATTCGAAATGGCATAACGAATCATTTTAGAAAAAGACTCATTATCTAATTTTGGAATTTCAAGAATTGAATTCAGCAGAGTAGTGTCGTATTCATTGGCATTAGTTATAAAATAAGGTTTCAAATGCTTTCCGATACTTTCATAATACAACTTTTCGATGGTGTTTTTATATTTGAAATCAAGAGGGTTTTTAATTAAGGTAAAATTAGTATAACCGACTTCTTTCATAATCAATTGCAAGCCTTTGACAATATTAAAGCTCTTGTCGTTTACAATATTCAACTGTTCGATATCGTCTCTTTCAAAAGTATTTACAATGACTTTGGCAACATAATCTACAGGAATAATATTCAATCCAGTTTCTTTATTAATGATGAAACGAACGTTTTCTTGTTCGCCTTTTCGTTGAGAAGTAAAGTGAAAAAACTTTGCCAAAAGATAAAAAACCATGTATTTTGGAATGAAATATGGACTTTCATTCCCCAGCATTTTTCCTCCAATAACACTTGGTCTTAGAATTTGAAAGGGTAGTCCTAATGCTTTACATTCCTGAGCAATGAAATTTTCTGAATGAAATTTGGCATTCTCATAAGCGTTGCGATGTTTTGGAGTAAAACCTAGATTGTGGAAATCATTATCTATTAATCCTTTTCGGATTCCCGACGAAAAAGCAGTTCCTATATAAATAAATTTCTTGATAAAAGGATGAAAAGTTTTAAAAAGAGATTGGGTAATTTTGGCATTTTCATCAAAAATTTTCTTCTTTAGTTTTTCATCAGTGGATAAATTCACATATCCTGCTGAATGGATGAAATAAGCTCCTTTTATTTTTTCTGAAAAAGTATCTTGAAGATGAGCCAAATCTGAATCAACAATCTCTATATATTCATGAAGTTTTTCTAAACCATTTTTTAATAAAACAGAAGGAGTATAATCGCTGGTCAACAACTCATTTATACGATCTATGGCATTGGTTTTTCCTTTACTTCTGGCTATAATGAACAATTTATCTCTATTATTTTGATTGATAAAAAGCTCTAGAATTTCATACATAATATGTGATCCCAAAACTCCTGTAGCTCCCGTAAGAATTATTTTCATGGTTGTGTTTTTCGAAATGCAAATATAGATTTTAAAAAAGATTCAAACCATTAAAAAAACTTCTTAAGAAATGGAACTTTGTTGGAATAATAATATGAAACTTACTAAAAGAAATATGTAGGATTGATTAAAATCAAAAAAGCATGTACATTTGGTATAAAACTATCTAATATATGAAAAAGGGGTTACAATCGTTAATACTTATATTTTTACTATCAAATGCTATTCAAGCACAAGGACTTCTTAATAAATCGGACGTTGTTTTTACGCATCAAGATACTTTAAGAGGAAGTATCACTAAGGAAAGAGCTTGGTGGGATTTGAAATATTACTATTTAAATATCAAAGTAAATCCAGTAGAGAGAACCATTACAGGTTCTAATACTATTTCTTATACTGTCCTGAAGGAAAATAATAAAATGCAAATTGATTTACAAGAGCCAATGACGATTCAAAAAGTAACTCAAGACGGTAAAGAACAAAAATTTACAAGAGAGGGAAATGCTTTTTTTATTGAATTAACAGCTATTCAAAAAGTTGGTGAGACTAAAGAAATTGTAGTTTTTTATGGAGGAAAACCCAAAGAGGCGGTTAACCCACCATGGGACGGCGGAATTACATGGAAAAAGGATGTTAATGGCAATGATTTCATAGCTTCTTCTTGTCAGGGATTGGGGGCAAGCGTTTGGTGGCCCAACAAAGATCATATGTATGATGAAGTTGAAGGAATGACCATTAGCGTAAATGTTCCTAAAAATCTTATCGATGTTTCTAATGGTCGTTTAAAAAATGTAAAAGAATTAAAAGATGGTACTAAAACCTATACATGGGAGGTTAAAAATCCGATTAATAATTATGGTGTTAATATCAATATTGGAGATTATGTGACTTTTTCAGAGAAATACAAAGGAGAAAAAGGCAATTTGGACTGTACTTATTATGTTTTGAGAAATAATTTAGGCAAAGCCAAAGAACAATTTAAGGACGTACCCAAAATGCTAAAGGCTTTCGAACATTGGTTTGGACCTTATCCATTTTATGAAGATAGCTACAAACTGGTAGAAACTCCTTATTTAGGTATGGAGCACCAAAGTTGCGTTACTTATGGAAATGGTTTTCAAAATGGTTACTTGGGACATGACTGGAGTGGAACTGGCTGGGGATTAAAATTTGATTATATCATTATACATGAATCTGGACACGAATGGTTTGCTAATAATATTACTTATAAAGACATAGCTGATATGTGGATTCATGAGAGTTTTACTGATTATTCGGAAGCTCTTTTTGTTGAATATTATTATGGAAAAGAAGCAGGAGCAGAATACGTTCGCGGAATTCGAAAAAACATTCGAAATGACAAACCAATCATTGGACAATATGATGTAAACAATGAAGGTTCTGGAGATATGTATTTTAAAGGTGCTAATATGTTGCACACTTTGCGTCAGTTAGTCAATGATGATACCAAATGGAGAGCCATATTGAGAGGTTTGAATACTACTTTTTATCATCAAACAGTAACAACCAAGCAAATTGAAGATTATTTAAGTCAACAGGTTGGCATGGATTTGAATCCATTTTTCAATCAATATTTAAGAGATATTCGAATTCCAACATTAGAATATACTTTTAAAGATAACACTTTAAAATACCGTTGGACCAATACGGTTACTGGTTTTGCAATGCCTATAAAAGTGCTGATAAACGGATCTGAAGTTGTCTTAAATCCAAAATCAGATTGGACTGAATTAGTTAGTCCTCATAAAATTGAAAAAGTAGAGGTAGATCAAAACTATTATGTTTTGAGTAAACAAGTAGCACAATGATATTTTCAGAAATATCATTAACTATTTTTAATCATATTAGCTAAAAAATCCATTTGTATAGTCTTACAAATGGATTTTTTTATTTTATTTTTATAAATCTATTTAACTTATTATGAGTTGCTAAACTGTAAATTACTCAAGTTTTTATATAACCCATTTTCTAAATTGATAAGCTCTTGATGTGTACCTTGTTCACTAATTTTTCCACTATCAAGAACTAAAATTTGGTCAGCAGAGCGAATGGTTGAAAGACGGTGAGCAATGATAATACTGGTTCTTCCTTCCATTAAAATTTCTAAAGCTTCCTGTACTAATTTTTCACTTTCACTATCTAATGAAGAAGTAGCTTCGTCTAAAATTAATATAGAAGGGTTTTTCAATAAGGCACGAGCAATAGCAATTCGTTGTCTTTGTCCTCCTGAAAGTTTAACACCTCTTTCACCAACAATAGTTTCAAATTTCTCAGGGAAACCTTCGATGAATGTAAAAGCATTGGCTTGTTTAGCAGCCATCATAATTTCTTCATCAGTAGCATTTGGTTTTCCATAGGCGATATTTTCTTTTATAGTTCCTCCAAAAAGAATGACATCTTGCGGAACGATACTCATATTACCTCGGAGATTTTCTAAATCGTAATCGTAGATATTTTTTCCATCAATTAAAATTTCACCACTTTCAATATTGTAAAAACGTAATAACAAAGACGCTATGGTTGATTTTCCCATTCCGCTTGGTCCGACAAGCGCTATTTTTTGACCAAAATAGGCTGTGAAATTAATGTCTTTTAAAACCTGAACTTCTTTTCTGGAAGGGTAATTAAAGGCAACATGATTAAAAGTAACTTCTCCTCTGATTTTATTTATGGACGGAACATGTATATCTGCATTGATTTTCTCTGGTTCTTCGTCTAATAATTCGAAAACTCTTTCGGTAGCACCAATTGCTTTTTGCATTTGGGCATATAATTCGGCAATACCTCCGGATGAAGCCCCCACATAACTGGAATACAATATAAAAGTAAATAATTGTCCGACTGTAATTTCACCAGCAATACTTAATTGTACACCATACCAAACCACACCAACAATTGTTCCAAACAAACAAATAATGATAAACGATGCAAAATACCCTCTGAATTGTCCGCCTTTGATTCCGATTTTGACAACTTCTTTAATTCTCTCTTTGTAGCGAGCAATCTCATACCATTCATTGGCAAAAGCTTTAACAATGCTAATTCCCTGCATGGTTTCTTCAACTACAACCTGACTTTCAGCAACCTGATCCTGTACTTTTTTAGAGTATTTTCTAATGAATCGTCCAAAAACAACTGCAATAACACCAACTAGAGGAACAACCGAAACCATCATTATTGTCAGCTTGATGTTGATGCTTGCTAACATTGCGAAGCTTCCTATGATTAATATAAATTGTCTTAAGAATTCAGCAATTGTAGAAGTTAAAGTATCCTGAATTTGTGTAATATCATTACTGATTCGGCTATTCAGTTCGCCAACACGTTTTTGCGAGAAGAAAGACATTGGTAATTTAACCAAATTGGTATATAAAGCAAGTCTGACATTGGCTAAAGTGTTTTCTGTGAAATTTACAAACAATGAAAGTCTGAAAAATGAAAACAGTGACTGCAACAATAAAACACCTCCTAAACCTAAAGCAATCTGATTGGCTAAATGAGCATCTTTTTTGTTGACACAATCTACAAGCATTCCCATAAATTTAGGAAAGGCTAGGGCAGTAACGCTAGTAAGGAGTAAAAAGACCAATCCCAAATAAAATTTCCATTTGTGATTATCGGCATATTTGAAGATTAGAATTGCTTTTTGCAGTGAGTTTGCGGTAATTTTTGATTTTGGTAAATCATTTTCCTGGAATCGTGCCATTATATTTGTTTTATTATACAAATGTAAGGCTATATGAAGTTGATTACCAAAAAAAAAACAAAGAGTTTCAACGGTTAATAAAACACTGTTAATGAGTAACAAAAAAGTAAATCAATAATTTTTATTTATTTTTTTTGAAATTTGCTTGCAAATCCGAGTTCTAGTTGTATATTTGCACTCGCAATCACGAAATGATAGCAACCTAGTAAAATAGGGCGATTAGCTCAGCTGGTTCAGAGCACCTCGTTTACACCGAGGGGGTCGGGGGTTCGAACCCCTCATCGCCCACTAATGAAAAACCTCAATGAAAATTGAGGTTTTTTTATTTCATATTCCCAGTAAATACAAGGCTTCCCAGCTTATTGAAAATTTTAGGGTTCGGAACTCCATTAATCCAGCGAACTATTGCAGAATGAAATTCGAAAACTTCTTAAAGGCTTATAAACAGTACAAATTTTGTTTTTTCAGTGTTTATATTTGTTCCTAATATAGTTGTCATTTGAAAAAACATCTAAAGTTTTTGTGGCAATTCCGTGGCAGTTTTAAATTAAAAAAAGTGCCACAAATATCGATTTAAGTAATTAATATTTTAAATAGTAAGGCTACTTTATTGACTTGATTTTAAGATCTTATAATTTGTGATATTTACAATTCAAAATTATCCAAATATTTGAGAAAGCAGGTTTTTACTAACCTTCTTTTAGAAAACTCTAAGAAAAAAGTACCCGGTGTATTAACCTAAGAATTATCATTAATCCTATAACTGTGCGGATTCCACTAAAATATTAATAACAACATGGATTATTACAATAATTATTCTGTTTTTGTGATAGGGTAGAAGGAACATTTTAACTATATAATTTCTCTCTCTTTTATTTGCCGGCAATTTAGAATCCACATTTATTGTTCAATTCAAATAAAAGATTATTTTTACGCCACTTTTATAGTTGCTTCTTTTGCATTTCTTTTGCGGGATAGTTTTCTTCAATTATTTAATATTTGAATGTCATTTATACTCATAAATAATGACACTTCCATTTTCGATGTTCTTAAACATCATTTAAAAATATATATTTATGAATAATTCAGCTAAATATTATTGGTTTTTATTAATTGCAATCTTGTGCTTGTTTTCTTGTGATCAACACAATAAAAATCACATAAAAATTGGTTTTTCACAAGCAATGAGTACTGATGATTGGAGGAAACAAATGAATAGCTCGATGAAGATCGATGCTTCCTTGCGACCTGAAGTTAATTTGACCATAACCGATGCAGAGAATAATGTCGATAAACAAATTAGTGATATTGAAAAATTTATTTCACAAAAAGTAGATGTTATTATTGTTTCTCCTATAGAATCAAAACCATTGACAGCTGTTGTTGAAAAATCACTTAAAGCAGGAATACCAGTTTTGGTTGTTGATAGAAAAATTGAAGGTGAAAATTACACAGCTTATCTAGGTGCCGATAATATTGAAATTGGTCGTATAGCAGGACGTTATATTTTATCACACAGTACAGGATCGGGTAGGATCATAGAAATTTTTGGAGCAATGGGTTCATCACCTGCCTATGAAAGAGGTTTGGGCTTTAACCAAATTATTAAAGAGAATAAGAATTTAAAATTAGTTAAAACTATTCAGGGTGACTGGGAAAAAGAGTCAGTGAAAGAGCCTCTTAAAAATTATTTGTTGCAAGATTCTAATATTGAATATGTTTTTGCGCAAAACGATCGTATGGCTTTAAGTGCATGGGAAACTGCAAAAACATTAGGGCTCGAAAAAAAGATAAAATTTATTGGGGTAGACGGATTAAATACTATTAATGGGGGTATTGAATTAGTGAAAAGTAATATACTTCAAGGAACAGTTTTATATCCGACAGGAGGAAATGAAGCTTTGAAATTGGCTTTAAAAATATACAATAAAGAAGCATTTGCAAAAAACAACAACTTAAATACGATTGTTATTGACCAAAATAATGCTGAAATTATTGAGAATCAAATGGATAAAGTGGATCAGCAACAGCAAGTTATCGAAAAGCAACAATCCGCAATCAATATTCAGGAGAAAGAATATGCTTCTCAAAATAATCTGGTTCGATTGTTAAGTTTGTTTCTAGTAATTATCCTAAGCCTTGCAATATATAGTGTTTATTCTACCATTTCCATAACCAGAAAAAGAAAAGAATTAGAGCGGATTAATAAAACTGTTGTCGATCAAAAAAATGAAATTGAAGAAATGGCTGAAATTGCTAAAAAAAGTAACGAAGCCAAATTAAGTTTCTTTACAGGATTATCGCATGAGTTTAAAACTCCAATTACATTAATAATGAGTTATGTAGAGTCGCTTATTGAAAATGAAAAGATAAAAGGAACTGCAATTATTGATGAAGTAAAGTTAATTCACAAAAATTCAAACCGACTCTTAAGGCTCATTAATCAATTGTTGGATTTTAGAAAAATAGAAGAACAAAAATTTACAGTAAGAGCTTCTAAAACTAATATATTTAATTTTACCAATGAGGTAATGACTAATTTTAAAGGAGAAGCGGCCAGAAGAAATATAGATTTTAAATTAGTTTCAGATACAAAAGATACCGTATTGTTTATAGATCGTAGTTTGATGGATAAGGTGTATTTTAACTTGCTTTCTAATGCTTTTAAATTCACACCTGACAATGGCACTATAACTATTTCAATTAAAGAAACGGCCAATAATTCGGTTAAAATTATTTTTAAGGATTCTGGGATTGGTATTCCAGAAAAAGAACTTTCCAATGTGTTTGATCCTTTTTTCAGGGCTTCCAATAATAGTAAAAACAGTTCTGGTATCGGATTACATTTGTCCAAAGAATTTGTTTTATTGCACCATGGGACAATCGAATTAAAATCAAAACAAGGTTCAGAGTTTACTATTACTTTATTAAAAGGAAACAGTCATTTAAAAGCTTCTGAGATAATTGAATTTAGTGAAAACAAAAATGATATTTCTAGTTTACTTTTAGATGATTTAAATTCAGATACTGATTTTAATGAAAATAAAATAACTGATGATTCTGAAAAGCTTTCACTTTTACTAATTGAAGATAATGCAGATTTGGTTTTATTTTTAAAAAGCAAATTAGCAACGGAGTTTAATATATATACTTCTGATGGAAAAGACGCTGTCGAAAAAGCTTTGGATGTTATACCAGATATCATTATTTGTGATATAAATTTAGTGGATAAAGATGGTTTTGAGATTAGTAAAATACTTAAAAAGGACCTGAGAACCTCACATATACCAATAATTATCTTGTCCGCACAAAGTACAAAAGAGTCTATCCTTAAAGGACTTCAGAGTGGCGTTGATCAATATATTACTAAACCTTTTAGTCTTTCTATCTTAAAACAATCTATTGCTAGTTTATTATTTAACAGAGAGAAATTACGTTATTATTATACCAATAACATTTATAGAGTTGAGCACGAATCTAAGTTTGGTAACCAAGAACAGACATTCATTACAAAAATGAATGAAATGATTCAATCTAATTTTGAAGACCCAAAATTTTCTGTAGAAGATTTAGCTGAAAAACTTAATCTATCCAGAGTACAATTGTACAGAAAGGTAAAAGCAATCATCGGAATGAATATTAGCGACCATATTAATAACATAAAATTGGAAAAAGCGGCAGAGTTATTGAAGGCAAATCAGATGAATATTTCTGAGATTGCGTACTCACTTGGATTCTCTACTCCAAACTATTTTTCTACTGCTTTTAAGAATAAATTTGGAGTTTCTCCAAAAGAATATAAAAATGATGCATTTAAGTAGTTCAAAATTGAAACTACTGGGGTATCAATTTTATAAGTAATGTATCAATTTTATAACTACAAGGTTTTCGTTAAATATTTCTTAATTGTATAAACCCTTGTGAATTAAGGGATTGTTGTTTGAAATCAATATGATAATTTTTAAGGAAGATAATTGTAACATCATTAAAAATAAGTTGTTTTTTTTGCGAATATCTTAGCAACAAGTTTTTAATACATGTACGATGAATAAGATATTGATTTGGTCTGTTACTGCTGCATTAGCAGGTTTTCTTTTCGGTTTTGATACCGTAGTAATTTCTGGAGCTGATAAACAACTACAACATTTATGGAACTCTTCGGATGCATTTCATGGATCAGTAGTTATGGCAATGGCACTGTGGGGAACAGTTGTAGGAGCCATTTTTGGTGGGATTCCTGCTAATAAGTTTGGAAGGAAAAAAACACTTTTTTGGATAGGTGTTTTATACTTCATTTCAGCAATTGGTTCCGCTTTTGCAAATGATCCTTTTGTTTTTGCTGCGTTTAGATTTTTAGGAGGTTTAGGAGTAGGTGCTTCTACAATTGCTGCTCCTGCTTATGTTTCGGAAATTGCTCCAGCTGATAAAAGAGGAAGATTGGTGGCCTTGTATCAATTTAATATTGTACTTGGTATATTAATGGCTTTTGTTTCCAATTATTTTTTAAAAGATATTGGAGAAAATTCATGGCGATGGATGCTGGGAGTACAAGCGATACCTTCTTTAATATATGCATTAGCAATTCTAATAATTCCTGAAAGTCCAAGGTGGTTATTGTCTAAAAACAGAGAAAAAGAAGCTCGTGATGTTTTAGCTAAGATAGATGCATCTGTTGATATAAATGCATTTGTTGAAGATTCTAAAGAAAATAGAGGAGAAGCTAGACATGAAAATATTTTCATGAAGAAGTATCGTTTTCCATTAATATTAGCATTCCTTTTTGCTTTTTTTAATCAATTCTCAGGAATCAATGCATTTTTATATTATGCACCAAGAATTTTTGAAGAAGCTGGTTTAGGATCTAATACCGCTTTGTTAAGTAGCATTGGTATCGGAATCATTAACCTCGTATTTACTTTGCTTGGCGTTACACTTATTGATAAATTAGGACGTAAAGTTTTAATGTACATTGGTTCTGTTGGGTATATTATTTCTTTAGGATTGGTTTCTGCATCTTTTTATTTTAGTTGGGGAGGTTTATCAGTTCCAATATTTCTTTTCTTATTTATCGCTTCTCATGCTATTGGACAAGGGGCCGTAATTTGGGTTTTTATTTCAGAAATTTTTCCAAATCACATTCGTAATTCTGGTCAAGCTTTCGGAAGCTCTGTACATTGGGTTTTAGCGGCTATAATTCCATCTCTAGTTCCAATGCTTTTCTCCGAAATTGGAGCTGCTGTTGTGTTTCTAATTTTTGCAATCATGATGGTATTTCAATTATTGTTTGTCATGTTCTTAATGCCAGAAACCAAAGGAATTTCTCTAGAAGAATTAAGTAAAAAATTAATAAAAAATAAAAATGCTAAAAATGAAATCAAAGAAACATCTACCATTAGTATTTTGTAGTGCGATATTGTTTGCAATAATAGGATGTAAACCATATTCGGCAAGTGCTCAAGCAAGTGTTGCTTCAGTAAAAACTTCAACAGAGGAGCAATTATACCGTCCAAATTTTCATTACACACCTAAAAAAGGTTGGATGAATGACCCAAATGGGATGTTTTTCGCTAATGGAACGTATCATTTGTTTTATCAGTATTACCCTGATGGAAATGTTTGGGGACCTATGCACTGGGGACATGCAACAAGTACTGATTTAATTAAATGGAATGAGCAACCAATTGCTATTTACCCAGATAAAGACAAATATATTTTTTCAGGTAGTGCAGTTGTTGATGTGAATAATACTTCTGGTTTAGGAATTGGCAAAACAGCTCCAATTGTTGCGGTGTATACATTGCATGATATGACCAAAGAAAAAGGAGGTAAAATTGATGTTGAGCAACAAGATATTGCCTTTTCAAACGATAATGGTATCACTTGGCAAAAATTTGATGAAGGAAATCCTGTAGTTAAAAACCCAGGAATTCGAGATTTTAGAGATCCAAAAGTAAGTTGGGATGCTGTTCATAAACAATGGATAATGGTTTTGGCGGCACAGGATAAAGCACAGTTTTACAAATCATCTAACCTTAAAAACTGGGAATATTTATCTGATTTTGGAAAAGATATTGGTGCTCACGGTGGTGTTTGGGAATGTCCAGATTTTTTTCAGATAAAAGTTGAAGGTACTAACGACAAGAAATGGGTTTTAATTCAAAACTTAAATCCTGGTGGTGCCAATGGTGGTTCAGGAGTGCAGTATTTTATTGGTGATTTTGATGGAAAAACATTCACACTTGATACTGAATTTGCTAAAAGAGTAAGTACTGAAAATGCCGTTTGGCTGGATTATGGTAAAGATAATTATGCCGGAGTAACCTGGAATAATGTTCCAGATTCTGATGGAAGAAGATTGCTTATAGGATGGATGTCGAATTGGGATTATGCACAAGTAGTGCCTACAACGACATGGAGAAGTAGTATGACAATTCCTCGTGAAATTCAATTAATAAAAAAAGGGCAGGAGTACAGTTTAATCAGTAATCCTGTGAAAGAAATTAATAAATATGTTTCTAAAACGATAACAAAGAAAAACATTAAAGGAAAAGGAATTTTGCCTTTGTTAGAAGCTGGTAAAATAGATTTGACACAAGCAATTGTTGAGTTGAGTTTAAAAAATCTAAAACAGGACAATTACACTTTTACACTTTCTAATAAAGCGGGAGAATCTTTAAACTTCGGAATAAATAACACGGATAACTATTTATTTGTAGATCGCTCTAAAGCAGGAAAAATTGATTTTTCTGAAAAATTTGCGTCAACAATAAGTAAAGCTCCTTTAAAAAATAATCAAAAAGAGGCAAATTTTAAAATTATCCTCGATAAGACTTCAATTGAAATTTTTTATAACCACGGCGAAAAAGTAATGACTGAAATCTTTTTCCCAACAACACCATTCACTGAATTTTCTATCTCTTCTGATCAAGGAGTTGAAATTTCAAATAGTATAATAAACCAATTAACAATTAACTAAAACCAAAATTTATGAAAAATAAGATAATTTATTTATTACTTTTTTTCTTGCCTATGCTGTCTATGACTGCACAAGTAAAAGAAATAAAAGGAACGGTTGTGTCAGCAGATGACGGACTGCCTCTCCCAGGTGCAACTATTGTTGTTTCCGGGACAAATAAAAGTACATCGACTGATTATGATGGGATTTTTACTTTTTCAGATATTGAACCTAATGCCACTATTGTTGTTTCTTTTGTTGGATATCTTCCTCGAACGATTTCAATCAACGGACAAAAGGAAGTTAAAATTACTTTGCAGGTTGTTGACAATAAATTGAACGAAGTAGTTGTAACGGGGTATTCTAAACAGAAAAAGGCAGATATTACAGGAGCTGTTTCCGTTGTCAATGTTAAAGATCTTATGAAACAACCAGAACCTAATCCTATTAAAGCGTTACAAGGTAGAATTGCTGGTGTAAAAGTTTCTTCTGATGGTTCTCCTAGTGGAGCAAATACAAAAGTTGTGATTCGAGGTGTTGGAACTTTAAACAACACAGATCCTTTATATGTGATTGATGGAATGCCTACAAAATCGGGTATGCATGAATTAAATCCTAATGATATTGAGAGTATTCAGGTTTTAAAAGATGCTTCTTCTGCAAGTATTTATGGTTCTCGAGCTTCTAATGGTGTGATTATAATTACAACCAAAAAAGGAAAAGAGGGTAAAATGAGAATCAATTTTAATACCTATACCTCAATTTCAGATTATTCAAGAAGGCTATCAGTGCTCAATGCAAATCAATTTGGACAAGCACTTTGGCAAGCAAATGTTAATGATGGAATTGATCCAAACAGTAATAATTTGCGTTACCAATTTGACTGGTCGGTTGTGAATAATAAACCACAGTTAAATAAAGTATTAGTTCCAGAATATTTGGATGCAGAGCAAACAATGAAATCTTCAAATACAGATTGGTATGATGAGATCTCTCAGTCGGGAATTGCAAGTTCATATGATTTGGCAGTTTCAAATGGTTCTGATAAAGGAAATTATCTTTTTTCATTAGGATATTATGGCAATGAAGGTATTGTCAAAACAACTGATTTTAATAGAATTTCTGCCAGAATGAATAGTTCTTATAAGTATTTTGACGGGAAATTAGTGATTGGTGAAAATTTTACTTTTAACCGTACAAATGAAGTTACTGATCCAGGAGTATTAGATCCAGCACTTCGAGCTTTACCAATTATTCCTGTTCATACTGTAGATGGAAAAGGTTGGGGAGGTCCTGTTGGCGGGATGAATGACAGACAAAATCCAGTACGTCTTTTAGAATATAATAAAGACAATAAATACAATTATTTACGACTTTTTGGAAATGCGTATGCAGACTTAGAAGTTATCAAAAATTTACATATCAAAACGAGTTTTGGTATGGATTATGGCTCTTATAACAAAAGAAGCTTACAAAGAAGTTACCAATCCGGTTATTTAAAAAATGATGAAACATCAGTTACTATAGATCAGTCAGTAAGTGATAAATGGACTTGGACCAATACCGCTTTATATACTTTAAAAGCTGGTAAAAGCAATTTGAATTTGATGGCAGGAACAGAGATGTATAAAGATGTTTTTGATAATACAACGTTACGCAAAAATGACTTTTTGATCGAAACACCAGATTATATGTATCCGGATGCAGGAACAGGAGAGTCTTTTACAAGTGGAACTTCTACTCTTTATTCATTACAATCTTTCTTCGGAAAAGCTGATTATGAGTTTGATAATCGTTATTTACTTTCGGCTACGATTCGTCGTGATGGATCTTCACGCTTTGGAAAAAACAATCAATATGGAACTTTTCCCGCTGTTTCGGCAGGATGGAGAATCAGCAATGAGGAATTTATTAAAAATAATGCTCCTGTTTTTTCTGATTTAAAATTGCGTGCCGGATGGGGACAAACAGGGAATCAGGAAATTAGTAATACTGCAGTTTACAGTCTTTATTTGGCTAGTTACGCTGGTGGAAGTCCAACCTGGGCAACTTCATTTGGTACAGCTTATGATATTGCAGGTAACGGAAATGGATTGTTGCCATCTGGTTTTATTGCTACACAAACGGGCAATGATGATTTAAAATGGGAAACAACTACACAAACAAATGTTGGTTTGGATTTTGGATTATTCCAGCAAAAGCTAAGTGGTTCAGTTGATTATTATATCAAAAAAACAGATGATATTTTGGTGCTACCTCCTTATTTAGGAGTTATTGGAGAAGGAGGAAACCGTTGGGTAAACGGAGCTTCTATGGAAAATAAAGGTTGGGAGGTTTCATTAGGATATAGCGATGTAACTTCATTTGGATTGAAATACGATATTTCTGCTAATTTTTCTGCCAATAAGAATAAAATAACCCATTTACCTGAAGAAGTAAAAAACAATTATGGTGGTAATGGTGTAGATGATAATATTTTAGGAAGACCTATTAATTCCATGTACGGATATGTAACTGATGGACTTTATAAAAGTCAAGATGAAGTAGATAATTCAGCCGTTCAAGAAGGTAAAGGTCTTGGTAGAATACGTTACAAAGATTTAAATGGCGATGGTACTATTACTGATAAAGATCGTACTTGGATTGGTAATCCAAATCCAGGATTGTTGTATGGTTTTAACTTAGGCTTAAATTATAAAGGGTTTGATTTTACAACTTTTTGGGAAGGTGCAACTAATGTTGATGTTATCAATAACAGTAAATATCAAACGGATTTTTGGAGTGTTGATGATGTAGGATCTAACAAAGGAACCCGCTTATTAAATGCATGGTCTTTGGATAATCCAAATTCGACTATTCCGGCTTTGACAACTGTAGATAGAAATGCTGAATCTAGATTTTCTACCTATTATGTTGAAAATGGAAATTACCTAAAACTTCGTGTACTACAGTTTGGGTACAATTTTCCAAAAGATTTATTAAATAAATTGAGTCTTGATACTTTTAGAATGTACATCAGCGGACAAAATTTACTCATAATTGATGCAAAAAGTTTTACAGGAGTAGATCCTGAAAATGCAGGTTTTGGTTATCCACAACCAACAACATTTACGGTTGGACTTAATTTGACATTGTAACTAAAGATTTAATAAAAAAGACATGAAAAAAATACTATATATAACAGGGTTTTTAATGCTAGGTATTCTATCATCCTGTTCCGATTTTCTTGAGAATCCTCCTCGCGGCGTATTATCAGAAGAAGACATTGTGACACCAGAATCAGTAGAAGGATTTATGAATGCTGCTTATGCGCAATTAGGAAATGACCATTATGATTCGCCTTATAGTTTATGGCCTTTTGGTAATGTACGTTCAGATGACGCTTATAAAGGAGGAAGTGGTACCAATGATATTCAGGATTTTCACTTTTTTGAAGTATCTAATAATATCAGACCCGATTTCGGAGAGCTAGACTCATTTTGGTACATTAGTTATGTTGGTGTTTCCAGGGCCAATAAAGCATTAAAAGCATTAGAGCAAATTTCGGAAGCAGATTATCCATTGAAAAAAACGCGTATGGCTGAAATGCGTTTTCTAAGAGGACATTTTTATTTTATGCTAAAAATTATGTTCCGAAATGTTCCTTATATTACTGAAGATATTCCTATTGAAGATTACAAAACAATTTCAAATAATGCTTTGTCTAATGAAGAGCTTTGGAATAAAATAGCCGAAGATTTTCAAGCAGCAGCAACAGACTTACCAGAAGTACAATCTCAAGTAGGACGTGCTACTCAAAAAGCGGCTTATGCTTATTTAGCTAAAACTAGATTATACCAAGCCTATACTCAGGATGATAAATATGCGGTGACAGGTATTAATGCACAACATATGCAAGAGGTAATTGCCGCAACTGATAAAGTAATTGGAAAAGCATCTTTAGAGCCTGATTTTGCAAACAATTTTTTACCAGGATCTTTTGAAAATGGCCCGGAATCTATTTTTTCTATCCAGTTCTCAGATAATGACGGGACGTTATATGGAAGGTTAAACTTTTCTGATGTGCTTTCGACACCTCAAGGTTTGGGATGTTGTGATTTTCATAAACCAAGTCAAAACCTAGTAAATGCTTTCAAAACAGGAACAAATGGTTTGCCTGAATTTGATACTTTTAACGATGAGGACTTTGATTATAAAAATATTGATGCCAATACAGTAGATCCGAGATTATATCATACTGTTGCGATGCCAGGATTACCTTACAAGTATGATCCAGAGTTTTTATATGTAGAAGCATGGGTTCGTTCTCCACAGACTTATGGCTATTTTGCTTCTTTAAAAGAGAATGTAGCTCCAAGTTGTCCTTGTGTAGTTAATATTGATCCATTTTATGGAAATTCTAAAAACAGAATCCAAATCCGTTATGCTGACGTAGTTTTAATGCGAGCAGAAGCTCTAATCGAATTAGGAAGACAAGCTGAAGCTTTGCCATTAATTAATGAAATTAGAAATAGAGCTAAACAAAGCACAGGAAGACTTCCTTATGTTTCCAATTTTAATATTAGTCTATACATCGATGGAACGAACTGTACCTGGACACAAGATTTTGCCCGTAAAGCACTGCGTTGGGAAAGACGTCTAGAGCTTGCAATGGAAGGAAGTCGCTTTTTTGATTTGGTTCGTTGGGGTGTTACTGATCAGGTGATGAATGATTTTTTTGCTAAAGAAAAAACAAAACGTGCTTACTATCAAGATGCTTTCTTTGATGCTCATAAAGAAGAATATTGCCCAATTCCGTTAAAGCAGATTAATTTCAGCCAAGGATTATACAAACAAAACCCAGGCTATTAATTCATTCAAAGATAAATAATTATGAAAAAACTAATAGATAAAATTTGGACCAAAGTGTCGATAATACTTGCATTACTATTTATTGCTACAGCTTGTACTGACGGCTTTGAAAATGAAGGTTTTGATGTTGATTCACCTGCAAATACTATTTCATTTTCGTTGAATGGAGTAGCAGGTCAAATTGATCAAATGACCGGAAAAATTAATGTGACGATGCCTTATGGTTCTGATATTACAGCTATAATTCCAAAGGTAGTTTTAGAGGATGGCGCTACATCAAATTTGAACACAACTTCTCCCATAAATTTTACAAGTCCAGTAAAATATAGAGTGATTAATGGTAATTTGTTTAAAGATTACACTGTCAATGTAATGGTTTTGAGTCCGATTAAAAGCTTTACAATTAATGGTTTGCCTGCAACTATTAATGATGTAAGTAAAACTATATCGTTGACATTACCTGAGAATACTGACTTGACCGCATTGAAACCTGTGATTGAATTAACAGAAGGAGTTACTATAACGCCAGCTTCAGGGGCAACAGTAGATTTTACAAATCCAGTAATTTATGTGGTAACTTCAGAAGGCAAAAGCGTTAATTATACGGCAAATGTAGTAGTACCTCTTAAAGGATTAGTAGTTGCATTTTTAGGAACAGCAGCAACTAGAGCTGAAATAACAAATTTAGATGAGATCACAGCATCAAATTGGTTATTTGAAAATTTCAACGGAGCTAAATATATTTCATTTGCCGACATTCAAAACGGTTTAGATCTAAGCAAAATTACCGTGATTTGGTGGCATTTTGATTCGTCTACTACTTTGCCGTCCATTGCCTATAAACCTGAGGTTACTACTGCTTTGAAAAATTATCGAGCTAATGGTGGTAATTTATTGCTTACAACATTTGCCTCTCAATATGTAGATGCTTTGGGAATTGTACCTTCGGGAAAAGGGCCTAATAATGTTTTCGGAGATTTTCCTCCAAATGGATTTGTTGATGGTAATTCATGGGGAATGTCATTTGTCGGACACGAGGCTCATCCAATTTTTCAAGGACTAACTACTTATGAAAGTGGAAAAGCAAACTTATTGCAAGCGGGTACTTTTAGATTAAATCATACGGCTTGGTGGTTTGTGCCTGAATGGGGTGGATATGTTAATGGTGAAGGATGGAGAAATCAAACAGGTGGTACAAATTTGGCTAGTGAGGCTTGGGATAATAACCTTGATGGAAGAGTTACCATTGCCGAATTTCCAAATTCAAGTGCCGATAAAAATGTAATTGTAATTTCAATGGGAGCGTATGACTGGTATAATGAAACCAATAGTAGCGGAGTTCCAAGTCAGGCAAATGAATTTATAACTAACATTAAACTTTTGACTCAGAATAGTATTAACTATTTAGCTCAAAATAAATAAAATAAAACAATAATGAAAAAAAGAAATATTATAAAGCTGTCTATCGCTTTGTTTTCTGTAATCTCTTGTAGTCAAAATGATGATAATTATATTGGAGGTTCAATTTCAGGCGGTGAATCAGAAATAACCAGTATTTATCCAGTTCCCCCATCTCAATGGATGGGCGGAACGGATCCTTACTATAGCGCAGGATATACAGGTGATATTATGCCTTATTTTGATAATGGTAAATTTCATGTTTACTTTCTGCACGATGCGCAAAATAAACCTGCTGGTAAAGGATTTCATGATATACATGAATATGAGACTACTGATTTAGCAACCTTTACATACAAAGGGCAAATGATTCCTTATGGAAATGCAAACCAACCTGATTTTGGTGTTGGAACAGGTTCTGTAGTAAAAGCGGGTAATCAGTATTACTTTTATTATACAGGACATAACGAAACGACTCCTTTTATTCAAAATAATCCTAGAGAAAGTGTGCTTTGCGCTACTAGTACCGATTTGAAAAACTGGACAAAAGTACCCAATTTTAAAATCACTGCACCTGCTGGCTATTATGATTATGATTTCAGAGATCCTCACGTTTTTTATAATGATAAGGATGGGAAGTATAACATGATTGTTAGTACCCAAACAGAACCAGGAAGAAAAGCTGTCTTATTAGCCTTTACATCTACCGATCCTTCAACTGGAAATTGGCAGGTTAAAGGACCGATTTACACCACTACTCCCGAAGAAAATTTTCTTATGATGGAATGTGCTGATATCTTTAAAATGGGTAATTATTGGTATTTGCTTTTCTCTGAAAACTGGGGAAATAGTAAAGGAACGCATTATAGAATAGCTTCGAGTATAGACGGACCTTGGATTACACCAAACGAAGATATGATTGACGGTGAGTATTTTTATGCTGCCAAAACGGCATCTGATGGCAATAAACGTTATGCTTTTGGCTGGACTGCCAGAAAATTGCCGGAAAATGATAAAGGAAATAAAGAATGGGCAGGCAACATGGTAATCCATCAACTGAATCAAAATACGGATGGGACATTAACATTTCAAGCCCCAGAAGCTGTAAAAACTATTTTCAAGAAACAAGTTACTTTAGAAACAGTAAGTAAAACAGGAACAGTTACTGAAAATAATGGTAACTTTCAGTTGGATGGGAATGCAAGTGTGAGTTTTAAATCAGCAGGAAAAAAAGCTAAAATTAATGCTACAATTGCTTTGGGAAATGCAACCGCTTCAGCAGGATTTAAGTTTGATGTAAATGATGCTGGAGATTATTATAAAATAGTTTTAGAACCTTCAAATAATAGAATAGCAGCTTACAATTCGGCAATGCAGTTGATGGCGCAAATTTCGTTTAAAATAGAAAAAGGAGTAAATTATGATGTAGAAATCATAAGTGATTCAAGTATTACTACTTTTTATATTGGAGGAAAAAAAGTATTGAGCAGTCGCATCTATGGAAGAGATCTTACTAAATGGGGATTAATTTCTGAAGGACAACAATTTACAGTTTCTAATTTAAAAGTAACAAAACCAGAATAATATAATTAAGACCTTATTGGGTGTAATTTTTAGTAAAATTTCGAGCTTTTTATGATATAATGAATCGAAAGTTGGAATAAAATAATTACACCCAATAGGTTAACTAAAAGTTTTTTGCAATGAGTAAAGAGAATAAGATAAAAGCAGTATCATTTGGCGAAGTGTTATGGGATATTTTTCCTACCCATAAGAAGATAGGAGGAGCTCCTTTAAATGTGGCACTAAGAATGCAGTCTTTTGGAGCCGAAGTAGCCATGGCCAGTAGAGTAGGAGCTGATGAAGATGGAAATGCTATTGTATCATTTATTAAAGACAACGGAGTGAATACTGATTTTATTCAGTCAGGAACTGATTATAAAACAGGGGTAGTTCATGTGATGGTAAATGAAAAAGGCAATGCTTCTTATGATATTTTGTATCCTTCGGCTTGGGATAAAATAAAGATTGAGGAGCCATTAACGGCTGAAATTTCCAAATCAGACGTTTTTTTCTTTGGTAGTTTGAGTGCCCGTGACGAAGATTCCCGTTCGACTTTGATGCATTTATTGGAAAACAATGATGTTTTCAAAGTTTTTGATGTCAATTTAAGAGCTCCTTATTACACTTTTGAATTGATAATTGAACTCATGATCAAAGCGGATTTTATCAAATTAAACGATGAAGAATTACTGGAAATCAGCCAGAAAATGGGATCACCATACCATTCCTTTGAACAAAACATCAAGTTCATTGCTGAGCAAACTGGAACAAAGCAAATTTGTGTAACCAAAGGTCCTTTTGGTGCGGTTTTATATTATAACGATAAGTTTTATTGCAACAGTGGGTATTTTATAAAAGTAGTTGACACAGTAGGGGCGGGAGATTCTTTTTTAGCTTCCTTATTGACTAAGCTGTTAAGAGGCAAATCACCTCAAAAAGCGTTGAATTTTGCTTGTGCTGTCGGTGCTTTAGTGGCTGGTAGTGAAGGTGCAAATCCAAAACTGACAATGAAAGAAATTAAAGACTATATGATGTTGTAATTGTATTGTTTACAACAATTGTAGAAGTCTTTAAATACAAAAAAAATAATTATTTATTTATGTTGTTTTTTTTAGGTATAATTCCCAGTAAATATAAGGCTTCCCAGCTTATTGAAAATTTTAGGGTTCGGAACTCCATTAATCCAGTGAACCATTACAGAATGAAATCAAAAAAACTTCTTTAACCCTTGTAAATACTGAAAAATTGATATTTTCAGTGTTTATATTTATTCCTTATATAGTTATTATTTAAAAAAATACATGAAGTTTTTGTGGCAGTTTCGTGGCAGATTTTAATTAAAAAAAATGTCATAAATATCTATTTACTCGATTTATCTTAATCTAAAGAACGGATCAAGTTCAAAAGTTGGGGACTAAGCAAATAATTTAAAAAAATATATCACAAATATCGATTTAAGTAATTGGTATTCAACTAATAAATGTGTTAATAACTTGGTTTTTAGACCTTATAATTCGATATTTATTAATCTAAATTATAGAATTATGTTAGAAAGCAGTTTTGGGCTAACCTTTTTTTTTGAAGGTTCCAAGAATAAACAACAACATCAGGTATATTTGTTTGAGAATCACTGTTGATGGTATCCCGAAAGAAACCTCAATAGGGAGCAAGGAGGATGCTAAGATCATTAATTTCTTCCTTGGTACAATGGAAGCAAAGATCAACAAGTATAAGAATGATTTAGTTTATGCAGAGCATTCTATTAGCTCCCAGAAGATATTAGATTTTATACTTGGTAGAATTGCTCCAAAGATAAAAGTATTTGAAAAATTCCTTAAACATAATGATGAATTACTTGCTCTTGTGTGCAAAGAAGAATATGTTATGGGTGGAATAGATAATGAAAATGTGGGTATAAATGTCAATCATACTATAATTTACTAGAAAAACCATAAAGTTTACCTTATTTATATCAGAATAATCGCAGTCTTGTAATGAGTTAATTTGCATCAGCATATAAGTATGTTTCAAGTGTGAACTACTGCAAGCAAAAAAGATTGTTATTAAGTTCCAGCTCAGTTTGGTTTGCCAAAATGAAAAGAAAGTAATCCAAATTTGTATATTATCTACAAGGAAAAATGATATGAGGGAAGCTAACATTATATTGAATCTTATTAACATATAAAATAGTCTCTAATGAGATTGAATTTAATCATACTGATAACAGTGTGTTGAGCAATATTGAAGCAATATATTGACAGACTGTTCAATTAAATGGAAATTGCAACAATTAAGGTCTTTTTTTGATACAAAAGCGCACCTTGATATATGAAAAAATTAATGAAGTTTGCAGATAGATTATTTTGTTGTATCACTAAACTCAGTAGGTAAATATTTATTTGGATTAATTAGTTCATCCAGTATAAATCTGAATTTTAAGTTTTATTTTGAAACAGTTTTAAAATTATACTTTAAATAATCGGCGAGGGATTCAACAATTTGGTTAAACTTAAGTTAGTTTACATTTTTGAACTAGGGAGTTTTGCAGTCTCCCTAGTTTTATTTTTTATTGTAATTTTTAAAGCTATCGTGATATTTGAGTTTTAAAAATTCTAAATTCCAGAATTTATTTCAGAAAAAAATGGATCATTAATTGTTATATAAAATATCCTAAAACAATTTTTAAAATCAACTAAATATTTATATGAAAAAAAATAAAATATGCCTGTACATTGTTACTGGATTGGTATTAGGATCGTGTGCTGTTAAAAATTACAAAAAAACAGATGATGGTATAATTATAAATATAAGTCATGTAAAAAAAGAAAAATCAAGCAAATTGCAATTACAGGTTTTAGGTAATGATTTGATACATATCTCAGCAACACCAGATACCGAATTTCTAAAGGATTCCAGTTTAATTATTGTACCTAATATAAAGAGTGTTTCATTTAAAGTTACTAAAGCTGGGGATTCTATCAAATTGTCTACAGAAACTTTAAATGTAATGGTGTCTTCAAAAGATGGCGGTATTAAGTTTAAGGATAAAAACGGAAAACTTATTTTACGCGAAAGAGCAGGCGGAGGTAAAACATTTAGTCCCATAGAAATTGAGGGAACAAAAGGCTATTCCATTCGTCAGATTTTTGATTCACCAAAAGACGAAGCCTTTTATGGTCTAGGCCAGCATCAATCAGATGAGTTTAATTACAAAAATAAAAGTGAAGAATTATTTCAATACAATACAAAAGTTTCAGTACCCTTTATTGTGTCCAATAAAAATTATGGCCTTCTATGGGATAGTTATTCTTTAAGCCGATTTGGAGATAGCCGTCCTTATGAGCAATTAAATACCGTTTTTAAATTATTTGATAAAAATGGGGAGCCTAATAGTTTAACAGGTACTTATAGCACAACAGATAATGGTAACATGAATTTGGTTCGTAAAGAAGCATCTATTTTCTTTGAAGATATTAAAAGCTTTAAAAACTTACCTAAAAATTTTCCTTTAAAAAATGCAAGCGTAACCTATGAAGGAGAGATTGAGGCTCCTCAAAATGGAGAATATAAATTTACATTATATTATTCTGGTTATGTAAAAGTTTACTTAAACAATCAATTAGTCGTTCCAGAACGTTGGAGAACAGCCTGGAATCCTAACAGCTACAAGTTTTCTATGAATCTGGAAGCCGGAAAAAGAGCTCCTTTAAGAATAGAATGGAAACCAAACGGTGGAACATCATACTGCGGTTTAAGAGTAAGAACACCTCAATTAATTGAAGAAAAAAGTAATCAGGTGTGGTGGAGTGAAATGAATAAAAAAATAGATTATTATTTTGTTCATGGTAATTCTATGGATGAAATCATTAAAGGTTACCGCACGCTCACAGGAAAAGCCCAAATTATGCCTAAATGGGCAATGGGTTATTGGCAGAGCCGTGAGAGATACAAAACCGAAGATGAAATTCTAAGTAATTTAAAGGAATTCAGAGAACGTAAAATACCGATAGATAATATTGTATTAGATTGGAATTATTGGGAAGAAGATGCTTGGGGAAGTCATAAATTTGATCTTAAACGTTTTCCTGATCCCAAAGCAATGGTAGATTCTATTCATGCGATGAATGGTAAAATAATGATTTCGGTATGGCCTAAATTTTATAAAACTACAGCACATTTTAAAGAATTTGACGAGAAAGGCTGGATGTATCAGCAAGCGATAAAAGATAATGTTCGCGACTGGGTTGGTCCAGGTTATGTAGGTTCTTTTTATGATGCTTATTCAAGTGGTGCCCGAAAATTATTTTGGAAACAAATCTATGACAATTTATATCCAACAGGAATTGACGCTTGGTGGATGGATGCCAGCGAACCCAATGTACTGGATTGTACTGATATGGATTATCGTAAATCATTACAGGGGCCTACAGCATTAGGGCCTGCAGCAGAATATTTTAATACCTATGCATTAATGAATGCCGAAGCGATTTATGACGGGCAGCGCAGTGTAGAACCCAATAAACGTGTCTTTCTGTTGACCAGATCGGGTTTTGCAGGATTGCAGCGGTATTCAACAGCAACATGGAGCGGTGATATTGCAACACGTTGGGAAGATTTTAAAGCTCAAATTTCAGCAGGTTTAAACTTTGCCATTAGTGGAATCCCATACTGGACGATGGATATTGGCGGTTTTTGTGTAGAAGATCGTTACGTAAGTGCTCAAATGGAATTTGACAAAAGTGGAAAAGAAAATAAGGACAATACAGAATGGAGAGAATTAAATACACGCTGGCATCAATTTGGAGTCTTCGCGCCATTGTACAGATCACACGGTCAATTTCCATATCGTGAACCTTGGAATATAGCTCCCAAAGGGCATCCTGCTTACGAGTCAATTGTGTTTTATGATAATTTGCGTTATCGATTAATGCCGTATATCTACACTATGGCTGGAATGACTCATTTTGATGATTATACCATTATGCGTTCTCTAGTTATGGATTTTTCAAATGATTATAAAGTTCAAAATATCAGCGACCAATTTATGTTTGGCCCAAGTTTTATGGTTTGTCCTGTTTATAAATATGAAGCTCGTAAAAGAGAAGTTTACTTTCCTGCAGGAACAAATTGGTACGAATTCAATACAGGAAATTATATAAAAGGCGGCCAGACCTTACAAGTAGATGCACCTTACGACCGTATTCCATTGTTTATTCGTGAAGGTTCAATTATTCCAGTTGGACCAGAGATACAATATACCAATGAAAAACCAGCAGATTCTATTAATATTTATGTGTATAAAGGCAAAGACGGAAGCTTTAATTTATATGAAGATGAAGGAGATAATTATAATTATGAAAAAGGATTTCATTCCATTATTCCATTTAGTTACAATGAAGCAAATGGTATTTTAACTATTGGGGAGCGCAAAGGAGAATTTAAAGGAATGCTCAAAAACAGAAAGTTTACAATTGTGTCTGTGAGTAAAGAAAATCACAAAGCATTTGTATATGATGCTCAAGGACAGGTAATAAATTATGATGGACACCTGCAAAGTATTACATTAAAATAACTGATAATTTAAATGAGAATAAAAGTTATTTTATTGATTTTCGGGGCATTGAATCAAGCAAACAGTTATAATCATATGAAAAGACTTTTAATTTTATTCTTGTTAATATCATTTGGTATTCACGCGCAAGATAATCAGAGTTTCTTTCCCAAGGAAAATCTGATGTCTATGGGGATTTATTATTATCCGGAGCATTGGAATAAAAATGAATGGGAAAGGGATATTCAAAATATTTCTAAGATTGGTTTTGAATTTATTCATATTGCTGAATTTGCATGGATAGAAATGGAACCTCAGGAAGGCGTTTATAATTTCGAGTGGTTAGATGAAGTTATTAAACTAGCTGCGAAATATAAATTAAAAGTTATTCTGGGCACTCCTACTGCTATTTCGCCTGTTTGGATGGGAATCAAATATCCTGAAATTTATTTGATGGGTTCTGATTATCAGCGTGCAGAACATGGAACAAGGGGCCAACAATCACTAAGTAATACTGTATGGAGAAGTTTTTCAAAAAAAATAGTAACAAAATTAGGAGAGCGTTATGGCAACAATCCTAATGTGATTGGATGGCAGTTAGATAATGAACCCGAAGCAAAGGAAGATTATAGTCCATCTTCTCAAGAAGCCTTTAGAAAATGGCTGGAAAACAAATACAAAACCATAACGGCTCTTAATAATGCCTGGGGAGCTGCATTTTGGAGCCAGACCTACAATGATTTCAGTCAGATTAAGATCCATAATGCAAATCATGTAGGATGGTGGGGAGCTAATCCGCATGCCTTATTGGATTTTAAACGGTATACTGCTGATACACAAGCAGAATTTTTAGATTATCAGGCAGTTATTTTAAAGTCTTTAATTTCTAAAAAGCAATTTATCACAACAAATTATATTGCGACAACACCTTTTGCAGATCCCAGAAGAACCAAGAAATTGGATTTTAACACCTTTACCAGCTATCCAAATAAAGGGAATTCTAATATAGGAGATAAAGGATTTCGATTAGGAGATTCTAAAGAACTTTCGTTTGCGCTAAGTTTCTTCAAACCAGATAATACTATTTCTGGAATTATGGAACTTCAGCCCGGATTTGTAAATTGGGGAAATGTGAATCCTTTATTACAACCAGGAACATTGCGTATGTGGCTTTACCATTGTTTTGCTGAAGACATGTCATTTGCCTGTTCTTATCGATACAGACAAATAAACTATGGTGCGGAGCAGTATCATAGCGGAATTACTAAATTAGATGGTGTTACACTATCACAAGGAGGAAAAGAATATAAGCAGACAATTGCAGAAATGAAAGTGTTGCGTAATGCTTACAATCCTAAAGCAAAAGTTCCGAAAGAAATTAAAGAACGAAAAACAGCCTTGTTATGGAATTATGACAATGCATGGAGCATGGGACGTCAAAGTCAGACAAGTCAGTGGAATACCTTGCAGTTTTTTCAAAAATATTTAGAAATAGTAAAATCATTCGGAGCACCCACAAATATTATATATGAAAATGATGCCTTAGACCAATATGCAGTAGTTATTGCTCCTGCTTTTGAATTGGTTGACAGCAAACTGATTGATAAATGGACTGATTATGTTAAGCGAGGTGGAAATCTAGTACTAACGGTACGAACAGGGGTTAAGGATCGAAATGGGCATCTGTTTACAGGAGGCTGGGGGCAATCTATTTATCCATTAATTGATGCTGATATTGATGATTTTGATCATTTATTACCAAATACCAAAGGAACGATTAAAGGTTTTGATAAAGAGTATTATTGGAACAATTGGGCAGATTTAGTAAACGCAAACAATCCTAAAAATGTATTGGCTACTTATACTAATCAATTTTATGCAGGCAAAGCAGCAGTATTTACCAATAAAATCGGAAAAGGAATTGTTACTTATATTGGTGTTGATACAGATGATACACAGCTTGAGAGAGATGTCCTGAGAAAAGTTTATAATCAGGCTAATATAACTACTGAGAATTATCCTGAAGGAGTGTATGTGAAATGGCATGATGGTTTTTGGGTGGCGGTAAATTACTCTTCGGATAATTACGAATTAAAAAACATAGCACCGAAAGCAAATATATTAATCGGCACTAAAACAGTAGAACCTGGAGGAGTAACAGTTTGGCAGGAATCCGAATAGAAAATGATTATAAAATTTTTGTGATTCTAAAAAGTGACGAAACTCAGATAATTAATTCAAAAAGACAGTTTTTTAAAACCAAATTGTATTTATTATTAGACAGAAATTATCAGAATTAAATAATAAAAAATAATAAAATAATGAAAAAATGTTTAGCTATTCTATTCCTAATTCTTGGTGTATATGCCAATGCTAATGTTACAATGCCTCTATTGTTTAATGACGGTATGGTTTTACAACGTAATAAACCTATATCTGTTTGGGGTTGGGCAGATGCCAGCGAAAAAATTGAAGTTCATTTCAATAAACAGACAATTAAGACAAAAGCTGATAAAAGTGGAAAATGGTTTATTTACTTAAAACCGGAAATAGCTGGAGGGCCTTATAAAATGGTAATCAAGGGAAAAAACACCATATCAATAAATGATGTTTTAGTAGGAGAGGTTTGGATCTGCAGTGGACAATCTAATATGGAATTTACTGTTGGCCAGGTAATAAATGCTGAACAGGAAATTAAGGAAGCTGATAATCCTTTGATACGTCAGTTTTTAGTTGAAAAAGACATTAGTTCAACTCCAAAATCGATTTTAAAATCAGGCAGCTGGAAAGAAAGTAATAAAAGTACTGTAGGCAGTTTTACAGCCGTAGGATATTTTTTTGCTAAAAAAATATACGCTGAATTAAAAATTCCTATTGGGATCATAAATTCTTCTTGGGGAGGAACCTGTGTGGAAACATGGACAAGCAGGGAAGCTTTTGAAAGCAGTGATGAATTTAAGGACATGATTGCAGAAGTGCCAAAAATGGACAAGGATTCACTGATAAAAAAACGACTAGAGTCTTTAACTAAAAGAATAGAAAGCATTCAGGGATCAGAGATTAATCTTCAAGGAGAACATCAGTTTAAAAATCCTAATTTTAACGATAGCAGCTGGCCAGAGATGTATGCACCAAAACTTTGGGAAAACCAGCAATTAAGTAATCTGGACGGTGTGGTTTGGATGCGTAAATCAATTGTAATCTCAAAAGAAGACGTTAATAAAAAAGCAATCCTGGAATTGGCAAAGATAGATGATCAGGATATTACTTATATAAATGGAATTCAGGTTGGAACTAATAACCAGTATGATAAAAAAAGAATTTATGAAATCCCTGCGGGTATATTAAAAGAAGGGACTAATGTTATCGCCATCAGGATTACTGATTATAGCGGAGGAGGCGGTATTTTTGGAGATGAAGCTGATTTTAAGTTAATGCTACAAAACATCAGTATTCCATTAACCGGACAATGGAAATTTAAGGTTGGTGAAATAAAAACGGAGATGTCTCCCAATAGTTATCCTGATTTGTTATACAATGCAATGATTAATCCTTTAGTTCCGTATGCATTTCAAGGCGTATTATGGTATCAGGGTGAAGCTAATGCTACCAGGGCAGAACAATATAAAAAAGCCTTTTCGCTGATGATAAACGATTGGAGAAAAAAATGGAAGCAAGGCAACTTTCCATTCTATTTTGCACAGCTGTCCTCCTTTGATGAATTTGGAGGCAACAGTAAAAATGGCAGCATATGGGCCGAATTAAGAGAAGCACAAAGTTACACCGCAGAAACAGTTCCTAATTCGGCAATGTGTGTTACAATTGATATTGGGAATTCTAAAGATATTCACCCAACAAACAAACAAGATGTAGGCAGAAGGCTGGCAGCTATTGCTCTTAATAAAGTTTATGGACAAGATGTTGTCTTTAGCGGACCAACATTTAAGTCAATGGAAGTAAAAAGCAATCAAATTGTTTTGACTTTTAACAATTTGGGAAGCGGATTAATGGCATCTGATAGATATGGCTATTTGAAAGGGTTTGAAATAGCTGGTTCAGATAAAGTTTTTCATTATGCAAAAGCTTATATAAGTGGTAATAATGTAATTGTTTATTGTGATACTATACAGCAACCTGTGGCTGTGCATTACGGATGGGCTGATGATGCGGGTGATTGCAACCTTTATAATACTGAAGGTTTTCCGGCGTCACCATTTAGAACTGATACTTGGGACTCAATTACAAAAGGGGTGGAGTATAAGTTTGAAAATTGATTTGTAAATATAAATTAGAATTAAAAATCATAATATAACAATTTAGGAATGTTTAAATTTAAAACAGTTTTTTTGAGATTTTCAGTAGTCTTTTGTATGTCAACGGTAAGTGGGCAATCACTGGATAATACCACTTTAGTTACAATTAATGCTGAAAAAGAAGGATCGCTAATAAACAAAAATATATGCGGCCATTTTGCCGAGCATTTGGGAAGATGTATTTACTGAGGTTTTTGACGTAAAAAAACTTGGAATTAAAAATGTATTAGCAACAATTCTTACCTCTGAAAACTGCAAGATTACGATTCTTTTGAGAAATTGGAAAAAATACTGCCCAAAGATTATAAAGGCATTAAGTTTGAAAAAGGAAAGCTTATAGTAATCATTCCTCTTTTTTCAGTTATTTTAGTTGAGGAAAAATAAAAAAGATTTTTTTTTTGAAAATCATTTTATATAAAATGAAAATGGTTTTCAAGGCTTAGATATACTTAATAGATGTCATAAACTTTTTATAAGATGAAAAAATATAAAATACCGTTGTATATTCTTGGAATTTTTTGGATCATTTCATTCCAAAATATTTTTGCACAGTCAAATTATATTTTTCATCATTTAGAGACTACACAAGGTCTTTCCAATAATAATGTCAAAGCATTTCTAAGGGATAGTTACGGTTTTCTTTGGATCGGTACGGAGTCTGGATTAAATAGATATGACGGATATGGATTTAAGATTTATAAAATGCATTCTGGGCTTCCTAATACCTTGTCGTCAAATAATATACTTGAATTACAGGAAGATGGTCTCGGTAATATCTGGATAGATTTTGGATATTATTATATGATTTATAAAAGAGATAAAGATTCTTTTTCAGATCCAAAATTGTTCTTGCTTAATCTGGGCATACAGCCGGATTTTAATGCTGAAATTTTTATCGATAAAAATCGTAATCTCTGGGTTGTAAACAAAAAGAAAATATTTTTTCATGATTTCAGGAAAAATAAAACTTCCGTATTCCAGTTAAAAGCTACGTTAGAAGATGAAATTTCTATCACTGATAATGGTGAATTCTTGTATACAATTCAATATAATTCAGGTATTTGCTGGAAACTGAATAAAAAATCAGGAGTTTTGACGTTTCTAGAATTACCAGACGATGTTAAACAACATACTACTAATGCTCTTAATATAATTTATCTGGATAGTAATAATGGTTTGTGGATTTGTTCGGATAAAAGCGAGCAGGTTTTCTACAAAAAAAATTCAACTGAAGAGTGGAAAAAATTCGAATTGATTTCGGGATTAAAAACGCAGGCTAATCATATAACAAGTATTATTGAAAATCAACCGGGACAGATCTGGATAGGAACAGACCACAAGGGACTGTTTATCTATGACAAAGGAAAAGATCGGTTTGAAAATCTGGTATCTGATCCATGGGTAGAGACCGGCCTGTCCTCGAATAGTGTAAAGTGTCTTTACAAAGATAACAACGAGACTATCTGGGTGGGATATAATAAAAAAGGATTATCTTATTGTCACGAAAGTTTTCGAAATTTTATCAATTTCAAACACTCGCAATGTTCTGATATTATGTCTATAATGGAAGATCATCAGGGAAATATCTGGATGGGTACTGATGGAAACGGATTGTATATAAAAGATAAAAAAACAGAGGCAGTAAGGAAACTTCCTGTTCCAGATATTGCCATAATATCTATACTCGAAGACAGGAAAAATCGTGTTTGGATTGGTACCTATCAAAAAGGACTTTTTTGTTATGAAAATGGCAAAATGATTCAATATACCACGAAGAACAGCAAATTAAACAGTAATAGTATTTGGAATTTAAAAGAGGACCGAAACGGAAATGTATGGATAGGACCCTTGGGGGGAAAAATTCAGATATTACCAACAGATTCGTATAATTTTAATTCTGTACTTACCCCATTTGATGATATTGTGTATGCACTGGATATGTTTTATGATGGTGGTGATAAAATGTACTTTGGTACTGTAAATGGATTATTAGTAATTGATATTACCAATTACAAGAAAATTTTATATCATGGCAATAGGAGAGGGAATCAAACTTTTGAGCAGGATCAAATTTCAAATGTCTATAAAGATAGACGTGGTCTGATATGGTTGGGTACTAATGGCGGATTGATCATCTGGAATCAAAAAAAGGATACAATTTATTATTTTAACAAAGAGAGTGGCTTATGCGATAACCTAATTAAAGGTATAACAGAAGACAATTTCAATAATATTTGGGTAACAACCAGCAACGGACTTTCCATACTTACAGTGAGGCCAAGGTCAAACGGAGAATTTTCTTTTTCAAGTAAAAATTATTCTGTCAAAGATGGTCTTATGAATAATTTTTTTAATGACCGCTCTTTTTGCAAATTACGAAATAATGATATTCTGCTTGGAAATGTAGAAGGATATACTATTTTGAATCCGAATAAAATGTACGAAAAAGACCATTCCACATCAAAAGTTACATTTACTGAATTGACAATAGGTAACAATACGATTCAGGTTGACTCTTATTATGATGGGCGTAAGTTACTGGACCATTCAATGCAATTAACTAGAGAATTAAATTTCAGCCATGATGATAAACTTATATCCTTAGAGTTTACAACAGGAAATTTATTGAATGCAGATAAAGTGAAATATGTTTATCAGATAGAAGGCTTTAATAAACAATGGCTGCCAACTCAAAAAAATAAAATAGTAATATCGTCACTTCCGACAGGAAATTACAAACTTTTAATAAAAGCATGTAATGACGATGGTGTTTGGAGCAATATCCCTACAGAATTATCAATTAACGTAATGCCTCCTTTCTATTTTTCAATTTGGGCTTTTATTATATATTCAATATTAATTATTGGCTCACTGGTATATTTTGTTCAGAAAACAAAAGAAAAGCATCTTATAAAGTTGGAACAGCAACTTCTCGAAATGGATCACGAGAAAAAAATCCATATTAATGAAATTAAGCTAAAGTTTTTTACCAATATCAGCCATGATTTGCGAACTCCTCTGACGCTCATCATTACTCCTTTGCAGATTTTATTGAAAGATGCAACTAACGATAGTATGAAAAAAAAGCTGGATGTTATGTATAAAAATGCACAACAATTAATGGTGTTAATAAATTCGTTACTTGATTTTCATAAACTGGATGTCGGAGCAGAAAGACTGAATCTAAAGTCTGGTAATTTTGTTAGTTTTATTAGTGAAATATACATCTCATTTTGCGTTTATGCAGAAGAACTTAATATTAATTTCTTCATGTCCAATGATATGGAGAGCTTAATAATGCCGTTTGATCAGGATAAAGTTCGCAAAATACTTATAAATTTACTTTCAAATTCATTCAAATATACTTCCCCTGGGGGCACTATAAGTATCCATCTTAAAAGGGAAAATAGAAATGTTTGTGTCAGCGTTTCTGACTCAGGAACAGGTATTAGTAAAAAAGAAAAAGAGCATATTTTTGAACGGTTTTATCAGGCAGAGCAGGAACAGGAAAAAACAGGAACAGGAATCGGGCTGCATATTGTAAATGAATATATCAATCTCCACGAGGGAACAATAGAAGTTACTGATAACGAGCCAAAAGGCAGTGTTTTTACTTTCAGGATTCCTATAAAAAAAGTAGATTCGGATACAGAAGAATACTTGACAGAAAATCTTTCGAACGAATTTGCTATTGAGGAATTGCAAAATGAAGGTATCGGTACAAATAAAAAGATATTATTGTTTGTAGATGACAACAATGATTTTTGTGAGTTTATCAAGGATAATCTCTCGGATGTATATTCTGTGATAACTGCCAATAATGGACAAGAGGCTCTGGCATTATTGAATGAATTTAATGTGACGATTATTGTAAGTGATATTATGATGCCAGTTATGAATGGAACCGAACTTTGCAGACAGGTAAAAACAAATATTTACTGGTCGCATATTCCAGTGATCCTATTGACAGCACGTACTGCAGAAGAATATATTGTGGAAGGGCTGGAACTCGGTGCTGATGATTACATAACTAAACCTTTTAATTTTGATTTGCTGAAGTTGCGTATTCAAAAATTTGTAGAGTGGACCGAAAGGAGTCATGTCTCCTTTAGTCAAAAAATAGATGTTTCACCTGCTGAAATTACTATTACTTCGTTGGATGAGGTGCTAATTGCGAAGGCCATTAAAATTGTAGAAGAACATATAAGTGATATAGATTTTTCTGTTGAAATACTTAGTATGGCCTTAGGTCTCAGTCGTGGACATTTATACAAAAAACTAATTGCTATTACAGGCAAAGGACCAATAGAATTTATACGAGCAATTCGATTAAAACGTGGACGTCAGCTTCTTGAAAAAAGCCAATTACAAATTGCAGAAATTGCATATGAAGTTGGATTCAATTCCCCAAAAAGATTTGCTAAGTATTTTCGTGAAGAATTTGGTTTTCTGCCTTCGGAGTATCTCCGTAATTATAAACAACAGCAATAATAGCTGTGGAGAACAATTATTAAATGATTCTTAACAAAAATGTACTAGAGATTAAGCTTCATTTGCAAGCATAATTTTTGAGAGTAGTAAGCTTAGGTTTACTACTTTTTTTTTTTGATACCGTACTATTTTCAATCTGGTCAATGTATTCTACTTTTAAATTTTATTGAGACAATTACTTATAATTTCAGATTGATTTATAAGTATATTTAATAGTGAAGGTTTTTCATTTAATACAATTGATGCATTCTTGCGATACAAAAGGAAACGTTGTGCAGGATGGTTTTCTTGTTACTTTGCATGCTTAGGAAATCATTTATCAACTATCTACCCATTTTTAAACCATGAGAAAAAAACTACTCGGCACTTTTGACTATTTATCTTTTGAAGTTCTTAGAAAAATCAAGTAAGTTTTATTCTCCATTATTATTTTATTCATGAAAAAAAAAATTAAGCTCATTTTTGTCTTCTTAGTTTTGCTTGTTCAGACCGTTGGTTTGGCGCAAGCCCAAAATCCAATCATTTTTGCCGATGTACCTGATATGTCTATGATCAGGGTTGGCAAAAATTATTATATGAGCAGTACTACGATGCACATGACCCCGGGTGTGCCCATTATGAAATCTACAGATCTTGTCAATTGGAAAATCATCAACTATGCTTATGATTCGTTGGCAGATCTGCCGGCGCTAAATTTGACAGAAGGAAAAAATATCTATAGCAGAGGTTCGTGGGCAAGTAGTTTGCGTTACCACAATGGTATGTATTATGTAACTACTTTTGCACATGACATACCAGGTGAAACCTATATTTTTAAAACAAAGGATATAGAAAAAGGAAACTGGGAAAGAGTTTCTTTTAAGCCATCGCTTCACGACCATTCTTTGTTTTTTGATGATGATGGCAAGGTATATTTAATTTATGATGCAGACAGACTTAAAATTGTTGAATTAAATGATGATCTGACAGGAGTAAAGCAAGGTGTTCCAGAGAGAGTTCTCATCGAAAACGCCAGTGTACCAACTGGGAAGGAAGTAGGCCTTGCAGCGGAAGGATCTCAATTATTTAAAGTAAACGGGAAATATTATCTATTTAATATTTGCGCACCACGCGGTGAAATGCGAACTGTAATTATACATAGGGCAGATAATATTAATGGTCCTTGGGAAGGAAAAGTTGCTTTTCAGGATAGAGGAATTGCTCAAGGAGGATTGATAGACACTCCCGATGGGCGTTGGTTTTCTTATCTTTTCCGCGATTATGCTGCTGTTGGCCGCGTTCCTTATCTCGTTCCTGTCAAGTGGGAAGACGGTTGGCCTGTATTAGGCGAAAACGGTAAAGCCCCGGAAATAGTAGACTTGCCAGCCAGTAAAGGTTTGATTCCGAATTTGGTTGCTTGTGATGAATTCAACCGAAAAAAAGGTCAGGCGGCACTTCCTTTAGTATGGCAATGGAATCATAATCCAGATAATAAACTTTGGTCAATAAAAGAAAGAAAGGGATATCTCCGACTAAAAACAGCCAGAATTGATACCGTATTTACGCAAGTAAGGAATATACTAACACAACGTACTATTGGTCCAACATGTACAGGTTCAACTTTATTAGATGTTTCCAAAATGAAGGAAGGTGATTTTGCAGGATTATGTGCCTTTCAAAAAAAATTCGGACTGGTTGGAGTGAAGGTCAAAAATGGTCAAAAATGGATAGTAATGGTAAGTGCTGGTTCAGATAAACCTGTAGAGGTGCAGCAAATACCTTTGACACAAAAAAGTGTTTATTTAAAGATTGATTGTGATTTTACAGGTATGAATGATGAAGCTAAGAATCTTTACACTCTTAATGGAAAAGATGAAGCTAAATTCTCGTACAGCTTAGATGGAAAAGTGTGGAATCCTATTGGAGATATATTGAAAATGAAATATGACATCCCACATTTTATGGGGTATCGTTTTGGCTTATTTAATTATGCAACAAAAGAAACAGGCGGTTATGCTGATTTTGACTGGTTCAGAATTAAATAGTAAGGTAATTATCAATAACTATTAACCGAACGGAGAATTTATATTAACTAAATAAAAAAATGAAACATACCTATAAACTTATAGCGACACTTGTAGCTGTCTTAAATTGTGCAATTGGAGAAGCACAAAATCCTATTGTGCAAACCAAATATTCGGCAGATCCAGCACCAATGGTGTATAAAGGCAAAGTGTATTTGTATACAAGCCATGATGAAGACGATGCCAATGCTGATGGCAAGGGGTTTAAAATGCTCAATTGGTCGCTTTACACCTCAACAGACATGGTCAATTGGACAGATCATGGAGCAGTTGCTTCTCTAAAAGATTTTAGTTGGGCAAAGCAGGACAATGGTGCCTGGGCAGTTCAGTGTATTGAACGAGATGGTAAATTTTATTTATACTGTCCGATGCATGGCGGAGGTATAGGAGTTTTAGTTTCAGATAGTCCTTATGGGCCATTTAAAGACGCTATTGGCAAGAAACTTATCAATCATCATCCCTGGAACGATATTGATCCCACTCTATTTATTGATAAGGATGGTCAGGCGTATTTATTTTGGGGAAATCCCGGCTTGTATTATGTAAAACTGAATAAGGACATGATATCCACTTCGGGCGAAGTGAAACAAATGCCCAATACTATAGATTCTTTTGGTAAACGCGAAGGAGAAAAAAATGATGAAAGACCAACTACTTATGAGGAAGGGCCTTGGCTGTATAAACGCAATAGTCTGTATTATCTGTTTTTTGCCGCAGGACCAATTTCGGAACATATTGGTTATTCGACCAGTAAAAGCATAACAGGAACCTGGAAATACCAAGGTGTTGCCATGCCTACACAAGGAGGTTCTTTTACCAATCATCCCGGCATAATTGATTTTAAGGGAAAAAGCTATTTTTTCTATCACAATGCAGCATTACCAGGAGGTGGCGGTTTTACCCGTTCGGTATGTGTAGAGGAACTTAAGTTTAATAAAAATGGTTCGATCGTGCAAATGAATATGACAGCAGGAATTAAAAAGAGTTTAAGTCCATTAAATCCTTATATCAAAACGGAAGCTGAAACCATTGCTTGGTCTGAAGGAGTGAAGTCAATGAATGATAATGTAGTTGGCAATTTTATTACGGCAAAATACAATGACGCTTTTACCAAAGTAAAAGAGGTGGATTTCCGTAAAGGCACTTCAAAATTCACGACAAGAATTGGCACAACGAACAACGGGAATGTTTCAATGGAGATACGATTGGACACTAAAGACGGAGCGTTATTGGGAACCGTAAATGTGCCAATGAAGGGAGGCAATGACAAATGGGCATTGCAGACAATTGATATTAAAAAAGTTTCAGGAATTCACGATTTATATTTTGTTTTTAAAGGAGATGCCAAGACCGACATACTGTATTTTGATTATTGGAAATTCTTAAAATAGTTTTTACAAAAAAGCGATCTGTTGACTGAAAATGAAATTAGCCAAAGCAAACCACAATAATATTTATTAAACAATTACAATTATGCGTAGATTAATACTATTATTGACAGTCTCTTTCTCTTTTTTGAGTATTTCGGCTCAAAATAAAGTTGAAAAATGGCGTATTTATGAGATCATTCTTAATGGTGACTCAAAAGGGAATCCGTTCACTGACGTACAACTAAGTGCTAAATTTACAAATGGTGAGAATATAAAAATAGTTACAGGCTTTTATGATGGAAATGGGATATATAAAATCCGTTTTATGCCACAAGCGACAGGTGCATGGACTTATATTACATCAAGCAATTTAAAGTCACTTAATAATAAAAAAGGCAAATTTGAATGTTTTTCAAACACCAAAAGCAATCACGGACAAGTAGTGGTGAAAGATACTTTTAATTTTGCTTATTCAGACAATAAACCATATTACCCTTTTGGTACGACCTGTTATGCATGGGTTCATCAAGGAGATAGTCTTGCCCAATTAACATTGAAAACCCTTGCTAATGGATATTTCAACAAAATGCGCATGTGTATTTTTCCTAAAGACTATGATTGGAATAAAAATGAGCCACTCTTGTATCCTTTTGAAGGAAAGCCTTTAACTGATTGGGATTACACGAAATTTAACCCAGCATATTTTCAGAATATTGAGAAAAGGATAGCGCAATTGGATTCACTTGGCATCGAAGCCGATTTAATTGTTTTTCATCCTTACGACCGTTGGGGGTTTCAAAAAATGGACAGAAAAACTGATGATTTATATATCAATTATATTATTGCCCGCTTTGCTGCCTATAAAAACGTATGGTGGAGTCTGGCCAATGAATATGATTTTATGAAATCTAAGAAGACAGACGATTGGAACCATTTTATTCAGTTATTTGCCGAAAAAGACCCATACAATCACTTGCGTTCAATACACAATGGAGCTAATCTCTATGACCACGCAAACCCCTTGATCACACATGTGAGCATTCAGAATGAAGATACTTATAAAGCAAAGGAATTAAGGTCGAAATATAAAAAACCAATAGTTTATGATGAATGCCGATACGAAGGAAATATTAATTGGCCGTGGGGGGATTTATCAGCTCAAGAGATGGTGAACAAATTTTGGAGTGGTGTTATAAATGGTGGCTTTGTTGGGCATGGAGAAACTTATGTTACTGAAAATCCTGTTAAATGGGGATATGAATCGCAAGATATTTTGTGGTGGTCTAAAGGGGGAGTTCTCAGAGGACAAAGTCAGGAAAGGATTAAGTTTTTAAGAAATATAATTGAATCTGCCCCTGGATATTTAACACCAACTATCAATACGGAAGTGTGGGTGCCCTATTCATATGTTGCTTTTAAAGATGAATATTTTCTGAACTATTTTAATAGTGACCAGCCTCTCAGCCAAATTGTATATCTACCTGAAAATTCAAAATATAAAATTGAAATTATCAATGCATGGGATATGACAATTACACCTGTTAAGGGAGAATTTAGTGGAAAAAGTTTAATTCAGCTTCCGCAAAAACCTTTTACAGCATTGCGCATCATTAAAATTATGTGATTAGTTTTTATATTTGATTACTTAAATTATTCATTAAGGAAAATTTGTCGTATTATGAAAATAGGAACTAATGAAATCAATTAAAACGAATGAAAATAATAATGCCAGCCTTTAACAACAACGGCTCATAAGCAACGGCGGGGTTTGTATCGCAACATTCCGTCTAGCAGTAATTATATATGTGGGATACAGACGCAGTTCCGTATCTGCCACTGCTTATAGCTGCCCTGTATTAAGTTATACTGAAGGTCTTTTTTAAAATTATTTTGAAGTTTGCTTAACAACTTCTATTCCATTTTTGCCCTTTTTTGCATGACTTTAATCTCTTAAGGTTTAATTCCTTGAAGCTCTGCTTCGATTTCTTTAGCCACAGATTCACAGATTAAAAAGATTTTTTTGCAAATCTGTGAATCTGTGGCAATTATTTAGTTACGACCTCGGGGCAGAGCCCCGAGGTCGTTTATTTTGTGATGTTAACATCTTTCATACAATTCTATTTTTTAGCAAAATTGATTTTAAAAAGAACAGCTAATAAAGTAGCCTTCCGCAGACAAAATATTCCTCCAAAACCTATCAGGTTATGTTAAAAAACTCTTCCAAAAAGCAAACCTAATGTTAAGAAATTAGCTTTTATATGTTGAGTTTATTTCGAATCAGGGCTTATTTTGAATTATAAAAATGATAGTTTTTTTACGATATTAAATTGGATAATGAAATATTTACAGGTTTTTTTTACGGTAGTCATATAAATGCGACAATTGATACTGTTTTTTGATACAAAATGAACCGTTGTTTGGGATTTCATTATTGTTAATTTGTTCCTAATGTTACAGGGAAATGCATAGGACAAATGAAATAGTCAACAATTAGAACTATTCATTACAAAGACATCTTTCATGTACAATTAAACCACTTATTAACTAACTCAAAAACTAATTTAATTATGAATGAAAAACATGTAATTCAACGCTTTGTAAAAGCAAAAAAACTCTTTGGCAAGTATGTCTTGTTGGTTATTCTTTGCTCATTTGGAAATGTATTTGCACAGAATTCAGATGGAAAAATTTCGGGCGTAATTTTGGATGAAAAAGATGGAACTATCGTCTTGGGAGCGAGTCTTTTTATTGAGGAATCTAAACAAAGTTCAATATCTAATCAAAATGGTGAGTTTACTATTAATGCAAAAATAGGCCAAACAATTACTGTAAATTATGTAGGATATATAACTCAAAAAGTTAAAATAACTGGAGGTAAAATTACTATTCGATTAAAAGAAGATATTACATCGCTGAAAGAAGTAGTAGTAATTGGTTATGGAAGAGTACAAAGAAAAGATCTTACGGGGTCAATATCTTCAGTGACTGGAAATGAACTTCGTAAAACACAACCTGTAACTGTTGATCAGGCATTACAAGGAAAAGTGGCTGGTCTTGTAGTACAGCAAACTTCTGGACAGCCAGGAGGAGGTGTTAACATACAAATACGTGGCTTATCTTCTTTTGGAGGAGGTTCTCCTTTATATGTAATTGATGGAGTTATAATTGGTCAAAGTTTTGAAGGACAAAATGGTACAAATCCGCTAGCTACTATTAGTCCCTCAGATATTGAGTCTGTTGACGTTTTAAAAGATGCTTCAGCAACGGCTATTTATGGATCACAAGCTACAAATGGGGTAATCGTTATTACTACTAAGAGGGGTAAAGAAGGAGCTCCAAAAATTTCTTACGAATATTCAACGGGCTTTCAAGAGCTGATTAGTCAGTATCCAACGATGAACTTAAACGAATATGCTACATTAATTAATGACAGAAATAAAGGTATTGGTTGGGGATTTGATGAAAGACCTGAGTTTGCTAATCCAAAGTATTTATCTGAAGGTACAAACTGGCAAGAAGAATTGTTTAGAAAAGCTCCAATTTCAAACCATGTACTTACTTTAAGTGGGGGGAGCAAGGAAACGCAATATTTATTATCGGGTTCCTATTTAGATCAGGAAGGAATTGCTTTAGGTTCTAAGTTTAATAGAGTTTCGGTACGTTTAAATTTAGATAATCAAACTACTAATTGGTTAAAATTAGGGACTAGCTTGCAATTAGCTCATGTTGACGAGAATGTAAATACATCAGGTTCAAGTGTTGTTGCATCAGCATTAAGTCAAACACCAGATATAGCAGTTAGGAATCCTGATGGCAGCTATGCAGGAGAAGAAAGTAATCAAGGATGGATTTTAAAACAAGTAAACCCTGTTGCTTTAGCTCTTGTTAATAAAAATAACCCTAAAAGAAATCAGTTTTTTGGTAATTTTTATGTAGATATAGCATTTACCAAGGATTTGTCATTTAAAAATGAAATTTCAGGAAATTTTTTATACCAAACAAATGATGAGTATTATCCTAAATATAAGTTTGGGTTAGCGGAAAGAGTAGTGAATGAAGCAAAATATGGTTATAGTCAAAACTATTTTACTACTTTCAGGAGTTACCTTACCTACGCTAAGGTATTTAAAAGTAAATATAACGTCAATGTGATGGTAGGGCATGAGTCACAGTTGTCTCAGTTTGAAAACGTTTCAGCAGGAAGAAAAAACTTTATTTCTGACGATGTTACCAATATCAGTAGTGGTGATGCACTAACTGCAACCAACAATGGAACAAGGGGAGATAGTTCACAAGAATCTTATTTTGGACGTCTTAATTTTATTTTGAATGATAAATATTTGTTTACGGCTAATTTGCGTTCAGATGGTTCTTCAAAATTTGCATCAGAAAACCGTTGGGTAAGTACTTATTCTGGAGCAATTGCGTGGAAATTAAATAACGAGAGATTCTTAAAAGAATCAAAAATGGTCAATGAATTAAAATTACGATTAGGTTATGGTTTGACAAATAATCAAAGTATTAGAGATAATGCTTACATATCATTGTTAGGGGCATCAGCAACAGCTTTAGCGGGTAATGCACAAGCTTTTTCTAGTTTAGGAAATCCTAACGTCCAATGGGAAAAAACAAAATATATTGATGCAGGAATTGATGCAAGTTTTTTTAATTCGAAGCTTAATTTTTCAGTTGATATTTATAATCGTGCTACAGACGGATTGTTAATGCAAATTCCATTGCCATTATATTCTGGAACAACGACTGATTATTCTCCAGGAGCAATTGGTGCGCCCTATATAAATATTGGAGGTGTTAGAAATAGCGGTATAGATTTTCATATAAATACTAAAAATATAACTACTAAAGATTTTTCTTGGACTTCTGATTTTACTTTATCTCATAATAAAAATGAAGTAACGAAATTAAATACAGATGGAGCTTCCTTGCTTGGGAAATATAACAATGAAGTAGTTACTCAAACAGTAGTAGGTGGATCTATAGGTGATTTTTACGGTTATATAGTAGATGGAGGCGTATTCGCAACTGCGAACGATTTTAAAACGCATGCTTTACCGACCTCAACAGATGGTGTTCCTTTGCCAATTACGCCAAATTCTGGCGGGGTATGGTATGGCGATCTTAAATTTAAAGATTTGAATGGTGATGGTGTAATTACTGAAAAAGATAGAACGTATTTGGGATCTCCAATTCCTGTTGCCCAACTAGGTTTTGGTAATACATTTAATTATAAAGGTTTTGATATGAATATTTTCTTTAGTTCTAATGTTGGTAATGAAGTAATAAATGCAAGGAGAATTCAAGGAGAAAATCCATTGACAAATAATGGTTTCTTAAAATCATTAGATGATCATGCGGTACTTGCTTTAATTGATCCAAATGGGTCGGCTTCAGATGTAGACAATGTATATGTTACCAACCCAAATACTACAATTGTAGGGTTTAAGAATAATGATAGTAATTTAAACAATCGTTTCTCTAATAAATATGTTGAAGACGGATCTTTTATCAGATTAAAAAATATTAGTATAGGATATAGATTTTCTGAAAAATTGCTTAAAAAAATCCACTTGGCTTCTTTACGTCTGTATGTTAATGAAACCAATGCCTTTATTATCACGAAATATAAAGGAATGGATCCTGAAGTGGGTTCATGGAATCCATTACAGGCAGGAATTGATAACGGTTATTATCCTCAAGCACGAACATTTACTTTTGGACTTATCGTGGGACTTTAATTTTAAATAAATAAAAATAACATATTATGAAATATATAAATTTAAAAAGGATTTGTCTTTTGTTTGCTGCATTTTTTGCAATAAGCTGTCAGGATGATTTTCTCGACCGACCTTCACAGTCAGATATAAGCAGTGAAAATTTTTATAAAACAAAAGAGGAAATCAGGTTAGCTACTGCGGGACTTTATGGTGGTAGAATATGGGGACAATGGAATAATGAAGCATACATTCCAATGGGAGACATATTAAGTGGAAACCTTATCCTGGCATATCAAGGTGTAGATTTGGTTCAGCTTAACACCTTTACGCTTTCAGGAAATAACAACCGTTTATTAACCTGTTGGAAAGGGCTATATATTGTGGTTGCTCATTGTAATGTCACAATTAAGGGTATTGAAAATGCACCAGCAACAGTGTCTGTGAAAGATAAAAATGCTGCAATTGCTGAAGCAAGATTCATCCGTGCCATGGCATACTATCATCTTGTTATGTTATGGGGAGAAATACCTATCATTGAAGATAATTCGAAGTTAATAGCAACGCCTTTAGTGAATAAAAATAAAATAGCAGATGGGTATCGATTTATTACAGAAGATTTAATTTTTGCTGCAGAAAATCTTCCTAAAACTGATTCGAAAGGTAGAGTTACTAGTTGGTCAGCAAAGGGAATGTTAAGCAAAGTATATTTGACAGTTGCAGGATTAGGCGAGTCTAGTGGTACACGTAAAAAGGAATATTTGGACTTGGCAAAAAAATATGCAAAAGATGTAATAGAAAACAGTGGCTTTGTATTACAGCCGAGTTATAAAGATCTTTTTAGAACACAATTTAATGATGATCCAGAATCATTATTTTCACTGCAATGGTCTCCTTCTAATGGTGGATGGAATGAAGGTAATCAGTTATTGACTTGGTCACCAAGTACTCAAATTGCCCCTCAACACGCTAATGCTTGGGGAGGTCCAGCGCCAAGTTATGACTTGTATTTAGCTTTTAATGAGCAGGATTCCATAAGACGTAAAGTGAGTTTTATGATTAATGGAGACTATTATGCCGAGCTAGATGCAGCTGGTGGCGGCTATAAATCTGGTGGACAGAGTATGAAGAAACATATTATAGGTACCGAAGTGGATAATAATGCTCCTTCAATGACGTCTATAACTTCTAATGAGCATAATTCATTATTGAGATTAGCAGATATTTATTTAGTATATGCTGATGCTATCTTGGGTAATAATGCCTCAACAACTGATGCTGATGCCTTATTGTATTTTAATAAAATAAGAGAGCGTGCAAAGGTTGATCCGGTAACAGTACTTAATACAGATGTAATTCTAAATGAAAGAAGACTTGAATTTGCTTGTGAAGGACAATATTGGTATGATTTAGTAAGACTTTCTTATTATAATCCTGTAAAAGCAGTTGAGCGTCTTAATAATCAAAAAAGGGTAAATTTTGATTATGATAAAGACACCAAAATAGCTACACCTAAAGATCCTATAGGAATTATTTCTCCAGCAACCGTTAGTACTTTTACTTTACAATTACCTGCATCAGAAATAATTGCTAATCCAAAATTGAATCAACCTTCAGTACCTTATTATCAATAGGAATAAAAAATATATAAATATGAAAAAATTATTAAATAACCGTATTAGTCATCTGCTATTTTTAAGCATGATATTGATTGTTACAATGTTAGTTTCGTGTAATAACGATGATTTAAATGGTGCTCCTGTTATTACAGCAGTAAGGAATTATGCACCCGCACCAAATGATACATTAGTGACAACTATTGTACCTGGGCAATGGATTGTAATTCATGGGAACAATTTAAAAGATGCTACTCAAATAAAATTTAATGGTAGTCCTGCTCAGTTCGATGCTGTATTGTTTTCAAATAACAAAGCTGTTGTACAAGTTCCTTCGTCATTGCCTTATAATAATCTTGATCCTGATATTGTTAATACTATACAATATACTACCAATGCAGGAACAACTACTTATAAATTTAATGTAAGTGCACCGCCAGCTACCATCACAGGCAATTCGATGACTGCTGCTACTACGGTAGGTGATTCGGTTTATATTTATGGTACCAATTTATTTTTGATAGAAAAATTGACTATAGCCGGTGTGGATATTTCACCACTAAAAACAGCTGATGATGGTAGTTCAGTAGGATTTTTACTTCCTGAGATTGATGCCCCAATGCCTTGGGATGGAGTGCTTGTTGCAGCATCTGGTATATATAAGTTTAATATTTTAATTGTTCCAGAAATTTATGCTGTTTCTAATGCAAATCCTTCGCAGGGCGATTTGGTACGTGTGCTTGGTAAAAATTTGAATGGTGTTTCAAGTTTTAGTTTCGGAAGTAAGGTTATTACAGATTTTACCGAAGATCCAGATGGTTATTATGTAGAGTTTGTGGCTCCTGATATGTGGAGTTACACTAGTGGAAAAGTGACTATTGTTAATACTTACGGAACAGTTTCTACTCCTTATGATATAAATACTCAAAATAGTCAATGGCTAGGTCTTTTAGCAAATTTTGAGTGGGGTGATTATTTTGGTTATGCATGGTGGGGAGATATTACATTAGCTAGTAACATGGCTGATTTTAATGGTGCCATGGGAACAAATAGTAGTCAGTATGTGTATTTTAACACACCCGTTTTAGATGGCGGTGCTAGTAAATACGCCCCATTAGGTAATTCTAACACTGGTAATAAATGGATACCTGTGGCAAATATGTCTGATCCTGTTGAAAACTGGGGCCTTCAATTTGAAATAAGTGTGGCTAACCCATGGAATGGAGGCACTCTTTACATTAGGACTGAATTTGCAGGTGACAATTTTGTAGCGCGTTATGAGCCATGGAAAATTCCTGGTTCTAATAATACTCTTGCTTATAAAACGAATGGTTGGCAAACAGTAACTATTCCTTTATCTGAATTCAGATCAAAAGTTGTCGAATTAGGGGATGGTGAATCTGCACTTCGTTTAAACCAATTATTAGGATCTACTGGTGCAAGTAGTTATAATATGACCCTAAAAAATTTCGCTTCTTTTAAAACAACAACAGGTTTTTATGCCGCTATTGACAATATTAGGGTTGTGAAAATAAAATAACCAAATATTTTAATTTAATAAAACAGATCATTAATAGTTTAAAAAAGACCTGCAGCTATTTCATGAAAATTAAATTTTTCTGCAGGTCTTAAATAGAAAATCACTAATTAAAATAAATAAAAAAATGAAAATTAAACATTTTTATAAAATTGTACTACTGCTGATCGTTACCGGATTTTCGGTTTCTTGTTCCAAAAATGAGGATGAGGATCCACAATTATCGGTTTCAGTAAAAACTGTTTCTTTTGAACCAGAAGGAGGTACATCAGAAGAAATCACTATTGATGCTAACAGTACATGGACTATTGCTAATTCAGGTACAACCTGGATACAAATGACTAAAGCAAGTGGCGATGATGGGACTACTGTAACAACAATTACAGCTTTAGTTAATGAATCAGGGTTATCTCGTTCAGTTATACTAACTGTTGAGGCTGATAATGGTCAGGCTCGGAGAATTATTGTTACACAAAAAGGTAGTTTATACCCATCATATAATTTAACGCCTAAAGCTCCCGACGAAACAGGAATGACTAGCACCGCCGTGCAACTGGCAGCAAAAATGCATAGGGGAATAAATTTTGGCAATACAATGGAATCCCCATACGAAGGTGATTGGCAGAATAGTATATTGACCGAATCGTATGTGAAATTTGTAAAAGCAAAGGGTTTCAATGCTGTAAGGCTTCCTGTTAGCTGGGTTTGGAAACATTTAAGCGATCCAGATAAAATGAAAATTGACCCACTATGGCTTGCCCGAGTGAAAGAAGTAGTAGGATGGTGTGTAGCCAATGATATGTATGTGGTACTGAATACTCACGGAGATAATGGTTGGCTTGAAAACAATGTCAATGCGGCACAGCAAGATGTAATTAATCAGAAGCTAAAGGCACTATGGCAGCAGATTGCTACAGAAATGCGTGATTTTGACGAACACCTTATTTTTGCCGGTACAAATGAACCTGCGGTTGATACTCCTGAGCAGATGGCCATACTTAATGGCTACCACGAAACATTTATCAAGGCGGTTCGTTCTACGGGGGGAAAAAATAGTTATCGTGTGCTGGTTGTGCAGGGACCTAGTACTGATCCTAATAAAACTGCTACTTTGATGAAAACACTTCCAAAAGACTTGATTCCTAGCAAGTTGATAGTTGAGGTTCATGATTACACACCTTCTACATTTACGTTATTGAATAATGGAGATGCCACTTGGGGACAAGCGATATACTACTGGGGAGCAGGAAATCATTCTACTATTGAGCCAAGCCGCAACGCCACCGCTGCTCAAGAAGAGATTCTGATCGATAATGAATTCAAAGGCATAAAAGAGAATTTTACTGATAAAGGTATCCCTGTAATACTGGGTGAATATGCATCATGGAGGAGGACTGCCGCTACCAACGCCAATTATCTTCCTTTAGATCTGGTTAAGCATAACCAGTCTGTGGAGTACTGGGCAAAATATGTGACTAAACAGGCTAGAGTAAATGGGATTCTTCCTTTTTGGTGGGAGATAGGTTTTCTTTTTGATAGAAAGAATAATGTGATATTGGATCAGCCTATGTATGATGCCATTATGGAGGGATATAACTAAATAGAAATATAGTTTTGCAGAGGTTCATACATAGAGACTGAATTTAAAAAATCTGTGACTGTTAGGAGTCACAGATTTACTTATAAGGAATTCAATGAACAATGAATTTATTGTTTCTAAAAAAAAGCAAAAAATGAAATGTAAACATTTATATAAAATTATTTTACTGCTGATCGTTAGCAGTACTCTTTCCGCACAAACTGTCTGGTTAGATCAACTGGATCTCAGCGTAGCTTCACAGGGCTGGGGCATACCTAAAAAAAACAAGACGGTTGATGATAACATCATGACTATCGCAGGCAAAACATTTGAGCGTGGCTTTGGCACACACGCAGAAAGTTCTCTTTTTATTCAGCTCGATGGTAAGGCAAATTCCTTTACTGCGCAGGTTGGCATTGATGATGAGGTGAAAGGGCGTCAGCCCGCCGCAGAGTTTATTGTATACGGAGATGGAGTGAAGCTTTGGTCGAGTGGTATAATGCATGAAGGTGATACTGCCCAGTTGTGTAATGTGAAACTTTCGGGTGTAAAAAAACTTCAATTGCTGGTAACAGACGGAGGAAATGGTGACAGCAGTGATCATGCCGATTGGGCAGATGCAAAATTTGAGACAGCCGGTGTGGCAAGTTTTACTACTTATTACCCTGTCCCAAGTGAGCCCTACATTCTTACTCCTGAGCCATCGCCAAAACCGAAGATTAATAGCGCAAGCGTTTTTGGTGTCCGCCCAGGTTCGCCGTTTCAGTTCAGGATACCTGCCACAGGATACCGTCCAATGACCTTTCAAGTTAACGGCTTGCCTCAGGGGCTAGAGTTGGATCAAAAAACAGGACTTATTACAGGTAAGCTTGTAAAAGCCGGCACTTACGTTATTCAATTGAAGGCAAAAAATGCGAAAGGTATAGCCGAAAAAAGTTTACGTATTATCTGTGGTGATAAAATTGCACTTACTCCGCCAATGGGTTGGAATAGTTGGAATTGTTTCGCTCATGAAGTTTCTGGTGAAAAAATTAAACACGCTGCGGAAGCAATGGTGAAAACTGGACTGATAAATTACGGATGGAATTATGTAAATATTGACGACTACTGGCAAAATAACCGCGATTCGACAGATCCTTCCCTCCAAGGTAAGTTACGGGACGAGGCGGGTAATATTGTTCCTAATAAAAAGTTTGGAGACATGAAAGCCCTGACAGACTATGTGCATGGTCTCGGTTTGAAGATCGGTATCTATTCCAGTCCTGGTCCCTGGACCTGTGGTGGATGTGCTGGTAGTTATGGTCATGAGAAGCAAGATGCCGAAACGTATGCCAAATGGGGATTTGATTATCTGAAATACGATTGGTGTAGTTATGGGGGAGCGGTAAATGGAATACCTGATAACGATCCAAACAAAGTAATCTCCATATCTTACAATGGAGGTTATCAACTGTCTACCGCCGTCAAACCATACAAATTAATGGGAGAGTATGTTCAGCAACAACCCCGCGACATTGTTTTTAGCTTGTGTCAATACGGAATGTCGGATGTTTGGAAATGGGGGAATTCAGTAGGCGGAAACAGCTGGCGTACAACGAATGATATATTGGACACCTGGTCTAACGTTAAAGCCATTGCATTCGCTCAGGATCAGACTGCAGCCTTCGCTAAACCCGGTAACTGGAACGATGCGGACATGCTGGTTGTAGGAACTGTAGGCTGGGGTAGCCTGCATCCGAGCAGGCTTAAACCAGATGAACAGTATCTTCACGTCAGCCTTTGGAGCCTTTTCTCTACGCCTCTGCTACTGGGTTGCGATCTGGAAAAGCTGGATGCCTTTACCCTGAATTTATTAACAAATGATGAAGTGATTGCTGTTAATCAGGATGTTCTTGGCAAACAGGCTACCTGTGTTCAGACCATCGGAGATCTACGCATTTATGTAAAAGAATTAGAGGATGGCAGTCGTGTTGCAGGCTTTTGCAATTTCGGTCTGGAGATAGTAGATATCTCTTATAAGGATCTGAAAAAGCTTGGTATTTCAGGAAAGCAAAAGGTGCGTGATCTATGGCGTCAGAAAGATATTATAACAATCCATGCAGACAAAGAGGCTCTTTCCGTGAAGGTTCCTGTACATGGAGTGGCTCTGTATAAATTTACGTCGGTTAAATAGCAGGATAGTATTTCTTAATCTGAGCTTGATTTATAAGCAAAGAAGCTTACTGGTAATCATTTGGGATTCATAAAAAAACCGATTGAATGATAGTTAAAATCTTTATTCTATAAATCACTAATAGTTCTATACTAATTATATTAACCCGTTGGGTGTAATTAATGAAATTTTCAACTAATCGATAAATAAAAAATTAAACCACATAGAAACATAGAAAAAAAAGAGTTTTATAGCCCAATTCTTGGGTTCACATAGCTATGGTTTTCTCCAAAAAGTGAAACGTCTTTCAAAATTTATGGGGTCTATGTTTCTATGTGTTTAAAAAATAACTTGAATTACACCCAACGGGTTATATTAATAATATTATATGAAAAAAATCATTTTGTGCTTTAGCATTTGTCTTTTTGTCCAATCAAAATCATTTTCTCAAGACTCAAAATTTGCACCTATTACTCCAAGGTGGGCGTTAGAACATATTGTTTGGGAGGATAGTGAAAACAACCAAGAGTCCTCAGAGAGACTTGTAAACTTATATTTAGAACATAAAATGCCTGTGGGGTCTATTATTATTGATAGTCCGTGGTCAACAGCATATAATAACTTTGATTGGGATACAAAACGTTATCCAAAGTCTGCAGAAATGATTAATGGCTTCAAAAAACAAAATATAAAAGTGATATTGTGGTTAACCGGATGTGTAAATAGTACAGCTACAGATGTACCGATTCAAAAAGACCCTTCATTTGATGAGATTATTAAGAAAAAATATGCTGTAAACAATGGGAAAACATCACATTGGTGGAAAGGCGATGGCTTACATATAGATTTTACAAACAAGGATGCCGTAAAATGGTGGAATTCGCAACTCGATAAAGTTTTAATTGATGGAGTTTATGGATTCAAAGTAGACCAAGGTGAAATATATTTTGGTGATACCGTTCAAACATCAATTGGGAAATTAACGAACACTGAATTTCGCCCGTATTATTACAATAGTATGTTTCAATACATTACTAGTCGCAAAGGGGAAGGTGCAATACTTGGACGACCATTCTCACATCAGGGAGGTATAGAAGCTTCGGTAGAAAAATTAAGCCTTGGATGGTGTGGCGATTTCGAAGGTTCATGGGAAGGTTTAAAACTTCAGATAAACAATATATATAAAAGTGCCGAACTCGGATACGGTGCTCCCGGATGCGAAATAGGAGGCTTTTTTGGAGCTCCTGCGGATAAAAAAGAATTGATACGTTATGCCCAGTTTGGTGCTTTAACTGCCAGCATGATAAATGGTGGCGAAAATGGTGCATTTACAAATCATTTACCTTGGTATCATGGCAACGAGGCAACTTTATGTTACCAGCAAGCGGTGTGGCTGCATAGCCAGTTAATTCCTTATTTATTCAGCACCATAGTAGATGTACATAAAACAAGTGGTTCGCTAATTAAAAATGTATCCTACAAAGAAGAAAGCCACATGGTTGGTAATTATTTATTTACAAAAGCTGTTACATCGGTAAACGATTCTGTAAATTTTAGTCTTCCAAAGGAAGGTAAATGGATGGATTTTTGGTCAGGAACTATTATTGACGGAGGTGCAAATATCGCTAAAACATATCCACTTAACCAATTTCCTTTATTTATTATGGAAGGGGCTATTATTCCAATGAATATTACGAATAGCTATTCGGGTATCGGCGATTCGACTTTAAAGGGAAAACAAACCATATATGTAATTCCCAATAAAAAGAAAAGTGAATATCAATATTTCAGACCGTTAGGAGAGGGTATAGAGTTTGATCCTATACTGATTACTTATGATGGTCAATTAAATGAATTAATTGTTAAAGGTAAGAATAAACTTCCGTATGCATTTTTAATTCAAAAAGTTACTAAACCTATTGAGGTAAATAATGCTGATGAATGGAAATACGATGAATCTAAGCAAGAATTATTAATTCTTAAAAATGGAAACAAGTTTAGTATTACACTTAAATTTTGATAATGAAACAGGTTTTAGATAGGTATGATAAAAAAAACTGGACATAACCAGACATATTTTGTAACCAAACAGACCAACTTACAGAAAAATAATCAATTAAAATTAACCCTTAACGATTATCCGTTTTTTGGGTAAAATAAAAAAAAGCATGTTTAGAAAAAAAGTATTGTTAAGTACAGCCATTGTTATGGCTTTTTTGGGAGGCAGAGAATCTGCAGCAGCTCAGACCAGTGCAGGTAAACCAAAATTGGTTAAAGAAAATCTGGAAGAAAAATTTGTAAATGTTTCGCCGAAACTTCTCATAAATAATGCAAATCCTTTATTAGATTTTATGTTTACGGCCGACCCGACAGCTGTAGAATACAACGGAAGAATTTATGTATATGCTACAAATGATCATCAACAGTATGAGCATGTAGGGAAGGATGGAAAAAATTCATACGAGCATATCCATACACTGGTCATGATGTCTTCTGATGATATGGTTAACTGGACTTATCATGGCCTCATAAATACTGCCGAGTTGGCACCATGGAGTCAGAATTCATGGGCACCTTCCATTACATCCAGACTGGAAGCAGATGGTAAAACGCACTTTTATTTGTATTATTCCAATAGCGGTATTGGCTCAGCCGTACTTACTTCTACTTCACCTGTTGGTCCGTGGAGCGACCCATTAGGGAAAAATATAGTCGACCGTTCTGTCAAGGGAGTGGATTGCGATGCTCCGTTCGATCCGGGAGTTGTAATTGACGACAAGGGGACAGGCTGGCTGACTTTTGGAGGCGGAACACCTAAAACCAAATACATGCCGGATAATGCGAGAATTGTCAAATTAGGAGCAGATATGATCAGTTTGGCCAGCGATGTTGCCAAGATACCCGCTCCTTATTTTTTTGAGGCTAGCGACCTTAACTTTATCAATGGAACCTGGGCTTATACCTATAATACGAGTTGGGAAAAGCGTACAGAATGGCCTTATAGCAATATTGATAAACCAACCCAATGTAGTATGTCTTATATGACCAGTAAAACACCTTTAAATCCGGATAGTTGGAAATATCGCGATAATTACTTTAAAAATACAGGCGATGTTAATGTGGGGCCTTTGACAAACAATCACACGCACCTGTTCAAGTTTAAAGGGAAATATTATCTTGCTTACCATGCCATGTATTTACAGGATTATTTTGGTACCAAGGGCGGTTTTCGTAATGTAGGTATAGAAGAAATGCAGGTAGATGAAGAGAATGTGAATATCCACATGGGCAAAGCAACTTTTAAAGGGCCGTTACAAATTAACCCATTAAATCCATTCGTTCTTCAGCAGGCAGAAACTACCGGAGGCACTTCAGGGCAAGTTCAGTTCGAAGCTTCTGGTAATGCAGGTAATATGGCAGCCAAAGGAACAGCAGATAAACAATGTATTATGGTTAGAGGAGCCGATTTCAGCAAACAGCTTCCTTCCAAATTCGAAGCCAGAGTGAAAGGTAAAGGCAGAATTGATGTTTATGTGAATAATCTTAAAGGTAAAGCTGTTGTTTCCATTATATCTGATGGAAAGGATTGGACTACGCTCTCAAAGAAAATAGAACAGAAAATAGATAAAGGAACAGCGAATATTTATTTTGTATTTAATGGAGACGATTTTTTGTTTGATGATTGGAAATTCATTGATTAATCAGCTGCTGGTCTTGTAACCAACAGCACTTATGTATCCCATACTTTCTTGTTGATTGATAACAATAAGAGCAAAGGTAATAAAGCTTTTTGGAGTTAAGATGATTTAGAATTTGAAACAAGAAGGCAGAATAAAATTTAAAATGTTTTTGTATAATTAAAATATTAAATATGAAAAAGTATATAAAAATTTTCTTTTTACACCTTATTTTAGTGTTTAATCCGGTTGTAACAAATGCCCAGACGTATATCTCAAAGAATGTATCCATTGGCGGAGGCGGATTTGTGACAGGACTCATTACCCACCAAACATCTGGCGACAGGTATTGCCGCACAGATGTAGGCGGAGCTTACCGTTGGGATGCTAATAACAATAAGTGGGTTCAGCTGCTTGACTGGCTGAGTGAGTCAGAAAACGGATTTTATGGTGTGGAATCTCTTGCAGTGGATCCGCAGAATCCCAATAATGTTTATATGCTCTGTGGAACGGACTATATCAACAACGGAAGAACTGCCATATTGAAATCCACAGACAAAGGAAATACCTTCACTTATACAGATGTTACCTCCAAGTTTAAAACGCATGGAAATGGATATGGACGTTCGAATGGAGAACGCCTCGCTGTAGATCCCAAAAACAGCAACATATTATTCTGCGGAACCAGAGCCAACGGATTATGGAAAAGTACAGACGGGGGCGTTAGCTGGAATCAGGCCTGGAATGGTGTAACGACCACTGCCAATGGAAACGGAATATGCCTTGTTGCTTATGATCCTTTGAGCGCTGTAGTAAACGGGGTTACACAAACCATTTATATAGGTATTTCCCGCATTGGCAGTGCAAATATTTACAAGAGTACAGATGGTGGAGTAACATTTACAGACGTTTCACCCGACAATAGATTTATGCCACACCGGGTAGCACTACAGGGCAATACTATGTATGCTACCCTTTCCGTTGAACAAGGTCCCAATATTTCAGCTGATTACTCAGGGACTACGCCTGCTAATGATATGGGCAGAGTATATAAGCTCAACACAAATACAGGAATATGGACAAATGTTACCCCGGCGCATCATCCTACGGCAAAGTATCCGTATGGAGGTGTAAGTATAGATCCTTCCAATAGTAATAGAGTAGTGGTGTCAACCTGTGGTATGTACTGGAACAATCAGTTCGGTAGCGGCTGGGGAGATTTTGTTTTTCTCTCTACCGATGGAGGATTGACGTGGAACCTAAAGATCGGTCCGGATTCCACCTATGATGCTAACGGTATGAACTGGACAGTAGGGGGAGCGATTAATTGGATGGATTCTATTGAGTTTGACCTTAATGATCCTTTAAAAGTACGCGTAATAGGCGGAGGCGGTGTATTTACCTGTTCCAATATTACAGCCGCAAATACGTCATGGAAAAATGATGTGATAGGAATTGAAGAGACAGCATTACTTGATGGGGTTAGCATTCCGGGAGCTTCGTTTATTTCCTCTTTCGGAGACGTGTCAGGCTTTGTACATGAGTCATTAACTTCTTTTCCGTCAACAAAGATTTCTCCCTTAGGAGGTTTTAATAACCATAGCATTGCTTATGCTGCTACCAACCCGGGCAAAGTAGTCCGAATTGGTAACGGGGAAAACGTCGTTTACTATTCTAACGATAAGGGAACTACATGGACTGGCGCCACCAGTAATATGGGCGTATCAGGAAGGGTAGCTATAAGCGCAGATGGAGGCACTATACTGCATTGTCCTTGGGGATCTTCAACTACCTCGTATACAATCAATAACGGTACAAGTTGGTTCGGTTGTGCGGGTATATCACTCGGCGATGCTGCTCCAGTGGCTGATCAGGTAAATTCAAATTATTTCTATATCTACCATCCATCGACAGGGCAGATGTTCAGAAGCTCTAATAAAGGAATCAATTTCTCAGTAGCAGGTACACCGGGCGCGTCAACTGCGAATCATCCGTGGGAACCAGTCCTGATCAGGACAGTACCCGGTTTTGAAGGGCATATTTGGGTGCCTCTTGCCGGCAATGGATTAAAATATTCGACCAACTATGGGGTAGCATATACAACTGTTGCCAATGTATCGTATTGCAAAACTATCGGAATAGGAAAAGCAATGTCCGGAGCAAGCTATCCTACTATTTTCATCTGGGGAACAGTATCGGGTGTTAATGGTCTTTTTAGATCAACAGATCAAGGAGCTACATGGCTTAGAATCAATAATGATGCCCATGAGTTTGGTGGTGCATCATTGCTTGTTGGAGACATGAATGTCGCCGGAAGAGTATTTATGGGTGCAGGCGGAGGAAGAGGTCTAATTTACTGGGATCTTTCAGAACCTTCTGTTTCCTACGTTACTCTGGCCAATAGAGCTACCAACTTGCTTATGGATGGAATGTACAGGTTCGACAATGGTTCTAATGCAGGACAATATGCTAACAGCGGTGCAACGGCACAACAATGGTTAATTGAAAAGGTTGGAAACTATGTGATGTTAAAGAATCTCGCTTCAGGCTTATACATCGATAGTATGTATAGAAATTCCAATGGTTCTGTTGCAGGACAATACAGTTATAGTGGCAGTGATGCACAATATTGGACACGCGAAACTGCAGGAAGCTATGTTAAGTTTAAAAATAAAGCCACAGGTCTATATCTCGATGGAATGGGTACCACGACCAATGGTGCTGATTTATTTCAATGGAGCCAGAGCAGCAGTTTTAATCAACAATGGTCAATAAATATAGTAGGCAGCCAAAGTGCAAAAATGAATTGGTTATCTAAAAATGATATTGCAGAGGAGCCAAACTTTTCAATAGATTTTTCTCCAAATCCATTTGTTAATGATTTTAAGATTGAAGCTACAAAATCGAATGAACCAATTCGTGTCAGTATTTTTGATATTACGGGAAGAAAAGTAGAAGCAGCAGAATCCTCACATAGATCAGCACAATTGTTAATGGGGTCTTCATTGAAACCAGGATTATACATAGTGCAGGTTGATGGAGTAAACTTAAATTTCTCAAAATCATTTAAGATTATTAAAAAATAAATAATTGTTTTTTGTCAGTAATTTATTTTGGAATAATTACTGGCTTTTAAATAGAGTCATAACATGAGTATTTTAAAAAGTTTATGTATGGCTCTTAAAAAGAAAAATTGCAGATGTTATTTTATCTCAACAATGTTGTTGGAACGATTTAATAGACCTGTTTGTTGAGATTTAAAGAAGTATAAATATAAAAGTATAAAAGGAAATACATATGAAAATTGACCGGTTTATAGTGGTTTGTATCTTGTTTTCGCATTTTTTGACAGCTCAAGAAAATTTTGTATCGCCCATTAGGGAAAGTAATGAACCTGTTGCTGCCGGAAAGTTTGCACCGACATGGCAGTCATTGCAACAATATAAAACTCCAGAATGGTTTCGTAATGCCAAATTCGGAATTTGGGCACATTGGGGACCACAATGTCAGCCAGAGCAAGGAGACTGGTTTGGCAGATTCATGTATAACGAAGGTGGTGACCAATATAAATGGTTTGTTGAACATTACGGACATCCATCAAAAGTGGGATTCAAGGAAGTCATTAAGGATTGGAAAGCTGAAAATTGGGATCCTGAAAAACTTGTAGCGCTGTACAAACGTGCAGGAGCCCAGTATTTCTTTGCCATGGCAAATCATCATGATAACTTGGATTTATGGGACAGCAAATATCAGGAATGGAACTCCGTACGTGTGGGTCCTAAAAAAGATATTATCAGTGGTTGGTCAAAAGCAGCAAAAAAATATAATCTTCCATTCGGACTTAGTGTACACGCTTCACATACATGGACGTGGTTTGAGACATCCCAACGATCAGATAAAAACGGAGCGCTGGCAGGTGTTCTGTACGACGGAAAGCTTACCAAAGCCGATGGTAAAGGAACATGGTGGGAAGGGCTTGATCCGAAGGAGCTTTATGCTCAAAATCATCCTTTGAGCGAAAAAAGTGATAAAGATATTTTTGCTCTTTGGAATCAGTGGGATTGGGGTAATGGCGCATCAATACCTTCGCAGGCTTATTGTGAAAAATTCTATAATCGTACGATAGACCTTATTAATAAATATAATCCAGATTTACTTTATTTTGATGATAGTGTATTGCCTCTTTATCCAGTAAGCGATGCGGGATTAAAAATTGCGGCTGATTTCTATAACCATAATATGGCAACCCACAATAACAAGCTGGAGGCTGTCCTGTTCGGAAAAATGCTGAACGATGAGCAAAAAAAATGCATGGTATGGGATGTAGAAAGAGGTGCGCCGGATAAAATTGAAAATCTTCCATGGCAAACATGTACCTGCATCGGTGACTGGCATTACAGTAAATCGGTTTATGAAAATAATGGATACAAATCTGCGGCTACAGTAATCCACATGTTGGTCGATATTGTCAGTAAAAACGGAAACCTGCTGCTTAATATTCCTGTTAAGGGAGACGGCACAATTGATGATAAGGAAATTTCAATTCTTGAAAAAATTGCGGCTTGGATGGACGTGAACAAAGAAAGTATTTTTGATACACGTCCATGGAAGCTCTATGGTGAAGGACCAGCTTCAGATGCTGTAAAACCAGGTGAATACAAAAGTTTCAATGAAGAAAAAGTAAAGTTGTCTGCTAATGACATTCGCTATAATCAAAATGGAAAAATTCTTTACGCCACTCTTTTAGGAGTACCATCTGATAACATTTGCTTAAAATCGCTGGGTAAAAATAAATATAATGCCAAAATTAAAAACATCCAGATTCTTGGCAGTAGAGAAAAACTTTCATGGAAACAATATGCCGATTCACTGGTAATTATAAAACCAAAAATTATCCCGAACGATATTGCAATGGTGCTTAAAATAAAGTAAACAATAGACTTATTTGAGCTTAAAAAATGAAAACGTTTCAAAGAAATTGTTTTTAATAACTGGGGCCTGAGAGAGCTAAAAATATATACCTAAAACTCTTTGCATCAGTTTTTTAAACAAATTATTACCTAATTTCTAATCAATATTTATTAATTTTAAAAACCAATTAACATGAAAAAAATTACACTATTATTATTTTTGGCTTTAACAGGGATGTTAAATGTAGCCAACGCACAAGTCACTCTGTACACCGAAGATTTTGCATCAAATTTAGGCTTGTCTAGTGATGGAGTGGTCACTTTTCAACCATCTACAAAGGATGGAACTTGGATTGGTGGAAAAAATTTGACAACCGTTGGCGATGCCAATATGAGTTTGCGTTATGGATGGAGTTCTACTAGGTTGACAATAAGTGCTGTAGGTACTACTGAGTCAAATCCTCCTGCTAGTAATGCTGTTACCATATCTAATATCAATGTGGCTGGTTATACAAATTTTAGCCTTTCTATTTCTTCGGTTTTTACAGGCCCGGCTACAGCACCATTCATTGAAGCAAGTGCTGATGGCGGTGCTTGGGTAACGCTAACTACAGTTCCTGGAGGTTCTTGGAGTCCAGCAACACAATCTATTGCTTTGCCTGCAGCAACTAGTACAATAAGCCTCAGAATAAATCCTCCTGCTTCAGCGACGGATCAGGATCTTGTTTTAGATGATTTTAAAATTACCGGAACAGCTAGCCTAGGGATTGAATCGAACGAATTAAGCGACAATTCAATTAAGGTTTACCCAAATCCATTTGTCAGAGAATTTAAAGTTGACGCAACAAATTCAGAAGGACCACTTCAAGTGAGCGTTTTTGATGTTTTGGGAAGAAAAGTAGCAACAGCAAAATCATTTTCAAACCAATTGTCAATGGGATCTTCATTGAAATCAGGAGTGTATGTCGTGAAAGTTGAAGGCGCTAATGCAAAGGATTCAAAATCATTCAAGATTATTAAAAAATAACAATTGAATTATTGATTAGAAATAAAAAAAGTTGCTTGTAATTTACACGCAACTTTTTAAAATAATTGCATTCCAAATAAAATATCCAAATAAGGCTGTTCACGATGTAGAGCATCTTATATTATAAATCCATTAAAAAATGAAATGTTCTTCTGATTTAAGAAGAAAAGAGTACCGAATGATTTTGCGTTAGAGAGTTCCTTCGAACATAATGATGAAATGTGGAGTTAACCAGCCGCCCGTTAGTGGTTATTACCAACAAGTGTTGGTTTTTAAAATGAGAAAATTATGCATCAAATTCGATTGATGATCTAGTATATAAAATGAAAGTTGCTATAGTTTTAAACAAAATAGTTTATAAAATAATATAAAAGAAAATATGCAAACAGTATTCAAACGTTACTGCAAAACTATGGAATTGCGTAATGATCAATTATTGATTGAAACCTATAAAAAAGCACACTCCAAAGGGGCCGCATGGCCTGAAATAACCCAAGGCATGAAAGAAGTAGGGATTATCGATATGGAAATCTATCTTCTTGGAACAAAGCTTTTCATGATTATGGATACCACAACAGATTTTGATCACGACAAGGCAATGACAGAATTGGCATTAAAGCCGCGTCAAAGCGAATGGGAAGCACATATGTCGCAATTTCAGGACAGCTCTGCCGAGGCAACAGCCAATCAAAAATGGCAATTGATGGAGCAGATTTATAGAATGGACAAATAAATGGGTGATCGTATATATAATGAACAAGTAAATAGAAATAGTTAGTATGAACTTAAAAATTTCAATAAAAGTTAGTCTCTCCATAGCAGTTTTTATGCTATTCTCATGTTTCCTGAAGGCTCAGGAAAAGCATTTGTTGCCTGTGGGAGAAGGTAACGAACAGGTTGCCGCTGGAAAGTTTAAGCCAACCTGGGAATCGCTTCAGCAATATAAGGCACCAGAATGGTTCCGTAATGCGAAATTCGGTATTTGGGCACACTGGGGGCCGCAATGTCAAGCAGAGCAAGGGGACTGGTATGCACGTGGCTTGTATGAAGAAGGTTCTAATTACTATAATTTGCATGTGCAACATTACGGTCATCCTTCTAAAGTTGGTTTTAAAGACGTAATACACGACTGGAAAGCTCAAAATTGGGATCCTGAAAAATTGGTAAAGTTATACAAACGTGCGGGTGCTCAATATTTCTTTGCTATGGCGAACCATCATGACAATCTTGATTTGTGGGACAGTAAATATCAGGAATGGAATTCAGTACGCGTAGGTCCCAAAAAGGATATTGTTGCAGGTTGGGCAGCAGCAGCAAAAAAATACAAACTACCATTTGGATTAAGTGTACATGCATCACGTCCATGGACGTGGTATGAATTTGCCCAAGGAGCTGATAAAAAAGGAGAACTTGCTGGCGTTCCTTACGATGGAAAACTTACAAAAGCCGATGGTAAGGGTACTTGGTGGGAGGGACTTGATCCCCAGGAGCTTTATGCTCAGAACCACGAACGTAGTAAAGGCGGAGATTTTGGTAAGCAATGGAATTGGGGAGATGGTGCATCAATACCTTCACAAGCATATTGCGACAAATTTTACAACCGTACTATCGATCTCATCAATACATTTAACCCAGATTTACTATATTTTGATGATACAGCTCTGCCACTTTATCCCATAAGCGATGCAGGGCTAAAAATAGCAGCTCACTACTACAACCATAATATAGCAAGCCACAAAGGCAAGCTTGAAGCGGTTATGTTTGGTAAAGTACTTACTGAAGATCAGAAAAAATGTATGGTGTGGGATGTGGAACGTGGTGCGCCTGATAAAATACAATCTGATGCCTGGCAAACATGCACATGTATCGGAAGCTGGCATTACAGTAGGCCGCTTTATGAAAATGGCTCGTATAAATCAGCAACATCAGTGATACATACGTTGGTAGATATTGTTAGCAAAAACGGTAATTTATTGCTTAACATCCCTGTTCGGGGAGATGGTACTATTGATGACAAAGAAGTGGCTGTCCTTGAAAATATTGCCGCCTGGATGGATATAAACAAAGAGAGCATCTTTGACACCCGCCCCTGGAAACTGTACGGTGAAGGACCAGCCGCTGATGTATTGAACCCTATTAATGATCAGGGATTTAATGAAGGGAAAATACAATACTCAGCAAAGGATATTCGCTACAATCAGAAAGGAAATGTACTATATGCTACGGTATTAGGCGTTCCGACAGCTAATGTTTCTCTAAAGCTTCTTGGCAAAAAGAAAGACAATGCCACGATCAAGAGTATCAAAGTTATTGGCAGTAAGGAAAAACTTTCATGGAAGCAATATCCGGATTCACTAGTGATCCAAAAACCTAAAATTGTTCCAAATGATATCGCAGTAGCCTTTAAAATACAGAAGTAATATTTGGTAGGCTAAAGGAAAATATGGTGATGGTAATATTAACTATCCAATTTTTTCATCTTGAGTATGAAAAGAAAAATATAATAATATGGGGCTATGTCGGAGAGCCCACGTTGTTATTATCTGAAATCTCTATTAAGTTAGTGGCATTGGGGGCATCTGAGTTATTTGTTAAATACCTGTACAAAATAGAAGACATAGTTTAATTCACAAAAATGAGAGATAAGTTTATTATAGCAGCCTTAATGTTGTTTTCGCTTCCACTGCTGGCTCAGGAAAAATCACCATCGCCGGTAGGAGAAGGCAATGAACCGGTTGCTGCCGGAAAGTTTAAGCCAACCTGGGAATCGTTGCAGGAATATAAAAGTCCCGAATGGTTTAGCAACGCCAAATTTGGCATCTGGGCACACTGGGGACCGCAGTGTCAGGCAGAGCAAGGCGATTGGTATGCACGTGGTTTGTATGGAGAAAATCCCAATCATTACAAGTGGCATGTTGCTCATTACGGACATCCTTCCAAAGCTGGGTTTAAGGAAGTGATTAACGACTGGAAAGCCCAAAATTGGGATCCAGAAAAGTTGGTGGCTCTTTACAAAAGAGCTGGGGCTCAGTATTTTTTTGCTATGGCGAACCATCATGACAATCTGGATATGTGGAATAGCAAATACCAGGAATGGAACACATTACGCGTTGGACCTAAGAAAGACATTGTGGGCGGATGGGCCAAAGCAGCAAAAAAGTATGGTCTTCCGTTTGGTTTGAGTGTACATGCCTCGCGTACATGGACATGGATGGAAACATCGCAGCGTTCAGATAAAACAGGACCACTAGCAGGAGTTCCTTATGATGGTGAGCTCACAAAGGCAGAGAGCAAAGGAACCTGGTGGGAAGGACTTGATCCGCAGGAACTTTATGCACAAGACCATAGTTTGGGCGCTATCCCTTCACAGAAATATTGTGAAAAATTTTATAACCGTACAATTGATTTAATCAATCAGTTTAATCCCGATCTGCTTTATTTTGATGATGCCGCACTGCCGCTTTATCCCGTAAGTGATGCAGGATTAAAAATTGTGGCACATTATTACAACCATAATATGGCAACCCACAAGGGTAAACTGGAGGCGGTTATGTTTGGTAAAAAGCTAACACCTGAACAAAAAAAATGTATGGTATGGGATGTGGAGCGAGGTGGACCAGATAAGATACAACCCCTAGCCTGGCAAACTTGTACCTGTATTGGCGACTGGCACTACAGTACGTCAGTCTACGAACAAAATAGGTACAAATCAGCCACAACTGTAATTCATATGCTGGTGGATATCGTTAGCAAAAATGGCAACTTATTGCTTAATATCCCAGTTAAGGGAGATGGAACCATTGATGATAAGGAAGTTGCAATCCTCGAAAATATAGCTGCATGGATGGATATCAACAAAGAGAGCATCTTCGATACCCGCCCCTGGAAAGAGTACGGTGAAGGGCCTGCTTCCGAGGCGGCAAACTCTCTTAATTCCGAGGTTGCGAAACCTGTTAATGCCCTGGAATTTAACGAAGGAAAAGTAAAACTATCAGCAAAAGATATTCGTTACAATCAGAAAGGAAATGTATTATATGCTACGGTATTAGGCGTTCCGACAGCTAATGTTTCTCTAAAGTTTCTTGGCAAAAAGAAAGACAATGCCACGATTAAGAGTATCAAAGTGCTTGGCAGTAAAGAAAAGCTTTTATGGAAGCAATATCCGGATTCACTAGTGATCCAAAAACCTAAAATTGTTCCAAATAATATCGCAGTAGTTTTTAAAATAGACTTAAATTAATTACTTATCCTATTAACTGTTTTAGATTTAATGATGATTTTGTGTTTAGTATGAAAAAGAATAGAGTATGGGTCGGGTTGATTTTATTTGCTTATCAGACGGTTTTTGGGCAATCATTTCTTGATAAGGCCAAGCAGCCCATTGCATTTTCAAATAAAGATGTTGTTTTGTCCGAGTCATGGATAAAGCAGCGGGAGACTGTCAATACAAAGTATATTTATCAGTTTGATACGGATAGGCTGTTGCACAATTTTAGGATAAATGCCGGAATTGAATCTAAAGCGAAACCGCTTGAAGGTTGGGAGTCGTCGAAAGTGGGATTGCGCGGGCATTTTGTGGGTCATTATTTGTCAGCTTGCGCTTTTCTGATTGAAAAATCGGGAGATACTTTGCTGCAAAAACGTGTAAAATATATGGTCGATGTGCTTGGTGAGTGTCAGCAAAAACTTGGTGGCAAATACCTGAGCGCATTCCCCGAAAAAGATTTTACCGTATTGGAAACTCAATTTGGTGGCGTTTGGGCTCCATACTATACCTATCATAAAATGATGCAGGGAATGCTTGATGTTTATAAGGCTACCGGAAATAAAAAAGCGTATGCAATAGTTGCTAATATGGCTGCCTATGTAAAAGAGTGTATGGATAAGCTTTCGCCTGAAACTATTGAAAAAATGCTATATACTCCTCAGGCAAATCCCGCAAATGAAGTGGGTGGCATGAATGATGTATTACAGAATTTATTTGAAATTTCTAAAGATTCAACTCATTACAGATTGGCTTGTCTTTTTGACCGTAAATGGTTCAGCCAGCCATTGTATGAGGGGAAAGATATTTTGTCTGGTTTGCATTCTAATACTCATTTGCCTTTGATAATTGGATTTGCTAAACGGTATGAAAATACTGGAGATACCTATTATCGTGATGTTGTTTCCTATTTTTGGAATATGCTGGAACATCATCATTGTTATGTGAATGGTTCCAGTAGCGGTCCAAGACCTATTGCCACAACTCCAACTGCTCAAACTTCAGAACATTGGGGAAAACCAGATGGTTTAAGCACCACCCTTACTGACAAAACATCTGAATCATGCGTTTCACATAATACTCAAAAAATCACGAGTACTTTATTTCGTTGGACTGCTCAACCCGAATATGCCAATGTATATATGAATACGCTTTATAATTCCGTTTTTGCACTCCAAAATGCAGAAACTGGATGGAATGTTTATTCTTTGCCATTGGGTTCTCCAAATAAGAAGAGCTTTGCCAGCCCCAGTGAGTTTTTTTGTTGCAACGGAACAACTATTGAAGCGTTTACGAATTTAAATGCTAATATTTATTTTCATAACAATGATAACCTTTGGGTAAATTTGTATGTTCCTTCCACTGTGAAATGGATATCTAAAGGGATTACTTTGTCACAGACGTCCGACTTTCCGGATGATTCTATTGTTAAATTTAGCATAACGGCTAACAAAACTACCCCATTTGCATTGAAATTATTTATCCCATCCTGGGCTGACGAACAAACTCAGGTCTTGGTAAACCGAGAACCAATTACAACTAATGTAACTCCGATGTCTTATTTAATAATTGACAGAAAGTGGAAAAACGGAAATAAGATAGAAATACGTTTTAATTATCATTTTAATTTAAAAAAAATGCTTGATAACCCAAATGTAGTCGCATTATTTTATGGGCCGGTTTTATTAGCATTTCAAGTTAATGAAGAAACAATATTAAAAGGAAATGAGACAGATATTTTGAAAAATATCTCTAAACGAGAGAATTCTATGTCATTTACATTGAAAAATAATGGAAAAGAATATACACTTCTGCCTTTTTACAAAGTAACTAATGAGTCGTACGGAGTGTATGCGACGATCCGAAATGAGTATTGAAATTATTTTAGTGAATGAGTATTGTTGGAGTAGCAAATTAATCGTAATACACTAATGCTGGAATAAGCCATATTACTTTGATTATTATGTAACATATTGTAAAACAATTGTTTATCAAATAAGATAATGAGAATTAGAAATATAAACGTAACAAAATGAAGAATTTAAATTTGTACAAAGAACAATATTTTGCAAAACAAATAGTATTGGTATGCATACTATTTTTATGCTTTTTTTCGGGTTATGCACAAAAAAGCACAGAAAGAAAACAGTTATTTGATTATAACTGGAAGTTTTTACTAGGTGATGTTTCAGATGCTAAATCTGCAAATTTTAATGACGGAAACTGGCGCAATCTGGATTTGCCCCATGATTGGAGCATTGAAGGCAAAACGCATCCTAAAAATGCTACAGGTGGTGGTGGAGGATATTTTCCGGCAGGAATTGGCTGGTATCGAAAAACATTTCAGGCACCTGATAAATGGAATGGTAAAAGTATTTCCATTTACTTTGAAGGTGTTTATATGAATTCAGAAGTGTTTATCAACGGAAAATCGCTCGGCATTTATCCTTACGGTTATTCATCATTCAGTTACGACCTGACACCCTATTTACATTTAGGAAAAGAAAACGTTATTGCTGTGCGGGTCGACAATTCACAACAGATGAACAGTCGCTGGTATAGTGGCTCCGGGATCTATCGCCATGTTTGGATGATAGTAACAGATCCTGTACATATTGCACATTTGGGGGTGAACATTTCAACTCCCGAGCTGTCTTCAAAAAAGGCAGTTGTACTGGTGAAAACCAAGGTTAAAAATGAAACAAAATCTGTGCAGAGCATTGTTATAAAAACCTTCCTTTGGAATAAGAGTTATAAAACTGCCGGAAATGGTCAGTTGCAGGTTGAGGTTGCAGCCAATAGTCAGAAAGAAATTACTCAAACCATACAAGTGGAAAACCCTATGCTTTGGACGCCGGAAACGCCTTATTTGTATCAGGCTCACATTCAGGTACTAAAAAATAAAAAAATTATTGATGACGTAAAAACCGCTTTTGGTATCCGTTCGATAAAATTTACTGCTGAAAACGGATTTCAACTTAATGGAAAAACAGTAAAAATAAACGGTGGCTGTGTGCACCACGATAATGGCTGTCTCGGTGCTGCTGCTTTTGACCGCGCTGAGGAACGCAAAATAGAGTTGCTTAAAGCAAGCGGATTCAATGCGGTAAGGACTTCTCATAATCCTCCTTCTGAAGCATTTCTTGATGCCTGTGACAGATTAGGGCTTTTGGTTATGGACGAGTCATTTGATTGCTGGAACGTAGGGAAAAATAATAACGATTATTCTAAGTATTTCAAAGAGTGGTGGCAACGCGATTTGGAAGCAATGGTATTGCGCGATCGCAATCATCCTTCCATTTTTATGTGGAGCATTGGCAATGAAGTACCCGAACGTGGAAAACCTGAAGCTGTGAAAACAGCCACCATGCTTATTGATGCGCTTAAAAAAATGGATACTACCCGTCCCGTAACGTCAGCTATTGTTGAGAATGGCAAGGATTGGACAATAATGGACTCACTAATGGCAGTACACGATGTGGCGGGCTATAATTATCATTTGCATAGTGCCCCGGACGACCATAAAAGAGTGCCTTCGCGTATCATAGTTCAAACCGAATCCTATCCAAAAGATGCTTTTAACAATTGGAAACTGGTACAGGAAAACAATTATGTAATCGGGGATTTTGTCTGGACAGCCATGGATTATTTGGGTGAAGCAGGTATTGGACGTTACTTTTATTCAGGAGAAACACCAGGTGAAAACTGGGATAATGATATGTTTCCCATTCATGGCGCTTACTGTGGTGATATTGATCTGACGGGTTGGCGAAAACCCATTTCTCATTACCGAAGCATGTTGTATAATGATAACGAAAAACTGTACATGGCAGTTCGAGAACCTGCTCCTGAACCACTCGAAATCAAACAAACCTGGTGGTCGGTATACCCAACATGGGAAAGCTGGACATGGCCTGGTTTTGAGGATAAAGATATTCAGGTTGAGGTGTATTCAAAATATCCTAAAGTAAGGCTTTACCTTAATGACAAGCTTGTTGAGGAAAAGTTAACTACCCGGGAAGAACAATTTAAGGCTACTTTTTCAATTCCATATTCTGCAGGATTGCTTAAAGCTGTTGGGGTAGAAAATGACAAGGAAATGGAATCAACCATTTTACAAAGTGCCGGTGATGCAGCAAAAATAAAATTGACTGCCGACCGAAAAGAAATACTGGCAAACGGACAGGATTTATCATTCATAACTATTGAAATAACAGACAAGGACGGAATATTCCAACCAAACGCTGTCAACCGTCTGAATTTTAAAATCGAAGGACCGGGTGTCATTGCAGGAGTAGATAATGCTGATTTAAAAGATTTCGAACCATACGTAGGTGATACCCGCAAAGCATGGAAAGGAAGAGCTTTAGTAGTAATAAAAAGCAATCATCAGGCAGGTGAAATTAAATTATCGGTTTCATCCAATGGACTGGAAGGAAAAAGTATAGTCATTAAATCAAAACAAAATTAATATATGAAAGTATCAGTAAAATATAGTATTTCTTTACTATTTGTTATTTTAAGTTTAAGTTTAAATGCCCAGGAAATAATTTCGCCTAATGGGAAAGTAAAAGTTGTTTTAAATTTATCTGAAAAGAATGATGTACACCATCTTTTTTATAAGGTATCGTATAAGATTGAAAACAAGTTTGTAGAAGTATTACCCGATTCTAAGTTAGGTATTAATCGTAAAGATGAGCAGTTTGTAGATAACTTGCATTTGATAGCAACATCAAAACCTGTTTCAATACACGATAAATATGAAATGGTTTGCGGGAAACGCCACAAATGCGAAAATTTAGGTACCCAAAAAACATTCAGTTTTCAAAATTCCAATCATCAGCCATTGGATATTGTTTTTAGGGTTTATAATGATGGTATTGCATTTCGTTATGTTTTTCCCAATCAATCAGACTCAAAAGTTAATGTCATAAGCGAAGCTACAACCTATGTTTTGCCAGACAGCACATCCTGTTGGATGCAGCCTTATAATCTTGCGTATGAAGGTTTTTATCCATTGAACAAAACAGGTTTGAACATTGATAAATACCAGGAATGGGGTTTTCCTGCTTTGTACAAAGTGAATGGCAAGCCAATTTGGGGATTAATTTCCGAAGCGGATATCACAGAGAATAATTGTGCTGCAAAATTATCTAACCTGAAAAATGCCAACGAGTATCAGGTTACCTATCCTTCTCCCCGTGATAATTTTAAGCAGACAGGAGTGGAAGCTACGTTGCCATGGAATTCCCAGTGGCACACACTTATCATTGGAAAATTATCAGACATTGTAGAATCAACTTTGATTACAGATGTCAGCGAACCAAGCCAATTGAAAGATACTGGCTGGATTAAACCCGGTGCGGTTTCATGGATCTATTGGGCAAACAATCACGGTTCCAAGGATTACAAAACGATAGTTGAATATGTTGATTTAGCTGTTGAAATGAATTGGCCTTATGTATTGATTGATTGGGAATGGGATGTAATGAGTAATGGCGGAAATATTATCGATGCGGTAAACTATGCAAAAAGCAAAGGAATAAAACCACTGATGTGGTATAATTCTGGTACAATCTGGCTTGACCCGACACCGAATGACCGTTTGCTTACAGCAGAAAAGCGTGCCAAAGAATTTGCGTGGCTCAATGAAATAGGGGTGTATGGAATCAAGGTCGATTTTTTTGCCGGTGACCACCAGGATATGATGAAGTTTTATATCGATATTTTGAAAGATGCAGCAAAATATCACTTAATGGTAAATTTCCACGGGGCAACTATTCCAAGAGGATGGGCACGCACTTATCCCAATCTGATGACAACAGAGGCGGTGTATGGTGCAGAATGGTACAATAATGATCAGGTATTGACTAATAAAGCAGCAAGTCATAATGCGATGCTTCCGTTTACACGAAATGTAATCGGATCAATGGATTACACTCCTGTAACTTTTTCAAACTCACAACATCCACATATCACAACTTATGCTCACGAACTGGCTTTGTCTGTCGCATTTGAATCAGGGTTACAGCACTTTGCCGACAGGCCGGCAGCATATGAATCCTTACCGGCAGAGCCAAAAAACTTCTTGAAACAGGTTCCGACTGCCTGGGACGATACAAAACTAATCGATGGTTATCCGGGAGAGAAAGTCATTGTTGCCCGTAAGAAAGGAAATCAATGGTATGTCGCCGGGCTGAACGGTAAAGATGTAACGCAGACCTTAATAGTAAAATTTGATTTTATTGGCAAAGGAAACTATAGTTTTCAGCTTATTAAAGATGGGAAGGATGATAAATCCTTTTCCTCAGAAATAATCAAAGTCAAAAAAGGAAATACATTGAAAATTCAATGTCTTGCAAGAGGAGGATTTGTTGGTGTACTAAAATAGAATAATAGAAATGTATTATTTGCGATTGAGAAAGCTTATATAATGCATAATTATATACAAATTGAGTAATAAACTTTCAAGACAAAAAATGTCCTCAAAAGATATGATTAAATAGGGGGGCGAAAATTTCTAATGGCTAAATAAAATTCATTGTTGTCCGATAAAAAATAATAATGTTGTCTTGTAGTGTATCACCTTATGTCAAGTTTGTATAACGAAAAAAAGGGAGATAAAAGATTAGGGTCAAGCCTAAAATGTAATTTTCTGAAGTTGAGAGAAAGATTTGTTTTTAAGTTGTAAAATAATTATAAAATTTTTAAATAAACCAGAATGAAAAGTATTTTGAAAATAAAAAGAGCAGGGATACTATTTTTTTTCCTATTGATGTTTTTTGGTGAAGTCTTTTCCCAAAGTAAAGTAATTAATCTTTGGGACAAGAACATTCCAGGAGCTATCGCTAAAGCGGATTATATTGAGACTAATTCAGATGACAGCTGGATGCAGTTTGTTACAAATCCCAGACTAGATATGTATCCTGCAGCAGCAGAAAAAGCAACAGGAGCTGCAGTCATCATTTGTCCGGGCGGGGGATATGGAGGAATAGCTATTGGACATGAGGGAAAGCAGATAGCGGAATGGTTAAATAGTTTGGGAATAACTGCGTTTGTGTTAAAATATAGGCTGCCGGACAATGCTATAATGGTTAACAAATCTATAGGGTCTATGCAAGACGGACAGCGGGCTGTCCGCTTAGTAAGAAATCATGCCAAGGAATGGGGAATCAATCCCAAAGAAATTGGCATTATGGGTTTTTCTGCCGGTGGGCATCTGGCTTCTACACTTTCAACACATTTTAATGAAAAAGTATATAATTCTGCCGATACAACTAGTGCCCGTCCGGATTTTTCATTATTAATATATCCTGTCATATCAATGCAAGAAGGCATTACACACATGGGCTCCAGATCTAATTTGCTGGGCGAAAATCCATCTCCTGAGCAGGTAAAACATTTTTCAAATGAGTTGCAGGTCAATAGCGAAACACCTCCGGCATTTTTAGTTCATTCCATGGATGATGGTGCAGTTCCGGTAGAAAACAGTATTGAATACGCATTGGCTCTGAAAAACAATAAAATTCCTTGCGAACTTCATATTTACGAAAAAGGAGGGCATGGGTATGGCCTTGGTAAATCCGGAGGTACAGAGTCTACATGGAGTGAGGCATGTGGAAAATGGCTCAAGGTAAGAGGTCTTGGCAAGTAAAAGAAGAAAAGTTTAGCTTAAAAACAGAGATACATTTTTTTAAGAATTATTTGCAAATTTAATTTTGTGCCATACCTATTCTGATTATTGTAACAATTGCAACCGTCTTTGGATACAAAACGTACCATAGATAGGTGTTTTTTCTTGTCAAATTTGCTTAATAAAAAACCACATACGGTTATATTAACTAATTCTACAGCCCATTTTCAGAAGAAACTGCAAAAAAACAAATTTAAATAGTAATTATAATAATCAATATATCAAATGAATAGGTTTTTTTTACATGTCGTTATTTTTATATTTTTATCAATAAATGGAGTTGCACAGGTACTTCAAGTCAAGTCTCCCAACGGGAAAATTGTTATGGCTTTGGAAAGCGGAGCGAAAATTTTATGGTCTGTCAAACATGAAAATACAGAAGTTATTGCTCCTTCAGCCATCTCATTAACATTAGGTAACGGATTGGTTTTAGGAAACAATGCTAAAGTTATTAGCATTAAAAAATCAAAAGTCAATACCTTTTTTGACACGCCGATTTATAAAAAGAAAACGGTGGTTGATAATTACAATCAGTTGATTGTAAGTTTTAAAGACGATTTTGGTTTGATTTTGAGAGCTTATAATGATGGTGTAGCCTATCGTTTTTTTACAAACAAGAAGGAACAGATTATTATTGAATCTGAGGAAGCTAATTTTAATTTCAGTAAAGACCATAAAGCCTTTGTTCCTTATGTGCGCGATCTAAGGGAAAATAATATGTATACATCTGCTTTTGAAGCCATGTATGCAGAAATTCCGCTTTCTAAATTTGTAAAAGATTCACTGGCTATTTCTCCACTTCTTATCGATTTGGGAAATGGAAAAAAAGCGGCTATCATAGAGGCTGAACTGGACGACTACTCAGGTATGTTCTTAACACGCAATAATCAAACGCAGCAAAGTCTGAAGGGAGTATTTGCGCCTTATCCGAAAGAGGAACGTTTGGGCGGCTATAATAATATGAACTTTATGGTGGCGAAGAGGGAAGCGTATATAGCTAAAACAAACGGCAGCCGTAATTTTCCATGGAGAGCAATAATAATAAGTGAGAACGATAAAGATTTGGCTAATAATGACATGGTTCAAAAACTTTCTGCACCATCAAAAATCCCTGATATAAACTGGATAAAACCTGGTAAAGTAGCCTGGGATTGGTGGAATGACTGGAATATATCCAAAGTTGATTTTAAGGCTGGAATTAATACAGAAACCTATAAATACTATATTGACTTTGCTTCTAATAATCATATTGAGTATGTAGTGCTGGATGAAGGCTGGAGTGAAGAAACCGATATGCTGAAAGTTACACCAAATATAAACATAGAAGAACTTATCAGTTATGGAAAGCAAAAAAATGTAGGTATTATTCTCTGGGCTTCATGGTATGCGATAAACCGGGTTCTAGATGATGCTTTTTCTCACTATTCGAAAATGGGAGTGAAGGGTTTTAAAATAGATTTCATAGATCGTGATGACCAAAAAATGGTAAAATCGATCTACGACATTGCTAAAAAAGCAGCTTCTTATAAACTTCTTATAGATTACCATGGTATGTATAAACCTACAGGTATTCAGCGAACCTATCCGAATATTGTCAATTTTGAAGGAGTTAAAGGCTTAGAAAATGCCAAATGGACACCAAATGATGATATGCCACACTATGAAACCAGTATTCCTTTTATCAGAATGCTGGCAGGCCCTATGGATTATACACCGGGAGCAATGCGCAATGCAACAAAAGCTGATTTTCGTCCAAGTAATTCCATGCCGATGAGTCAGGGAACAAGATGTCATCAATTGGGGATGTATGTTGTTTATGAGGCACCGCTACAAATGATGGCCGATAGTCCTACAGCCTATATGAAAGAGCAGGAAAGTACCACTTTTATTTCTCAGATTCCTACCACTTTTGATGAAACAATTGCGCTTGACGGAAAAGTTGGAGAATATATTGCTATCGCGAGAAAAAAAGGCAATAAATGGTTTGTAGGAGGTTTAACGAACTGGTCGTCAAGAGAAATGACAATCGATCTATCTTTCCTAGATAAGGGGACTTACTCTGCCGAAATTTTTAAAGATGGAATTAACGCCGATAAAGATCCGACTGATTACAAGCGTGAAATAGTTAAAGTTACAAATACCGAAAAACTGACAATAAATATGGCTAATGGAGGCGGTTTTGCCATCATAATTAACCCTGGAAAATAGTTAAGAATATACTGAAAGTGATACTGTTATTCAAAACATAGCTCCTTGAAAATTCAGTTATTTGATAAATAATAGAAAGAATACAATATAATGATAAAAAGAAAAATTAGCATTTTAGTATTACTATTTATGCTGTTGTCTGTTAGCGGATGGGCACAAGAGCCTATTTACTTAGATGTGAGTAAACCTATAGAAGTTCGTATAAAAGATGCGTTGTCACAAATGACATTAGAAGAAAAAGTGGCACTTTGCCATGCTCAATCGAAATTCAGTTCAAAAGGAGTTCCTCGTCTGGGTATTCCAGATGTATGGTCTAGTGATGGGTCGCATGGTGTGAGCGATGAGAAGTTATGGGATGAATGGAGTGGGGCCCAATGGACAAATGACTCCTGCACCGCTTTTCCAGCCTTGACCTGCCTGGCGGCAACATTCAATCCTGACATATCGCGGCTCTACGGAAAATCTATTGGAGAAGAAGCCCGATACCGAAACAAAACTATGTTGTTAGGGCCAGGAGTCAATATTTATCGTACACCACTCAATGGTCGGAATTTTGAATATATGGGTGAGGATCCTTTTTTGGCTTCACACATGGTGGTTCCCTACATTCAGGGCGTACAGTCTAATGGGGTTGCTGCGTGCGTAAAGCACTTTGCATTGAACAACCAGGAAATTTCCCGTGGTGAAATTAATGTAAATGTAAGTGATAGGGCATTGCACGAGATTTATCTTCCAGCGTTTAAAGCTGCTGTTCAGGAAGGGAATGTGTGGTCAATCATGGGAGCCTATAATAAAATATGGGGGGTGCATTGCTGTCATAACGATCTTTTATTGAATGAAATCCTGAAAAAGGATTGGAAGTTCGATGGAGTAGTGGTCAGTGACTGGGGCGGTGTGCACAATACCGATGAAGCTGCTAATAATGGATTAGATATTGAAATGGGAACCTATACCAATGGATTGACAACAGAAGGTCATTTTCCTTTTTCCAGCTATTATTTGGCAGATCCGTTCCTGAAAGGAATTAAATCAGGAGAATATGAAATGTCAAAGCTCGATGATAAAGCGAGTCGAATCCTGCGAATGATTTTTCGCACTACGATGAGTGCTAACCGCCCTTTCGGTCGGTTTGTATCACCCGAGCATAGCATAGCAGCCCGAAAAATAGCAGATGAAGGTATTGTCCTTCTTAAAAATAACAAACAGTTCCTACCAATTCCTAAAGGCAAATACACAAAGATTGCCGTGATTGGCGAAAATGCTACACGTAGTCTAATTGTTGGGGGAGGTTCTACATCGCTGAAAGCTGCTTATGAAATTTCTCCATTGCAAGGATTAAAAAATAAATACGGTGAAAATCATGTTGTTTACAGTATGGGATCTGCTTCGGGATCTTCATTATATGGTAAAGAAGAACCATCTAAATTCAATTTGGACTCCTTGCAAAACGCAGCTGTTGCCATTGCCCGTAATGCTGATGTGGTACTGTTTGTTGGAGGGTTGAATAAAAATTATTTTCAGGATTGTGAAAGTGGTGACCGTAAATCACTTAGTTTACCATTCGGACAAGATAAACTCATTGAAGAGATACTGAAAGTCAATAAAAATGTTGCCGTGATTTTACTTAGCGGAAATGCTGTTTTGATGCCTTGGTTGGATAAAACACCGGCAGTTGTCCAAGGATGGTATCTCGGTTCTGAGTCAGGAAATGCCTTGGCAGGTATTATTTCTGGCGAGGTAAACCCTTCAGGAAAACTCCCTATTTCATTTCCTAAAAAACTAGAAGATGTTGGTGCACATTCCTTTGACAAAGTCAGTTACCCGGGCGACGGTGTCAATGTGAATTATAAAGAGGATATTTTTGTTGGATACCGATGGTATGATATTAAAAACATTCCTGTCCTTTTTCCATTTGGATATGGATTGAGTTATACCACATTTCAATATGGAAAATCTACTATTTCTTCAAAATCAATCACATCTGCCGATTCATTGGTTGTCACTATTCCAATAAAAAACACAGGAAAAGTTGCGGGAAAAGAAGTAGTTCAATTGTATGTTAAGGATGAAAAATCGAGTTTGCCTCGTCCGCTTAAAGAGCTAAAAGGGTTTGAAAAAATTTCTTTAGCACCAGGAGAGGAAAAAACGGTACGTTTTACTTTAACAAAAGAGGCTCTTTCTTACTATGATGACAAAAAAAAAGAATGGATTGCAGAACCTGGTAAATTCACAATTATGGTTGGAGCTTCAGCTACCGATATCAGAGGTACAGTAGATTTTATTTTGAAATAGGACATTAAAATTGATTTTAAAAAAAAAATATGAAAAAAAAATATGAAAAACATAATTATTCTTTTAGTTTGCATTTTCGGTTTCAATCACTTCTCTAGCGCTCAGGGATATAAAAATCCAGTGATTCCTGGCTTTCATCCAGATCCAAGTGTATGCAGAGTTGGTGATGATTATTATTTAGTTACCAGTAGTTTCGAATATTTTCCGGGAGTACCGGTCTTTCATAGTAAAGACTTAATTAACTGGACAAAAATGGGACATTGTCTGACCCGTCCTTCCCAACTCAAATTGGATAAATGCCCACCTTCTTCTGGTATATATGCACCAACAATCCGTTATCACGATGGTCGTTTTTATATGGTTACCACAAATGTAACCAGTGGGAATTTTTATGTGTATACAGATAATCCTGCAGCGCAATGGTCTGAACCTATTTTTGTAGAACAGGGTGGTATTGATCCAACACTGTATTTTGAAGACGATAAATGTTATTTCGTGTCAAATGGCAAAGGCATCACTATTTGTGAAATAGATATTAAAACTGGAAAAAAACGTACTGAAAGTAGAATTGTATGGAATGGTACAGGAGGCCGTTATCCAGAATCACCGCATATTTATAAAAAAGACGGATGGTATTATTTACTGATTTCTGAAGGTGGTACCGAGTATGGTCATAAAATGACGATTGCCCGTAGTAAAAATATCTATGGTCCTTATAACTCGAATCCTGCTAATCCGATTTTTACGCACATAAATGAAAATGCTCAAAATAATCCAATTCAGGGTACCGGGCATGGCGATTTTGTTCAGGCTCATGATGGTTCTTGGTGGATAGTATTCTTAGGCTTTCGTCCACAAAGCTTACTGCATCATGTATTAGGACGTGAAACTTTTTTAGCTCCAGTAAGATGGGATGCAAATGCCTGGCCTGTGATAAATGGCAATGGCACAGTTGATATAAATATGAATGTACCTACTTTACCTTTACAACCTGAAAAGCAGCAAGACCTCTCTACTGATTTTGATAAAACGAAGTTAGGCTTTGATTGGAACTATCTCCGAAACCCATTTATGAATAATTATTCTCTAACAGAAAAGAAAGGTTCATTGAGACTCAAAGCAACCCCTGTTACTTTGGATGATAATGATTCCCCCACTTTTGTGGGACGCAGACAAGAGCATATTGATTTTTCAGCTACTACTGTACTATCGTTAAATGATGCAAAGGAAGGTGATCAGGCGGGAATGTCAGTATTCTATTCGAGTCAGGCACATTATGATATTTTTTTAACAAAATCAGAAAAAGCTAAGCAAAAACTGCTAGTGCGTTATCACATGGGAGCACTCAACCACATCGCGTACGAGATGGAAATCCCTGGTGATAAAATTTATTTGAAAGTAAAAGGAGATAAGGATTTTTATTCCTTTTATTATTCCTTGGAGGGTAAGAAGTTTGATTTCTTAAGCAAGATAAACGTATGGTATCTGAGTTCTGAAACCAATGGCGGTTTTACAGGTGTATTTCTTGGATTGTATGCCACATCTCAAAACAAAGCTACTAAAGCTTATGCTGATTTTGATACGTTTATTTACAAACCAGAAAATTTAGATTAATATAGATTTAAAAGTGTATTTTCTGTACTTTGGAGATTATATAATTCAAGTTGCTAGTTGAAGAGATAAAAAAAACAAAGCAAAGGTTAAGTAAATTTGTTTTGCGACCAAAAAAACAAACCAATGCTTTGCAAAGACAAAATTATCTCAATTTTTTGTTTAATCGATGACATTTTACAGGGAATTGAGCACAAAGAAGATGTAAGAAGAAAAATTAGTGATAGTGAAATCATATTGACAGCTATTGTATCATCAACGAGTTTTTATGGAAATCATTCATCTGCAATTCAATTTATGAAGCAATATGGGTTCATACCCAATATGCTTGATAAGAGCCGATTTAACAGACGTCTTCATAAAGTTGGAAAACTTCTTTATGATCTCTTTGAGATTATAAGTTCTTATTTTAAAGATATTTGTTGTGAGATGCATTACATTATTGATTCATTTCCCGTTGCGGTATGTAATAATATGCGGATTTTAAACTGTAAAATCTTGAAAGAGAAAAAATGGCGAGGTTACACAGCAAGTATGAGAAATTATTTTTATGGAGTCAAAGTTCAATTGGTCACAACAAAGGATGGTATTCCAATAGCTTTTCATTTCACTCCAGGAAAAACAGCTGATGCAAAAGCATTAGGGAAAATGATAGGTAAATTGCCAGCAGAAGCCTCACTTTATGGAGATAGTGCTTATTTGGATTATGGATTGGAAGATTTTGCACTTGAACAAAAATGCGTGCTTTTAAAGATTCAAAGAAAATCAAATTCTAAGAGAATTGATACTTTAGAACAAAAAAGTGAAAAATTAAAAATGAGAAAAAGAGTAGAAACAACTATTAGCGATATTAAAAAACTTTTCCCTAGAACTATACATGCAGTGACTTTGGAAGGTTTTTTAATAAAGCTAACATTGTTTGTATTTGGATTACAATTAAATAAATCAATTAACTAGCAACTTGAATTATATAAATAAATTATAAGTATAATGATGAAAAAAGACAAAATGTTATTTAAAAAAGAAATTTTGGTTATTCTAATTCTCTTTTTTTATAATTTATTACAGGCTCAAACCGCAATGGTCAATGTTCAATCCAGACATTTAACAAATTTGAATGGGAAATGGAAAGTTTTGGTTGATCCAGGAAATATAGGAGATTGGAAAAATTTTTGGATAGAACCCAAACCTCAGAAAAAAACTGATTTCTTTGAATATTCTTTTAATGGTGCACCAGAATTGAATGTGCCGGGAGACTTTAATTCACAGCTATGTGAACTCACTTTTTTTGAAGGCTCTGTTTGGTATAAAAAACAGTTCAATATTTCTAAGAAGAAATATTCAAGGTTTTTTCTGCATTTTGAAGCAGTCAATTATATTGCCGATGTGTATTTAAACGGAGAAAAACTGGGAAGTCATGAAGGAGGTTTCACTCCTTTTCAATTTGAAATCACAGATAAAATGAAAGAAGGTGATAATACAATAATTGTAAAAGTAGATAATCGCCGCTTAGAAAATGGTCTTCCTGGTTATGGTTATGACTGGTTGAATTATGGAGGGATTACTCGCGATGTAATTATTGTCGAAACCCGAAATACTTACATTGAAGACTATTTTATTCAGTTAAAAAAAGGCAGTTTGAATACTGTGCTCGGTTGGATTCAACTAAACGGAGAGAAATTGAACCAAAAAATTATTGTAAAAATTCCTGAACTAAATATCGCTTATAAAACTAAAACTGATAACAGCGGTTTTGCAAAGGTTGAATTTTCTTCACGTTTCAAGTTATGGTCACCTGAAAACCCTAAATTTTACAAAATAATTGTGGAAAGTGAAACCGATTCTATCGTTGATGAAATTGGTTTCAGGAGTATTGAAACTAAAGGAAGTGAAGTATTATTGAATAAAAAGCTTATTTTTATTAAGGCTGTAAATATTCATGAAGAAAATCCATTGAAAAAATCCAGAGCATATTCTTTAGAAGATGATAGGTTATTGTTGAACTCTGCCAAAGAATTAGGATGCAACTTAGTTAGGTTGGCACATTATCCGCATAATGAAAACATGATTAAGGAAGCTGAAAAAATGGGCTTAATGGTGTGGAGTGAACTTCCCATATACCAGAATATTAAGTTTTCAGACAATCTTGTTCCTGAAAAAATGGAGACAATGTTAAACGAAATGATTCGCAGAGATAAAAACCGCTGTGGAGTTGTTGTCTGGAGTCTTTCTAACGAAACCTATTCGAGTACTCCAAATAGAGATAAAGCACTTATTGACTTAACTAAAAAATGCAAAGCAATAGATTCTACCAGATTAGTAACTCATGTTATAAATACGCAAGGCTACACTAACAACTCATTTAATGTTTGGGATACATTATATAACTATTCCGATTTAATTGCTATTAATGAATACATAGGTTGGTATGTCCCTTGGCAAGGAAGACCTTCGGAAGTGAAATGGAAAATAGATTTCCCAAACAAACCAGTATTTATTTCCGAATTTGGAGGAGAGGCATTATATGGAAACAATAATGTTCCAACTGACGAGGCTTCTTCCTGGTCTGAAGAATACCAGGAACAGATTTATAAGAATCAAATAGAAATGTTTAATACCATTCCTAATTTGAGCGGTGTTTGTCCTTGGATATTATATGATTACAGGTCGTTGGGAAGAATGCATCCTGTTTATCAAAAAGGATATAATAGAAAAGGATTGATATCTGAAAATGGTGAAAAGAAAAAAGCCTGGTATGTAACGAAAGAATATTATAAAAGAAAATGAAAAGTAAAAAACAAACCATTTTGACCTTTGTTTGATAGTAGTTATCAGCAATCTTTTTGGACAAAGCAAGTTAAATAATATGAATATCGAGGCGTTTTTTCTGTGAATTATGTGCTTGCGTTATTCTAGTAGTAATGTAGCATTTTTTTAAAGTTAACAAACAGAATTATAAAGTACAGTACTATTTGTCTTTTTATTTTTTTTTAAATAATGAAAGATACTAGCTCGCTACGAACTTGAAAATTCAACTCTAAATCTAAGTGAAATAACACATTTAAGCCCGTTAAGGAATACATTTTTATCCTCTTTTGTTGTGGATAAAAAGGTAGTTTTACCAACCTTAAAGTAATTATTTTTTATTGATTCTAAACTTATCTTAAGGGCACAATAAAATCTAGGATTATGTTTCTGAGCGAATCTGAGATGTTACTTTGTTTTTTTAAATAGCTAAATAGATTATAATCAGAATATAATAGATAGAGAATAAACAAATCGGTTAAATAATTAAAATGACAAAAAAAAATAAATCATTACTATTTGTAATAACACTTTTAATATTTGCAAATTCTTGGGCACAGCAGTTACCAAAAGCTCAAGAATTAGCAAAAAAAATGCATGTTGGATGGAACTTAGGAAATACACTTGAAGCAATTTGTGATGAAAATGCATGGGGAGCAGGAAAGACTTCTCAAAAATTAATAGATTCTGTAAAAGCTGCAGGTTTTAATACAGTGAGAATTCCTGTATCTTGGTTTTGTCATTCCGATACCATTTCGAGTAAAATAAATAAAAAATGGATGGTGCGAGTGAAAGAGGTAGTTGATTACTGTATCAAAGACGATATGTATGTTATTCTTAATATGCATTGGGACAAAGGTTGGCTGGAAAATAGAATTAATACTACCAATCAGGAAAAAGTAAACAAAAGACAGTATGCTTACTGGACCCAAATAGCAAAATATTTTAAAAATTATGATGAACATTTACTTTTTGCTGGAGCTAATGAGCCAAATGCTAAAGATGCTAAACAAATGTCTATTTTATTGTCTTACTATCAAACTTTTGTGGATGCTGTTCGTGTAACAGGAGGTAATAATGCTTCTCGAACACTAATTGTTCAAGGTCCAGAAACCGATATTCAAAAAACACTCGATTTAATGAATAGTATGCCTACAGATAAAATTAAAGACCGCATGATGGTTGAAGTTCACTTTTATTCTCCATTTCAGTTTTGTTTGATGTCAAAAGAGGCAGACTGGGGCAAACCATTTTACTATTGGGGTAAAGACAATCATTCCAAAACAGATCTAGAACATAATTCCACTTGGGGTGAAGAGGAATTTATTGACAAGCATTTTAGAAGCTTGAAAACAAAGTTTGTTGACAAAGGAATCCCAGTCATATTAGGTGAGTTTGGAGCTTACAAACGAAAACTTAGCAATGTTTCAGACCAGAAATTAAACAATGCCTCGGTAGAATTTTTTGGTAAATATGTGGTAAAATCAGCTCTAGAAAATGGAGTTATACCTTATTACTGGGACACTCCAAATAATTTGTTCAACCGTAACATCGGCGAAGTATTAGATAAAGGAGTTATTAAAGCAATGTTGCAGGGAGCTAAGGAAGCAAAGAATGGCGCCAATTATTAATTGGTCTATTGTAAAAAAGAACTTTTTATATAGTGGATTTGTAATTTTCACGATGTGTTGATAAACAGTATACACCAATTTTAAAGGCAATATTAATAATAATCTAGATCTGTATTATAACCTGAACGGTAAAGACTGGTCGAAGATAGAAAATTCATTAGAAATATCAGGCTTTCATCACAATGCCTTTGGAGGTTTTCTAGGAGTTCGTATAGGACTTTGCTCAATGGGAGAAGGTTCGGTAAAATTTAAAAACTTCAAATACACTCCAATAACTACCAGTGAAAAATAATTAAACATAAAAATAATTTTAAAACTATTAGCTAATAACAAATAACAAACAAAATGAATTCATTACAATTATATGATTACCTGGTTTTTTTATTCTATTTCTTTCTGGTTGCTGGCTATGGATTTTACATTCACAATCGAAAGAAAAAGGCTAGTATTTCTGCCTCTCACGATTATTTCCTTGCAGAAGGTTCTTTAACATGGTGGGCAATCGGAACATCATTAATAGCTTCCAATATTTCTTCGGAACAGTTTATTGCCATGTCTGGAAATGGTTTCAAAATGGGGTTGGCAATCGCTACGTACGAATGGATGGCTGCCTTAACACTAATTATTGTTGCTGTCTTTTTTATTCCAGTATACCTAAAAAACAAAATTTATACTATGCCACAATTTTTAAGTGAGCGGTATAATGGAAATGTTGCCATGATTATGGCTGTGTTCTGGTTGTTGCTTTATGTAATTGTTAATTTGACTTCCATACTTTATTTAGGAGCATTAGCTATAAATGGAATTTCAGGAATCAATGTTGATTTATGTATGTATGCCTTGGCTATTTTTGCCATTATCATTGCCTTAGGCGGTATGAAAGTTATTGGATACACCGATGTTATTCAGGTTGTTTTTTTGATATTCGGAGGTTTAGTAACCACTTATTTAGCATTAGATAAGGTTGCTGACTTAAATGGACAACATGGAGTCGTCCAAGGTTTTAATTATATGATGAATCAATCTGGGGATCATTTTCATATGATTTTCAAAAAAGACAACGCTAATTTTCCTAGTTTACCAGGCTTAACGGTATTATTTGGTGGAATGTGGATTGTAAACCTAAATTACTGGGGTTGCAATCAATACATTACTCAAAGAGCTTTGGGAGCAGATTTGAAAACAGCACGAAGCGGAATCTTATTTGCTGCTTTCTTAAAATTATTAATGCCTGTCATTGTAGTTTTACCAGGTATTGCCGCTTTTGTAATTCACATGAGAGGTGGTTTGCAAACCGAAATGCTAGGAGCCGACGGTGTTTTAAATCCTGACAGAGCATATCCCGTATTATTGAATTTATTGCCAACAGGATTAAAAGGATTGTCATTTGCTGCCTTGACAGCTGCAGTGGTTGCTTCATTGGCAGGGAAAGTAAATAGTATCTCTACCATTTTTACACTTGATGTTTTTAAGAAAAAAATCCAGCCTGAAGCAACCGAAAAGAAAATGGTACAAGTGGGTAAAATAACAGTTGTAGCCGCTATGCTTATTGCAGTTATAATTGCTCCTTTCTTAGGAATTGACAAAAAAGGAGGCTTTGAATTCATTCAAGAATATACTGGATTTGTGAGTCCTGGGATTTTTGCTATGTTTATTTTAGGCTTTTTTTGGAAAAAAACAAGTTCCAATGCAGCAATGTTTGCCACCATTGGAGGTTTTATTTTATCTGTAGTATTTAAATTTCTTCCAAATTTCATGAATTTAAAATTCCTTAGCAGTTCAGGATTTGCTACATTGGTAGAACAAAAAGATAAGACAATGGCTTATGAAATTCCTTTTTTAGACCGAATGGGATTTGTATTTGTAATATGTGTTTTCTTGATGATCGTAATTAGTTTATTTGATGCCAATAGAAAAGTCGAAGTAAAAGGATTAGAAATTGATTCAAAAATGTTTAAAGTCAATAATGGATTTTTAGCAGGAAGTCTTTTTATAGTAGGAGTGTTAGTTGCTTTATATTATATATTTTGGTAGAAGAATATTTAAATAATTGTTCTTTTAAAATTGAAACAGAGTTATTATTTTTAAAAATAATTACGTTCTAAACGTTTTAAAGTCAAAAAAGAGGAATCAAGATAGGTAATCTATTATCAAAAAAAAATATTGAAATTTGAAATTCAATAGTTTTTTTAAAGTTCTAAACTTATTTATAGTATGAGATTTAAATGCAGATGCGACAGAAACAAAAATAATATTCAAAATAAGTTTGCTAATATTTCCAAGTCCTCCAATAAAAGATTCGAATTTTGTCTCAAGAGGTTCGCCTAAAAATAGTTTTTTTTGCATAATAACGTTTTTATTTTTTTTGTAGTAACTTTGTCTAACAAAATGAATTATAACGTTCTTTAAAAATCAATAAGTTTCGTGCAGGAACTTTTTAAGATATAACAAAATATGATAAATTGCTTGTGGCACATTCGTGGCACAATTATATTTTAAAATTATAAATACGAGGGTTTATAGGGGGTGAGCCAATCAGGTTCAAAACCCTCATCGCCCACCAAGAAACTCCTTAAGAAATTAAGGAGTTTTTTTATGTTAATAGGGAAGTAAAAGGTATCTTATTTTAATAACATCCTTTCCGTAATTATTTTATTTGAGGAAGTATCAATTCCGGTAACTTCAGCATACTTTACATTTGGTAACCAAAAAGAGCCTCCTTCAATGCGTACAAATATTTTTTCTACCTGTATTTTTTTCTGATTTACATTTACAAAAACATGATATTTTTGATCTGAGTCTATCTTTTTCAAGGTTAAAGGCAACTTTTTATACGATACAAATTGAAACTCAAACTCTTCATTATTTAAAGTTTTACTTTCTATTCCGTAGGCAAATTTCCGTTGTAAATAATTAAAATCTTTTATTTCTCCTTTCTCAGCATATCGAATCCAATATGCTTTTATAGGATTGCTTTTGTCTATTTTTCCGTTTTCCTGGTAGTTTATGGCATAAATAGCCGTGTTTATATTTGGATCCCGCTGAATGTAAAATAACATATTGTCTATATTTCTAGGCGTTGGAAAATGTAATGGCGATGGATTTTTGGATTGTGCTAATAAATTTTCTGGAATTATATTTACTAAGATCGCTATAACGATTAGTAATTTTGTGAAATATTTAAATGGTAGTTTGTTCATAACAAAATATCTATATACTAATTTGATTCGACAACATTCTGTTTTTCGTTGACCCTAAAAACCCAAAATTTAATCAGTGGATAATTAAAACCATAAGAAACAAAACTGTCTATGATTACTCTTCCAATTCTATAATCAATTTGAAATACTTTTTGTAAAATAAGCGTACCAGATGATTTTAAAGAAATGCTTCCCAATACCACCAACGAAAATTTTAAAAGCTGGCTATTGATGTGGCTGCTATAACCTGACTGATTTTTGAATACCCAAAACCTATTGATGCTGAAATTGATAATGGCACCAATTGTTCCAGAGATTAGAATAGAAAAGGTAAAATGCAATTTAAATACTTCAGTTAGTAAAATCATTAAGCCATAATCGGTAATGCCACCTAAAAATGCTGCAACTTGTGCTTTTAGAAAAGTGAAAATGGATTTTTTCCTGAACATATCAGTCTTGGTTTTTATCTCTTAAATCACCCAACTTTAAAAGTTTCAAAGTATCTATAGTATTGATTATAAGTAGAGTTATAGTAATTAAACCAGCCAAATAGGTAATTGATCCATGAAATACAACTTCTAAAATTAAAATGAAAGCAATAATAAATCGAAGTTCTGTTGGGCCAACAAAGCCGGAATCTATACAGTATTCATTTGTAATTTTGTAGCGTAACTGGCTGATGATGATAGACCAGCCGTACAAGGCAACAAAAGCAAAGGCTACTATTTGTGTGCCATTTTCAGCATAGATGTAGTAGCCAAAACCTATAAGTACAATACCAATCCAATCGGCAATAATGTCGAGTGCAAAACCATACCAACGACGTGGACTATTTCTGTAATACGCCAGTCTTCCATCTAAAGAATCGCCAAACCAATTTACAGCCAGTCCAATAATTCCCAAAAGCAAATACCAGTTTGATACATAATTACCTAAAACAAAAGCTAAAAAAACTAATCCAGAACCAAGCGTACCAATAAAAGTGAGTAAGTTGGGCGAAATGAATTCAGGCACTTTTGGAAGCAAAAACACAATCGTTAACTGTTCTGCTCTTTTTAAAATATTAGTTCGCTTACGGTCTGAAAATGTTCTTTGTACAATTGTACTATGATCTTCAATCTGTGTTTCTTTTCCCATTACTACCCCAATATTTGTAAACCAGAATGTATCGCCAATTCCAGTTTTATAACTTTTAGTTTTATTTTTCTCTGTGTATTTTTAAAATAATCGGACGTTCTTTTTAGTTTACCTGATCTAACCAGATAACTAAATGCGAGTACAAGCAGCATAATTATTTAACAATTCCCGCAAAGCGCTGATAGAAAACCGTTGGGCTATTCTCATTTTTAGGAGCATATTTACCTGCTATAATGGGAATATAAATCACTCTTCTTCTGCTTTCTTCGCCACGGATAGACGATTCTGCCACCCTGTGCCACAAACGGCCGTCGTGAATGGTTAAATCTCCAGCTTCCGGATTGATGGAAATTTCCTCAGGATCGGGGTTATTATCCAAAAAATACTTTTTACGGAAAAGCATCTGATAAAGACCTTGCTTGTGCGTACCCGGAATGATTTTAAGACCGCCGTTTTCAGGTTTTAATGTACTTAAGTGGATCCCTACATTCAGCATCGGGTTTAATTTTGCACCATAAAAAATATCTCTCAAACCATCGGTATGCCAACCCATTTTAGTAAACTTACTTTCCGGTCCATTGATGTAATGATTGAAAACCATTCCGTCTTTTTCTTCAGTACCTAATCTGGCACCATCGCCTGCCAATGGTAATAAACCATTAAATCTTGGATCAAGCAGAAGACCGCTTAAGGTTTGATGGTGCTGATTGATAAAAGCAAAACGCTGTACAATAGGAGAACCATCCAAATCTTTTCCATATTTGATTGGAACGCCGTTTACTTTTTGAAGGTCATTATCAATCCATTTTTGTTCCACTTCTTTCGAAGCATCAATGATGGATGAAACCGTTTCTGGGTTTATAAAATTTTTGAAATGGATAAAGCCATATTGATTAAAGAATTCAATTTGCTCATCTGTTAATTGCTCAGTAAGGGTAAATGTTTTATAAGAAGATACCATGATAAATAAATTTAATAAATGAAATAATAGAGTTTGTAATTTTATCTAAAGATTAGCAACAGCAACAACAGCAACAATATATTTGCTTGTTTGTGTACATTCGGTTTTTAGAAAAATTAAACATATTTCTTTTATTATATATATTCTATCAAATTAGTAGATGTTTATACAAATGTAAAATAATTTCTCTTTTTGCAAAGAATTTTTTTTATTTTTTTTTTGAAAAATTAAATTTTATAAATGCCAGCTGCGGTTTTTTCGATAAATGCCTTTGGTAGTATACGGTTGGCATACACCGAAATGATATTTGTAAAACCCGGAATAACTTCTGATTTTTTGCTGAACATGGCTTTTACGGCAATTTTGGCTACTTCATCAGGCTGCATATTAAACTTTTCGGCCATTTTGTTAAAAGGGTCTAAACCAGCTCTAGCAGCAAAACCTGTATCAACCGGACCCGGACTAAAACAGGTTACTGAAATGGAAGTCTGGGCCAATTCGAAACGCAAGGCACGGGTAAACGATAAAACAAACGCCTTTGTAGCAGAATAGACTGCGAGTGTTGGTACAGCTTGGTAGGCAGCAGTACTAGATATATTTAAAATATAAGCTTGCCGTTCCTGTGAAAGTATCGGAATTAATAAATGTGACAGCTCTACAATTACATTCATGTTCAGCTGCATCATATCCAGCTGACCGTTTAAAGAAGACTGACTAAAATCGCCCCATACACCATACCCAGCATTGTTAACTAAAAAGCCAAGGGGGTACTTATTCATTTTTATCCAATCGGTTACTTTTAGCGATGCGCCATTTGTTGAAAGATCAATCGATAAAAAAGAAACATTGACTCCGTATTTAGCCTGAATATCATCAGATAGTGTTTTTAAATCTGCCTCACTTCTCGCAACAAGCAATAAAGGATAACCCTGCTTGGCCAATTCATAAACAATAGATTTTCCAATGCCTTTGCTTGCTCCGGTTATTAAGGCATAGGGTTTCATTTTTTCGCTCATTTTATTAATTTAATAATGATCAAATATAAAGATTAATTACAACCAGCGGGATAATTCTTATAATAACGCATTAGGTAAAGAGTATAATTTCCTCTTTTCTCTAAAATAGTGGGTATATAAAAAGGTAATAATAATTATATTGTCTCTTTTATTCTTTTATCATAATATTACGAAACCACACATTACAACCATGATTTTGCAAAGCAATTTTTCCTTTCTTAAATGTTCCAAATTCAGGCCATAAAGCAAATTTACTTTTAGCAATCAATGCCTTAAAATTATCATCCCAAAGTACTGTTTCAACTACTATAATTCCGTTCAAAATAAGCGTTAGTTTTCCTTTTTTACTAATGATTTCTGCTGTATTCCATTCGCCAACTGGCTTTGCTGTCTCAGATTTACTTTGAATTAAATCGTATAAATCTCCGGCACGGTGTTTTGTGATTTTTCCATCTGGATGACCATCGTTGTCCAAAATCTGCATTTCCAAACCAGTATTGTAAGTATTTTTAAATTTTTCTAAATTTTCATTTACATAAAAAATAATGCCACTGTTAGCATTTGGAGCTACTTTCCAATCTAATTTTAAATGAAAATTTTCGAATTCAACATCAGTAACTAAATCACCTTCTTTATCGTTTTTTCCTGCTTCGGGATCAAAATGCAACACACCATTTTCAACTTTCCAACCATTTCCAGCTGAAATTTTACCATAGGAATGCCAGCCTTTAGTCGTTTTTCCATCAAAAAGTGGTTTAAACCCTTTTTGCCCCTGAATAGTCTGTATTAAAGAGAAAAACAATATTGAAATTATAACTTTTTTCATTTGTATTAAGTATTATTGTTCTTCAAATAATTGCACTTGATTTTTCAAGCTTTCGATTACTAAATTCATCATTCGCTTGTTTAGGTTCGAAGAATTTTTAATATAAACAGCATATTCATCAGTCGTAAACAAGGCAATAATCATTCCCTTTAAAGCATTTCTGAATTTGATGTCTTTTTGGATAGCATTTTCGATAATAGACAATTTATTTTCTACCGTTTTTGTATAAAAATCTCTTTTGTATTTACTGATGAAATTTAAAAAGGAAGCGATAAACAAATCGTTTTGCAATTCTAAAATTGGCCTAATGGTTTCATTTTGAAATAATTCCTCTGAAGATGATTGACTATTGGTAACCCCAAACGATTCTCCACGAATTTCTTTGATTAATTTATCTCTCTGATTCATCTCTTTTTTTTCTTTAAAAATATGAAAATTACTGTTAGCAAAATCTTATTTTAGCAATATTAAATAAAAAGAAATGAGATTTCATACTAGAAAATGGGTAAAACCAGAAGACTTAAATCCGAATGGATCTTTATTTGGAGGAAAATTATTAGCTTGGTTAGACGAAGAATTAGCCTTGTATTCTATTGTGCAATTAGAAAATCCAAGAATTGTTACAAAACACATGTCTGAAATCAATTTCAGAAGTTCAGCTAGGCAAGGGGATATTGTAGAAATAGGGATTGATGTTGTTAAATTTGGTCATACTTCATTGGTTTTAAAATGTGAAGCACGAAATATGATGACTCGAGAAACAATCATTACAATTGATGAAACAGTCATGGTAAACCTTGGAGAAGATGGAAAACCAAAAGCTCACGGCAAAACCGAAATTGAATTTGTGAAAGACCGCTTGTAAGTATTGTGAGGAACGAAGCAATCACAGTAACACAAACAAGCTTAGTATCTTAAAGTATTAATCTATCAAATTGCAGATATGCTGGAAGAGATTGCTTCGTTCCTCGCAATGACTTTTACGCTAGGATTATGATTTGACACTATTTTCGGTAGGCATTACAAAAATTTCCAGATCAAAATAGGGAACCGAAGCAATAAGGTGGTCAAATATATCTGACATGATGTATTCGTAATTTTCAAAACGTTTGTCTTTTGAAAAAGCATATACTTCGAGAGGAATACCATAGGGTGTTGGCTGTAATTGCCTGCAAATCATCGTCATGTCTTTATTTAAACTTGGATTTTGATGTAGGTATTGACTAATGTATTTACGGAACAGTCCCATATTCGTCAGGTTTCTTCCGTTTATAGCTAAGCTTTTATTAATGTTATGGCTGGTATTATAATGGTCAATTTCGTTTTTTCGGGTATCAATATAGGTACTCAAAAGTTCTATTTTTTTGAAATTGATTAATTCTGCTTCTTCCAAGAAACGAATACTACTGGCTTTGATTATGATATGTCTTTTAATCCTTCTACCATTAGAATTAAGCATTCCTCTCCAGTTCTGAAAAGAATCCGAACTTAAACTATAGGTAGGAATAGTAGTCGTCGTGTTGTCAAAATTTCGAACTTTTACAGTAGCCAGATTGATTTCGATAACATCACCATCGGCGCCGTAACGATCCATCGTAATCCAGTCTCCAATCCGAACCATATCGTTTATAGCAACCTGAACACTCGCCACAAATCCTAAAATGGTATCTCTGAAAACAAGAATAATTACTGCTGAAACCGCTCCAAGAATCGTTAATAATTCTTTTTGATCGATTTCAAATAATTTGGAAATGATAAATATAATTCCAAACATCCAAAGCACTATCATAATGACTTGAATAAAGCTATCGATTGGTTTGTCGCTGTATCTTGGAATCAATTTTAAATAATCGCGAAGGGTATTGAAAACACTTCGAACAATCCACAAAATCAGTAAAATAATATAAACACCAACAATTTTACCAAAAATACTTTCCCAATATTCAAATTTATCAAGAATGATGGGAACCGATTTAAAAACAAAAAATAACGGAACCAAATAAGCAACGTATTTGGCAGTTTTATTACTTACTAGTAAATCATCAAATTTAGTGTGCGTTTTTCTGGCAACAATAATCATTATTCTTACCAATAAATATCGAAAAAAAACATACAATCCATAGGCTAAAATGCAAAGCAAAATAGTATTAAAAAACAAGCTTACATAAGTAGATATATTTCTGCTCATACCCCAATCTCTAAAGACAGGGTAGAGGAAATCAAAAATGGATTGGATGATTTTATTCATTTTTTACAAATATTTTTTCTCGATATAAAAAGTTCCAAACGGTAATAATGAAGCAATCAATATAATTCCAAATGTTTTTACATTCCATTTACAAGCGCTTCTCAGCATAAAAGCTAATAAAACATAACCAATAAATAATACACCATGACTCATCCCAATAGGATATAACAGTGTTTTGTAAAGGTCTAAATTTGTAGGCTTTATAAAAAGCATATTCGAAAATAAAACCAAATACGAGATTCCTTCTAAAATGGCAACGATCTTAAATAATCTAAGCATGTGAAAAATTTAATGGATTAAATATAAATAACGAAAATTACTTACAAAATGTAAATATTAGGAAACAAAATTAACTAATAACAATGTTAATTATGGTATTCAATACTAAAGAAATTACTTTTGTCTTCTTAAACTTTGACAATGAGCAAGCGCGATTTAAAAAAATATTTGAACGAACTCAATAAAGAGCAACTCGAAGAGCAAATCTTGGAGTTGTATGAAAAGTTCAATCCAGTAAAAGTCTATTATGATTTTGTTTTTAATCCTAAAGAGGAAAAACTTTTACAGGAATGTAAACTCAAAATCTCACATGAGTATTTTCCAATCCAAACAAGAAGCAAGAGGAAAAAGCCTAAAATGAGACGTTCTGTAGCTCAAAAATACATCAAACACTTTATTTTACTAGGAGTAGATCCATTTGTTATTGCTGATGTTATGCTTTATAACATTGAAATAGCGCAAACATTTTCATCAGAAAACTTTGTAAGTCAAGAATTGTTTTTCAAAAGCATGCATAATTCTTTCGATCAAGCCTTGAAATTCATCATTTCAAATGGAATTATAAGCGAATTTAAAAATCGTTTAATAGCAATTTGTGATGAAGTTTTACAGCAAAAATGGAAGAATAGCTCTGATTTCAAATCAAGTATAGCTTTGTTAGAAGAATAAAAGCATAATATAAAATCATCTTTTATATAATTCGTTGTATAATTTTTAAAAAAAATGACTCGATAACTGTTTTTTAGGCGTATTTTTGCAAAAATTGAAAAATACACAATGCATCAAGAAAGTTTAGAAATTGAATCTGAAGCCAGGAAAGAACTTTACGCTTATCAACAAGGAGACATTGACGCCATTTTTGAGCGTATAGACAATGCACCTCCTCAACATCATTTATTATATCAATTGCCTACAGGTGGAGGAAAAACAGTAATTTTCTCTGAAATCGTACGCCGTTATTTATCACAACATGACAAAAAAGTTGTGGTGCTAACGCATCGTATCGAATTGTGTAAGCAAACTTCAAAAATGTTGAAAGGATTTGATGTAAAAAACAAAATCATCAACAGTAAAGTCAAAGAACTTCCTGACCAAAACGATTACTCTTGTTTTGTAGCGATGGTCGAAACTTTGAAGAACCGTATCAATGACGAAAAACTCCATTTAGATAATATTGGTTTAGTAATCATAGATGAGGCGCATTACAATTCATTTAGAAAATTACTAAAATCGTTCAAAAATGCATTCATACTTGGAGTTACAGCAACTCCATTGAGTTCTAATATAAAATTGCCAATGCATCAAAGCTACGATGAATTAATCGTGGGAGATACCATTAATTCATTGATAGAAAACGGATTCTTGGCCAAAGCCGTTACGTATAGTTATGACGTTGGTTTAACGTCATTGAAAGTTGGTATCAACGGAGATTATACCGTAAAATCATCTGATGATTTATACACCAATATGGCGATGCAGGAAAAATTATTGCACGCTTACACCGAAAAATCATTAGGTAAAAAAACCTTGATTTTCAACAACGGTATCAATACTTCTTTATATGTTTATGAAACGTTTAGAGAAGCAGGTTACGGAATTCGCCACTTGGATAACACCAGTAGCAACGAAGAACGAAAAGAGATTTTACATTGGTTCAAGCATACTCCTGATGCTATTCTTACTTCGGTTGGGATTCTTACGACAGGTTTTGATGAGCCAACAGTAGAAACAATTATCCTGAACAGAGCAACCAAATCTTTGACATTGTATTTTCAAATGATTGGGCGTGGTTCCAGAAAATTACCAGGTAAAGACGAATTTGCAGTTATTGATTTAGGGAATAATGCAGCACGTTTTGGTTTATGGAGTGATCCAGTAAACTGGCAACATATCTTTAAATCTCCCGAGTTTTATTTGGAGAATTTAAGAGATGATAACGAAATCGAATTGCATTTCAAATACACTATGCCACCAGAATTGCGAGCTAAATTTAGCAAAACTGCTGATGTAACCTTTGATGTAGATGAGGAACACAAACTTGCTATAGCTCAGAACTTAAGATCAAAAGTAGTTTTAGATAAATCGATCGATCAACACGCTGCAATGTGTGTAGATAATACCGAATTATTACAAGAAGCCAAAGCTTTGTCTAAAGAACTGGAAGCCGATATTGAAGATCGTGTAAAACGTTTTTCAAAATGTCTGAGCCAATGTAGTAAGAACTACAGAGAATGGTTATTAGATGATTATAAACAAAGATTGACCTTATTAATCGGAAAAAAATATCGTGAGAAAATCATGAACGAAGCCGACTAAAGAAGTTTGCAGTATTCAGCAATAAGTATTCAGTTGTAAATATAATTCAGCTAAATAATTATTAGGAGCTAATCCCGCTGTCCGCTATATCTTTCCTTGCCTAAAGGAGGCAAGGAAAGGATGCCGCTGCTATCGGGGCTAAAAAAACACACAGGTATTTAATATCTTTTTACATTTAAAAACAAAAAGCATGTCAAAACAATTCTCAGATTTAGGAATTTCAGCAGATATACTAAAAGCGATTACCGAAATGGGAATTGTAAACCCAACCGAAATTCAGCAAAAAACGATTCCGCTACTTTTGTCAAATAGCACAGATGTAGTGGGACTTGCGAAAACTGGAACAGGAAAAACGGCTGCTTTTGGACTGCCATTATTACAATTAATTGATTCAAAATCAACAACTGTACAAGCAGTGATTTTGGTTCCTACAAGAGAATTGGGACAACAAATTTTTACTAATCTCGAGTCTTTTGCTAAATACAGCCCTGAAATTTCAATAGCTGCAGTTTGCGGTGGAATTCCAATCAAACCACAAATAGAGAGATTAAAAAGGCCAACTCATATTGTTGTAGCAACTCCAGGTCGTTTAATTGATTTATTGCAACGCAAAGCCATTAGCTTAAAAGAGACTAAATTCTTAGTCCTTGATGAAGCTGATGAAATGGTTTCTATTCTAAAAGAAAGTTTGGACGAAATCATCACAGAATTACCAAAAACATATAGAACTTTTTTGTTTTCGGCAACTATGCCGGGAACCATCAAACAATTGATTCAGAATTATTTGAATAAAAACGTTGTTCAGGTGAGTGCCAGTATGGAAACTGTCGGTAATCAAGGAATCGACCATAATTATATTGTGGTTGAACCAATTGAGAAATTGGATGTTTTAATGCATTTCTTAAATTCTAAAGAAGGAGAACGCGGCATTATTTTCTGCAAAACCAAAGCTGCGGTCAATAAATTGGCCAAAAATCTTGCTATCAATAGATTTTCTTCAGGAGCATTGCACGGAAGTTTATCACAAGGAATCCGTGACCGAATCATGGATCAATTTCGTGAAGGACACATTAATATTTTGGTTGCAACCGATTTGGCCGCTAGGGGGATAGATGTAAAAGAAATTTCTTACGTGGTTAATTATCACTTGCCAGATGTATACGAAGTGTACGTCCACCGTAGTGGTAGAACGGCTAGGGCAGGGGCCAAAGGGCTTTCTTTGACCGTGTTACAACCAGAAGAAGTGGCTGAAATTGCTGATTTTGAAAGAGAATTAGGAATTCATTTTACCAAATACAAAAAACCATCTGTAGCTAGTATTGAAGAAAACAACACACTTTTATGGGCAAAACAAATCTTCAAGACCAAGCCTAATCACGATGTTGATGCTGAATTAAAGACTAAAATAAAAACCATTTTTCATCATTTGACCAAAGACGAATTGATTGAAAAATTATTAGCTAATTATTTGTTACAACACAAAACTGAACCTACAGAAAAACCTGTTAAAAAAATCAAAAACTAAGTTTTTACTCCTAATTTATTGTCGTACTTTTATAAATAATCATTTTATAAAAGTGTCATTATGCAAATTGTAATAATAGGAGGTGGCTTTGCAGGTATTAATCTCGCGAAAGAACTTGCTAACCAAAAAGGAATAGAAGTAACGCTTGTAGATAAAAACAATTACAATTTTTTTCCGCCGCTGATCTATCAAGTGGCTACGGCTTTTTTAGAGCCTTCGAGTATTAGTTATCCTTTTCGTAAATTTTTTGCAGGAAAAAAAAATCTGCAATTTCGTTTAGGAGAACTACAAAAGGTAATTCCAGCCGAAAACAAAATTATCCTTAATAATGGCGAATTGTATTATGATCACTTAGTATTTGCAACAGGAGCGGAAACTAACTTTTTTGGCATGGAAAACGTCAAGAAAAATGCCATTCCGATGAAAACGCTCAATGATGCTCTTGAAATGCGCAATACATTATTGAAAAATCTTGAAAAAGCCGCAATTACTAAAGATATTCGCAAACGCAGAACGCTGTTAACTATTGTAATCGCTGGGGGTGGACCAACAGGGGTTGAAGTTTCCGGAATGTTTGCCGAAATGCGTAAAAATATTTTACTCAAAGAATATCCAGAACTTGAGACTTCTGCCAGTAATATTTATTTAGTTGACGGAGGAGAAGCTTTGTTGTCGCCAATGAGCTTAGATTCACAAAAAGATACACTCGAAGCCATTACAAAATTGGGGGTTATTGTCAAATTAAACACTCGTGTAATTGATTACAAAGATGATACAGTATTCTTCAAAGATGGAAAAACTATTCAAACCAAAAACTTAATTTGGGCCGCGGGAGTTACTGCCCGAGAATTTGAAGGAATTCCAGCAGAAAGTTACGGTCGTGGCAAACGAATGATAACGGATTCCTTCCAAAAAGTAAAAGCAACAGATAATATATATGCCATTGGTGATACATCAATTCAATTTGATGATGTTAATTTTCCTGAAGGCCATCCACAATTGGCACAAGTAGCTATTCAGCAAGGGGTAAATTTGGCGGAAAATTTCAAATTATTGCTTCAAAATAAGGCTTTAAAACCTTTTAAATACAATGATAAAGGTTCTATGGCAATTATTGGAAAAAATAAAGCTGTAGTTGATTTGCCAAAACCAAAAGCACATTTCAAAGGCTTTTTGGCTTGGATGATTTGGTTATTTGTGCATTTAATGTCATTAATTACATATCGCAATCGAATAAATACTTTTTATCATTGGATGATCGCTTATTTGTCAAAAGATCAATCTTTGCGAATGATTATCAGGCCTGATAAGAAAGTTTAATTTTTATATAATTCTCAAAAACAATTACATAATTACTTGTTTAACTGGTGTTTATTGAATTTTAGTCGTAAGTTTATAAATAATTTGATTTACTAAAACTTAAAAAAAGACATTATGAAAAAGTACATTGCAATAATTGGTTTTATGTTTACTTTAGCTTCATTTGCTCAAAATATTACATCTAAAAGCGAAAATGCAAATGTCGCACAATACGAACTACTAAAAAAAGTTAACGAATATTATCCTGATATTAGCTTAAGCGAAAAAGTTGTCAATTTTTATATTAATGATAAAATAATTGATACCAAACAAGAATTTTCAGTACAAGGTACAAAATTCAAAACCTACAAACTAGGTATCGATTCCGATAACAAAAAGGTTTTATTTGATTTTGTAACTGATGAAAATGCAAAAATTTATGGAGATATCACAGTTTTCAAAGGCAACTACATTAGAACAACTTTTAATGAAAAATTAAGGCAGTTTGAAGTAATGATAAACGGTAAATCTGTGTTGCTAAAAAAATTATAATTTTTCAAATAAAAAAATCAAACTTAATGAGCCATTGTAATTTCATCACCTGAATTTACAATGGTTTTTTTGATTCGTTTCTTTCCTATAATCAAAATGAAAAAAGCGATAATTGTTGTACAAGTCATAATAGCCACCATTGGAACTATCGAATCTTTTACAAAAACACCAACAGCAAAAGAAGCCAAACCCCCAAGTCCTAACTGACTAGCACCCATTAATGCCGAAGCACTTCCTGCATTTTCAGGAAAAGGAGCAAGAGTTAATGCAGCCGTATTTGGGTTAGAAATCCCTAAACATCCCAAAAATAAAAACAACATAATAATGGTACTATACAAACCCAATAAACCATTGAAAGCCAAAAACAAAAAGACACAACTGATAATTATTTGAGTAATTAGCGCAGCAGAAATCATTTGTTCACTAGAAAATCTTTTCAGAAAAAGAGAATTTAATTGACTCGAACCAATAAAACTTACAGACATAAAAGCGAAAATCCATCCATAAGTTTGAGCATCAACTTTTAAAATACTCATAAATAAAATTGGAGAAGCTGCTACATAAGTAAACAGACCTGAAAATGATATAGCTCCAGTCAATGCATATGTATTAAACTGTGGTACTTTTATGATTGAAATAAAATTGTTTAGTATTGGTTTGGGTTTCAAAGAAATTGTTTCGTCCGGTTTTCGTGTGATTGGTAAACCCAATTGCGAGCTAACCAGTACAAAAACACCCAACAGCATTAGTATAAAAAACACAATATGCCATCCAAAAATGGTAGTAACATAACCGCCAATAGTTGGTGCAAGCATTGGAGAAAGTCCTAAAACTAACATTAATTTTGACAACACATTTGGTATTTCTTTTACTGGAAATAAATCACGTACCATTGCAACTGAAGCTACTGTAGCAGCACAACTTCCAACAGCTTGTATAAATCGTAATCCAATAAACGTATCAATATCACGGACGAAAACACATCCTAAAGAAGCCAAAATATAAATTAAAAGTCCTAAAAATAAAGGTTTTTTTCGTCCAAAACGATCTAATAACGGCCCGTATAATAATTGTCCAAATGAAATTCCAATAAAATAACTGGACAATGACATAGAAACATTTGTTACGGATGTGTGTAAATCTTTTGCAATCCCTGAGAATCCTGGTAAATACATATCAATTGAAAATGGCCCAAGAGCCGTCATAAATCCTAAAATTAGAATTAATTGAAAATATTTTGCCTTTGTCATATTTAAGAAATTTTTTATTATTTATTTGCAAAAGTAACTCTTAAAATTCGGTTCTAAATCATTTTTATTTTTTTGATTTTCTTTTAAAACAAATGAATCAAGTAGAATGTACTGATGAAACACTGATAATCATGCAATTGTCGTGATAATGCTTTTTTACTCGAAAATTAATGATATTCATTTTGCACTATAATTTATATTATGTAAAATAGAATTTATCAAAACTACTAAACCTTCTTTCAATTGAATTCTTTTGAATAATATTAAATCGTAAGCTTCCCTGCTTTTAATGCTTTTATAAAATTGTTTTATCTGATTAATTCAAAAAAAAAAATCATTAACAAAAAAGTCAATGATTTTTAAACTAACAAAGTATTCTAAATTTATTTTACTTTAAAACCAACAACCCAATCGTCCCAGCTTAAAGTGATATTTTTAGCATTAATGTTGTAAATTAATTTTTCCACCTTAGTGCCAGCTGTTTGAGGTTTAACTTTTACACGAAGCTGATCTTCTTTTTCATCATACTTATAAGCACCCCATTGTTTAGCTATTTTGTTGAAAATAATTACACATTCAGTTTTATTCGGAATAATGAAAAAAGAATATTTACCAGCTGGTAATTTTGATCCTTCAATAGTCAAATCTTTATCAGTTTCAAAAGTAGTCGCCTCATTAGCGCCTGCACGCCAAACTTGATCAAAAGGAACTAATTCTCCCCAAATTTTTCTTTCTCTCACGGATGGACTTCCGTAATTTATTTGAATAGTAGCACCATTAATAGTTCCAGTAGCTTTTTCTGCTGGACTTTTAGGCTTTTCTTGTGCATTTACTAATGATATTGAAAAAAAAGTAAATAAGACAAGTAATGTTGTTTTGATGTTTTTCATAGTTTTTTTATTTATTTAGCATTAAAATTAAATATTTAGCGTTAATACTTTGCTAGTGCATAGTATTTTATGAAAAATTTAACTGTCTGATAATAAAATCAAATTTAAATTCTACTGCTTTACTTTAGCACTTAATTTTTATTATTTTTACGATGACTACTTTACACCTTAACTATGAATACAATCGCAGAAAATATAGCTGATTTTTTAAAAGAATATCCGCCTTTCGATAACTTAACTTTTCAAGAATTATCTGTTATAGCTACTAATATTCGTGTTTTAAATTTAGAAAAAAACGAAGTTTTATTTCAGATAAATGACAAACTTCACGACTGTTTCTATGTGGTTGCTTCTGGAACTGTAAATTTAGCTGTTATTGCTGATGCAGAAGAAACACTTTTGAATAAATGTCATGCTGGAGATGTATTTGGATTGAGACCTTTTTTCGCCAAAAATAATTATATGATGACTGCTAAGTCTCGTGATGAAAGCATTGTTTACGCTATTCCTATTGCGACATTTAGACCTTTTGTAGCCAATAATCCAGATGTTTTAAACTTTTTATTGGAAAGTTTTGCAACCAACACTTGGAATCCAAAAGAAAAGGACAACTTACGAGGAAAGCTAGCCAGTGATACTATTTATGTAGATCAAAAGTCTGAAGTACAGTATTTTCAATCTTTAACGTATAACAGATCTCCGCTAGTTGCGACAATTAATGATACAGCTAAAGATGTTGCTTTTTTAATGACTGAAAATCTTTCATCTAGTGTTGTTATTTGTGAAAACCACTTACCTATCGGAATTGTGACCTATACCGATATGTGTTCTAAGATTGCTACAGGTTTATTTCCGTTGACAATCACAATGAAAGCTATTATGTCTTCGCCAGTTGTAACGGTTGTTGAGAATATTTCTTTGGCCGAAGCTCAATTGATGATGCTTAAAAACAATGTCACTCATTTGTGCGTTACTTTGGATGGAACAGATAAATCAGTTGTTAAGGGTATAATTTCCGAACATGATTTGATTATTGCTCAAGCGAATAATCCTGGCGTTTTAATTAAAGAAATTAAACGTGCCACTACTCCTAAAGAATTGAAAAATCTTAGAGACAGACTGACTGAATTGATTCAAAATTCAATCCATAAAAACATACCGCTTTCTAATATTAATAACATTGCAAGCGAAATTAACTCAGCCATTTTGAAACGTGCTGTAGAATTATCAATTTTAGAAATAGGTTCTCCGATAGCTAGATTTGCTTGGTTAAGTATCGGAAGTCAGGGAAGAAAAGAACAATTGCTTCTTACAGATCAAGACAGTTTGTTGATTTTTGAGGATGTACTACCTGATAAATACAGAGATGTAAGAGATTATTTTTTGAAATTGGCTAAAAAAACGACTGCTATACTCGAAAAAGTGGGATATGAATTGTGTCCAAACGGGCATATGGCTAGTAATATGTTATGGTGTAAATCATTGACAGACTGGACAAAACAATACAATAGCTGGATGAATACTCCGGGCGAAAACAGTAATGATTTGAGTAGTATTTTCTTTGATTTGGAACTAGTTTTTGGAGAGAAAAAAATATTTGAAGCAATAGAAAATGTTATTGAAAAGGATTTGGAACACAATTCTCTATTCTTTGATTTTCTAGGCAATGATGCGTTAAGAAAAAATTCTCCGCTTACTTTTTTTAAGAAATTTGCTGTTGAAGAAGAAGGACCTCATAAAGATAAATTCGATATAAAAACCAAAGCTTTGATGCCTTTGATTGATGGAGCGAGATTATTTGCACTGCATTTTAAGATTAAAGGGCTAAATAGCACTTATTTGCGTTTTAAACAATTAGCAATCATTGATTCAAAGAATTCAGATATTTATTTGAATTGTGCTGAAGCATTTCTAACATTATCACGCTTTCGAGTAAATGAAGGTTTAAAAAATGAAGACTCTGGGCAATATATCAATCTTAGCGAGTTGACTAAATTAGATAAAGAAAAACTAAAGAACGCTTTAGCTCCAATGAGAGATCTCGAAGAGTTAATTAAAAGCAATTTCAAACTAACACAATTTTCATAATGATGCTTGATTGGTTAAAAAACATAAATAAAGAACATCCTGAATTTTGGAAAAACTATTTGGCAAAATTTGATCAAAAATCAAAGCGATATGTGGTGTTTACCACTGAAACATCAGGTTTAAACCCAGAAAAAGATGTTATTTTATCTATAGGTTCCTTTGCTATAATCAATAATCGAATCCATATTGGTGATAATTTCGAATCTACTTTTTTACAGTATAAATATTTTCATGACAACGGGCTTACGAATGAATTTATTCTAGAAAGCAAGATGAAAAAATTAAGTGAACCTCAAGCAATTCAGGCGTTTATAGATTATATTGGGAATGCCGTTTTAGTAGGTCACCACGTTGATTTCGACGTAGATATGATCAATAGTGCTTTGGTAAGATTAGATTGTGGCCGATTAAAAAATGAAGCTTTGGATATAGATGTTATGTATCGAAAATTGATAGATACCAACGACAAGCAATTTTCACTGGATGAACTAACTGAAATTTTTAAATTGCCAAAAAGCTACCGCAATTCCCCTTCAGAGGACGCTTATACTATTGCTTTATTGTTTCTTAAATTGAAAAAAAGATTAGGCCTTAAATAATTTCCAGCAAATTTTTATAAAGATATTATTCTTTGGAAACGACCATGATGGGTTATGGAAACTGGATGTTTCACTTTTGAAGAAACATCAAAAAGAAAGGGAATTCCATTGTCTTTTTCAACGTTTTCAACTATTTCCAAAGACTTTATTTTAGTAAAAAAAAACATTTCAGAAACAGCAATAGTATAAATGTATGTATTGGTTATTTCTGTTTGAGTATAATAGATAAAATCATTTATACAGACTTTACCTGAATTTTGGTTATTGTAATCACATTGTAAAAGCCAAGGAAAATAACCTCTGATTCCTGTATGGCGATTAAAAATTTTATACGAAGCTTCCTTTCTGCTCCATAAATTCCAAACCATTATCTCAGGATTTGAATCATTATGAATCAAAATTTGTTCTTCTGGAGAAAATATTTTTTCTAAAAAGCCATTTCTTTCCCAGTTACTTTCTTTTTTGGCCAATTCAAGGTCAATTATGTCATTTCCAATCATTCTTTTAATAGTTCAGTTTCAATAATACCAATGGCTTCTTTTACATTAACCATTTTTTTCATCGATTCATTATCAATCATGATATCAAATTTCTCTTCAATATCTAAGATTACATCAACCAGATTAGCCGAATTTATTTTTAAATCATTAATAAAATCTGTTTCTTCAGAAAGAGAATTAAAAGCTTCCTGATTTTGAGCATAAGGCTTTATTATGCTCTTCAAATGTTCTAATGCAGTTTCCTTATCCATAAAATTATTTTTTTAATATTAAATAAACTTATTAATATTCTGATTACTAATATATTAATTTTTTAAAAACAACACATCCATTTACATCTCCAAATCCAAAGCTTGCTTTCAAAACTGTATTCACTTCTTTTTTGATCAATTGAGTTGGAACTCTTGAAGGATCAATTATTGCTGTAATTTCGGGATGCAGATCTTCACAATTTTTATTTGGAAAAATATAATTGTGATGCAATTGCAAAACAGTTGCTATACTTTCAATACTTCCAGAAGCTGACAAACAATGTCCTACTGTGGACTTTAACGAATTAATGTAAGGAAAATTGTCTTTTTCAAGATTTAATGCTGTACTCCAGTTTGAAATTTCCAAACTATCCTTTGTAGTGGCGGTCAAATGCCCATTAATTGCATCAATTTCATCACTTGTAATACCCGAATTTGATATCGCTTGCCGAATACATCTTTGCACAGCATCTGGATTTGGGGCTGTCAGACTACCTAATCCTCTTTGTCCTCCTGAATTCACACTTCCTCCTAAAACTTCTGCGTATATTCTTGCACCTCGTAACAAAGCGGTTTCTAAGTTTTCAAGTACCAAAGCCCCTGCTCCACTAGCCGGAACAAAACCTGAAGCACTCGCTGACATTGGTCTTGAGCCAGTTTCAGGAGAATCATTGTGTTTATAAGTACATACACGTATTGCGTCAAAACCACCCCAAACATAAGGCCCTGAATCACTAGTACTTCCTGCTAAAATTCGTTTAGCCTGTCCCGATTTTATACGATCATAGGCCATAATAATACTTTCGGTTCCAGTAGTACAAGCAGATGAATTGGTAGAAACCTGATTGCCAAGCCCTAATTTGCCTCCTAAATAAGCACTTATACCACTGCTCATCGTTTGTAGAACTGCTGTACTTCCTAAATTTCTAACTTTAAGATCATCAATTTTATAAATACTCTCTCGCAATTTTTCTATTCCTGATGTTCCAGATCCGAAAATAGTTCCACTGTCCCAATCGGGTTCATCAAGTTGTTCTAAAGATAATCCCGCGTCTTTCCAGGCATCAATTCCTGCAATAACACCATATAAAATTCCCGAAGAATTAAAGTTTTTAAGTTCTAATTCTGTAAAATATTGCAAAGCTAATTCTGTAGAAATATCAGGCATTCCAGCTATCTGACAAGAAAACTTCAATTTTTCCAGTTCTTCAAAATATTTAATTCCTGAAATTCCATTTTTGACCGAATGTTCAAACGCATCAAGACCTATTCCATTTGGAGCAACAACACCCAGACCCGTTATAACTACTCGATTATTCATTTTTTACTATTTAATTCAAATCATCATTCCTGAAATTGTCCCATTACAAACTAATTCTCCCTTTTCATTTTTCATTTCTACTTTGCATTTTAATTTTCCAAATCTGAAGTATATTTTTTCAGAAATCACAATCACTTTTTCATTTGGAAAAACTGGTTTTAAAAACTCTATTTCCGTTGATGTTAAACTAATTAAATCATTTGATTTTATTTTATCATTTAATAAAAAAATACCCAAACAAACCAGTCCAATTTGAGCCATAACCTCAATCAAAATCACTCCGGGAGTAACTGGTTTATTTTTGAAGTGGCCTTTGTAAAAATCTAAATTCTCATCAAAAACATACTCCCCTTCTACTCCATTTTCATCAATTCGAATGATTTTATCCACAAACAAAAAAGGCTTTGAATATGGCAGTTTTGATAATATGTCTGCATTCTTCATGTTTTATATTTTAGCTTTGTTAACCACAAAAAATGTTTTTTATATCAAAACTGCAATAAAACCCTTTGAGCTGAAAAGCCTGGGCCAAAACTTAGCATCAAACCTTTTGAATCTTTTTCAGGTCTTTTATCCATAAATCGCTCTAAAACATATAAAACAGTCGCACTAGACATGTTTCCGTAAAGTTTTAAAACTTCTTTAGTATCATCGATGTTTTTTCCAAATTCAGAAAAGAGTTCTTCTACAATTTCTATGATTTTTTTTCCACCAGGATGAAAAATTAGATGATCAATATTGCTTATTTTTAAGTTATTCTTCTGTAAAAAAGGATGAACAATATCTCCAAAATGAGAAGCGATAGTTTCTGGAACTTCAATATCTAGAACCATTTGCAATCCTGAATTAGTAAGCTTAAACCCCATCATATCTATATTGTCATAAAAATGATACATCTCTTCGGCTAAAATTTCAGGTCCTTCCTCATTATCGAAAGACGAAAGCAAAACACAGGCTGCTCCATCTCCAAAAATAGCCGCACTTACAATATTTGTCATCGAAAAATCATCTAGCTGAAACGTAGCTGACGGACTTTCTATTGCAATAACAGCTGCTTTTTTATTAGGATTCGCCTGAAGAAAGTTTTTAGCATAAATAATTCCAGAAATCCCAGCAGCACACCCCATTTCTGTTACAGGCAATCGAATAATATCGTTTCGCAATTTCAAAGAATTTATCAGATAAGCATCCAAAGACGGAATCATAATCCCTGTACAACTTACCGTTATGATAAAATCGAGATCTTCTGGCAGCCATTGGGCTTTTTTCAAAGCTTTCTTCAATACTTTTTCGCCCAAACTTATTGCTTCCTTGATATAAATATTGTTTTTTTCTTCAAAAGAAGTTTTTTCAAAAACGGATACAGGATCCATAATGGAATACCTCCTATCTACGGCTGCATTTTCGAAAATCTTTTTGACTTTTCGAATAAAACGCTCATCTTGACCTTCTAACCAAATATCTAAAAAAGGAATAATTTCTTCTGTTTTCCTAGAAAACATTGGTAATTGCTTGGCAACACATTTTATTTTTACACTCATAGATTTTCTTTTGAGGCTTATTTAATTTCTAAAAATGTTTTAATTTTCAATTATCCACTGATATCGGAAGGCCCACTTCCATTTAATGTCGTAATTTTTAAAATTCATTTTTTTTGAAAACGCAATCAATTCTGATTTTTTAAAACCTCTCAAAATAGAAGTTAAACCGTCTTTACGAGACATTTCATTTAATCGAAAAACAAAACAAATCACTTGAAATAATCGATACGCTAAACCACTTCGATGCAAATCATTTATAACAAAACCAAGTCTTGAATTGGTTTCGAATACGTTTAAAATTTTAATGATTTCATTATTTTTAAAATGATGTAATGTTAAGGTACATAGTAAAATATCACATTTTATCTCATTAAATGATTCGCTAAGAATATCTTCAGACCTATAGTTTATATTTGAGTAGTTTTTAGATAAATCCATTGCATAATTTATAGTAAAAGGATTAGCGTCGATTCCAATTAATTCAAAATTCCAATTGTTTTCAAAACCAAAATCAGCTAGTTTTCGCAACATATCTCCATTTCCACAACCAACATCGACAATTGTTATAACGCCTAAATTGGAAGCCTTTTTGAGTAAAACTTCAACCCCACTCAATGTTAATCGATTGCCACCTAAAAGTTGATTGATGCTCGCAATTTTATCCAATGCTGATTTTAAAACCTCGCCTTCGATGCTGAAATCATCCATTATTTCGGGAGCATTCGTCCTGTGTTGCGTTTTTACAAACATCTTACCCTTTTATTAATCGATTATCAACCATTAACTGACCATGAGTTTGTTTTATTATAAATGGTAATAGCGAAGGGAATTTAATCATTATTTTCATCAAAACAGTGTTAATCATTTTTTTTTGCAACAAATAAGCTAGGATATGTCCCATTCTTAATCTTTTCTTGAAATTAGCATTCCACTGCTTACTGTATTCATTCTCTAATTCTTCTCTAGATTTGAGTTCGTTATTGCAAAATTTTTCAATCAATTCCGAAGCAATTTTAGCGCTATGAATTGCCATTGCCATGCCGTTTCCGCACAACGGGTGAATCAAACCCGCAGTGTCTCCAATCATTAGAATGTGATTCTCTATCAATTTTTTTTGATCGAATGAGACTTGACTAATTGTTAATGGTGTGTCATAAAGCATTTTACTTTTTTTGAAAATCGATTTCAGGTAAGGATTTGCGGTTAGAACTTGATTTTGGAAATCAAAGATGTTTTTATGTTTTTTAAAAGCTTCGTAAGTGGTCAAATAACAAATATTTATAACATCATTCTCCACTTTTGAAACACCACAATAACCACCTTCAAAATTATGCAAACCAACTAAATCATTAGGGAATTCTCCTGAATAATGAGTTTTTACAGCTAGCCAATCTGCCTTTTTTTGAATGAATTTTCGTTTGAGGTTTTGATCAATATTTGAGCGTTTTCCAAAAGCTCCGATTACAATTTCGGAAGTGATTTTTCTATTGTTTAAAGTTGAAATAGTAAAAATATCATTCTTGTAAACAATGTCATTTACAGTGTCCTGAATAATTTCACAACCGTTTTGAAGTGCTTTTTTATAAAGAAAATCATCTAAAACATAACGACTTACACCAAAACCACCAAGAGGCAGATCACAGTAAATCAAGTTGCCATCACTTGTTGAGAGCTCCAATTTTGAAATAGAGGTTGGATGAATTTCATTGATGTTTATCGAAAGCCAATTCAAATAAGGCAATACTTCATTGGAAACATATTCTCCACAAACTTTGTGTTTTGGATATTCGTTTTTTTCTATCAGAGTAACTTTCAAACCAATTTTTGACAGATGAATTGCTGCTGTAAGTCCTGCTAATCCTCCTCCGATAATGGTAATTTCTTTAGAAAGATTCATATTCTGATCTGTTTAAAAGTCACTAATGTAAAACTTTAGTGAAAATACATAAATGATCGTTAAAAACAGAATTCATTTTGCTTTTTAAAAATAAATAATTCCTGAAAAATTAAAATTTCTGAACTTGCTTTTTGAATTTCCAAATCCTATATTTGCTTTCGAATAAAAGAATCTCATGGAACAATTTGTAGTATCGGCACGTAAATATCGCCCACAGACATTTAAGGATGTGGTGGGACAAAAAGCGATTACCAACACGCTGCTCAATGCTATAGAAAACAATCATTTAGCTTCGGCTCTTTTATTTACAGGACCACGTGGTGTCGGAAAAACAACTTGTGCTCGTATTTTGGCTCGAAAAATAAACCAGCCAGGATATGATGATCCGAACGAAGATTTTGCTTTCAATGTATTCGAACTTGATGCTGCTTCTAACAATTCCGTAGATGATATTCGAAATTTAATTGATCAGGTTCGTATTCCTCCACAAACAGGGCAGTATAAAGTCTATATTATTGACGAGGTGCACATGCTTTCATCAGCAGCTTTTAATGCTTTTTTGAAAACATTAGAAGAACCGCCAAAACACGCCATTTTTATTTTGGCAACCACCGAAAAACATAAAATTATTCCAACGATATTGTCTCGTTGTCAGATATTTGATTTCAAAAGAATCACTGTAAAAGATGCTAAAGAACATTTGGCAGATGTAGCTACCAGTCAAGGTGTTGCATTTGAAGATGATGCACTTCATATTATAGCCCAAAAGGCAGATGGAGCGATGCGTGATGCTTTGTCAATTTTCGACAGAGTAGTTTCTTTTTGTGGCAACAACTTAACGCGTCAGGCTGTTACCGAAAACTTAAATGTTTTAGATTACGAAACCTACGTTACCGTTACCGATTTAATTTTGGAAAATAAAATTCCAGATTTATTAATGACTTTCAATGATATTCTTGCCAAAGGATTTGATGCTCATCATTTTGTTTCAGGATTAGCGAGTCATTTCAGGGATTTATTGGTAAGTAAAACACCTGCTACCCTTGTTTTACTTGAGGTTGGAGAACATGCTCAAAAGTTATATGGTATTCAGGCGCAAAAATGTGATCAAGGTTTTTTATTGAAAGGTATTGAAATCGCAAATGATTGTGATTTAAAATACAAAGCCAGTCAAAACCAACGACTGCTTGTTGAGCTTTGTTTGATGCAACTTGCCTCTATCACTTTTGATGGAGAAAAAAAAAAGTTGAACAATTTATAATCCCTCCTACTTATTTCAGAAGAACTGATTACTCTATAGTTGAAGTTGCTAAAAAAGAAGAGAATGTCAATAGCAATGAAAAGAAGATTGAAGAGAAAGCTGCTATAACTGAAGTCTCACAGCCAGTTGTAAATGTTGAAAAACCAACAGTTCAAGCTCCTGTAGCTACAAACGTAAATAGTGGTGAAACAAAATTTTCAGCATTATCCCTTAGTAGTATTCGCGCCAAAAAAGCTCTGGAAGAAAACTTAAAAGGTTTTGTAAAAGAAGATAATACTGTGCTCCCTACTGAAGAATTTACAGAAACTCAAATGTTGTTATATTGGACAAAATATGCTGAGCGTTTGGGTAGCAAGGGATTCAAAATTATGGAATCGTTGCTGTTGATTAACGATCCAAAATTAAATGGAACGAAGATTACTTTTGAATTACCTAATGAAGGTTCAAAGTTGGATTTTGAAAAAGAAATGATTGGTCTTTTAGGGTATTTGCGAGGGCATTTGCATAATCATGACATTACTATCGAAGTAAATGTAAATGAAAGTATAGAAATCAAAAGAAATTTCACAGATCAGGATCGTTATAATCGCCTTTTAGAGATTAATCCAAATATTGAATTATTAAGAACAACTTTCGGATTGGATCTAGACGCTTAAAAAAAAATATCACTTAAGAATGTGTTTTTGTTAAAATAAACAAATAATGTCAAAAAAAGTTATTTTTATATCGATTGATAACAAACTATAACATTATATTTAAAGTCTATTAATTAATTAAAAAACTAAAAACATGGAGAACAAATTAGCCAATCCTGCGCCCTTAGGACTTTTAGGTTTTGGAATGACCACAATTTTATTAAACATTCATAATTTGGGATTTTTCCCAGTAAGCGCCGTTATTATCTCGATGGGGATCTTTTATGGTGGTATAGCTCAAATAATTGCCGGTATTTTATCGTATAAAAACGGAAAAACATTCGCAGGAACTGCTTTTACGTCTTATGGATTCTTTTGGCTTAGTTTAGTTGGAATCTGGCTTTTTCCTAATACAGGATTTGAAATGGCAGGAAAAACTGATGCTTCATTCTTTGGTTGTTACCTAGCGCTTTGGGGAATTTTTACTGCTTTTATGTGGTGGGGAACTTGGGGTGGCAGCAAAGTGCAACAATTTGTGTTTTTATCATTAACGATTTTATTTTTTGTTTTGGCTACCGAAAAAATCACAGGTATCGAAGCATTGGCGCCAGTTGCAGGAGCAATCGGAGTGATCTGTGGAAGTAGCGCTTTTTACTTAGCAGTTGCTGAACTTTTAGAAGAACAAAAAAACAAAAGAGTTTTACCTTATTAGTATTTTCTATTCATTATAAAAAAGAGGTTGTCTAATTTTTTAGACAACCTCTTTTTCTTTGTATTATTTTCTCGTAGTTGTCATACTTAAAGCTTCTTAACATAGGTGAACTACTTTGCTGAGACGCTTTCAGCATGACAAACTGAGTAGATATAAAGATGTGATAACTATCAAGTGTTGATTCGTACTAGAGTTTATTGATTTAAAGCTATAATAATCTGCCGATATTCCAATTCAAATTTTTGTTGTACCATAATTGTCCTTTAGAAACCTGTAGTGGACAATCAAAATTATTCGTGTATAATGCTCCTGTACCTAATCCTTGAGGCATCGGGTTGTTGAGGGTAAAAGTCCATTGCGAAATCGCATTCAATCCAATATTGCTTTCTAAAGCAGATGTTATCCACCAACCGATATTGTATTTCTCGGCTAAAGTAATCCACTCTTGAGTTCCTCGAAATCCGCCGACAAAACTAGGTTTCAAAATGATGTATTGAGGCTTGATTTTAAGTAATACATTCTCTTTTTCTTCGAAGGTAAAAACACCAATTAGCTCTTCATCTAAAGCGATAGGAAAAGGGGTGATTTTGCATAATTCTGACATACTGTCAGTATTGTTTTTTTGTATTGGCTGTTCTATGCTATGTAATTTAAAATCAGATAATTGTCTTAATTTATTTAAAGTATCTTTTGAATCAAAAGCACCGTTAGCATCGACTCTGATTTCGATTTGATCAGGGGTAAAATTTTGCCTGATAAAGCGTAATAATTGCAGTTCTTTATCAAAATCTATAGCACCAATTTTCAGTTTTATGCATTTGAATCCATCGGCTAATTTCTCTTCGATTTGTTGCTTCATAAAAGCTTCCTCTCCCATCCAAACGAGACCATTTATTTCGATTGATTTTTTCCCTTTGATAAAATCTGAAGGAAATAATAAAAAAGGATTTTCACTTTCCAAAGATTGAAACGCCATTTCGACTCCAAACTGAATTGATGGAAATTCTAATAATTTCTCCCAAAGTTTGTCTTTGCCTAAATGAATATTAGCGCAAGTCCATTGTAATTTTTCTTCATAATCAGGACGATCATCAGCACTTAATCCTCTCAAAATACCACACTCGCCTATTCCTTTTTTGCCTTCATGCTCCAATAGTATAAACCAAGTTTCCTTTTCGGTCATTACACCACGGGAAGTTCCTGAAGGGCGTTTGAAATTTAGAATGTATTTGTGGTAAGTTGCTTTCATTTGATGGTAAATAGTAAGTTGTCAATTGTTATACTCTAAATAAATATAAACTACTCTTTAAACAATTTCAACACTCGTTCGAAATCCTCGTTTTGAATTCCAGCTTTTTGAAAAGCCTTGAAATCCTGTTCGGTTTTTTGAATCCAACTCAAACTATCAGTTATGTTTTGATTTTGGTATTTTTTGTAGATTTTCTTGGCTTCTTTGTAATTATCATTTAATAAATAAGCATGTGCCAAATTTAATTGAATTAATAACTCAGTGTTATCCAGTTTTTCTCCTTGCTGCAAATATTTTAAAGCTTTGCCATATTGCTTGGTCATTAGATAACAATTCCCAATAGTATTGTAATCTAGAACTGAAGCTTTACTACTATTGATAATTATGGATAATTTCTCAATCGCAGCACCATACTTTCCGTTTTTTATTAAAAGGGAAGCTTCTTTACGCAAATCAGTTGAATTGGCAACTGAAGTATTCATTTCAGTCAAACACACATCTCCAGCATCTTTGTAAACTTTGGAGCGTTCCATTGTCAATAATTTTTGAAACTCCTGAAATTTATATTTGTTTTGGATTTTTTCTGAAACGCAAACACAAAAAGTATCAGAATTGCTCATTTTTTGAGCTAAACTAGAGGTTTTACATTGATCAATGATGTATTTTCTATTTTCTAAACTCCATCCTCTGCTTAATTTTTTATCAACCCAAGGCACAACTTCTAGAACAATTTTTTGATTCATAATCCAATTTTTGCTTTCAAAACCAAACCATAATGTATTGGAGTCGTTTTTAAAACAAGTGGATTTGTCAACAGAAAGGCGTTTGGCATCTTTGCTAATAGGCTCGTCTTGAATTAAGCAGGATTCTGTAGTTTTTCCTGACTCTTTGTATTTGGCAGCCAATTCTTCTTTAGAAAAAATAGCATACGTACATTTATCGTCTCCTGATATTTTTGACAAAACAAAAACTGCTCCTGCCGAACCCTGACTGATTCCCGTTGGATCTGGAATTGATTTTAAAACAGAAACCAAACTACTGGCCAATTGCTGATTTTCGTCTAAAAGCGTGATTCTATAGACGATTTCAGTTGTTCCTACTGGTAAATCATCAATTTTTATAACAATTCGATCACGTGCTGATACTTTTATTTCTTTGGAAGTAGAGCGTTCTTTATCCCAATAACCGTCTTGTTGTGCGAAAATAATTGTAGTAAATAGAAGTGTTACAAATGAAAGTAGTTGTTTGGCCATTATTGAAAAATTGGTCTGATTTAAAAAACTAATGATCATAAAATTCGGAATGCCCTAGCCATGATGGAAGCGGCATCCTTTTTATCCTGATTTTTTTCAGGATAAAAAGATACAGCGGACAGCAGGAAATAGCTCCAAATTTTTATTATAATTCGATTGAGCCACCTATTTCCAGCAGCATTAGATCTTTTCCTTTGTCGAAGAATTTCTTGATAGATTCCTCATGATTGATTTCGATATACCCGAAAGTATCGTAATGAATTCCCAAGACTTTATCGCAATCCACAAAATCGGAGGCAATTATAGCATCGTCAACATCCATTGTGAAATTATCGCCAATTGGCAAAATAGCCAAATCGAGTTTGGTTCGCATTGGAATCAATTTCATATCCATTGTTAATGCCGTATCGCCAGCAATGTAAATGTTTTTATGTTCGCCTTCGATTACAAAACCACCTGGATTCCCACCACTTGCACCATCAGGAAAAGTGCTGGAGTGAATGGCATTAACATATTTTACATTTCCGAAATCAAAATCCCAGCTTCCGCCGTGATTCATCGGATGTGATTGAAAGCCTTTCTGAGCGTAATACGTTGCTATTTCGGCATTGGAAACAATTACTGCATTGGTTCTTTTAGCAATGGCTTCTACATCGAGAATATGATCACCGTGAGCATGAGTCAAAAGAATAAAATCAGCTTTCAAGGTGTTTATGTCAATATGAGCAGCGTTTGGATTCGCTGAAATATAAGGATCTACAATTATGTTTTTGCCACTTACTTCAATTCCTAAAGAGGCATGACCGTAAAATGTTATTTTCATCTTTTTTACTTTAATTGTTAGCTGTTATTTTTTTGAAATTGAATTTTGCTGTTGATTTTAGATTATCTTCCTCCTAAGAAAACGTTGACAATGATGTCTGATATTAGCGAAATCATACACAATGATAATAGTATGGAAAGTAAGAAGGTACTCAAAGCCACTTTCTTCAATTCTGGATCAAGTAATTTTGGGTTTTGATTTTTGGAAACCGTAATTAAATGTTTAGTTAGCGGAATGTATGCTAATAAAAATAAGTATTGATCAAAATGATAATCACTCAATATTGCAAAAACCACAACCGAAACCATCGCGGTTACAATTAGGAAAAAATGATATTTTTTAGCTTTTTCAGCTCCCATTTTGACCACAAGCGTATTTTTTCCTGATTTAGTATCTGAAGCCTGATCACGCATGTTGTTTAAATTCAAAACCCCAACGCTCAACAATCCAATTGCAACTGCAGGTAGAACAAGCAAAAAATCGAATTGTTTTGAATATAGGAAATTAACTCCTAATGTACTTACCAATCCAAAAAATACAAACACAAAAATATCGCCATACCCATGATATCCGTAAGCCGATTTTCCAACAGTATAACGAATTGCTGAAATTATCGCCATAATTCCTAATACTAAATAAAATAAGGAATAGACAAGATTGCTTTCTCCAAAAGCAACATAAATCAATGCGATTGCCGAAAACAAGGTTAGCAATGAAGTAATTACCAAAGCGCTTTTCATTGCTTGCGGGGATATTACTCCGCTTTGAATAGCTCGTTTTGGACCTACTCTGTCTTCATTATCGGTACCCTTAACCCCATCGCCATAATCATTGGCAAAATTTGAAAGTACCTGCAGTCCTAATGTTGTCAAAATAGCAAACCCAAAAATAGTCCAGCTAAAAACATCAGTAGGAGTTTCAACGCTATCTGTAGCCCTAAGCGCATACATACTTCCAACTATAATTCCAGAAACGGATAATGGTAATGTTCTTAATCTTGCTGCTTCAATCCAGTGTTTCATTTTTATATTTAATTGTTTGAATAATTTAGAATTGTTTAAATAGTTTAAAATTGTTTAAAAGTTTAAAGGTTCAAAATTCGATTGACAACTTTAAACCATTAAACTTTTAAACGATTTTTACGGCAACCATTTTTTTTCAAAATTAGGTTTGCGTTTTTCCAGGAAAGCATTTCTACCTTCTTTAGCTTCTTCTGTCATATAGGCCAAACGAGTAGCTTCGCCAGCGAAAACTTGTTGCCCCACCATACCGTCATCAGTAAGATTCATGGCAAATTTTAGCATTTTTATAGAAGTTGGCGATTTTGCCAAAATTTCTTGAGCCCATTCGTAAGCCGTATCTTCCAATTCATCGTGTGGGATAACAGCATTTACCATTCCCATTTCGAAAGCTTCCTGAGCAGAATAATTTCTACCTAAAAAGAAGATTTCACGAGCTTTTTTTTGTCCCACCATTTTAGCGAGATAAGCCGAACCGTATCCACCGTCAAAACTGGTAACATCAGCATCTGTTTGCTTAAAAATGGCATGTTCTTTACTCGCCAAAGTCATATCGCATACTACATGTAAACTATGTCCACCACCAACTGCCCAGCCTGGAACTACTGCGATAACAGCTTTTGGCATAAAACGAATCAATCGTTGTACATCCAAAATATTCAAACGATGATAACCATCTTCACCTACATATCCTTGATGGCCGCGTGCTTTTTGATCACCTCCACTACAAAAAGACCACACACCATCTTTAGTTGAAGGTCCTTCAGCAGAAAGTAAAACCACTCCAATTGAAGTATCTTCTTGAGCATCATGAAAAGCAATTAATAATTCAGAAGTTGTTTTTGGTCTGAAAGCGTTTCGTACATCAGGTCTGTTAAAAGCTATTCTGGCAACTCCATTACATTTTTTATAGGTTATATCTTCAAATTCTCTGACGGTTATCCAATCCATTCTATTTGTTTTTAAATTATTTTAGTGTAAAAATAAGGCATTTTTTTCATTTCTAAAGTAAAAACACTTTTTGCTTGATTGCTATTGTTTGAAACATTCAGGTTCCTAAAGCATTAGCGTTTTTTCAAAAATAAATCCATAAAAAAAATCACATCCTAAATATGTTTAAATATTTGGATGTGATCCTGTAACTAGCTATCATGTGGACACAATCAAATTAGTCACGAATTGCATAATTGACACTAATTTAAATTCGTAAAATTGATTACACGAATTATTTCATGAACAAAAATTTGCCAAAAAAATATGGAATTTGTTGCGAAAATTAATTTGGCTCGTTTGTATCAAGAAGGCAGGGTAAACAGAATATGCTGTACTGTAAAATTAATCTTTAAAAAAGCTCCATCAAATCTGAAGGTTCATTCAAGAGTAATTTTGCTCCGTCTGAAAGCAATTCGTCTTTTGTTCTATAGCCCCAAGAAGCCCCCACGGCATACATTCCTGCTTGGGTAGCCGTTTTCATATCAATATCGCTGTCGCCAACAAAAACAACCTCCGAAGGGGTACAATTCAATTGTTTGCTGATTTGAATCGCGGTAAAAGGATTTGGTTTTTTAAATTCTTCGGTTGTCAAACCAATCACAGGTTCAAAGTAATTTGGGAATATAGAGTGAATGATTTTTTTGGTTAATGAATCTGATTTATTAGACAAAACACTCAAAGGAATGTTTTTAGCATTCAATTCATCCAAAAGAGACTGGATTCCTTGGTAAGGTTTGGTTTTTCGAATGCAGTTTTCCCCATAATGAGTCATCATTTCTTCATAACATCTATTGATTTCAGCTTCATTCTTATTTTCGGCAGGCAAAGCTTTGGAAACCAAATTTCGAAGTCCATTACCTATAAAATAATTATATGTTTCGTAAGTATGTGTTGGATAGTTATTGTCAGTAAGGACTTTGTTCATTGCATCGGCAATATCTTCTAATGAGTTTACTAAAGTTCCGTCTAAGTCAAAAATAATTGCTTTGTATTTCATTTTGCTGTGAGTAATGGATTTTGAAATAATCTTTCAAAAGTATTTAAAAAATTACTCTTGAAGTAATCTGCCTCATTAAAACTATACTATTTTTAACTTTTTATATTCTAACCTGTCTAAAAGTGAGATTAATTCTCGGGAGTACCTCTCTGGCAGTTTTAGGGACTTGGTGTTCCCAAAAGCTATTTGTTTTTCCCGACATTAATAAGAAAGAACCGTGATGTAGAGGAATTTCTACCTGTGGGAGGTATTTTAGAAATTTATGACGTAATCGAAACATTCGGGTTTCACCAAATGTCACGGATGCAATATTCATATCTTTATTGGTGCTGTGGGTTTTGTCGCTATGCCAAGAAACTCCATCTTTTCCATTTCGATATAAGTTAAGCAAAACAGCATTAAAATTTATTTGTGTTTCATTTTCAACTCTGGCTTTTATAGTACGCAATTCTTTAGGCCAATCAGATTTACTCGAAGTCGTATTATTATCATCATACCAAGCAACCATGCGAGGTGCTGTAACAACTTTGTCATACATTGGCATATCATATTCATGCCATTCTGTAGTATTCAGCAAAACGTTATAGTAGTTGTCCGATTCTTCTTTAGTAAAGAAACTATCAATCAACATCAGGTCAGCATCAGGGACATCAAATATTTTTTTGCCCGCTGTGCCAAGTGAAAACATTTCGGTGTCGTTAAAGAGAATCATAGTTATTTACTTTTCATGCTTCTTTAGCTTAGAAGCGTTTTACTTTTCCTGGGTATTTTTCAGCATATCCATAAATAAGATGCATTATGTATTGATTGCTTTTATAAGGCGTAATGCAATCTTTTAATTGAGAAACCTCAGTAAATCCAACATCTGATGGGATATATCCCATTCCATAAAAGTGCCCGTTTTCAACCCAAATACAGCTGTTTTCCTCTATGGATATACCTTTATCAATTATAGCAAAACTTGTTCTGTTGCTGACTAAAAAATCTATGGCATTTTCTATTTTCTCATTGTGAAGCGCAACATCCGGCAAATTGGTGTAATCATTCTTTGGAAGAAATTCTCCGACTACAGACATTCCGTATTGGCAGAATCTATTGTCAATTTTAAATTGTTGGGTTAGGTTTTGCAATACAGTCGTTCCATCATACTGGCTATTGAATTCCTGAATACATTTCTGAAACTTGGTTATTTTTCCGATTACCAAATATTTATATCCATTTCGAGCTTCATATTGATACAATCCAAATTTAGATTCAAAACGTTTTAAAGCCCTATTGTACATTGGCCAAAGCCTTTTAATTTCATCACATTCCAACAATAGTGCCATGAGTTCGGTAGCGCAGACTTCAAAGGAAATTCCGTAGATATCTTTTAAGAAATTTTGCCTTTGTGCATTCACATTATGACCGCTGAAATGAGATGCTACACGTTTTTTTAAGTTAACCGCCTTTCCCACATAGATTACCTGTTTCATTTGATTATAAAAATAATACACACCCGTCTTTTCTGGTAATTGTTCAAAATCCTGTGGAGGCAAATTAGGTGGCAAAAGCTGGTCTGGAGAAGTTTTCTTAATCATTTTCTCTATAATCCCTTCCCTGTCCCACTCCAATAATTTAGAAAATAATATAGCTGTTGCATCGGCGTCACCACCCGCACGATGTCGATTTTCTATTTGTATGTCCAATGAATTGCAAAGATTTCCCAAACTGTAAGAACTTAGTCCTGGTCTAATTTTTCTTGTTGCACGAACGGTACATAATTTTCTTGCTGTCCATTTAAATCCTGATTGTTCCAGCTGATGACGAACAAAAGAATAATCAAAATTGACATTATGTGCCACAAAAACGCGATCGGAAAGCATCTCCAATATTTTCTCAGAAACATCATCAAAAATGGGAGCATTACGCACCATATCATTATCAATTCCTGTTAATGCAAAAATAGGAAGCGGTATCTCCTTTTGAGGATTTACAAGCGTTTCCCAACGATCAATTACCTTGTTCCCATCATGGATAACAATGGCAATTTCAGTTATACTGCTTCCTCTCGCATTGCCACCTGTAGTTTCTATATCGACTATGGCGTATTCCTGCTTTTTCATATTCTTAATGTGAATAATATTCTCTTTCTGGAATGGTTTCTATTATCTCAATTTCAGTGATTAAAATATTTTACAAAATTAGGACGTTAAATCACTATAATGTTTATTTTTGTAGTGACTTAAAATCCCTTTAACATATGTTATCAATTTCTGACAATCTTAAATGGTTGAGAAGCAAGCGCAATCAATCTCAACAAGAAGTGGCTGACGGAATGAGTTTGCCTCTTGACCGCTATAAGAAATATGAATATGGAAAGAACACTCCGCCAGCTGAAACGTTAGTCATTATTTCGCGTTATTATCATATCAGTATCGATTTGCTTTTAACAGTCGATTTGCGAAAAATTTCAATTGAAAATTTAGTTCGTTTAGAAGACAACCGAATTGTTTTGCCAATTACCGTTGATCAAGAAGGAAATAATCTGATTGAAATTATTCCACACAAAGCACAAGCGGGTTATCTTAGCGGTTATTCCGATGCTGAATACATTGAAAACCTGCAACAAATAGCACTTCCTTTTTTGGGTTCTGGCAAAATGCGTGCTTTTCCTATAACTGGCGATTCTATGCCTCCACACACCAATCAATCTTTTGTAGTTGGAAAATATGTAGAAAATCTGGGGGAAATAAAGCAAAATAAAACCTATATCTTTATTACTTCCAGCGAAGGGATTACCTATAAACGACTTGGTACAAAAAATGATGATTCAGTAACTGTAGTACCTGATAATATTATTTACAGTCCATACGAAATCAAACTTTCTGATATTTTGGAGATTTGGGAATATGTATGCCATATCGGAAGGGACGACAGCAGACCATTGACTTTAGATTCTGATAACATAAAAGAAATGTTTCTAGAACTAAAAAGAGATATTACTGAAATAAAGCAGAAAAAATAAGCTTACTCTTTAAGCAATCTATCCAATTGAAATTGCTCTTTTTCATTCAAAGTTGGCAACATAGTTTGGAAAGCATTTCTGATTTCAGAGTTTTTAATTAAAAGCCTAATATTATCTCTTCCAAATTTAGAAAACTGCCACATGTGATGTGTGGTTGCATTGACTAAATTCTTCAAAATAGTATCATCGATAATTTTAAAATTCAATAAATATTCTAAAGCATTTTGTCTGGTTGTTGCTTCGTATTTAGGCGAAGAATAATCAATTAACTCCTGTAAATAGGTTTCTTTTTTACTAGCGTATTCTGGAGTAGAAACTGCCAATGACAGCCACAGAATTCGCAAATTAAAATCATTAAATCCAACCCAGTTTTTTGCTTTTTCTAAATAATCTGCTCTTTTATTTGGAAAGTTATTCCACAAATAATACAGCGCCATTTCTTGAGTTTGATAGGATTTGTCATCAAGTAAAGTTTCATGTTCAGCTCTGAATTCTTCAGGTATTTTTTGAAGCGTGCTTGCAACTGCTTGGCGTACTTGAATATTTTGGGTTTGCAATGCCAAGTGTAATAATTGTTTTTTATCTTCAAATTTATCTCTAAATAATTGCCCAACAATTGAAGCTTTTACCGAAGAATAAACATCCGATTGTAATGTCTTTTCAAAAAAAGTATATTTTTCAGACACAGGTTTGTTTCTAAGTTTGGCAACTTCCAATTGAATTTTCATAGCATTATTTTTAGCTAGTAATTCATTGGAAATATCACTGTTAAAGACTGATGATTCAAGCCATACTTTACTGAAATTATCTAAATCATAATTAGAGACTTTCTTTATTTCATCAAAGAAATTTTGTGTCGTTACGTTTTGATAAGAATATTTTAAAAGATAATTTTTTACAGCTTTTCTGAAGGCTTTCTCCCCTATTCCTTCGCGAAGAACATGCAATGCCCAAGCTCCTTTTTGGTAAAATGATAAAGAACTAGCTTTGGCGTTAAGAATCGGAATTGTATCTGTTTTTGAAGCTTGTTTGATCTGTAATGAAGATTCATATAATTTGGAATAAAAATAATCATCCCCATAAATTGCTCTTTCGGCTAACAAAGCATAATACGTTGCAAATCCCTCCTGTAGCCAATGATCTTTACCACTTTGAGCCGTAATTAAATCTCCAAACCATTGATGCGCTAATTCGTGGGCGTTGACATTAGTGTAGTTTCTATCTTCAAATCCAATAGAATCTACCACATAACGGGTTGCAAATAATGTTGAACTGGTGTTTTCCATACCTGCATATAAAAAATCAGAAACAGGAACTTGACGATAAATTTTCCAACGGTACTTCACTCCTATTTCCTTTTGCAAATAATCGAATATTTCTTTGGAATAGCGATAGGTTGGCTCTTGTTTGCTAATGTCTTTCGGATCTAAATATAATTCTAATGGAATTCCGGATTTCGATTTTAATATGCTTTTTTCAAATTTTCCAATGGCAACCATCAGTAAATAAGAGCTCATTGGTTTATGCATTTCGTAGCTCCAATGGGCAGTGTTTTTGTCTATTGTTTTATTTTTCAAAACACCATTTGATATCACTTGATATTTAGAATCAAAAGTAATATTCATGTTGAAAATCACTTTTTCATTCACATCATCAAAGCTTGGGAACCAATGACTGGTGTATTTTCCTTGCCCTTGTGTCCAAATCTGAAGATTATCGGTAGCTTCAGAACCTACAAAATATAGGGTTTGTTTTGGTTTTGCTTCATATGAAAACTGAATAGAATTTTTGCCTTTTTGAAAAGGATAAATTAAAAGCAATTCTTTTCCATTGGTTTTAAATTGTATCTTTTTTGTATTCAATTCTAATGCTGAAAACGTCATGTTTTGTGCATCAATTTTGATGGTATCGATGGGTTTTAATACTTCGAAAGTGTAAGTTACGCTTCCTGAAACGCTTTTATTATCTGGGTTTATAGAGAGATTTCCAATGGCTGTTTTAAAATCAACCGATTGGGTTTGTTGCGCCAATGCAAATGTGGAAAGTAATAGAAAAAGGTATTTCATTCTAATGTGGATTTATGGAATCTGAATCCCAATTTTTTGGATTGTTTTTGATATAATAATAAATTTTATCAAATGTATTGTAGTTTCTAACAATATGATCGTGATAATTAGATTGCCAAATAGAGTCTGAATTATCTATATCCAATAAAGAATTTATTTGTTTAGTAGTTATCGATTTAAATATTGCAACAAATGAAGAAATAGAATGTGGTTTGCGGGATAATTGTTTCTGCTGTTGTAGAGACGCACTGCAGTGCGTCTCTACGTTATTGTTTGTTTGGGACTGATTTAATTCAAAATTTATAGGATCTAAAAGAAATAAATTGTGAATTTCAATATCAGTATCTTCAGGCAAAATGGTTATCGTTGAATAATTTGATTTTGAAAATTCTGGTTGTTGTAGAGACGCACTGCAGTGCGTCTCTACGTGCGACATTTCGTTATTATTTGATAATTCTAATATTTCAACCAGAATATGAACATGATTTGGCATTATAACCCAATTATGAAAAAACCAACGTTCTCGAATTTCAATTGATTTTAATAATTCAGTTTCAATTATTTTACCATTCGCATTTAAAATCATCTGTTCATTTTCAATTGAACCAAAAATACATTTTCTGTTTTGTGTTACAAGTGTAATAAAATATATTGACTGACTGGAATAATCCCAATTTTTCAATCTATGTGATTCAGTCCGATACTTGTTTTTGAATAATGTCATTTTAAATTTAAAATTTATTCAAAGTTACAAAGGTTTGAGAAACAAATCATGCTAAATTTGTAGGTTATAATTGTAATCGTAGAGACGCACTGCAGTGTGTCTCTACAGTGCGTTCAACGACAACCGAAATAAATAAATCAACACAAAATCATTGAAAAAGAAAGCCTTATTTAATTGGAGTAGCGGAAAAGATTCAGCTTTAGCACTTTATAAAACATTGAATAACGATAAATTTGAAGTTTGTTGTTTGTTAACCAGTGTCAACCAACAGTTTCAACGCATTTCTATGCACGGCGTTCGTATAGAATTGTTAGATCAACAAGCGCAAAGTATTGGATTGCCTCTAGAAATCATGCAAATCCCCGAAATGCCAACAATGGAAGTTTATGAAGAAGTTGTTCAGGCAACACTTTCGAAACTAAAAGAACAAGGAATTACTCATTCTATTTTTGGTGATATTTTCCTGGAAGATTTACGAAAATACCGAGAAGATAAATTGGCTGAAATGGATTTTGAAGGCGTTTTTCCTCTTTGGAAAACACCAACTCATGATTTGATTCAGGAGTTTATAAAATTAGGATTTAAAACGATTGTTGTTTGTGTGAATGAGCGTTTTCTCGATAAAAGTTTTGTTGGTCGTGTTATCGATCAGGATTTTATCAATGATTTGCCTGAAAATGTAGATGTTTGTGGTGAAAACGGCGAATTTCATACGTTTACGTTTGATGGACCGATTTTTTCAAAACCAATTGAATTTGAAATTGGCGAAGTCGTTTACCGCAAATATGAAAAGCCAAAAGAACAGAATTCATCAGATACTGCTTGTGATACGTCAGCATCAGACGCTTTTGATTATGGCTTTTGGTATTGTGATTTGATTCCGAAATAAAATAAAAAGCTCCATAAATTAAATAACTACGGAGCTTTTTTAATTTTATTTAATTATTGAATTTATCTCTCCTCATACATTTTCAATAACTGAGTCACAGTATTCCAATTTCTAATAGTAGCCGTGACATTTAGTTTCTTCTCGATGTATTTTTGGTCAAATCTAGTTTTACCAGCGCCAACATCATATTTTATGTAAATTCTGCTTTCGTCAATGTGAGCTTCATCGGGTTTTACCTGACTCATTTTTAGATCATTGATGCTGTCACTTTTCAAAGGCATAGAAACAAAGGCCACATATATTTTTTTGATATCGACTTCTTTATTTTTTAAAAATGGATTGTTTTTAAAACATTTTTCCAAATCGGTTTTACCAATAACGACTATAGGAACTTCATGTCCAAAAACTTTAAAGATTTCCTGTTTGATTTTAAAACCTACTGCAGCTGCATTCTCTTCATCAGTTTCAACAAAAACATTTCCAGATTGAATATAAGTCTGCACATTTTGAAAGCCAATATTTTCTAAAGAGGCTTTTAAAGCATCCATTTTTATCATATTATGACCAGAAACATTAATACCGCGAAGAAGGCATAAGTGAACCATACTTAGTTTTTATTTAAAAAATTAATTAAAAGATATTCTTTCAATGATTTAGGACAACTATCCGTTTAATCGATTTAAAGAAGAAGCAATCTATACCATTGCAAGGTAAAGATATTGCTTGTAATTTCGATAAATAGGATGGGAAATATTAGTTTTAAAATCAATAGATGTAAAGATTTTAACAGACAACACTTATTGTGTTTTACAGAAAATAGTTTGTTTTCGATAATCCTTTTGGTACTTAAACAGAAATTTCAGTCGTATAGCGGTTTATTTTTAAACTGTTGGTATGATTATTGATCTTTATAGTTATCAACCAAAATGAAATCTAAATGGGATATGCTATACTAACTATTGTAAGCCTGCTATTAGTTGGAATTTTAACTGAGAGCATTGAATTTCCTGAAAACTTTTTCGAGGATTCAAACAAAGATTCAAATGATGATGATGATTTTTTTCGCAATTTCAATAGGGATTCTGATTATTGGGATTAGAAATTCCTTTGACAATTCATTTGATGTTTCCCCTCTTCTTTTTTACTATCAAAAACCAGAAATCTATACTATTGATTTCTGATTCCGTATGCTGTGGAGTCAACTAAAATTTAGCATAAAAAACTGCTCCCTTTTTCCAAATTAATATATTCTAAAAACAACTTTTTTTTAGCAGTTGCTCTACTAAATCTTTACAATTGGATTTTTATTGAACATAAAATAACGAGAAAATTAATTCTCATAAAATATCCTATTTTCAAATTTCCTAATTAAAATCTATCTTCGCTTTTCTTAAAAATAAAAAAGAGTAAATCATCAAATGTCCAATAATCTATTAGAAACTCCAATTGAATACCTAAAAGGCGTTGGTCCCACTCGGGGCGCATTGCTGCGTAAGGAACTTGGGATTTTTAAGTATGGAGATTTAGTTAACTTTTTTCCAAATCGCTATATCGATCGTACTCGGTATTATAAGATTAATGAACTGCAAAATAATATAGCCGAAGTTCAGATTATTGGAAAAATCATCAATATAAAAACAGTTGAATTTGGCCGCAATCAAAAACGATTAGTTGCGACGTTTGTGGACGAAACTGGACAAATAGAACTCAATTGGTTTCAAGGCCACAAATGGATTAAAGAAAGTTTGAAACTCAACGAAATGTGTGTGGTTTTTGGAAAATGTGCCCAATATGGGAGCCAATACAGCATGGCGCATCCCGAAATTGAGTTATTAAGCGAGCATCAAAAAAGTTTGCGTTCAGCGATGCAACCTGTTTATCCATCGACAGAAACATTGACAAATCGTGGAATTACCAATCGTGTGGTAAATAAAATGATGCAGCAATTGTTTCTGGAAACACAAGCATTATTCAGCGAAACGTTACCTTCTTATTTGATAAATGAGTTAAAATTAATTCCAAAAAATGCTGCTTTATTCAATATCCATTTTCCTAAAAGTGCCGATATTTTGGCGAAAGCCCAATTCCGATTAAAATTTGAAGAGTTGTTCTATATCCAGTTGCAATTGATTACTAAGAATTTGATTCAGAAGCATAAAATTAAGGGACATCCTTTTGCTAAAGTGGGAGAGTTTTTTAATGAATTTTATCAAAATCATCTACCTTTTGCGTTGACAAATGCTCAGAAAAGGGTAATCAAAGAAATCAGAACCGATATGGGCAGCAATGCTCAAATGAATCGTTTGTTGCAAGGAGATGTGGGGTCTGGGAAAACGATTGTTGCTTTTATGAGTATGTTATTGGCTCTTGATAATGGTTTTCAGGCTTGCTTGATGGCGCCAACAGAGATTTTGGCAAATCAGCATTTTATCGGTTTATCCGAGTTGGCAAAGTCTATAAATATCAATATAAAGATCCTCACCGGTTCCACCAAAATTGCTGCCCGAAGAATCATTCACGAGGAACTGGAAAATGGAACTTTGCAAATTCTCATTGGAACACACGCTTTGTTGGAAGATAAAGTACAGTTTCAAAATTTAGGACTAGCGGTTATTGACGAGCAACATCGTTTTGGAGTTGAGCAACGTTCTAAATTATGGAAGAAAAATGTGATTCCTCCTCATATTTTGGTGATGACAGCTACTCCAATTCCAAGGACTTTAGCGATGAGTCTGTATGGAGATTTGGATATTTCAGTCATTGATGAATTGCCGCCCGGAAGAAAACCAATTCAAACGGTACATCGTTTTGATTCGAATAGATTAAAAGTTTGGAAATTCATACGCGATGAAATTGCTAAAGGCCGCCAAATCTATATTGTTTACCCGTTAATTCAGGAATCAGAAAAAATGGATTATAAGGATTTAATGGATGGTTACGAGAGTATTTCCCGTGATTTCCCACTACCTCAATATTCAGTTTCTATTATTCATGGAAAAATGAAACCAGCTGAAAAAGATTCCGAAATGAAACGATTTTCAGAGGGAAAAACCAATATTATGGTTGCAACAACGGTTATAGAAGTTGGTGTAAACGTGCCGAATGCCAGTGTGATGATTATCGAAAGTGCGGAACGTTTTGGACTCTCACAATTGCATCAGTTGCGAGGTCGTGTGGGTCGTGGTGCCGATCAGAGTTATTGTATTTTGATGACTTCCTACAAATTATCCAGCGACAGTAAAACCCGAATGGAGACAATGGTAAGCACCAATGATGGTTTCGAAATTGCCGAAGTCGATTTGAAACTTCGAGGTCCTGGCGATTTGATGGGAACGCAACAAAGTGGCGTACTCAATCTTCAAATTGCTGATATTGTAAAGGATAAAGACATTTTACTTTTGGCACGAAACTATGCAATAAAAATTCTCAAAGATGATGCTCCTTTACAAAAACCTGAAAATGCAATTCTTAAAGCAGTTTTTATAGAATTGACTAAAAAGAAAAATATTTGGAATTACATTAGTTGATTTTGAATTAATCACAAATTACGCATTAAAAAAATAACCACATAGAAACATAGTTTTTCTATGCTTTTAAAGGTTTTATAGAAGTTAAAACTTTTCTACATAGCTATTTTATGTGTTCTATAAAAAATGAAATGTCTTTCAACTTCAAAGATAATCTATGTTTCTATGTGTTTAAATCATTTTAAATTTTTCAATAGTTAATTTGAATTAGTCTCTAAACTTATCAGAACATAAAGAATTGTTGCTGAAAAATTATATATTTTTGTTTTTTATCAAATAAATTAAATTTGATTGTATGACTCCATTTATAACATTTCTGCATTTAGCGTTTGTAGCTTTTTTAACGCTTTTTCCACCTGTAAATCCAGTGGGGACTTCATTTATTTTAGATCCAATGATGAATCATTTAAGCAGAAAACAAAGAATTGCTGCAGCTAAAAAAATTGCTTTATATTGTTTAGTTATCTGTGTTACTTCTGTAATAATTGGCAGTTGGATTTTAAAATTATTTGGTCTTTCGTTACCAATTGTACAAATTGCAGGCGGAATAACCATCTGTAATATGGGATGGACTTTATTAAATTCAGATAATAATACTTCGGATAACATACATTCTGATAAAACAGTTCAGCCAGAAGACAAATTCTCCAAAATTGAAAATTCCTTATTTTATCCAATGTCTTTTCCTATGATGTGTGGTGCGGGAACGATTTCAGTTTTATTGACATTAAGTGCTTCGACTTCATTCCAAAATATAGAACAATATCTATGGAATACAAGTGCTTTAATCGTTGGGATTATTGCAATGGTTATTACCATTTATATCTGTGTGGCAAACACCCACATTTTATTAGAAAAAATTGGAGAAAGAGGAAAACAAATCGTAAATCGATTGAGTGCTTTTATAGTATTTTGTATCGGATTGCAAATTTTTTGGGAAGGCATTCAGTCTCTTCTTTCTTTAAAATAATTTTAAAAAAAAATTAAATTCTTCATTTTTTTCAATCCTTAATTAAACCTTCTTCAATTTTGAAAGTCTTAAATAGCATCCAAATCATTATTTGGCCAAAAATTAATATTTGTATGTACAAACGTTAAATAATAATTAACACTTTAAATTTTAACAGTTCTAAAACCTAAATTTGTATTTTCTTTAACTAAAAGGATTCATTAAAATTCAATTATACCCCATACACATGAAAATAAAATATATTGTCTACGCCTTACTATTACTAGGATTTTTTGGATTTATTGGCTACAGAATTACCTCAAATAGTGCGAAAAATAATGACTCAAAAGATAAAGACAAAAAAGACAAACCAATTACTGTAACTGGAATTGTAGTTCATTCTCAAACTTTTGATAATAATTTATCGCTTTCAGGTTCTATTGAAGCCAATGAGCAAATTGAAATTCACAGTGAAGTTTCAGGAATTGTGGAAGGGATTTATTTTAATGAAGGTTCGATTGTAAAAAAAGGGCAGGTTTTATTTAAAGTAAATGATATTGAATTAAAAGCGCAGTTGCAACAAGCGGTGACCAAAGAAAGTTTGGCCGCTGAAAATGCCAGAAGAGCCAAATTATTACTCGAAAAAGAAGCCATCAGTCAGGAAGAATTTGATATTTCAAGAGCCGATTATAAATCTGCTCAGGCGCAAACACAATTAATTAGAGCTCAAATTTCAAAAACTGCTGTTAAAGCTCCTTTTTCAGGAAAAATTGGATTGCGTTCTATTTCGCCGGGAACTTACATCACTCCTGCTATAGTAGTGGCAAAATTGGTCAATACAGGAAAATTAAAAATCACCTTTTCAATCCCTGAAAAATATGCTTCGCAAGTAAAATCAGGTTCTACAATAGATTTTAATGTTTCAGGATCTACCAAAACCTATACTGCAAAAATATACGCAATCGAGCCAGAAGTTGAAGTTGCCACGCGTACGTTAAAAGTTCGTTCTATTGCTGATAATGTTGATGGTAATCTTTTTCCGGGAACTTTTGCCGACGTAAAATTACCGTTGGATATCATTAAAGACGCGATTGTGGTTCCATCAGAAGCAATTGTCCCTGTTCAGGAAGGTAAAAAAGTTTTCATTTCTGATATGGGCAAAGCCAAAGAAGTAATGGTAGAAGCTACTACAAGAACTGATGCTTCTATATTGATTCTTTCAGGATTAAAAGTGGGAGATACTTTAATTACAAGTGGTGTGATGTCTTTAAAAAATGACGCTCCTGTAAAAGTTAAAGTTAAAAAATAAGTAATTAGTGATTAGTGAATTGTAATTAGTAATTAGTAAATCGAATTCCGTAAATCGTAATTCGCACATCGTAAATCAAAAATCCTAATGAGTTTATCAACTACAAGTATAAGAAGGCCCGTTTTAACCATAGTACTGAATCTTTTAATTATTCTATTCGGTTTTCTTGGTTTTACCTTTTTGGGTGTTCGAGAATTTCCTTCTATTGATCCTGCGCAGGTTTCAATCAGAACCAATTATACAGGAGCCAATGCCGATATTATAGAATCTCAAATCACAGAACCTCTTGAAAAAGCCGTAAATGCCATCGATGGGATTCGAAACATTACTTCATCCAGTAACCAAGGAAGTAGTAATATTACAATCGAATTTAATTTAGATAAAGATCTAGAAAGTGCTGCAAATGATGTTCGTGATAAAGTTTCGCAAGCCGTTCGAAGTTTGCCACAAGATATAGATGCACCACCAGTTGTTTCCAAAGCGGATGCTGATAGTGAATCTATTATTTCAATGACCATTCAAAGTGATAGCCGAAGTTCTTTAGAATTGAGTGATTATGCGGAGAATGTTATTTCACAACGATTAGAAACCATTCCTGGTGTGAGTGGTGTTCAGATTTGGGGACAAAAAAGATATGCAATGCGTTTGTGGATTGACCCTGCAAAACTGGCCGCTTATGGCTGTACCGTTGCCGAAGTTCGTTCTGCTTTAAATGCTCAAAATGTCGAATTACCTTCTGGAAAACTGACCGGTAACAATACCGAACTTACCGTAAAAACGATAGGGAATTTATCAAAACCTGAAGAATTCAATAATATCATCATTCGTACTGATGGAGATAAAATTGTTCGTTTTAGCGATGTTGGAAATGCAACGTTAGGCCCTGAAAATATTGAAACACAACTCTCGCAATCAGGTTTACCATTAATTGGTTTGGCTATTGTGCCAATGCCAGGTGCAAATTATTTAGATATTTCAAAAGAATTTTATAAAAAGTACGAAGCATTAAAAAGAGATTTACCAAAGGATATCAAACTTAATATTGCTTTGGATAATACGGTTTTCGTAAAGAAATCGGTACTTGAAGTAGCTGAAACTTTAGGGATTTCGATTCTTTTAGTAATCATTATTATTTATTTATTTTTTAGAGACTGGGCAATTGCTTTCAGACCTTTAATTGATATTCCTGTATCCTTAATTGCTACTTTTTTCATTATGTGGCTTTTTGGATTTTCTATCAATGTATTAACGCTTTTGGCGATTGTATTAGCGACAGGTCTGGTGGTTGATGATGGAATTGTAGTTACCGAAAATATCTTCAAAAAAGTCGAAGAAGGAATGTCACCAATTGAGGCGGCTATCAAAGGTTCTAATGAAATTTTCTACGCTGTAATTTCTATTTCGGTTACGTTGGCAGCGGTATTTTTACCAGTTATTTTCTTAGAAGGTTTCGTCGGCCGACTCTTTAGGGAATTTGGTGTAGTCATCGGTGCTGCGGTGTTAATTTCAGCATTTGTATCCTTGACATTAACACCAATGTTGAATGCTTATTTGATGAAAGGCGGCGAACAGAAAAAATCAAAATTCTACATTAAAACAGAACCATTTTTTCAAAGTTTAAATAGCGGTTATGCTGATTATTTACAGCGTTTCATGAATAAAAAATGGATAAGTTTCCCTATTCTAATCGCTTGTTTTGGATTGATTTATTTATTTTTTACGATTCTGCCAAAAGAAACGGCTCCTTATGATGATCGTAGTGCCATAACGATGCGTATGACCACTCCTGAAGGTTCTTCTTATGAATATACGGATCGTTTTATGCAGGAGATTTCAAAATTGGTAGATGATTCTATTCCGGAGAAAAAAGTAAGTTTGGTTATTACTGCACCTGGATTTGGAGCTTCCGCAACGAATACTGGTTTTGTTAGGCTTTCGCTAACTGAACCGGATCAAAGAAAAAAATCTCAAAAAGATATCGCTGATGAATTGTCTAAATGGACAAAAAAATATCCAGATGCCAAAACATCTGTATTGCAACAAGCTACGATTGCTGTAAACAGACGTGGTGGTTTGCCAATTCAATATATTATTCAAGCTCCAAATTTTGAAAAACTTCGCGAAAAGATTCCATTGTTTATGGAAGAAGTTGGAAAAAGCGATGCATTTTCTATTACTGATGTAAACTTAAAGTTTAATAAACCAGAAATCAACGTTAGTATCGATCGTGCAAAAGCTGAAAGCCTTGGGATTTCGATTATGGATATTGCCCAAACTTTGCAACTTTCGTTAAGTGGTCAGCGTTTTGGCTATTTCATTAAAAACGGAAAACAATATCAAGTGATTGGACAATTTGATCAAAAAGACCGTTCTAAACCATTGGATTTAACGTCGATGTTTGTCAAAAACAACAAAGGAGAATTGATTCAAATGGATAATGTTGTGAAAGTGGAAGAACAAAGTAATCCGCCACAATTGTATCATAATAATCGTTATATGTCGGCTACGGTTTCAGCAGGTTTAGCACCAGGGAAAAGCATTAGCGACGGTATTGATGTGATGAACGAAATTAAAGCCAAAGTCCTCGATGATTCATTTACCACTGATTTAGGTGGAGAATCTAGAGATTTTGTTGAAAGTAGTTCGAATACTTCTTTCGCTTTTGGATTGGCTTTATTGTTGATTTTCCTAATCCTTGCAGCTCAATTTGAAAGCTTCATTGATCCATTTATTATCATTTTGACTGTACCAATGGCTGTTGCTGGAGCTTTATTCTCGCTTTGGCTATTCAATCAAACGTGGAATATTTTTAGCCAGATTGGAACGGTAATGCTTATTGGTTTGGTAACCAAGAACGGAATTTTGATAGTCGAATTTGCGAATCAGTTAAGGGAACAAGGAAAACCAAAATATGAGGCAATTATGGAAGCCGCAGAAGCCCGTTTGCGTCCAATTTTGATGACGAGTTTAGCAATTGCTTTAGGAGCGTTGCCTATTGCAATGTCATTGGGAGCAGCTTCTACCAGTAGAATTGGAATGGGAGTTGTGATTGTTGGAGGAACAATTTTCTCTTTAGCATTAACCCTTTTTGTAATTCCAGCTATTTATATGATGTGGTCGAAAGCCAGAAAACATTATCCTGAATTTGACCATATTGATGAATATGAAAAAGAAAGTAAATCGTAAAGTAAAAATAGCCACAGATTAAATTGATTTTCACAGATTAATCTTTATAATCATATTAATCTGTGGCAAAAAAATGAATTTAAAATATATTAAAAGTAAATAGTTTCTAATACTTTTTGATACAAAATAAATATAAGCAGTAATTTGAAAAAATAATTGCCAATAAATTATCACATGAAAACTAAAAACATAGTAAAAAGTCTAATTCTATTTATGTTTTGCATCGCAAAAACCAGCGCTCAAGAAGTATTAACGCTTGAGGACGCTATAAAAATAGCTTTAGAAAATAATTTTGAAATAAAAATTTCCAAAAACAATTTAAAAATTAGTGAAACTAATGTAGCCTTTGGAAATGCTGGGATGTTGCCAAGCGTTACTGCTTCTGTTGTGGATGATAATAGTATTAAAAATTCTTCTCAAACGCGTCAGGATGGAACTACAACTTCTTTGGATAATGCCAAAAACAATAGTTTAAATTATGGTGTAAATCTGGGGTGGACCATTTTTGATGGTTTGAAAATGTTTGCGAAGTACGATCAATTAAAGGAATTTCAAAACATGAGTGATGCTCAGATGAAATTGACTATTCTTGATAAAGTAAGCAGCGTCAATAATGTGTATTACGATTTGATTCAAGAGCAACAAAAATTAGCTGATTTAGATTCGACAATCGTTATTTCCAAAAAAAGACTTGAATTTACCCAAAATCGCTATACGATTGGGAAAAATTCAAAACTTGATGTTCTAAACGCACAAGTAGATTTGAATACCGATCTTGGAAATTTAGTAAAAGAAAAACAAGCCTACGCTAATGCAAAAACACTTTTGAACCAACTATTGGCTCGTGATTTGAAAACAGACTTTAGAGTTACTGATGGAATTCACGTTGATCGAAAATTGCAATTGGATGAGCTTACAACATTGGCTGAAAAGCAAAACCCAGAATTAGTAATGCAAATTATTAATAAAAAAATAGCCGAATTGGATTTGAAACAGATCAAAGGGGAACGTTATCCTACTATTCAATTAAATACAGGGTATAATTTTAGCGATTCTCAATCTAGTCTTGGATTTACCTCTCAATCTTCTGCTCATGGTTTGAATTATGGTTTTTCGGCTTCTATGAATTTATTCGATGGAAATTCTCAAAACAGAAATGAAAAGATTGCAAAAATGCAAATCGATAATTCCAAACTAGCAATTGATCAGCAATTGATTCAGTTGAGAAGTAATTTGACGGTAGCTTTTCAAGTGTATTTGACTAATTTGGATTTAATTGATTTAGAAGAAAACAATACAGCTATTTCAAGACAAAACCTTGAAATAACAGCTGAAAAATTTAAGATTGGAACCATTACTTCCGTTGAATTTAGAGCGGCACAACTAAATTATATTAACTCCAGAATCCGTTTGACAAGTGCTCAATTTCAAGCCAAATTATCTGAAATAACGCTAAGAGAGTTAGCAGGTAATCTTAATTTTTAATTATTTTTGAGCAAAAAACAAAATGATATCTTACAATCCTAAAGTTTGGTTTACTTATATTTTCACTTTTCATAGATCAGATTCTTTTAGGAAACTTTTCCCTTTTGTACTTATTATTGCTGCTTATTCTGGTGTCATCGCTTATTTGGAAATTGAATATTTTAAACTTGAGGAAACTAGCCATGTTAGAAATCTTTCTGTAATTCATACCACATTAGGCTTTGTAATTTCTTTGTTATTGGCTTATAGAATCAATTCGGCATATGATCGTTGGTGGGAAGGCCGCAAATTATGGGGATCTTTAGTTAATAATTGCCGAAATCTAGCCATTAAACTTTCGGCAATTTTGAAAGATGAAAAGGATTTAGCTTATTTCCGCAAATTAATTCCAGCTTATGGTTCTATACTAAACAAACATCTGAAAGATGAAGAAACCAGTAAGTTATTGTTTGAAGATGTCGATTTGGTTATAAACCATCACAAACACAGACCCAATCAAATTGCTAAAATGCTATTTCAAAAAATTAATGATTTGTATGTTTCTCATAAAATAACAGGAGATCAATTGATTATTTTGAATAGTGAAATTCAATCATTCACAGATATTTGTGGTGCTTGCGAAAGAATCAAAAACACGCCTATCCCCTATTCTTACAGCACTTTTATCAAAAAATTCATTTTCCTTTTTGTATTAACACTGCCATTTGCTTATGTTTTTACTTTAGGATATTATGTTGTTCCTGTTGTGTCGTTTGTGTTTTATGTTTTGGCAAGTATCGAATTAATTTCTGAAGAAATCGAAGAACCTTTTGGTTATGATGACAACGATTTACCTATCACTAAAATTACTCAAAATATTAAAAAGCATGTAGAAGAGTTGCTTTAGTAAGAGCCTATTTATTCAAATGATTCTATTTTGTTTTTAGAGCTACATCATTTATGTATGTTTAAAGGCATCATTTCTACCCATGTATAATGTACAATTATAAAAAATAAAAAAATAGTTTCAACTCCCACGAGCAATCCTTATATTTACAGCCTTAAAAAAAGACTAATTAAGTTACAATGAAAATATCTTACAACTGGTTAAAACAATTCATAAAAATAAATAACACTTCAGAAGAAACAGCAGCATTACTTACCGACTTAGGGCTTGAAGTAGAGATTGTTGAGAAATACCAATCCATCAAAGGAGGATTAGAAGGTATAGTTGTAGGACATGTATTGACTTGTGTGCCACATCCTGATGCCGATCGTTTAAAAGTAACAACCGTGGATCTTGGAAATGGTATTCCTGTACAAATTGTTTGTGGTGCAAGCAATGTTGAAGCTGGACAAAAAGTGCCGGTAGCAACTATAGGGACTGTTTTGACTGATAAAGATGGAAATTCATTTACAATAAAAAAAGGGAAAATTCGCGGACAAGAAAGTCACGGAATGATTTGTGCCGAAGATGAATTAGGTCTTGGAGAAAGTCATGACGGAATTATGGTTTTAGATGCTGCAATTCCAGCTGGAACATTAGGATCTACTGTTTTCAAAATAGAAAATGATGAAGTTTTTGAGATTGGTTTAACTCCAAATCGTGCCGATGCTATGAGTCATTTTGGTACCGCGCGTGATTTAAGAGCAGGGTTGATTCAAACTGGAATTAATGTTGAATTAATCACTCCATCTGTTAGTAATTTCAGAGTTGATAAAAGAATTTTGAAAATTGATGTTGATGTTAAAAACATTGAACTTGCCCCAAGATATTGTGGTGTTACTATTTCAGGAATTACGGTTAAAGAATCTCCAGAATGGTTAAAAAACAGATTGAAAGCGATTGGAATTACTCCAAAAAACAATATAGTTGACGTTACGAATTATGTACTGCATGATTTAGGTCAACCGCTTCATGCTTTTGATGCTGCTATGATTAACGGAAAGATTATAGTGCAAACAGTTGCTGCGGGAACTAAATTTGTCACTTTGGATGATGTCGAAAGAACTTTGCATGAGGAAGATTTGATGATTTGTGATGAAAAGGGGCCATTGTGTATTGCAGGTGTTTTTGGAGGAAAAAAATCAGGAGTATCTGAAAGAACAACTTCTATTTTCTTAGAAAGTGCCTACTTTAATCCAGTTAGCATTCGTAAATCAGCTAAAAGACATCAATTAAATACAGATGCTTCTTTTAGATTTGAAAGAGGAATTGATCCAACGATTACTGAGTATGCTTTAAAGAGAGCAGCTTTATTAATACAAGAAGTAGCCGGAGGTGAAATCACATCGGATATTATTGATATTTATCAAAAGAAAGTTGAAGATTTTCCTGTGTTTTTGAATTTCAAAAATGTAGCAAAAATTATTGGTCAGGAACTACCAAAAGATACCATTAAACAAATATTGGCTTCTTTAGAAATAAAAGTGAATAGTGTATCTGATGCTGGTTTAGGTTTAACAATTCCTGCTTATCGTGTAGATGTTCAGAGAGAAATTGATGTAATTGAAGAAATTTTGAGAGTATATGGATATAATAATATTGTATTCTCTAAAAAATTGAACGCTACAGTATCTAACTCTCCAAGAAACGAAGATTATAAAGTTCAAAATATAGTTGCAAACCAATTGAATTCACAGGGATTCAATGAGATGATGGCTAATTCATTAACTACAGCTTCATATATTCAACTTTCAGAAACTTTAAAAGAAGATTATAATGTAACTATGTTAAATCCTTTAAGTAGTGATTTGGCAACCATGCGTCAGTCTTTATTATTCTCTGGATTAGAGGCTATTTCATATAATATTAACCGTAAAAATTCAGATTTAAAATTATTTGAATTTGGAAAATCATACCATAAATTTCTTAATGGATATGAAGAAATTAAGCATTTAACTTTATTCCAAACTGGAAACAGAAATCAAGAGAACTGGACAAATGCTCAAAAGCCTTCAGATTTCTTTTTGTTTAAAGGATATGTTGAAGCAATATTTTCAAGATTGGGGATAACAAATGCTAAAAGCATACCAGTTTCTTCAGATGTATTCTCAGAAGGTGTTGCACTTGGTTTAGGAAATAATTCTTTGGTTGAATTTGGTGTTGTTAAGAAATCAATTCTCAAACATTTCGGAATTAAACAAGAAGTTTTATATGCTGATTTTAACTGGGCAGTAATTTTAAAATCAATGTCTGCTAAAATCAAATATTCTGAAATACCTAAATATCCTGAAGTTCGCAGAGATTTAGCTTTATTAGTAGATCAAAGCGTTACTTATGATGCTATTTATACCATTGCTAGACAAACTGAAAAATCATTATTGAAAAATGTTAATCTGTTTGATGTGTATGAAGGTAAAAATTTACCAGAAGGTAAAAAATCATACGCATTGAGTTTTATCATTCAAGACAATACCAAAACCCTTGAAGATGTACAGATTGATAAAATCATGACTAAATTGCAAAAGAATTTTGAAACAGAACTTGGTGCAAGTTTAAGATAGTTTCTTTGTAATAAATATAAAATATCCCAATACTAAATAGTGTTGGGATATTTTTTTTGGTATGGAATTATAAATATAGCTTCAGTTCTTCTCGTCTTTTAGATTTATCATAATTTAAAATGAGCTTCTTCACTTTGGATACAACAATCTCCTTTTTGGAAACATATCAACATGAGTATTTAGAGAATTTTGCATGTATAAAAATGTAAAATTTTAAAACCATGAAAAAAACAATCTTTATTACCGGAGCCTCATCAGGTTTAGGTAAAGCAACAGCCAAATTATTTCAATCAAACGGATGGAATGTTATTGCTACAATGCGTAATCCTGAAAAGGAATTAGAATTAAGCCAATTAGAAAATGTAACCTTATTGTCTTTAGACATCACTAATCTGGAACAAATTGATGCAACAGTCCATAAAGCCATCCAATTAAATCCGGTTGATGTTGTGTTTAATAATGCAGGATATGGACTTATGGGTGCGTTGGAAGCTACTACCGATGAACAAATCCTCACACAAATCAATACCAATCTTTTAGGAGCAATACGAGTGACTAAAGCATTTATTCCTCATTTTAGAGAAAAGAAAAACGGACTATTTATAAATACGACTTCAATGGGTGGCTTCCTGACCTTTCCTCTGAGTTCGCTTTATCATGCTACAAAATTTGCTCTTGAAGGCTGGGCAGAAGGCATGTCATATGAATTGAGTCAGCACAATATCAAAATTAAAACTATTGCTCCTGGCGGAATAGCAACCGATTTTACAGGAAGATCGCTTCAATCCATTCGTTCTCAGGAATACGAAATATTAGAACAAAAATTATTTACTTTAACAGAGCAAATGAAGGACGCTTCTAGTCCCGAAGAAATTGCATCTATTGTATTTGAAGCTGCAACTGACAACAAAGATCAGATCCGTTATATAGCCGGTGAAGATGCTAATATGCTTTTCTCAAGACGTCAGGAAATTGGAAGTGAAAACTTTAGAAAAGAATTGGCATCACAATTTTAAGATTTAAACACAAAAGATAACTTATCAAAAAGTTGTCTTTTGTAACTTTGTTAAAGAGGTATAAATTATGAAAACAATTAACACCATATCAGAATTTCATCGCTTATTGTCGATTCCTGCTCCTTTACACCCGTTGGTAAGTGTGATAACTGTAGACAACTTACATTTTAATGAAGATTTCATCTGGAACAAATTTTCAATGGATTTCTATACTATTTCACTAAAGCGAGATGTTCGGGCAAAAGTAAAATATGGGCAGCAAAATTACGACTTTGATAAGGGTTTAATGAATTTTATTGCGCCACGACAAATTCAATCACTGGACAGGACTGAATCTTTAGAGGAAGAAAAAATATACGGAACAGGCTATGTCTTGTTATTTCACAATGATTTTCTCGTTGGACATCCTCTCGCTTCTGCAATAAAAAATTACGGTTTCTTCTCTTATACGGTAAACGAAGCGCTACATCTTTCTGAAAAAGAAGAAAAAAGTATTATTGAAATTTTCGAAAAAATAGATCAGGAATACCAGCATATTGACCGTCACATGCAGGATATTATCCTTTCACAAATTGATTTGCTGCTCAATTACTGCAAGCGATTTTATGAAAGGCAATTTATTACCCGAAAAAAAGCAAACAATGATTTACTCGCTCGCATGGAGCAATTGCTTACACTCTATTTTGAAGATCAAAAGACGTTAGAAAACGGACTTCCTACCGTTGAATATCTCGCCAATCAATTAAATGTAACGCCACATTACCTTAGCGATATGCTTCGTTCATTGACTGGACAAAATGCGCAACAGCATATACACGAAATGATGATTGCCAAAGCCAAAGATTATCTCTCAGGAAGCAATCTTACCGTTGCTCAAATTGCTTTTCAGTTAGGTTTTGAGTATCCACAATCATTTAATAAACTGTTTAAAAAGAAAACAGAAATGTCTCCACTTGAATTCAGACAGAAATTTAATTAAAGAAAATCAAAACCATTTATTGGAAAATCCAAAACTTCAAGTTTAACTTGATTCAATATGAGCTTTTCAACAAACTAATTTGAGCTTTTCAACAAAATACCAATACCTGTTTCTGAGGTAATTTTGTAATGAACATTAAATACAAATAAAAATGAAAAAAGTATGGTTTATTACAGGAAGTGCTCGTGGATTAGGGCGTGAATTAACAGAATCTGTTTTAGAAAACGGAGATAATGTAGTGGCAACTGCACGAGATATTAATCAGTTAAATGATTTGAAAGAACGTTTTAAAGATCAAATTTTACCAATTGCTCTTGATGTTACCAATTATGACCAAGTTGATCTCGCCGTTTACAATGCTGTAAAACATTTTGGTCGCATTGATGTATTGGTAAACAATGCAGGTTTTGGAATTATTGGTGCCGCAGAAGCTTATACAGATGAGCAAGTACACAGCCAACTGGAAACCAATTTATACGCTCCAATAGAAATTACCCGAGTAGTTTTGCCTTATATGCGAAAACAAAAATCCGGACACATCATACAAATCAGCTCAATAGGCGGACGCGTTGGCAATCCAGGATTAACAATGTATCAGGCTGCTAAATTTGGTTTAAGTGGTTTTTCTGAAGCATTGGCGAAAGAAGTTGCTTCGTTAGGAATATTTGTTACAAGCGTGGAGCCAGGTGGTTTCCGAACAGATTGGGCAGGTGCTTCGATGACTTTTGCTCCCGAAATAGAAGGTTACGAAATGGTAAAACAACGTACTGATTTCTTCAAGGCAGGACATTTCATTCCTGTTGGAGATCCTAAAAAAGCGGGGAAAGCCATCTTGGAACTTGCCTCGCATCCAAATCCTCCCGTGCATCTGGTTCTTGGCAGTGAAGCGATTGCTCTTTTGAAAAATGCAAACGAATCAAGAGATGCCGAAATGGAACAATGGCTGAATGTTAGTTTATCTACCGATCATGAGGATTCTGAAAATGATTTTCTTGCTACAAATCAAAGCAAATGGTTTACTAATACTGCTAAAAACTAATAAAACCCTAAAATTACATATTGGGAAAATTAACCACATAGAATCATAGTTTTGCTATGCTTTTAAAGATTTTATAGAAGTTAAAACTTTTTCACATAGCTATGTTTTTCTATAAAAAATAAAATGTCTTTTCTCTGCAAATAAACCTATGATTCTATGTGGTTAAACTTTTATAAATTTGTGTATGACCAATTCGAAAATAAATACAAAACCTTCTATCGCCTATTCGTGCTACTATAATCAAAACCGTGAAGGTGAACAGTTCGCCTCTGAACATGTTTTGAGTTTTCAGATTTCAGGAACATTGACTGTAAATACTTTAAACAAAGAATACATTTTCAAAGAGGGAGATTTTAGATTTATTAAAAGAAATCAATTAATTAAATTTTTAAAACAACCTTCAGCTGAAAAGGCTTTTAAATCAGTTTCGATTTATCTTGATCAAAATACTTTGAGAAACTTTAGCATGCAATATGATTTTGATAAAAGCATTTCAAAAAACACCGAAAAAGAACCAGTAATCCTTTTAAAAGAAAATCCGTTACTAAAAAGTTTTATGGATTCCCTACTTCCCTATTTAGAAAATGATCAATTAATTAATCCCGAGCTCCAAACGCTAAAATTGCGCGAAGTCATTACTATTTTGCTACAATACAAACCGGAAATAAAAGATATTTTGTTTGATTTTAATGAGCCGGGCAAAATTGACCTTGAAGTTTTTATGAAAAAGAACTTTCATTTTAATGTAGATCTCAATCGCTTTGCGTACTTAACAGGTCGCAGTCTTGCTACTTTTAAAAGAGATTTTCAGAAAATTTTCAATAATTCGCCCAGCAAATGGTTACAGCAACAAAGGTTAGAACAGGCTTACTATTTGATTAAAGAAAAAAATAGAAAACCATCGGATGTGTATCTTGAAATTGGTTTCGAAGATCTCTCTCATTTTTCTTTTGCTTTCAAAAACAAGTTTGGTATATCGCCTTCTAAATTGAGTTGAACCAAATTGTTATCAGGTTTTTATTAATGAATTCAATTCGACTTTAATGCTGTTTTCTACTCTGTTTTTCAATCTGTATTTATTGAAAATTCCAAAAAGGATAATGACAATTATAAGTAACGAAAAATCTGCAACACCTAATAATAATTGGCTTTTCACCTGAAAGAAATTAGCAAATCCGTAACTAAAAATTGAACTAATCATGTACATAACTCCACCGGTAAGTCCGCTTGCAACTCCTGCATTTTTAGAAAAACGGCTTAGACAATACGCATAAAGAATATTAAATATAAAGCCTCCGGCAATATGAATTCCGATTATAAAACCAATCAAAGTATAAAGACTACTTCTCCAGCTGGCAGTAAAAATCATCAGTACAACCAGTAGAATTTGTATTCCAAATGCAATACTCACTTTTTTATCCAAAGGTTTTTCAATTAATGATTTTGCAATTATTCCACCTGTCATTAGTGAAAAACCAGACAGTAAAGAGCTATATCCTGTAGTGATAGCAGAATATCCCAAAACACGTTCTATAATAAAAGGCCCAGATAAACTATACACGAGAACTATACCAAAACAAATTCCGATAATACTCAACCCTAATATAAAATCAGTAGTTTTCAACATATCAGAATAGGTTTTTGCTATTATTTTCAACTTAAAAGGCTGATAATACTTTAATGATTCACCACTATAAATCAGTTCTAAAATCAAGAATAGCAGTGATAAACCGCCTAAGAAATAAAAGTTAGATCTCCAACCAAAACTGTTTTGCAGATAACCTCCTAGAAACGGAGCCATAATAGGTGCTGATGCCCAAATAATAGAAAACAAACTGATGTAATTTTTTAGTTTTTCTCCCGAAAAAAGATCTACAAAATAAGCCCTTTTCCCTACTACAATTAAGGCTATTGTAATTCCCTGAATAATTCTCATGGCATAAATCACATACATATTGAATGACAATGCAATAACAAAACTGGTTAATGAAAATAACGCCAGTGAAGCAAGGCCAATTTTATAACGTCCAAAACTGTCTAGTAAACTCCCAATAAAGAATTGGCTTATACCAACACTAAACATAAATACGACAAGCGAAAGCTGTACAGCTGATGCTGAAACTCCCAAATCATTTGCCATAGCTGGGAGCGATGGCAAATAAATATCTGTTGCAAATCCCGATAACGGAATAAATGCAAGGGCTAGTATGGTACTAAAACCCTGATGGTTTTCTTCTAAAATTTTCATTTTAATTTTCTTTATAAATTATTCTCCGTGTGCTTCGTCTGAAACCGATTTCCATTCTGAAAAGCTTTCCAAACGCTCTTCGTATACTTTTTTTACCGCTGGATAAGCAAATGAGCCTAATAATAATCGCAGAGGCGGATTAGGATTATCTATTAATTTAAGGATGACAGGAGCTGTAGCTTCAGGGTTTCCAAAAATCCCAGGGGTTGAAACCGCTTCGTTAAAACCTGCTTTTACAGGATTATAGGCTTCTATTGTTTTCGTTTGAAAAGCCGATTCTCCTGACCAATCTGTTGTATAACCGTTGGGCTCGACTAATGAAACATTAATTCCAAAACCTTTAACTTCCGAAGCCAATGTTTCGCTCAAACCTTCTACAGCAAATTTAGAAGCATTGTAAAGTCCTAAAACCGGAAGCGTTATCAAACCCAAGAAACTAGATACCTGAATTATATGACCGCTTTTTTGCTCTCTCATTATTGGTAATACCGCTTGTGATAACCAAAGAACTCCAAAAAAGTTAGTTTCCATTTGGTTTCTTGCTTCCTCCTCTGAAGTTTCTTCAACAGCGCCAAATAAACCATATCCAGCATTATTGATCAAGACATCAATTCTTCCAAAATGCTCTTTTGCTTTGCTCACTGCTTCAAAAGAAGCTTTTCTATCATTTACATCTAATGGAATTGGCAATACCAAATCTCCATACTTTTGTTTGAGATCTTGTAATGCTACAGCATTTCTGCCTGTTGCTACTACTCTATCTCCACGTTTTAAAAATGCTTCTGCCCAGATTTTTCCAAATCCTTTTGTGGCTCCTGTTATAAAAATTACTTTCGACATTGTTATTAAATTTATTTAGTTACACTTAATATTCAAAATAGACCGAACGGTCTTAAATTTTGCAAAAAAAATAGTTTATAGTACATATCTTTTAAATTCATCTTTTATTCCTTCTAGAATAATCTTCATTTGGGAATCATTTCCGATAACTTTAGTTAGTAAAATAGCGCCTTCAATCATTGCAAATGCTTTGATACTAAATTGCTCGGCATCAAATTCTGGAGCTAATTCATTGTTCTTTATTCCATCTTCAACAATGGTATAAAACCTTTTTTGAGCAGAAAAAATAGCCTTTTTTACATGTTCTCTTATCGTTGGATTGGTGTCATCAGCTTCAAGTCCAAAATTCATTATAGGACAGCCTTCATCCATATTTTCTAAATTACTATATACTTTTAATAAGTTAAAAAGTCTTTCCTCAGCCGATTTACCTTTTAATAAGGCAGCGTCTAATTGCTTAGCCAATTGTGCTCTCAAGTATAAAAATGACTCCGTACAAATTTCTTCTTTGTTCTCAAAATTTCCGTAAATACCACCTTTTGCCAGTTTGGTAGCTTCCATAATATCGGTCAAAGAAGTTCCGGCCATACCTTTTTTATTGATAATGGGAGCCGATGCTTCTATGATAAACTGTCTGGTACGTTCTGCTTTATTCATGATACTTTCATTTTGACAGAACAAATTTAGACCGTTCGGTCTTTATTTCCAAATATTTTAACTTTTCATTTTAAAAATCAATACAATAGAAATTTAATTCTACTATTATTTTTGTTTGTTTATAAGGGTTAAAGCAGATTGTGTGCAAAATTCATTAAACAATAAAAAATTAAAGCTTTAGTATTATTTTTACTTTTGTTAAAAAAAGAATGATGGAAGCCAAAACAATCTTAAAAGAACACGTTTCTAAAATTGCCTCTTTGACAGATGAGCAATTTGATTATTTCTTTTCTCATTTTAAGCAGGAAACTTTTAAGAAAGGGCAATTTATTATTAGCGAAGGTCAAGATGTTGACAAAGAATACTTTGTTCTATCTGGTTGTCTGAAAAGCTTCTTTGTAAATGATGACGTTAAAATGTATATTCTGCAATTTGCCATGCCGACTTGGTGGGCTTCAGATTATTCGGCACTTTATAACAAAACAAAAGCTACTATTAATGTGGACTGCATTTCGGACGTAGAAATTCTTTCGCTTTCTAATAATGATCGTGAAAAAATTTGTGCCGAAATACATCAAATTGAACATTTCTTTAGATGGAGAACAAATAGAGGTTATGTCGCTACACAAAAAAGGTTGCTTTCTTTTATGAATAATGATACTAAAACCAGATACGAAGAACTTCTCGCGCTTTACCCTGCACTATATAATATGGTTCCCAAACATTTAATTGCTTCATATCTTGGCGTTTCAAGAGAAACTTTAAGCCGACTTTACAACGCTTCAAAATAGGCTCTTTCACGAATGTGATCTACATCACGTAACCCATTTTGATTATCGCCATTCCTTTGTACTGTAAATTAATAACAATTTAAAAGTATAAAAAAATGGAAACTCAAAATTTTAAAATTTCAAACACAGCAAGTCGCGTAAACTGGATCGGTAAAAAAGTAACTGGTCAACATGATGGAACAATTAACATTGAAGACGGTAACTTCACTTTCACAAATGGAGATCTAACTGGTGGAAAAGTGGTTATAGACACGACTTCTATCGTAATCTTGGATGTTACTGATCCAGCAACAAACCAGCAGTTTGCAGGGCATTTAGCTTCTGATGATTTTTTCTCTACCGAAAAATTCAAAACCGCCTCTTTAGACATTACTTCTGTAGCAAAACAATCGGCGGTGAGCTACTTTGTTGAAGGTAAACTTACTATTAAAGCCATCACACATCCAATTGGTTTTAATTTGGAAGTAAAAACCAATGAAGACGAACTTAAAGCTTCTGGTAAAATTATCATTGACCGCACGAAATACGATATGAAATTCCGTTCTGGAAATTTCTTTACCAATCTTGGAGACACATTGATCTACAACGAATTTGAATTGGATGTAAACCTTACAGCAAAACGTGCTTAATACCTGGAAATCATGCCATACGTAAAAATTGAAGTGACACGCGAAGGTGTTACGAGAGAGCAAAAACAACAGCTTATCGCAGGAATTACACAACTTATTACTGATGTGCTGGACAAAGATCCTAATCTTACACATGTTGTAATTCAGGAAATAGAATTAGACGATTGGGGTTTTGCAGGTGAACAAGTTTCGGTATTACGTGAAAAAGGGATTACTGCTCAAAAAAATAAGTAACGCCTGTTGAATGTAATTTTTTAAACACATAGAGATAAGCATTTCATTTATTTAAATAATACCAATTTCTCTATGTGTTACATGTAATTCACATTCAATCAATTAAACAATTTTTAAAAAAACATAAAATGAAAACAATAATAATAACCGGTGCTTCTACCGGAATCGGAAAATCGATTGCTCAATTATTCTTAGAGAAAGGATATAACGTAGTAATCAATTCGGCTAATCTAAGTAATCTGGAAAGTACCCATAAAGAATTAGGGCATCCAAATCAATTAGCGATGGTACATGGCGATATAAGTCTTATTTCTACTGGAAAAAAATTAGTGGAAACTGCAGTCGAACGTTTTGGAAGCGTAGATGTATTAATCAATAATGCAGGTATTTTTGAACCAAAATCTTTCTTAGATGTTGAAGAAAATGATCTGGATAAGTTCTATAATATTAATCTTAAAGGAACTTTTTTCACCAGTCAATCGGCTGTAAAACAAATGCTGAAACAAGGAGAAGGTTCTATCATCAATATCGGAACGGTATTGGTAGATCACGCCATTGACGGATTTCCTGCAACGGCTCCAATTTCGAGCAAAGGTGGTATTCATGCCTTTACTAAACAACTTGCAACCGAATTTGGGAAAAATAACATTCGGGTAAATGCCATTGCGCCAGGAATCATTAGAAGTCCGCTTCAGGCAAAAACCGGAGTTAATAATGCCGATAGTTTAGCCGGTTTGCATTTATTAAACCGTATTGGAGAAACTAGTGACGTAGCACAACTAGCACTTTATCTTGCTGCAAGCAATTTTGTTACAGGAGAAATTATTAATTTAGATGGTGGACACGTTGCAGGTCACAGCATTGGATAATTAATTGAAACTATTGTTGAACTTAAATTAAAAAAAATGAACAGTTTTAGCACCAATGCAGCCTTAATTACATCGTTGATTATGAATTACTTTAATGGAATTTACACCGGTGATGTTACACTGCTAAGAAGTAGTTTTCATCCGCAGACATTGATTGCGGGAGACATTAACGGACAACCTTATTTTAAAACCGTAGATCAATATCTTGAAGGTGTTAAAAATCGTAAAAGTCCGCAGGAACTTGGAGAAGAATTTAAAATGAAAATTATATCTTTAGAAATAATCAATAATACAGCGGTTGCAAAAGCTCAGGTTCTCATATTTGGGTACAATTATTACGACCAACTTAGCCTTGTAATTGTTGATGGTAAATGGATTATTGTAAACAAATTACTAACGAATGTAAAAGAATAAGTGATGTGGAATTCAACTAAAATAACGCAATTATTAGGTATTGATTATCCCATTTTACAAGGGCCGATGGGTGGAGGATTTTCTACCGCTACTCTATTGGCTTCTGTTAGCAATGCTGGCGGATTGGGTAGTTTTGGAGCCTATACTTTGTCTCCCGAAGAAATTCTGGAAGCTGATAAAGCAATAAAAGCAGTTACGACAAAACCGTATAATATTAATTTATGGGTTAATGATGTTGATAAAACGCTGGTCAATTATCCTGCTGATAAATTAGAGCGAATCAAACAGATTTTTAAACCTTATTTTGATGAATTAGAAATTCCATTACCGGATTTATCTGCTGATATTCCATCAAAATTTGAAAAACAAGTTGAAATTTTATTCCAAATCAAACCAGCCGCTTTTAGTTTTATTTTCGGAATTCCTTCCAAAGAAATCCTTAACGAAAGCAGAAAATTAGGTATAAAAACAATTGGAGCAGCAACCACTTTAGACGAAGCTCTAGCACTTGAAGAAGCCAAAGTTGATGCCATAGTTGCCGCAGGATTTGAAGCGGGTGGACACCGACCTTCTTTTCTAAGACCTGCGCAGGATTCTTTCACAGGATTGTTTTCTCTTTTGCAACAATTAAAAGCCAAAACAAAAACACCCATTATTGCCGCTGGTGGAATTGCTGATGCAAAAGGTATTGCAGCCGCCCTAACTTTGGGTGCCGATGCTGTGCAATTGGGTACTGCATTTCTGGCAACAGACGAATCTGGAGCTACACCGCTTCACAAAGAAATGTTGTTTTCTGATGTTTCAAATCATACAATCGTTTCTAAATCGCTCACGGGAAGAATGGGCCGAATGGTCAGCAATAAAATATCTGATGGCATTCCTTTTGAAACAGAAGTCCTGCCTTTTCCACTACAGACAAAATTGATTGCTCCTTTAAAAGTTGCCGCTTTAGCAAAAGATAGAACGGATCTCATCAGTTTTTGGTCTGGCCAAAATACAAGTTCTTTAAAACATCATAGCGCTGATGCATTGATGCAGGAATTAATTACAGAAACAGGCAAGTTAATTCAATAAAAACTTCCTTTACAATTGCAGTATTGTAATCAAAAAGTAGCTAAAAAATCAGAATATAAGTCTGATTTTTTAGCTACTTTTTTTTAGATAAATCTAATGATGACAAACTTATTTCATTAACAGACGCTTGTATTTTTCTATATCTTTTAAAACAATACCAGTACCAATTACAACAGCTCTTAAAGGATCTTCTGCAATATAAACTGGTAAATCAGTCTTTTGAGATATCCTTTTATCAAGACCTCGAAGCATTGCTCCTCCTCCTGCGAGATACAATCCTGTGTTATAAATGTCGGCAGCCAGTTCTGGTGGTGTCAGTGAAAGTGTAACCATAATAGCATCTTCGATTCTCTGTATTGATTTATCCAAAGCTTTTGCAATTTCCCTGTAGCTAACCAAGACTTCTTTAGGTTTTCCAGTAAGTAAATCCCTTCCACGAACAGTGATATCATCTGGAGCATCATCAAGGTCTTCAGTTGCTGCACCAACGTCAATTTTTATTGATTCTGCTGTAGCTTCCCCAACATACAAATTGTGATGTGTTCGCATATAATATAATATGTCATTGGTAAAAACATCGCCCGCAATCTTTATCGACTTGTCACAATTTATTCCTCCAAGTGCAATAACCGCAATTTCAGTAGTTCCTCCTCCAATATCAACAACAAGATGTCCTTTTGGCTGCATAACATCTATGCCGATTCCAATAGCAGCCGCCATTGGCTCATGAATTAAAAAAATTTCTTTACCGTTTACACGTTCACACGACTCTTTTACTGCTCTCATTTCTACCGCAGTAATTCCACTGGGAATGCATACCACCATTCGAAGTGCAGGAGTAAAAAAGCTTTTCTTTAATTCAGGTATGTTTTTTATAAACCAACTGATCATTTTCTCTGACGCATCAAAATCTGCAATCACACCATCTTTAAGAGGTCTGATTGTTTTAATATTCTCATGTGTCTTACCCTGCATCAGATTGGCTTCTTGCCCCACAGCGATAATTTTCCCATTTCTAATGTCCCTAGCTACAATTGAGGGACTATCAACTACTACTTTTCCATTGTGAAATATTAACGTATTTGCTGTCCCTAAATCTATAGCAATCTCCGCTGTCATAAAATTAAATGCACCCATAATATAGTTTAGTTTAGGTAAAAACGTTTTTATTGCCCATTTATTCCATGAAGTGTAATTTAGATATGCTAAACTTATCATAAAACGACAGAGTTTAAGTAAAATCTTATTTTTTTTTGAACTCAAAAAGAAACTTATGAATAATAAATACATTCAGCTTAAATTAACCATTGTCCGGTTCAAATTTTATTTTGTCCGGTTCAGCATGATTGCACTATTTTATTTAATGCTTAAATCACAATTTTGTCTCGTTAAATAACTTAAAATCATAGAAATCATGAACACAAAAACAACAAAAATTATTTATTGGACAGGAATCGTATTAACCTCTTTATGGTTTGGTGCCAGCGGTTTTTTTGAATTGACTAACAACCCAATTGTATGGAAAATAACTCAACAATTAGGTTATCCAGCTCATTTTATTTATTTACTGGGTGTATTTAAAGTATCAGGTGTTATCACTTTATTAATTCCAAACAAATTATTACGATTGAAAGAATGGGTATTCGCCGGGGTTTTCTTCGACATTACTTTTGCTTTCTTTTCAAAATTGGCTGTATTGGGTTTGTCTGCGACAACCGACGCTATTATTGCTTTTACAATGGTAAGCGTAACTTATGCTATGTTTAGAAAATTATATGCTGTAAACTATAGCGCCAAAACTATAGAAGCATGATTCATCTTCTACCAAAAAAGATGCCTAAGATATATTCTCAGGCATTTTTTGCTATTATAAAATTTCTTTGCGCCTCTGCGACTTTGCGTGAAATTATGCTCGCAAAGACGCGAAGGCGCAAAGAATTGAAAGGTAAATTTTGTGTAAAATATAAAAGTCTTTACAGTTGATTTATAATGAGGAATATTATGCTCAAATGATATTCATTATCTATTTTCCAGCCAGCTTAGGAATGCTGTTGCTTTCTCTTTTCCTACCAATAATTTTTCCTCAGTAGGGATTTTTAATTTGATGATGAGCTTGCGCGAAAAATAATGTTCCGCTTCTTTTATTGCCGAAAAATTGACTAAATATTGCCTGTTAATTCTAAAGAATTGTGTTGGGGATAATAACTTATGAACTTCATCCAGAGATTGTGTTATCTGATATTCTGTTTTATCAAAAGACATAATCGTTGGCGTTTCATTTTTGATATAAAAGAAAGCAATATTCTCTGTATGCACAGTTTGGTATTTATTGTTTTTGAAAACCAAAAAACTACTTTTTCCAGTATTCTCGCCTGTTTTGGTTAGTAAATATTCAAAATCAGGCATCGCTTTTTTATTTCTCTGAAAGAAATTCTTCAATTCTCCTGCTTTCTTAATCGCTTGTGCAATGCTTTCTCTCGAAAAGGGTTTCAATACATAATCGATTCCATTTGATTTGAAAGCTTCAATAGCATACTCATCAAAAGCCGTACAGAAAATGACTGGCGAAAGTACTTCTACGTTTTTAAAGATCTCAAAACACAAACCGTCTGCCAGCTGAATATCCATAAAAATAAGGTCTGGCTGATCATTTTCTAAAAGATAACTCACCGCTCCGTCAATACTTTGTATATACGACAAAATTTGAGCATCGGGTCTGATACTCAAAATTAATTGACCAAGTGCTTTGGCCGTTTTTACTTCGTCCTCAATTATTATGATCGTCATATTTCATTGGAATTTTTACTTTAAAAATACTTTCACTTTTATCAATTTCAATTTCCGCATTCATCAAATGCATAAAGCGCTGATTGATATTATCAAGTCCAACACCTGTTGACAATACGCCTCTTTTAAGCTGTATTTTATTTTCGATTACTAAGAAATCATTTTCTGTATATAATTTAATTACCAAAGGTTTATCTAAAGAAACAACATTGTGTTTGATACAGTTTTCAATCAATAACTGCAACGTAAAAGGCGGAATATCCAATTCATATTGTTTAGGATCTACTTCATTTATCAATACAAATCCATCTTCAAAACGGGCTTTCAGCAAATAAACATACGAATCTAAAATTTGAAGTTCTTCCCGAAGCGGAATTAAATCCAGTTTCCGACTTTCGAGAGTAAAGCGATAAAAGTCTGATAATTTCAGAATAAAATCAGAACTCTGAGGATCCTGCATATCTACCATCGATTTCAACGTATTCAAACTATTAAATAAAAAATGCGGATTAACCTGTTGTTTCAAAAGTTCATATTGAGCGCCAAGATTCAGCGCATGAGTACGCTCCAATTCCAATACAATTTGCTGTGAATGGTAATTTTGAAAAAGCAGGTGCAAAAACATATAGACAATCAAATTGATTAAAACGCCTCGCAATTCAAACATTATAGGAGCATCCATTTTTGACACTTGAAAAAGTTCCTGATGGGCAACTACCAGAATAACCATCACCAGGATTCCCAATACAACACTCAATAGAAGTTTCCAATTAAATAAACTTTTGTTAGTGCGTTGTGCCGTAAATTTTGGAAGGCTGTAGATGTTATAATACCAGATAAAAATGGAGAACATCAAAGTAATCGAAGAGTTTATGATGAGATCACCTGTAGTTATAAAAGGATCAAATAATTTTGGAATCGAAGCAAGGATTGACAATGCTATAGAGCTTCCCCAGATAACTCGTCGAGAAACTTGAAAGCGCTTTGGTTTTTCCATAATTTTTAGTCGTTTTTAAATCTTGCTTTTTCAAAGATAAGTTTATTTTGAAAGATTTGTATTCTCATTAATTCGTTTGATTATCAATTTAGAGTAACTCTTTCGGCTCCCAGAATTGCCCCTGAATTCCTATTCTGTACAAGACCTATTACTTCATATTCTTTGGAATTAAAATCTTTAGGTAAATTTATTGAAGCATTTCCATTTAGTTTTTCAGTTAAAGTAATACTATGCAACTGACGCACAATTTGAAAATGTGAAAGAATACGATTGGCATTTTCGCCTCTTTTCACATTACTTTTAGCCGACTTTTGTACAACCGCCAATACTAAGCGATTGTTTTTTGAAGCCTTATTTAAAGTGTAACTTACATTGAGTTTATTATCTAAAAGAGTTGCATTCAAAGACAAATCGACAGTTGCAGATTTTGCAAGAGCATTTTTAATTGCATTTCTCACAATAGTTTCCTGAGAACCGATATATTCAGCAGTTCCATTAACAATTAGCTGTGGTGTATAAATGGGTTCTTTACCTAAGAATTTACCATATTCGTATTGTCTTTTGGTAAAATCAGCATTGCTGAAAATATCTTTCCAGCCTTGTCTATCCCAATAATCAACGTGGAAAGCTAAAATATAGACATTTTCCTCTTTGTATTCATTTTGAAGTTTCCCCATCAATTCATCAGCGGGCGGACAACTCGAACAACCTTCGGAAGTATATAATTCTAAAAGAGCAAAACCATTTTTCTTTTTTATATCAGAAGTATTTTGGCTAAAAGCGGTCATTCCTGATACAAGCAAAAATGCGACATAAACTAAAATTATTTTTATTTTTCTCATGATTGAAATTTTTAAAAGTAGCCTCTCCAATTGAAGAGGCTACAATGTTTTAAACGGTATAAAATTTAATTTCAACATTAATATTTCCTTTTGTCGCTTTAGAATAAGGACAAGTTTGATGCGCTTGGTCAACTAAAGTTTTTGCAATCTCTGGAGTTAAACCCGGAAGACTCACATTCAGACGAGCCTGCAAAAAATAAGCGCCATCTGTTTGACATAAATCAACTTCTGTATCTACCGCAGTATCAGCAGGAAGTTTAATATTTAGTTTTGAAGCTGCAATTCCCATTGCACCGATGAAACAAGCCGACCAGCCTGCAGCAAAAAGCTGTTCAGGATTAGTACCTGGACGAGAAGAACCAGGTGAACTCAATTTAATGTTTAACTGACTGTCGGAACTTTGAGAAGCTCCTTCGCGACCACCAGTTGTGCGTATTTTTCCAGTATATAAAACTTTTTCCGGTTGTAAAATATTATTTGTTTCCATGATTTTATTGAATTTAAAATTTATTATTTATTGAATTAATTATTATTTACCAAAACTGTCAACATCAATAATAGCCTGAGCAAAAGCTTTTGGGTCTTCTTGCGGTACGTCATGCCCGATACCTTTTAAAATTCTATGCTCATATTTGCCAATGAATTTATCAGCGTAGGCTTTTCCATCTGCGTTCGCTCCATCAAAATCACTGGCGATAGTAATTGTCGGAACTTTAATCGCTGGTCTGGATGCTAAACGTTTTTCTAAACTATCATATTTAGATTCGCCTCCCTCAAGAGATTGACGCCATCTGTAATTATGAATAACAATTGCCACGTGGTCAGGATTATCAAAAGATTGTGCCGTTTGGTCGTAAGTGGCTTGGTCAAAATTCCATAGCGGAGAAGCCAATTTCCAAATCTGTTTGTTGAATTCATAAGTATTTTGGGTGTAGCCTAATTTGCCTCTTTCGGTAGCAAAATAATACTGATACCACCACCCTAGTTCTACTTTTGGAGGAAGCGGTTTGAGATTGGCTTCAAGATTAACCACCAAATAACCGCTTACCGAAACTAATGCTTCCAGACGTTCTGGCCAAAGTGCCGCCATAACAACAGCTGTTCTTGCTCCCCAGTCGAAACCGCCAATAATGGCTTTCTGAATTTTTAGCGCATCCATTAAATCAATAATATCTTGTCCCAATGCGGCCTGTTGTCCATTTCTAAAAGTATCTTTTGAAAGAAAACGAGTGGTACCAAATCCTCTCAAATAAGGAGTAATTACTCTATATCCTTTGGAAACTAAAATAGGAACCACTTCATTATAACTGTGAATATCGTAAGGCCAACCGTGAAGCAAAATAACCGGTTTTCCGTTTGAAGGTCCAGCTTCAGTATAACCCACATTTAATAATCCGGCATTAATTTGTTTTAACGTTCCTAGTGAACTGCTTGCTACAATTTCTTTTACTTTTTGATTTTGTGATTGTGCATTACTTTGTGTTGTCATAAAAAATAAAGTTGCAATTAAAACTACTTTAGAAGCTATTGTATTAATGATGTTCTCTTTTGCATTTGATATCGTTTTCATAATTTTAAATTTTAATGGTTTGATTATTAGTTAATTTATTTATCAAAAGTATATCTGTCATTCTTTTTATACCATTAGAAAATAGCTCAAACGGACAAAATAAAGATTGAAATGGACAGACATACAACTGAGGTTTTTTAATGATTTTATTCCTTCATTACAAGAACTGGTTTCCCTTTTTCGACAATATAAGTTGCCAATTCAGAAGCTTTTGCATCGCTATTGTTTTTTGCAGAATGAATTTTGCCAGCAGGGATAAACAGAACTTCTCCAGCTTTAAGTGTTTTAGGTAATTCACCTTCTATTTGATATTCTAATGTGCCTTCGAGAACATAGATGATTTCTTCGCCTGGATGATTGTGTTTTCCAAAAGCTGTGTGCGCGTCAAAATCGATTTTAGCCTGAACAGTTTCTCTTCCTTCAATGCTAAGATCGTGGCGTTGCAAATCAATACGTTTTATACCTGATTTTTGTGCCAAAGCACTATTCGAAATGATTAATGCAAAAATTCCCAAAATGGCACTTGCATAAAGTCTAAAGTTTTTATTTGTTTTCATCTTTCTTAATTTTAAATTATTTGATTATCAGTAAATTTCTTTGTCAAAAGTATATTGATAAACCTTTTTTTAAAATAAAAAAACAGTTCAAACAGGCAAAGTAAACCCTAAAGTGGACACGCAAAAACTTGAATTTTTTATACGATAAAAAAAACACAAACGGTTATATAAAAAAAGAGCCTACAATACAGGTTCTTAGTCAATAGAATTTATTGCCACTGATTAAAGGATTATGAATGATTTTTTTAAATCTCTAGTTAAAAGTAATCTGTGAAAATCATTTAATCAGTGGCTATTTTACTAAACGATCCTGACTTGTAACTGCTTACGCCAAAACCATTCCGCCATCCATTAAAATATCTGCTCCAGTGATGAATACAGCCGCTTCACTGCATAAATAGGATACCATTTTGGCAACATCTTCAGAAGTCCCCATTTGTTTTAACGGGACTTTATTAACCACAACATCCATAATCGATTTTACACTTGCTTCGTCAAGCCCCACTTTTTTCATAACTTCAGTTTCTGTTGGACCAGGACTAACGGCATTAACTCTGATTTTTCTTGGTGCTAATTCTAAAGCCGCAGATCTCATTACCGAATTTAGAGCCGTTTTACTAGATGCATAAATCGATGATCCCGGACCAGGCATACTTGCTGTATTAGAAGAAAGAAATACAACTGATGCGCCCTCTTTTAAAATCGGGATAAAACGACTTAGAGTAAAATACGCTCCTTTAAAATTGACATTCATTATGCTATCAAATAAATCTTCTGTTGCTTGTTCAATTGTTCCTAAACCCGCTATTCCTGCATTTATAAACAAAATATCAATCGGACCAAAGTTCTCTTTTACTTGTAAAACTAAATTTTCGATATCCGAAACACTTGATTGATCAGCAACTATTGCATGCACATCCAATTCTGAAGCTGCTTTTTCAATTGCTTCTTTTCGTCTTCCTGTAATGATAACAGTTGCTCCCTGTTCTTTTAATTGTTTTGCTGTTGCGTATCCAATTCCGCTGTTACCACCTGTAATAACTGCGATTTTATTTTTCAAATTATCCATCATTTCATATTTTAAATTAACAATACAAATTTAAAACCGAAATACTATTGCTTTTTTAGAGGTATCATCGAGGATACCAAAATTGGAAGCAACACTAAAACTTCTTTTATATTTTATTGATCTTTATTACCTTTAATAAAAGTTTACTTTAAATAATGTGCAATGGAGAGAAATCAAAAAGAAGAAGTTCAGGCACTTCAAGACACCATTTATGTTTTGGGTGGAAAATGGAAATTACCAATTATCAATTCAATTTGCAATGGAAATACCCGATTTAAAGACATCAAACAGAGTATTCCTGGTATCACTTCAAAAATGCTTTCAAAAGAATTAAAAGATATGGAACTCAATAATCTGGTTAAAAGAACCGAAGATCATGATGCCGAAGTTGCCATTTTGTATCAATCTACAGATTACTGCAAATCTTTTGGCCCCATTATCACCGAAATGATTAATTGGGGAATATCGCATAGAAATCATATTAAAAATAGAGAAGTAACTGTTTGAGTCTAAATAAAATCTTTCTTTAGTTAGAATAAAAAATTACTTAAAAACAAAAAGATTTATTTGTTTTAAGTACTTATTATTAATAAGTTAATTAATATTTTACTTCAATAAATTCAGTAAAAGTTGTTGTCCAACAATGTTTGCTTTGTTTTTAGCTGAAACATTAAAAGTATTCATAGAAGCATTTTCTCCGTCGCCTTCGGCTTTTTTGACAACTGCATTATCTTTGATAGAAGCAAAAACATCTAAGGCACAAAGAATAATTTTTCCTCGTCCATGCGGAATAACACTTAAAGCCGAATACACTTCTTGTTTATGATCGGAAACGCAACCAACGATAGTTTCTCCATTAAACACTCGAAGTCCTACTCTATTTTTGTTATAAGTTGCAAAACATTGGTATTCCCAATTGAACACACAAGATTGTGGTAAACCATCGAAATAGTTGCTGTCTTTTACAAAATAATTTCCTCCGTACCAAGAAGTTCCTAATACTTTAAAACCTCTGTAATCAACAGCTTCTTTTTTAGCAAAATACGTTGCCCAAGTATCCGTATCATTGACTACTACAACAGTGTTTCCGTTATTTACCCATTCTAAAAGGTCAGTAACCAAAGGGTTTCCTGTTTGTTGTGGCTTAAAACCTCCGATTACCAAACAATTCCCTGATGGTGTTCCGCTTTTGTAATTTTTATAATTTATTTTTTCAGAATCAAAATATTTCGCTAGAATCCCCGTAGTATCTGCAACCATAATATTGGAAGCAATTTTGTTTTTGTTCAATTTGACTGCAAATAATTCGTCACTTCCTGTAGTAATAATCGAATTATCTTTCGATACTAATTCGGCAGTAATTTTGGTATAGCCTTCCGTCTCTGGTACAAAAGTATTTCCAGAGGAAAGCAATTCACCATATTTACTTCCACCGCTGATGGTTACTGAAATTGTCTTTGACCAAACGGTTTCTTTCTTACTGTTTGTGGCTTTTACTTTTAAATCAAACGTTCCTTTGATGTCTTTTTCGTTCACTATAAAAAAGTCTATTGTCGTTGTATCTTTGACAGATAAAACCTTATGATTCAATTTTACGGCTACATACAAAGGTTTGTTGTAACGAGCAATTAAATCGGCATCGCCTTTTAGATTGCGGTAATTATCTACAATTCCGGAATGGTTTTCCAGCTTCATACTCTCCCAACCATTTACCGCGTAACCATCAATTGTATTATTGATTCGTACATTTTCAATCGTTCGGCCTTGATAATAGAAAGAAACATTCCCCATTTTTCGAGTCAGACTATCCACATTTGGAAAAGATTTTTCAAAATCATTTTTTTTCAAGAACGTATCATAAGCATCGTACCATTTCAAATAATCGTCACTTTCCCAGCCAATGTCTTTTCCTTTTTTAAGAATTTCCTCTCTAATCAGCTGCAATCTTGGTGGCGTACCAATCGCTCCTTCTTCGCCATAATAAATGATTTCATCCTTATGATCCGTGAACTTGGCGTAGTTTTTAGGGTCTTTATATAAATTATCATGATACACTCCGGGACCTCCTGCATGATGCTGATCGAACCACCCATAATCATAAAATGTATCATCATAAGGAAACATATGTAGTTTAAAACGTGGATCTTTACCTATCTTAATTGGGCCATTACTTGAATTGTAAGTCATAATTCTTGTTGGATCCAACTTGTGTCCTGCCAACATTTGTAAGCTGTCTTTTTGCTGTGGCTCTGCCCCTCTTTCATTGTGCATATTATAAATTACCAAAGAAGGGTGGCTTCGGTCACGTTTAATCATTCGAAAGAACTTTTCGTTTCGCGCTGCAAAATAAAAGTCGGCTTGTTTCTTTTCTAAATCATTTTTAGGATTGAATTGATTGGCAGGATATTGATTTCCGCCGGGTTCCTGAAAATACAGCAAACCCATTTCATCAGCATAATCCAAAACATTGGTTTGGCCTATAGTACGATGAAAATTAAGCATATTCAAACCAACGGCTTTGGCATCGGCAATTTGTTTTTTGGCTAACTCATCGCTTGGAGCAATTCCGTTTACTGGCCAAAAAACCCAAGAAATCGCTGTTCTTATTACAATGCGTTTGTTGTTCAGATAAAACTGTTTGTCTCCGTCTATGTCTTTAACTTCAAACCAACGGAAACCAAACTTTTTCTCTGCAATATCTTTTACAACATTGTCTTTTTGAAGGGTAGCTTTTAAAATATATAAATTAGGATTATCAACGTCCCAAAGCTTTGCATCATCTACTTTAATTGTAAAAGATTGTATTGAATTGCCTTTCGTTCTGGCTTCAACTGGAAAGCTTTTTTTCCAAACCGATGCACCTGATTTTCTTTCGCTAACTTCTAATAAAAGAGTTCCTTTGAAAGCTTTTGCAGAATTATTTGCCAATGCAATTTCTGCCTCAATTTCATTTAAAACAGGTTTGTTTTTGATGAAAATATCATCTACTGCAACCTCATCGGTGGCGACAATAGTAACTTTTCCTGTAATTCCACCAAAACCATGCGTTGGATTCGTACGATAATCGCCCCACATATAATTGGAACTGTCTCTCCAGTCGAAATTACCGTTGGGATCAGTAATTCTAACCGCTATAGCATTCGATTTTCCGATGGTTACATAATTAGTAATATCAACATCAAAAGGAGTTCCGTTGATTAAATCATAGCCTGCTAATTTTTTGTTTACAAAAACCTCAGCCCTAAACCGAACACTTTCAAAATGCAAAGCAATGCGCTTGCCTTTCATTGATAATGGCACATTGGCTTCGGTAGAAAACCATGAAACTCCTAAATAATTTCCTGAAACACCAAAAGGATTCTTGTTCATACCCCAATGAAATTCTTCGACTGTTGCTGGAAGATGTACGGTTTTGCTTTCTCCTTTTTCAAGTGCTTGCCAACCACCAGTAGGCAAATTGACAGGCAACGTTTTAAGATTAATTGGAGGTGTAAACAAAACATCATTTTGCCATTGAGCTGCAGGATCTAACCAAAGTTTCCAATCATTATTGGATAGGTCTTGGACTATTCGTTGGTTTTGAGCAAACGAAGTGGTGGTCGTTAAAACAATAAGCAAAATTGCTGCTATCCTATTCCACTTTTTAGGGCTTCTTTTCATAATTTTAATCGTTATTCTTTTATTTTTCGCAATATTTAGCTGTAGATTCATTTTATTTTGCCCTAATTATTCCAACCTGATGGCTTTTCCCAACAAACAAATGGCTGTCCTCAAATTTCAAAACTTACGGTCAATACATTTTGTTATTATTCAATAATTTTCACTTGATTTTTAATAGATTCCAAGACCGTAATGTCTTTAGATTCTAATTTTTTATTTTGAATATTTAGGGTTATATCTTTAGTTGTATTTCCTCCAATCATGAAGATTTGGGTTTCTCCTGTGGAATTAAACTTTTTGAAATCGATATTTTGACTGTTAAATAGTCTGCTTGAAATCCCTGATTTTTCTAGCTGTAAATTGACATTATCAAATTGAATATTGGTACCATAATTAATTTGGATACCCGCTTCTGATCGAACAACCATATTTTTAAATTGAAGATTATCAACAGGCATTTCGGGAATTCCCATAATTTTCAATGCTTGTTTGGCCCCATCAACATAGATATTTTTAAAATACATATTCTTGAATGCAGGAGTTTGCTCAGATACAGCTTCTTTTTCTACAACCATTTCGCCAGTAATGGGATCCTCTACAGCTCCTTTGACAAAGTAGTATAGATTGAAATTTATGGCTTCTGTAGGTATATCACGCATTCTGATATCCTCCATCCAAATATTCTCAACTACGCCACCCCTGCCTCGAACGGATTTGAAACGCAATCCGCAATCTGTACCAATAAAAGTGAGATTCTTGACAAAAATGTTACGAACACCACCAGACATTTCACTCCCAATTGTAAATCCACCGTGGGCGTGGTACACTACAGAGTTTGTAATTACAAATAATTCTGTTGGTTTTCCGCGTTTACGCCCTTCTTGGTCTTTTCCAGATTTAATGCAAATTGCATCATCGCCCACATCAAAACTACAATTGGTTACAGTTCCGATTCGGCAAGATTCTATATCAAGACCATCTCCGTTTTGAGAATACCAAGGATTGCGAATGGTCAGATTACTTATCGTCACGTTTTCACACATTAGCGGGTTAACATTCCAAGCTGGAGAATTTTGAAAAGTAACGCCATCCAACAGCAATTTTTTGCAATTAACAAGGCTTACCATTACTGGACGGAGCGCTTGTTTGTAGGGTTTCATATTTTCAACAGTAGCTGTTTTTGGAAGTTTATCGTTTTCTTCATTAGCTATAAATGAATTTTGGGAAGGATACCACGTTTTTTTATCTTTAGACAGAACACCTCCTGAATTAATGAGATCCTTCCACTGATCATTAGTCATTTTACTAATTTTAACAGGTCTCCATTTGGAACCGTTCCCATCAAAAATTCCTTGTCCTGTAATGGCAATATTCTCTAAATTAACTCCCATAATAGGCGATTCACAGCGAATAACCTGATTCCCCTCAAAATAAGAATTGATAAGTTGGAATTGATCCAAGTCACTTGTAAATAAAATGTAAGCTCCATTTTCGGTATGCAGATTGACGTTGCTTTTCATATAAATAGGGCCAGTAGTCCACATTCCAGAAGGAATGACAACAACTCCTCCGCCAGATTTAGAACAAGATGCAATGGCATCGTTAATTGCTTTTGTACAGAGCTTATTTGTATTTGGAATTGCCCCAAAGTTTGCAATATTCAAAGTATCCGTTTTGAACTTTGGAAGTTGTACTTCTGGCATTTTAAAAGGGAGATTCAGACTTGCAATTGTGGTCTTATTTTGTGATTTAGAATCATTTACAACCACTTGGCTTGAACCAGTAATTGAAAACAAAATACTCCAAATAAAGAAAGCTATTTTAATATGTCTCATAACTATTTTATGTTTTTAATTTTCTTCTACTCTAAACCAATCATAATCCGCATAACTGCTATCATTAACAAGTTTTGTTCCTGTAGCAAACAATCCGATCTTTGCGCCTACCCAACGTCCAGCGCTAGGTTTGAAAGATTTTCCAAATGCCTTAAATGTTTTGCCATCAGTGCTATAGTAAAAAGTAACTTTGGCATCAAACGGTTCTGTATTTTGTACCATTTCGACTTTAGTCCGGAAATACACTATTTTTTGATCAGTAGCTATTGATGCTAGTTCTACCTCTCCTTCTTTGGAAGTACGGACATCTTTCATCGAGCGTTGCACCAATTTTAATTTTCCTGTTGCATCTTGTTCAATGGCGATGTATGCGTAATCTTCTCCAAATACAATTAAACCTGTACTACATTCTTTTGCGTCAACATTATTTTCGAAAGTAAGTTTGGTTGTCGCTGTGAAATTAGCACCTGGAAACTTTTGCAATAACAAGTTAGGCATCAACCACATCGTTTTTATATTCTCGTCACGAGGAATACAATTTAGCCGCATAAAACCAAGATTAGCAGATAGCCATCCCCATTGTTTATCAGGATTTTGATTGGCTTGCCATTGCCATTGCAAACCATATTGATGCCCATTAAATTCATCCGAAGAAACTAAAGGAGTTACAGGATAACTTTTGCCAACATTCGGTTTTGCCCACTCAGTAACTGGTTCTCCAATCCCATCATTGTTGATGTCTTTCCCCATAATTGGCCAATCTTCATTCCAAGTGACAGGTTCTAAGTTTACAATACGTCCATACGCCCAACGATCTTGAAAATGAATAAACCAGCCGTCTCCATTTGGAGTTTCAACATATCCACCTTGATGAGGGCCGTTCATTTTTGTATTTCCTTGTTGCAGAACAATTTTGGATTCATAAGGCCCCCAAACATTTTTAGAACGCATAGCCAATTGCCATCCCGGTTTTACACCTCCTGCAGGTGCCATTATCCAATAATAGCCTTTAATTTTATACATTTTAGAACCTTCAACAGTAGTGTGCCCCTTATGACCATCAAAAACCATTGCTGGATTGCCTATTAATTTAGTTCCATCAGGTTGCATTTCGGATAACATCAAAACAGTTTTTACTGCGGCTCGACTACCCGCAAAGGCATAAGACAAATATGCTTTTCCGTCTTCATCCCAATATGGACAGGTATCTATATATCCTTTTCCGGCTTTTACCAAAACTGGATCTTCCCAAGTACCCGCAGGATTTTTAGTTTTTACCATGTATATCCCAAAGTCAGGATCTCCCCAATAGATATAATATTCGCCATTGTGATAACGGATAGAAGGAGCCCAAACACCATCTCCATGACGTACCGCTTGATAATGCTCCATAGGAAATTGATTTTGCAAAGCGTATCCAATTAATTCCCAGTTTACCAAATCCATCGAATGCAGAATTGGAAGTCCAGGAGAACTATTAAAACTGGAAGCAGTCATATAGTATCCATCTTCACCCACACATACATCTGGATCTGAATAATCAACATGCAAAATTGGATTTTTATATTTTCCATTTCCTAAGTCGCCATTCCAGCCTTGTGCATTCACTCCTAGTACATAAACCATCAAACCTAATGACAGTAGCAATCGTTTTAATCTCATTTTAAATAGTTTTTAATCAAATTTATTATTTTACAAAAGGCATAATTCTCCCGAAAGAGTACTTTAATCCTCTTTAAATTGGTTTTTTTTTCTAAAAAATAACCCTTGGTCGTTATTAAATCATTTGATTTTTAATAGTATTAAAGAAATTGTCAAAAATTGAAATCGATAGTATAAAATCAATATTGGTGCAGTTTAATTTTTAAAATTCTTATTTTAAATCATTGAAAATTTTAGCATAATTTTTGAAAGCTGAATTAATTTTTAGGCACAAGTGATGATAAACAAGTCAGAAAAAGAAGTGTCAGTAAAGACACCTCCTTTCTGCTTGAACCAACTATTTTATATAAACCCAATAAATATAAAAACAGTCTTTTTTTTAATCTCAACCAACCCTCTCCAAAGAAGAGAGATGATTGGATTATTATAAATCTTAATTTGGCTTTAATAAATTATGGAAGCCATCTAAGATCTCCAACTCTATTGGTAACAATTGGAGAATTAGGATCTTTAATCGTTAAATTCCCTTGTGTAGGATTTACAAACAAGTTGGCTGCACTAATTCCTAATGCCGTTCCCTGAATACTTGAAGGTCCTAACAGATAATCTGTAGTGGTATAATTATTACTGTATGAAGTTGTACAACCTGCAGCAATTGCTTGAATTACTTTACCACAAGCAGAAGCTAATAATACGTTCTTGAATACCAAAGTAGATCCTGCAGCATTTGGAAGATTAATTAAAGCACGATTGTAAGCATAATCATAAATCGTTACATTATTATATTCCAAATAAACTGGATAGGCAGAGGTACCATAATCAAATAAATTTTTGAAGTTTAAAGTTTTATTAGGCACTTCATTGTTTATCGTATAATAATCTCTCATAAAAGTACAATTATTGAAAACCGCTCTTTTGAAATTATCTGCTCCGGCTGAACCAAGAGCAAAAGTTCCGTAAGGTCCTGAGTGACCACCGTTCATGTCTAAAGTACAATAAGTCATTTCAAAATTGCCAACTTCTTTGTATTTTCCGTTCCCTTGATGTCTCCAGAAACCTCTTCTAAAATTATTAAATACACAGTTATAAAAAGTAACCTCTCCAATAGTCCATGAAGTACCACTATTAAAGAAATAACTTGCATCAATAATTTGATAAAAACGAATGTTTTCAAATGCTAATGCAGATAAAAAGGCTCCTTCTGCAATATTCCAGTTTCCGTTCAGCTCAATTTGAGGACGTTCACCTGAACCTCCAACTAATCTAAATCCTTTTGAAATTGTAAAAGGCGTCACTTTAAATAAAGAACCTGCTTCTAAGAAATATTCCGTTCCCTCAGGAATTAGTGGATCTGAATTATTTTTTCTTAATAATGCATCTAAGTCATCTCCTTTTTTAACCAAAATTTGTCCAGCTGATGGTCCTGCAGAACGAAAAGTTACCTGATTGTAAGGTCTGTCATAAACACGAGGTTTTTTATTATCATACACATTTACGTTGTAAGCGGTACTTTTTTCTAAACCTTCAATTTTTGCCTGCCCACTATTTATTTCGGCAGACGTTAACTTTCTACCTATAGAAGGAAGCAACTTTGAACTTGCTGGCACAACAGAAATACTATCTACAGGATTTGCTGCGTCAATCTTCCAACTTGCGATTACACTTGTTTCGGTGATATTTACCTTTTCTACAGGCTTCAATATTTGAGCAAAGGCTGGGCGATCTTCTGTCAAAGCAGCTGTATTAGCCCATTGAGAGTTAAATTTCGCATCTTTCTTATTGGCACGAACCCGAATATAGAATTGTGTTTTATAAGGGATATCGTCCATAAGAATCTGCGTATCAGTAACTGTATATGATTTGAATAAACTGTTGTAGTAATTATCCAAATGCAACTCTACAGTATAAGAATCGGCATCATTTACTTTGTACCACACTACAGCAATAGAGTTGCTTTTCACCACAGGAGCAGCAAGGACAAATTTTGGCTGAAACAAATCTTCTACTTTATTGTAACTAAAATTTTCCTCTTGACAAGAATTTAGTATTCCTCCAAGCAAAATCATGCTGAATAATGATAAAATACAAATTGATCTTTTTAAATTTTTCATACTTTATTCCAATTAATAGTTAAAACCATAATAATTCTGGATAGCTCCTCTGTGATCTGTTATCACTTTAGCTGGGTAAGGACATAAATAACGCAAAGGTGCATTTGGAGATACCGTTGTAGCGTTGTTGAAGTTTATGAAACCTCTAAAACTCCATTTGATATCATTTATAGGTTCATAAGCCTGAGTATCACTATTTAAAGAATACCATCTTGATGCAAATACTTGTTCTGTATAACCAACAGGTTTAGATTTTACAATTTCATCAATTCCTTTGATATCTAGAATGGTTCTATCTGCATATTTTGGATCTGGTATGTCTTTCCAGTAAACACTTCCCGGAACATTATCAACACCTGCGACAAATTCTCCATTAGCTACTTTACCCCAGTTTAGTAATTTATAATATTGGTTATAAATCACTTCTCCATATTTATTCCAACGAGCCAAGTCAAACTTACGTTTACTCTCACCACCAAATTCCCATGCACGCTCGTCCATAATCGCTTTGAAAAATAAATCAGGAGATGTTTTAGAAGCTACATAATTATCTACTTTTTCTGTCCAATTAGCTTGATCGAATGCTCTACGACGTACACGTTTTAAACATTCACGAGCATCATCACGAGGACCAAAACGTTCGTTTACTGCTTCGGCATACATCAACAATACATCTGCAAAACGCATCCATGGGTAATTTACCCCTGTTGCTTTAGTACTCGTACTACCTAATGGATCATCCATATATAGTTTTGACCATTTAGCAACAGCTAATTTGGCTATGTCCAAACGAATATCTTGGTTCAAATCAAGATCATATGAATAAGGAGCACAAGTAATATCTCTTCGTAAATCTTTGTTGTCAAACGAATACAAATAGGTTCCGCATAAACTAAGATTTCCAGATGCACTTCCGTAAGCATGCGTTCCTTGGGCAATTGGAATACCAATATAATATCCATATTCACCCGAAGTGTTTTTTAACAATGGCAATGAAAACATCACATCATCATCAACAGGAGTTACCCAATTGTTTTGTTTCAACCAAAAATCGCGAACACCCAATTTTAAGTCATGGTGGTTTTCAGTAATTACTTTTCCTAAATATTGGATTGCAATATCATAATAGGCTTCATAGTTTTCTCCACGTACCATATGACCAATACCAGCTGCATTGCTATCAGGACGCAAAGTCCATCCACCACGAGTAAGAGCCAGTAAACCAATCAAACCTTGGTTAAAACTTCTGGAAGCACGTTCTACACCATAATCTAATTCATTAGGATATTGCATTAAGGGTTCAACTGACTTTAAATCATCAATTAAAAATTCAAGAATTTTATTTCTATCCGTAACACCTACTGCAAAATTCTCTCCTCCTTTTGCCGATGTAGTACGAAATACCACATCTCCCCAAATACGAATCATATCTAAATACACCATCGCACGAAGTGTTTTAACTTCTCCATATAGTTGTGTTACTTTGGATGGACTGTTTTTTGGAGCTGCTTTATAAAGATCAGATCTTTCAATTCCTTCGATGATATCGTTAGAAAGATTGATAATCTTGTACATCGCATTCCAAGTTCCATTCAGAGTTGTCCAATACGGTTTTGGCTCAAAACATGCAATGTCCGAACCATTAACATTCACAGCATTGGTAGCCACTGATGCCATTTCTACATCTGTATTTGTATTGAAAACAAAAGCCAAACGATTGGAATAAGCATCATCGGTCAACATCAGTGTATATACCCCAGCAACTGCTGATTGAATTTCACTTTCTGAGCTAAAAACTTCAGCCTCGGTAAAACCAGTTGAAGGTTGTACATCTAAATATTCATCACAAGCTGTAAAACAGAGTGAGAAACCAAATAGAAGACTTAATAATATCTTTTTATTCATTGTTGTAAGATTTAATTAAATTAAAATGATAATTGAGTTCCAAAAGCGAAGTTTCTTGTTCTTGGATACGCATTATAATCAATGTTAGGCGTTAATCCAGTTTCTAAGTTGACCTCTGGATCGTAACCTGAGTAGTTCGTCCAAATAAATAAATTAGAACCTGTTGCATACAAACGAACTCTATTGAAAAAGTTCTTGCCATTATTAGGAATTGGAATTGTATATCCTACAGACAACATATTTAATCTTAAAAAAGAACCATCTTCTATCGCATACGACATAGCGATAGGGCGACCAATTGAAGTTGGATTCCACATCGTAGCATTTTTATTGTATTCGGCTAACACTTCTGGTTGGTAACGGATTTCGTTCCCCATATCATCAAAGTTGCGCCAACGGTTTGCTAATGACACTTCCATACCTAAGTTACTTTGGTTATTATTATACCAAGAAGTCATCATGATTTTGTTAGCGTTGTACACATCAAAACCATACACAAAGTTGAAGAATGTTGAGAAGTCAAAATTTTTCCATGTTGCATTCAATCCAAAACCACCTGAAAAATCTGGATTTGTATTTCCAATAACTTGTCTGTCATTAGCACCAATTACATATGTGTTCGAATCTGAAGTGTCAACAGGAGTTAATTTTTTAAACTTAGCATTTCCTGGTCTTGGTTCTCCTGATAAATTTTTTGAGTTTGCTACTCCTGCTTTTAATTTCCAAGTTCTGGTTAATGGATCGAATGAATCGAAATCATCCATCGTATAGAAACCATCATTAACAAAACCGTAAATCAAACCTTTTGTACCTCCAACATACGCACGGTAATCATCATCATTTAATAATTGTGATCCAGCCCATCCAGAACTAAGAATCCACTCACTTTCTCCGCTTGAAAGTGCATCGATTTTGCTTTTATTGTATCCAATATTAAAGTTTACATCAATTTGCCAATCCTTTTTTTGAACTACAGCTGCATTCATAGAAAACTCTACTCCTTTATTAGAAGTTTGACCAACATTGGTCATAATTTTACTAAATCCAGATACTCCCGGAATATCAGATGGTACCAACAAATCTTTTACAGTGTTGTGGTAAAGTTCCAGCGTACCAGTAATTCTTTCTTTAAAGAAACCAAAATCGATACCAAAGTTGGTAGCATAAGTGGTCTCCCATTTTACATCAGGATTGCTTAAATAATTAGGATTGAAAATATTGTAGTAATAATGATCCTTTTCTCCCCAACCCACAGATCGAGTTCTAGAAACACCATAATATTTAGCATATAAATCGGCACCAATTCTATCATTACCTGAAAGTCCATAAGACAAACGAACTTTTAAATTAGAAATGGTTTTACTATTTTTTAGAAAATCTTCATTCGATACTCTCCAAGCAAATGCTCCTGCTGGAAATACTCCCCAACGATTTTCAGGACCAAATTTTGTTGACCCATCGGCACGAATGGTAAAGGTGGCAAGGTATTTATCAGCATAACCATAATTGGCACGACCGAAAAATGATGAAATTCTATTTGGCGATTCTGCAAAAGAACCGTTCTCATACGGTGTTCCTAAAGCAAGGTTTTCCAATGCTTTGGGACCTGTAATGGTTGCTGGAAAATCACGAGTTTTATAATACTTACTTGAAACTTCCTGATCTTTCATTTCCTGACCTAACATAAATTGGAAGTCATGAACTGTTTTTAATTTGAAATTATAATTTAAAACATTATTCAACTGCCAACGAGGTTTTTGAGTATTTGTCCATTGTACTACTGGCAGATTATTGTTAGCCAATGCAGTACCTGTATCCGTACCCCAGAAACGACTGTCTTCAGCATAATTATATTCGAAACCGAATGAGCTGCGTAAACTTAATCCTTTTGTAATGTTCCAAGTTAATGCGGCAACATTATTGAAGGTACGGGAAATACGATTGCGATAATTTTTTTCAGCTTCCTCTATAGGATTGAAACGTTTAGCTGGTGTGTAATCATCTGGATCAAAATAAGTGTCATCTTCTGGTAAAGTCATATAATCTTCTAGACCATTTGTAGGCGCTTGACGAAGTGCGCTTAATAAATTAACAGTTTCTGTTCCTGAACCTTCAATTGTTTGGTCTATAAAACGAGATTGGTATTCAAAAGTAAACTTGTTTGACAATTTAGTATTCAGGGTAAAGTTTATATTGGTTTGGTGAGAACCAGTCCCAATTAATACACCTGGTTGATTTTGATTTTGTACTGAAAATTTGAATTTAGTTTTTTCAGTACCACCATTAATACTAAAATCAAGGTATTTAGCAACAGGATTAGCTCCGAAAATTTCATCCTGCCAATCTGTTCCTTTATCACCTTGGTAAATGTACAATTCATTGGCACGACCATAACGATTGAAAAAAGCGGTCGGATTAGAATTACGTCCGCGTTCGTATTCGTATTGAATCATAGTAAATTCATACGGATCCATTACATCCAAATGATTGGCTAATGTTTTCATCTGCATATAACTATGTATATTCACAGAAATTTTACCAGCTTTAGGCTTTTTAGTAGTCACCAAAATAACCCCATTGGCACCTCTAGCACCATATATTGCTGTTGATGCAGCATCTTTTAATGTCACTACATCTTCTATATCTGTTGGCGGAATATCATTTAGATTAGAAACTTCAAAACCATCCACTAAAATTAAAGGAGAGTTATCTTGAGTAATAGATCCACCTCCACGAATTCTGATCATAACATCAGCGCCAGGAGAACCATCTGCCGTAGTAATCTGGACACCTGCTAATCTACCAACCATTGCTTCAGCAACAGAACCAGTTGGTACTTTTTCTAAAGTTGTTCCTTTGATACTAGAAACAGCTCCTGTCAGGTTTCCTCGTTTTTGGGTACCATAACCAATGACTACAACTTCATTCAGCTCACTGTTTGATTCTTTCATTTGGATTGTAATGCCAGAAGTGCGTCCTTTCAAAGGTACCGTCACATCTTCCATCCCAATAAATTTAATCAATAAAACAGCTGTATTGGGATCACTTACTTTTACAGAAAATTTTCCATCAAAGTCAGTAGAAGCATTATCCTTTTCATTTTTTACAATAACCGATGCTCCTGGAATCGGACCTGTTTTATCACGCACTATACCTTTCACAGTTACTTGTTCTTGAGCATAACCACTAAATGTCAAAAACAAGAGGGTAAATACGCTCACGATATGTTTTTTTATCGTCATAACTACTATATTTTTATTTTGGTTAATTTTTTAAATCTGATTATTATTTGACTTTATATTTTTGGAACTACTACCCCATTAATAGTCACAACATAATCTTTAATAATTGGTGTATCCGGATCATTCAAATTAAAATCAACATTTGTTACACCATTAGGTAAAATTGGAAAAGAGCCAGCAAATTCTTTTGTTTTGATCACTACTGAATTTGCGTCCATAAATTCTATTTTGACAGTAACATTATTGGCTTCTTCATCAGTTTGTAATACAATAAAATCATCTAAATAATTTATCCCTCCCGTAGTGGTTTTTTTAGATCGAAAAACTGACATATCTCCTTTTACAAATGTTTCATCAATCGCTTTGTACCCGGTACGTTTTACAAAAACTGTTGTTTTAATAGTAGTATAACTAGGATCGGCTACGATATCTTTTGCTTTCAAACGTAATGTTCCTGTTCTGGTAAGAATGTTCATTGTAAGAGGATCTGCAAATGGTGATTCATAAGGCATAGCTGCCGATAGATTAATTTTTTGATCAGCAGTTACAGCTTGGGGAATAATTAAATCTTTTAGATTAACTGGTTTGGTAACCATTTGCGCAGGAATATCAGTTGCCATAAAGCTGTATTTCCCATTATCGAGTGCAAATTGATATAGTGAACTATAGTTTGCTAAATATTCGCCATCCTCTTTGTATATAAAAATAGGCAAAGTTGAAATCCCTACATTTAATCTCCAAGGTTCTCCATTTAACTGAATCTTAAAATCTTTCACAACCGAAGTATCATATTTTATTTCATCTTCAGTACAGGAACTAAACATCAAAAGAAACATAGTTCCTCCTAGTAGTAATCTTTTTATATTTTTCATACGTTATAATTTAAATTCGAAGGTTTAGTATTTACCTCTTCACCAGATGGAAGTTTGGTTTTGTTTTCCTTCTGGTAAAAATTTTGGTTGTTAAACACTATAAACATACCTATCGAGAATAGGAAGATGAAAGTGCAAATTTGTTCCATAAGCATAATTTTTTATTAATAGTTAGTTAAAATAGTCTTAAGACTTTTTGGTTATGAAGCAAAACTAGGTATATGGATTCCGATTTTGGTGTACAAATTGCTTTTCAACAAGGGTTAAAATGCTAATTTATTAGCACATTAATTGTTGTATTGATAAAAAATGTGGGATTTTTTTTCCGCTTTCAGAAAATTATAAGAAATGAAGGCTTTTAAGGCTTTAATAATTTGAATACTTTTCTAGTTCATTTTGAATAGTAAGTATTTACATTTCTTTAACATTGTCTGTTTTCTAATTAATCGATTATTAATTAATGGGTTATCGAGAGTCATTAGCTATTTATACCCTTTTCTATTATTTGGGATTATGCAGGAAAGATGAAAGTGGTATGTTTATTTTATGAAATAAAAAAAGAGGCTAAAAAGCCCCTTTGGAAATATCTTCAGCACTTTAAATACTGAGTTGTTTGTTTACATTAAAATTAGAATTCTTCAATCTATCGATGCAACTGGCGATATTCTGCTGGCGTGTAATTAAATTTGGATTTAAAACATTTTCCAAAATACTTCAAGTCATTAAAACCTACTTCAAAACAAGCTTCTTTAATCAACATATCTCCATTTTTGATAAGCTCGGCAGCTTCGTTTAATCGCATATCACGAATAAATACGACTGGGGAAACACCTGTTATACTTTTCAGTTTATTAAAGAAACTGGCCCGTGACATATTCATTAATTTTCCTAATTCATCAACCGAAAAATCCGATTTAGACATGTTCTCTTTTACAAATTCAATTACTTGAAACATAAATTTATGATCCTTATTAGAAATTTGTAATGGTTCTTTCTCTGAAATTTCAGTAATATTACCTGTTGAGTACAATTCTTGAAGACGTAAGCGCTGTTCTAAAATATTCTTTACTCTTGCCTTTAAAAAACTCACATTAAACGGCTTGGTTATATAATCATCAGCGCCGTATTCTAATCCTTCCAGTTTATCTTCGACGGCTGTTTTGGCACTGAGCAAAATCACAGGAAGGTGACTGGTTTCAAAATTATTCCGAATTACTTTAAGCATTTCGATACCATCCATTTGAGGCATCATAATATCACTAATAATAAAATCTGGAGATAAACTTTCGGCTTTTAAATGCCCTTCAACCCCGTTTTCTGCTTCATAAATAGTATAATCATTCTCTAAAACAGAAACAATAAAACTTCTCAACTCAGGGTCGTCTTCTACAACCAAACCAACAGGTTTTTTACTTTCGCTAATTTCTTCCAATGGCATTTGAACGTGCTTATTTTCTGACTCTCTCCCTTCTTCAGTTTCAAATTCTACATCATCTACTGTATGTTCATTGGTTTTGGATTCTTGAATTAAAATATCTACATCTTCTGAAAAATGCTTATACCCTTTTGAGAAACAAAGCTGGAAGCTGCTGCCTTTTTCCAATGCGCTATCAACTACAATACTCGCACCGTGTTTATCTACTAAATCTTTTACAATAGAAAGACCTATACCAGTACTTGGATTGAATGGATTCTCGTTATAATTAGAAAAACGAACAAATAATTTCTTCTGAATGGCAGGATTGATACCCGGTCCGTTGTCATTTACCTTTAAAAAAACTTGTTTTTCAGTTTCCTCAACAATCACTTCTATCGAATCTCCTTTGTTGCAATATTTAAAAGCATTTGAAATTAGATTAACTAAAATTTTATCAAGACTGTCAGAATCTGCCCATATTTTTGGTTTAGAATCACTAATAGTCAGCTTCAATTCGATGTTACGCTGTATGCTCATTTCACTGAAGTTTTCACAGATTTTAGCTGTAAACTCGCCTAAATCAATTTCGCTAACTTCTAACCTTCTATCTTGAATTCGTCTTAAATCTAAAATCTGATTAACCAAATTCAATAATTTACTACTACTTCTTTCGATCACTTTAAGTTGATTTTTTACAGACTCTGATATGTCGTCATCTGATAGCATTTTCTCAACTGGAGCTGTAATCATAGTAAGAGGAGTTCGAATTTCGTGTGAAATATCAGTAAAGAATTTCAGTTTTAATTCACTCATTTGCTTCTGCAGCTGTACATCATTACGAAGTTTTAAAATGGTTACTGTCGTACGCCGAACCAATAAAAACAAGCCTATTGTTATTAAAAGATAACAGAAATAAGCCAAATTAGTTCCCCAAATAGAAGGTCGAATAATGATTTTAATTTTTCTTTCATTATTTACCCATAAGTTGTGCCCATTTGTTGATGATACAATCAAAGTATATTTCCCCCTATCCAAATTGGTATAATTAATCGACTGTCCTCCTTTAATATAATTCCATTCCTTGTCAACGCCTTCTAACTTATAGCGATAAACAATATTCTCATTTTTGATAAAATCTAAAGCTGAAATCTGAACTCTAAAAAAATTCTGATCGTGTTGGAGCGTCACTTCATCAAGCAAATCTGGGTTTCTTGGCATGTCAGCATTTATTTCGTGTAGTTCTCTATTGTTAACTATAAAACTAGATATGGCTAAATAGGGTTTAAATTTAAAAGGGTTAATTGTTTCAGGTTTGAAATAAACAAGACCATTGGAATACCCCAGAACAATTTCACCATTTGGAAGACGGCATTTTGTAGCTTCTGAAAATATTTCGTTGCCAATGAGTGATTTTAGTTCAGGAAACGTTTCTGCGGTATTCTTTTGGGGATCAAATCGAACAACCTGATTATCTCCCATAAGCCAAATTTTACCCAATTTATCCTCTTGCATCGACACAATTCCTTGAATAAGGAACGAAATTGCTTCTCCCCAAACAGGTTTAACTTTTAAACGTCCGTCTTTCTCTAAATCTGCTAAAATCAAACCTTTTCCGTTGGTAGCCAATGCTAATCGGTTATCAGAGGTTATCATAATGTCCAAAATATCATTCCCTGAAACTTGTAAAAATTCTTCAAATCTTAGTTTATTCGCGGGTTTACGTTCTTCAGAAAAAGAAAACAATTTATACGAGGAAATAAAAAATAATTTATGCTCCTTGCTTTCAACAATAGAACGAACTTTATCAGCATTTTTTATTGGATAGTTTTTTAATTCATTTTTATAATTAATAAACTGAATTCTAGTATTTGATTCTCTAATAATGTTTACACCACCTCCCCAAGTTGTCACGTAAATTTGACCTGATGATGACTGAAAAACTTTATAAATATCATTAGAATTGATACTATAAATATCTTTCTCATCCAATTTATAATGGCTTACTCTGTAATTAAATGGCTGTCCGTTAGGAGTCAAACAAAACAATCCATTGCCGCGTGTTCCGACCCACATTCTTCCCTTGTTATCTTCTAGTATGCTATAAATATCTGCTCCCCAGCCTGGACTATTATTTGTAGATAGCTTACCATCTGATCCTAAATAACCTATTTTCTTTTTTTGCGAATCAAATATTGTAATTTTTTCAGTTCGGCTGGCAACCCATAGATTTCCTCTTTTGTCCGCCATTAGACTTCGAACATTATGCTTTTGGCGATCACTAGTTGAGTCTAATTTTAACCTTAAAAAATTACGATTGCTAAAAGTAATTAAGTCCAGTCCTTGCTTGTAAGAACAAAACCATAAATTGCCTAATCTATCGAACATGGCGGTGTGCATTACATCAGAAAATGTTTCACTGGATTCTTTAATACATTGAATAATAGAGCATAACTTATTTTGTTTTTGATCCCAATAAGCAAAAGCTCCTTTGTTAGATTGAATCCAGACCGTTCCATCAGGCGATGTAAGTAGAAAACTTTTTCGATCTACACCAACACTAGCTGGATCACTTGAATTTACTTCGATATGTTTTACCTTTTTGGTAACCAAATCGAATTGAAAAACACCAGAACCTAAAACTTCAAACCAAAACTGGCGTGAACGAGTCACTCCTAAATAATAAATTTTTCCGCTTGGAAATCCTGCTAATGATTTGCTATTATAAGATTCCAGTTTTCCTGTTTTGGTATCATAAAAATAAAAACCATGTTCTTCGGTTAGTATCAATACTTTATTTTCGGCTACAAGTTTTATCTGGATAATACTTTCCTTTATACCTAATTCAAAATCGAAGAAAGTGCTGGATTTTTTAGTGTAACGTGTGAGTTTGCCTTTGTCTCCTCCAAACCATATATCATCTCCAGTTTCCATAACTGAAGTAAACGAATAAGGTTTCCCAGAATGTCCAATCATATTGAAAAAGAAGTATTCGGGCACCGTTCCTCCTTTCTTCAATCTAGAAATACCTGAATCAGTCAAAAACCAGGTAGTACCCTGAGTATCTTCAAAAATGTCCTGAATTTTACTGGAAATTTTTGGTGGGCTGAAAACAACCTTGCGAATTTGTTTGTTACCCTCAAAAGCAATTACATAATTTTTATTTTCAGGGAATAACCATACTCTTCCTGAAGGCATTATAATGAAATTTTTAAAAGAAATAGGAGAAGAATGGGTAGATTTATTTTCAATAGGATAATGGAAAATTAATTGACGGGTATCAAAATAATAGATATCATTTTTTTCAGACTGAATCCAAATGCGTCCATTTTTATCAAACTTAAATTTTAATACTCTATTGGATTGTAAATTTAAAGAGTCACTTTGTCCTACTTTAAAACTTTGAAAAACAGATCCATCATAACGTATCAAACCATTATAGGTAGCTAGCCAAATAAACCCTTTTTTGTCCTGTTGAATATCTATGATGCGGGATTGACTTAATTTTACATCATGCGAAAAATGAGTCAGCAATCCTGATGGTTGAGACATGCACAGTGTGCTAACCAAACAGAAAAAAAATAAAATTATCTTTTGTTTCAAAATGTATGTTTTTAAAGCTTAAAGCAGTTACAAAAATATCATAATTCTAATCGAAACCTAAAAACCAACTACTCACTAGCTAAATACACCCTCCTAAATAGCATTTTACCCCCAGTTTTAATATTACAAAAAAATAAAAGTCTAAAAACAAGTATTGCAACATCCTTCAAATAGTGATTTATCCTAATTTTAAAAAAATAAAATAATTAAGTTTGTATTAAATCATAAATAGAATATGAAAGAAAAAACTTTTTCAATAAAAAAACACTTAAAAAAATAATTAAAAACTAAATATTTTATAAAGCTCAATGAGAAAAATACATTACCTAACGTTTTTATTGTACCTACTAACATTAAACGCTTTTGCTCAAGCAAAATTAACTTATAAAGACACTGATTTACCTATAGAGCAAAGGGTAAATGATTTGGTTTCAAGAATGAGCATTGATGAAAAAATCAATCAATTAATGGATTCCTCGCCAGCCATTGAACGCCTGGATATACCAGAATACAATTGGTGGAATGAGTCTTTACATGGAGTTGCTCGCGCTGGTTACGCAACCGTTTTCCCTCAATCTATTTCGATAGCATCCTCTTGGGATCGTCAATTAATCTTTGATGTTGCCAATGTAATTTCTGATGAAGCACGCGCTAAACATCACGAATATTTAAGACGAGGACAACACGGTATGTACGAAGGATTGACTTTTTGGTCTCCTAATATCAATATTTTTCGTGATCCTCGTTGGGGCCGTGGGCATGAAACGTACGGAGAAGATCCATTCCTTACGAGTCAATTGGGACTTAATTATGTTAATGGTCTTCAAGGTACTGACCCAAAATACCTTAAAGTAATTGCTACAGCAAAACATTTCGCTGTTCACTCAGGACCAGAGCCATCCCGTCATCAATTTAATGCAGAAGCAAATGATATTGATCTTTATGAAACGTATCTTCCTGCCTTTCGTACTTTGGTAAAAGAAGGTCATGTGTATTCTGTAATGGGTGCTTACAACCGTTTTAGAGGAGAATCAGCTAGTGCCAGTCCGTTTTTGTTTAATATTCTTCGTAATGACTGGGGATTTAATGGATATATAGTTTCAGATTGTGGTGCCGTAGTAGATATTTGGAAATATCACAAAATAACTAAAGATGCAGCATCAGCTTCGGCTTTGGCTTTAAAAGAAGGGCTTGATCTAGAATGTGGAAGCAATTTTAAAACATTAAAAGAAGCAATCGATCGTAAGTTAATCAGTGAAAAAGAAATTGACATTGCTGTAAAGCGTTTGTTTACGGCTCGTTTTAAATTAGGAATGTTCGACCCTGATGAAATTGTGCCTTATGCTCAAATTCCTTATTCAGTAAACAACAACTCAGCTCACGATTATTTAGCCAGAGTAGCTTCACAAAAAAGTATTGTTCTTTTGAAAAATCAGAATCAAACGCTTCCACTTTCAAAAAACATAAAAACAGTTGCTGTGATTGGACCAAATGCTGATGATGTACAATCTTTATGGGGGAACTACAGTGGCGTGCCCAGCAATCCAATTACTGTATTAGAAGGGATTAAAAACAAATTGGAACCAAATGCAAAAGTTCTATATGCAAAAGGAACTGATTTAGCAAAAGGAGTTCCAGAAATGAATCCTATTCCGTCAATATATCTTCAAAATGAAAATGGTACACAAGGTTTGACAGGTGAATATTTTGATAATACTGAATGGAAAGGAAAACCATTATTTACCCGTATTGATGATAATATCGATTTTCATTGGGATATTGATACTCCTGATCCGCGAATGAAAATTGGAAACTATAGTGTAAGATGGACTGGTTATATTGTCGCACCAAAAACAGGAACTTATAACATTTCCGAATGGTCAAAACCTTTTATGACGATCCAAATAGAAACAGAAAAACCGTCAGGTGGAAAAAACAACCACCATCCTAGAATTCGCTCCCAAAAAATCGAATTAGAAGCTGGAAAGAAATATAAAATTGAGATAAAATACCAAAATTTCTATGGAGATGCCATCGCTCAATTATTATGGGCAGAACCTGAAGAAAATGTATTGCAAGAAGCTAAAGAAGTTGCTAATCAAGCTGATGCTATTGTCTTAGTATTGGGATTGAATGAGCGTCTAGAAGGGGAAGAAATGAAAGTAGAAGCCCCAGGTTTTGAAGGTGGAGACCGCACCAGTTTGGATTTACCTTCTAATCAACAGGAGCTAATGCAAGCCATGGTTGCAACTGGTAAACCTGTAATTTTGGTATTGATAAACGGAAGTGCACTCTCGATCAATTGGGCAAATGATAATGTTCCAGCTATTCTTACTGCTGGATATCCAGGTCAACAAGGCGGAAACGCCATTGCTGATGTGCTTTTTGGCGACTACAATCCGGCGGGACGATTACCAGTTACCTACTACAAATCCATAGATCAGCTTCCTGATTTCGAAAACTATGATATGAAAGGTCGTACGTATCGTTATTTTACCCAAAAACCGCTTTATCCTTTTGGATTTGGGTTGAGTTATACACAATTCAAATACAGTAATATTCAAATTCCAAAAAATATCAGTTCTGATAAAGATTTTGAAGTATTAGTTGATGTAATGAATACTGGCGACCGTGATGGAGACGAAGTAGTTGAATTGTATTTAAAAGATGAAAAAGCCTCTACTCCACGCCCTATCTGGCAATTAGAGGGGTTTGAACGCATCAATCTTAAAAAAGGAGAAACAAAAACGGTTCGCTTTAAAATGACTCCAAGACAATTGTCCTTAATTAATAAAAAAGACCAACGTGTTGTTGAACCTGGTTGGTTTACTGTTTCTGTTGGAGGAAAATTGCCTGATGGGTCAAAAGACACACAAATTGGTCGATTTGAAATTACTGGTAAAGCATTAGTTTTAGAGAAATAAAACTTAAAACAAAGTAAAAAAACTCCTTAAATTTCTTAAGGAGTTTTTTTATGCCTATAAAAAAAAACAATTTAATCTTCCTTTTCTTCTGATTGCTTTACTGAATGAACATCGGCGCTATTAACATTTTCACGAATTTCAGTATGACGAATTTCACCGCCTGAAGTTCCAACTTTTTGAACCAAAAATAAACCTACCGCAGCGATACCTAAAACAAAGTAAGAAATAAGTTTTGCTTTTGCATTATTTTTAAAATTCAAATAGAAACCAGAGATAGACAAAGCTCCTAAAACATATAACAAAATAGCTAGCTTCTCAGCTAATTCTTCGTGTTGATGAATGATTTGTTTTCCAATATTTGGTATATCTTCTACCAATTCTTCGGCTCCTTCTCCCGTTCCCATACTAATTGCTGCAAAAATGGCTGCAATTATAAATATGACATACGAGGTGTTTAACAATGTTTTATTCTTAGAAAACAATCCGACTAATAAAACGCCAAATCCAAAAATGGTCCCAATAATTGGAAAATGGTTTACTAACATATGTAAATGTGCTTCATTCATACTATATTTTTTTTAATGATTAAATTCAAAAAAGACTTGAGTTCCAATATTTATTTCACTTTCAATTTTAAATTCAACACCCAACAATTGAGTTATTCTTTCTACTATTGAAAGCCCCAAACCAGAACCTTTTATATCCGGATTTTCAGTTGGATTAGACCTATAAAAGGGATTGACAATTTTATCTAAATCTTCTTTTGCAACGCCTATTCCGTTATCCGATATGGAGCAAATTGTTTTAGAACCATTTGTTGAAAGATGAATCGAAATTTTTCCATTTTGTTTGGAATATTTGATGGCATTCGAAACAACATTGCTGATAATAGTCGCTACCAAATAGTTATCTGAATTGATGAAATAATCTGTAGAAAAATTATGTGCGATTTCAATTTTCTTTTCATTAATTTCATTAGAATATAATGTTAGAACATCCAGAATAATGGCGTTTAAATAAATCTTTTCGATGCGTAAACTTTGCTTTTGATTTTCAAATCGAGCCAATAGAAGCAATTGGTCAACCAAATTATTCAAGCGATTCACTTCCGAAATACTAAAATTAATTTTTTCTTCGTATTCCGCCTGCGTTCTTGGTTTGCGTATTAAAACTTCTAAAGTTCCTTTCAAAACCGTCAATGGGGTTCTTAACTCGTGTGAAGCATCCGAAGTGAATTGCTTTTCTCTTTCGACCGCCTTTTCTATTCGATCCAATAAATCATTAATTGTTTTGGAGAGTACAAATAATTCATCTTTATTTTGAGGTAAAATTATTCGGTCTTTTAGATTGTCCTTGGTAATTCTTCGAGAAGTCTCGGTTATCAAAGTTACTGGCTTTATGCTACGGCCAGCAATAAATCTTGCTATAAAAAACAATAGTCCTAAAATTAACGGAAATGCAACAAAAAGTGTATTTCGTAGATTATTCAAAATTAATATAGCTTCGTCCAGTGACATTGCTACAAAAAGATAGCCAACTTTTTTACCTTTATCCAAAAGCGGAATTTGAATTTGTCTGATTGCCTTTCCATTCAAAAAAGTATCAACAAATTGGTTGTCTTTATTGGATTTATATAATTGAAGTTGTAATCCTTTTAGATTGGGTGATTTATCTATTAGTTTATTATTATTGTCAAAAAACTGAACAAAAACGGGATTTACATTTACTCTGTTATTATCACGAGCTCTCCATTGATCTACCTGAATTAAATAAGTATTATTGCTATCTATCTCAATTTCTTCCAAATATTCTTTGGATTCTTGTAAAATATCATCGTCAATATGTTTATTAATGCTGTAAGAAGTGATTCTGTAAATAGCAAAAAACACCACTGATATCAACAACGCCGTACTCAGAATATAATTGAAAGCAATCCTGTTTTTATAAGACAATAAAACCATTTTATTAATTTATATCGTTAGCAATATACCCAACACCTCTTATGGTTTTTATAAGATCTTCCTCTTTGTTTAAATTTAGTTTTTTCCGAATTGAATTCATAAAAACATCAATTACGCCTGTATCATAATCAAAATGAATATCCCAAACATCATTAATAATTTGATTTCGAGTACAAACTTTTCCTTTATTTTTTATTAAATACAAAAGCAATTCGTATTCTCTTTGAGTAAGCGAAATCTCTTCATTATTAGAAAAGACTTGGTATTTTGATAAGACGAGTTTTATTTTTCCGAGTGTCAGAAAATCGACTTTATTTTCATTACGAAAATGAATTTTGATGCGTTCCACCAATTCATCAAAACTAAACGGTTTTTTTATATAATCATTGGCGCCAGCCTTTAATCCCTCAATTGTCTCTTGAATAGTATCTTTGGCAGTTAAAAATAAAATTGGCGTTTTTGAATCTTCTTTTCGGATTTCTTTGCAGACATCAATTCCTAACATTTGAGGCAAAATCCAATCCAGCAAAATGATATCTACTTTCTGACTTTGAGCTTTCTCGAAACCTGATTTGCCATCGTAAGCTACTATTACTTCATAACCTTCTTCTTCTAAACCTTGTTTTAGAAAATTTGCAATTCCTATTTCGTCTTCAATAACTAGAATTTTCATTTTTTTATTTTATAATTTAAAACCAAACTCACCTCCTTAATACTCCTTTTGGCATTATTTTATGGCTTTTCGAATGAATGAATAAGTTTGATGTAATCTTGTGCGGAAACGTTTTTAAAGCCTGTCATTCCAATCACTTTTCCTTTTGGATCTAAAAGCAAAACCAGAGGAAAACTTCCTTTTTTATTATATTTTTCAGCTAATTTATTGTTGTTTTCGGCCAAATCCGGGGGTAACTGATTTGCTCTTTTATTTGGAAAATCGGCTCTGTAAATAACCCAATTCTTATTTGCTTCAGCTTGAAATTCAGGAGATTTCCAAACTACCTTTTCGAGTTTTATGCAAGGTCCGCACCAATCAGAGCCTGAAAATACTAATAGAATATTTTTATTCTCTTTTTCTGCTTTCACTTTTACTTCTTCAAAATTGGTATTCCAGTTTTGAGAATGTCCCAAAGCAGTTGTAATCAAAAATAGAAAACACAGTATATATTTCATTTTACTTTTATTAAAGGAGTAAGAGAAAATTCTTTTCTTTTAAACTAAAAAAATCACGATTCCTATTTAACAAATTTAGCTCAAAATAATTCTTTAAGTTACATATAAAAGAAGGTTTTAAGCCAAACTTAAGAATGAAATTTAGGTTTATTATGCGTTAGAAATAATTAACCACATAGAAGCATAGATTTTGTAAATTCTTAAAGACATTTCATTTTTCATAAAGAAACATAGCTATGTGAAAAGTGTTAACTTCTATAAAATCTTTATATGCAACGAAATCTATGCTTCTATGTGGTTAAATTTTATTTCATTACTTACCCCCAATTATTATAATTTAATATTAATCAAATCTTAAGCCAGTAAAAACAATTCGAAATAGAACAATTCGTTATTTCGTATATATCTAAAAAAAGAATTAAAATGAAACTAATTACAATGATATGGCTACTTGCAGTGCTTCCAATACACTGGGAACCTGACTTTAATAATGCTAAAAAAATTGCTAAAGAAAAAAATGAATTAATTCTATTAAACTTCTCTGGTTCAGATTGGTGTGGCCCTTGTATTGTGCTTCGCAAGGATTATATAGAAAGTCAAGCTTTCACTGATATGGCAAAAAAAAATTTAGTATTGGTTAATGCTGATTTTCCACGAAAAAAGAAAAACATTGGAACACCAGAGGAAGTTAAACGCAACGAAGACCTTGCTGAAATATATAATAAAGAAGGAAATTTTCCACTCACTTTACTACTAGATGCCAATGGCAAAGTACTAAAAACCTGGCTCGGAAAACCTGAAACAACACCTGAACAATGGACCGCCGAAATAAAAGCAATTTGTGATAGCAAAAAATAACATAAAGCAAAAATATTCACAGTCTTTAAAACTCATGGGGAACAACTTTACTATAACTGTTGTTGCCGAAAATGAGAAAACTGCCAATGCGAATATTAATCTGGCTATTGCCGAAATCAGAAGGATTGAGGCTCTTTTGACTACTTACAAAAGTGACAGTCAAACGAATCTAATTAACGATAATGCAGGCATAAAACCCGTTAAAGTAGATCAGGAAGTTTTTAATCTTATTGAAAGATGTATCAGTATTTCGAGCATTACGCAAGGAGCATTCGATATTTCGTATGGTAGTATCGATAAAAGTCTTTGGAATTTTGACAAAGCAATGACGACATTACCTGATGCCGAAACGGCTTTAAAAATGGTGCATCTTATTGATTACAGAAATATAATTCTGGATAAAGAAAACATCACAGTATTTCTCAAAAAATCAGGAATGCGAATTGGTTTTGGCGGAATTGGTAAAGGTTATGCGGCTGAAATGGCGAAACAATTGCTTATAAAACATGGCGTAAAAAGCGGAATCATAAATGCCAGTGGGGATCTTTCGGCGTGGGGATTACAGCCAAATGACAAAAAATGGACCATCGGTGTGGCTGATCCAGAATCGCCTGCTTTACCTTTTTCTTATATGGAAATATCCAATAAAGCGGTTGCTACTTCTGGAAACTATGAAAAGTTTGTCACTATTAATGGCAAAAAATATTCGCATACCATTGATCCGAAAACAGGTTTGCCAATAACTGGAATCAAAAGCGTTACGATTATCGCTTCCAATGCTGAATTTGCTGATGCTATGGCTACTCCAATAGCAGTTATGGGAATTAAGGCTGGTTTATTTTTAATAGACCAAATTCCCGATTTATACTGCATCATTATTGACGACAACAATACAATTTACACTTCAAAAAATATCAACTTGAAATGAAAAAGCCGAAACACAAAATATTCTTATCATTAAGCAGCATTGCTTTTATGAGTATACTATTTGCTTCTTGCACTCCAGTAAAAGAATACCAAAAAGGAAGAATCAACGATTCTGAAATGGTGCTTTCTAACAGAAAAATAGAAAAAACAGAACTCAGTTTTCAATCCTACCGTGAAGGAGCTTCCGGAGCCAATGCAGGAAAAAGTGGTGGTGGCTGTGGCTGTAACTAAAATTGATAAAGAAGCAAAATGAAAAGAATATTTATTACAGGTCTTGCTTTATTGGGATTATTCCAATACCAATTGAGAGCACAAAATGTTGGCACAGATTCTACCAGTTATAAAACCAAAAAATTAAAGGTTGATGAAGTAAATTTGGTTTCGAGCTATTACAAACAAGATGGGGATAATTCGGCTGTAACAGGCGGAATTGGAACTGAACATCTAACTGATATCGCAAATACCATCGATGTCAGACTTGTAAAATTCGGAGAAAACGGAATCAAACACACTTTTGATATTGAAGCAGGAATTGATCATTACACTTCCGCTTCTTCTGATATGATTGATTTGAGTGCTAATTCTTCAGCATCCTCTTCTGACATTCGTTTTTATCCTTCTTTAACTTATATTAGAGAAAATGAAGAAAAAGGAAGAACTATTTCCGTTGGAGTTTCATCATCAACCGAGTTTGATTACCAATCTTTTGGGGGAAACATTAGTTTTTCTCAAAAGACAAAAAATAAAAATGGAGAATTTACAGCTAAATTTCAAACCTATATCGATCAATTAAAATTAATCGAACCAATCGAATTACGCACTTATGGAAGCGAAGGTTATGATAGTGCCAATCGGAATACTTTTGCTGGGACTTTAAGTTATTCGCAAGTAATTAATCAACGACTTCAAGTAATGATTTTAGGCGATGTGATTAGTCAAAATGGCTATTTAAGCCTTCCTTTTCACAGAGTTTATTTTGCAGATGGATCGGTACATCAGGAAAAAATGCCTGATACCAGATTAAAAATTCCTCTTGGATTTAGAGCCAGTTATTTTTTAGGTGATAATATAATCATTAGAGCCTATTACCGATATTATTCGGATGATTGGAGTTTAAAAGCACATACTGCCGAGATTGAAATTCCTGTAAAATTGGCCCAGGCATTTTCATTGAGTCCATTTTACAGGTATTATACACAGTCAGGAACTAAATATTTCAAACCTTACGGAGAACATACAAATGCTGATGAATTTTATACCAGCAATTATGATTTATCAAAATTTGACAGCAACTTTTTTGGAATGGGAATGAAATTCACTCCTCCGAATGGTCTTTTTGGTCTTCCGCATTGGAATACTTTAGAAATCAGGTACGGACATTACACCAGAACAACAAATATGACTTCTGATATTATTAGTTTAAATATTAAATACAGGTAAAAGAAATTAAACAGATTTAAAAAATTTAGTATGGATTGCCAATTTTAGTGAAACATCCAAAGTCATGATTTTAGAGGTTTTTTGGTTAGTAAAAACAGTTTTGATATCATTCATATATCTCGGATCCAAAAAAAATAGCAATAAAACTGGCAACAAAAAACAAAAAAATTAATAATTAAATATTACAAGTTTTTCATGAACACAGAAGGATTCGAATCTTTGACCACCTATTATTTGATTGTGAAATTAGACACTTTTAAATTAGAATTTTCAGGATTGGTTTGGATTTTTACTGAATTATTGAAAGAGTTTAAAAATTTTATTTTTTTAATAAAGTCTATATCTTTGATTGTGAAGTCTTTTTAATAAAAAGCTAAAAAATATTAAAAAAAAGTGCAGAAATAGTTGTGAGAAACGTAAACATGTCTTAAGTTTGCAACCGCAAAACAGGACACGTTTCCTGAGATTTTGGAGAGGTGCCAGAGCGGTAATGGAGCAGATTGCTAATCTGTCGACGGGTAACCGTCGCCAGGGTTCGAGTCCCTGTCTCTCCGCATAAATTTTTGCTTAGAGTAATATTTTTTAAGTATTATTCTAATTTTCGGGGTGTAGCGTAGCCCGGTTATCGCGCCTGCTTTGGGAGCAGGAGGCCGCAGGTTCGAATCCTGCCACCCCGACGAATTAAAATAATGGACGCATAGCTCAGCTGGATAGAGCACCTGCCTTCTAAGCAGGCGGTCGAAGGTTCGAATCCTTCTGCGTTCACACTAAAACCTCTTGTTTTCAAGGGGTTTTTTGTTTTTGTGACTTTTTTGTTTTTATGTTTAATGGATAATAATTTATTAGCTCCATTAAAATTTTAATTTACTAAAAAAGTTTAAATTTACTATTCAAACCAACAAACTATTAAACATGAGCAAAAGAGTTGTTATCGTTTCTGCAGTCAGAACCCCTATCGGTAGTTTTATGGGAGGATTATCTACAGTGACAGCACCAAAATTAGGTGCTACAGCCATAAAAGGAGCTTTAGGCAAAATACAATTAGACCCAAAATTAGTTGACGAAGTTTTCATGGGCAATGTAATTCAAGCCGGTATCGGTCAGGCACCAGCCAGACAAGCTGCTATTTACGCTGGACTTTCAACAGAAGTAGCCTGTACAACGGTAAACAAAGTTTGTGCTTCAGGAATGAAAGCAATTATGTTAGGTGCTCAAGCTATTCAATGTGGAGATGCCGAGATTGTAGTTGCTGGTGGAATGGAAAATATGAGTTTAATTCCACATTATATGCATTTAAGAAGCGGAACTAAATTTGGTCCCAGTACAATGTTAGACGGGTTGCAAAAAGATGGTCTAACTGATGCTTATGATAATAATGCAATGGGGGTTTCTGCTGATTTGTGTGCTACAGAATATAAAATTACTAGAGAAGAGCAAGATCAATTTGCAATTCAATCATACCAACGTTCTGCAAAAGCATGGAATGAAGGTAAATTTGACAACGAAATAGTTCCTGTTGCAGTTCCTCAAAGAAAAGGAGATCCAATTATTTTTTCTAAAGATGAGGAATACACGAATGTTTCATTAGAAAAGATCCCAACATTAAATGCTGTATTTACAAAAGAAGGTACAGTTACTGCTGCAAACGCTTCTACGATCAATGATGGTGCTGCGGCACTTGTGTTAATGAGTGAAGAAAAAGCAATTACTTTAGGATTAAAACCATTAGCGTATATAAAGGGATATGCTGATGCTGCTCAAGAACCAAAATGGTTTACAACAAGTCCTGCAAAAGCGTTGCCTAAAGCTTTAGCTAAAGCTGGATTAACTTTAGATGAAATTGATTATTTTGAGTTTAATGAAGCTTTTTCTGTTGTTGGATTAGCAAATTCAAAGATATTAGGATTAGATAATCAAAAAGTTAATGTTAATGGAGGAGCTGTTTCATTGGGACATCCGCTTGGCTGTTCAGGAGCACGTATAATTGTGACTTTACTAAATGTTTTAGAACAAAACAATGCCAAATATGGAGCTGCTGCAATTTGCAACGGTGGCGGAGGAGCTTCTGCTTTGGTAATAGAAAGAGTTATTTCATAATCACACTCTCAAATAAAAACATAATAATTAATTAATACGAATTGAAAATTACTATTTTTACTATTATTTTCGATTCGTATTATTTTTTAAATATCTAACTTATATAAATGTTTGGAATTTGTAATCTAGCCATAATTCCTCTTCGTGCTGAAGCTAGCGATAGAAGTGAAATTGTTTCCCAAGTATTATTTGGCGAGCATTTTGAAGTTTTAGAACAATACAAACAATGGTCTCATATTAGACTGCAATACGACCAATACGAAGGTTGGATAGACACTAAGCAGTATCAAGTAATTTCAGAATCAAATTACAAGCAGCTTTCATCAGATGTTGTAATTCTGAATGCGGATTTAATTGAGTATATTCTCGGGCCATCCAATTTATTAATTCCAATTCCTCTTGGCTCCTCTTTATCATTTTTGAATAATCCAGAAATAAATTCCACTCATTTAGATTTTGAAGGAGCAAAAACCAGCGGAATAAAATCCAAAAGCAGCCTTTTAAATTCTGCTTTTATGTATTTAAACGCTCCTTATTTGTGGGGCGGAAAAACTCCTTTTGGAATAGATTGTTCCGGGTTTACACAAATGGTTTATAAACTGAATGGTTATAAATTACTGAGAGATGCTTCACAGCAAGCAACGCAAGGAGAAGCATTAAGTTTTATTGAAGAAAGTGAACCAGGAGATTTAGCTTTTTTTGACAATGAAGAAGGTAATATAACCCACGTTGGAATTATAATGGAAAACAACTATATTATTCATGCCAGTGGTAAAGTGAGAATTGATCGTCTGGATCACTTAGGAATCTACAATGCTGAAACCAACAAACATACTCATAAACTTAGAGTAATTAAAAAGATTATATAAAGTAGTCTAAGCTAAACTGATTCAGTATTATAAATAAAAAAAAACTTTTGTATCGAATTTCAATACAAAAGTTTCTATCATATAAAACTAGAATTAGCTTCTTAAGAATATTATTTTTGACGGCCTTTCAAAACATTGACTACGTCATTCAATTGATAACCTTTAGCTTGTAATAAAATCAGGTAATGAAAAAGTAAATCAGCGCTTTCGTCCAAGAACAAATGATCATTATTGTCTTTGGCTTCAATCACCACTTCTACAGCTTCCTCACCTACTTTTTGAGCAATTTTATTGATTCCTTTTTCAAATAAAGAAGCTACATAACTCTTTTCAGAATCAGCATTTTCCCTGCGAGTTTTAATTGTTTTTTCTAAATTAGAAATAAATCCATACTCTTGATTGTTTGGTTCTTGCCAACAAGTATCAGCTCCTGTATGACATGTTGGTCCAACTGGTTCAACTTGAATTAAAAGAGTATCTCCATCACAATCATTTTTGATATCTACCAAGTTTAAAAAGTTGCCACTCTCCTCGCCTTTTGTCCAAAGTCTTTGTTTGGAACGGCTGAAAAAAGTTACTTTTTTAGTTTCAATTGTTTTTTGAAGCGATTCTTCATTCATATAGCCCAACATCAGGACATTTTTGGTTTCCGAATCCTGAATTATCGCTGGAATTAAACCGTGTGCACTTTTAATATCTATATCCATTTTTATTTACTGATTAAAGATTGAAAGATTTTTCAACTAATAACTATTCGCTAATTACCAATCGCTACAATCTGACTTCTATATTATTTTTTTTAAGTTCTTTTTTTAATGTTTTGATTTCAATTTCTTTGAAATGAAATACGCTTGCGGCCAAAGCTGCGTCTGATTTTCCTTCTACAAAAGTATCCACAAAATGTTGCATATTTCCAGCACCACCCGAAGCAATGATTGGAATATTTACTAATTCGGATAATTTAGCCAAAGCTTCATTGGCAAAACCATTTTTGGTTCCGTCGTGATTCATTGAGGTAAAAAGGATTTCTCCCGCTCCCCTCTTTTCGACTTCTTGAGCCCAATCAAATAATTTAATTTCTGTAGGCACTTTTCCGCCTACCAAATGCACGATCCATTCTCCATCAATTTGTTTGGCATCAATAGCAACAACCACACATTGTGAACCAAATTTATTAGCCAAATCATTAATCAATTGCGGATTTTTAACCGCCGATGAATTGATAGAAACCTTATCAGCTCCGTTTTGAAGCAACACTTCGACATCTTCAACAGCAGAAATTCCACCACCTACAGTAAACGGAATATTGATAGTTGAAGCTACTTTGCGAACTAAATCCACCAAAGTTCTTCTTCTTTCTTCAGTTGCTGAAATATCAAGAAAAACCAATTCATCAGCACCTTCATCTGAATAGATTTTGGCCAATTCAACAGGATCGCCTGCATCACGCAAATCTACGAAATTGACACCTTTTACGGTCCTTCCGTTTTTAATATCGAGACAAGGGATTATTCTTTTTGTAAGCATACTTTTTATTGTTACAGAGACTCACAAAGATTTCACAGAGAGACACAAATTTTTTTATCGAATCTTTGTGTTTACTTTGTGGCTCTTTGCGAAATAATCTATTTTATTATAAAATCTTCAAGTTGTTTTAAGCTAATTCTTCCTTCGTAAATGGCTTTACCAATAATTGTTCCTTCACAACCTAATTCGGCTAATTTTGGTAATTCGTCAAAAGTTGAAATTCCACCTGATGCGATTAGTTTTAATCCATTCGCTTGCTTTAAAATCTTCTCATACAGATCAAAACTAGGCCCTTCCAGCATTCCATCTTTGGCAATATCGGTACAAATTACATATTGAATTCCTTTCTTTTGATATTCTTGTATAAAAGGAACCAAATCTTCATTTGAATCTTCTAACCAACCAGAAACGGCTACTTTTTCGTTGTTTGCATCTGCTCCCAAAATGATTTTATCTGAACCATATTCGGCAATCCATTTTTGGAATATCTCTCTGTTTTTTACAGCAATACTTCCGCCTGTGATTTGGTTTGCACCACTTTCGAAAGCAATTTTTAAATCAGAATCCGCTTTTAAGCCCCCACCAAAATCAATTTTCAGCTTTGTTTGAGAAGCAATTTGTTCCAATATTTTATAATTGACAATTTTGCTGGATTTGGCACCGTCTAAATCCACTAAATGCAAATATTCGATTCCGTGAGCTTCAAATTCTTTAGCAACTTCAAGCGGGTTTTCGTTGTAAATTATTTTAGTGTTGTAATCACCTTTCGACAAGCGGACGCATTTTCCTTCGATGATATCTATTGCTGGTATTATTCTCATTTAATTAAGTCTTAAAGTTTGCCCTTCGACTGCGCTCAGGGTGACAGTTTGTAATTTTAAAAAATTCTCTAAAATTTTCTCTCCAACATCACCACTTTTTTCAGGGTGAAATTGTGTTCCGTAGAAATTTTTATTTTCTAAAGCCGATGAATATTCTAATTCGTAATCTGTGGTAGCAATGGTTTCATCGCAAAGTGGTGCGTAAAAACTATGTACCAAATACATGTATTCTTTTTCGGCAATTCCTTTGAATAAATCGGATTTTAGATTGTAAATCACATTCCATCCCATTTGTGGAACTTTTACTTTATTGGTAAACTTAATTACATCCACATCAAAAATCCCTAAACCCTTAGTATCTCCTTCTTCCGAATGATTACACATCAATTGCATTCCAAGACAAATTCCTAAAACAGGTTGAGTCAAAGTTGGAATCAAAGTGTCTAAACCGCTTTTTCGCAACATCATCATGGCATAACTTGCCTCTCCTACTCCCGGAAAAATCACTTTGTCAGCCGATTTTATTTCGTTGGGATTATTGCTCAAAACTGCTTTGTATCCCAATCTTTCGATAGCAAACATGATGCTTTGGATATTTCCTGCTCCGTAATTTATAATTACTATTTTCATTTTTTATTTAGCTTTTGGCCCTTGGCTATTGGCTTTTAGCAATAGCAATGCCTAAATTTAAAATTCTTGTTTTTGCCAAAAGCCAAAAGCTAATGGCTAATAGCCATTTTACAACATTCCTTTCGTACTTGGCAAAATCATTTTCTCAGTATCACGTTTTACGGCTACTTTTATAGCTTTCGCAAAAGCCTTGAAAATAGCTTCGATTTTGTGATGTTCGTTGTCACCTTCAGCTTTGATATTGATATTAGCTTTAGCTCCATCTGAAAATGATTTAAAAAAGTGGAAAAACATTTCCGTTGGCATTTTACCTACCATTTCACGTTTGAATTCGGTTTCCCAAATCAACCAGTTTCTTCCTCCAAAGTCAATGGCTACTTGTGCTAAACAATCATCCATTGGTAAACAGAAACCGTAACGTTCAATTCCTAATTTGTTTCCTAATGCTTTTGCAAAAACTTCTCCAAGTGCAATTGCAGTATCTTCAATGGTGTGGTGTTCATCCACTTCTAAATCACCTTTTACTTTTACTTCCAAGTCCATTTGTCCGTGGCGTGAAATTTGGTCCAACATATGGTCGAAGAAAGCAATTCCAGTGTCAATTTTACTTTTTCCAGTTCCGTCTAAGTTCAAATTGATGTAAATATCAGTCTCGTGAGTTTTTCTGGTAATCGAAGCGGTACGTGCTTCTAATTTTAAAAACTCATATATTTTTTTCCAATCGGTGGATTGTAATACAATTGTAGCGTCTAATTCTTCTCTTTTAGAACTGATCTCAGTACTTCCGGCTCCATCAGTTGTATTCATGAAAATAGCTTTTGCACCAAGATTTTTAGCTAATTCCACATCGGTAAGTCTATCCCCAAGAACAAATGAGTTAGCCAAATCGTAATTTGGATTGTCAATATATTTGGTCAACATTCCGGTGCGAGGTTTGCGTGTTGGCGCATTATCTTCAGGAAAAGAGCGGTCAATGAAAATATCATCAAACAAAACGCCTTCGTTTTCAAAAGCTCTTAAAATGAAATTTTGTGTTGGCCAAAAGGTATCTTCAGGAAAACTAGCTGTCCCTAAACCGTCCTGATTGGTCACCATTGCCAATTCATAATCCAATTCATTGGCAATTTTAGCCAAATATTGAAAGGCTTTTGGGTAAAACTCCAATTTTTCTAAACTATCTAATTGGTATCCTTCTGGTTCCAAAACAATCGTTCCATCACGATCTATAAAAAGTATTTTCTTCATTGTTCTTTTATATTAATATGCCTTTTGAATATTTATTGACATTCTGTATCTTCTTTCATTTGCTCCATTTTCTTTTTGGCAGTATTTTCTGTGATTTCTTCACAATATATATTGTTAACAAAAAATCCTGTTTCAAACACTAGTTCAACATATGTATTTTTGCCTGGCTGAACTTCAACTTCAAATTTTTCAGCACCTTCTTTTGATTCTTTTCCTCCAAATTGCACTGAACATTTATGTTTTCCTGCTGGGACTTCATGTATTGAATACTTTTTATTATTTAATTTACATACAAATTTTTCATCAATGAAAGTTTTAAATGCGGAAGCAGAACCTGCAAAACCTGTTGAACGCAGAAAATAAATTTTACCTGTTTCAACTTTTGTTGAATCTTGTGCTTTAACAAATGAAATTGCGATTAAAAATATTAGAAATGCAAAAAATATTCTTTTCATAAAAAGTGGTTTTGTGGTTAGTTAATTTGATTCAAAGCTTCTATTAATTTCTTGTTTTCTTCTGCTGTTCCAATTGTTAAACGCAAAGTGTTTTCACAAAGCGGTTGTGTTGTTCTATTACGAATAACTATTCCTTTAGCAATTAATTCGTCGTATCTTTTGTTAGCGTCATCTACTTTAATCAAAATGAAATTGGCTTCTGTCGGATAGATTTTTTCGACAAAATTTACTTCAAGTAATACTTTAAGTAACTCTTCTCTTTCTTTAATAATAGAAGCAATTTCAGATCTAATTTTAGTTTTATCACTCAAACGTTCTAAAGCTCGAAGCTGCGTTAATTCATTGACATTGTAAGGAGGTTTTATTTTGTTCAAAACTGAAATTACTTCCGCAGATGCGTAGCAAACACCTAAACGAATTCCCGCCAAGCCATAAGCTTTTGATAAGGTTTGGGTAATGATTAGATTTGGATATTGATCTAGTTTTTGCAACCAACCTTCTTTATCTGAAAAATCAATATAGGCTTCATCAATTACCACAAAACCATTGAATTTTTCTAATAAAGTTTTTACGCTTTCTTCTGAAAAAGAATTTCCGGTTGGGTTGTTTGGAGAGCATAAAAAGATAATTTTGGTATTAGCATCAACGGCTTCAAAGATTTTATCAAGTTGCGGTTGAAAATCAGTTGAAAGTAATACTTCTATGTTCTCTACGGCATTGATATTTGCTAAAACACCATACATTCCATACGTTGGAGGTAACGAAATAATATTGTCAATTTTAGGTTCACAAAAAGCTCTAAATAATAAATCTAAAACTTCATCACTTCCGTTTCCTAGTAAAATTTGTTTTGGATTTACGTTTTTCATTTTTCCCAAAACCACTTTTACATTTCCTTGTTGTGGATCAGGATAACGGTTTACTCCGTTTTGATATGGATTTTCGTTGGCATCCAAAAAAATCATATCTGCTGTATCAAAATCCTCAAACTCGTCACGAGCAGAAGAATATGGCTTTAATTTTTTGACGTTTTCACGTACTATTGTATTTATATCGAAGGTCATTTTTGAAGTTTTAGTTTTTTAAATCTTTTAATCGCAAGGTTACCGCATTTTTATGGGCTTGCAATCCTTCGGCTTCTGCCATTAATTCAATTGCTGAACCAATGTTTTGAATTCCTTTTTCAGATATTTTCTGAAAAGTCATTGATTTGGTAAAACTATCCAAATTTACCCCACTGTAATTCTTAGCATATCCGTTGGTTGGCAAAGTATGATTGGTTCCTGAAGCATAATCTCCGGCACTTTCTGGAGTATAATTTCCAATGAAAACCGAACCTGCATTTCCAATATTATTCACATAAAAATCTTCATCTTTGGTACAAATGATAAAATGTTCCGGACCATATTCATCGATTAATTCTAAAGCAATTTTGTCATTTTCTACAAAAATCAATTTTGAATTGGCAATAGCTTTCTCGGCAATAGCTTTTCTTGGCAGTACTTCTAATTGCGTTTGAACTTCTTTTTCAACCTCGTCAATCAATTTTTTTGACGTTGAAACCAAAATTACTTGACTATCGGTTCCGTGTTCTGCTTGTGATAATAAATCCGAAGCTACGAACGCAGGAACAGCAGTATCATCAGCTACAATCAATAATTCTGAAGGGCCAGCAGGCATATCAATCGCAACGCCAAATTGAGTTGCTAATTGCTTGGCAACAGTTACAAATTGATTTCCTGGTCCGAATATTTTGTAAACTTTAGGAATTAAATCGGTTCCAAAAGTCATTCCAGCAATCGCCTGGATTCCTCCAACTTTTAGAATTTTAGTTACACCACATAAATAAGCAGCATATAAAATTGCTGGATTAATATTTCCTTGTTTGTCAGGAGGTGAACACAGAACAATTTCTCTGCAACCAGCTAATTTTGCTGGCACAGCCAACATTAGTACTGTTGAAAACAAAGGAGCTGTTCCTCCTGGTATGTATAACCCAATTTTTTGAATTGGTCTTTTTTCCTGCCAACAATTTACTCCTTCAATAGTTTCTACAATTACAGGACTTGTTTTTTGAGCAGCGTGGAATTTCTCAATATTTGATTTTGCTAATTGGATAGCTTCTTTTAATTCTTTAGAAATAGTTGCAATAGCTGTTGCTATTTCAGTTTGAGAAACTTCTAATTCAGGAACTGAAACTCCATCAAAAAGTGAAGTATATTTTGCTACAGCAAAATCTCCTTTTAATTGTACTTCCTTGAAAATTCCTTTTACAGTCGATTCAATGTCATCTACTGTTTTAGTTGGTCTTTCTAAAATTGCTGACCAAGTTTCTGGTTTAGGATTATATATTTTGTTCATTTTTTTAGTACTAAGTTTCTAAGATACTGAGTTTCTAAGTTTTGATTATTTTCAGTGACTAATGTATTAAAGAACCATTTTTTCAATTGGACAAACTAAAATTCCTTCAGCACCTGCTTCTTTTAGTTGATCAATTACCTCCCAGAAAGTGTCTTTGTCAATTACTGAGTGTACGCTGCTCCAACCTTCTTGTGCTAAAGGCAAAACGGTTAGGCTACGCAATACCGGAAGAATTTTTCCAACTGCATCAATTTTATCATTTGGAACATTCATCAAGATATATCTTGATTTTCTGGCTCTTAAAACCGATTCTATTCGAAATTTCAAAGTATCGATTAGTTTCTGATTTCTAGCACTGATTTTTGGAGAAACTGCCAAAACGGCTTCGCTTTTCAGAATAACTTCAACTTCTTTCAAATTATTTTTGAATAAAGTACTTCCACTCGATACAATATCTACAATTGCATCAGCAAGACCAATATTAGGAGCAATTTCAACAGAACCTGAAATTTGGTGAATATCAACTGTTAATCCAAATGATGAAAAATAATCGATAACTGTATTCGGATATGAAGTTGCAATTCGCAAACCATCTAAATCTTTTATAGAATCATATTCAAATGTTTTTGGTACAGCTACAGAAACTTTACATTTTGAAAAGCCTAATTTTTGCACTACTTCAATTCCTTTTCCTTTTTCTACTAAAAGATTGTCTCCCACGATGGCAGCATCGACAACACCGTCAATTAAGTATTGTGGAATATCTGAGTTTCTAAGGAATAAAACTTCTAAAGGAAAATTAGTTGCTTCGGCTTTCAATTGATCATTTCCGTTGTCAATAGAAATACCACAATCTTTTAGGATTTGAATACTTTCTTCGTTTAAACGACCTGATTTTTGAATTGCAATTTTAAGTGTACTCATTGTTTTTTAGATTTTTTTTAGTTTGTTGTTTAGAATTAGGTTTGAGTACAAAGAATTGGTAATAAAAAACCCGCTTGATGTACTCAAACGGGTTTTTAGATTATTGTGACTTACACGCATACCATTAACACATCGCCTGAGAGCAATTATGAGAATGATGATGATGTAATTGAATTGATAACATAACTTTATATAATTAGATAACTCTTTGTTTCTTTTGCAAAGATAGAATATAAATTAATTATATTCCTATTTTTATTTTAACGTTTGGCTAAGTATTTGTTAAATTAAAAACACCTAATTGCAATTGTAATCAAAATAATGCTATCAGGTGTTTTTTTTCAACTTAAAAAAAAATATTACTAAACTAATTTATACCAACGCTGGTTCCAATGAAGGCCCAGCTGCAATAAGACGTCTTCCTTCTTCTGTATCAGTATATTGCACAAAATTTTTGATATAGCGTGCAGATAAATCTTTTGCTTTGTCTTCCCATTGATTAACATCCTTATAAGTATCTCTTGGATCTAAAATACCTTTACTGACACCTGTCAATGCAGTTGGAATAGTTAAATTCAAAAATGGAATTGTTTTTGTTTCGGCATTGTCAATTTCACTATTAATGATAGCATCAATGATAGCTCTTGTGTTTTTAAGAGAAATTCTTTTTCCAGTACCATTCCAACCCGTGTTTACCAAATAGGCTTTTGCTCCGTGTTCTTTCATTTTTCCAATTAATGTTTTAGAATACATTGTTGGGTGTAATGTTAAGAAAGCTTCTCCAAATGCTGGTGAGAATGATGGCTGTGGGGCAGTAATTCCGCATTCTGTTCCTGCTAATTTTGAAGTATATCCGCATAAAAAGTGATATTGGGCCTGATCGTCATCTAAGATTGATACCGGAGGTAATACCCCGAATGCATCGGCAGATAGATAAATAATTTTTTTGGCATGTCCTGCTTTAGAAGGCAATACAATTTTATTAATATGATAGATTGGGTATGAAACTCTTGAATTTTCAGTAATTGAATGATCTCGGTAATCAATTTCTCCGTATTCATCGACAATTACATTTTCTAATAAAGCGTCTCTTTTTATAGCTCTCCAGATGTCTGGTTCATTTTCTTCAGATAAATCAATTACTTTAGCGTAGCAACCTCCTTCATAATTAAATACCCCATTGTTATCCCATCCGTGTTCATCATCACCAATTAAATATCTTTTTGGATCTGCAGAAAGAGTCGTTTTTCCTGTTCCCGAAAGTCCGAAAAACACTGCTACATCTCCATCTTCACCAACGTTAGCAGAACAGTGCATTGAAGCCATTCCTTTTAATGGAAGATAGTAGTTCATCATGGAAAACATTCCTTTTTTCATTTCCCCTCCATACCAAGTACCTCCAATAATTTGGATTCTTTCAGTAAGATTAAATACCACAAAGTTTTCAGAATTTAATCCTTGTTCTTTCCAATCTGGATTTGTAGTTTTTGAACCATTCATTACAATAAAATCAGGTTCCCCAAAATTTTCCAATTCATAAATTGATGGTCTAATAAACATATTAGTTACAAAGTGGGCTTGCCAAGCTACTTCCATTACAAAACGAACTTTTAATCTTGTATCAGGATTGGTTCCGCAAAAGGCATCTACTACATATAATTTTGGAGAAGTTGAAAGTTGTCTTAAAACTAATTTTTTTAATTCATGATAAATCCCTTTAGTAGTTGGAAAATTCACTTTATCATCCCAATGAATAGTGTTTTTTGTAATTGCATCTTTAACAATATATCGGTCTTTTGGAGATCGTCCAGTGAAAGCACCTGTTTTTACAGCCACCGCCCCTGTATCAGTTAAAGCTCCTTTTTCATAACCTTTTCTTTTATTTGAGATTTCTGCTTGGAATAACTCTTCATAAGAAGGATTATAAACGACTTCATGATAGCCAGTAATTCCTAAATTATGTAACTCCTGAATAATTTTTATATTTTTCATAATATATGTATTTTATTATATTTCTGATGCCTAAATCCTACTCAAATTTACTTCAGTTAATTGTGAAATAATCTGATTTTTATCATGTTTCATTGAAAAATATGCGCAAACGTTTTCGGTTTTAGTCTTGTTACACAAAGGATTATAGTAGTCTTTTTTTTAAAATTCTTTATTGAAGTAAATTTTATTTTTTTTAAAATAAAAACTAATTTTTGTTATATAAAGTTAGGAAAATATTAATTCACTTACTTCATTTAAAAAGGAAAGTTATATCGAAGTTGTTTGATAAAATATTGGCAATAGCCACATCAATAGGACTGGAAAATCCAAATTTGGTGCCTGAGCATTCATTTATGCATCCAGAACTCTATGACAGAGAGTTAATAACCCAAATTTGACTTCAAGGATGTAAAAAACAATCTTTAGAATCTCAAATTTGGGGATTTAGTAAAAAGAGCAAAACTTTATTAATATTCTAATAATAGTTTTAGTTCCTTTTCAAATCTGCCTTTCGGTAAATATTGGTCTTCCAAAGCTTTTGTAAACGGTATGGGTGAATCTAAACTAGCAACACGTTTTACTGGAGCATCCAGATATTCGAAGCAATTTTCCATAATTAATGCCGAGATATCGCTAGCAATTCCACCAAACATAGAATCTTCGTGATAAATGATCGCTTTACCTGTTTTTTTAACTGAAGCGTAAATAGCTTCAATATCCAAAGGTTGTAAAGTTCTTAAATCCAAAACATCAGCATTGATATCAGGATTATTGTTTAAAGTTTCTAATGCCCAATGCACTGCAGCTCCATACGAAATTATAGTTATAGCATTTCCTCCTTTTAGTAAAGCCGCTTTCCCCAACGGAATGGTGTAATAATCTTTGGGAACATCTTGTGATAGACTTCGGTATAATTGTTTATGCTCGAAGAAAAGCACTGGATTTGGATCATTAATTGAAGTGTTTAGCAAGCCTTTTGCATCATAAGGAAAAGCGGGATAAACCACTTTTAAACCTGGAGTTTTAGTAAACCATGCTTCATTTGTTTGAGAATGAAAAGGCCCCGCTTGAGTTCCTGCGCCACAAGGCATTCGAACTACTACATCGGCTTTTTCCAGCCAACGATAATGTGATTTGGCTAATAAATTTACTATTGGATTAAATCCTGTGGAAACAAAATCAGCAAATTGCATCTCGACAATTGCTTTGTATGCGTTAATTGATAATCCCATCGCAGTTGAAACTACGGCACTTTCACAAATGGGCGTATTACGAACACGATCTTTGCCAAATTGTGCCACAAAACCATCTGTGATTTTGAAAGCTCCACCATATTCGGCAATATCTTGTCCCATAATAACAAGGTTTTCGTGTCTTTCCATCGATTGACGTAAACCACTTGAAATGGCATCTATAAAACGGATATTCTCTACCTCTGTATTGGGCTGAAAATCTTCGTAATGATAGGGTTTATAAACGTCATTTAGCTCCCCTTCATAAGTCGGAACTATTTCTGGTTCTTCATTAGTTAAAACCCAACTTTCGTCAATTTCTTTTTTAATTTCAGTTATAATTTCGTCATCATATTCGCTAGTCAGGATGTTATTTTGATACAAATAACTTCTGTAATTGTCTACAGGATCTTTTGCAGCCCAGATATTCATTAATTCCTGCGGAACATATTTGGTGCCACTCGCCTCTTCATGTCCACGCATTCTAAAGGTTTTAAATTCTAACAAAATAGGTCGAGGATTTTCAACCATCGATGATTTTAGTTCCGTTATCAAATTGAAAACTTCCAAAATATTATTTCCGTCCACGATATGACTTTCTATTCCGTACCCAATTCCTTTATCCGCAAGGTTTTCACAACGGTATTGTTCGTTGGTTGGTGTTGATAATCCGTATCCATTATTTTCGATTATAAAAAGAACTGGCAAATCCCAAACAGCAGCAATATTCAAAGCTTCATGAAAATCACCTTCGCTCGTAGCGCCTTCGCCAGTGAAAACTGCTGTTACTTTTCCGTTTTTTTTCAATCTATTAGCTAATGCAATTCCATCAGCAATCCCCAATTGAGGACCTAAATGCGAAATCATTCCGATGATTTTATATTGTTGCGTTCCAAAATGAAAGCTTCGGTCTCGACCTTTCGTAAAACCATTGGCTTTGCCTTGCCATTGCGAAAATAATCGGTGTAACGGAATGTCTCTTCCTGTAAATACACCTAAGTTTCGGTGCATTGGTAAAATATATTCGTCAGAATCTAAAGCGGCTGTAATTCCTACCGAAATAGCTTCCTGTCCTATTCCTGAAAACCATTTGGATACTTTTCCTTGTCGAATTAGAATTAGCATTTTTTCTTCAACCAATCGTGGTTTTAGAATTTTTTTATATAGGTCTAATAAAATTTCGTTGGTTAGATTTTTTCTATCAAAATTCATTTGCAATAGTTTTTTTTGGATCTCTCAAAGATAAAATAATTATAACAGGACGTTTTGCAATTGTTATAAAATTTTAAAATGTGTATAATTTTACAAAAAAGGTATCTGTTTTATTTTTTATATTTGTAGTCATGAAGTTTTCAGACTTCTAAAGTATTAAATACAGACATATATGCAAAACATTCCTAGTGTTGACTTGCGTGATTTCCTTTCGGACGACCCGAAACGTAAACAAAAATTTGTAAATGAAATCGGAAGTGCATTCGAAGATATTGGCTTCGTAGCGCTTAAAGGACATTTTTTAAATGACCAATTAGTTGATGAGTTGTATGGTGAAATCAGAAATTTTTTCGCTTTGCCATTAGAAACCAAACACAGCTATGAGATTCCTGGAATTGGAGGACAAAGAGGCTATGTATCTTTTGGAAAAGAACATGCCAAAGGCCGTAAAGAAGGGGATTTAAAAGAATTCTGGCACTTTGGACAATACGTAGATGCAGATTCTAAATATGCTTCTGAATATCCTGAAAATGTCGAAGTAAAAGAATTGCCTCGTTTTAATGTTGTTGGTAAAGAAGCTTATCAAATGCTTGAAAAAACCGGAGTTTATGTATTGAGAGCTTTGGCTTTACACCTCGGATTGGATGAATTCTATTTTGATCAATATGCCAAAGATGGAAATTCAATTCTAAGACCTATTCACTACCCTCCTATTACTTCAGAACCTGAAAACGCAATCAGAGCAGCTGCTCACGGCGATATCAACTTGATTACTTTGTTGATGGGAGCTCAAGGTAAAGGATTACAAGTTCAAAATCATAACGGAGATTGGATTGATGCCGTTGCCGAACCAGATGAATTGGTGATTAATGTCGGAGACATGTTATCGCGTCACACCAATAATAAATTGAAATCGACTATTCATCAAGTGGTTAATCCGCCTAGAGAATTATGGGGAACTTCACGTTATTCTATTCCGTTTTTTATGCATCCGGTAAGCGATATGAAACTGGATTGTTTAGAAAATTGTATTGATGCCGAAAATCCAAAGAAATTCGAAGACATTACTGCAGGAGATTACCTGTATGAACGTCTTGTAGATTTAGGCTTGATAAAAAAATAAGTTCCGAAAGGAAATATCAAAATGAATTCCAAATATCAATAATATAAATTGGTATTTGGAATTGTTTTTTAAATTTGATTTAAAAGAAATAAATTATAAAAAATGGATTTACAAGATCAATTAAAAAACCTTTTTCCAGACCACGAAATGGCTCCGGAAGAAGAAATTGAGAAAGAAGCACATCAGTTATATGTTCAAAAAGAACCTATGATTTGCAAATTCGAAAAAAGAAAAGGAAAAGCAACTACGATAATCGAAGGTTACGAAGGTACTGACGAAGATTTTAAAATTCTAGCCAAAGAAATCAAAACTAAATTGAGTGTTGGCGGAACTTTTAAAGATGATTCAATTATTATTCAAGGGGATTATCGTGATAAAATAATGACTATTTTAAAAGAAAAAGGATTTAAAGTTAAACGTGTGGGAGGTTAAAAAGGTTTAAAGTTTAAGGTTAAAGTTATTTGTAATGTTGACTGACTTTAAACTTTAAACAAAAGAAAACTTTAAACAATTTTAAACAAAAAACAATGGCTATACAACAATCTGAACTTATACTCAATCCTGACGGGAGTGTTTATCATTTGAATTTAAAACCTGAAAACATTGCTCACGATATTATTTTCGTTGGTGATCAGGATCGCGTTGCAAAAATCACTAAACATTTTGATTCCATAGAGTTTTCTACTCAAAAAAGAGAATTCAAAACCCAAACCGGAACTTACAAAGGCAAACGCTTAACGGTAATGTCAACTGGAATTGGCCCTGATAATATTGATATTGTTATCAATGAATTAGACGCTTTGGTCAACATCGATTTAGAAACTAGAAAACCAAAAGAGAAATTAACCTCTTTAAATATCATTCGTATAGGAACTTCGGGTTCTTTGCATGCCGATATTCCTGTGGATAGTTTTGTTATGGCTCAATTTGGTTTAGGTCTTGATAATATGCTTCGCTCTTATTTGATTGATTCAGTTTCTAATGTTGCAATCGAAAATGCATTTATTCAGCATACCAATTGGGATTTACAAAAAGGAAGACCAACAGTAATTCCAGGTTCTTCTTTATTAGAAGAAAGAATGGACAGTGACCGAATGCACAAAGGAATTACAGCAACAGCCGGAGGTTTTTATGGTCCTCAAGGACGTGTTTTACGTTTGAATATTCAAGATCCGATTTTAAATTCCAAAATGGACAACTTCTCATTTGAAGGAACCCGAATTACAAACCTTGAGATGGAAACATCAGCAATTTATGGACTTTCGGCGCTTCTAGGACATCAGGCTTTATCTCTTAATGCAATTATCGCTAATAGGGCAAGTGGTACTTTTAGTAATGATCCATACAAAGCAGTAGATAAGCTAATTGAATACACTTTGAATAGGTTAGCAAGTGGTATCTAAATGTTGATATAGAAAGTTTTTAATCTATTATAAAGAATACTGAGTTTACTTCAATAAAAAAGGTGAAAGTAAACTTTCACCCTTTTTGCCCCAAATCTACCATAAACTTAACCTACTAAAAATTATGGTATTCAAATATACATCCAAATAAATTATCTTGCTATTACTTTCGATAAACTCCTTATAAAATCGTTTAAGTTATAATTGGGTTAAAATCAGTATTTTTAATAGTTCATTTTTATCGGTTTTATCTGAGTAAATTTTTAGATTATTTCAACTATTTTGGTTTAAATATAAATATGTTTTGGTATTATTAATCTTAAACATCAATGTATTGAACTAGATTTTAGATTATCATGAATGCAAAATCGGTATATTTCTGCTGTTTTTTTATTGGATTTCATTTAGTATTCTTTTTTCGATTTAAAGCAAAAAAAAACTCCTCAATTTCTTGAGAAGTCGAACCTAATAGATATCGTAATAAAAATGAATTGAGAATTATTTCAATTTGGGACAGCCGAATGCAATCTAAAAAACTAAGCTTTCTCTTTTCTTCGATTACGTTCAGCTTTAATCATAGCCAACTCACGACTAGTTTGTCCAGCTACAGAAGTATTTTCTTCAGCACGGCGAATCAAGTATGGCATTACATCTTTTACAGGCCCAAAAGGTAGATACTTAGCAATATTATATCCATTTGCCGCCAAATTATAACTGATATTATCGCTCATGCCATATAATTGACCAAACCAAATTCTGTTATCATTAGATGAAATGATTTTAGCTTTCATCAATTCCATTAATTTATAGGTGCTCAATTCGTTATGAGTTCCTGCAAAAATAGACATAGTGTCTAAATGCTCAACCATATAGGATACAGCAGCGTCATAATTAATATCAGAGGCTTCTTTGGAAGCGCAAATGGGTGTTGGATATCCTTTTTCTTCAGCACGAAGATTCTCCTTTTCCATATACGCTCCACGCACCAATTTCATTCCGATGAAGAAACCTTCAGTTTTGGCTTGTTCGTGTAATTTTTTCAAATAATCCAAACGATCCCAACGATACATTTGAAGTGTATTGAAAACAATAACTTTTTCTTTGTTGTATTTGTGCATCATTTCGGTAACTAAATCATCGGCTGCGTCTTGCATCCAGCTTTCTTCTGCATCAATTAATAAGGCGACATCTTTTTTATGAGCTTCACTGCAAACATGATCAAAACGGGCTACAACTCTATTCCACTCTGCTTGTTCTTCCGAAGTTAGGCTTTGCTTCTCTCCTATTTTTTCATATAAATCCAAACGTCCTAAACCTGTTGGTTTAAAAACTGCAAACGGAATAGCTTTTCTTTCTTTGGCAAACTCAATGGTTTTTAAAGTCATTTCCAATGCTGCATCAAATTGATTTTCTTCCTCTTTTCCTTCAACAGAATAATCCAAAACTGAAGAAACTCCTTTAGTAAACATTCTGTCAACTACAGTTAGGCAATCATCCTCACTAACACCTCCACAAAAATGATCAAAAACGGTCGCTCGTATCAAACTTTCAACAGGAAGATTGGCCTTTATGGCAAAATTAGTAACGGCTGTACCAATACGAACTAAAGGTTGACTATTGATTAATTTAAAAAGAAAATAGGCTCTGTCAAGTTCGGTATCACTCTTCAAAGCAAATGCAATTTGTGTGTTATTGAAAATATTATCCATATTTTGTTATATTTTTTTATGCAAATATAAATAGAGTTAGTCATTATTATTAGCAAAATTTCCCTTATTTTGCACTTTCAATTAAAATAAAAACATGCAATCTATTCAAGCAAATAATTATCCTGTACATTTTAATGAGACTGGATATGAAAAATTAAATCAACACTTAAAAGAGAATAAATATTCTAACATATTTATCATAGTGGATAGTAATACGAATGAATATTGTTTACCAAAATTTTTACCACTTTTAGAAACAGATTTAACTATAGAAATCATAGAATTTGAAGCAGGTGAAATCAATAAAAACATAGAGACTTGTATCGAAATCTGGAATGTTTTAACAGAACTTGGAGCTGATAGAAAAACATTGGTTATTAATATAGGTGGTGGTGTTGTAACTGATTTGGGTGGTTTTGTAGCATCAACTTTTAAACGAGGAGTAGATTTTATACATATTCCAACAACTTTATTATCTATGGTAGATGCTTCAGTTGGTGGTAAAAATGGAGTTGATTTAGGAAATTTGAAAAATCAAATAGGTGTAATCAATACTCCAAAAATGGTATTGGTTGACACGCAATATCTAGAAACAGTTCCTCAAAACGAAATGAGATCAGGACTGGCTGAAATGTTGAAACACGGATTGATATTTGATAAAGGATATTGGGAATCTTTCTTAGATATAAAAAATATAGATTTTGATCAATTAGACACTTTGATTCATCGTTCTGTCGAAATCAAAAATATAATTGTAATGCAGGATCCAACTGAAAAGAATATTAGAAAATCATTGAATTTCGGTCATACTTTAGGTCATGCGATTGAAGGTTATTTTTTAGAAAGTAAAGAAAAAACAACATTACTGCATGGAGAGGCAATTGCTGTTGGAATGATTTTAGAAAGTTATATTTCGTGGAAGAAAGAATTGATTTCGGAAGAGGAATATTATCAAATAAAAACGACTCTAAAATCAATATATGATGATGTTGTTTTTGAAGAAAATGATCTCGATCCAATCTTAGAATTATTGATTCACGATAAAAAAAATGAATACGGTACAATACAATTTGCATTAATCGAAGGTATCGGCAAAATAAAAATCAATCAATCTGTTGAAAACGAATTGATTCTAGACGCTTTCGAAGATTATAAATTGTAGTTTTTTTTTAATAAAAACCATTGCTTTACGTTTGTTTTATTTTTTACATTTGCGCCAATGAATAAAAGTAAAAATACCAAAATATTTTCCGCTAAACGGAACAGAAGCAATAGATCATTTTTGAGTTTATTGAAGCGTTTTGGTATAAAAGGGAATTTTAGTTTTGATGTATTTCAATATTTTAAGGCAGATTACGAAGAACTTCAAATTATCTATGCCAATATTAGAGTTTGAATTTAAATTAATTCTATTTTTTAATGTAATTAATTCATAAAACTCTGAAACAAATGAATACAAAATATTCTGATCTTATAAATCAAACCTATTACTTTCCGCAAGAAGAATTCAAATTAAACAAAGACAATCTTCAGTTTCATAATATCGATTTAATGAAATTAGTGGAAACGTACGGTACACCTTTAAAGTTTACTTATTTGCCACAAATTTCCAATAACATCAACAAAGCCAAAAGTTGGTTTCGTAAATCGATGGAAAAAAATAAATATGAGGCAAAATACTTTTATTGTTATTGTACCAAAAGTTCTCATTTTGAATATGTGATGAATGAAGCTTTCAAGAACAATATTCATGTAGAAACATCTTCCGCTTTTGATATCAACATTGTTGAGAATTTATTAGAAAACGGAAAAATTAATAAGAGTACGTATATTATTTGTAATGGTTTTAAAAGAGATCAATACATTGAAAATATTGCTCGATTGGTTAATAATGGTCACAAAAATACTATTCCAATCATTGATAATTATGAAGAATTAGATTTGCTTCAAGCACAAATCAATGGGAAATTCAAAATTGGAATTAGAATTGCTGCCGAAGAAGAGCCTAAATTTGAGTTTTATACTTCAAGATTAGGAATTGGATATAAAAACATAGTTCCTTTTTATAAGAAAGAAATTAAAGAGAATAAAAATTTGGAACTGAAAATGTTGCACTTTTTTATTAATACAGGAATCAATGACAATGCTTATTATTGGAATGAACTTGTAAAATGTATCAAAGTATATGTTGCTTTGAAAAAGGAATGTCCTACCCTAGACAGTTTAAATATTGGTGGAGGTTTCCCTATCAAAAATTCATTAGCTTTCGAATACGATTACCAATATATGATTGATGAAATTATCAATCAAATTAAAATAGCTTGTGATGAAGCTGAAGTGGATGTTCCTCACATTTTTACAGAGTTTGGTTCATTTACAGTAGGTGAAAGCGGTGGAGCGATTTACCAAGTGTTGTATCAAAAACAACAAAATGATAGAGAAAAGTGGAACATGATTGATTCTTCTTTTATCACAACTTTACCTGATACTTGGGCAATAAACAAGCGTTTCATCATGTTAGCTATAAACAGATGGAATGACACCTATGAAAGAGTTTTATTAGGTGGAATGACTTGTGATAGTGATGATTATTACAACTCTGAACAAAACATGAACGCCATCTATTTGCCAAAATACAACAAAGAGAAGCCATTGTATTTAGGTTTTTTCAATACTGGAGCTTACCAAGAAACCATTGGTGGTTTTGGAGGATTGCAACACTGTTTGATACCACAACCAAAACACATTTTGATTGATCGCGATGAGAATGGAATTCTTGCTACAGAAGTATTTTCGGAACAACAAACTGCCGAAGATGTATTGAAAATTTTAGGTTATAATAAATAATTAATTTTTGGGTTATAATAAATTATTAAATATAAATTGGGATCTAGGAATTTGATATTTATAAATTTCTTTTATTTGTAAAGACAAATCTCTAGTTGCCTTTTGAACATTAAACAAAAAAGAAAAAAAATGAGTAAAGGACCAATAAGTCAGTTTATTGAAAAGCACTACTTGCATTTCAATTCTGCATCCTTAGTTGACGCTGCAAAAGCCTATGAGCAGCAATTAGCCAATGGTGCAAAAATGATGGTAAGTATGGCAGGTGCGATGAGTACCGCTGAAATTGGAAAGATTTTTGCCGAAATAATTCGTCAGGATAAAGTTCAAATTATTTCTTGTACAGGAGCGAATCTTGAAGAAGATATAATGAATTTAGTGGCACATTCTCATTATGAGAGAGTCCCTCATTATCGTGATTTGACTCCAGAAGACGAATGGGCATTGTTAGAAAGAGGTCTGAACAGAGTAACTGATACTTGTATTCCTGAACATGAAGCGTTTCGTCGTCTTCAAAAACACATTTACAAAATTTGGAAAGATGCTGATGACAAAGGAGAAAGATATTTCCCTCATGAGTTTATGTACAAAATGTTACTTTCTGGTGTCTTAGAAGAATATTATGAAATTGACTTAAAAGACAGCTGGATGTATGCTGCTGCTGAGAAAAATTTACCTATTATTGTACCAGGTTGGGAAGATAGTACTATGGGAAATATTTTTGCATCATACGTTATCAAAGGTGATTTGAAAGCATCAACTATGAAATCTGGGATTGAATACATGACTTTCTTAGCAGATTGGTACCCAAAAAACAGTAGCAATGGTATTGGTTTCTTCCAAATTGGAGGTGGTATTGCTGGAGATTTTCCAATTTGTGTAGTACCAATGTTGTATCAAGATATGGAAATGCATGATATTCCTTTTTGGAGTTATTTCTGTCAAATCTCTGATTCTACAACCAGTTATGGTTCTTATTCAGGAGCGGTTCCAAATGAAAAAATCACTTGGGGAAAATTAGATATCAAGACCCCTAAATTTATAATTGAATCTGATGCTACAATTGTAGCGCCATTAATTTTTGCCTATTTGTTAGATTTATAATAATTTTTATGAAAAGAATAATAGTTGATTACGCCAAATTAACCAATGAAATTTTAAATCTTTTGGTTGATAAATTTCCAGATGGATATGATGATTCAGACATCATTAGATTTAGAAATGCAAAAAACGAATTAATTGAAGCTGTTGAAGTTAGAACTGAAGATACTATTTATTTAGTAAAAGTAAGTACTAAACTAGCTGATAGAATTGGTAATTTTGATGAAGATGACGAAATTGATGATGTAGTTGAACCAATCAGTGGTTTGGAATTAGATGTTGATGATGCAGCAGATGATGACGATGAAGATGACAATGTTGACAAACCAGAATTAGATGGTGATGACGAAGATGAAGATTCTGATGATAAAGACATCGCAGATGATGAAGATGACGAAGATGAAGATTAATTTTTAATTTTCTAAAATATAAAAAAGGAACTCTAAATTCGAGTTCCTTTTTTTATTATATTTATTTTTTAAATATACGCCAAAATGACAACAACTACTTTACACGCCAAACTTAAAGAAAATTTTGGGTTTGAAAATTTCAGACCTAATCAAGAAGAAATTATCAATTGTATTCTTTCTGGAAAAGATACTCTTGCAATTATGCCTACAGGAGGAGGAAAATCAATATGTTTTCAACTTCCTGCGTTAATGTTTCCTGGAATTGCCATAGTAATTTCGCCATTAATTGCTTTGATGAAAGACCAAGTTGATAGTTTGAAAGCCAATGGAATTGCTGCTTGCTTTATTAACAGTAGTCAGTCTGGAGAAGAACAAGAGCTACATATTCAAAATTTAAAAGATAACAAAACAAAAATAGTTTACGTTGCGCCAGAGAGTTTGTCTTTTCTGGAAAATGCATTCAGTCAGATAACCGTAAGTCTTATTGCAATTGATGAAGCACATTGTATTTCGGCTTGGGGTCATGACTTCCGACCTGCTTACACTAATTTGGGATATTTAAAAAAACGCTTCCCTTCTACTCCAATCCTGGCTTTGACTGCAACTGCTGATAAAGCTACCCGTTCGGATATATGTGATCAATTAAATTTAACTGATCCAGAAATTTTTGTAGCTTCTTTTGATAGAAAAAATTTAAGTTTAGAAGTTAGACCAGCACTAGACCGTGTCAAACAGATTATAGATTTCATTAAAAATAAACCCAATGAATCTGGGATTATATATTGCTTAAGTCGCAAAACTACTGAGGAACTTGCTGAAAAATTACAAAAAATTGGAATTAAAGCGAAAGCGTATCACGCTGGTTTAGAAAATAAAATTCGATCTAAAACTCAAGATGAATTTATAAATGATGATTGTCAAGTCGTTTGTGCAACGATTGCTTTCGGAATGGGAATTGACAAATCGAATGTTCGTTGGGTTATCCATTATAATTTACCAAAAAATATTGAAGGCTATTATCAGGAAATTGGAAGAGCTGGTCGTGACGGCTTACCATCTGAAACAATTTTGTTCGAAAGTTATGGGGATTTGATTCAACTGAAAAAATTTGCTTCCGAAGGATTGAATGCCGATGTGCAATTAGCAAAGCTTGAAAGAATGAAGCAATACACAGATGCTTTTAGCTGTCGAAGAAAAATATTGCTTTCTTATTTTGGTGAATTAGTTTCGGAAGATTGTGGTAATTGTGATATTTGCAAAAATCCACCTGCTTTTTTCGATGGAACAATAATTGCTCAAAAAGCCTTGTCGGCAATTATGCGTTTACAAGAATCAGAGGCACTTCCTGTGATTGTTGATTTTTTGAGAGGTTCCAAAAATGCTTCTATATATGACAAAGGATATCAAAATTTAAAAACCTATAGCGTTGGTGCTGATATTTCGTGGTTTGATTGGAATCAATATATTATTCAATTAATAAATTTAGGATATTGTGAAATTGCTTTTCATCAACAAAATAAAATAAAATTAACCCCTTTGGCTAAGAATGTATTATTTGGTGGAGAAAAAGTGCAATTGACAAATGTTCAGAAAAAGGTAAATCAATTTGTTGAGCTAAAAGCTGCAAAAACTAAAGTAACTGATAATTCACTATTTGAATTTCTTAGAAAGTTGCGTTCTGAAATTGCTAAAGAAGAAAATGTTCCTGCTTATGTTATTTTCAATGACGCTACTTTAAAACAATTGGAAACAGAACGACCGATGAGTGACCAAGAATTTTTAAATATTGATGGAGTTGGAAAAGCGAAACTTGAAAAGTATGGTGATGTATTTATAAAAGCAATAATTGAGTTTCAAAAAATTAAAAACAGTAGAGCAAAAAAAGAAAGCACTACTTATAAAGAAACTTTAGAATTATTTCAGAATGGATTATCTGCGGAAGAAATTGCTGCAAAAAGAAAATTAGGAATTCCTACTATAATTTCACACTTAGCAAAATTATATTCCGATGGTTATCCGATTGACTTGAGTAAATATATTAATGAAGATGAAATTTCTAAAATTGCACAGGCAAAAATTAAGCTTGAATCTCCAACAGCACTAAAACTTTATTTTGATTTTTTTGAAGAAACAATATCCTATGATAAAATTAGAATTGGTTTGACTATTTTAGAAAAAGAAAATGTGAGTATTTAATTTATGCAAATAAATTCATTTCCCTATTTTATTGATTCCAATACTGAAATTTTAATTTTGGGAACAATGCCTGGTGTCATGTCTCTTGAAAAACAGGAGTATTATGCTAATCCAAGAAATCATTTTTGGAGAATCTTGTACACTATATTTGATGCATTACCCATTGATGTTGAATTTGAAGAAAAGAAAGAATTCTTGAAAGTCAATAAAATAGGACTTTGGGATGTTTTAGAAAATTGTGAAAGAAAAGGAAGTTTAGATATTCATATCAAAAACCAAAAAGAAAATGATTTTGAAACTTTGCTTAAAGAATTTCCAAAAATCAATAAGATACTTTTTAATGGAAAACAGAGTTATGCCTTTTTCATAAAAGCATTTGGACAAATTGAAGGCATTACTTATTTTGTAATGCCTTCGACCAGTCCAGCCAATACTATGACTTTTGATAATAAATTGAAAATTTGGTCGAGCTGTTTCTAATAAAACAAATCGTTAAATTTTATAAATATCTTTCTGTAAAAACTTTTTGATGGTGTTTCTGATGTCCGAGAATTAAAAATCCTAAAGCTCTTACCGAAACTTCATGATTAGAAGCAATTCCAATTCTTCTTAATTGTTCATCAGAAAAACTTTTGAACATTAACAAATTAGAATGCCTTACAGCCGAAAATTCAGTTAATAAATCCTGAATGCTTCTAGATTTTGCATCTGTATTATCAACATAATCATTTTCTTCAAAACCAGGCAAAGGAGTTTTGTCATTTCTAGAAATTCTTAATGCTCGATAAGCAAAAATTCTTTCGGCATCAATGATATGCTGAATAATTTCTTTGATTGTCCATTTACCTTCGGCATAACTATAATCAAATTTGTCCATTGGAATATTTTGGACAAATCTGATAAAGTCATGTAAACTAATTTCTAATTCTTCAAACAATTCAACATTTTCCAATGCTTGTATATATGTAGCATTGAATTTTGAATATTCATTTACTGGCAATTGATTCGAATTCATATGACAATATTTTTTAGAAGTTCAGAATGTTTTTTTTATTAAGCAGAATTTCTACTTGCATTTGTATTTCCAAAAAGTGAACGGGTCACAATTTTTTCATACACTTTCACCAAGTTTTGATCTGGATTTTCCGCCTTATTTAATTCATTAATTCTTAATAAAGCATATTGCTGTATCGTCAACAAAGGCAACACGATACGCTCTCTCATTTGAATAGATGCTATACCATCAGGATAATTTTCCATCAATTCTGTATGACCTGCAATTTTTAACAATAATCTTTTTGTTTCTAAAAACTCGTCATAAATAATTTGCCAAAAAGCTCCAAATTCTGGATCTTTACTCATATAAGCTGTCAAAGGAAAAAAAGATTTTGCTAATGACATCATGCTATTTTCAAGTAAGGTTTTGAAAAACAATGAATTATTATACAGACCTTGAACTTTATCCCATTGATTATTGTCTTCAAAATATTTTAAAGCAGTTCCAACACCAAAGAATCCAGGAACATTTTGTTTTAATTGACTCCAAGAACCTACAAAAGGAATCGCTCTCAAGTCAGCAAAATCAAGAGTTTCTGATTTACTTCTTTTAGAAGGGCGGCTACCAATATTGGTTTTTGCATAATATTTTAGGGTACTCATTTGTTCCAAATAAGGAATAAACTTAGGATGATTTTTAAAACTTAAATATTTATCATACCCTAAATCAGCCATTTGATCCAAAATAATTTTATCATCAGCTGTTAGTTCGTTTTGCCCTTGATTGAAAACTTGATTAGCAACACCTGCACTCAAAAGATTTTCCAAATTATAACGACAAGAATCCAATGTTCCAAAATTAGAACTTATGGTTTGTCCTTGAATTGTAATTTGAATTTCGTTATTTTCAATATTTGGTCCTAATGATGCGTAAAATTTATGTGTTTTTCCACCACCACGGGCTGGCGGTCCGCCACGTCCATCAAAAAAGATAACATGAATTCCATATTTTCTTGACATCTGAGTCAAAGCTTCTTTTGCTTTGTAAATACTCCAGTTGGCCATCATGTAGCCACCATCTTTCGTTCCGTCAGAGAAACCAAGCATTATGGTTTGCTTATTGTCTCTGTTAGATAAATGTTTAGCGTATTCAGTGTTGGTGTATAATTTTTCCATCACTAGATGCGCATTATGTAAATCATCTACTGATTCAAAAAGAGGAATAATATCTACAGATGCATCTTCCCAATTACATAATTTGAATAATGCAAAAGATTCCATTACATTAAGGGCACTTTCATTATTGCTAATAATATAACGATTAGCACCAAATTCTCCGTTGTTTTCCTGGATAGTTTTAATAGCATGAATTGACTCTATAGTAGATATAGTCATTTCATTTTCAAAAACAGTAGGATCTAAATTACCTTTTAATTTTGATAAAACTTTTATTTTTTCATCTTCTGTCAATGAAAAATAATTTTCTGGAAATATATTAGTTTTTGATTTTGAATAATAATCTACAATATCGTAAAAAACATTTTGATGAATTTTACTATTTTGTCTAATATCTAAAGTAGCAAAATGGAAACCAAACAAATTAATTCGGATCAATAAAGCATCTATTTGGTCAACATATAGTGATTGATGTTGTTCAATTATTATGCTCTTGATTTTATTTAATTGTAATTTGAACTCTTCAAGAGTAATAAAAATTTCTCCTTTAGAATAAAAAACAGAACGATACAGTTTTTGTTCTAATTCCATTATTAATGAATCCACAACAGGAAAAGTCAACTTTCTTTTTAAGCTTCTTATTTCAAAATAATAACATTTCAAGATAGAAGTTCTAAGACGTTCAGCAACTTTTAATGTGATTTCAGTAGTAACAAAAGGATTACCATCACGATCTCCACCTGGCCAAAAACCAAGCTTAATCAATGGATTTTTTATAGATTCACCTCCAAAAACATTTTTTTGCAAATAATGAACCATTTCTCCAGAAGTGTTATAAAAAACATTTTCCAGATACCAAATTAAACTAACAGCTTCATCAAAAGGATTAGGCTTTTCATTTTGAATGAAAGGTGTTTTTCCTAATTGAGCCAATAATTGTTTTATTTCCAACAGATTATTGGTTCTGATTGCTTCTGTCAAATCATTAATAATACCTAAAACAGATCCAGGATAAAATTGAGTTGGATGAGCTGTTAAAACGGTACGAACATTAAAATTTTCTAAGAAATGAATCAGTTCTTCTTTATTGTTTTTAACATCTGTTTTTTCTTTAATATCACGAAGTGAACCTCTACCTTCCATATTATTTACAACAGGAAAAGCTGCATCTTCAATAGCATCAAACAAAACAATTTGGCGTTCTATATATTGTATAAAATGAAACATCAAATTGATTTTATCCTTTTCAGAAGCACTATGCATGTATTTATCTGAAAAGAAATCAAATATTTCTTTTGGAGTTTTTTGTTTTTTAAAACCACTATCACAAAGTTCAGTGAAGATAGGCAATAATACACCTGTATTGTCCACAGAATCAAATGGTAATGTTATAAATACGCTATTGTAAATATGGTATTTAGATAAAACATTTTGATTAAAACGTTCTATTTTTGGTAACGTGTACATAATAATACTATTATTGGTTGGTTAATCTGGCATAAAAAAACCTCAAGATGGTGCTTGAGGTTATATTTTATATATAAGCATTCAAGATTTACATTTCTTTAAAAATGGTATGCATCAAACGCTTCTTATCATTAATACTTTCTTCAAGAGAAATCATTGTTTCTGTTCTATAAACGCCTTCGATATCATCAATCATGAAAATAACATCTTTTGCATGTTTAGTATCTTTTGCTCTAATCTTGCAAAAAATATTGAATTTACCTGTAGTTACTGATGCAACAGTTACAAATGGAATTTCATTAATACGCTCTAAAACAAATTTAGTTTGTGAAGTATTATTAAGAAACACACCTACATAAGCAATAAATGAATATCCTAATTTATCATAATCAAGAACCAATGATGATCCCATAATGATACCAGCGTCTTCCATTTTTTTAACCCTAACATGAACCGTTCCAGCTGAAATCAATAATTTTTTAGCAATGTCTGTAAACGGAACTCTTGTGTTGTCTATCAACATATCTAAAATCTGGTGATCTACTTCATCTAAACGAAACTTACTCATAATTCTTTTATTATATAGTTATTTAATACTGAAAAAGTTAAAATTATAAATAAAAATTAAATAAACAGCAAAAAAATCAATTTTTTATCTTTCCATTAACAAAAAACATCTTTTGATCGAAATTAAAATCAGCTTTTTGATTTTCTCTTGGGACATTTTTTAGCTCATCCTGATATAATGCTCCTTTTGCATCGTATTCAATATGTCCAAAATATCCTTTTAAATCACCTACTTCAACTATGTAAGCGTTAAAAATTAATTTATTATCAATTAACTCTTCTTTATATTGAGCGACAAAATTCGTGATTATTTCATTACCATCATAATTTATTTTGACATTTTTATACATAAAATCAAAAAATACAACATTATTCTGAGGAATGTTTAAATATTTATCATTTCTATTATCAACTAAATCGTTTTCGTTGAGAATAATGAAACTTGAAAGCAAAGACATGAATACGAATTTTCTTGTTTTTTCTCTTTCGTAATCATTGGGATAATGCCCAGCCTCGAACAGAATTGTAGGAGTGCCTAAGTATTGAAATGTATCTCCGATACAATTGATATTGAAAGAATCATCAAATCTTCCTATTTGTCCTGGAATGTGTTTTTGTAATACATCATTAATTCCTGCAATTAAATTAATCGCTTTCAATCTTGAGGCGTTTATTTCTCTTTCTTTATTATATGATGGTGCTAGAAAAGATAATGTTGCTGGTTTTCCAGTATTTGCAACTCCAAAAATTGTACGTTGATCATGGAGGTTGAAACAAAAATCAGGTTTAAATTCTTCATATACCGTTCTTAGAACCTTACTTTCAGGTTGAGTAAGATTTTGAGAATCTCTATTTAAATCAATATTATTGGCATTAGCGCGAGTGTATAATTTAGCTCCGTCAGGATTTAACATCGGAATACAATAAAATGTAAATGCATCCAAAAGTTGTTTTGCTAAATCTGAGTCATTATTTAAAAGATTAATAAAATCAAATAATGCTTTAGTCGTAGTGCTTTCGTTTCCGTGCATTTGTGACCAAAGGTAAATTTTTGTTTTTCCTGTCCCTTTTTGATAACTATAAATAGGTTTTCCTAAAACAGATTCTCCTATTTTTTTGACGTCATTTTTTATAAAATCTCTTTTTAAAAGAGGTTCTATTTCATTCAAAGTAATGTATCTTCCTTGAATTGAATTTTCTTTATTTTGAATAAAAAGTTGTTCTAAATCCATGCTATATTGTTTGTTTTACAAAAGTAAACATCTTTAGTTTTACATTTGTGAATAATGTTTTTTGTTTAAAAATTATAATTGTAAATTAATTTTAGGCATTTTGAATTTACAAAAGTATAAACTGGAAAATAAAAACTTTAAAATGTTAATTTTTATTTTAAAATGTATATAACTAGTGTTTTAAATAGTATTTACTAAATTATTACTATAACTATTTTATTTCATTTATAATCAATTTAACATTGTAAATTAGTTGTAGTTAACTTGTTTGGTTACATTTGTAAAACTGTTAATTCAAAGGACAATTCACAATGGTAAACATAGATGATTTCATAAAAAGATTAGAAATTATACTAGATTATTACAGTCTGAATGCCTCTTCATTTGCAGACAAGGTAGGAGTCCAAAGGTCTAGTATGTCCCATTTGCTCTCAGGTAGAAACAAACCAAGTTTAGATTTTATTTTAAAAATCACAAGCTTTTTTCCAGATGTAGATTTGTATTGGTTACTTAATGGTGATGGAATATTTCCAAAGGATTTGCAAAAAAAAGAAACACAAAAATTAGATATTGAAACTCCTAATTTAAATCCTACTCCTGCTCCAATAGATTTATTTTCTCAAATTCAACCAATCGAGGAAAAGAAATCTGTTGAAAAAAAAGTGCAACAATTTGGGATTCCATTAGAAAATGAATCTAACTCTGAAATTGAAAAGATAGTTTTATTTTATAAAAATGGAACTTTCAAAGTTTATACACCAAACTAAAGTTAGAAATACTGTTATTAGAACCGTTTTTTAAAACTCGTGAATCGGATCAGAAAAAAATAAATATGCGATTCTCAGCGAGTTGATTTTATGATGAAATATATCCGTTTTCTGGAATTTTCCCTTTGGCACCTACAAAATGTTTATTCAATTCAATCAAATCTTTATTGATATCTGAGGTTGGATAAAATGGTTTTCCAAAATCAATCACTTTCTTTTCAAAATTTATAGAAACTGGAATGATTGGAACTTTTGCTGTAAGCGCGATATAATAAAAACCTGTCTTTAGTACTTCAACTTTTTTTCGAGTTCCTTCAGGAGATAAACCTAATCTAAAACTTTCTTGGGTTTCAAATAATTTAGCAATAGACTCCACTTTATTTAAACCACCTGTTCTGTCTAATGGTACACCTCCAAGTGATTTGAAAAAATAACCAAATGGAAAACGGAATAATTCTTTTTTTCCAATCCAATTGATTCCACTTCCTACTGCTCCTCTGCAAATAATAGCGACATAAAAATCATGCCAACTAGTATGAGGCATAACCATTAATACACTTTTTTTTATTTGTTGATCAAAACTGCCTTCTATCTTCCAACCCATTAAATTGCAAAAAATCCAGTTATAGAATTGTTTTTTCATTTCACATTATTTTGTACAAATAAAACAATTAAAATCTTATTTTTGATGAAAACCATGTTAATGCTAAACAAATTTTTAAGTTATATCATCCCCATTAAAATATTTAAAACGAAGTCAATTTTAAGTAAGTCAATAGAAGTTACTTGGGCAAATGGCGAACTAGTACTGGATTCTGAAAACACTAATTACTCCTACGGAAGTTTACAACGGATTTTAAGAAGAGGATTAAAACATTTTGGCTTTAAAAAAATTGCCCAAATGAACCATATTCTTGTTCTTGGTGTGGCAGGAGGCAGTGTGATAAAAACACTAGTTAATGAAATTGATTATAAAGGAAAAATTACAGGAGTTGATATTGACTCTGGAATTATTGCTATTGCAAATAAATATTTTAAACTTGATGAAATTAAAAATCTGAAAATTGTAATTGAAGATGCTTTTGAATTTGTTTTAAAAACTAAAGATAGTTACGATTTAATAATCATTGATATTTTTCAGGATACAACTATGCCTAATTTTTTATTCGAGAAGTTCTTTATAGATAGAATCTGTTTTTTGCTAAACAATAAAGGTTTTGTATTGTTTAACACGATGTGTTTAACTGCTAGCGATAATTTTAGGAATCAGAGTTTTGTTAAAGATTTTGATACTGCTAATTTCAAAATCCAAACCATTCCTAGAGTTGAAGTACATAACGAATTAATTATCATCGAAAAGAAAAAATAAAAATAAGGATTTCATAATTGTTTTGTACTAATTATGAGACCCTTATTTTTTTAACTGAAAATTATTCAGAAGCAATCATTTTTCTGGCTTTTTCTAAATCTTCGGCGGTATCAATTCCAATTCCTACGTGAGTGGTTTCGACCATTTTGATGCGTTTTCCAAATTCTAAATAGCGTAATTGTTCTAGTTTTTCGGATGCTTCCAGTGATTTCATGGGTAAACTGTAGAAATCTAACAAGGCCTGTTTTCTAAAAGCATAAATTCCGATATGTTGCATATAACGAACGCCTACATTGGTCTCTCTTGGATACGGAATTACGGAACGCGAAAAGTATAAAGCAAATCCGTTTTGGTCAACAACAACTTTTACATTATTTGGGTTATTAATTTCTTCCTCTTTTTTTATTTCACGCATCAATGAAGCCAAATCGACTTGTTTATTTGTGTCCTTTTTGAAAACTTCAATTACTTCTCGCAAAGGATCTGCATTGATAAATGGTTCATCTCCCTGCACATTGATTACAATATCTACATCAATATTTTCAACAGCTTCGGCTATACGATCACTCCCCGATTCGTGTTCTTTGATGCTCATTATGGCTTTTCCACCATTAGAAATGATTTCGTTATAAATTAAATCAGAATCGGTTACCACAAAAACATCATTAAATAATTGAGTGTTTACGGCTGCTTCATAGGTTTTTAGAATTACTGTTTTTCCTCCTAAATCTTGCATTAATTTAGCTGGAAATCGTGTGGATGCGTAACGTGCGGGTATGACTGCTATTACTTTCATTGATGTTTTTTAATTTTTATTAAATGTAACTATGACTGGATTGTGATCGCTCAAATGTTTCCAATCTTTAAATTCTCCAATTTCAATATTCTTCAGTTTTTGAGTAAAAATATTTGACGCAAAACAATAATCAATATGATATGGTTTTTCAATATTTCTATGCAAATAAAAAGTAGGTTGCTTTTCTTTACCTTGCTTTTCATTTGTAAAATTATGATATAAACTTTGAATCCCAATTTCTGATAATTCTTTAACTACATCTGAATGATTCCACCATCTATCCCAAGTGTCCCAAATTGCGTTACTATTAAAATCTCCAGCAATTATAATATCATTAAAATTGCTTTTGTTTACTTGAAGATATTTCCAAAACTGTCCAATATATCCAAAATTAGGCGAATTGTTTTTATGTGTCCAAATTGCTAACAAATTAAAACTTCCATTAACAGAACAAGGTAAAAAGAACTTTACATTATGATCTTTAAATTCATTTGACCAATCTAGTTTTTTTAATTCAATATCTTTTGACGCAAAAATTCCAATTCCTTTATTCTTAGAATCTCCAATCCATAAATGATTTTCTGCCCAAATTTGATAATTTTTATCTTTTGATTCTGTCGGATTTTCACATTCTTGAATAATTAATATATCGGCATTCAACAAATTTAAATATCCATATTTATCCCTTAAAGCACCGTTGCAATTCCAAGTTATTATTTTCATTCAAAAAATATTTTCAAAAATCTGATTATAATAGCAAAAACAAACCCCACTTTATTTAGCTACCGTCTGGACACAAATTATTTTTTGCCACAAATTCCACAAATTTTCACAAATCTTTATCTTAAAATAATTCGTGTAATTAATTTCACGAATTTAAATTAGTGCCAATTAGTGCTATTCGTGGCTGTTTTTGACTTGTGTCCAGACGGTAGCTTTATTTAGTGAGGTTTATTATTTTAAATATATAAATCTGTATAATGTCCCTTTAGACTATGTACTAAGAGGATATCTTCGTCAGGAATTTCATAAACTATACGATGTTCTTCATTAATCTTTCTCGACCAAGTTCCTGACAAATTATATTTTAAAGCTTCGGGTTTACCAATTCCAGTAAATGGGCTTTTCATTATATCTTCAATTAGAAGCTGAATCTTTTTTTGAATTGCTTTATTTCCTGATTTCTTCCAAAATTCTATATGTTCAAGTGCTTTTTTGGTAAATTTTACTTCCATAAATCCTCTGGAGAAATAGTAGTACATTCCCCTTTTTTATATTCTTCTCTACCTTCTTGTACATGTTTTACAAAATCAGAATTATAAGGACTATCCTCTTCATTTATGGTAACATTTCTAACTCCTTTTAGATGTTCTAAAAGTGTTTTAATAAATGAAATGTGTTTTTCATCAACTTCAATAGTTATTGTACTCATGGATTTTTTATAAAGTGATATTTTGTATTACAAATATAAGAAAAAAGACTGTTTTTAAAATCATTAATTTTTTAATGACAAATCTAAGCAATCCTCACCGAAGTCATACTCAATGAACCACCCAATAATTTATCGTTAAACAAACTCAGTTCTTCTTGTTTTTCTTTTAGTCCCAAAGTATAAATTAAAGGTAAATAATGGTCTGGTGTTGGTATTGCGAGTTGCAAAGCTTTACCTTGTTTTTCAAAATCTATCAAAGATTGAAAATTACCATCAAGTAAAAATTGATTGGTTTTTTCTCTGGCTTCAATTGCCCAATCGTATCCATAATTGTCTTTGTCCATATTGTAAAAATCAACTAATCGGAGGTTGTGTACTATGTTTCCGCTACCAACAATCAAGATACCTTTTTGACGCAAACTATTTAGTTTTTTTGCTAATTCGAAATGATATTCAGTTGGTTTTGAATAATCAATACTCATCTGAATTACAGGAACATTGGCATCGGGATATAAATGTTTAATTACACTCCAAGTGCCATGATCTAAACCCCATCCATGATCCAGTTCAACAGCTGTAGGTAATAGTAATTCTTTGGTAGCAATGGCTAAATCAGGACTTCCTTTGGCGGGATATTGCACTTCAAATAACTCTTTTGGGAAACCTCCAAAATCGTGAATTGTTCTCGGCATTTCCATAGCGGTAACTTTGGTACCATTGGTAAACCAATGTGCCGAAATACATAAAATAGCATTGGGTTGTGGCAATGTTTTGGCAATATTTCTAAAGCCTGCTACAAACTGATTTTCTTCAATGGCATTCATCGGGCTTCCGTGACCAAGGAATAAAACTGGCATTTTCTCGGTATTCGAAAAAGAGCTTGAAATATTGTGTAAGTCGTTTAGAGTATTCATATCCGTATGTTTTTTACTGCAGATAAATCTAGTTTGTCATTTCGACGAAGGAGAAATCATATAACGTGAGCAACTAATGAGATTTCTCCTTCGTCGAAATGACAAAAAGGTCATGCTATTATTTATTCCACAAAACTATCATCCTTGAATCCTATCAAATATAGTTTATTTTTGGCTCTCGTCATAGCGGTGTATAACCACCGAATGTAATCTCTGTCGATTCCATTTGGCAAATAAGGTTGTTCTATAAACACAGTATTCCACTGCCCTCCTTGTGATTTATGACAAGTGATTGCGTAAGAAAATTTAACCTGCAAACCATTAAAATATTCGTTCTCTTTTACTTTTTGAAATTTCTTGTATTTTGTGGTTTCGTTTTCGTAATCTTTCATGACTTCTTCGTATAAACGATTCGATTCTTCATAAGTCAATGAAGGCGATTCACTTTTGATAGTGTCTAATAATAAAACAGTTTCAAAAGGTTTTTGATTCGGATAATCAATCATTCGGATTTTTACTTTAGCAAACTTAAAACTATAGAGTTCAACGATTTTGAAAATCTCCAACACTTCAATAATATCTCCATTGGCAATAAAACCAGCTTCATCGGAATCTTTTAACCAGAAATAATTATTTTTTACGACCATCAAAAAATCACCTGTAGAAAGTTCACTTTCTTTATCTAAAATCTTGGTCCGAATTTGTTCGTTGTATTGATTGGCTCTTTTATTGGAACGAACAATAAAAGCAGTGTCTTCGATACTGTAATTGCTGTATGCAGAATTTATAGCATCTTGTATATCATATCCATCTGTTAAACGAACAATATCTTTGAACTTTTTTACCTTAAATTGAAAATCAGTTATAAAAGACTCTTTTAGTAATTCCCTGAGTTCGGTAGCGTTATATAAAATCCCTGAATTTTCCTCTTGACGCATCACTTCATCAAGTTCGATATGTTCAATTTCTTTGTTATAATGCAAACTCAAAGTATCGATGTCGAGTGCGGGACTTATGTCTAAATTTACTGGTGGCAGCTGAGCCGTATCTCCCAAAAGGATCATTTTGCAATTGGTCCCCGAATAGACATACGAAATCAAATCGTCTAATAATGAACCATTTTCATATAATTTAGAATCTGAATTGGCATCGGAAATCATCGAAGCTTCATCGACTATGAAAATGGTGTTTTTGTGTTTGTTAGGTTGTAATGTAAAAGAAACGCCTCCGCCAGAATTTTTCTTAGGGAAATATATTTTTTTATGAATGGTAAAGGCCGGTTTATTGGAATAATTCGAAATTACTTTGGCAGCGCGTCCTGTTGGTGCCAACAAAACAGCCTTTTTATTAATATCCAACAAACTATTTACAATGGTTGAAATCACAGTAGTTTTTCCAGTTCCTGCATATCCTTTTAACACAAAAATGGTATCATTATGAGTATCAGTCAAAAAAATGGCGATTTTTTGAAAAAATATATCCTGATTGTAAGTAGTTTGAAAAGGAAATTTCTTCTGTAAATGACTGTAAAATAAAGAGGAATTCATTGAGGATTTATTTGATTACAAAGAAAGGCTTTTTCAATATCAATATCAAAATTCAATGGCAAAAGTCAATAGCAATTGCGAAAAAACAATAGTCTTTGAAAAACAACCAACTTAAAATTCTTTAAATTGACTTTGAACTTAGGACTTTGGACTTTTCTTATTTTAATTTGTTAAGTTTGCATTGTTGAATAATAATCTATGAATATTACTGATAAAAAATACAAAAAACTATCTATTCAGGTTTCGCTTACGGGACTTTCCTTTTGTTGCTTTGATACGCTGCATAATAGAATTACGTCTATAAATGAAATTGTGTTCGATACTTTTCATAAATCGACTAAGATTGAGGAATTGTTTTCGGATGCTTTTCGAAATTACCCAGAGCTGAATGATAGTTATGATGAAATTCAGGTAATACATAATAATAATCTTTCGACATTTGTTCCTACTGCCCTTTTTGACGAGAATTTTCTAGGGAGTTATTTGCAATACAATACCAAAGTTTTTGAAACTGATTTTTTTGCATTTGATGAAATCAATAATTATCAAATGAATGCAGTTTATATTCCTTATGTGAATATTAATAATTTTTTTATTGATCAATTTGGTTCTTTTGATTATAAACATGCCAATACGATTTTGGTATCTAAGCTATTGGATGCTTCCAAAAACAATGATACTAAGAAAATGATTGTTCATTTTAACCCGGGGCATTTTGAAATTATAGTGATCCAGAATCAAAAATTACTTTTATTCAATTCATTTGATTATAAAACGCCTGAGGATTTTATTTACTATTTACTTTTTACAGCTGAACAGTTGAATATGAATCCTGAAAGTTTCAAACTGGAATTATTAGGAGCAATTTCTGAAGACGATGCTTTTTATAAAATTGCCTATAAATACATTCGAGATGTTTCCTTTTTTGATGTGACAGATTTGCAAAAAAGTAATTCTTTTTCGACAGCACAAAACAAACAACATTTTATACTTTTTAACTCATGAGAATCATATCTGGAAAATACAAAGGAAGAAGAATTTTTCCACCAAAAGGGCTGCCAGTAAGACCTACGACCGATATGAGCAAAGAAGCTTTGTTTAATGTTTTGAACAATAATTTCAACTTTGATGGTTTAAAAGTCTTGGATTTGTTTGCTGGAACCGGGAACATTAGTTATGAATTTGCTTCTCGCGGAAGTGCTCCAATTACATCTGTTGATGCTGATTTTGGTTGTGTAAAATTTATCAAACAAGTTGCTGCCGAATATGATTTTGATATTGCTGCTACTAAGAGTGATGTGTTTTCTTTTTTAGAAAAAAACAAAACCACTTACGATATTATTTTTGCCGATCCACCTTATGGATTAGATCAAAAAACTTTTGAAAGAATTGTGCTTTTGGTTTTTGAGAAAGGATTGCTCAATGAGGAAGGCATGATGATTATTGAGCATTCAAAATATACTAAACTGGATCACATGATTAATTTTTCTTTCCAGAAAAGTTATGGCGGTTCGATATTTAGTTTCTTCGAATTGGATTTTACCGATGATGACGAAGAAATTGACGAAGAGGAATTAAGCACAGATAATTTTCATAACGAAGAAGCATAATTTAGGAGTGCTTTTAGGATATAAAACTCAAAAAGGGAGAACATAACGATTATGTTCTCCCTTTTTTTTTGAGTAATTAAAACGACCATTAATAATCGTTATTTTCAATTTGTTTGTAAGCATCAATAACTTTTTTCACTAATCGATGGCGTACGATGTCTTTATCATCTAGATAAATGATGCCGATTCCGTCAATGTCTTTTAAAACCAATAAGGCTTCTTTTAATCCTGATATGGTTCTTCTTGGCAAATCGACTTGACCAGGATCACCCGTGATCATGAATTTGGCATTTTTACCCATACGTGTCAAAAACATTTTCATTTGTGAATGAGTCGTATTTTGTGCTTCATCCAAAATTACAAAGGCGTGATCTAGAGTTCTTCCTCTCATAAAAGCCAAAGGAGCAATTTGAATAATTCCCTTCAATATAAAATCCTCTAGTTTTTCGTTAGGTAGCATATCCCTTAGTGCATCATATAATGGCTGCATATAAGGATCTAGTTTTTCTTTCATATCTCCTGGAAGGAATCCAAGGTTTTCCCCTGCTTCAACCGCTGGTCTTGTTAAGATAATGCGTTTTACCTGTTTTTCTTTCAGCGCTTTTACAGCCATAGCAACACCTGTATACGTTTTACCAGTTCCAGCAGGACCAACAGCAAATACCATATCATTTTTTTCCATAGTATCCACCAACAATTGTTGGTTTGGAGTCATTGCTTTAATGATTTTACCGCCTACACCATGTACTAAGATTTTGTCGTGACCATATACTTGAGCTTCTTCTCTGGAATCACTTTGGATCACTCGCTCAATTACATTGTCGTCAATTGTGTTGTATCTGGTAAAATGTAACATCAAACGCTGGAATCGCCTTTCAAATTCATCTAAAATGTCTTTGTCTCCAAAAGCTTTAAGAGTTGTGCCTCTTGCGACAATTTTCAATTTTGGATAGAATTTTTTAATTGACTCTAAGTGCGAGTCTTGTGTGCCCCAAAAATCTTTAGGTGCAATGTCGATGAGTTCGATGATTCTTTCGTTCAAAATAAGAAGTTTTTAAGTTAATTAATTGAGATTAAATCAATTCAATATTTACGCTGCAATTTTTTCATCACAGTTTTTAATTTCTAAATCAGTAAATAGCACTAAAAAACATCTTTTCTAGAATTCGGCAATTCTAGTTCTAATTATACATTTGCTTTAAATTTTTTCAGCATTTCTTCATTAAATAAGTCAGAAGGTTTGATAGATAAAATTTCACAAAGATTGTTGTTTAGAAGTAAATCAATCTCTTTCTCCGTAAATACTTCAGATTTTTCTTTTTTTATCTGGATTGATTTTATAGAAATTTCTGATTTATCATTCTTTTTATTCGATAATTCCTCTTGGCCAAACGATTTTAGACCGCAAAAGGAGAGAAATAAAATAAAAATAAACTTAGGCATAGATTTTGTTTTAATTCAAAGGAAATTCTATTTAAATAAAGTATAAAATACTTTAGCTTTGCATTTCTCAAATTTAAGAAAAAAAAAGTTTCGAGTGCTGCGAAGCTCAATAGTTATAAACAATTTTATGTCAATAATTACCCTTACTACTGATTACGGCTTGAAAGACCACTTTGTCGGTGCGTTGAAAGGGAAAATATTATCTGAGTATTCTGATGCTACAATTATTGATATTTCGCATTACATTGATCCGTTTAACACAGCCGAAGCAAGTTACATTATTTCGGCTTCTTATAACAGTTTTCCAAAAGGGACTGTGCATATCATTGGAGTCGATTTAGAATCGAATAAAGAAAACCAACATGTAGTAATGCAATGGAATGATCATTTCTTTATTGCCGCCGATAATGGTATTTTGAGTATGCTTTCGCAAAAGATTATTCCACAAAAAATTGCTGCCATAACCATTCATGATCGTTTGCATAATGAAGCAACCGATCTTGATGTTTTTGTAAAAGTGGCTTGTCATCTTGCCAAAGGAGGTTCATTGAGTGTAATTGGTAAAGAGATTGACAATTTAAAGCAAGTAACCGATTTACAAGTAATTGTTTCCGAAGACGGAAATCAACTGAAAGGAAATGTTATCTATATTGATCATTTTGGAAATGTTGTCACCAATATTTCTAAAAAACAGTTTTTAGAGTGTGCTAAAGGAAGACCTTATGAGATTGTTTTTAGAAACCAAACGATCAGAACTATTTTACCTTATTATTCGGCGATTGCAACTTCGGATAAATATCCTGTGAAATATTATGAAGGTCAAAAATTAGCCATTTTTAATGAAGCTGGTTTTCTTGAAATAGCCATTTTCAGAAGCAATCCGTTAACAGTAGGTTCTGCCAGCACGCTATTAGGACTTAATTATAGAGACTTGGTTTCTATAAAATTTATTTAAAGAAAACTTATGATCGATTAGTTGAGGATATGGTTACGGATATGAATATCAAAGTATATAAATGGGATGATGTATGCATTTTCTTGGAGGATAAATGACTCAATCGGCTTAGTAAAAAATCTAGTTGTACTTTTTTTTAAAATATTTTGAAATTTAAGTTATTAATCGATTATTGTGTCAAAGCAAAACATATAAACAAATAAAAATTCAAATAATCTATGCTTATACGAATAGTAAAAATGAGTTTTCATCAAGAAAATATTCCGGCATTCTTGAATAATTTTGAATTAATGAAAGAAAAAATACGAAATGCGCCGGGAAATCGTTTCCTTGAGTTGTATCAAGATACTGAAAATAAATCCATTTTCTTTACTTATAGTCATTGGGATACCGAAGATGATTTAGAAAATTATAGAAATTCAGAGCTTTTTTATAATGTCTGGAATTATACCAAACAATTATTCAATGCAAAACCGGAAGCTTGGAGTGTCAATAAAATTGCTTCTTTAGCTTAAAGTTAAAAGTTGTTTACCCTAAAGCAAATTTTAAAAACTATAAAACTTAATATTTTACCCCTAAATTTTAAACAAAAAAATAAAAAATGAAGTCAATCGTTTTTCGTGAAATAAAATCCTTTTTTGGATCACCAATTGGATATTTAGTAATTGCCCTTTTTTTAATTGGAAATGGCTTATTCCTTTGGGTATTTGAAGGAGATTATAATATTCTAAATACTGGTTTTGCCGATTTGACACCTTTTTTTACTTTGGCTCCCTGGATATTGATATTCTTAATTCCTGCAGTAACCATGCGCAGTTTCTCGGATGAAAAAAAGCAAGGTACACTTGAATTATTGCTGACTAAACCAATTGGTCTTTGGGAAATCGTTAATGGAAAATTCTTAGGCGCTTTTCTATTAATAGTAATGGCAATCATCCCTACATTGATTTATGTAGAAGTTATTTGGAATCTAGGTTCTCCTGAAGGAAATATAGATATGGGAAGTACCCTTGGATCGTATTTTGGATTGTTATTTTTAATTGCAGCTTATTCTGCTATTGGAATTTTTACTTCATCAATTTCTGAGAATCAAATTGTTTCTTTTATTATTGCAGTGTTTTTATGCTTCTTTTTCTATTTTGGATTCGAAGGATTAGCTTCAATAGTACCTAGTTTTTCTTCAATTATAACTTATTTTGGAATGCAGGATCATTACAAAAGTATGAGCCGAGGAGTTATTGATACTCGAGATGTGATCTATTTTGCAAGTGTAGCTGTTGTATTCTTGTCTATCACCGTTTTTAATTTAAAATCTATCAAATCGTAATGAAAGCATTCAATATAAAAAACGCCAAATCGTTATTGATTACTGTTGCGATTGTATTTCTTTTAAACATTGTTAGTAATTACTTTTTTCATCGTTTTGATTTAACGAAAGATCATCGCTATACCCTTTCTCCTACTACTTTAAAAATCATTAAAGAGGTAAAAAATCCTTTGTCGATAAAAGTGTATTTACAAGGAGAATTGCCTGCGGAATTCAAACGTTTACAATTAGAATCTAAACAACTTTTAGAAGAATTTCAAGCCTATAATTCTAATATTATTATCGAATTTGTTGATCCTTTGGAAAACAAAGATGAAAGCATGGATAAGATTAAAGAATTGTATCGCAAGGGACTTACACCTATAAATATTACTGTTGACGACAAAGGAAAGCAATCTCAATCGATGGTTTTTCCTTGGGCAATCGCAGTTTATAATAATAAAGAAGTTAATATTCCATTGTTGAAAAATATTATGGGAACCAATACTACTCAAAAAGTTATCGGTTCTATTCAACATCTTGAATACTCAATATCTGATGGAATTAATAAAATTTCCAAAGACAAGCAAAAGAAAGTTGCAATTATAAAAGGAAACGGCGAGCTAGAAGAAAGATATATTGCCAAATTCTTGATGCAAGTGCGCGAAAGTTATTTTATTGGGCCATTTACATTAGATTCGGTTGCTAAAAATCCAACAGGAACTTTAAAATCATTACAAGATTATGATTTAGCTGTCATTGCCAAACCAACTGAAGCTTTTAGCGATGAAGAAAAACTTGTATTGGATCAATTTATTATTCAAGGAGGAAAAACACTTTGGTTGATTGATCAGGTAAATGCCGAAATGGACAGCCTTTACAATCCAACTGGTGCGACATTAGCTTTTCCAAAAGATTTGAATCTAAATGATTTATTCTTTAAATATGGAGTTCGTATCAATCCTGATTTAGTTAAGGATGAGCAAGGAAGTCCAATAAAATTAGCTAGTGGAGAGCAAGGAAGCGGAACAACCTATCAGGATTTCAATTGGAAATTTGCACCACAAGTATATCCTATCAGCAAACATCCTATTGTGAAAAATTTGGGTGGAATCAAATTTGATTTTGCCAATGCAATGGATACTTTGAAAAACGGAATCAAGAAAACAGTATTGTTACAATCTTCTCCTTATTCGAAGAAAATTGGAACTCCTGTAGAGATCAATCTGAATATCGTTTCTGAACAAACTTCTCCTGCAGATTATTTGAATAAAGGAAATATTCCGATGGCTGTTTTATTAGAAGGTTCTTTCCATTCGATGTTTGAGAATCGTGTATTGCCATTTGACGATAAATCTTTTTCAAACACAGGAAAAGAAAGTAAAATGATTGTAATTTCAGATGGAGATATTGTAAAAAATCAATTGGATAAATCAGGACAACCTGTAGAATTGGGTTATGATCAACGATCTGGTAACTTATACGATAATAAAGATTTTATGATGAATTGTGTCAATTATCTTTTGGATGACTCAGGACTTATTAACATTAGAGGCAAAGAATTGGACATACCATTATTGGATAAAGAAAAAGTATATGAAAACTATACTTTTACACAGTTCCTAACTATCGGACTTCCAATCTTAATTATATTACTATTTGGTTTTGGTTTTACATTCTTAAGAAAACGGAAGTATAGCAAATAGATGTTAATAAAAAATTTGCAATACTAGAATAGTTTACAATATATTTGTAAAAGTGTATTCTGAATTTTATTTAATAAAAGTACACCTTTAAAAACAAAACAATACAGATGAAATTTATAGTATCGAGTTCGTATTTATTAAAACAATTACAAGTTTTAGGTAGTGTTATTAATAGCAACAATACCTTGCCTATTTTAGACAACTTCTTATTTGATTTAAATAATAGCGAATTAACTGTTTCGGCTTCGGATTTAGAGACAACTATGTCTGCTACATTAACCATTGATTCTACTAGTAAAGGTAGTGTTGCGGTTCCTGCAAAATTATTATTAGAAATTCTTAAAACCTTTCCGGAACAGCCTCTAACATTTACAGTTGAAGAAAACAGCACTATAGAAATTAGCTCTAATTCTGGTAAATATGCATTGGCGTATGCTCCAGGAGAAGAATTTCCAAAGTCAGTAAATTTAGATGAACCATCAGTAACATTAGTTCCTGCGGATGTTTTGGCAACTGCGGTTAGTAAAACTATTTTTGCAGCTGGAAATGATGATTTGCGACCAGTTATGTCGGGTGTTTTCTTCCAGTTTTCTCCTGAAGGTTTGATTTTTGTGGCTACTGATGCTCACAAATTAGTAAAATATGCTCGCTCTGATGTAAAAGCATCGCAAGTAGCTGAGTTTATTATGCCAAAGAAACCTTTGAATATTTTAAAAAGTATCTTAAGCACGTCAGATGCTGAAGTAAAAATAGAATACAACGATTCGAATGCCACTTTCTCTTTTGATAACTACATTTTATTGTGTCGTTTGATAGATGGAAAATATCCAAATTACGAAGCGGTTATTCCAAAAGAAAATCCAAACAAATTAATGATGGATCGTTCTCAGTTTTTGAGTTCAGTACGTCGTGTTGCGATTTTCTCTAACAAAACAACACACCAGATTCGTTTGAAAGTTGCTGGTGCCGAATTGAATATTTCTGCAGAAGATATTGACTACTCAAACAAAGCTGAAGAAAGATTAACTTGTGATTACCAAGGAGACGATATGCAAATCGGATTCAACTCTCGTTTCTTGACTGAAATGTTAAACAATCTTCAGTCGGATATGATCATGCTTGAAATGTCATTACCAAATAGAGCCGGAATTCTTACTCCTATAGATGGACTAGAAGATGGTGAAACCGTAACAATGCTTGTGATGCCAGTAATGCTAAACAGCTAGTTACTTCAAAAACATAAACCTAACCAAAACCATTTTTATATTTGAAAAGCCAAAACTTCCTAACCAGAGTTTTGGTTTTTTTTTGCACTAACTTTTTTATTTTCCACCATTAGCTCTGAGGTCAGCTATACATTGGGCGTCTAATTTTGGTAATGTTCCAGCTGAAACCATATTACCAATATTATTTCCAGATTCCGACTCCCAAAACATCAAGCAACTTTCTACATTACAATGTTTGGGATGTGCAGTATCCTCATGATTGGTTTGCATTTTTGAACCTAAATTAGTCAGTCCAAGCAAATGTCCAAATTCATGCTCTATGACAGTGGTTTCTAATAAACTCCTATTAGGCTCAAACTGACTGTCGCTTAATTTATGAACGGTTTTCTCAAAAATCACAAAGGAAGTATTTCGGTAAGCAGTTCCTAAAACATAGCTGGTACTGGTATTGCTGGATGAGTCTCCATCAACGAAAAAAGCCCAGACAGCAATTTGATCCGAAGTATTGTATTTTGTTCTATTAGCATCTTCAATTGCTATAATATCCTGATTGGTAAATGTGGTTTTTCCAGAAGCTGCAATAGGTGTTTTGATGATACTAATCCCAAGAGGTTTGTTTGCTCTGTCGTTTAAAAAAACTATTAAATTATTGATGGCAGTATCCGAAGGTTCGTATCCTTGAACATAAGCCACTTCAATAACCATACTTTTGAAAATATCAGCTGCTAGTAAATCATGAGCGGATGTTCCAAGCGATTTCCTGTTATTAGCAACTGAATTTCTATCTAAATTAGTTCCGCTTTCGTCGTCATTGTTGGAACAGGAAACGCTTAAGACAAAAAAAGCCATTAGAGCTACTATTTTTCTTTTCATCTGTCGAGTTATTAGTTTAAAAAGTATCTACTTAATGACTTAAACTCAAATTATATCTTAAAATTGTTATGGGAAACTTAATTTTTTAAAATAAAACAACTGTGATGATAAAAATTTGATGGACTTGGCTTTTTTAAATAACCCCCATTTTTTTCATTAAGAAGGTAGCACTCTTATTTTGACAAATGCCTTCACGAAGTTTGTAATCAAAATAGAGATCATTATTACTAATTTCCACTTCAAAACATTTATTGGTTAAAGTATTTGGATAATCATTAGTTGTTAAGCAAACCTCAATATCATGTGTGGCAATAGCGCCGATGGCTTTTTTAGCAATTACTTTTTTTAGAACTTCAATAGTTCCATTACGCTTGTCATCGGAGTTGGTTCCTCTTAAAATTTCATCCAAAAGTACAAAAGCAGGTTTCAGCTGCAATTCATCCATAATTTGCTTTAAACGCTTGATTTCAGCAAAAAAATATGACTCACTATCGGATAAAGAATCGGAAAGTCTCATCGAAACCAAAACTGGCAATGGATGGACATTGGCTTGACTGGCACAAACAGCAGAACCCATTCCTGAAAGCACCATATTGATTCCTAAACTGCGTAGAAAAGTACTTTTTCCAGACATATTAGAACCTGTCAGAATCATAAATGATTGTGGCTGAAACTGTACCTCATTCCCTATTCTAGTATCAGGATTCAGCAAAGGATGACTCAGATTTGAAAAACTAATTTCATAATCAGAATTCAATGTAGGATAGACAAAATCAGGGTTGTTGTAAGCAAAATTAGCCAAACTATTTAGCATTTCAAATTCACCAATTACTTCTAACCATTCTTCTAGTGCAACAGCGTGTTCCTTTTTCCAGGCAATCATTGCTTTTAAAACGTGGATATTGAAAAGAAAAGTTCCGTTAAACAATAAGGCGGTTACAAAGTTTCCAATGCTTTCCATCTTAGAAAATAACTCGGCCAATTTTTGAAGATGTACACTTGCTTTTTGATTTTTAAAATATAGTTTTTGCTGTAATGCTTTCAACTTTTCGGATTGAAAACTTTCATTTTCAATTTTCTGAACCAATAAACTATATTGACTGATAATCTTATTAATATTATCAGATTGAGCAATTTCCATTTGAATACGTTTGGTAAAATACCCCAAAATAGTCAAATTAATCACAAACAAAATCGAAATATATTTTAGCAAAATAAGATTGGAAGTCAATAAATATCCTAAAAAACACCCGAAAAATAGTGTTGGGAATGCATAAGAAATAAATACTGCAATATTAGATAAAGGCTTGCTATTGAAAACACTCCATTTCAACAAAGTTTTGTAAAATGCTTCACTGTCCTGCCCTACTTTGGCGAATGCCAAAAACTCCTGACGCCAATTTAACTTTTTGCTTAATTCCTGTACAGCCTCGTGATTTTTTAGAATTTCATCATTTGGCAAAAGTGTTAACAATTGCTTTGCTAAAGTTTTTTTACCAATAAAAGTTGCAGTTCTATTGAGGTTTTGAAATAGTGAATGTCCTCCAAAAATATCCAAATCATAGGCATAAGGATGATGAAAATCGTTGAATTCTGCACCATCTTCAAATGGAATTGATTCGCGTTCTAAATAGGTTGTTTCGTTTTCATTAATTGCAACAAGCGCAGTTTTTACTTTTTTCTGAAAAGATAATTTAGAATGAATTCGCATCAAAAAAACAAAACTAGCGAACAATACTACAGCCGCAATGACATATATTGATTCGCTAGTTTTTATGTAATAAAATATACTTGCTAAAAGGGACAAAACACTAATTAACCTTAAGAAACTAATGCTATTGTATTTGGTATTAATTGCTTTTAATTCTTGAGAATAATTTTGACTATTGTTTTTATATATTTCCATCTTTTCTTTGAATGATACACAAATGTAGGTAATATCAGATTCAATGGCAATGCTAAAAAAGCAATATCAAAAATCATTAAAAAAAAACTCAAATCTGCGTTTTACAAATTTCACTCCTCCTCGTGCATAGCTAGTATGGGTACTGTTGAAATATTAGAAAATTCTTTAGTCAAACTAGGATTGAATAACTCTGAAAAGAAATTTCTTTTATGAGTAATCATAGCCAACACATCAATGGTTTTTTGAGAGATAAAGTCCAAAATTGTTTCTTTTATGTGATCACTATTGATGATTAAAAAATCTACAGACTCGGTCTCAAATTCATTTTTCCATTGATTAATTGTTTCTTCGGAAATATCCGATTTACTGGTTTTGACATACAAACATTTAACGGTAGCATTGGCTTTTTTTGCAATTTTTAGAACTTGTCGCAATGGAGCTTTATCTTTTTCTCTAAAACGTGTTGTAAAACCTATCGTTTTTATTTTTGTGAATTGAGCTTCAACGGGAATACTAAGGACTGGAACATCAACAGCTGAAACTACTGAGCCGGTATTGGATCCTATAAAAAAGGCTTCCCACCCTGTTGCTCCAGAAGTTCCCATGACGACGAAATTTATTTTTTCTTCGTGTATGGTTTTCTTAATGCTGTAAATTAAATCTCCTTCAACGAGTTTATGACTTAATTTAATGGAGTCCAGATTCCTTTTTTGAGCTATTTCCCGAAGTTTTGGAATTTGATCCTTAAACATATCAAATTGTGACAATTGTAAGGAATCGTACATCGTATAGAAACTATCGGGTGTCAATGTATTTTCTATAATGGGCAATTCGAATGTATGTAACAATATTAGTTCTCCGTTAACAATATTTGCTAATTCTAAAGCGTGTATAAAAGCATTATTTGCTACATCGGAAAAATCGGTTGGAAATAATATCTTTTTCATTTTTGTAAGATTTTAAAATTTAGTTATTATTGAATAGTTTGTTGTACGACTGAATTGCGTGAGGGATAGAAACTAGCTACCGAAGTAGTCTGTATAGTCCGACCCTATTGAGCTACCGTCTGGTCACAAATTATTTTTTGCCACAAATTCCACAAATTTTCACAAATCTTTATCTTAAAATAATTCGTGTAATTAATTTCACGAATTTAAATTAGAGCCAATTTACTTCGTCAATTCGCTATCGCTCGGGTGTGTTATCCGTGGCTGTTTTTGATTGTGTCCAGATGGTAGCCTATTGAGCAAAGGGGCTTATCACTAGCAACGCTTACAAAGCCCCTTTGCTTAATAGAGGCACGCCCAGTTTATCTTCATCAACGTTTTTATTGAAGAGACAGGAACGGGATGTTTATATTTATAGCCAATTTTTTAGAAAGGCTCACTTGAAATAGTTTTTCGAAAAAATTCCTATGTTTGGTATGAATTGCCATCATGTTGATATCATTTTGTTCAATAAATTTTAAAATTACCCCTTCGATATCGTTACTCAAAATAGAGTGAAAAGTGACATCTTGGTTTTTGAAAACGTTTTTGAAATCGACTATAAAATCATCATTATAGACTTTGTGGGGAGGTTTTATATTCAAACAATCAATGTGTGCCTGCAATAGTTTAGCTAAATTTTGTACTTTTTGTAAAGCTTCTATATCTTCAAAATGATATTTTGTTGTAAAAAGAATTTGTGTGATAGGTTTGTATTCACATTTTTCAGGGATTCCAAGAACGGTTGTTTTGCATTCGTCCATTATTCTGGTCGTTGTGGTGCCAAAAAAGATTTGTCTTAAATGTGTTATTCCTTTTGTACCCATCACGATAAAGTCAATATTTTCCTTTTTGGAAAGCGTAACAATTTCGTTTATCAAAAATCCCTGTACAAGGACATTATTAATCTGAATATGCTTTAGATCATTGGCTTCAGCTATGTTTCTCAAAAGAGGAATTTCGTCTTTATAATTTTCAAATTCGCTTAATTCTTCATATTCATAAATATCTTTCAAAAAAATAGATGCATCTAAATAGGTTGGTGAATCTATTTGATAAACATGTAAAGTGATTATCTCTGCATTTATTGCATCAGCTAATTTTAGAGCGTAAATAAATGCGTTTTTGGAAACATCAGAAAAATCAGTTGGAAACAATATCTTTTTCATATGTAAATAATATTTTTTTGTTATTGGAATATGGAATTACTTCGCCTGTTCCCTATCACTCGAGTCGATGATTTTCAATTGTGGCCAATTTTGAGTCATGCTCATTTCGTAAGCAATTTATTTTACCGAAAATCAATTAATTTATATAAAGTTACAAAACTTAATAAGAAGAATGCATGATATATGTCATAAGTAACGGTTTGTTAATTATGAATTTTGAATGTAGTGAAGAAAACTTTTATTTAAAGTACTTTTAAAAGTACTTGTTGCTATAATATTACAAATAAGTAAGATAAAACATTTTACAAAAAAAAAAGATGCCCCAAAAGGAGCATCTAAATCTAAACTAACTAATTGTAATTGATAATTTTTATTTGGTTTCTCTTTTTTTTAAACTAACTAATCTTAACCAAACTATGAAATAACTTTTAACTCTTAGAGATTTGTAACCTAATATCATTATCGTTGAAGTAATTTTCAAATACTGTGCCAAAAAATCCACAACAGGATAATTATATCGATGAAATAACGTTTTTTACTTTTTTTATAAGTATTTTAAGATTATTTATATTTCTATTAAGAATAAAAAAAGAGTCAACTATTTCTGTTGACTCTTGAAAATACTTTTATGGTACAATAATCAATTATTTCTTTTTATAAAACTTTCTATATTTTGGATAAGTAACTGCTCCAATAACTGAAATTGTCCCTAACGAATACCAAATCCAGCTCAATGAATGTGCTTCACCGCTAGCGTAGGAATGCAATCCAACTAAGTGGAAATTAACTCCATAATACGTAAATAAAATAGAGATGAAAGCAAACATACTCATTAGATTGAAAATCCATTTTCCTCTCAAAGCGGGTACAAAACGAGCATGAATCACAAATGCATAAACCATAATACTAATTAATGCCCAAGTTTCTTTTGGATCCCATCCCCAATAACGTCCCCAGCTTTCATTGGCCCATTGTCCTCCCAGGAAGTTTCCGATGGTCAACATAATCAAACCAATTGTTAATGACATTTCGTTTATAATCGTAATCTCCTTTATATTCAAAGACATTTTATCTTTGTTTTTTTCATTAGTAAAAAAGATTAAAAGAAGTGAAACAAAACCTAAAATCATTCCCAACGCAAATGGACCGTAACTTGCCACAATAACTGCAACGTGAATCATTAACCAATATGAATTTAGAACGGGTTGTAAATTTGCAATCTCTGGATCAATCCAGTTGGCATAAGCTGCTGCAAGTATCATAGCCGTTACAAACGCTGCCGAAGCCACTGTTAATTTTGATTTTATATCAAATATTAACCCAAAGAACATTGTCGCCCAAGCCACATATACAATAGCTTCATACGCATTACTCCAAGGCGCATGTCCAGAAATATACCAACGTGCTATTAGTGTAACCGTATGCAAAAAGAAAAATACAGCAATTATTACATGCATTGTGTTTACTGAAATGCGTATAAATTTAGAATCTTTAAAAATCTGTAGAATCGTAAATGCCAACATCAAAATTGCTGCAAACAAATAAGCCCAAGGCAGCTTTTGAAGTAAATCATATTTATTATAGGCAATTTCTAAATCGATTTTATCCTCAGTTGGTCTTACTTTAGCTCCAAATTTCTTTTGAAAACCATTGATACTTTCTAATAATTCATCGGCTGTTTTGTAATTTTTCGTTTGAATCGCATGACCTAATGTTCCAAAATAGAGAGGTAAAATACTTTTTGTGTATGTAGAATCCATTCCTTTTAAACCAGCATGTTCCAATTCTAAATAGGAAATCCATTTATTATTAGGCTCATTTGGTATTGGGAAAATTCTCAAAATACTTCCACTCAATGCCGATTCCATCAAGTTTACCTTTTTGTCTGTTTCTACAAAATCCTTTTCAAACTGATTTGGATTACCAGCTTTGTAGGCAGCATCTAAATATGGAGATAATTTATAATTTCCTTTTTCATCAAAGAACGCAATGAAAGGTGCAAATTTATCTTCTGGTTTGATGCCAATTATATGACGAATACTATCATTACCTGGTTTGATGTAAATCAAAGGAATTTCAATCCACAATTGAGCGCTTTGTGTCATCGATAAAAATACCTGATCAGAATTCATTCCGTTATATGTATCTGAATGGCTTACTTTTCGCAGCAACTCTGATGAAAAAGTGTTGATAGGCTTCATTCTACCACCAGCGTCCTGAATAATCAATCGACCAAATTTCGCTGCATGTTCTTTAGTAACTGTAAAAGCGGTTAAAACTGAATCCAATTGTTTTTGAGTAGGTCTTACTCTTACATGACCAGTACTTTCGGCGTGTGATTCCTCTGCTTTCGCATCGGTATGGTCATGTGCATGGTCGTGATTATGCTCTTGCGTAAAACCAGTGATGCTCAAAAACAAAACTAAAATTGTCAAAAGTTTGGCTTTTTTCTTTTTCACAACATCTAATTTTCTTTTTAAATCGGCGAAGCGAGAATGTTTGACAAACAAAATAGCAAGCATACTAAAAAACAATAAGAAGTATCCAATATATGTGATGGTTGTTCCCCAGTAATCGTGATTTACTGATAGAACAGTTCCTTTTTCGTCTGGATCAAATGAAGATTGGAAAAAACGATAGCCTTCGTGATCCAATACGTGATTCATATAAATTCGGGCATCGAATGGTTTTTTTGAATCCAAAACAGTTACCTGACTTTCAAAAGAGGAATAACTTTTCTCGGTACCAGGATATTTTTGAGCAATAAAGTCGTTCAGTTTTATCTTGAAAGGCAACTCATAAGCTTTGCTTCCAAAGAAAAATGAATATTCGATCTCCCCTATTTTAACCGTTTTAGGCTCTCCAGTTTTACCTTTAGATCCTAATAATGTTACTAATTCTTCTTTTCCATTGGCAGTCAATTTTATTACCAAAGCATCTTCATGATTTTTTTCTTTAAAATCATTTTTAGTTTCATAATCAATTACCCCTGTAACCGCAGGATCCGGGAAAACAAAACGAATATCGCCAATACTGTACAAGGAACGCATCATCAACGGCTGAACAATATCTTTTACAACTTTTCCCTGCAATTTATCTGCCATTCGCATAAAATTACCTTCAAAAGGCATTTGGATAGTGTATTCGCCTCCAGTGGTATTAATATTGATTGCTCCATTTGTATAATTATTCAAAGCAAAAAGAACATTGTGAATGTTTTGAACTTCTCCCGATTTCAAAAAATGCTCATGTCTTCCGCCATCGCCTGCTTCTACTAATTTAAAGTATAAAGTTCCTTTTGGATCGGGTTTCACATATTCTTTGGCCCCCATTATATAATTTTGATACTGTATTTCGAATGGTTTTCCAGAGAAATCACCTTTTATTGTAAAATCATTGTTGGTAACTGGTGATAACAAAACTGCTTTTTCAAAAACTCTACGTTGCATTGTGCCTTCATGTTCTCCATCAACAAAAACAGTCAAGAATGTTTTATCCGAATAAAATTTATTTTCGACAGCGCCTTCGCGGATTGGCATCATTCCTTCATAACTGATATAGCGAGTTATGAAAGCACCTGCGATTATAAAAATAAAGGCTAAATGAAGTAATAAAGAAGCCCATTTTTCTTTTTTCAACAATTGATAACGTTGGATGTTTCCAATGAAATTAATCATAAAAAATCCCATAATAGCCTCAAACCACCAAGTGTTATAAATTAAAATTCGAGCTGTATCGGTATTGTATTTACTTTCGATAAAAGTTCCGGTACCCATTGCAATTGCAAAAGTCAAGAACAAAACAGCCATTAATCGTGTAGAGAAAAGAAAGGAGAATATTTTTTTATCCATTTTGGGAGTAAATTTCGTTTATGAAAAGTGTCGCAAAAGTACTTAAAATTGTCCATTTGTTTTAACACCTATTTGTTAATTTAAACCAAAAATAAGTACTCTTTTTTAAACAAAAAACAATAAATAATGCCTATCGTTGTTGTATCATGGATTTAAAATTAGAATTCAACTCTTCATTTTTTTTGTTAATTTTGCGAAATGATTAAAATTACGATTATAGGTTCTGGAAATGTAGCGCAACACTTGATTGATGCTTTTGCAAAAAATAAGGTTGTAGAAATCATTCAGGTATTTTCAAGAACTTCAAAACATATATCTCCAAACCTCGATTCAAGCAAAATTATCAATGATTGGAATGCTTTGGTTGAAGCTGATTTGTATATTATTGCTGTTTCGGATGATGCTATTGCTCATGTTTCTTCACAATTGCCTTTTGAAAATCGATTGGTAGTTCACACTTCGGGCAGTGCGTCGTTGACTTCATTAGATGACAAAAACAGAAAAGGCGTTTTTTATCCTTTACAAACTTTTACCAAAGGAAAAGCTATTGATTTTAAATCCATTCCGCTCTGTCTTGAAACACAATTTGAGGGGGATTATTCTTTATTAGAAAAAGTAGCCTCTTCCATATCAGATAGCATTTATTCTATTGATTCACATCAGCGAAAAGCTTTGCATGTAGCTGCCGTTTTTGTTAATAATTTTACTAATTATTTATATCAATTAGGAAATGACATTTGTTTGGAAAACCACGTTTCATTCGATATTTTAAAACCTTTGATTCTGGAAACTGCCGAAAAATTATTGACACTTTCGCCAAAAGAAGCCCAAACTGGTCCTGCAAAACGCAATGATATTTCGACTATAGAAGCGCATGAATCATTTTTATCTAATGAAAATCAATCAACAATTTATAAAATATTAACCCAATCTATACAAAATCATGGCAAAAAGCTATAAAGAAATAATGAATGATATTACTACGTTTGTTTTTGACGTAGATGGTGTGCTTACTGACGGTTCCGTGTTTGTTACTAATGAAGGAGAAATGCTCAGAACAATGAATATTCGAGATGGTTATGCCTTAAAAGCAGCTGTAGAAAGCGGTTTCAATGTTTGTATTATTTCTGGCGGAAGTAATGAAGGTGTTCGAGTGCGTTTGCGAAATTTAGGAATCACTGATATTCATTTGGGAACACCTGATAAAGTTAAAACATTCAAAGAATACACTGATATTCATGATATTAAGCCTGAACAGGTTATATATATGGGCGACGATATTCCAGATTTTCATGTGATGCAATTAGTGGGTTTGCCAACTTGCCCTCAAGATGCAAGTCCTGAAATTAAAAAGATCTCTAAGTATGTATCACACGTAAAAGGCGGAAAAGGTGCTGTACGCGATGTGATTGAACAAGTGATGAAAGTTCAGGAAAAATGGACTACTCATTTTGACGGAAAGCTTGATTAAGTGGTCAGTGGTCAGTTTTTTTTCAGTAAACAGTGGTCAGTTTTTTAGTAATCAGTTTGATAAATAAAAAAAATACCTTTTTTGTCCAAATACTTAAAATTTGAGCGCTTATACAAGAAACTAGACATCAAAAACTTAAAAAACTGAACACTAGTAATCTGAATATTAAAAAAAAATGAAACACTGACAACTGAATACTGAATACTAAACACTGACAACTGAATACTGAAATATGGATTACCTAAAATTAATACGTTACCAAAACCTTCTCATGCTGGCTTTAATGCAATTGCTTTTTAGATATGGTTTTTTGAATTTTCAAAGCATTCCTTTGGCTCTTAACGATTGGCAATATTTACTATTGGTTTTTGCAACAGTTATGATTGCTGCAGGAGGCTATGTGATTAATAATATTATGGATCAAGGTACTGACAATGATAACAAGCCAAATCAAGTGATTGTCGGTAAAAACATAACCGAAGTCAAAGCTTATAATGTTTATTTTTTGGTAACAGTTTTAGGTGTCGGTGCTGGTTTTTATCTATCAAATGTGATTGCAAAACCTGGGTTTGCAGCTATTTTTATTGTTATTTCTGCAACTTTATACCTGTATGCTACAAGTCTAAAACAAATGCTATTGATTGGAAATTTTGTAGTGGCACTTTTACTTGCTTTTAGCGTGATTATCATTGGAGTTTTTGATCTTTTACCAGTTATCAATCCGGAAAACAAAGTGGTTATGGCCGATTTGTTTTCAATTCTTTTAGATTATGCTATTTTTGCTTTTGTTATTAATTTTATTAGAGAAATAGTTAAAGATTTAGAAGATGTAAATGGTGATTATAATCAAGGAATGAATACTTTACCAATTGTATTAGGAATAAAAAGAACTTCAAAATTGGTATTGGTTTTAAGTCTGATTCCATTGGTCATGGTTGTACTTTATATTAAAAATTACTTTTTTTCTTATAATTTATATTTTGCCACTATTTATGCTTTGATTTGCATAGTAGCACCATTAATTTATTTCCCTGTTAAAATGGCAGATGCCAAAAACAGTAAAGATTTTAATCATTTGAGTACCGTTTTAAAACTGGTTATTTTATTTGGATTGTTCTCTATTGCCATTGTTACCTATAATATCCTTCATCATGCTTAAAGAAAAACTCAAGAATTATAAGCTTATATTAGCTTCAGGTTCGCCTAGAAGACAACAGTTTTTTAAAGATTTAGACTTAGATTTTGAAATTCGCCTTAAAGAAGTTGAAGAAATTTTTCCTCCAGAATTAAAAGGAGAAGAGATAACTGACTTTCTTTCTCTCTTGAAAGCCAACGCTTTTGAAGGAGAATTACAGCAAAATGAGATACTAATTACTAGTGATACTATTGTTTGGCACAAAAATTGTGCTTTAGGTAAGCCTAAGGATCATCAAGATGCTTTTGAAATATTGAAATCATTATCGAATGCTACTCATGAAGTGATAACTTCAGTTTGTTTTAAGACAAAAACATCTTTTACTCTTGTAAATGAAACAACAAAAGTTACCTTTAATGCGTTAAGTGATGAATCTATTCTTTATTATCTTGAAAATTATAAACCTTATGATAAAGCTGGAGCCTATGGAATACAAGAATGGATTGGTTTTATTGGAGTTGCAAAAATCGAAGGATCATATACGAATGTGATGGGAATGCCGACAGATAAAGTATATAATTTTTTAAACAATTTATAAAAACGAAAATGGATTTTTTCAATCATTATATTAAAGAAGAAATTAGTACCGGTATCTTATTACTGATTGTCTTTTTAATTAGGACAGTAGTTGCTAAAATAGTGAGACGATTCGCAAAGACTAGTGAGATTATTGAAAGAAGAACCAATTTGGTTATAAAATATATTAACATTCTAATTACTATTTTAGCTATAATTACCCTGATATTAATTTGGGGTGTGCAAGCCAAAGATATTTTTATTACGATTTCGTCTGTAGCTACTGTAATAGGTGTAGCAATGTTCGCGCAATGGTCTATATTGAGTAATATTACTTCAGGGATTATTTTGTTTTTCTCATTTCCTTTCAAAATAGGAGATACAATATTAATCCATGACAAAGATTACCTTATGGAAGGCGAAATTGAAGACATTGGGGCTTTTCATGTAACATTGATTTCCAAAGAGGGAGAAAAGGTTCTTTATCCAAATAACCTGTTTTTTCAAAAGGGAATTTCAATACTGAAAAAGCCATCAATTCCAAACACAGAGTTTGTAGATTAACTCTGTTCTTATTGTAAATATTAACCTAAATCTAAATTTTAAAACTATGAAAACAATTAAATCAATTTTAATAGGACTTGTTTTTTTGACGGCAAGTTCTATGCAGGCGCAAGTTTCTGTGAATGTAAACATCGGAACACCTCCACCTGTTGTAGTAGCATCACCAAGAGTGGTAGTTGCTTCGCCACCAGACTGGGGACCAGTTGGGTATGATAACATGGAATATTACTATTTGCCAGATATCCAAGTGTATTATGATATTAGATTATCTCAGTACATTTATTTGTCAGGCGGATCTTGGATTCGTTCAAGAAGCTTACCGAGCTATTGTAGAAACTACAATTTATACAATGGATATAAAGTTGTTTTAACGGACTACCATGGAAAAACTCCATATGTATATTTCAATGCTCATAAAGTGAAATATTACAAAGGATACAAAGGAAAACCTCAAAAAATAAGAAGAGATTACCACCCAAATAATGCACATTATGAGCACAATGACAATGGTAACCATAATGGTCAAGGTGATCATGGAAAACATGGAAAAGGCAAACATTAATAACCCTTGTTAACAAACAAAAATGGCTATCTCTATGAGGTAGCCATTTTTGTTTGATTAATGTTTTAATATAGAAATTTTAACTATTCGAAATTTTGATCTAACCACTCAAAAATAGTTTCAAAAACAATATCCCTAACAGGTTTTTGAGATAAAACCAAATCATGCATAGCATCTTTAAAACTAATTACATCTTTCTTGGGAGCTGCAATATATTTGGATTTTTCAACTATATCTGCCACATTCAAAATAGCATCACCTTGAAACATTTTTTTACTCCATTTTTTAGGATAAACGGAATGTTCAGAATGTAAAATCAAAATAGGTTTGGTAATTGAAATTCCTTTTGCAATTTGCAAATGCCCTTGATGAATTGCATTGATCCATCCCGCATTTATAGAGGGTGCCACGTGAGGTTTCCATAACAAATTATAATCCCATTCGCCATGATCATTTTTATGCAAACTTTTGCCATAAAATTTTGAAAAACCTACAGGCAAAGACAAATTAGGATTCAATCTCCCCAAGACAGAAAGCAATGGAATAAGGGTTTTCTTTTGAATCCATGGCACATTAAAATCGTAAAAAGGGCTATTACAAATCAACACATCAGAAAGCAATTTCTCTTTTTGTTGTGAAGCATATAATGTTATAATTAATCCCCCTGTAGAATGTCCATAAAGAACCACTTTTTGATTGCCTTCTTCCTTTATAATTGCTAGGGCTTCGTCTATATCTTTATAATATTCATCCAAAGACCTCACGTTATTAGGCTTCTGATTTTTTAAAATAGACCTTCCATATTTTCTTAAATCTAATGCATAAAAGTTATACCCTTTCTTTATGAATTCCTCCGCAATAACTTCTTGATAGAAATAATCATTAAAACCATGAATGCATAAAATAGCTTTATCCGACCACTTTAAACCCAGATTCCTAATTAATGTGGCAGTAACTTTGCCTTCATAATCATTAGGTTGATTAATAACCGCTTGTTCAAAGCCATTTTTTAAAACATCTTCCTCGTATTGTATGTTCATTTTTGGTCAGGTTAATTATAGACAAATGGAGCTTTAAAAATTAATCACTAAATTATACTTCGAGATTCTCAAATTTAACATTCTAATTTCAAATAATTAGCATTTTACACTATTGTTTTTTATTCATTTTATGAATTTAAATTAATTATCATGCAAAACACTTTGTAAATAACTAAAACATTAACATTATTTTTGACTTTATACATCAATGTTTCCAATTATTAAATTAGTATTTTTGGACATAAACTATTTTGTTCTATTTTTTAAGAAATAATAAACCTGTAATATGCGAAAGCTTTTTTTTAAATTATTTTTGCTGTTTTTTCTTTCTACATCAATAATTAATGCCCAAAAACCATCAAAACCAAGTTCGGCAGAAATATACAATCAAATTCAAAAACTTAATTTTTTAGGAACTGTCCTTTATATTGCTGCCCATCCTGATGACGAAAATACTCGTTTAATATCGTATATGGCTAATGAAGTTCATGCCAGAACCGGTTATTTGTCTTTGACTAGAGGCGATGGCGGACAAAATTTAATTGGCCCTCAGTTGCGTGAATTACTTGGGGTTATTAGAACTCAAGAACTTCTTGAAGCCAGAAAAATAGACGGTGGAGAACAATTTTTTTCAAGAGCTAATGACTTTGGTTATTCTAAAAATCCAGAAGAAACTTTACATATTTGGGACAAAGAAAAAGTACTGGCCGATTTGGTTTGGGTTGTTAGAAAATTTCAACCCGATGTTATAATTAACCGATTTGATCATCGATCGCCAGGAACAACACATGGACATCATACGGCATCGGCTATGTTAAGTATCGAAGGATTTGATTTGGCTAACAATTCTGCTGCTTTTCCAGAACAATTAAAATTAGTGCATACTTGGCAACCTAAAAGAGTTTTTTTTAATACCTCTTGGTGGTTTTATGGCAGTAGGGAAAAGTTTGATGCGGCCAATAAATCGAATTTAATTTCAATTCCGACGGGTGTATACTATTCAACTATTGGAAAATCAAATCAGGAAATCGCTGCTTTAAGCCGAAGTAGCCATAAATCTCAAGGATTCGGAAGCACAGGTTCTCGGGGAGAAGACACGGAATATTTAGAGTTTTTAAAAGGGGAACCTTTACAGGACAAAACCTCTATTTTTGAAGGTATTGATACGAGTTGGAATCGAGTAAAAGGTGGTAAACCTATTGGAGAGTTAATCACAACTATTGTCAATCAGTATGATTTTAAAAATCCATCTGCGAGTATTCCAAATTTGGTAAAGGCCTATTCTATGATTCAGGCATTGGATGAAAACCATTGGAAGCAAGTTAAATCTGAAGATCTTAAAAAAATAATAGCAGACTGCTCTGGTTTATTTTTGGAAGCTGTGGCTGATTCTCAAGAAGCAACTCCTGGAAGCACCATCAAACTAAATCTGGAAGCGATTAACCGTAGTCCTGTGGCGATGCAATTATTGAGCATTACAACTTTACCCGATTCTAAAACGACAAATTTAAATATCAGTTTAAAAAACAACATAGTTCAAAACAATACTTTGAATTTTCAATTGCCTGAATCACTTAATTATACGCAACCGTATTGGTTAAAAGAAAATGGGACTATTGGCTTATACACTGTTGAAGATCAAAAAAATATCGGAATTCCTGATATTATAAGAGAAACTAAAGTGATTTTTAATGTAAAAATCAATGATACAGAAATTCCTTTTGAACGTACTGTTGTTTATAAATACAATGATGATGTAAAAGGAGAAGTATATAATTTTCTTGATATTGTTCCTGAAGTTACTACTACTATTCAAGATAAGGTATTGCTTTTTCCAAATACTAAATCAAAATATGTGGGTATCACTATCAAAGCTGGAAAAAATGATGTCAAAGGAAATTTAAGGCTGGATTTGCCTAAGGAATGGAAAGTTTCTCCAGAAGCTATTGCTTTTCAGTTGGACAAAAAGGGAATGGAACAAACGGTTTATTTTGAAGTGACTCCGCCTTCGCAAATGAGTGAAGTTGTTGGTAAAAGTGTTGCAACTATTGATAAAGTTAATTATGACAAAGAGCAAATCAATATCAATTACGATCATATTACGAAGCAGCAAGTTTTAAAAACTTCAGAAGTAAAATGCATTCGAATTGATTTGAAAACCAATCAGGAAAAAATTGCTTACATCATGGGAGCTGGAGACGAAGTTCCTAAAAGTCTTTCACAAATGGGGTATAAAGTGACACTAATCAAACCTGAAGAAATAACGCCAGAAAAATTAGAACCTTTTGATGTGGTAATGACGGGTGTTAGAGCTTATAATACTGTCAAAATACTAGCAAATAAGCAGGATATTTTGTTTGATTTTGTAAAGAGTGGCAAAACAATGATTGTGCAATATAACACCAATAGCGATTTAGTTACTTCAAAATTGGCTCCTTATCCTTTAAAATTATCTAATAATCGAGTAACTGAAGAAGATGCCGAAGTTCGATTTTTAGCACCCAATCATCCCGTTTTGAATTATCCGAATACCATTTCTGTCAATGATTTCAAGGGTTGGAAACAAGAACAAGGATTGTACTATCCAAAGGAATATGACAATGCCTTCACTCCTATTCTTTCTTCAAATGACAAAGGAGAAACCCCAAAAGATGGTGCTTTATTAATTGCTCCTTATGGAAAAGGTAATTATATTTATACCGGATTAAGCCTTTTTAGAGAACTGCCTGAAGGCGTTTCGGGAGCATACAAATTATTATCGAATATGATTTCGATTAAACCTTCTACAACTATTCCTAATCAAAAAATGAAACAATAACATGGACTCAAAAAATCCCAAGATTTGGTCAAAAAGCTATACTTTAGTGCTAATTGCTAATGCTTTGTTTATCATCATCTTTTATTTAATAATGAAATTATACTCATAAGATATGCAATTATTTGACTGGATTGTACTAATTGTAACTCTATTATTTATAGTAATTTACGGTGCTTGGAAAACCCGAGGCAGTAAGAATGTCGAAGATTATATTTTGGGCAGTAATGAAACACCTTGGTTTACCGTAGGACTTTCAGTGATGGCAACTCAGGCTAGTGCTATTACTTTTCTCTCTACACCAGGACAGGCGTATCATGACGGAATGGGGTTTGTGCAATTCTACTTTGGGTTGCCAATAGCAATGGTTCTTATCTGCGTTACTTTTATTCCAATTTATCATAAATACAAAGTCTATACTGCTTACGAATATTTAGAAAAAAGATTTGATCTTAAAACACGTTCCTTAGCAGCGATTTTATTTTTAATTCAAAGAGGATTAGGAACAGGAATTACCATTTATGCCCCTTCTATTATTCTATCGGCATTATTGGGCTGGGATCTTACGTACATGAATATCATCATTGGTATATTGGTTATTATTTATACTTTTTCAGGAGGAACGAAAGCGGTAAATGTTACTCAAAAACAACAGATGTTTGTCATTATTTCTGGAATGATAATTACCTTTTTCCTTATCCTTAATTATCTGCCTAATGATATGACTTTTGATAATGCTTTGCATATCGCAGGAGCTAATCAAAAGATGAATATTGTGAATTTCTCATTTGATTTGGATGAAAAATATACTTTTTGGAGTGGAATTACGGGTGGTTTTTTCTTGGCACTGGCCTATTTTGGAACAGATCAATCCCAAGTAGGTCGTTATTTGTCTGGGAAATCTGTCCGTGAAAGCCAAATGGGTTTAATCATGAACGGTCTTTTAAAAGTGCCTATGCAATTTTTGATTTTGCTTACAGGTGTAATGGTTTTTGTTTTTTTTCAATTCAATGGAACTCCTATAAACTTTAATCCAAACAACAAAATTATAGTTGAACATTCGAAATATAAAGGTGAATATCAAAAACTGCAAAAAGATTTAGATAAATTATTTGAAGATGAAAAGGTGGTCAATTTGCTTTATATCGATCAACTCAATCAGGATTATGACAATCCAACTCTTCGAAAAGAATTAGTGGATTTGGCACTCAAAGAAAAAGAATTACGTGCACAAGCTAGAGAAATTATTTCGAAAGCTGATAAAAGAGCTGAAACAAACGATAAAGATTATGTGTTTTTCTATTTTATTCTTCACTATTTGCCCAAAGGCCTAATTGGTTTATTGCTGGCTGTTATTTTTTCAGCGGCAATGTCTTCTACGGCTTCAGGACTAAACGCTTTAGCCTCTACCACAGCAATTGATATTTACAAGCGCAATATTAAAGTTGAAAAAAGCGAAAAACATTATCTGAATGCTACAAAACTTTTCACCCTGTTGTGGGGAATAATAGCCATAGCATTTGCTTGTATTGCAACACTTTTTGAAAATTTAATTCAACTGGTAAATATCATTGGTTCCATATTTTATGGTACTGTACTTGGAATATTCCTTGTTGGTTTTTATTCTAATAAAATAAAAGGGAAAGCAATTTATTACAGTGCAATAATAAGTCAAATGACCATTTTTATAATTTATTATTTCACCAATTTCATATACCCAAGTGGTTCTGAAAAATTAGGGTATTTATGGCTCAATTTTGTTGGAGCATTACTAACTATTGTATTATCCTTTTTGTTTCAAAAAATTGTCTTCAAGAGCGAAGAAAATGATCCTTTGCCTGTTTAATGTTATTTAGAAAAAGACTATTCCTACTTACAAAATCATCTAATTTTTTGATCACAAAAAATAAATATAAAATGACGTTTTAGATCGGCTAAAAAAACATAATTATTTAGAACCATGTAAGAAATATAAGTTCATATAAGCACGCGTACGGATAAAAAACTTAAATGCACTTATATTTTCTTATATGGTTGAAAAAAAAAGTCAAGAATGACAAGATTGTAAAGTACATTTTAAAACCTTTAAAATTTTGCAAAAAAAAAAGATTCGCTAAAAATATATCTTACCGAATCTTTTTTCTTTACAGTGAAATAGCAACTATTTTCTACTCCATTCCGAAATACTTTCTTTATTCATTTTTACGTAATCTTGATTTTTAGCTGCTTCGGCGGCTGCAAGAGAAAGAGTAGCAGTTTCGATAGCTCCTTTTTTGTCACCTGCCCTGGCTTGAATCAATGATTTTAAACGAGTGTACCAATATGGTTTTTCGGTACTCAATTCCATTGCTTTATCCATGTAAGACATTGCTTTTACATTATCTCCGTTGGACTGATAAATGTATTGTGCAGCTGAAAAATAATCTGCTGATGTTGGTCCAGCCAAGACTTTTTCAATATTTGCTAATACTACTCTTTGGGTTGGCACGATAAATTTCATTGAAACAGACGAAATTTCCCAAGCCATATTTAATTCGGCAGAATCAGCCGTTATATTACCAATACCAATGGTGAAAGATTCAACCGGTTTTGATAATACTTCTTCCTTAACAGTTGTTCTTAACACAACATTTGCTTCATTCCAAGTTTCAGGATTTCCCCAATTGTTTGTTGTAGCATAAAAAATTACTTCCCAACTTTCAATTTTTGGTACAGTATATAAAGCATATTTCCCTTTTGGTAAAGTTTTACCATCAATTATGACGTCATCACTAAAAGAAATAGTCGTATTTTCATTAGCTCCAGTTCTCCATACTTTTCCAAAAGGAACTAAATTGCCAAATACTGCTCTACCTCTAGCTGCTGGTCTGCAATAAACAATCTCCACATCTGTCAATCCAACAGTTTGAAAAATTGTTGCTTTTGGACTGGCTTGTGGTGTTTTTAGCTGTGCTTCTGTAAATAATGGTGCTATTATAAAAGCGAAAGCAATAAGAATCTTTTTCATGTGTATTTTATTTATTGTATTTTTTGTTAGTATTTATGAGATATAATTATTTGTGTCTGTTACTCATTAATTTTGTACTCCGTTGAGTATCTTGTTGTATTCTTCCAAATTTACAAATTCAAAAAATCAAAGATGTTAATTTTTCTATAATTCAAAATTAATATTGAGAAACGATTCCGTAGTTTATTTCATCAAAATGATTAATAATCACATCAGCCAATGCTAAATCTTGATCCTTAGAATGAAAGCTATTATAACCTACACAAAAGATATCAGCTGCTTTAGCCGCTTTTACGCCATTAGTACTGTCTTCGATCACAATACAATTTTCTTTTGGTGCAATTGACAATGAAGCTGCATGCAAGAAAATTGCCGGATGTGGTTTTGATTTTGGAAAATCCTCGCCACTTACGATATGTGAAAAATACTGATGCAAACCAAAACGCTTAAAAACACGATCTATTGTGACTTTTGAGGCTGAGGAAGCAACAATTAATTGCATCCCGTTTTGATGAAAATCTTTTATCAGATTCTCAACACCTTCCAGCAAAGACAGATCTTCTTTATTGTCAAAAGCATCATTAAAAATCGATCTTTTTCTCAAAATCAAATCTTCTACCTCTTGCTCTAAATTGAAATAATCTTTCAATATCTGAAAAGTATTTCGGGTTGATAATCCTGTAAAAGAAGTGTACATTTCTTCAGGAACTTCAATATTTAATTCTCCAAATTGTTTAAAATAGGAATAACGGTGTACAAGTTCTGTATCGACAATTACACCATCCATGTCAAAAATTACTGTTTTTATCATTTTCTTTAAAGTTGCTAAGTTTTTTTAAAAGTTGCTAAGCTACTTAGTCGCTAAGTTGCTAAGTTTTTGGAACATTTTATTTATATTTTTTAAGTTTTAAAGTTCTATAATCACAAAAAAATCTCTTAGGCTTAGAGCTTAGAAACTTAGTGGCTTAGTAACTTTTTTTTAAGTTTAAAATTCTATAATCACAAAAAATCTCTTAGACTTAGAAGCTTAGAGACTTAGCGACTTAGTAACTTTTTTTCAAAGTTTAAAGTTCTAATATCACACAAAATCTCTTAGACATAAAAGCTTAGAAACTTAGCGACTTAGTAACTCTTTTACTCTTTTTTAAGCAAATATCGAATTACGGTTTCGGCGGCATACAAGCCAAATAATCCTGGCATATAACTATTGGTTCCGTAGAATGATTTTTTAAAATTGGAACCATCAGTCATTTTTAAACTGCATTCGTCTTGGATTTCAGAAGAAAAAACCACTTTAACTTTGTTTATTTTCTCCTTTTTCAAACGCTTTCTGATGGTTTTAGCCAAATGACAATTAACCGTTTTTGCGATATCTGTCACTTTAACTTTGGCAGCTTCCATTTTGCCTCCTGCGCCCATACTGCTTATGATTCTTACTTTTTTTCTTTTGGCAGAAATAATCAAATTTAGTTTTGGAGTTACACTATCGATACAATCCAAAACATAATCGTATTCATTGGTAACAATATCATATGCACGCTCTGGCGAAAGAAATTCTTTAATTCGGATCAAATTTAATTTTGGATTAATATCCATCAAACGATCTCCTACTACATGTACTTTTGGTTCTCCTACTGTAGAATGTAATGCAGGCAACTGTCTGTTTATATTGGTAATATCAACCACATCGCCGTCAACTATTGTCATTGTTCCTACCCCTGCTCTTGCCAGAAATTCAGCTGCAAAAGATCCAACTCCACCAAGTCCCACGACCATTACGTGGGCATTTTGCAATTTTTGTAACCCTTCTTTTTTAAATAATAATTCGGCTCTTTCTGTCCACTCTGCCATGCTTCTGTGTTTAAATTTGTTTAAAGTTTAAATTGTTTACGGCCTTGATCCGAAAACATTTGTGAAATTTTCACCTATAATTTGTTTTAATTCCTCAGTGTGAATATTTTTATATTGTGCTGCAAAGACATATACATCTTCAATACTCTCGGCTATCATATCTGTTTCCAAAAAAAATCTGTCGTTAGGCACATTTTGAAAAACTGATTTCATTTCAGGATTATGCAACAAATTTTTTCCAAACGAAATATAAAATCCATTATGAACTAACTCTTTCGCAACCTGATTATTTTTTGAAAAACCATGAATAACCATTGGTACAGTAATTTTCAACCGTTTCCTGATTGCTATTACCTCTTGAAAGGCCGCCACGCAATGAATTACTACAGCCTTGTTATGCTTTTGTGCCAATAGTAACTGTTTTTCAAAAACCTTTTCCTGTAAAGCAAGAGGAGCTTCAATTCGCTTATCCAATCCACATTCGCCAAGAGCGAGACAATTTGATTCTTGCAATTTACTTTCAATAATTTGCAAATCTTCCTCTAGCTTTTGCTCGTTAATATGCCAAGGGTGAATCCCAATCGAATAAAACGGAATAGCAGCATCAAACTCTTGTGGGTATTGATTCACAAGCTCCAAAACAGTGGAATTATTCGTGTATTGATGAGTATGTAAATTAAAAAACTCCATTAATCGTGAAATTTCTTTACACCTGCTTTGATTTCGATAGGCAAGTCATTTTCCAAAGGCACTTTTGGACATGAATATTTATGATTGTATGCACAATATGGATTGTATGATAAATTAAAATCGACAACAATCGTATTACCAGCTGGAATTTTTAAATCAATATATCTTCCTCCAATATAACTCTCATTACCCGAAGTCAAATCTGAAAAAGGCAAAAACAAATAGTCTTTGAATTCTTCTTTTTTAGATAATTCAATGTTTCGATAGACATTCAATTTAAGTTCTTTTCCTTCCATTTTAAAATTAATCTCCCCATATTTTATATAAATTGGAGTTCTCGCTGTCGAAGTTTTCATTTTAAAAGGCTTTTCATCTTTAGTCCTTGTAAATTGAGCTACTACAAAAGCCTTTTCGTTAATTGGATAAAAATCCAACGACTTGAATTTAGCTAAATCTTCCGCTGTCAAAGGGCTGGTCTTTGCATCAACATATTCGCTATTGAGGTCTTTTTGAAATTTTTCGACAACCGTTATGTCAAATTTTTGCTGACCAAAACCAAAATTAAGCACTGTCAATAGGACAAAAGTCAATAGAACTCTCATGAAATTAAATTTTTAGCAAAAATAGTTTAAAGTTAGAAAGTCACAAAGTTTATAGCTGATATATGCAAATATCTTATATGTCATTTTCATTGTTGTCCAAAATAGAATGTGCTGAAATCTATTATCGTTTGTTTTAACTTTAAGCCTGAACTCGATTATTATTGTGTCTTTGTATTTCGCTCCTATGGAGCTCTCGTTGCTCTTGCCTTTTTATTGTTTTCTATAAATATATTGCCACGCTGTGGCTGAATTTAGTATTACTATGCTTTTATTAATTCCGTAGTAGTGTACTATTTATAGCTGCCATTAAGATTAGTGGTTTTATGCTCCGTTGCAGGGGGATCTTTTTAACAATCGAGTTTAGGTTTTAAACAGTTTTACACCTTTAAATTTTAACCTCTTTTTTAGTTTATATTTTTCAAACAAACCCTTATTTTATTTAGTTTTGTGAAAATTAATTTTTAAATCAATAAACATAAAATTATGAAAATATCATTTGTTGCCTTTTTACTGTTTTGTGGTATTTGTTTTGGTCAAAACAATACAGATACAAGTTTATACATGAAAGCTGATAAGGCTGATAAGATTACATATCTAACTGATATAGGTTCAGAATCAGGTGATTTATACAAAACAATTGGGCATCATGGGCCAGCTATTGAAAATGAATGGATGGCATTACGAATTTATTTTAGCGAAAAAGTGGCTATTGATGTGTACTCAAAACAGAAACCGGGACTGGAGTTAAAAGGAGCAAATTGGTATCCAACTCCTGAACAACAAAAAGGTGTTTGGGGGGCTGATTATTATAAAGTTGGTACAACTGTTGGACTTGGTGGGGTTAAACTTTGGGATGGTAAAAAAGTAATTCCATTAAATCCTGTTACCAATCGTTTAGCACGCGTTGGAAAAACAGATACCACTTCTTGGATGGAAATGATTTCAAAAGGTATTCCATACAAAGGGGGAAAAGTTGATATCTTACTTCGTGTTACGGTTTTTTCAGGAAAAAGAGAAGCTAAAGTGGAAGCAATTTGTTTGAGTAAAACCAAAGTACAGTTTGTTACCGGAGTAAATTATTTCAAAAATTTCAAATCTGATAAAGGAGCCAATTACATTGCGGTTTGGGGATTACATCCTGAAGATGTGGCTGTCGAAAGTATTGAAGTTGGCGCAGCAATTAAATACAATCCTAAAGATTATGTAAAAAATGAAGATGATGGAACTCAATATTTGTTGGTATCTAAACCTACTAATCATTTAGAAACTACAATAATTTCTTCATGTGCAAAAGAAAAGGAATTAAATACATTTGACAAATTGGTTTCTTACGTGAAAAAATAAGGATTTCTTTTATAAACATTAAAAGACCGTTTCAAAGAATTTACTCTTTGAAACGGTTTTTTTTCATTAAAGCTGAAAGCATCTCATTTGTGTTTGTGTTGTAAAATTATACTTTGAAATACTATAACAGATTTTGTTCGAGAGCCATCTATACAAAATAAGACATTTGGGTTTTATCCATAAATGAGCTTTAATATTGTTATTGTTTTTAAATAAATAACATATATATTAATAATTTGATAAAAGCATTTAATTTAAAAAAAATAGCTATTTCATTAGGTTTGTTTTACTTTATTGTTTTTTTAATACGAATACATCAAAAATAAATTTGCGTAATCGATTACATTAATATACATTTGTTGGTATGAGGAAATAACGTTATTAAAAAAACAAACAAACCATTAACCAACCAAAATCTATTAAATGAAAAAAAAATCGCTTACACTATGTATGGCATTGTTGTTTCTTCCACTCTGCCTAATTTCTCAAATTTATGTATCCCCTACTGGGGTTTCGACCAATGATGGAACAATTGGTAACCCAACAACATTATTGAATGCAATTGCAACTGTAGCTCCTGGACAAACCATTTTTATGAGAGGTGGAATTTATGCAATGTCCGCAACAATCTTAATTGACAGAGCCAAAAGTGGTACTGCAGGAAATGTAAAAAGAATAGAAGCCTATTCGGGAGAAACGCCTATTGTGGATTTTTCTGCACAAGCGGAACTTCCAGCTAATAGAGGTTTTATTTTAGATGCTTTTTATTGGTATTTTAAAGGAATTACAATTAGAAATTCTGGTGATAACGGAATGTTACTTTCTGGAAGTAATAATGTTATTGACAATTGTGTTTTTGAAAAAAACAGAGACACCGGACTACAATTAAGTCGGTATAATGTTAATTACACCACAATTAGCGAATGGCCTTCCAACAACCTGATTTTAAATTGCGAATCTTTTGATAACAAAGATATTGGACAAGAAAATGCTGATGGATTTGCTGCTAAATTAACCTGTGGCGAAGGAAATATCTTTAGAGGCTGTATTTCTCATAATAATATTGATGACGGATGGGATTTATACACCAAACTTGAAACTGGTCCTATCGGAGTTATTCTGTTTGAAAATTGTGTTGCTTATAATAATGGCGTTTTAACTACAAGCGGTACTTCTGGAACAGGAGATAAAAATGGTTTCAAATTAGGTGGTGAAGGAATTCCAGTCAATCATATCGTAAGACGTTGTGTTGCTTTTGGTAACGGTCATCATGGTTTTACAGATAATAATAATTTAGGATCTATCGAAATGTCCAATAACACTTCTGTAAATAATGCCGACACCAATTACAGTTTTAGAGCCGGTGGTACACATCAATTTAGAAACAACGTTTCTTATAATTCAGTTAACAGTGATAAAAATACAGGCACTGATGTGGGTTTTTCAAATGTTTGGTGGATTAGCAAAAAAAGCACTAACGGAAGAACTCCTCCCATTGTTTCAAGTGCTGCAGATTTTGTTACTTTGACAGTCCCAGCAGTTATCAAGAACGCTGATGGAAGTCCAAATTTAGGTGATTTTGCTGCATTAAATTCAAACAGTGATTTTATTGATGCAGGTGTTACAGCAACTGGTATCAGTTTTAACGGAACAGCACCTGATTTAGGAGCAAGAGAATCTGGTCCAACACAAACAACAGATTTTGTACTAACTACAATTGCAAGCCCGATAAGTGGTGGTTCTATTGCTATCAACCCTAACAATGCAACATATGATGCAGGTACAATAGTTACCTTGACAGCAACAGCAGCGCCAGATTACCAATTTTTATCTTGGAGTAATGGTTCCACTACAGCAACTACGACAGTTACGATGGATGCTAACAAAAGTATTACAGCAAATTTTAAAAGCACACTTGCTGCAGCTTATGTTTTGACAGCAAATCCTAGCCCTGCAAATGGAGGGAGTATTTTAATCAGCCCAAATAAAGCAACTTACTCTGAAGGAGAAGTAGTTACCTTAACCGCAACACCAGCTACTGGTTATGAGTTTACAAAATGGAATAATAACGCTACAACAGCTAGTATAACAGTAACAATGACAAGTGATGTAACAATAAACGCAATTTTTAGTTTACCCGTTACAGGAATTCAAACCTTAAGAATTGAAGACAACACAGCTCTTACCTCTGGTTATTGCGGTTATGATGGCACAATATCAAGCAATACAGGTGCCGATAATGGCTTTGTGACTAACTTTTCAAATAGCCTTGCAAAAGGAGTAAATTATACAATTAAAGCGCCTACAGCAGGGGTTTATAGCATTGTATTTAGATATGTAAATAGTAGTTCTGGAAATCCTACAACAGCAAAATTGATTGTTAATGGCGCAACTACAAATTCTGCATTGTCTTTTCCTAAAACAGCAAATTCAACAACTTTTGCTAAAACAGCTTCAGAAAATATAACATTGCTACAAGGAGTTAATACAATACGATTAGAGACAACTGTAGCTTCTGCATTTGCTGATATTGACTGGCTGGAAATAACGGGAGATAATCCAACAGCTGAATCTTGTGTAAGTAAAGTTAGCCTTGGAATAAATGACTATAATTCAGTTAATTTTGATGCAGTCGTTTCGCCAAATCCCGCTATAGATGCAATTAATTTATTTGTTAATTCTACAAATGCTCAAAATGCAGTTCTATCATTAACATCAGAGTTCGGTCAAAAAGTATATTCTAATAAAGTACAATTAAATAGTGGAAATAATTCGTTTTCTATCAATAGAAAAGGAATATCTAACGGTTTTTATATCTTAACTATTAAATCAGAAGATGCTAACAAATCAATCAAAGTAATTGTAAAATAATTAATCATTTAGTCACTTTGAAATTAACCACTTCAATAAAATGGAGTGGTTTTTTTATTGCTTATTATAATACAGAAGTATATTTTTTCTTTAAAAACGTTCAATTTAAAGCATAAAAAAACCATTCGGAATACGAATGGTTTTCTATTTATGATTGGTGATTGTATTTTTATAAAAATATTTTCAGAATCCAATAAACTAATGAAGCTAATAATGCTGAAACTGGAATAGTTAATACCCAAGCCCACAATAAGCTTACGGTTACACCCCAACGAACTGCAGAAATACGTTTGGTTAATCCAACACCGATGATAGATCCTGTAATTGTGTGAGTTGTACTTACTGGTACTTTGAAATGCTCAGTAAAATAAAGAGTCAAAGCTCCAGCTGTTTCGGCAGCAACTCCTTCAAAAGAAGTTACTTTAGTGATTTTAGACCCCATTGTTTTTACAATTTTCCAACCACCGCTTAATGTTCCCACTGCAATGGCAGTATAACATGCTAAAGGAATCCATTCAGGCATTGCTCCTTTTATACCTTTATCATCGTCTGGAAGTACTACTTGTAACCAATCTGGAAGATTTACAATGTCAACACCACTGGTTTTAATATAAACAGCAACTGCTGCTGCAATAATTCCCATTACTTTTTGAGAATCGTTTCCTCCGTGACCTAAACTAAAGGCTGCAGAAGATAGTAATTGCATTTTTTTCAAAACCGCATCGGCTTTATGTAAATTTAAACTACTAAATAACAAAGCAAATGTTGATATGGATAATATTATGAAGGCTACTAAAAACCATTTAATATTGTGTGATTCAAATACGACACTCCAAAAAACAGATGACTCAAAACGTGGTTTTTCTATTTGTTCAAACGGAACCATTTGGCTATAAACGAACCAAATCGATAACACCATTAAGGCAATTGTAAACACTTTAGTTAAAATACTTTTTCTGGAAGCATTCAATAACCAAATAGAAATTAAATAAGAGATCAACGCTCCCAATAATGGGGCAAGAACGATAAACGCAATGATAATAACCACTCCGCTAGGCATTCCTCCATCTTTTCCTGCTTTATACCAACTTACAATATCATACCAATGTTTGGTATGTTGTACCCCATCTTCGATAATAGTATAATCTGAAAATCCGTGTATGGTAATCGCATGGGCAATAGCAGCTCCTGCAAAACCTCCAATTAAAGTATGTGATGAACTGGAAGGAATTCCTTGCCACCAAGTGATTAAGTTCCAAATAATAGCGGCAACAACACCGGCTAGAATCACCACTAAATCAATTTGGCTTGAATCTGCAGTTTTTGCAACAGTATTAGCTACACCCAAACCAAAAACCCAATAGGCTAAGAAGTTAAAAAAAGCTGCCCAAAGTACCGCCTGAAAAGGAGATAAAACCTTGGTTGCAACAACAGTAGCAATAGCATTGGCGGCATCATGGAAACCATTGATGTAATCAAAAATTAATGCTAGAACTATAATAATTAATAGTAAAGTCATATTAATATCTTAGAATGAATGGATTAAGAATGTTTTACTGTGATAGATTCTAAAACACTGGCAACACTCTTACATTTATCAGTTGCAGATTCTAAAACTGACAATACTTCTTTATATTTAATGATATTTTTGGCGTCTGTTTCGTTTTCGAAAATTTCAAAAACTGCTTTATTGTAAACCATATCCGATTTATTTTCCAACTTATTGATTTTGGCACAAGCGTTGGTAATCGTTTTCATGTTGCTTAAGTTTTTTAATTCTTTTACAGCGACATCGATATGCTGACAGGCTTCAAGATTGATTTCTGTCATTTTACGAATTGATTTTGTGATTTTATCCACTTGATACAAACGCATTCTTGTAGCAGCACCATGAAGATAATCAGCAACATAATCAATTGAGGTAATCAAAGAGTGAATATCTTCTCTATCAAAAGGAGTGATGAAGTTTTTACTCAATTCTAAATTAGTTTTACGAGTAATATCCTCCCCTTTTTGTTCTAACTCGTCAATTTTTATAAAAATAACTTCTCTTTCTTTCAAAGGAAGATTTACTGCTTCGTGTAAATTTGAAGCTAATTCAATTAAATTACTAGAGGCTTCTTCGAAAAGAGGAAAGAATTTTTTGTCCTTTGGGACTAAAAATTGAAAGATACTATTTAATGACATTTGTTTTTGTTTTTTTATAGTGCAAAATTACTTCATTATTTTTCGTCAATGTTAAGCCAGTGTTAACAAATCGTTTTCTATTTGAAAAGAGTTTAGAAAATTCACAGTTTTTTCTATATCAAAATGTAATATCCTATCTTCATTTACTAAAGGAACTTGTTCCCTGTAGGATTTTAAAAACATTTCTATAAAATCACTTGATTCTAAAGGCCGGCGATACTCAATGGCTTGAGAAGCATTCATTAATTCTATTGCTAAAATTCGTTCCAGATTATCCATCACACGTAAACATTTTGTAGCTCCATTAGCTCCCATACTTACATGATCTTCTTGTCCGTTGCTCGATACAATGCTATCGATACTTGAAGGTGTGGCTAATTGTTTATTTTGACTGGCAATACTCGCCGCAGTGTATTGTGGAATCATAAAACCTGAATTCAAACCTGGATTATCAATCAAGAAAGCAGGAAGATTACGCAATCCTGAAATCAATTGATAGGTTCTACGTTCCGAAATACTTCCTAATTCCGCCAATGCAATAGCCATAAAATCTAAAGCCAAAGCCAAAGGCTGTCCGTGAAAATTTCCGCCAGAAATTATCTGATCGCTTTCTACGAATATATTAGGATTATCTGTTACCGAATTAATTTCGGTTTTAAATACTTTTTCTACATAATTAAATGCATCTTTGGAGGCACCGTGAACTTGTGGTATGCAACGGAAAGAATAGGGATCTTGAACATGCGTTTTAGGCTGTTCGATAATTTCGCTGCCTTCTAAAAACTCTTTGACTCTTTTGGCGGTTGCTATTTGACCATTGTGAGGACGTATATAATGAATCAACTCATTAAAAGGTTCGATTCTACCATCAAAACCTTCTAAAGAAATAGTTCCAATTAAATCAGCAAAGTATGAAAACCTATGTGCTTTCATTATAATATGAGCACCATAAGCACTCATAAATTGAGTTCCGTTCAACAACGCCAAGCCTTCTTTGGATTGTAAAACAATGGGCTGCCAACCAAAATGTTTTAAAACTTCGTCTGAATTTACCTTTTTTTCTTCAAACCAAACTTCTCCTTCTCCTAATAATGGCAATGATAAATGTGCCAAAGGAGCCAAATCTCCTGAAGCCCCCAAAGATCCTTGTGTATAAATTACAGGTAAAATGTCATTATTATAAAAATCTACCAATCGCTCTACCGTTTGCAATTGAATCCCAGAATGACCATAACTTAACGATTGAATTTTAAGTAGCAACATAAGTTTTACAATCTCATTGGGAACTTCTTCTCCAGTACCACAAGCGTGTGATTTCACTAGATTTTCCTGAAGTTTTGATAGGTTTTCTTTTGAAATTTTCACATTACAAAGAGATCCAAAACCTGTATTTATACCGTAAATTGGCTCAGGATGCGAAGCCATTTTAGCATTTAAAAAATCTCTACACTTTTGAATCTTAGTTCTAACTGAATCAGAAAGGCTCAATTTTTTATTATGAGAAATTATCTCCTGCAAAGCTTCAAAAGAAAGCAAATCAGTGCTTATGTAATGCATATTCTCCATTCAGTTTGATTTTATGTGTCAAAATTCAGTAAATCAATATTAAAAAGCAATGTTTTTTAATAATAATTTAAAAATGGGTTAAATAAACTTTTCTCCTGCTTACTAAATCTTATTGGTGGCTTAAACCAGATGATTTTCTCAATATCTCTAACGGAATGACCATTTTTACAGCTGACACAGCTTGTTTTTATTGGTAATTACTATTAAATTCACTCACTGCAACTAATAAAAACAAAGATAATCTCAACAAATAATAAAATAAATTATGCAATTCTTAATTTGAACACATATTGAAAATTAATTATTAAACTATTCACAAAAACGAACACAAAAGCTTTGTTTTTTCATGAAAAACTGTACTTTTGGGAAATCAAAATGAAGAAATTTAACAGTACATATCACTCTTTGCTGACAACTCAAACTTGGGTTGCCATTGCTGTTACAACTACATCTACTACAACTACTACCCCTTAGGGGTATTCATTTAACATATAATCCAGTTTACTATACTTTTTCTTTAAAGAAAGAAAGTCATGGGTGTATAGAAAACATTTACAATCTGAAATAAAAATATAAAAATCATTGATTTTCAAATGATAACATTTAAAAACAGTGATTCAAATTTACACAAAACAAATACAAACTTGTTATGAGAGTATTAAAATTTGGCGGTACTTCGGTAGCCAATGCAGAAAATATTAAACTAGTATTAGATATCGTTCTTAACAAAGCGCAAGAAGAAAAACTTGTTGTGGTTGTATCCGCTTTCAGTAAAGTAACCGATTTATTGCAAACAGCAGCTTCTAAAGCGGCTTCAAATGACGAAAGCTTTAAAGAAATTGTTACTGAAATAGAGAAAAAACATTTAGAAGCACTTAAGCAACTTATACCTGTAAGCGAACAAAGTGGTTTATTAAGTCATATTAAAAGGATAATCAATCACTTAGAAACATTATTGGATGGATGTTTTCTTTTGGGAGAATTATCTCCAAGGACACTGGATACTATTCTAAGTTTTGGAGAATTGTTATCTTCTTATATTATTGCTGAAGCTTTAAAACAAAAATTAAAAAATAGCGCTTATAAAGACAGCCGCGAATTGATTAAAACTAATAATCAATTTGGAAAAGCCGCCGTAAACTTTGAGGTTACTAACCAGCTTATTGTGGATCACTTCAAATCAGAAGTAGCTTTAGTAACAGTATTGCCTGGTTTTATAGCACTTTCTATGGACGGAATCATCACTACTTTAGGGCGTGGAGGATCTGATTATACAGCAGCCATTATTGCAGGAGCTTTGAACGCAAGCGAATTAGAGATCTGGACAGACGTAAACGGAATGTTTACTGCCAATCCTAAAATCGTTAAACAAGCTCGTCCTATTGCTACAATTTCATACCAAGAAGCAATGGAATTGTCTCATTTTGGTGCTAAAGTTTTATACCCACCAACTATTCAGCCTGTTTTAAGAAAAAACATTCCGATTGTTATCAAAAATACTTTCGAACCAAAAGAAGAAGGGACTTTGATTTCTAATTTTATTACTGAGCAAATAAACCCAGTAAAAGGAATTACTCATATTGATAAAATTTCGTTGATTACTCTTGAAGGTTCAGGAATGATTGGTGTTGCAGGGTCTTCTAAACGATTATTTGAAGTATTGTCTAATGAAGGTATCAATGTGATTTTTATTACTCAGGCTTCGTCAGAGCATTCTATTTGTATTGGAATTTTAAATTCAGATTCAGAAGCAGCGGAAACAGCTATCAACAAAGCATTCCAAATTGAAATTGCCCAGAACAAAATTGATCCTTGTATCGTTGAACAAAACCTTTGCATTATCGCTTTAGTAGGTGAAAACATGAAAAACCATCAAGGTTTAAGTGGTAGAATGTTCAGTACTTTAGGAAAAAACAATGTAAACATTCGTGCTATTGCTCAAGGTGCTTCCGAAAGAAATATCTCTGTAGTTATCAATGAAAGAGACGTTAAAAAAGCATTGAACACATTACACGAAAACTTTTTTGAAGAAAACACTAAACAATTAAACTTGTTTGTAATGGGTGTTGGAAATGTGGGTGAGAAATTTATCGAGCAAATCCACCAACAAAAGAAATTCTTAAAAGAAAATCTAAAAATAAATCTTAGAGTTATTGCCGTTTCTAATTCTAGAAAAATGTATTTTGATGAAGATGGAATTTCATTAAAAGATTGGCAATCCCTTTTGGAAAAAGGAAAAGAAGCTAATAAAGATGAGTTTATTGCCAATATAAAAGCGCTGAACTTACGTAACAGTATTTTTGTCGATATTACTGCTAATGCTGAAGTATCTAAGACTTATGAGCAATATTTGAAGCAAAATGTAGCTGTTGTGACTTGTAATAAAATTGCTTGTTCATCAGCGTATGATAATTACAAAAAGCTAAAAAGTTTATCACGTCAATTTAATGCGCCATTCCTTTTTGAAACAAACGTTGGTGCAGGATTACCAATCATTGATACCGTTAAAAACTTAATCGCTTCAGGAGATAAAGTACACAAAATCCAAGCTGTTTTATCAGGAAGTCTGAACTTTATTTTTAATAATTTTGACGAAAACAACTCTTTTCATGATGTTGTGAAAGAAGCTGGAGTACAAGGATTTACAGAGCCTGACCCGAAAATTGATTTAAGTGGAATTGACGTTGCCAGAAAGATTCTGATTTTGATTCGCGAAAGTGGTTATCAAATGGAAATTGAAGATATTGAAAACAAATCGTTCCTTCCAAAAGACTGTATGGGAACTACTAATAATGAAGCGTTTTTTGCCTCATTAAAAGCACATGCCAGACACTTCGAATCTATTTTAGCGGAAGCTAATGAAAAAGAAAGCCGTTTGAAATTCGTTGCTCAATTTGAAGATGGAAAAGCAAGCGTAGGTTTGCAATTCATTCCAAAAGATCATCCGTTTTACAATCTGGAAGGAAAAGACAATATCGTTTTATTCTACACCGATCGTTATGTAGATCAGCCATTATTGATTAAAGGTGCTGGTGCTGGTGCTGCGGTTACAGCGTCTGGAATATTTGCAGATGTGATTCGAATAGGAAATAATTAGAGGAAGTTGCTGAGTTACTAAGTTTCTAAGTTTCTGAGTGAAAAACTTAGAAACTTAGAAATAAAAAACTTAGAGACTTAGCAACTCAGAAACTCAGAAACTCAAAAAGTATGAATGAAATAAAACTATTTTGCCCCGCTACAATTGCGAACCTTTCGTGTGGTTTTGATGTACTAGGACTTTGTTTAGATACTCAAGGTGACGAAATGATTGTCCGTAAATCGAATGTAAAAGGAGTTCGCATTACCAAAATAGTCGGTGCCGATTTACCAATGGAAACTGAAAACAATGTTTCCGGAGTTGCTGCTTTAGCCATGTTGGAAGAAGTAGAAACTGAATTTGGTTTTGAAATCGAAATCTACAAACACATCAAAGCAGGAAGCGGAATTGGAAGCAGTGCCGCTAGTTCAGCCGGTGCAGTTTTTGGAATCAATGAATTGCTTGGTCGTCCTTTTACTAGAAAAGAATTAGTAAAGTTTGCCATGCAAGGCGAAAAACTAGCCAGTGGAAACGCTCATGCCGATAATGTTGCTCCTGCCCTTTTGGGAGGTTTTACATTGGTACGAAGTTCAAATCCGTTGGATATTATTAAAATTGAAAGCCCATCTGAATTGTATGCAACGGTGGTTCATCCTCAAATTGAGTTGAAAACATCAGATGCCCGTTCAGTATTGAAACAAACTGTTTCTCTAAAAAGTGCCATTACCCAATGGGGAAATGTTGGCGGATTAGTGGCAGGATTATACACTCAGGATTACGAATTAATCGGCCGTTCATTACACGACGAAATCATCGAACCTATTCGTTCGATGTTGATTCCTGGTTTTGATTTAATCAAACAAACTGCTTACGAAAACGGAGCTTTAGGCTCTGGAATTTCAGGTTCTGGACCTTCTATATTCGCTTTAAGCAAAGGAAAAGAAAACGCCGACAAAATTGCCAAAGCCATGAGTGCCGTTTACGAAGAAATGGGATTGCCATACGAAATCCACGTTTCTAAAGTTAACGACGAAGGAATGAAAGTGATTTAAGATTTACGATATACGAAGTACGATATTGTGCTACGTATAAAGTTTGAAATCAAAAATCTTTAAATCACATATTAAAAATCGCATATTATAAATCGTATATCGAATATCGTAAATCGTATATAAAAAATGAAATATTACAGTTTAAACCATAATGCACCCAACGTTTCGTTTCAGGAAGCGGTAATTCAAGGATTGGCAACCGATAAAGGTTTGTATTTTCCGGAAAGCATCACTCCCCTAGCTCAAAGTTTTTTTGATACTATCGAGAATTTATCACACGAAGAAATTGCTTTTGAAGCGATCAAACAATTTGTGGGAGACGAAATTCCAGCTGATATTTTAAAACAAATCATAGCCGAAACTTTATGTTTCGATTTCCCTTTGGTGGAAGTAGAAAACGGAATCTATTCCCTTGAATTATTTCATGGCCCAACAATGGCGTTTAAAGATGTTGGAGCGCGTTTTATGTCACGTTGTTTAGGGTATTTCAACAAAGACAAAAAAGACAATAAAAACACCGTATTGGTAGCAACTTCTGGAGATACTGGAGGTGCCGTAGCTAGTGGTTTTCTAGGTGTTCAAGGTGTTGATGTCGTGATTCTTTACCCTTCTGGAAAAGTGAGCGACATTCAGGAAAAACAGTTAACGACTTTGGGACAAAATATAAAAGCCCTTGAAGTTGATGGTGTTTTTGACGATTGCCAAGACATGGTCAAAAAAGCGTTTTTGGACAAAGATTTAGAGCACGTGCATCTGACTTCAGCCAATTCTATTAATATTGCGCGTTGGTTGCCACAAATGTTTTACTTCTTCTTTGCTTACAAAGCCTTGAAATCACTAAACAAACCATTGGTTTTCTCTTGCCCAAGTGGAAACTTCGGAAATATTTGCGCCGGAATCATTGCCAAAAAACTAGGTTTACCAGTAGAGCATTTCGTAGCATCTACGAATGTAAATGATACCGTTCCAAGATTCCTTACTAACGGAATTTACGATCCAAAACCATCTATAGCTACAATTTCGAATGCGATGGACGTTGGGAATCCAAGTAATTTCATCCGTATTCAGGAGATGTACCAAAATGATTTGGAGCAATTCAAAAAAGATTTCAGTTCGTACACTTATACTGATGAAGAAACTTTGATAGCAATGAAAGCGATTTACAACCAAAGGGGCTACATAGCCGAACCACACGGAGCCGTTGGTTATTTGGGACTAAAGAAAGAATTACAAAACATTCCAAACGCAATTGGTATTTTCCTTGAAACTGCGCATCCTATCAAGTTCTTGGACGTTGTAGAACCTGCCTTAGCAGTAACTTTACCATTACCGCAACAAATAGAAAGCGTAATGAACAAAGAGAAAGTAAGCACTAAAATTAAAACGTACGAGGAATTAAGAGCTTTCTTAGGGTAGATTTTAAAACCACTAAATACAAAAACGACTGGAAATTATTTTTCGGTCGTTTTTTTTTTTGAGCTATTCTCTGCTGTCCACTGTATCTGTGTTCCCGAAACCAAGAAATATAAGTTTTCCCTATCATCCTAGTATCTAAATACAAGTCAAAATTAGCTCCTAATTTCACTAATGGACACGAATTTTAATTTGAGAAATTATTTATACGAATTATTTAACTTACATATTTTATAATTTACTTCATCCATTCACTTTGGAAGAGTGTGCAATTTGTGACAAAAATTTATCATCCTCAAAGCAAGCTAACATCAGTACTATTTTGGGAAATTAAGTATTTTAGTTGCACTAGTAAAAACCAAAACACTCTCCTAATAAAACCCTAATCTTTAAAGTTCTATCATTTTTGGCATCATTTTTGAAATTTTCTGACTTATACATAAGTTAGTAGTAAATATAACAACTACCTCATCTCAATGATATATATAAATGACAAAGTAACAAATGATACAAACAAACAAAGTAACAATAGATATCGAAAATAAAATCACTACTAACACTGTATTATTCTTTGACATGGATGGAACATTAATTGATACAAATCTTGCAAACTATCTTGCATACAAGAAGGCTATATATTCCATAACAAAGTGTAATCTCGACATAAAATATAATCCTCACAAACGTTTTAACAGAACGCATCTTAAAAAGATCATTCCATATTTCAGTGAGTCAGTTTATGAAGAAATTATTACAAAAAAAGAAGAGTGCTACAATGAGTTTCTGCCCGAAATAAAACTAATTCCAAATTGCACAGACATTCTTTTTAAATATTCCCAAATAAATAAGACTATTTTAGTTACAAACTGCCGCAAAGACAGAGCAATAGCAACATTGACGTACTTTGGGCTTATTGATAAATTTGATTCATTGTTTTACAGAGAGTTCGGAGACAACGACAAAAAAATAAACAAATTCCTAAACGCAATTTCTAAATTAGATATATCACCCAATTTCGTTATAGCATTTGAAAATGAAGAAAACGAAATTAAAGACGCTCAAATAGCAGGTATTCAAATAATTATCAAATCTACATAATGCATAATAATATGGTACTACTTATTTTATTAATTGTTATTGCGATCGTAATTTACACCTGCGTCGTTGATATAAATAAATTGAAAGCTTTTTCCAAAAAGAAAAAAATCGAAAAAGAGCAATTGTTGACAAAGGAGAAACAACAAAGTGAACAGAAAAGCATTAATGAATTTATAATCAATCAAAATGAATATGTAGTGAATAATATCATGGCTTTTTATCATTCTGACTATCAAGGTGGTGGGAATTGGAAAAAGCAAGGCACAGTCGAAAACATGATTTGGACTATCAAAAATGATATAAACCCATTTCCTTCACGATTGAACCAAGCTAAACTGCAGCTCGAAGATATTTTAAAAACAGATTTACCTCAAATTTTAAATAGCAACAGTTCTAACAACCTAACTGTTTGTGTAGTGCCAAGAGCAAAAAGTGAATTATTTTATAATTCTGACCAACTATACTTTAGTAGAATCATAGGCGATGTTGTTAACAAACTTAGTGGATTTCACAATGGTATTAACTATATAAAAAGACATACAAATACAAAAACAACACATTTAAGGGGAGACCAACGTGGAGAAGGAGAAATGCCTTATATTGGAATTACTAAAAATACATGCACAATTTCTCCTGAAGTATTTTCAAAAAACATTTTACTAATAGATGACATATACACAAAAAGTATTAATATTGATGAAGATGCCATACAGGCATTATTTGACAAAGGCGCAAAATCAGTTGTCTTTTATGCTATTGGAAAAACCATATTAAGATATTAAAAAGGTTATAATTTGAAAAACTGAAATTAAATATGAAGTATACAGAAAATTCATTAAATATTTTAACAGCACTATCCTATAAAGGAATTGGTAAGGCATGGATTGTGAAAAATTTAAAAGGCAATGAAAGTATTGAAACTATTGTTTCTCTTTTAAACAAAAAAATCAAAGAGGACCAAACTAACATAGAAGAATTTGAAACTTTAAAAAACAATCTTAGAACAAAACTTATAGAAAAACTCAAAGAGTATTGTGATGGTTTAGTTGCTTTAGGTGATATAAATTTCCCGTTACACCGTGGCAATGTAAAAGAAAGTGAACGACCTGTTTTTCTTTATTACAAAGGAAACATTGATTTATTAAGCATTAACAATAAAAACATTTCAGTAATTGGTCTTTTAAATCCTGAAGGAGATATAGAAGAAAGAGAACGTAAGATTGTTGCTGACTTTGTTAGAAATGGTGCGACAATAATAAGCGGATTAGCATTCGGTTGCGACAGTATCTCACACCAACAAGCATTAGACAGTAATGGAAAAACCGTCGCTATCTTGCCAAGTCCATTAAATAATATTTTACCTGCCAGAAATAAAGGATTGGCGTTTCAAATTGTGGAAGAAGGAGGATTACTTGTTACTGAATACGGAAATGACTTTACAAACCAAATGGAGTTAAGCAGTCGTTATAAAGAACGTGACCGCTTACAGGCCTTATTTTGTGACACAATAATTTTAGCAGCAAGTTACTCACAAAATTCTGCTGAACGTTGGAAAATGTTCGGACAAAAGCTTGATAGTGGAGCACGTTTAGCAATGGGTTACGCAAAGGAATATGACATTCCTCGTGCTGTAATGTATGACCAAAATCTTGATGAAAGTAATCCAATGTTTGATTTAAATAGAGACCTACTTAAAGAACAAAATGATGTTAGAATAATTTCACAAGACAATGTTTTCGAAACCATAACGAGAATATTACAAAAAATAACAGTAATTAAAAACACAACGACAGTTCAGAAAAACTTATTCGACTAACAAAAAGACAAATACATTCACAGCGAAACAAACGACAGTTAGGGTGGTAGTTTGGAACGAGTATTAACTTAAATTAATACATCAAAGATAGAGTTTGTAGGGGATAATTATCCCAGTGGCGCTCATTTACTCGCAAATCTGGTGCTCGCTTACAAAGAGTACCTACTTAAATTAAAACGCAACTTAGACAATTAATTAAAAACATTATATTGCTTATTTAAAACTATGTACTGTAAGCGCCTCGCTCTTGCTAGTCTTAATATCTAACAACCAATGAAAGAAATTGTTGCACTTTCAGACAAGACAATCACCATCAACAGAAATGAATTTCTGAAAGTAAAAGGCAGTATTGACACCAATATCTATTATATAGAAAGTGGTAGTTTGAGAATTTTTGTTTTGGACGATTATGAAGAGCAAACGATTCGGTTTGGGTACAAAGAAAATATAATTGTTTCGTTAGACTCTTTTTTAACAGAAAAGCCTTCTGACTTATTTATACAGGCGATTAAAAAGACAGTCATAAAAGTAATTACGAAACAACAAATCGAAAAATTTTTAGAAACGGAAAGCAACAGAACTTTGTGGACGAAAATTCTAGAAAATTTGGTCATTCAGCAAATGGAACGCGAAATTGACATTCTGACCAATTCGCCAAAAGAACGATACGAAAGAGTATTGAAAAGAAGCCCGCAACTTTTTCAGGAAATCCCAAACAAACATATTGCCAATTACTTACGAATGAGTCCAGAAACATTGTCCCGACTCAAAAAGTCTTGATTTCAATCAATATTTATAAAAAATACTTTTTTGACATTTGTATAAAAAATGAAATTATGCAATCCGAAAAATTAATACAACAGCTTTTAGAACAGACAACACAAATTACAAATCAAGCAGAAAAACTAAAAACTCTTGATTTGAATACGTTAACGTGGAAAGAAAACAACACTTCCTGGAGCATTTTAGAATGTTTGGAGCACCTGAATTTGTATGGCGACTTTTATTTGCCACAAATAGAAACCAAATTAAAAACTTCTGATAGCAAACCTGAAAGTGAATTTAAAAGCGGATTATTGGGGAATTACTTTGCGAAAAGTATGTTGCCCAAAGAAAAGCTCAATAAGATGAAAACTTTTAAAGATAAAAATCCGTTGAATGCAAAACTTGACACCACTGTCATCAATAAATTTATTGATCAACAAATCAAACTTTTGGACTTATTGAACCAATCAAGAAACGTAAGTTTGAATAAAGTTAAAATTTCAACTTCAATTTCAAGTTTTATCACACTAAAATTGGGAGATACATTTCAATTTTATATCAATCACATCATTAGACATTTAAAACAAATAGAAAGAATACAGCTCGCAATGAAAAATGTCTGATTTCCATTACGGAATCCTATTACCCGCTAGTGCCATCATAAAACATAATATCATTTCAATACTTTAAATCAAAACTCGCTTTAGTAATTCTAGACGAGTTTTTTTTGTACCTAAGAACTCCGTTACCTTAGATATAGCGTTTCTAGGATGAATTATATGGAGTTTGTCTTAAAAGCGATGCTTTTTAAACTGATAAACAATTTTACAATCCATATAGTAAAAATTGGACAAAAAAAAGTTATTGATTATCTTTATAATCATTCTGACAGTTAGCCTATTATTTTTAATTTCCTAAAATAGATACACTATGAAAAAAATCTTCTTTTTTGAAAATCTAAAACTTTTGATTGTTGTTCTTTTGATTATCAATTTTTCCCATATTGAAAATATACAGGCTCAAAAAAAATCAACTACTCAACCGAATATTCAAACGGTAATTGATGAAGCTTATACTAAATTTAAAGACCTTCAAGGTGGAAAAAATGCCGATTATATCAAGGAACTTGCCAATGTAGATCCTACTATTTTTGGTATCGCAGTCGTAACTACTGATGGAACCGTTTATACAAAAGGAGATATTTCGTCGATGGTTTCGATGCAAAGTGTTTCCAAAGTATTTACAATGGCTAAAATCTTGGAAGAACTGGGACCGCAAGAAATACAAGATAAAATAGGTGTTGATGCTACGGGAATGCGTTTTAACTCTATTGTTGCCTTAGAAATGCAAAAAGGGAAAGAGATTAATCCTCTGGTAAATCCCGGTGCTATTGCTGCTGTCAGCCTTATCAAAGGTGCTGATTCTATTGCCAAATGGAAGTCAATTGTGCAGATACAGAGCGAATTTGCGGGAAGACCGCTTTCCATGAATATCCCAGTGTATAAAAGCGAGGCTGGGGATAATTTACGTAACCAAGCCATCGCCCATTTGTTGCTTGCTTATGGCAGAATGTATTTTGACCCGGTTCAATCTACCGATATTTACACCAAGCAATGTGCCCTGAATGTCAACGCAAAAGATCTTGCTATAATGGCTTCAACGCTTGCCAATGGAGGTGTTAATCCTGTTACTAAAAAAGCCGTAGTGAGTCCGAAAACGGTTATGTACACATTGCCAGTTATGGCTATTGCAGGTTTATATGACGATTCGGGTATCTGGTTTTACAATTCTGGACTTCCTGCCAAAAGTGGTGTTGGAGGCGCTTTAATAGCAGTGTGTCCAGGTAAATTTGGAATTGCTGTTATCTCTCCGCCATTGGATCAGGTTGGTAATAGTTTAAAGGCTCAAAAAGTAATCCGATATGTTGTGGAACAACTAAAAGCTAATCCTTATTTGATAGAACCGAAAATTAAGTAAAACTCAATATCAAAATTCAATATCAAAATTCAATTGTAAAAATCAATTTCAATATTAAACAAAAAAAATTATCTTCTTAATAGCGAATACTACGCAAAATTGTCATTCTGAAAGAATCTTAGTTAGGTATTCCTCAAAGTATTTCTTCATTATTCAAACTCAAAATAAAATTTGAATTACTTTGTCGAGCTACTTGCTGAGATTCTTCGTTCCTCAGAATGACAAGTTTGAGGAAATTCATAATTCATTAATTCAACAGCAAAAATCAAGTGCAATACTATACAAATGTATTTATCTTCTTAATAGAGGATACTACGCAAACTTGTCATTCTGAAAGAATCTTAGTTTGATATTCCTCAAAGTATTTCTTCATTATTCAAACTCAAAATAAAAGTTTGAATTACTCTGTCGGGCTACTTGCTGAGATTCTTCGTTCCTCAGAATGACAAGTTTGAGGAAATTCATAATTCATAATTCATAATTCATTAATTTATAATTTAAAATCCATAATTCGTAACTTGCATACAGTATCATTTTAAAAACTTAAATCATGCTTACTCAAATTAAAACATTCAAGGGAAATGCTGTTGCTTTGGAAATAACAGAGCCATTTACAGAAACTGACACATTGTTGATGGAAAAACTTTTTGAAGAAAAATTGAATCAAGGTTTTGCACATGTAAACATACTAATCAAAGTCAAAGACATGTCGATAATGAAGGACATGGAAATAAAAGGCTTTTTGAAAGGAGAATTTTGGGGAATTACACACTTTGGTAAAATAGGCCGTTGCGCTGTAGTAACCCATTCTGATTTTATCGAGACTGTTGTCAAAATTGAAAACAAAGTCCTTCGTTTATTTAACAATGCTTTCGAAGAAAAATATTTTGATACCACACAATTAGATGAAGCATTGGAATACATAAGTTCTAGAGAATAAATAACGTATTGATAAAATATACTGTTGCGAATGACATTGCTACAAAAAAATAAAATATAATGCAGACTGAAAATTTATTAAAACAAGTGGCCTTCATAAAGGAGATTGACAAGCTGAAATACATTCAACGCAGAACCAAATTATTCAACAGCAACAGACACGAGAATGACGCGGAACACAGTTGGCATTTAGCAATGATGACCATTGTATTAGCAGAACATTCGAACAAGCCAATTGATGTTTTGAAAGTAGTAAAAATGGTTCTGATTCATGATATTGTCGAAATCGATGCTGGAGATATTTTCCTTTACGATACCTCAAAAAATCACACTAATACCGACGAAGAATTGATTGCTGCCAAAAGAATCTTTGGCCTTTTACCTGCTGAACAAGCTGAAGAGTTTATTGCCATTTGGCAGGAATTTGAAGACGGTCTGACTGATGAAGCAAAATTTGCAAAATCAATGGATCGATTTGAACCATTGCTTCAAAATACTTCCAATAATGGCGGTACTTGGGCAGAATATAATGTTCCTTTTCAAACCGTTTACGAAAAGAAAAAAGTAATTGCCAATGGTTCTTCTTCTATTTGGAACTATGCAGAAACCTTGATTAACGAAAGCGTTGAAAAAGGTATTCTGAAAAAATAATACATCAGTCAAGAAAATAAATGGAACATATTGAACACACTTTCGGTGAATTTTTAATCACAACAGATATAGCAAAATTGGACATCATTGCGATTCATGATTTCTTATCAAAACATTCCGGATGGAGCGATAATATTCCATTGGAAAGAGTAAAAACCTCTATAGAAAATTCATTAAATTTTGGACTTTTTCATAACCATAAACAAATCGGTTTTGCCAGAGTCATATCCGATTATTCAACCATTGCTTACTTAGGTGATATTTATGTGTTAGAAAATTTTCGTGGACAAGGGCTTTCCAAAAAACTAATGGAAGCAGTAATGGGACATCCAAATTTGCAAGGTCTTAGGCGTTGGATTCTATTGACTTCAACCGCAGATTGGTTGTATGAGAAGTATGGATTTGCAAAAATACCTAAACCAGAACTTTATATGGAATTGTATAATCCAAACGTTTACAAAGAATAAAATATTAAAATATGTAATTTTAGCCTAAATTATGCGATAGAAATTTTAAACAAATAAAAATGTTTTACCACATAGATACATAGCTATACTTTGAACAGAAAAAGACATTCCATTTTTCATAGAAAAACAATAGCTATATGAAAAAGTGTTAACTTCTATAAAACCTTTGAAAGCAAAGAAAAACTATGTATCTATGTGGTTAAATTTTTTCTAATGCGGAATCTGGGTTTAAATTATTTTTTCAATTGATAACTGTTCAAATACTGGTTTTTATCAATTGGTTCAAATAAAAAATTGGATTCCTTGAATTCTAAAGTGCCTTTTACATAGAAAGGTATCGTCATATAAGTAGACATTAGTCCCGTCCCTAGTTTTAGATTTTGATTTTTTTCGAGTAAAACAAAAGGAGTTCGCTTTATATCTCCACCATAAGATCTATAACAAAAATCTCCTTTTAGCGTATCTTTATAGCGATTCCCACGCACAGCTCCAGAGTCTTTTCCCAACTGACCATATCGGATTTCATATTCGCCATAAAAAGTGTTCTTTGTAAAAACCAATGATAAATATGCTATGCTATCTCCTTGAGAAGCTTTGTAAAATTTTCTGATCTTACCATTCTCATTTTTGTTACAACTATACAGGCAAAAAAGTACCGTTATTATAAAAAAAAACTTTTTAGCGACATGCATCTTAACTCTCATTCCGATTGAATTCATTACAAAGAACAAATATAAAACATCAATAAATAAGCATAATCATTTTTTTTAAATTAAAATGAATGATCCCTTTGTAAAAGGAACTAAATATTCAATAAAAAAACATTTTTTGGCGAACATCTAAATTTGATCAATTTCAATATCATATATAACTGTTGAAATTTACAGGGGTAGTTTCGTAATTTAATATTAATTCATTAGCACTACCCCTATTTGCAAAAGGGTTAAATCAGTTTGTTTGCAGCTTTTTAATGTCTTAATTATTTTATTATTTAATAGTTAAAAAAACCGGCAAAACCCTTGATTTCATTGGTTTTTTAGTCTAAATTTACTTCAATGAAAATAAAACTCAAAATAGCGCTTTATTCCCTTTGCTTACTGTTAAGCCTCACTTGGGTTAACGCTAGTGTTTCATATATCATAAAAACAACTATCGAAAAAAATAGTACTGAAAAAAAAGAAGCGCTACCTGAAAACAAATCGGATGTAGAGGAGAAAAAATTTGAAGTAGTATATGATTTTTTTCCTTCATTTAGTATTCTATTCCAAGCGAAAATGGCGACTGTGGTTCATTTCAGTAAAGTGAATTCTATACCGCAATCCGTATTTTTGGATCTACCTAATCCTCCTCCCGAATTTTATTTATTTGCTTAAAACTAATTCTCTAAACCAATCAGGTTTGGAAAGCTTTTTTATACAATTAAATTAAAATTCAAATATATGAAAACGATATTCACACTTGCACTTGCTCTATTTACTACATTTTTATTTGCTGATACGCATATTATTGTAAAACAAAATGGAGAAAAAATTGAAGCTAATTATGTAACTACTAAAAACAATACGGTTTTTTATTCCCTACCAGGAAGCAGTACCGTTAATGAAATAAGCCTTTTTGCCATTGACAAAGTGATTGATAAAAAGACAAACAGTGTCCTTATCAACAATCTTAAGGTTGAAGTTTCAGGAAAATCAGGATATAAAAATGTTCAAATTCTTGAAAAAAGTCAAACACAAGGATTAAATCATGGAGTAGAATTAACGGCTACAATCCACAAACCAAAAGGGCAAACCCAATCAGACTGGATTGCTGATGCTACAATTAGATTGAAAAAACAAGCAGCTGCTCAAGGATTTCCTTTTGTTGTGATCACCAATCAAACGGATTCTAAATTAAAAGCTGTAGCTTACAAATATTAAGTAATTCTCTAAAAAGAGCCATCTAAAGGGACAAGTTAATTCTTGTCCCTTTTTTGTTGAAGTTAAAACAACTGAAACCAATATCTGAAATACAATTTATTTTACTTTTGATTTATGTCCAAATTCAAAAACAAATTGCTGAATTTTCGGCACAAATAACTAACTTGTAAAACGATTCAATTTAGATTATAAATAGCATTAAAAATGTACAAAAAGCAACTTCTAATCCTGGTATTATTTTTTTCGACTTTAACTAGAAGTCAAAATACTGATGCAGCTGATTTTAAAAAACTTAACGAATCCAAACAATGGCAATTGCAATTTAATGATTCAGGAACTAAAGACTGGCAATCCAAGTGGTTTTTGGACGGACTTCATGCCGAAATTAAAAACACAAAAGAAGGAATGCTTTTTAATCCAGGAGCTGTTGAAAATGATGATGCTTATAACGCCGTCTTATGGACAAAAGAATCATTTAAAGGAGATCTAAAAATCGAGTACAATTATACAAAAACAGATACCAAAACAATTTATGCCACTATTTTATATATTCAGGCAACTGGTATTGGTGTCGCTCCCTATTATGAAGATATAACGAAATGGAATAATTTGAGAGAAATTCCAGCCATGAAAACCTATTATAACAATATGAAAGCATTGCATATCAGTTATGCCTCATTTGATAATAAAAACACCGACATCAAAAAAGATTATATCCGAGCTAGAATATATCCTGTACTTCCTGGTCAAAACTTCAATACCACAACCGAAATTCCTCCTGCTAGTTTTGAAACTGGTTTGTTCAATCCTAATGAAACCTATAAAATAACTGTTATCAAAACTCACGAGAAACTCTATTTCAATGTAGTTGGAAAAACCTCTTCTAAATTATTCACTTGGGACCTTACCAATACTCCAGCTATACTTGAGGGAAGAATTGGGCTAAGGCATATGTTTTCTAGAACTGCATTGTATAAAGATTTCTCCGTATTTGTGAAGAAATAAAAAGTTAGCAACTGAATTTGTACTTTTTAAAATCTTATAAACGGCCACATTCACCATATAAAAAACTCATCTAAATAAATTGTAGATGAGTTTTTTTTGTGAGAAAACTAAAGATTTAGAACACTTTGATTTTTTGCAAACCTGACACTTTGATTTCAAAAGGCCCCGGTGATGGATTTGCTTCAGAGCGTTTTGTCCCGTTGTAATCTTTGTCAATAACAAATCTAGTTCCATCAGTGTTTTCATAAGGTAACTTTGAGACAATTGTTTTCCCTAAATTGTCTGTAGAAACAATAGCTCTCTTTTGGTCTTTCACCCATTTTTTATCCAAATTAATTTCTAAAAACATAAAATTATTTTCTGTAATCAACTTTGATTCGGCATCAAAATTTTCATCTGCTATATAATTCTTTTCAACGGCATCAATATCCTGAACCTTTTTCAATTTCTCCAATGATTCATTAGATACTTCGCCGAAAGTCCTCTCTTTATTACCCAAAACGGCCATCACAGAACCTTTTGTATATACATTCCCATCGAAAAAAACCGGCAGAATATTTTTCTTATACTGATTTGCATCGCCACCATTCACAAATAAATTATTTATAAATTGAATGTCCCCTGCAGGATTATCGTGTAATTCAACAATACTGGTAGAATGCGGTTTATGATAAGGTGTCAAACGATTATCATAAGAAATGACATTTATTTTTCCTCCAAAAAGATTGTGTGCAAACACAGCACCTCTCGAATTCATTAAGACATTCACTTTTGAAAGAAAGATATTATTGTAAACCATCATCGGACCATGATTCACTTCCAAAAACAAATCCCAAGCAATATTATCGTGCATCAAATTATTGGCAACATGTACACCTTGTGCCATCCAATCAAGCCAAACTCCCATATCAGAACGATAAATGTGATTTCCAATAATCTGTACGTCAACAGCACCGTGAAATTTAATACCTGCCATTTCGAAACCGGTAAACAATTTCTTGAAATGAATATCATGTATCGTATTTCCTGAAACCGTACTAAAAGCACAGCCCATACTGCCAACGATTCCCGTTTGCTCACAATAAGCAATCGTATTATTGCGAACAATATGACCTCCAATGTTTTCTTTATTCCATTTGTTAGCCAAAGCACGGTTGATCGTTCCCACATAGCCCTCTGCAGATTCGGCTTTATTGTCCCATTCGTCTCCATACTTTCCTAACGAAACCCCTGAACATTTTGAATAACTGATATCATTATTTTCTATAATCCAACCTTTACTCCAATGGGTCCCAATTAACGCTTTTTGTTCCGCTGTTGGTGGTGCCCAGTTGGTTGCCGCATGACACATTGTAAAACCTTTCACAGTGATATAGTTTACGAATGGTTTTTTTGGATAAAAAACTGTTTCTCGTACATTGACTTCAATCAATTCTTTGTTTGGATTCACACCTATAAATTGTGCATAAATTGTTGTGTTCTGAGCATCCACTTCAGCAAACCAAATCGGATTTTCTGAATGAGCAACTTCCATCACTTCTTCCTTTTTAGCAGCTTCCATCAGCCATACGCCATTCAAATACACACAACCGGTATGGTGTAATCGGTTTTTAGGATTAAACCAATCACCACGAATCAACTCATTAAAAGGATTATAATTTCCAAACATTGAATTCGGAACAACTGCTTTCCAAGTATCATTTTGAATTTTTGCCCAATTTTGAACAACTTCAGACCCCTTGATTACTACTTTCTCGCCTTTAGCCGCTTGATAAGTGATGCGTTTCGAATCCGAAGTCCCTCCTGTTTCTGGCTGAATACTTTCGCGGTAAATCCCTTTATGAACTGTAACCACATCACCTGCTTTAGCCACTTTTACCGCAGCCGAAATTGTTTTAAAAGGCTTTTCTTTTGACCCTTTATTGGCATTATTTCCATTTAAAGCCGAAACATGATATTCAATTTGAGCTGTTACAGCTATAGTTGAACTTAATGCAAGAATAATAAACAAGGTTTTTTTTATCATTTTTTTTTTGTTTTTTTACCTTTAGAGATAATCAAAAATTACTTTGCAAGTACAGAATATGGTCTGTCTTTCATAGCAGTTCCCCAAGATTTAGAAGGTTTTGGTCCCATGGTGAAAACCAATTCTCCACCCTTCATAATATCCTCATGGAGAATATAACTTTTAGAATAGGCTTTTCCGTTTAAAGTTGCTTTTTGGATATAAATATTTTTCGAACTATTGTTAAGTGCTTTCACAGTAAAACTTTTTCCATTGGCTAAATTCAATACCGATTCATCCATTGATGGACTTCCAAAAACATAAACTCCGTTAAAAGGATTGACAGAATACATTCCCAATGAGCTCCAAATATACCAAGCTGACATTTGTCCCACATCTTCATTTCCACACAAACCATCTGGCTTATCACTATACAAATTATCAATAATGTAACGTACTTTTTCGGCAGTCTTCCAAGGTTGTCCAACGAAGTTGTATAAATACGTAATATGATGGCTAGGCTCGTTTCCATGAGCATATTGACCTATCAAACCAGTAATGTCTCCAGAAGCTTCACCTCCCATATCTCCAGTGATTGTAAATAAAGTATCCAATTTTTTGGTAAACGATTTTTCCCCGCCCAACATGGCAATTAAACCTTCAACATCATGAGGTACCAACCAAGTATACTGCCAAGCGTTCCCTTCTGCAAAATCATCTTTCATATGTGCAGATTTGAACGGATCGAATGGTGTTCTCCATTGCGTATCACTCACTTTTCCACGTACAAAAGTTGTTGAGGCATCATAATATTTTTGATACGCTTTAGAACGTTTGAAGTAATAATTATAATCCTCTGTTTTTCCCATCTTTTTTGCCATCATGGCAATAGCTCCGTCAGCAATGGCATATTCCATTCCAATAGCTACAGATTCTTTCAAATTATCGGCAGGAATATATCCTAATGTTTTCACGTAATTCAATCCGCGGTCATCTTGCATAGAAGTAGCTTTTACCGCTTCGAAAGCCAATTCAGGGTCAATTCCTTTGATTCCTTTCAAATACGCATCGACAACAATCTGTATAGCACTATTTCCTGGCATGCAATACGTTTCGTTCCCCATCAAATGCCAAACTGGGAGATGTCCTGATTCTTGATAAATAGCCAACATCGAATTGACCATATCCGAAACTCTTTCTTGTTGTGTTAAAGTAAATAAAGGGTTAGCGCCGCGATAAGTGTCCCATAAAGAGAAAGTCGTCAAATTTGTAAAACCAGCAGCTCTATGCACTTGTTTGTCAGTCCCGTAATAATCACCGTTGCTGTCATTGTAAATTGAAGGGGCAATCATTGTGTGATACAAAGCCGTATAGAATGTTTTCATTTTGGCTGTATCATTCGTTTTTACAGTAATTTTATTCAGTTCTTTGTTCCATTTTTCATCAGCTGTAATTGCTACTTTTTCAAAATTCCAGCCTGGGATTTCTTTTTTTATATTCATCAAAGCATTTTCGGCACTTACAGCAGAGATTCCTACTTTAATTTTGATTACTTCGTCTTTTGAGGTTGAAAATTGAATTACCGCTTTGGCACTGTCACCCATAACCACCTTGTTAATCATTTCTTTTGTATTATTGTACAATTGAATTTTCTTGGCTGGTTTTGATAAAATTGCCGTAAAATAAATACGTTGGTCAGAAGCCCAGCCTTTTGAAAAACGATACCCCTCAATCAGCGTGTCATTTTTCACACGGATATATGTATTCGCAGCTTTATCCCAACCGATTCCTTCTACTAAATCCAAAATAATATGAGATTCATTGGAAGCAGGAAAAGTATATTTTTGAAACCCTACTCTTTCTGAAGCAGTCATTTCGGCTTTGATTCCGTTCTTTTTCAAAATAACCGAATAATAACCTGGTTTTGCTACTTCATCTTTATGGTCAAAGGACGAAATATAACCATTCTCCATGTCTTTAGCAGTTCCTTTTTTTAGGTTGATTTTACCAACAGCTGGCATGAAAAGAATATCGCCTAAGTCTCCAATTCCTGTCCCACTCAAATGGGTGTGCGAAAACCCGATAATCGTTGGATCCGAGTAATGATAACCCGAACACCAATCCCAACCTTGAGAAATATTCACAGGGCCCAATTGTACAGCTCCAAAAGGTACATTTGCCCCCATAAAAACGTGTCCATGAAATCCAGTTCCTATATAGGGATCTACATATTGTGTCAAATTTTGCTTGGCAGACTGGCTGTACATTTGCAGGCTACAAAGACCCAAAATTGTAAAAAATGCTGATTTAAATTTTTTATTCATTTCTTTTTAAATTTTATTTTCATTCCAAAAGCAGGAAACTTTAATAAGCCTCTTGAATTATTTATTCAGATTTTCAAACATAACGATTGCTGTATATAAAACACCTGCTTCACCTCTAAAAGTTCCAGAACCTCTTGGCTCATTTTTTATGGAATACCACTCGTAGAAACCATTATTATCTTTAACACGTTTCAGCATCGGCTGTACTTCTCTGTAAGCTTCTTCCACATAACCATACTTGATTAACTGTTGAATAGTTCTGGCTCCAAACCAAGTCCAGTCACCACCATTTTGATAGCTATACACTGGATTCATGATTTTGTTTACAAAATAGCCATTAGGGTAAGGAGGATAAAGCGTCAAACCAATAGAAGGTGCTCCGGCTTCATTTACTCTTTTTGCCATTTCGTCCAATGAAGCTTTTACTTCTTTTGGGGTCAACAATCCCGCCTCCATGGCGACTGTAGTTCCTCCAAAATAGAAAATATTATTCTCGTCAAAATCAGCTGGGAAAGGCGAACCATCCAAATACAAATGTGGAATGAATTTTTGTCTTTTAGCATCCCAAAGGTACGTACGGCAGTTTTTAGCTACTTCAGTTCTTATTTTACTCCATTTTGTTTTAGTTTCAGGAATCATTTCTGTCAAATTATCCAAAGCTACAATAAACATGGCATTGTCATAAATATCACAGGCTTTATGAGTGTTGCCATCAAGATCAACACCATAACCAGGCTCTGGTTGTACATCGCCCCAGTCTGCAGTTGTTGCACCAATAATTAAACCGTATTTTTTAGTATATCGGTTTTTCATTAAAAAATCCATAGCCCATTCTAATCTTTTTGCTACGGTTTTATCACCAACCTTTTCAGTTAAAATTGATTTATCCCCTGTCAGTTTGATATATTTATAAACAGCTTGCACCAATGATGTTTCTTGATCTGTTTCGACAGTATTTTTATGAGCAGCATATCTCGGTTCTAATTTTGAATACGAAAAATCAGTTTCTCCCTTTCCAATTTTTTCTTTAGGCGTGTAACCATCAATAATATTTCCATCTTCCCCTTGCATTCTGAAAAAGACCAAAAGATTTTCTTTTATATCTTCCTTTTTAGTTACCTGTACAGCCAATTCGATAAAAGTATTATAGTCACGAATCCACACTTCACGATAGCCATCACCTGCATTTACTCCTGTTTTCATCACTTCCAAAGCTTTGTTTTTCACAAAAGGCATATAGGAATCATTTTTGATCTTATCTGACAATGTTTTATCAATATTCATTTTTACCTGAGCCTTGGTCGTTAGGGCTAATGCAAATACCGCTATTGACAATACTATTTTTTTCATTTTTTTTTAAATTTGAATTATTTACTTGTACTCATTGATGGTGGCGGTGTTTTTACTCCCCATTTGAAGTTGGGATTAGCTCCCATATCAAAAATTAAGGTTCCACCATCGGTTAGTTTTTTGCGTTCTATCCAAGCATTTTCAACTTTCTCTCCATTGAAAGAAGCAGATTGGATATATTTATTCTTCTTCGAATTGTTTTTAGTTTCAATTACCAATTCATCCCCTTTATAATATTTTTTATCCAATTTGATAGTGATTTTATCAAATAATGGGCTTCCAAATTGGAAAGTAGGATTCATCGCAGCGTGTCCCTGTACATCAAACAATCCCATTGAAGCCATTACAAACCAAGCTCCCAATTGTCCTTGGTCTTCATCTTGTCCGAATCCATAACCATGAAGCGGCTCTGCTCCGTAGAATTCATCACAAATCGTACGCGACCATTTTTGTGTCAGCCAAGGTTTCCCAGAATAATTAAACAAGAAAGAATGGTGCAGACAAGGCTGGTTTCCGTGGTTGTATAGCATTTCTAATCCAGAGAAACTGTCGATTCCGTTGCCTCCACCGAAAATTGATTTTTGGCTTTCATTAAAAGTTGTTTCCAAACGCTTGTTGAATAATTCTAAACCTAAAATTTTAATTAAACCAGCAGGATCTTGTGGTACATACCAAGTGTATTGATAACCATTGGCTTCCTGAAAACCTCTCCAAGCCTGCATTGGATCAAAGTTTTCTATGAATTTACCGTCTTGGTATCTTGGTCGAATGAATTTAGTTTCCGGATCAAAAATATTTTTCCAATTTCCAGCCTGTTTCATTAATTTTTCATAATCCTTCTTTTTGCCCAAAGCTTTTGCAAACTGGGAAACGCCATAAGAAGTATAAGCAAATTCAAGTGTATGGGATGCCCCGAAATTGAACTTCCATCCATTGGCCAAAATAGTATCTTTAGAAGGAATATATCCGTCTTTTACAAAATAAGCTAAATCATATTTTCCTGAACCAAATGGACGATTGTTATAAGCAGTTTCGTTTTTATAAGCAATATTATAAGCCTCTTCAATATCAAAATCACGAATACCACAATTATAAGTAGCCGCTATCATCAAACCAAAACAGTTGGTCTGTACCCCATTAGAATGTGCACCTGCCGCTACTCCATCGTGTAACCAACCTGTTTCTTTTGCAAAATCTAAATTCGATTGAATATATTCGCTCAAATAATCAGGATATGCCAATGCCCATAGCTGTCCTAAATTCCAAAATCCACCCCAAATTCCATCAGTATTGTAATGATTGTATTTTGGCTTTTTATTTTCATCCAATGGAATATGACCTATTTTTCCATCGTGTCTAGGGTAACTTCCATTTACATCACTTGCCAATCCACGACCTAAAAGTGCATGGTATAAACCTGTGTAGAATTTCACTTTATTGATACTGTCTTTAGTTTCAACTTTGATTCGTCCTAACTTCTCATTCCACTTTTCGTGAGCAGCTTCCTTTACCGCATCAAAAGTCTGTCCTTCCGCTTCGGTTTTAAGATTTAATTTGGCGTTTTCAATACTTGTATAAGAAAGCCCCACTTGCATTTCAATAACCTCTCCTTTTTTGGTAGCGAAATTAACGTACATCCCGTTACCAACTCCTTTAGTTTCCGACTGATTATCAAAAGCTTTATCTTCTACAAACGAACCGTAAGATTCAGGAGTTTTTCCCAACTGAATTACAAAATACATTTTCACTCGTTTATCAGGATCACAGAATTTCAAATACTCTGGATAGGTTTCTATGGTTCCTTCTAAAATATTTTTGCCCGATAATTTCATTGTTGCTTCTGTCACACCACTACTTTCTCCCTGACGATGTCCTATGTCGAAAATAATGCGTGATTCTTTAGATTCAGGAAAAGTGTATCTATGAAAACCTACTCTTTCAGTAGCCGTCAACTCCGCTTTAATTCCATATTCTTTTAGAAAAACCGAATAATAACCTGGCTCTGCATGTTCGTCTTTTTTATCAAAAGTAGAACGATAACCCGTTTCTGGCTTTTCCAAAGTCCCCGGAGTGGTTTGTAATTTACCCGTTATCGGCATGGCAACCAATCCACCAATTTGAAATTCGTGAAAATGACCAAAGCCCTCAATTGAATTATGACGGTCATCATAGCCACAAGGTTCCCAGCTTCCGCCGCTTCCATACGCATTTGTATGTGGAGCCAATTTTGCCATACCAAAAGGTAAGGATGCCGGCGTGTAAAAAAACCAACGTCCGTGTACCGACCCAATTTGTGGGTCGACCCAAGATGCTGGATTAAAATCATCCTTTTTCTTAGAACAGGAAAAAATTGAAATAATCATTGCCAATAGCAATATTGTTACTGATATTTTTTTCATATTTCTTTTATAATAAAAATTACTTCTTTTATTTCTTTAATAAAAACTCCGAAACACCGCTTCCAACCATTCTAATTTCGGAAGAATTTGATTTTTCTTCTTTAGTATCCTTATCAATAATTGATTTTGGCTGTAAAGATTTCCATATAAATTTGGTTTGCTGCTCAGATTTTTCGGGGTTGAACAAACGCATCAAAATTGTACCATCTTCGTTAGGTGTTAAACTCGTTACCACGATTTTTGTATTACTCAGTTCAAAAAGGTTTGTTGGTAATTTAAAATCCTCCTTAATGGTTATTCCAATCAAAGGCTGTGTAAACTCAGAAGCCGCTTTTTCCATTTCCGTGTCGTTTACTGCTGCGTGTGGACGAAGCGCATATTTGAAGTTTACTACACCAGCCTGATCTGCTTTGTAATTGGTGTGCCAATAATTATTCATCACGTAACTGAACCAAGTAGAAGCTGGTTTCGCTGATTTTTTCCATTCTTTGTGATTGGGTTCAACCACTTTTCTTTCATCAATCATACTATTGGGTTCCACCAAAGGTGACTCTAACAGCATCCATTGAACTCCTTTATCTGCTGCAGAAACATCCACCCATCTTCTTCCATAAAGGTAATCCATATTTGATCCTTCCAATTCGTCTTTCAAAAACTCCATTGACCCGTAACCCGCATCAAGAGTCGTTTTGGTAAGCTCAGCATTGAATGGATATCCAAAGTGAACCCCTTCTTTAGTTCGTATGGCTTTTTTATCCAAAACATTCTGAATCAATAATTCATCGCTTCCATTATAAAGTGAAATAATACGCTCCAATTTGTTTGCACCCGGTGCACCCGAAGTAATCGAAACAGTCATCATTACTGGTCCTTTTTCGATAATTTTTACCTGAACATTTCCGTTGGTTTGTGCTTCTTCCGGATTCAATCCTGGTACATACCAATAACTGTTTAATCCTTGTTTTTGGAAATCTCCAGCATAATTAAAATCCGAAACCGTTTTTAGGTTCGTGATACTTCCATTACTTTTATCCCAACTAAATTGAACTTTCCCGTTTGTCAATGAACTTTCACCTAAAACAAATTTACTGGACAATGCAGGAGTTTCTTTATTGGTAATTTCATAAATCGCAGTTCCAAAAGCAGGCACATCATTGGCTATAAAAGCATACTTTCCGTTACTTAATTTTTGCAATGGTAAAATATTTCCACTTACATCTTTTACTGACTTTCCTTCCACAGCTGTTTGTACAATTACCAATCCGCTTCTTTTCCAAGAAGAAGTATTGAAAACTGCAATTTTCTTAGACTTCGAATTGCTTACAGTTTCAAATAAGTCTTTTTCTAAAGCATTAATCTGAGTGTCGGCATCAAGCATAAACTGTCTTTTAATACGCCATTGTTCCGTTACAAAAGGTATATCGGGTTCCGTTGTACTGTTGTGTGCCCCCCAAGTATGTTCATGAAACATGATGATATTTCTCCAAGCTTCATAAAAGTTTTGCTGATTGTATTTTTTTGGATTCAGCATCGTATAAAGTATTGACAATTGCTGCAGACGCAAACTATTGACTCTGTTTTTTCCTTCTTCCTCTGCAGTCGAAAGGGCTCCATCTTCCCAATAAGGCGTCAAATCACCTTTTACAGTTGGGATTTTATCACCATATCTCTTCTCGAAAGTTTCAAACATTTTCTCAGTAGTGTTTAAGACCAGTTTCGGTGAAGCATATTTTTCATTCCATTTTTTAACAAAATCAGAAATATTAGGTTCTATTGGAGCATTATCAGCAACAATATTAAAACGCCATTGCACCATATCATAAGGATAATTATTTGCAGTCAATTCATTTAGATAATCTGCAATTTTCTTAAAACCTCTTTCATAAATTGCGCCTGGTTGCATCCCATGCCAAGACGAATACCCTTTGGCTCCAGCCCAAAACAATACTTTATCCTGCCCCGAAGGTGATGTCCACCAAACCGGTTTATCTCCCCAGTTTTTAAGGAAATGCCCCGCTCTGTCTCCCAAATACGGATGATCCAATCCCATAAAATTGGAGCCAATCGAAAAATATTTTACTCCTCCTTTTGAAAGTGCTGTTACTGTAGACCACGCAAAACCTGGTACATCCGAAATCATAGCGCCATTAATATTAAAACCAAATTCCTTACGCAGTTTGGCAGCATAATCGGTATAATGAAACATTTCTTCCGGTTGACTCATACCAGTAAGCATATTTGCATACAAAGCCGAAAGGAAAATATCTCCATTTTTTACAGCAGCAACAAACTTCTCTTTTTGGGTTGGAGTAGCTTCTTTTAAATAATTTTCAACGGCCCAAATAGACTCAATATTCCATTTAAATTTTGCCTCTTCTGGATACGATTTTGTTTTTTCAATCATTTCGAGGGCATCATCGATATTCTTATTGTGAATTTTTACAACCTCTGGCTGTAGATGAGAATAACCTATATCGGTATGAGAATGGTGCAATAAATGAATCTCTCTATAGACAACAGGTTTTACGACAAAATAATCATTAATATAAGTTTTCTTTCCAATGGTAGCCAGTACTTTTACTTTTTCATCTTTACTCACTGCAGTGATTGGAACATCAAAACTGTTCATTCCATTTTTAATCGTATAAATATGATTTTCTTTATCATTAATTTTCACTTTTACGGTTTCCTCTTTTCCAAAATGTAAAACTGTAAGAGCTAGAGGTTGAGAACCATTTTTCAAAAGAAAAGGTATTGAAGCAATTTTAACATTCTCTTCAAATGCAAATTTAAAAGTCATGAACCAATCAGTACTTTTCTGATTTTGGCCCACAATTTTTATACGTGCCGCCTGTCCGAGTTTTACTTTGCTAATAGGAAGACGCAAGAAAGCATATCCTTGCGAGTCATTGGCTCCATCCAACTTGGTTTGTTGAAACACTAATGCTGAACCGTCATCAGCTTTAAAAATCCAATTTGGCTTTTGATTTTTTGGTAAAGTTGTAAAAGTCAGAACCTTTTTATCATTGACAAACAAATCGTAATTTCTATCACCACTACTCGTAGCAGTAGAATGTCCTGCCACCCAACCGAAATAAACAAACTCTCCTTTGCTTTCTTTTGGAACTGGAGCAGTTTCCCATTCAATGATTTTATTTCCATCTGTATTTCTGGTCAAAAGAGCAACTGTAGCATAATCCTGAAAAGCGGAATTATAGCTAATGTTTTCTCCGCTTATTTCTTTAGAAAACCCATTAATCCAATTGATTTTTCCCAAAAATGGAACTTCATTTTGAGCAAAGCCCGACTGCGTAGTTATGGCAATCAAAAACACAATGAATAACCAGTTGCTATTTTTTTTCTTTAAATTCATATTTTAATAATTTATTTTTTTATAATCACAAAACATTATACAATCCCTTACAGTCAATTTTTGGAATATTTTTTTTGAAATTTTCCAACTCTTTATCCCCGTCAAATAAAAGCGGAAAAAAATTACCGTCTAATACTTGATTCTGTGGCATATCAGGAAAAGTATGTAAAGCATCAAGCCTGTAATATCCCTCTGTATTTCCTTGTGTAGTAGAACTCATTCCGTTTAGAACAACTGCTCTTCTTGGACGCTCTGAAGTATTGGCATACGATCCATGCATTGTCAGCGGATGATGAAAACTGGCGTATCCTTTTGGCAACTCATTCGGCACTCTTTTTTCAAATGCCTCTAATTGCTCTTCATTCAAAACTGTCCTCACGGCATCCATATCTCCTGTCAACCCTGTAATAGGAAGCAGTCCCCATTTATGACTTCCTGGAACAAAATAGAGGCATCCATTTTCTTTATTGGCGTCATCCAATCCAATCCAACAAGTAATATGGTGCATGGGCTTTGTGAATGTCCAATATGAAAAATCCTGATGCCAAGCTACTACTCCACCGTGCTTGGCGGGTTTACAGAACAATTGATCATGGAAAATCCTGAAAGATTGTCCCAACAATTGATAGGCAGCCATCCTAAATGCTGGTGCCCATAATAAATCATGGAATCCCGGCGTCAAACGCCAAGCTCCTATTGCATGGAAGAGTACTTTATTAGGATCTTCTGATTCATTGCTTTCATAATGATAAAATAATTTTTTCTCCTCTTCATTTGCAGTTTGCAGTTTTACAAGCTCATTGTTAAGCAAATCAACTTGTTCCTCAGTCAGTATTTTGACGCCTTTAACAAATCCGTCTTTTTTAAAAGCAGCAACCTGTTCTTCAGACAGCATATACTGTTCCCATTCTTTTGCCGTTTTTGGTTGTACAAACATTTTGCTTATAGGATGGCTATAATCGGCTAAATCTTTAGAAAAATTTGAATTTACGTTTTCCATAATTTTATTTTTAAAGCTTGTAAAAGCAATTATTTATTTACAATATCTATCTTTCAACAAATGCATCATAAATAGGTTGATGTCCCATTGACTTGCAATCGGCATATTCGTAAATGGCAAATGAATCATATAAGGAGCAGGACCAAATTCTGTAGTAATTGTCAATACTCCTTTGTTCTTATCTCTATAATTTTTTACAATTGCATCCCACCAATTCAAGTGTGCTTCCAATTCATTTTTAAATTCCGGCAATCTTGGATCAATAACTTGGGCGCTTTGCGAATGTCCCACTCGTGAGTGAAGATGTCCCACTTGTTTGCAGGCCAAAGCAACAACTTCCTCCTGATCTTCGAGCAAACTTTCAGCCACATTACACCAATGGGAAAAATCGGCAGTTATTTTTAAATCAGGTAACTTTTGCAAAAAAATATGAGCAATATGTGCCGCAAACAATGCCTTATTACGATGTGTTTCATGACAAATGGGAATTCCAGTTTTTTGTTCAATTCCATTGGCAATAGCAAACAATTCACAGTTTTGTTCAAAACTGAAATAATCCTTTCCAGTTTGTGCATTAATTTTTACTGGTTTGGCTGAAGCGAGTATATACAGCTCTTTGATGTAATTTGTTTTATGCACTTCAAAATCTTTTTCAAAAGATTGATAATACTGACCTATCAACTTTAAATCGTTATTTTTCAGTGCATCCAAAATCCTTTTTTGTTCATCCGATGATTCTGGTATTGGAGTTTCAACCCCATCATAACCAGCCTGTTTCACTTTTTTACAAAAATGAACCCAATCAATATTTTCTGATCCCCATCTCGGATAATAGAATTCTAATTTCATAATTAATTCAAGTTGCTAGTTTAGTTTACATAAAAGCGAAGGTTGAGTAAATGCATTTTACTGACCAATAAACTGTACCAAGTGCTTTGTAAAGACAAAATAATCTCAATTTTTTGTTTAATCGATTTTATGGCTTAGTAAGTAGTTATTTAGATAAAACAGAAAAAGCTGTTTTGCCCCATGATAAATTAGCCTGTGGTCCCAACCATAATTCTAATACTCCCCCCTTGCTAAAATCGGCATGCGAAAACGAAAATTGATTATAATCTTTTCCATTTAGAGTTGCTTTTTGGATGTAGCAATTTTCTTTGGAGTTTTGATTCGTTTTAATGACAAATTCTTTCCCTTTATAATAGTTTTTATTGAGCTTGATGGTAACTTCATCGAAAACTGGACTCGTAATATCATACGTTGGATTAATAGCACAATTTCCCGTTAAACTAAACAAACCAATAGCTGTTAAAGCACTTACACCACTCATCTGCCCTTGATCTTCATCGTGTCCACCATATCCTTTGTCTGGCGTTACATCACCATAGGCTTGTTCGTTTACTCTGCGAACCCAGTATTGGGTTAAATCAGGACGACCTGCATAATTAAATACATGGGCATTGGAACAACCAGGTTGGTTTGCATAACTTACATAGCCCGAACTATAACCAAATACAAAATCTTGGTCTTTTGATTTTTCAAAAGCATAATTCAGCTTACTGCAAAGGGTATCCTTACCTCCCATTAATTTAGCAAGTTGATCTATACCGTGCGAAACAGACCAAGTCGCTTGCCATGCATTGGCTTCTATCCATCCGTTTCCATCAAGTGGATCTTTCGTTACCCAAGTGCCATCACCCTTTTTAGGGAAAACTAATTTCTGTTCTGGATCAAACAATGCTGTCCACCCTTGAGAACGCTTTGTAAAATACTCTGCATCTCCTTTTTTACCTAATTTTTTAGCCATTTGTGCCAAAGCCCAATCTTGGAATGAAATCTCAAGACTAATACCAGCATTTCCAGGATAATAACCATTTTTAATATAAAACTCCATTTCTTCCTTACCGCCCATCATTCCACCTGGAGCATGATTTTGTTTCATCATTTGATAAGCAATTTTAGCAGGCTTTTTAGTCAAAATTCCTTTTTGATAAGCACTTGTAATCAAATTCGTTGCTGGGCAACCTGTCATTATATAACTATAACCACCACCACAAGGTCCTCTCGGTAGTAGTTTTCCGTTTTCGGCATATTGAATTAAGGATGCCGAAAAATCATCTAGCACCTCTGGCCAAGCTAAACCCCAAAGTATATTTAGATTCCATTGCGTCAACCAAAACGCATCCGAATTGTACATATGAAATTTAGACTTCCCATTTTTATCCTTAGGCAATGTTCTAACTTTAAATTTAATATCTACAGTAGAACTTCCTTTCTTAACCCCATCCGTATTATCAGGGTAATCGCCTGATACATCATCCAATTTATGTCGACCAAGTAGAACATGCCATAAATCGGTATACAACTTTATTTTTTGATTATCTGTTCCGCCTTTTACAGTAATACGACCAAGCATTTCGTTCCATTCCCCTTGTGATTTTTCACGAAGTTGATCAAAATTCCAGTGTTGACTTTCTGATTGTAAATTTTGTCTTGCGTTTGCTATGCTGGTATAAGAAACAGCTATTTTTAACTGTACATTATCGCCTGCTTTTACATGGTATTGTGCAGATACACCTGTCGGAGGTGCATCATAATAAGTCATCCTAAATTCAGGATTTTTTGCGGTTTTTTCGGTATTTCCACTTAATGTTTTAATATCATTCAATTGTTGTTTACCATCATAACCATTTAAGTGCTCAAATGGTTTTTCAAAATCGACAACAAAATAAACTCGCACATTTTCAGGTCCTCCCCATAATCTACCTGTTGTATTTACTGAACCTTCAATACGGGTATTGCTAATCTTTTCAATTCGGGCATCGTTCATCGTAGCCTCACCAACATAACCTCCCAGATTAACTAAAACATTGGCAATTGCATCTTTAGTGTAGGTTAAACGATAAAAACTTACGCGATCACCAGCGGTTTGTTCTACCCAAGTATTATAATTATCAAGATAAAGACGATGATAGCCCGGCTGCACAATTTCACCATCATGAGAAAAAGTAGATTTCCATTCTTGTTCTCCTTTGTTAGGATCAATAGAACCTGTTGTAGGTATTAACGTAATACCAGACATCATCCAGCAGTGTATTTGTGGAAAACCTAATATTTCTGTAGAGTTGTAATTGTAACCTCCTCCATATTGATTTTTGTTTCTTGTTAGCGGTGCAGCGCTTATCATACCAAAAGGCTGGCTTCCCGTTGCAAAGAAAAAATAGCGACCACGGTTGGTCTCAATATATGGATTTACCCAGGAAACAGGCTCAACAATTTGCGCTGGGCTAGGATTTACTTCTATTTCTGACAAACCAATACCAGGTCCATCCGCATCGGTAGTTTCAAAACGTACCCATGAAATGGTTTGAGCTGGAAAAGATAGCACTTTTGGCGCACCATTATTAGGAATAGTTAATACCGAAATTTTGGTTCCGTTGCTAAAAATTAGCAATCCTCCTGCATTATGAGATTTAGGAGTCGCCCTGTCGTACAGTATAATTTGGTTAATCGATTGTGGTTTATCCCAGTCTAATTGTATCCAAGGGCGATCAATATACCCCCAAAAGGTAACCGTGCTTTTCGATATCCATTCTCCTTTATTATCTGTTCTGATAATACCATCTATTACATTTGCTGCCTTACCATTATCCGTTTCTGACGACGCCGTTACCTTAGCTTTGCTAGCAATACTATTCGGTCCAGCATAAGCTGTTAAACTGTTAACCATGAATAACAAGGTAAAACTCACTATCAATAATGAAATTGGAAAACTGGATTTAAGGTGATTTAATAATCTTTTCATATTCTTTTAATTCTTCACTTAAGTTTTTCCAAACTTTTATTTTCTATTATTCAATTTCTTCCAGAATTCCCATTTTGTTTACAGACAATTCCTTTTCGGCATGCAGATCAGAATTCCATTCTTTTTCAATTTCTTCCAAACTTTTACCTTTGGTTTCAAACAAGTATTTTTTGGCATATAAAAAAGAAAGGATACAGAAGAAAGAGAAGATAAAAAACGTCGTTGCTATTCCCAATCCGTCACGCATCATTGGAAACAATAAATTCACAATCCAATCAGAAACCCACATGGTCATAATACAGACTGACAAAGCGGTTCCTCTGATATGAGTTGGGAAAATTTCTGTCGAGATGACAAATTTTAATGGTCCAAGAGAAAAGGCAAAGAACAGAAGGAATAAAATGATGCTAAACATCATGAACCAACCCGTTACATCCATCATAAAGCAAAAAGCGGTTAATGCCAATGCAAAGGCAGCACATAATGAACCTACAATGTATAAAGGTCTGCGTCCCCAAGAATCAACTTTTGAAATAGCTATGAAGGTAAAAAGCACATTGGCAGAACCTAATATTACCTGATAAAACAACGCATCACTGGTAACAATTCCAGCCGATTTTAAAATAGTAGGCCCGTAAAAAATCACACCATTAATACCGCTAAATTGTGATAAAGCTGTAAGTACCATAGCTAAAATCAATAACTTACGCAATGGTAAGTTAAGTAATTCTTTAAATCCACCTGATTTTTGACCCGCCATTTCTTTGATGGAATCATACTCTGAACGAGCGATTTCTTCCCCATTTATTTTGGTTAAAATAATTAAGGCATTTACATTTTTTCCGTATTGTATCAACCAACGTGGACTTTCGGGAACTATCATCAATAACAAACAAAATGCTAAGGCAGGTATAACTCCAACCATAAACATTCCTCTCCAAACATTTTCAATAAATAACCAATGAAGTAAACCTGAACCTTCTCCTGCATTGGCTGTTGCGTAGCGCTGTAAAAATAAATTACTAATATAAGCCGCCAAAACCCCTATGGTTATAGCTAACTGATAAAAAACAACCAACTTTCCTCTTTTATGTGAAGGCGCCACTTCAGAAATATAAAGCGGCGACACATTCGAAGCTACCCCCACTGCCACACCTGCAATAATTCTAAAAGAAATCAATACCGAATAAGCTTCCGAAAAAGCAAAACCAATGGCACTGATTAAAAATAATACGGCAGAAACAAACAATACCTTTTTTCTCCCTATTTTATCACTGAGGTATCCTGAAAAAGGAACACCCACAATACAACCCAATAGTGCACAGGACACAAATAATCCTTCCTGCCCAGATGACAATCCATACTGTAATTTCAATGGCTCGATAATTCCGCTTACTACAGCCATATCAAAACCGAATAAAAAACCTCCTAAAGCCGCAATGAGCGTTATAAGAGATGTATAATAATTTGTTCCTTTTCTTTCCATAATTCCTTTGGTTCTTAAATTAAAATAGTTTTTAGTTGGTTAATGCAAATCGTTTTTCCTTTCGTCTGAAACAAAAGAGTGGTTTTGATATTTTATTATTTGATAGGTTAGTATTTAACACCAACTGTCTTTGACATACGAAACCACAACAAAAGCTTTTTTGTCACCATTGTAATTGATTTTGTATTTCGGAACATTTGCCGGAATCACAAAAGTTTCAGCATATTTAAAAGTTTGAGTGTTTTCACCTGCTGTCACTTCAGCAATATCACCTTCTACCAGCATACAGATATGGCATTGTCCAAGAGTTTCAATTTCTATATTCCCTGTAAATTCGTAACGGTCAACCGCATAAAAATGCTCTTCGTGAGTGGATAAATTCATTTTTCGTCCATTTGGAAATTCTTGTACGGCTGTTTGTTTTGAAATGAATTCATCTGCGACCCTTTCTCCTTTTCTGTCGAAATAAACATTGTTCAATCCGTGTTCAACGTTTATAGGGCGTGGTTTTCCATCCAATCCCGGACGGACCCAATCATACATTTTGAAAGTAAAAATGTAAGGTGTACTGCTTATTTCCAGCACCATATTGTTAATCCCCGAAGCATGAATAGTTCCGTTTGGAATCAAAAACAAATCGTGCTTTTTGGCTTTGAATTTTTGCACATACTTTTCAATTTCAATCGGCTGGGCTGTTTCTTGGGACTTAATTAAGGTATTTTTAAATTCTTCAGGATTGATATCATCAGTAAAACCTAAATACACATTGGCATTCTCAGTACAATCCAAAATATAGTAAGTCTCATCTTGCGTAAATGGTTCCCCGAAATTTTCTTTGATATATTCCGGACGCGGATGGCACTGCACCGAAAGATTTCCTCCATCAAAAGTATCAAGGTAGTCAAAACGAATAGGGAAATCATTTCCGAAACGTTTAGCTGCTTTTCCTAATACTTTTTTATTGTCTCTGAACATCAAAAAGTCGAAAGAAACTTCCAATAAATTATTGTTTCCTTCCAAAACAATTCCATTTTCCGGAGTAATTAACTCAAAAGACCAGGCATAATTCACTTCCTCCTGGTTCAAATCGTCAATATGATTTTTCATCCAATTCCCCCCCCAAACTCCAGCTTCAAACCAAGGACGAGCTCGTAATGGACTTTCTAACATCAAATCCAAAGTTTTTCTGAAATCACTCCCCTGCATCCAGGTAATTTCATCGATACGTTGTTCATCAATAATCAAGTCTATTTTTGGCAACAAACGTTCTTTGTGTGCATTCAAAACTGGCCATTCAATAAAATAAAGTCGTTTGTAAATTTGCGAATATGCCATAGAATCAATGCAACCAATATTTTTGGTTGAGCTAGCTCGCATTCGGTATTGAATTTCATTTTTAGGGACATCTACATAAATCAATTGGCCTTCCCAATTGGCTAATGAGGCTCCAGTACCATAAAGGATACAAACATCGGCAGTTGTATCTGGCTGCAACATATTCAATTTTTCGGCATCAAAGAAATCCGAAAGTTCACCTAAATATCTTTTTCCGAAAACCAAATCATCACCATTCATATTTGGCTTAATCATTTCATCAATTTCGGCAGCGGTTTTCAAACAGGAATCTATATCGTACCAAAGAATATTTATTTTTTTTTGGCTCAAAGCCGAATTCAAATGGTCTCTGAAATTTTCCCAAAGCACGCCTCCAAATCCATCAATAACAACTGTTTTTTGTTTATAAATGGTATCGGCCAAAGACTCAAATCCCACAGAAACTTCAAAATTGGTGTGGAAAGATGGAAATATATTGTATTCTGAATTGCTTTTAACAACTGCTTTTACTGGTAGTAAAGCTTGTGTGGTTTTTCTTTTAGACTGAATCGTTTTTACCATTTGTAATCTATTTTTTTTATCTGCAATAATTGTCGCTCCTCTCAAAATGCTTTGTTCAGCATCATCACAAAAAACGATATCAATTTTTATTTTTAATGTATTTAATTTTTCCTCCAAAGCTGGAAGAAACAAGGCTTTGGCTTTGGATATATTCCCGCCTATTACAAGTTCTTGACAACCTAATTTTTCCAACCAAGGAAAAAGGAAAGTTCCCATATTGGCTCCAAAAGTTCTAAAAACAGCGTTAGAAATATCTGTATTTAAATCCGCAATAGCTTTTACTGATTCTATTGTTTCTCCCGAAAGACGTTTGTATTCACCCAAAATCCAACGAGTAGAAAAACATTCATCTGCAATTGTATCTAGAAAGGGTTTGTCATAAAACACACCATTTTCTGGCACGTCAGGATGTTTTTTTACCAAATCTCCATTAACCATAAAAGCCGAACCGAAACCAGTTCCTAAAGTCAGGAAAACTGTTCTTTTACTTTCTAGTTTATTCAAAAAATACGCGCCTTCAGCAAAGCAATCGGCATCATTGGAAAATACAAATGGAACTGTATTTAGACCCGTAAAATTTTTCAAAGCCTGTTCAATATGAATTCCGAAAGTTGATTCAAATTTTCCTCCAACTCCTTTTATTTCACTCACCCCTTTATCATAATTGAAAGGACCAGGAAAAGCGATTCCTACAGTATCAACTGCAGCTTCATCACTTAAAATTTCTGTTATACAATTCCCAATAGCAGAAAGAATACCAGTTGGCTTATCATTTGCATTGATTTCTTTTCTAATTAATGTTTGCGGTTGCTCTCCAGTAATGTTATGTTCTATGACACTTACAGTAACATGGCTTCCGCCAACATCAACACCTATTTTTTTCATTCTTTTTAAATCGTACGTTTAATTTCAATTGTATAGGTAAACCAATCATTTCGATAATAACAAATATTGTATTCGATTGGTTTTCTGGCAGTATCAAGTACCTCACGTTTTCTTTCGAGTACAGGCTGGTCTTTTTCAATTTTCAGAAGTCCAGCAATTCGCTTACTGGCTGCAATCGCTTTGAGTTTTTCTTGTGAATACACGGGGACTACATTGTATTTATCACCAAGTATCTCGTATAAAGGAATTTCAAAATTTTCATCAACCGAAAGACCAATACGAGGATGAAAATAAGACTCGAAATAAACCATCGGGCTATCATCAATACTACGGGTACGCTGCAAAAGCAAAACTTCATCACCTTCATTAATCTGAAGATGTTTAGCTACTTTGGCATTGGCAGGAACCATTTCTGCATGCAGCGAAAGATTTTTAAATTCTAATCCTAAGTCCTCCATTTCATGGGTAAAACTCATCCAATTGTTCAGGTTCGTAGTAATTCTATTTTGAGAAACTATCGTACCAGATCCTTTCTTTCGCTCCAATAATTTTTCATTAACCAAAACAGCAATTGCCTGACGAAGTGTATTTCGAGAAATCCCCCATCGCTTTGCTAAATCGACCTCTTTTGGAAATAGTTTACCATCTTTAAAATCAGGATGCTTGATTAACTCACGTAATTGATTTTCCGCTTGCTTATGCAACGGAATTTTGCTGTCATGGTCCAGCAATGCTATTTTTTTCAAATGTTCATACATATCACAAAAATAGTTTTTTTAAGTTATAAAAAAAATTATTTGATAAAAATGTAATCAATTGATTTTTAATTATATTTACTTAATTCAATTTTATCTAAATCGTTCTAGTAAATTGATTGATTTTCAAGTATTGAAAATTAAAAAACACCTTTTAAAATTAAATTAAAAACAATATGTTCATATACCATTTTAAAATAATTATATTTATCCCTCCCTTTTCTATGCATAAAAATTTATCCACTAAATCTCAAAAAGACCATCATTTTAATTAATAATTTAATCTTAGCTTTCTAAGAACTTCAAATTAATAGCAACATCAAATACAGTTCTTTTTAATTATATTTGTTTTAATTAAAACGTTTTAGAAAGCATAAACATTCACTATAATACTCATACTAACTAAATACATACATGAGAAAAAATATATTTACCCTATTCCTATTCTGTTTGATTACTTTGTCTTATGCACAAAAAACACCAAAAGCCATTAAAGTAACCTATCAAAGAGCATCCAACGGAAAAGTCTCCGAAAACCAGAATCCTATCTTTTTGTTTTCTTCAAAAGACTTGAGTTTAATTACAACTGGTAAAATAATGGAACAAAAAGCAAACGTTCCATTTGAGCAGACTTTTATTGATTTTAATAGCCAAACCATTTCCCAATGGGCACATTTGAAAGGAGAAAAATCGATTCTCAGCAATGACAATGAGGCACTGGGAAAACAAAAATTTGAATTCAGCAATGAAACCAAAAAAATTCTAAATTATACTTGCAAAAAAGCAATCACATCAGTGAACTCAAATAAAATTGAAATTTGGTACACTAATGAATTAGGGCTTAAAGGAGGACCTGGTGTTCTCGGACAAAATTTAGGTTTGGTTCTCGAAACCATCCGTAACGGGAATTCTACTTTGACAGCAACAAAAGTTGAAATTTTAAAAGCCACTCCTTCCCTTTTAGCAATACCTAAACTTACAGTTGTTGACCAATTAACTTATAAAGATTTACTTTGGAAAAGCCGTTTTGTGAACATTCCTGTTTTTAGCAAAGAGCAAATTCATTTTGTTTCTGATGCCAAATCTAATGACAGCATTTTTAGATTTGCAAGTGGCACTGTAATTGTCCGAAAAATAAAATTCCCTGAAATAAAAAAGGGAAGCTCTATTTATGCTGATGTAACTGAACAATCAAATGGGGATGCCTATGACAGAACGGGCTCGGTATTTATGATTCCAACGGATAAGCAAAAATCTTTTCTTGACGGATTGAAAAATGGAATCAAAACCTTACCTGTATATGAAAACGGAAACGGTAAAAAATATCAAGGTGTCGTATCAACGGATGAATACACTTGTTTACTAGAAATGATGCGATTTTTTACGCCTTTTGGAGTAAAGCATTTCAACTATTTACAACTAAAAAATAAAGTTTGGCAGGACAGTGTTATTTATCGACAAGATATTTCATTGTTACAGCCCAAATTGAGTAATCAGGAAGTATATATTGGAATGTTCATCGGGAACTATGATACAGGAGGACATAAAGCGAGCTTGAATATATCTATTCACGAAGGTGAGGATAACAATCCTAAAAGTGATTTTATCTTACCTCTTTTCAATACATTAAACGTAATGGAAATGGCAGGACAGGAATACTCCACTATGTTTGACAACGAAAAAGGACTCGAAATGACATTTGAAATACCAGAAGGGTATAAAAATTTCAAAATGAGTTACACTACGACTGGTCACGGTGGTTGGGAAAATGGCGATGAGTTTTTACAGAAAAAAAATACCATTTTGATAGACGGAAAAGAAATTTTCGGATTTACTCCTTGGCGCACCGACTGTGGCTCGTACAGATTAAGTAATCCAGCTTCTGGAAATTTCGGCAACGGATTGTCATCATCTGACGAAAGCCGATCGAACTGGTGTCCTGGCACAACAACCAATCCAAATCTGATTGATTTAGGAAATATTTCTCCTGGAAAACATACAATTCGTGTTTCTATTCCACTTGGAAAACCAGAAGGAAATAGTAGCAGTGCATGGAATGTCTCTGGTTTTTTAATTGGAGAAAAATAAACGAAATGTTATTTAAAACTCAAATCAATATAATTTTAAACTTTAATAAAAATGAAAAAACTAGTACTCAGTTTGTTATTCTGTTCCATGAGCTGGATGGGAATTCAAGCGCAAAGCTATACTCCATCTGAAGGAAATCTAAAAAACAGGGCAGCATTTCAGGATAATAAATTTGGGATGTTCATCCATTTTGGACCTTATAGTGTTTTAGGTAACGGCGAATGGATTATGAACAATCAAAACATTAAAGTAACCGAGTACGGAAGATTGATTAATGTATTCAATCCGCAAGATTTTGATGCTAAAAAATGGGTAGGAATAGCAAAATCAGCAGGGATGAAATACATCACTTTTACCACACGTCATCACGATGGTTTCAGTAATTTTGATACCAAATTATCCGATTGGAAAATTACAAATACTCATTTTAAAAGAGATTTATTAAAAGAATTAGCAGATGAATGCCATAAACAAGGCATCAAATTATTCTGCTATTATTCTCTTTTAGACTGGACAAGAACTGACTATCAATACGAAACTGGAAAGACAGGAAAAGGAACTGGCAGAACCCAAAAAAGTGATTGGGACAGCTACATTCGTTTTATGAAAGGGCAATTGACTGAGCTTTTAACTAATTATGGGGAAATTAGTGGAATTTGGTTTGATGGGCATTGGGACCAATTAGACAACGACAATGACAAAACTTTACAAGCAAAAGTAAATTGGCATTATGATGAAATTTACAAATTGATTCACTCCATTCAGCCTGACTGTCTAATTTCGAACAACCACCACCTTACTCCCCTTCCTGGAGAAGATTTTCAGGCATTTGAAAAAGATTTACCTGGCGGAAACACCTCTGGTTTTGGAGGGCAATCCGTTTCTCAACTGCCATTAGAAACCTGTGAAACGATGAACAATTCATGGGGCTTTAACATCAATGACAGAAAATACAAATCGACCAAAGACTTACTGCATTATATTATAAATGCCGCCAGTTTAAATGCTAATTTTCTTTTGAATGTTGGTCCAATGGCTGACGGAACAATCCAGCCAGAATTTGTGGCTACTTTGAAAGAAATAGGAACTTGGATGGATAAAAATGGAAACAGTATTTATCATACCCGAGGAAGAGTGATGGGCACTCAAGATTGGGGTGTAATTACTGCTAAAGATAAAACCTGGTTTGCACACATCATCAACACACCAAAACAGACTGATTATATTTTTATTCCAGAAATGAAACAAAAAATTAAGAAATGTTATTTGATGAACAATAAAAAAGAATTAAAATTCAAACAACAGCCAGAAGGAACTTTTGTGTATTTGGATGGTGTAAAAATTGATCCAATTGACACGATAATCGAAGTGGTAATACAATAAATTCATTTTACTTAAGGTTTTCAAAATCTTAAGTATTTCTTTTTAAATAAATTTTAAGAACATGTTTAAAAAAATTCTTTTCCTTTTTGCCGTTGCATTATTAACGACTGAAAAAGGTGTCGCACAAACTACATTTTCAGCCGAAAAATTCATGAAGCACGACACCTACTTAGCTTCGGATAAACTGGAAGGTCGTTTGGTAGGAACAAAAGGCAACAATGAGGCCGCGGCTTACATCAAAAAATATTTCAAAAGATTTGGTCTAAAAAAATTCAATAACGATTACTATCAACCGTTCAAGGTTTTTATAAAACCGAATATCAACAAGATGAAATCGGATAGTGTAAGCACCCAAAATGTGGTTGGTTATATTGAAGGATCAGATAAAAACCTTAAAAATGAATACATTGTAATCGGAGCACATTACGACCACTGGGGATGGGGAGGAAAAGGTTCAGGCAGCAAGAAAAAAGACACACTAGCAATACATAATGGTGCCGATGATAATGCTTCGGGCGTTTCGGCATTATTATCGATTTTGGAAGAATTCCACAACAAGAAGATTACCACCAAAAGGAGTATTATTTTTATTTCTTTCAGCGGTGAAGAAGAGGGATTATTAGGGTCTAAATATTTTGTAAACCATCTTCCTGTTGCCAAAAATGCGGTAAAAGTCATGATTAATATGGATATGGTGGGTCGATTGAACGACAAAAAAGAACTGTATATGGGAGGTGCAGGTACTTTTCCAAACGGTGTCGAACTGATGAAAAAACTAGGGGAAGGCAGCGGATTAAACCCGATTGTTTTTGCAGGAGATGTGGGTGGTTCTGACCATGTTACCTTTTACAAAAATGACATTTCGGCTATCGGCTTACATACAGGCGGACATCCACAATACCACACACCTGAGGATGATTCGGCTTTAATCAATAGTCAAGGAGCAATTTTGGTATGCCAATACATTTATAATGCTTTGACTGCTATTGCCAATTATGATCAACCATTGATCTTTATTAAGCAAAATTAAATTCATTTAATACTAACTCAAGAATTCATTTTAGCCGTTTATAGGTTTGATTTTAGAATTATGAAGTAAGTGTTATTTAAATTAAAATCGGCGAACTGCTGTACAATTAACTGCAGATTCGCCGATTTTTTATGTATTAAACAATGTTATTTCTTAAACGAAACAGACCATTTTATTTCTTTGGTAGTTGGATTTTCTAATACCAAAACTTTTAATGAATCGCTATCTGGATGGCTCTCCCATTTAGATGAAGCCGCATCTGTATCTATTTTCACTTTTTTCCAATTGTTGGTTGCAATTACAATTTTGAAAGGTTCTCCTTCAACAACGGTAACTTTTCCCGAAAGTGCTTTGTTGTTTTTGTTCCAATTTAATTCTTTTACATCCATCCATCCTTGCAAAATATGACGGTTTGTTGACAGTAATTGTGGAACCGTTTCCACTTTTTTGATAACATACATTGTACATTCCAAACTATTCAATTTAGAACTCAAAGTAGCATCGCCTTTTACTTTTCCAATGAATTTGTTTTTCCAGAAATCATATACGTAAAAATCGGTAGCAGAATTCAATTCCAATCCACCCTCCACCACCGATTTGTTTAAGGTAACCGAAATCACTTCTTCAGCACTTCCACTATTAAACAAGGTCACAGCATGCCAATCAGGTGTTAATTCCAAATCATACACTCTTGGGTTTTTCTGACCTAAAAACGCATCAACAGGTCTCGGACTTTTTATTCCATCATACATTGGATAAATTCTTGAAATATCGTGAACCATTTCAGGAGTCAACATGCTGAAAGGCGTAGCCAATTCAAGACGACCACTTGTTAAAGCCAACATCGTTACCAAAGATTGTCTAACTCCTTCACCGTGTGTATGAATAGCTTTACTATCAGGGTAATAATAAAAAACGGAACGCAATTTATACCATCTCAAACCTCCTGTTGTGACATATTGAGGTTCGAAAGCGTTGGTATCCCATGCTGTACGCTGAATATCAACAATTCCAGCTGTCACATCCAAAGTAGGACGATCACTTTCGCCTAATGCGCGTTCGTGCAAACGTCCTTCTGGACCTAAACCTTCACGTGCCAATTGGAAGAATTGACGGTAAGCAGAAGTAGTTGTAGCCAGTTTATCCTCAAATCCACCCTGTGGATTCCATGCCGTTTCAGGGTAATCGAATTTGATTCCTCCTATTCCGTCTTTTCTCAGGCGCTTCCACATCGTCAAAACATAATTTTGAAACCCTTTGTCTGTATAATCATAACGTACAAACGGTTGATGATGACGATGATACAAGTGCAATTGACTGATATCATTGTTCAGCATCCAATCCGGATGTGCCAAAGCAAAATCATCTGACGGCATACTGGATTGAAAATAGGTTAATGGAACTCCGTTGCGTTCTTTCACAGCTGCGCACCATTTAGCAAAAGTATCATAAGGGGCTGTTAAATGTCCGAACTTACTCCAATGTTCATCATCCCACCAACCCTGCTCGGTATTACCATTGGCATAGCAATACGAATCCGGTTCCACACGAACGGCGACTTTAGTATATTTAGCCAAACCACATTTATTGGCATTATCCAATTCTTCAATCAATGCGGTGGTATTATTAATATCTTTTCCGCCGCTCAAATTTCCAACAGCCCAGCCACATAAAGTAGGAAAATCATAAACGTTAGGTTTTGCATTATTTGCTTTACGCAAAGCCAATCCGTAGTTTTCCAAAGCAATAAACGGATTGCTCTCCCCTACACCAAGGTAATACGTATCGGGAGCCCAATACTCTTCATTTGCTTTCACCAAGCGCCCCACAGGATCATTCATCAATAGGTTAATTGTTGATTTGTCTTTTTTGTATATCGTATTGGCGTAAAAATTTTGATATTTCAAACCACCCCAAACCAAAGTTTGACGCTTTCCATTAACCAAAGCCGTAAGCATCATACTGTTTGTTGATTCTCTATCAACATTTTCCAACACCACCGGCATTGTAACACCTGCGGCCCCATTCAATGTTTTTAAAGACATAATTTCTGAATTTGGAAATAATTTTGCATCCGAGAACAATTCAGCTTTCATCAATCGACAGTCATAAGACATTGTGTTTTTCATACCAACCTGATATTCCAATACCGATTGATTATCCAAAAGCGTCAAGGCAAAACGATATTCAGGAAGCATTTTTGTACCACCAGTGAAATACAATTCCAGTCGTTTCCCTTTATTATCAGATACATGAACGTCTTTTTGCTCGTAACGAATCTTCAGTTTTCCGATACGGTTATTGCCATAAATAAAAGGGGAATTCCAATTATCTACCGAGAAACGAGCATTTTGGAAAATAATAAGATTCGCGATTTTATCCGTTAGACTGTAATTTCCCGTTTTAAGATTAATCGAGACCAAAAGTTTATTATTAGCGAGTTGGATCACAGAATCCTTCATTGTAACCTGTGCAGTCTGTACTTTATTTTTAGATTGAGCTAATCCCAGTAAAGGAATCAACAATAATCCAAGTATGATTTTTTTCATCAGCTATTTATTTATAATAAAACAAATATATTTTTAACAGTTTCTCTAATTTAGTTAAACTATATCGTTGTAGTTGTACTTTTAAAAAAAAGATTTTATTTCCATACATTCAATAAAATCTATCTCTAAAAAAATTAAACTTCTATTAAACTGACTCTCTTATAATTAATCTTCCTTTTATCTTTTCTTTCTCAACTTTAAATTTGGATAAGTCATCCATTTGCATCATCAATAACCAGACAGTTTTTTTACCCATTTCTTCAATAGGTTGAGACAATACTGTTATTGATGGAGAGTGTAACCTGAAACTATCATGATCATCAAAACTAATTACTGCTTTATCCTTTGGAATTTTCAGTCCCAATTTTTTAAATGACTGCAAACCTGCGAGTGATAAATAATTTGCTCCAAACAAAACTGCATCAATGTCTGAAACAGTATCGAGGAAATTAGCGATTTTTTCAATTCTTTCCTCTTCAGTTATATGATATTCCAAATCAAGAATTCTTGATTCATCATATAATCCCACCTCATTCAATGCATCAACATAACCTTGTTTTCTCAACTTCATCTGAACCAATTCGGATAAAGTTGTTACAAATCCTATCTTTTTTAATCCTTTATCCAAAAAATAACGAGTAGCTGTATAAGCTCCATCCAAATTATCTAAAACCACATGACTAACGTTTTGTCCTTCAAAATACCTATCAATCAACACAACAGGACGTTTTAATTCAGACAGTCTATCAATAGTAGATTTCATACTTGCTGTTGGTGTAATAATAAAACCATCAACATTTGCTTGCAACAAACTATCAACCAATTCTACAGCACGAGTATCATCACCATCAGTACTACAATAAAACACTCTATAATTTAATTGTATTGCTTCTCTTTCAATTACTCTAGCCAATTCAGAAAAAAACTGATTTGAAATATTTTCGACAATAAGCCCTATTGATCTAGTCTTACCTGTTCTCAGACTACTGGCAATCATATTAGGTCTATATTTCATTTCATCAGCAACTTTTAGAACTTTTTTAATCACTTCGGTACTTATCCCCATCTTCTCCCCTTTATTATTCAAAACGAACGAAACTGTTGTTACCGATACGTTTGCAGCTTTGGCGATATCTTTAATCGTGATTATTTTTCCCATAAAAGTTAATTCTCTCTTAAACTATGTTAAACTAATACTAACAAATATACATAATGAAACGATTTACAAAAACGTTTTAGTATTTTTTTATTAAAGAAAATTCATTTTTATCATTTTCTAATAATGTTCGAAGATATTACCAAAACACTCTAATAGTAAAAGAGATACCTTTTGTTTCTTTTGCATTATTCGCAATAAAAATTTGGAGCCTTACCAAAAGTAATTGCAAATAAAAAACTTAACAAAAAATTTAAAATACTTTATATGATTCCCCTTGAATAGTCAGAGAGCTAAAATTACCTTGAGATTTATTAGGCTGACCACCCCCTATGTAAATTTCGACTTTCTTGGCACTCTCTGTCAGATTACCATCACTATCGGTCAAAGCAAGTTCTTCTGGACTAAGGGTAAAACTTACTTTAGTAGATTCTCCTTTCTTTAAATGAATTCTTTTAAATCCTTTTAAAGCATGAATAGGCGTTCTCTTATTTTTATCTTGTGGATTAATTACATATAATTGCACCACTTCATCACCATCCATTTTTCCGATATTCTTCACAGTTGTGCTTATTTGAATAGTAGTTCCTGTTTGCAAAACTGCATCATTTTCCAATGGACTATAACTGAAATTCGTGTAGCTCAGCCCATAACCAAATGGATATCTAACTTCACCTTTAAAATAACGATAGGTTCTATTTTCCATCGAATAATCTTCAAATGCAGGTAAATCCTTATCACTCATGTAAGTTGTTAATGGCATTCTTCCAGCAGGATTATAATGTCCAAAAAGCACATCTACAATAGCATCTCCAGCTGCTTGTCCTCCATACCATGCTTGCAAAAGAGCATCAGCATTCTGGCTTTCCCATTGAAAATCCATAATAGAACCCGACATATTAACTACAACTAAAGGACGTCCTGTTTTTTTCAATTCTTTCATTAATTCAGTTTGCACTGGAGGCAATGATATAGTAGTCCTATCTCCACTGGCAAATCCTGAGTAACCACCAGCACCAGCATCTCCTGCCTCTCCCTCAAAATCTGCACTGATACCTCCTACGAATATTATCACATCCGCTTTCTTCGCTTGTGCTGCTACTTGAGCAAATGAAGGAGCATCTTTCAGCTTATCTACGATTCCAACCCCCTTTATGTAATCAATTTTAATTTTGTTACCAAAGCGTTTTTGCAAACTCATATACGGTGTAATAATTTGGCTTGGAGTACCGAAATAATTGGCTAACTGTGTATGACCATTATCAGCATTGGGACCAATTAAAGCAATTCTCTTAATTTTTGATTCATTAAGTGGAAGAATATTTTTTTTATTTTCTAACAACACCATAGACTTCTGAGCCATTTCATAAGCGTGTTTTTTGTGTGGTGCACTTTCAATCACTTCCTTTCCAATAGAAGCATAAGGCACCCTATCTGCTGGATCAAACATTCCTATTTTGAAGAGAATTTTAAATAGACGAGTCAAAGAAACATTAATATCACGTTCCGAAAGTAACCCTTTTTTAACTCCTTGTTCCAATAGTTGATATAAGTTACCACATTCCAAATCCGTTCCATTCAACAATGCTTCCGTTACAGCATCTGTATCATTAGAACTTGTCTTATGAAACTGCTTAAAATCACTAACTGCCCAACAATCGGAAGTGACATAGCCATCAAAATTCCATTGATTATGCAGGATATCAGAGAGTAATTTACTATTTCCACAACATGGCTGCCCATCCAAACGGTTATAGGCACACATAACACCATGAACTTTTGCCTTTGTAATAAGTTCATGAAAAGCAGGTAAATAGGTATCCCACAAATCATAAGTCGAAGGTCTAGCATCAAAAGAATGGCGATTATACTCTGGACCACTGTGTACAGCATAATGTTTAGCACAAGCCACAGCTTTCAAGTATTTTGGATCATTCCCTTCTAACCCTCTGACAATAGCCGAACCCATTTTTCCTGTCAAATAAGGATCTTCTCCGTAAGTTTCCTGTCCTCTACCCCAACGAGGATCTCGAAAAATATTAATATTCGGAGTCCAATAAGTCAATCCTCTGTAAATCGATCCCGTTTTTCCATTTCGCAAATCTTCATTAAAAAGGGCACGCCCTTCCGAAGAAGCTATATCCCCCATTTTCTGTAATGCTTCTGTGTCAAAAGTAGCCGCCATCCCAATTGCTTGAGGAAAAACAGTTACTTTTTCTTCTGTACGAGCTACACCGTGCAAAGCCTCATTCCACCAATTGTACGCTGGTACACCTAAACGCGCAATAGCAGGAGACTGATGTTTCATCATACTAACTTTTTCCTGAAGAGTTAATCTGGAAATTAAATCTTTTATCCTGACATCTGTATCCAAATCAGGGTTACGAAAAGGATAATTCTCTTTTTGTGACTGTCCGTATCCCATAAAAAAGAAACTCATTAACAAAGTCAAGCAAATCCATTTGTACATTCGATTCATTTATTTTGATTTTATATATTATCAATTAATTTAAACTTCAGTAATTAATTCCCCTATTGTTTTGATAAGTTGGCAATACCTTTTTTTTATTAAAAAATATAAGTTAATTATTATCAACTCAATAGATCTGTAAAATTTATTCTAAAAAGTAAAACTAGTAATAAAAAATAAGCCTTCTTAATTAATTTTACTTATTGCTTTTTTACAATTTCATTGCTTTTTATCGTAATTGAGATTTCTTTACCTGCTTTCACTTCAACTTTTGGCCATTTTGTAAAAGCAACATAACTCATTGGTATTTGTGCCAGCTTTGAAGTTTCTATAAACACAGCTACTTTCGCATCGTGTACTGTATTGTTTTTGATGGTTAACACATTACCTTTCAAACTTGCTTCAACATGGTCAAAAACATAGATTTTTTGGGTATCTGTTTGTACATAAATCCCTGGCAGTTCTAGTGCCATAAATGCACCATTAGTTTCGCACCAGGAATTACGGGTATTATAATAATTCCCAATAGTTGATTTCCCCTCGGCATCCGAAAGCTGGATACGCTCCATTTCAGTTCCAAAACCGTGATTAGTTGTTCTGTGTCCCGGCATATCTATAGCTTCCACATTTGCATGTTGAATATCTCGGATTAAATCGGCATATTTTTTATCGCCTGTAGCACGATACATTTTGAACAGATAATCTCCCGAAGCCGTACAGATTCCTGGAGCTGCGTGTTTATTTTGTGTGCTTGCCCAAACAGCACCCGCCATATTCGATTTCAGTTTTCCAATCTGACTTTCGACTGGAAAAATTGGGTCATATGAAAAGACCCAAGTTGAACACAAAGCCGCCTGTACTTTGGCTTTTTCTAACCACGCTGTATCTTTAGTTACACTATACAAAGCCATCAAAGATTCTAAAAAACCAAAACATGATTCGGAATCAGCATCTTGTGAAATATCACCACAATGTCCCGTTGTTAACCCTTGTTTTTCAACATCTCTTTTATAATAATACGCTGCAGATTCTTTGGCTACATTCAAAAATTCATTGTTTTTAAAATAAACAGATGCAACCGCCAAACCTGCTGGTGCAATTGCTCCTGCTGTTGAGTTGAAAACGGCTATTTCTCCAGTTTCTGGAACAATATATTGACCGAATTCTCCATTTTTTTTCCAAGTATTTACGAAAGCCTGCGCCAATTTTCTGGTTGATTCTTCCCATTTTGGCTTTATTTCATTCCCATAACCTAATTCTTTGTACAACATCAGATGCTTGGTCATCCAAAGCAAAGCATCACAATTTTTACGAACCATTACCTGAATTTGTGGATACGCCTCGTTTTGTTTTTCTGGACGAATTTTTCCATCAGCAGTAATCCCGCCATAGAAATAACCGCTTTTTCCTTGTAATTTATCGATGATGAAATCAAATTCTATCCCAACTCTTTCTTTTTCTTTAGCATCTTTTAGTGTCAACATCGGGAAAGTATTCATCATTCCACTCACCCAACCCAACTGAAAATCATTTCCGTTTTCGGGAGCATAATATTTTCCGACAGGTACTTCCACCCAACGAGATGATGTAATTCCAGTTGCCAATTCCAATTGTTTGCTCATTGGAATTAGATTTCTTGGGTTATTTTCACCTGACAAATTTTTACGAACTTCCATAAATTTGGTCAGTAAATCTGGAATCGATTTTGCCGAAAAAGAATACAATTTGAAATTTAAAGTTACTTCATCGCCCTTTTTCCAATCAGCAGCTTTGTCTCCGCTTGGCGCAAAATCACCAAACCCAGCGCGTAATTTTCTTACTGAAGGAGCGCTAACCTGTATAGAAGAAACCGAACGATCTGAACTTTCACGAACCAAAATTCCTGAATTACCCAATCTTGTTTGCTGTTCCGTAAGTAAAATAAATCCTTTTTTCAAACTTGGCGAATAGAAACAAACTGCTGGAGTTGCCATATTTCCTGTTTGCAAATCAATTAATGAAGGTTTTGAAGAATCAGGCGACAATTGAGGATCATTGGAAAAAGTTAAAGGCACATTGGGATTGTAATACATATCCTTTGGATAATTGGGCATATAGCCATTTCCGATAGTTCGGTAACGATTTCCATTGTAAATAATCGCAGGAATCATTACATAATTCCGTGTATTCCATTGACTAAAATCAAAAACCGCTGAAACCGCAGTCTCTTTAACTGTACCGTTTTGCAATTGAAACGTTACTTTTAAATCGATAACCTCTGACTTATACTCTTTTGCAGTATTTACGATGCATTTCCAATCACTATTACTTAATTTTAAAACTCCATTCTCAATGGAAAGAGACGATTTTAAATCCGTTCCATTGTATTCGCTTATCATTGGCTTAAACAAACCTTTTAAATCTTTCAGAAAATCATTAACCTCTACAACCTGATTCTGCGCAGACATTTGTCCTGCAAAAAGGAATAAAAACTGAGAGAATAATTTAATTTTTCTTATCATTTAATTTTTTATTGGAATTCAAAACCAAACACACATCCATACTGAAACTGCTGATGAAGTTTGAATTAAAAAGGATTTAATTAATTTTTAAAATGGCTCATCAATATAAAATCTTTATCTGATTCAGATTTTATTTTAACAGAAAAATTACCTCCAGAATCCAAATCAAAATATTCGGATACCATTTTATGCCACCCTTTTGCTAAAGCTTTTTGCCCCGTTTTAGCTTTATTACCGTGTGGACCGTCATTATCAATAACCATTGCATTATCAACATACAACATCGAACCATCATTAGATGCTAATTCAAAAGTATAAACACCATCAGCTTTAACTTCAAAATAACCCTCGAAAATCAACCCAGAATAGCCTTTGAAGTCCTTAGGCATTTCCATCTTATCTGATTTGAATTCACCAATTAATTTACCATTTTTATAATCAGCGCATTTTTTCGATTTCGATTCGTACTGTTTTACAGCTATTCCATCAATTGTAAAAGTTCCTTGATAGGCATTACTAAATTTTTCTTTACGAAATTCTGCTTTATACACTTCCGAACCAGTTCCGTCTGGTCGAAATGATCTAAAATTAAACTTTGTCGTTTCGGATACTGTAAATGGCGCAATATATTTTGTGGAATTTACTTGAGGGATAGAGCCGTCTGTAGTGTATCTTATCACAATATTCGGCAAAATACAATTTACATTTACTGTTTCGCTTTCTGTAAAAACATTCAAATCGTTAAATCCTGTTAGATTAGGGACACGGTAATTAATCTTCTTAGCATCCAGAAATTCAATTTCATTGACAACACGGCTTCTAAACTCGTCCCAATTGCGATTTCCTCCATTCCAAGCACTTTCAGAAAGAGCAAGGATTCTTGGAAAATATTGATGTTCCGCACGAAGAACTGTCGGAACGGATTCTGCCCAAAGATTTCCTTGCATACCAATCACATTTTTGGCTTGTTTTGCTGAAAGTCCTTTCAAAGGATCAAACATATACGATGTCTCTAAAGAATTTGGACCTTCCAATAAATCGAAATAGAATTCAAAATCCGGACTCATAATTGCTTTATTGCCTTGTTCTGTTGCGGTTGGTACCGCTTTTGGTGCCCAATTTCTCCACCACATGATTGTTGCTGTTGGTGATAATCCACCATCCAAAATTTCATCCCAACCAATCAGTTTTTTTCCTAATTTGTTAAAATGTTTTTCCATATCGTGAACAAACCACGCCTGTAACTCTTCAACACCTTTTAAATCTTCTTTTTTTACTTTGGCCTGACATTTTGGACATTCCTTCCAATTGGTCCTTTCTACCTCATCAGCACCCAAATGCATGTATTCATAAGGAAACAAACCCGCTACTTCGGTATAAATATCTTTTACTAATTTTAAAGCTTTGTCATTTCCAACACATAATGGGTCCGAAAAAAAAGTTCCCATGTCTGAGCCTCCTTTACAAGAAAGATACGGATAACCCTTAATTGCCGCCATAAAGTGACCAGGCATATCAATTTCAGGCAAAACATCAATACCTCTTTCCCTGGCATATTTTATTACGCTTTTAATTTGTTCTTGAGTATAGAATCCACCGTAGAGCGTATCCTTTTCAACAACTTTCATATGTTCTTTTGGTAAATTAAAATCGCTGTTGCCTTGTTCCTTTGCAAATTTGATACAATCTCTGTCTTGACTGTTCAATTTACGCCAAGCACCTTTTTCGGTCAACAAAGGGTATTTTTTTATTTCTATTCTCCAACCCTGATCGTCAGTTAAATGCCAATGAAATTTATTTAACTTATATCTTGCCATCAAATCCAAAAAGTGTTTGACTTCATCATCTGTAAAAAAATGACGACTTACGTCCAAATGTGCTCCACGGTAATCGAATTTTGGAAAATCTTCAATCTTCAAAAATTGTACTTTGGTTTGACTTACACCAACAGGAATTAGTTGCTGTAATGTGGCAACTGACATCAAAATACCTGCTGGAGAAGCTGCAGTAATTGCAATTCCATTAGCAGAAACTTCCATTTTATAAGCTTCTGGTTTTTCATTTTTAAAACCTAATGAAAGGATAATGTCTGCCTTGGCATCTTTTGATACTTTCAAATCCAAACCGTTTACTTTCGTTATAGTTGCAACTAAATAGTTTGCTAATGGGATGAGACTTGCGTCGGTTACTGCTACAGTCGAACCATTTTTTAAAACAAATCCACCTTCATTAAAACTGATTTTCTGAGGTTTTGGAATAAGCGAAACACGATATGGAGATTGAGCCAAACAAAGTAATGGCAACAATAAAAGCAAGAGTATTTTTTTCATTTGAATATTATATATTATTTTGAAATGATTTTGGTTTTACAATTCGTAAACGATATACGAACTCACCATCCAATGATTTGAAGTACCATTAGTGTTTTTTTGTGCTTCTGGAATACTGAAAATCACGGTGTGCTTTCCTTCTTTCAATTCAAGAGGAACAATCATAGCAGGAACGTTACTTCCCGGACACCAATTCGAACGACTCAAATCACTACTTGCAATAGGCTCTTCAATTTCTTTGGTAGTATAGGTCCCTTTGTCATCTTGAATATATGGTGCTACGCGCTTTTTCAACCAAACTCCCGTTCCTGGGTTGAATCGGCGAAAACTGGCACAATCATCTCTCCACGGAATAAAATCTATTACCTTTTCATCATCAATTTTTACGATATTTTGCTTTTTAACAAATTCGTCACCTTCGCTGTGGCCTCCATGACCAGTAGTAATGTAGTATAATTTAGGATTTTTCGCTCCTTTTGGCAAATTGAATTCCACCTGAAAATCTTTGTAGGCAAAAAGTTGATCGTTGCCTTGATTTGCTCCAAAAGGATCAGTGTTCAAAATAGGTACAACCACTTTATTTTTGGCTACATCACAACTCAACTCACTTGGCACAAGATTTATAGATGCGCTTACAATATGACCTCCTTTTGTATAATTCCCGATATGTACGCCAATCCAAACATCACCCTGCAATAAGGTGGAGAATTGCGAAATATCTTCTTTCCATTTTACTTCTTTTTCCCAATACGGAATGTAAACTGGTTTGCGTTTCAAGCTATCGTTACTGAAAAAACCAACTCCGAAAGTGGTCATAAAGCGCATTAATTCTACGGTTGGTGAAAAATTTCCTTCTGGAACTATGGTTTTTATTTTATTATGTTCATTCGAAACGAACTTTTTGTTTTTTACCAAATCTTCTAATGAATTGTTTTTATCCACAGGAAGCACATAAATTGATCCAGCACGGTCGTAACGGTCTCCACCTGATATTACGGTAACACTGATTTCGGCTTTGGTGTTCAGTTTTTGTTTTGGAAAAGTCACTTTTTTAAATACATACTGACCACCATCATAATAAATATTTCCATTAATATCAGTTGAAAAGTCTTTTTTACTTTCTTCAAAATTTACCCTTACCTGATTAAAAATTTCTATTTGTTGTGCTGTGATATTATTGATGGAAATCAAGCCTCCCAATAGCATCGTAAAAAATATTTTTTTCATTATAAATTATATTAATTTCTATTTCCTTGTTTAAAATTGAGCCTCTAATCTCTCACCTGCCTTCAAATTGATTTCATAGACATCATTTGTCTTTTTCACTTTTTTGACATTCCAATTTGGCTTTTGTCCGTTGAAATTATCTTTTATCCTTACTATTCCTTTTCTTTTCGATTCAATAACAAAAGAATAAATCTTCCCATTTTTGCGAGTAGCTGAAACTTTATATCCGCCTTCTGCCCTCAAATCTGTAAAAGAAATATCTTGCCATTCTTTTGGAGTAGCTGGAAAAATTCGAATAACACCAGAATCAGGTTTGCCTGGCGTCGCACTCCAACTTTGCAATACCATTTCCTGAATAGCTTGCATAGCAATAAAATTCCCTTCTAATGTGAATGGTTTTCCGCCACCAGAACCGTAACGAGAATCGGGAGTTTGGTCTTGATTTACATGAAAACCGTTTCTTAAAATATATCCTTTTTCAAAAACATCAAGATGATGATAAGCACTCTCGGCATTACCTACCCGTGCCTGCATACATGCCATCCAAGCCCACGAATAACCACACCATTCGTTATGCTTTGGAGCATTCCATTCAGGTCGGTTTAGAGTTGTATTGATTCGTCGTTGATCTTCTTTATTCCCTTCGATTGTAATAAGATTAAAAGGATAAATGCCTATAATATTTGATAAATGTCGATGACTTTCCCTTAATAATAGTTTTGAATCCAGCATCAATTCACCATCGTTTGCTATATGAAAATCTCCCAATTTGGCAGCCAAATCCTTCCAAGATTTTGCTTCAGAGGTCAATCCTTGAACTTCTGCCATTTCAGCTACAGCCAAAAAGTTCATTTTCATGCTCATTAAATCATAATTAGTATTTGGTTCCAACCATTTATTGTCAAATATTTCTGGTGATGAAGACCTCAATAATTTTAAATTACCGTCTTTATCTGGTTTTAAAAGTCCACGCAAACACTCTGCCGCTTCCTTACACCAAGGATACGCACGTTCTTTCAGGAAAGTATCATCTGCTGTATATAACCAATGCAGGTAAAACAAATGTGCATTCCATGAAGTCATTGTAGGCGACAAACTGTAAGCCCCCCAGCCTCCCAAAGGTTGCCCAGCAACAGTCATTACTCCGGGAACTGCTAACCCAGATGTTTCATAAAAATCTTTGGCAAAAGCACGCCAAAGATCTCTTTTATTCCAGAGAAAGTTCAAATAGCTACTACCCTCCTCAAAATTCCCCGCAGTTTGATAAGCTATGTAAGTCATTTGTGTATTCAAATCGCTGTGATAATCACCTTTCCAAGGTGGTAGACTTCCAGTGGCTGAAGTCCAAACACCTTGCAAAGGCATTGGTGGAGCATCAGCTCTTGAACCCGAACCATAGAGATAACGAGCAAAAGTGTAATAATCCTGCATTCTCTTTTCTGGTAAAATGATTTGAGATTGTCCCCAAAATGCTTTCCACCATTTTGTGTGTTCTGAAAAACATTTATCGATTCCTTCATTGAGTGCATCAATACAATGTTGTTTAGCTAATGCTACTGGGTCGTTTCCATCACGATTCGTAGTAATTGAAATGGCTATTACCGATTCCTCTTTTAAATGACTAATTTCAGTATAAACACAATACGTTAATCCTTCGGCTGCCTGTTGTACATACCATTTAGCGTTACCATTCTCACCATTCTTTGCTTCTGGATAACCTAAAGCGTTTACTGAATTACTATCTGGTCCAGCCGATTTTCCTCTATATTTTGCAGAAACTTGTAATGAACTCAGAACTTCAAATCCTTTCAAATCCTGATTCGAAATACGGAATATAGCAACTGATTTAACGGCACTAAAAAAAACTTTAGCTTGTTTTCCATTCGCAAGATGAACAATACCCGTTGCATTTTGTTTATCTAATTCGAAGGATTGAATAGTTGTATTATTCAATGTAAATTCGATTCCACCTGCTGGCAATTTAGTTGGATAAGCACCATAATACGCGTCCTCCCACATATTGCCTCCTTTAACCCAAGTTTGCGTTTTCCACCATTCTTTTGGTCCATTAGTACGCTCATCCCACAAATCACCTCTATCCAGTGAAAGTTTGATTATGTTATTTCCTCCCCATAAAAGTCCTCCTGTCAATCCATTTCCCAACGGAATTGCTTCGTCCCAAGAACTGATGGGAGCCTGTAATAATAGATTGTTTTCTCTTTTCGGAAAATCATGAAACTTTTGTCTGTTCTGGGAAAAAACAGCTAAACCACAGAAAAATAGAAGAAATAGTGCTTTATTCATTTTTTTACTTTTTCACATTCTGGTTATTGCATTTGATACTTTATACTCTTTTTTATTCCGTAACTGTAAGGATTTCTCTTAACTTGATGTCTCTAGAAGATGCACCAATCATAATTCTGAAATCTCCAGGTTCTACTACCCATTTCATATCATTGTTTAACATTTGAAGTGTCTCTTTGTTAATTTCAAATGAAATTTCTTTAGATTCTCCAGCTTTCAGCGAAATTCTTTGAAAGCCCTTCATTTGTTTAATAGGTTGTGCAATAGATGCCAAAACATCTCTTACGTATAATTGAACTACTTCATCACCATCAACAGTACTAGTGTTTTTTATAGTACAATAGACCTTAGTAGTTTCTGATTTCCCAATCTGTTTTTTGTCAAATCTTAAATTGCTGTACTCGAAAGTCGAATAACTCAATCCAAATCCAAAAGGAAATAAAGGTGCTCCGTTTAAATTGGTATAATCATCCGAACGTCCTGTTGGTTTATGATTGTACACCAAAGGTAATTGTCCCTCAAAAACGGGGAATGTAATCGGCAAACGCCCAGCAGGGTTTTTGTCTCCAAAAAGGATATTTGCGACAGCATTCCCGCCATCTTCTCCAGGATACCAAATATCCAAAATGGCAGGAACATTATTAATCCAGTTATTCATAGTAATTGCACTTCCTCCTACCAAAAGCACCACAACTGGTTTTCCTGTTGCTGCAACTGCTTTGATCAATTCTTCTTGATGTCCCAACAACCCTAGATAAGCTCTATCATTGAACTCGTCTTCTTCAATTCCGGCAGCAATCACTGCTACTTCTGAATTTTGGGCAGCAGCCACCGCTTCGTCAATTTTTCTTTGCCAATCATTATTTATACCGACATTCCAAACCAATTTGAACTTAGCGTATCCTTGTGATTCAAAAAACTCTACTTTGATGTCGTATTCTTTGTCTTTTTCAAAATTGAAATCAACCAGTTTTGTAGAATAGGTTTGGCTTTTCCAATTATCAATAATCAGTTTTCCGTTTAGATACAAACGATAACCATCATTGCCCTCGAAACCTATTTTGTAAGTTCCAGTTACAGGAGATTTGATTTTTCCATTCCATTTGGCAGAATAAAAATCATAGTTAATTTTCTCTTGATTAGGCGAATACAATGTCCAGTCAAAATTGATTGCATTGTCTAATCTTGCCAAAGCAGGAGTTCCACTCAATTGTACATTATTAAAATATTCTCCAGACAATCCGTTAACCGATTTTCCGTTTGCAACAGTAAATAAATTAGAAGATGGAACGGAGACATATTCGGTACTTTTTCTGGCACAACCTTCGGCTAGATTAATCGTAACCGATTTTCCTAATTTAGCTTTAATTCCATCCAATATACTCACTTTTCCGTTTCCAGGTCCACTGTAGCCGCCTAATCGTGCTTCGGTAATATCGTTTCCGATTAAGGCAATTGATTTTATATTCTTTTGCAAAGGCAATACTTTATTGTCATTTTTCAGCAAAACCATTCCTTTTTCAGCGGCTTCTCTAGACAATAATTTATGCGCTGGATTTCCGTTCCATTTGTTGGTTTCTTTTTCGTCTGCATACGGATGTTCAAATAATCCCAATTCGAATTTCAATCGCAACACTCTGGCTACTGATTCGTCTATAGTTTTTGTATCAATTCTTCCGTCCAGAAATGGTGGTTCGAACAATTTGTAGTGTTCATAAGCCGTCTGAAAAATTACATCCAATCCGTTGTTGATGGCATTCGCACTAGACTCTGCATAATCTTTGGCCGTATAGTGCAATATATTTCCGCCTCCAACAGCATTGGCATCCGAGATAATGAATCCTTTAAAATCCATTTCTCCTTTTAGTTTTTTGTTCAATAACCAATCGTTGGCAGTACACGGACTTCCGTTCACCGTATTGTATGAAGTCATTACACTACGACTTCCGCCTTCCTTAAAACAAGCCCAGAAAGGAGGAAACTGATATTCTTCCAAATAACGTTCGTTATAATCTATCGGGTAACTGTCACGACCTCCATCCCCACTATTGGCAAGGAAATGTTTTGGAGTGGTGATAACACCTCTTTCTTCAAAAGACGACACGTAAGCAACTCCCATCTTGGAAGAAAGAAAAGGATCTTCACCATAGGTTTCCTCAACACGTCCCCAACGAACATCGGAAGCAAGGTTCACGACAGGTGATAAAATCTGGCGAATTCCACGACTTTTAGATTCTAATGCAATTGCCGTAGAAACACGTTTCATCAAACCCGTATCGAATGTTGCTGCCAATGAAATGGATTGAGGAAAAGCAGTTGCGCCATCTCTTACTAATCCGTGCAAAGCTTCGTCAAAAGCAATGATTGGAATACCAAGACGCGTGTTTTCCACAAAATGTTTCTGTATTTTATTGATCAATTTTACAGTTTCCTGAGCATTACTCGCAGCACTGTAATCTAAAATCTGGTTCCCCGCATCGGTACTTCCTTTGGCACTTACTTGAAAACCAAAAATTCCATTTTTATAATTCTCAGCTCCATCAGACAAATCTCCAGGTATCATAAACATTTGCCAGAATTTTTCTTCTGGGGTCATGCGTGACAATAGATCCTGAACACGTTCTTCTACTGGCAACTTAGGATTTTTATATTTTGGTTTTTGAGAAAACAATAACTGGCTTCCCAAAATCAAACAAAGTAAAAGTGCTGTTTTTTTCATCTTTTTGTTTTAACTTCTATTTTTTGCCACTGATTAATAGGATTAGAAAGATTTAATCTGCGGCATTTTTAAACCTTACTAAAGTTTATCCTGATTTATTTCAAAATCAAGGAAACTGGTTGATTTGCTTTCAATTTTACTTGAATGGTTTGATTGGTAATCGTCAAGATTTCCCCTTTTTCTTCTCCTCTTAAATCACAGAATTGCGCTGTTTTATATGTGCTTCCTGCTGGCAAAGTAACGGTACAAACCATATCTTTTCCATTCTGTTCCCAAAGACGAATCAAGTCTCCTTCACCATCTCTGTTTTTTCCGAAGAAAGTAACCAAAACACCTTTTTCAGAAACTGAAATTCCTTTGGCGGAAGCCGAAATCTTACCAGCAGCACCTCCTGCATACGATGTCATCAACGGATTTCTAATTTCTTCAGAAGGAACTACAATCGAATTCCCATCAGAATAATTATAAATACTCCATAAATAGAATTTAGCCGTCCAAGAACCTTCTACCCATTCCGTAAAATTGGTGCTCCATTGGTTGTTGTATAGATTGAAAAATACATTTCCTTTTTGAGGAATAAAATCGGTTGAATATTTCCACAAGCCTGGACGATCCAAACTCACACCTGGAACATCCGGAGAAGTAACTCCAAAACCTTGATTGTTTTTGTCCAAAACTCCAACTCCAGTATTGATGAATCCATAATCTAGATTTGAACCTTTTACAATATCTTTTGCCGGATCAATTACAGCTCCCAAACGACCTAATTTAAACTTAGCATTATTGATGTTGAAAGGAAAACTTATCCATCCCCCTTCTGGCCAAGCATCGGCAGGTTTTCCGTTAATACTCCAAATCACCTCTACAACTGGTTTATTTTCAAACAGTGTAAAAATCATTGTATAGTTATGGTTCAAATCCGTATCTCCTTTGAAATGCATCATAGCCGAAACCGATAATGCCTCTTTAGAAAATTCGATTTCAGCATTTTTGCCTGAGGTCTTTTTATACGGAGTATCATCAAGATTGATTCTTCCTAATTCAGCATAAGCCCAATTCCAACCCGCTTTGATGTAATCTTTGGCATATTTATCGGTTTGTGTTTTAGCAAATCTTTCGTTTATGTATTGCCCGAATTTGTACTCCGAATTAGCATTCACCATTTCTTTGTTTGTTTTTTTATCAATCAAAGATTTAATGGTTCCGCTTTGTTTGTCAAATGTAATTTTGAAAAAAGCATTTTCTATAATTCCTTTTTCCGCATCTAAAGATAAATTTGATTTTGGAGTTGTCGCTTCTTCATCTGTCGAAACAAAAGTGCTGTATCCCATGGCTGGAATGTTATTCGCTTGAAACTCTAAGATATTTTTATTTTTGATAATTGGAACTATTTCGCCAGTTACAACATTTTTTAATGCTTTTTTAAAAGTTGATGCTGTCTGTATAGTCACCATATCGCTACGTCCCCATGGCAATGGATTGTACACTACAATACGCTCGCCTTCTACATTTACAGAGGTAGCCAAACGTTTTAATTCTCTACTGAATGTTGGCAAAATCAATTTTTCGGAGTTACGCACATAGTTTCCTTTTTCTTTCCATGAATATTCTATGGCATCGTAATATCCTTTGGCACGCAATTTTTCAAATTCATTACCGTAAGCCCAATACCCAGAAGCACCGTGACTCATTGCTAAACCAAAAGTATGCTCCTCAAACAAATGAATCCCTTCTAACGATTCGTCAACAATTTTTGTTATTGGTTCCTCCTCTTTTTGTCCCCAAATAGATGCTTGTGAACTAAAGGCTTCCAGATTAAGAGTTGATTTCCCCAAAGAACGAATCGCTTTCATTTCTCGTGGCATTGACATATACCCATGAATCCAAGTATCGGGCATATCTCCTTTGACAGTTTCTAATTTTGGGTTTTCTTTACTAATGGCAGTGTAAAAATCCGCTAAACTTCCGACTCTAACTTTAGCGCCCGGATTGAGTTTTTTAATATTTTCAACTTCTTTAATAAACTCGTCATAAGTCTGAGCTCCAGAATTGTCGTTGGTTTGAACAATAGCCAACCATGTTTTGTGCGTCCAATCTTTTGGAGGTGCTGGACTTGTACCATAATATTCTCCAAAATAGAAAGTCATCAACTTAGATTTATCCGGACCTTCCCACCAAAACAGCATCGGAACTTTTGGTGACATAGAAGCTGGATTACAACCAATATGCAAAAATTTAACCCCAGCATTATTCAACAACGTAGGTAAAATCCATGAATGACTTGGCACATCTGACATTTTTGCGTCAATAGCTAAAGGTAATCCCAAATCCCTGTGAATTTTTGAAGAATAACTTAGCGACTGAACTAAAGGCTCCAAATCTGCCGATTCTGTTTCCATCGAAATAGGTAACGCATGAACGAAAAGATTTCCCTCTTTGATAGCTTTCTCAATTTTAACTTTAACCTCTGGTTTTGATTTCAAAAGCATTTCTTTCATTGGCCAACCCGAAACTGTCCATTTGAATTGCTGGTCTTTTGGTAGATGTTTGGACTGTTCGATGGTGTTCAGTGCGCTTGTCACCATCGAATTGGCATAATTGTACCTTATATTATCCGACCAATCCGTATAACCAATATCAAAATGGGTTTTGAAAACCACAATGACTTCATCTACTTTTGGTGTTTCTGATTTACCTTTTTTCTGGCTAATACCCAAGAAAGGTAAAAGCGAAACTGTTAAAATTAAAATCGTTTTTTTCATACTCCAGATACTATTGGTTTGGTATTTGTTACTCTAAAATTCAGTCGTTTTTTTGTACTAAATCGTTTGAATAAATGAGATAAAAAAAAGACATCTTCCAAAAAAGAAGATGCCTTTTCCTATTCTTTATTAATTAGTCAAGAAACCTCCTTGGCCTCTGTATAATTTAATTGGTTTGTCTAATGTTACTTTGATACAAGTCACATATTTATCGATGGCAGTTTCTGGTAAATCAATGTACACCAAGCCAGGAACGGCGCTCCAAGAAATTTTACCAACCACTTTATGAGTCAATTTTACATTAGAACCTAAAACAGTAATATCCTCAATTTTGTTATCTAAACCTTTCAACATCAATTGTCCAGAAGTTTTTCCATGAACAAATAAATAAAGTGTTTTAGAATCTTTAGACAAGGTTGTTGGCCCATAGAAATGTCCTTGTTCAATACCAGGAATAGTTCCAAAAATTCCTTCACCATTTCTTCTGTTCCAATCTCCTAATTCTTTCAATGTAGAAACAACAGTTTCAGGATAAGTTCCATCAGGTTTTGGTCCAATGTCTAATAATAAATTTCCTCCATTTGAAACTGCATCCACAAAAATGGTAATAATTTCATAAGGTGTTTTCCAGTTATTATCGCTCACACGGTAACCCCAGTTTTCGTTCATAGTCATGCACAATTCCCACCATTTGAATGCTGGACGAACCACAGGGAAATTTTGCTCTGGAGTATCATAATCACCATACCCTTGCAAACGACCATTAATGATGGTATTTGGATTTCTGTCCAACATCATTTTACGCGTTTTTTCAGCTTGCCATTCCTCAGCACTGTGCTCCCAGTCACCATCAAACCACCACAAATCAGGATTGTACCAATCAGAGATTTCTTTAATCTGTCCTTGAAAGAATTTTTGAAAACGAGCCCAACGAGCTGGTTCTTTCTTTATGTCATAACGCTCTTTATCTTTCAAAAAGCCTGGATAATCATTATGTGTCCAATCTATCAGAGAGAAATAGGCACCACATTTTACATCTCTTTTGCGCAATTCTTCGAAAAGAGGTTTTATCATGTCTTTTTTGGCTGGAGTGGTTTTTACCGAACTCAATTTACCTAATTTGGTATCATACATCGCAACTCCGTCATGATGTTTGGTTGTGATTACACAGTATCTTGCTCCGCAGTCTTTAATCATTTGTGCCCAAGCTGCAGGATTATATTTACTCAAAGTGTATCCTTTTTGTTGTTTCATATAATCTTCAACCGAAATGTTTCCATTATGAAAACTCCAAGATTCCGAAACATCACCAACTGAATAGATTCCTGCATGGATGAATATTCCCAACTTTGCATCCTCAAACCATTTCATTTTTTCGGCTATATCCTTTGCCGCGATTTTATTCTGTGCATTACCCACAATAGAAGTTCCAATAAAAAGAACTGCTAACATTAATTTCTTTATCATCGTCTGTAATTTATATGTTTCTATTTTATTTTGATAATTGTTGCAGCAGCTTGTAAACCATTACTTTCCGCTTTCACAGTAAATTGTCCTTTTTCTCCTTTTTTCGCTTTTACAATCACTAAAACTTTTCCGTTATAAGCAGGACGCTCGTGACTTTGGAAAGGAACAAAACTAGTAGCATCACCATTGTCAGTTGCTACGATTTCGCCAGCTCCTTCAACAGAGAATTTAACCAATGGATTAGAGCGCGGTACAACCAAACCTGCTTTATCCGTAATGTCAACCGTTACGAAAACCAAATCAACATCGTCAGCAAGTACTTCATTTCTATCCGCAGACATTTTTAATTTAATTGCCTCACCGGTAGTTTTTACAACATCAGTAGCCCATACTTTTCCTTTTTTATAACACACTACTTTCAGTTCTCCAGGAGCATAAATCACATCATCCCAAACCAAACGGAAATCTTTTCCAGCAATCATCTTCTTTCTTCCAAGGCTTTTTCCGTTAAGGAACAATTCACCCTCATCACCCGATGTATAAACATGCACAGGAACTACTTGTCCAACACGCTCGCTCCAATTCCAGTGCGGTAGGATATGCGCTGTAGGTACCTCAGGTCTCCAATGTGATTTATAGCTGTAATAACGGTCTTTTGGAAAACCAGCCAAATCGATTATTCCGAAATAACTGCTTCTAGAAGGCGGATTGCTTTTTTGCAATTCCTCTAATTTTGCTTCCAATTCTTTTTGTTTAGAAGGATCGGTTCTAAAGTTCAACAAGTTCGTTTCATCAGAGTTGTAAGGTGTTGGTTCTCCCAAATAGTCAAATCCTGTCCAAACATATTCACCCAATAAATTAGGGAATTGTGCATTGGTACGGAATTGCGTGTCAGGTGAACAACCCCAACCTGGGAAAGCATCGTCATAAGATGAAATTTGCCAAGTCTTTTTGTTGTATTTGTCATCAAAGAAATATTCGCCACGAGAACTCACTGTCGAAGCTGTTTCGCTACCAATGGTTGGTTTATTCTCATACCTAGGATCAGCATCCCATTTTGGTTGTTGGCTGAAGAAATAATTCACACCCATAATATCCAATCCAACAACTGCTCCAGAACTACGCCCTCCATCAGGATCATTGTAGCCATTGGAAACAGGACGAGTTGGGTCTTCTCTTCTCATAATATCTGCCAAATGTTTAGTCATTGGAACGTTTTGTTGGTCTGGAACTTCATTTCCAATGGACCAAATAAACACCGAAGGATGGTTTCTATCTCTGTGTACTAGAGCTACTAAATCTTTTTCATGCCATTCGTCATAAATCACGTTATAGTCTTTCTTTTTCTTCCCTTTTTTCCATGCATCAAAAGCTTCATCCCAAACCAGGAATCCCATTTTATCAGCCAATTCTAACAATTCAGGCGCTGGTGGATTGTGAGAAGTACGCAACGAATTACATCCCATTTCTTTCAACATTTTCAATTGTCTTTTCAATGCAGAAGTATTTATAGCAGCTCCCAAAGCACCTAAATCATGGTGGTTACAGGTTCCGTAAATTTCAACTCTTTTTCCGTTCAAAAGGAATCCTTTGTTTGCTGTAAATTCAATAGTACGAATACCGAAAGGCGTATTATAAGTATCTACTACTTTCCCATCAACAGTTACTTTGGTTTGGGCAATATATCGATTTGGAGTTTTCAAATCCCAAATTTTTGGATTGTTCAAAATCGAAGTAACATTAGATACTTCTGTTGAATTCGGCTTGATTTCAAGCTTTGAAGGAAGCATGGAGCACACTTTTAATTTTGGTACATCATTGCTATCCAATTCATATAAATCGGTTGTAACCACTGCTTTCACCGTTTGATTAGTTGCGTTGTCCACGTTTACGTTCATTTTGACATAAGCAGCTTCTTTGGTAATGTTGGGAGTTGTGATATACGTTCCCCAATGTCCTACATGCACTGGATTAGTTTTTACCAACCAAACGTGGCGATAAATTCCTGCTCCAGGATACCAACGAGAATCCCAATTTTCAGTATCCAGTCGAACAGCTAAGATATTTTCCTGCCCAAATTTCAAAAATGGAGTCAAATTCATGCGGAAAGAATTGTAACCATAAGGCCAAATCCCAACATAATTTCCATTCAAATAGATTTTGGCATTTGCCATAGCGCCATCAAAATCAACAAAAATTTGTTTTCCTTCGTCTGAAGTTGGAACAGTAAAATGTTTTCGGTACCAACCTATTCCTTTCCAAGGCAATTTTCCAGTTTCACCTCTCAATTCAATCCTAAAAGGTCCTTTGATTGCCCAATCGTGTGGCAGATTTAATTTTTCCCAATTGGATTCATTGGTAGAAACCGCTTCTAAATTTTTAGGTTCTTCTTTAACCAGTCCATCCGCTTGAAGCCCAAATCGTGAAAAAAGCCAATTGTCGTCAAATGACTGAGTATCGGCAGCCCCCATTCTCTTTATCGCCACGTTTTGGGAAAATACTGAAAGCCCCATTAGCAAACAGATTGCCAGAGAAAAACAATTACTCAGCGAAAACATCTTTTTGTTCATATTCATTTTTTTTTAATTATAGTATTGCTATTACTCTAAAAGAAAATCTTTTAGCCATTCTTTTTATTTAATATTTAAATCCTTTATATCTGTTTTAATTTGCTGTTTCGTCATTTTAGAAGTAGTAATCATCGGTTTCCAAGGGGTGTTAAAATGATTCTTTTTGATCACTACATTATTACAAGCCGTAAGCGAAAAAGAATTTTCATTAGAACCTGCTTCAAGCAAATCAGATTTATTGATTGTATTATTTGTAAAAAACAAACCGTCTGTCGAACGAGCCGACAAAATAGGTCTGTCGAAAATCTTGAAAGTATTATTTTCGATACGAATGTTACGGTGAACATAATAACCATCAACTAATTCGTGGTTTTCTGGTGCAATATTGATGATTGTTCCCGAATTGTAGGCACATTCCTCAAAGGTGTTGTTACGAATCGTCACATCCGAAACAGCACCCGATTCAAACCAACTAGAAGCGTCATTTGCAATCAAGATGGCATGCATCCCAGTTCTGTAAAAAAAATTGTTTTCAATCACTACTTTTCTGCGGGTGGTCAATAACAATCCTCTTGTATTCGTTCGCTCAAATCTTGAATTTCGTACAGTAACTTCTGGAGTCCAAGTTATGTTTTCAATGACATCACCAACTTTTACTTTATTCGATAATTCCCCATGCAAAACCAATTCCATTTCTTTTTTACTAACCAATTTTGCCGATTTTAATTTACCCAAAACAACTGGTTTTAACGTTTGTGGACTCACAAAACTAATGCTGTCACCAGCAAAAAAAGCTTCAAATCCATACGTTTGATGGTGCATAAATTGCACTTTTATTTTTTTATCAGCTGTAATCTCAGTAACTTTTAAATGAGTTCCATGAATATTAATTGGGTCATCATGTGCTCCTGACATTTTACATCCGTCAACTAGGATTTTCCCTTTACATCCTGAAAAATGAAAACAATCAGCAAACGAGGCAATCACGCGACCAGAATCCTCACGGGGAGCCACAACAACTTTTGAAAGTGTTATGTTTTTGGCGAACTGCGAAACGATTCCTAATCCATGCATAAAATGCATTTTTACATCCGAAAGAACGATATCTTCACTCAAAGTGATAAATCCACCACAATTGTCTCTGTACGTATCACGAATAGAAAGCACATCACCAACTTTATAATTGGTTTTTGAAAAATCTCCTTCAAATAATACAATTCTATTTTCTTCTTGAATTGCCTTTGATTTTAAAAATGGTTCAAACGATGAGTAACGCATCAAATTCTTTTCTTTATCAAATGAAATGGCATGATGCGAGTTGCTTTTCCAACCTTCTCCATAAAAACCAATTTTCCCTTTTTCAATAAAATATCTGGAATCGGGATGGATTTTCATTTCGATAGCCGATGGCGAAACCGAAGTAATAGTTACTTCCGACATCGTTGGACGTTCATAATCGAATTGGATATTTTTTATTTTAATATTTTGACAATTAAACAAAGCAAACGAAACCATTTTTCCGTGTAAAACCACCAAAGTATTATTTCCATCCAAAGTCACATTTTTCAAATGGTCAAAGAAAAAACCAATATTTTTTACTTTTGATAAAGTATCACTTTCAGTCGAATTTGAAATATAAATTTCCTTTTTAACTGCATATTCAGGCCATAAATCGATTCTTCCTCCTGGTAATTGAAGGACAACATTTTCTTTGCCTTTGCATTTTTCCAAAGCTTGTCGTACCCCTTTACTAGCATTCAAATAACTATTGGATTTCACACCAAATTGCGCCACTTTGATAGTATCAGCAACCTGTCCTGAAACGCTTAAAGCAGCCAGAAAGAACAGAAACAGTAACCCTTTGGTTTTGAGAAAATTCATATTAGTTAAAAAGTTATATGGTTAGAAAAAACTTATAGTACAATGAGCAATCCGAAGAAAGTTGTTTACCGTGCACTTACTTTTATTACAACACCACTTTGTTTTGCCAATTCTTTTCTCAATGAATTAGGAATTGTAACACTGATTCCTCCATTGGTGTTTTTATAATTCAGTTTTTGTTTGTTAGACAAAAGCGTAACATTCAATTTTCCCTTTAAACTGTTTTTGATGACAATTTGTGAAGGTATTTCTTTTTCAGTTGCAGTTGGAAGATAAATTCCGAAGACTGTTTTTTCTCCTTTAGAAGTGTAATACAAATTACCCTCGGAATACGGTGCAATTGGTTTGGTTGCATAAATCGCTTCTCCATTAACTTCAAGCCATTTTCCAACTTCTGCCAATGTTTGCTTAATTTTTGGTTCAAATTCTCCTTTTCCGTCAGGACCAACGCCAAGTAACAAATTTCCACCTTTGGCAACAATTCCAGTTAATAACTGAATAACTTCTGTACCTGATTTGTATTTGTCATTTGGTACCCAACCCCAATCATTTCCTAGAGTAACACAGCTTTCCCAAGGCACCGGAATCGGTTTTTCAAGTACTTTTCGTTCAGGAGTTAGATAATCTTCGTATTCACCTGGTACCCAACGATCCACTACAATCAGTCCAGGTTGTTTTTTACGAGCAGTTTCGGCTATGAGTTTCATATTGATATCTAAATTCTGACGCCCTTTCTTTCCTTCGCTCTCCTTCACGTTAGATAAAGGTCGAACCCATCCGCCATCAAGCCATAATATATCGACTTTCCCATAATTAGATGTCAACTCATCCAATTGATTTTGAGTATATTTTACGAAACTTTGCCATTTTTCTTGATGGTCTTTGATATTATAATTAGGATTTCTATCCTTTGGTGGATAATATTTCCACCAAAAATCTTGTGAAGTCCAGTCCGGTTTCGAAAAATAAATACCAACTGACAAGCCTTCTTTTCGAGAAGCATCCAAAACATCTTTCAAAACATCACTTTCTTTACCTTTAAATTTTGCATATGGTAAATTTGGATTGGTAATTTTAAAATCCGTGAATTTCGAATCATACATACAAAATCCGTCGTGGTGTTTAGATGTGAAAATCAAATATTTCACCCCAGCGCTTTTGAACATCTTTGCCCATTTTTCAGAATCCAGATGTGTTGGATTTAAACTGAATCGTGCTCCTCGATAATCTGATGCAAAAGAATCATAATCATCATAACCATTGCGTGTTACCCAATCTTCTGGAGCCAGTCCCCATGACTCACAGATTCCTAATTGGCTATACAGCCCCATATGAATCAAAACACCAAATTTGTAATCTCCCCATTTGGCAAGATTTTCTTTTGCAGCCTTATCTTTAGGACCAACGTAAGAATCATAGGGTGTTTTTTCGTTTTCGACCATAATGTCCCCTTGAGCATGAGACAAGGTAGCAGTCGCAAAACAACAAATTCCGATTATCAATTTTATTTTATTTTTCATATGTAGCTATTTATTGTTTTTTATTGGTCATATGGAATTAACTCCAATTTATATTTTTATTTGGAGTCGTTGAACTTCGTTTCGCATAGCTGCTATTGGTGTTTATCTCATCGGTTACTATTTTATTTGGTATTCGATGATTTTTAATTGCGACCAATTTTGAGTCATGCTCATTTCATATGGGCAAAATTTATTTATCAGGCGTCCTACTTATATATTATTGTCTTTTTATTGCTTCAAATTGATTAGGAAAACTTAATTAAAAAAAGTAACTTCCCTATTCAATATTATCTTTCTTTTCTAAAAACCAATTCTTTTTTAAGAAAACGTTATAGTTGATTTTTCAGTAAAAACAACCCTTATCACTAAAACGATTTATATTTTCTGAGGCTACATTTTGGTACCAACTCCAAAAAATAAAATTATTGGAATAAAAAGACATATTTTAATTCAAAATTATCATTATATAGGTTATTATTATCTTAACATTAAATGATAAAAAACAACAATAAATCTACCTCAATTTTATATTATTCATTATTATCTTAAAAAACAAGAAATATTCTAATACCTATAAAAAACTACAACACAACTTTTTTTAGTCTTTGAATTATTTTGACTTGAAAATAATAAAGATAAATAATACTTAAATATGGATAAAATTGAGTCAATCAATGAATCCATTAAAATGTAATTTTGATTTTCACATACAGTCAAATTAAAATTAGAAAAAAACATAAATTATATATACAATGTCAATAAACGAATCAAAAAGTTTAGTCGTAAAAATGCATCCAAATGACAATGCTCTTGTGGCATTGGTCGATTTAGCAAAAAATACAGAAATAACTTTTGAAGAACAAAACTATACCCTTCTAGACGATATAAAAGCAAAGCATAAATTTTACACTACCGATCTAAAGACCGGAGACGAAGTAATGATGTATGGTGTTTTGGTTGGAAAAGCACAATATGATATTCCCAAAGGAAGTTTGATGACGACTGATAACCTAAAACACGCTGCCGATCCTTACGCATATCGAAAAGTAGATTATCATTGGAATGCTCCTGACGTGTCAAAATTTGACAACCGAACTTTCATGGGCTATAAACGCAAAGATGGCAGTGTTGGAACTGCCAATTATTGGATTTTTATCCCAACTGTTTTTTGTGAAAACAGAAATCTTGATGTAATCAAAGAAGCGCTTCACAACCAACTAGGATATGCAGTTACAGCAAAATACAATCAATTTGCTAACGATTTGCTGACTGCGTTCAAAAACGGAGAAGATTTGACTACGGCCAATATCCATTTAAACCCAAATCCAAAAAGCAATCGTGTTTTCAAAAATGTCGATGGAATCAAATTCCTAAACCACCAAGGGGGTTGCGGTGGTAATCGTCAAGATTCTGAAACGTTGAGTAAATTATTAGCTTCTTATGCGAATCATCCCAACGTTGTCGGGGTAACTTTATTAAGTTTGGGATGCCAGCATTTGCAGATCAAAAATTTTGTAAATGATTTAAAAGCACAAAATTCTAATTTTGATAAGCCTCTTTATATTTTTGAGCAGCAACAGATGGTGAGCGAGGAAGAATTGATTGCACAGGCAATCAAATCAACTTTTATAGGTTTATCAGAAGTGAATGCCATCGAAAGAACTCCGCAACCTTTACACCATTTAAATATTGGTGTTAAATGTGGTGGAAGTGATGGATTTAGCGGTGTTTCTGCAAATCCAGCTGTAGGCTATACAGCTGATTTGGTGGTGGCATTGGGGGGAAAAATATTATTAGCCGAATTTCCAGAATTATGTGGAGTAGAGCAAAATATGATCGACCGTTGCCAATCTGAAGAATCAGCAAACAAATTCATCCGTTTGATGGAAGAATATGATGAACAAGCACACAGAGTTGGTTCTGGTTTCTTTATGAATCCATCACCTGGAAACATCAAAGACGGATTGATTACCGATGCCATAAAAAGTGCAGGAGCTGCAAAAAAAGGAGGAACATCTCCAGTAGTTGATGTTTTGGACTATACCGAATTGGCAACCAAACCAGGACTGAATTTAGTTTGTACACCAGGTAATGACGTTGAAGCTACAACTGGTCAAGCCTCTTCCGGAGCTAACTTGATTTTATTCACAACAGGATTAGGAACTCCTACAGGAAATCCAATCTGCCCTGTGATTAAAGTTGCAACCAACACAGTTTTGGCGACCAAAATGAAAGATATCATAGATATTGATTGTGGCCCTGTGATCAGAGGAGAAAAAACTATTACTGAAATGGGTGAAGATATTTTAGAATTCTGTATCAAAGTCGCAAGCGGTGAAGTTACCCCAAAATCTGTACAATTGAACCAAGATGACTTTATTCCTTGGAAAAGAGGCGTATCTTTATAAGTCAAAAATTGTCATAAACATTTTAAAATTCATTATTAGCAATAGAGATAGGCTTCCTAAAATCAGCCTATCTTTTTTTACTAAACTAAGAAATCGTTTTCGCTTTAATTTACAGCAGAATCATTATTATTTATTATTTTTTATTTCACTACTATTTGCACCACTTTTGACACATTTTGCCTTGGATAAATATTTCTTTTATAATTAAAAAAAGCTTGAAAAATGAAAAAAATTAGTTTATTAAAAAACATACAGGTATTTGCCATTATTCTTTTGCTATTTAGTCTTAAAGCCCAAGCGCAATGGGAATTTAAAAGTAATTATTTCAAGATCCAGGTTAATAAAAAAGGGTTTATCACCAGCATGAAAAATACGACTGTAACTCCTAATAGAGAATTCAGTCCATCAGACAAACCCTCACCATTACTATGTTTATATAATAGTACCGAAAAAAAATACTACGAGCCACAACAAGCAGAATTCAACAAAATAAATAACACTTTTACCTTAAAGTATTCAAACGGTTCTTTAGCAAAAGTGATTCTTAAACCAAAAGCAAAATACTTAAAACTTACACTTCAATCACTCACGAAACGAGAAGGGATTGATGATATCCAATGGGGTTCCTACCATACCAATATAACCAATTTGTTTGGAGAAGTCATTGGTGTAGCCAGAGATACAACCAAAACCATCAATTACGCAATCGGAGTAATGGCCTTAAATGATCAAACTACTGGAGGAATTTCTAATACCGAAGGTGAAGCTGCCCCTTTTCAATACATCATTCATACACCAGATAAAAAGAAATTTCCTTTGCCAGCAAATTTGCATGAAGGGCAGCTATTTTCAATTGGTGGAGATGGAATAAGTGATGTAGCCTTTTACAGCCATCCCGAAGAATACTACAGAATTTTATATGGAAATGCAGCGATGATTGACAATAAAGGCCAAACTTTTATAACTTATCATTCTAAAGACAGAACCCAAAAAAGGGATATTTTCTTTTCCTTGATACCAATGCTGCAAACCAATATTCCTAATCATCAAGAAGTAGCTCCAATTCCAGGTGTTGACTATATTGGTTCTTCGATTGCACTTTGGGGAAGTCCTGACAGCATAGCTTTGATGGATGTTATCCAGAATATTGTTTTATCCGAAGGGCTTCCCTATCCAACAGTAAATGGTAAATGGGTCAAAGATCCAGCTCGATACATTCCCGATGTTACTACTGAAGGTAATTTGTTTGACAGTATTATTTCTTATACAAAACAATTGGGATTTAAAGCCATTGAAGCCAATGATTTACCCTATTATAAAGTCAATCGAGGATACAAAGGTTATATAGACGGGCCACATTTTGAAACCAAGCCTTTCAAATTTACTTCAGGTGATAAATCGCATAAAGAGTTCTCCGATATTTCAAATCCGCTAGGAATCTTTATTGGGCGACACACTATTACAACCGCATTAGCACAAGGAACAAAAGATGCAAGCCCAATCCCTAGTGACAGTTTGTGTTACCAACAAAAACGTCTTTTGGTAAAATCAATTTCGGCAACCGATACTATTATCGTTGTAAATGATCCTAAATATTTAGATGAAATTGCCAGCTGGGAAGGACATTGCAAAAATTTAAATATCGTCAAAATAGGAAAAGAAATCATTCATTATTTAGACGTTACAAAAACAGCACCTTACCGACTTTTGAATGTAAAAAGAGGCTATTGGAACACCACTCCCACTCCGCACAAATCCAATGATACTATTTTAAAATTACAAGTGACTATCAATTATGGATATGATGGTTTAATTCCTAATTTGGATTTGCAAGATGTCATAGCTGAGGATTATGCAGATGTCTCTAAAATCAACGGAATTTACTTTATGGATTTAGACGGACAAGAGTTTCTTTTTAATACTGGTCAGGGCTATTATGGAGTAAAACGTTTTTTTAGAAAAATGTTCGAAAGAGCTGCCTACCACAAAATCGATTATATCCGTATTACTGGAGCAACGCTATCTGAAGGTTCTTGGCATTATCAAAGTGTTTGGAATGTCGGCGGGGGAACAAATATGTATGACGTTAAAAAACGTGTTTGGGGTAGCAGTACCAGTGAAGGAAAAGACATTCGTGATGTGGCTTTTGCCAATTATTTTCCAGCAACTTTCGGAGGCAACTTTAGTATCAACAAATCTTCAAAAATAGAAGATTATGAACACATTCAAGCTATTTCCATTGGTGTGGGAGCCACATATATGCTAGGAATTAACCAAAAAAATGTAGAAGACTGCCCTCAGAAATACCAAATTTTCAAAACAATCCGTATTTGGGAAGATGCAAGAGCTGCCAATGCTTTTCCAGAAGACCTTAAAAAAAAATTAGCCAACCCGAAAAGAAGCTGGACTTTGGAAAAAGGGAAAGACAACAATACATGGGTTTTATATGAAAAAATAAACGAGACAAAAACCAATCCGGTAATTTTAACAAGAGCCAAAGGATATTAATTTATTAAGTAGTTTTTATTATAAGCGAATAATTCAACTTTTAGATTATCATCCTTTTTAAGAAAATAAATAAGTTTACAACTTATTTTATCATTATATTTGTGAAGATAACATTGTTTTTTTGTTATATTTTTTTACAAAAAGTATGGAAATGAAATCGTTTCCATTTTTTTAACCCTTATTACTAAACCGATTTAGCAAAGCACACTGATAAAAAATGAAGAAAGAATTGATACTCTCGTTGATATTTTTTGGAACGAATTTGATTGCGCAAACCAAAGTCACTGGAAATGTTGTTGAATATTTCGGAAAAGAAAAAATTGTATCAACAGCCGAAGGGAGAGTTTTGCATCAATTCAGTGAAGGATTTTTTCTTCCAACAGATAAAAAAAATGGCACCCTTTTTAACGGACAAGATCCTATTGCTTGGCAATATGCTGTTGGTAAATTTATAAATCCAAATAAACAAAAAGGAGATTGGCAACCTATCAAACAAGATTCAGCTGGGGTTTTCAGCCAAAAGGAAATGAAATCGGCTTTTCTTTTTACCGAATACAGCTCCCCAATAGAACAAATAGCCCTTTTAGAAACCACGGGTGGTACGCGCACTTATATCAATGGTAAACCTCACGAAGGAGACCACTATGATTTTGGATATACTCTAATTCCATTTAAACTCCTCAAAGGAACAAATGAATTTGTATATACAAAAGGACGTTTTGGACGTGTTAAATCAAAAATTATTATCCCTTCAAAAAGCATCCTCTTTACCAAACGAGATTTGACATTTCCAGATATAATTAATGGCGAAAAAGACGAAAAATGGGCATCTATACGTGTTATCAACACCACCGAAAAAGACCTAAAAAAACTTGTCATTACTGCAAAATTATCCAGTGGCGAAATTGCAACTTATACAACAGATCCTATTATGCCTTTGTTTGTCAGAAAAGTAAAATTTAAAGTTCCTGCCGCAAAAACTGATTTTACTGGCGAATTAAAAATAAAATTAACTCTTTCATACAAAAACGGTAAAGTTATTGACGAAACCGAGCTGCCAATTCAACAACGTTCAGCAACTGTTTACCACGAACGCACTTTTGTAAGCAAAGTAGATAATAGTGTTCAATATTACAGTGTAGCTCCTGCATTAGGAAACGGCCCCAAAGCACTTATCCTTTCGGTTCACGGCGCATCTGTTGAAGCTCGAAATCAGTCTCGTGCCTACAAACAAAAAGACTGGGCACAAATTGTAGCCGCTACCAACCGTAGGCCTTTTGGTTTCAATTGGGAAGATTGGGGAAGAATTGATGCCTTAGAAGTTTTGGCAGAAGCCAAAAAAACATTCAATACCATTCCTTCGCAAACCTACTTAACAGGACATTCAATGGGTGGTCACGGAACTTGGTTTCTTGGAACGACCTATCCTGATAAATTTGCTGCAATTGCCCCATGTGCCTCCTACCCTGATATTTCAACTTATGGATTTGATAAAGGCGATGAAATGAACGATCAATTCAAAGCTTTTGAAACCATCAAACGTTCAGCTAATTCAGGTCGTGTAAAGAGTATTATAAAGAATCTCAAACAATCTGGTGTTTATATTCTTCATGGCGATGCCGATTCTACAGTACCCATTTCGCAAGTTAGGGAAATGCGCCAAATTTTGAGCACTTTCCATCCTAATTTTTGTTATTACGAATACCCAGGCGGAGAACATTGGTATGGAGATCATTCAGTCGATTGGTTCCCTATTTTTGAATTCTTTAAACGCCAATCGATTCCCACCAATAAAGAAGTCAAAGAAATTGATTTCTACACAGCAACTCCAGCCGTTTCATCAATCGATTATTGGATAAAACTGCAGCTGCAAATTCGTCCGTTTGATTTTTCAAATATCAATGCAAAAATTGAAAATCAACAAATTAAAATTAAAACAGAAAATGTTTCTATCCTTGAACTTGACTTAGTTTCCTTAGAATTAAAAGGTGAAATTATCATAAATATCAATGATCAATCATTAAAAACTACCGCCGATAAAAACGTAATTTTAGCTTTAAAAGACGGGAAATGGGATTTTATAAACGAAATCAATACTTCTGAAAAATATGCAGAACGTCAAGGCGGATTCAAATTTGCCTTTAATAATAACGTTGTTTTTGTATATGCGACAGGCGGTTCCACCTCTGAACGAGAGTGGTACCAAAACAGAGCACGTTTTGATGCAGAGACATTTTATTATAGAGGAAATGGAAGTATTGATGTGATTTCTGATAAAGAATTTTCATTAGAAAAATACAAAGAAAGAAATGTGGTTGTTTATGGTAATGCTTCCAACAATAAGGCATGGGATTTGTTATTAAAAAATTCACCAATCCAAATTAACAACCAACAAATGAAGGTGGGCGACAAAATCTTGAAAGGAAATGATTTGGCCGCATATTTTGTGTATCCGAGAAAAGACAGCAAAACGGCTATGATAGGTGTTGTAGCAGGAACTTCGGAAGCAGGAATGAAAGCAACTTGGGCAAACAATTACATTTCCGGAATAACAGGATTTCCCGATGTGATGATTTTTAAAGCCAATTTGCTTTTGAATGGTTTGTCGGAAATGAAAGTGAGCGGTTTCTTTGACAATGATTGGTCAACTAAGACGCTGGATTTTTTGAATTAAAATAAAATTATGTTACACCACTAATTCGCTAATTAAGTAACGCTGCAAGTAAAACATTAGCGAATTACGGTGGACATTAGAAAAACTTTTGCAAAAAAAACAACCAATTTATAAAATGAAAAAATATCTATTCACCTTTTTTCTTTTGTTTTTACTGATTACAAATGCAATCGGACAAAAAGCACACTCTTTTGCCATTAAAGACGGTAATTTTGTTTTAGATGGAAAAAACATCCAGATTCATAGCGGAGAGATGCACTATGCCAGAATTCCAAAAGAATATTGGCGCCATCGATTGCAAATGATGAAAGCTATGGGACTTAATGCAGTAGCTACATATGTATTCTGGAATTATCATGAAACAGCTCCAGGAGTTTGGGATTTTAAAACTGGAAACCGAAACGTAGCAGAATATATAAAAATTGCACAGGAAGAAGGACTGTATGTTATATTGCGACCGGGCCCTTATGTTTGTGCAGAATGGGAATTTGGAGGCTATCCTTGGTTCCTCCAAAAAGTTCCAGGAATGGTAATTCGCGGTAACAATCAATACTATTTGTCTGCTACTAAATCCTATTTCACTGCGCTTTACGGACAGGTGAAAAATTTATTGATAACCAATGGTGGACCAATTATAATGGTTCAAGGTGAAAACGAATTTGGGTCTTATGTAGCACAACGCAAAGATATTTCTATAGAAGAACACAAAAAATATAGTTCGGCAGTTTTCCAACAGTTAAAAGATGTTGGCTTCAATGTGCCATTCTTTACTTCAGACGGGAGCTGGTTGTTTGCAGAAGGGGCTCTTCCTGGGGCTTTGCCTACTGCCAATGGAGAAGACAATGTAGATAAATTAAAAGAAGTTGTAAATAAATTTAACGGCGGAAAAGGCCCGTATATGGTTGCCGAATTCTACCCGGGTTGGCTTGACCACTGGGCAGAGCCTTTCCCAAAAGTTACTACCGAAAATGTAACTAAACAAACTAAAAAATATCTTGATGCAGGTGTTTCCTTCAACTATTATATGGTACATGGAGGAACTAATTTCGGGTTTACTTCTGGAGCAAATTACGATGGCAACCACGATATTCAACCCGATCTGACAACTTATGACTATGATGCTCCTATCAGTGAAGCAGGTTGGGCAACCGAAAAATACAATGCAATTCGAGAATTATTGAAAACACCAAAAACACCTGCTATCCCATCTAAAATCAATGTAATTTCAATTCCTGAAATTAAATTGAGTAAAGCTGTAAATTTGGAGTTTTTGAAAAACAAAATTAAACCTGAGAACAATGAAAATCCATTGACTTTTGAGGATTTGAATCAAGGGCACGGTTATGTTTGGTACAGCAAAAAATTCAAACAACCTATCAGCGGAAAATTAGAACTAAATGGGCTTCGCGATTATGCTATTATATATGTCAATGGTCAAAAAATAGCTGAATTGAATAGTTATTACAAAAACTATGAATGTACTATTGATGTTCCTTTCAATGCAACTTTGGACATTATCGTAGAAAACATGGGGCGCATTAACTACGGAGCCAAAATTATCAACAGTACAAAAGGAATCATTTCCCCAGTCATTATCAACGGAGAAACCATCACCGGCGACTGGAATATGTACTCCCTACCAATGGATAAAATGCCAAATCTTGCTGATGCCAAAAACAATGCAAAAGCAGGTCAGCCAACCCTTTATCAAGGTACTTTTACTCTATCCAAAAAAGGAGATACATTCCTTGATATGCGTGATTGGGGTAAAGGAATTGTATTTGTAAATGGCATCAATATTGGGCGCTATTGGAGTGTTGGCCCTCAACAAACCTTATATTTACCAGGATGTTGGCTGAATGAAGGAATCAATGAAATTGTAATTTTCGAGCAAAAAAATGACAAACTTCAAACAACCTTAAAATCCATTGAAACACCAATTTTAGAAGATTTACAATCTGAAAAAGGGGAATCAAAATAAAAATAAAAATCTTGTCAAACCAAAACTAATGAGATGAATAAAATCAGAAAAAACAATTTATATACATTACTACTTATAGTGGGGATGAGTTTTTTAGGAGCAAGCTGTTCCAATAAACAGGAAAAAATTTCGATAGAAATCAACAAAGGTTGGCAATTCAGCGAAGTGACAAAAAATGATTGGCATCCTGCCACTGTTCCTGGTGAAGTGCATACTGATCTATTGAAAAATAAAATGATTCCAGATCCTTTCTACCGAGACAACGAGAAAAAATTGGTCTGGATAGAAAAAAAAGACTGGGAATACAAAACCACTTTTAATGTTACTCGCGAGTTTTTAAAAAAGAAAAACAACCTATTGGTCTTTGACGGATTGGATACTTACGCAACCGTTTTTATCAACGGAATTGAAGTTTTAAAAACCAACAATATGTTCCGTCAATGGTCTGCTGATGTGAAACAAAATTTAAAACCAGAGAATAACGAATTAAGAATCGTGTTTAAATCGGCTCAAAATGTGGCGGACTCACTAGCTAAAAAGGATTTACCATACGTGATTCCTGACAATCCAAGATGTTATGTACGTAAAGCACAATATCATTTTGGCTGGGATTGGGGACCAAAATTTACCACTTGTGGAATTTGGAAAGCAGTCCGTTTGGAAGCATATGATGAAAAAGAAGATGAAAAAAAATATAAAGCACCTCATAAATATGAATTAGTTCAGGAAAAAGATACTGCCGGTACTTCGTTTTATTTCAAAATTGATGATAAAGCAGTGTACATGAAAGGAGCAAATTATATTCCGTCGGATGTGTTTCTATCAAGAATGACAAATGCGGAATACGACAAAGTGATTGCTACAGCTAAAGACGCAAACATGAACATGTTACGTGTTTGGGGAGGTGGAATATATGAAAATGATTATTTCTATGATTTGTGTGATAAAAATGAAATTTACATTTGGCAAGATTTCATGTTTGCCGGAACAATGGTTCCTGGTGATAAAGACTTTTTTGACAATGTGAAAGAAGAAGTAAAATACCAAGTAAAAAGATTACGCCACCATCCTTCGATTGTGGTTTGGTGTGGAAATAACGAAATAGATGAAGCTTTTAAAAATTGGGGTTGGCAAAAACAATTCAAAATGAATAAAAAAGATTCTATCAGACTTTGGAATGACTACACAAGACTTTTCCAAGATAGTATTCCAAAATGGGTCAAAGAAGTAGATCCTAGCCGTCCTTATGTGAGCAGTTCTCCTCTTTTTGGCTGGGGGAAAAAAGAAAGTCTCAAACAAGGAGACAGCCATTACTGGGGAATCTGGTGGGGACTTGAAGACATTGAGATAGCAAATAAAAAAACTGGGCGTTTTGTAAGCGAATACGGAATGCAGGCTATGCCAAATTATTCTACTATTGAAAAAATCACTCTAGAGGAAGATCGAAAATTGTATTCAGATGTATTAAAAGCGCATCAAAAAGCTGGAAAAGGTTTTACAAAACTAAACTCTTATATCAATCGCTATTTCAAAGACACGACAAATGTAAAAACATGGTCAGTAAAAGATTACACCTATTTGACACAATGTTTACAGTATTATTCTTTTAAAAATATCATCGGTATCCAACGTTCTAAAGAGCCTTACAACATGGGAACCTTATTATGGCAACTGAATGATTGTTGGCCGGTAGCTAGCTGGAGTATCACCGATTATTACAACCGTCAACCAAAAGCCGCATGGTATGCCGTGAAAGAAGCCTACAGAGATGACGTAAAACCTACAATCGACAAGGAAAGACCAATTGATTTGAAATTAGAAAATCCGCAAATTACTTTCAAAGTTGAGGGTAACACTATCACTTTGAAAGCAACAAAAGCAGCAAAATTTGTTTGTATTGACATCAAAGGTTACACAGGCAGATTGAGTGATAATTATTTTGATTTGAAATCGGGTGAAGAAAAAAACATCACGATTCAAACACCAATATCAAAACCACAAATCACAATTACTTCTTTATTTGATGTTTTAAACAGAAATAAATAAGATATAAAATCTAAAAAATTAAATTTAAAGTAAAAAAGATGCAGTCTGTCAGATTTAAAGTTACAATCCTTACAATGGTAAGTTTGATTTTTGTAATGCCCATTTTTTCTCAAGGTAAAGCTAAAATCGAAGCAAAAAGCAATTACACCCAATTTGTAAATCCGTATATCGGTTCCGGTGGTCACGGACACGTTTTTGTGGGTGCAAATGTACCATTCGGAGCCGTTCAATTGGGACCTTCAACTATTTTTGAAGGTTGGGATTGGTGCAGTGGCTACAATTATTCTAGCAATACAATTCTCGGATTTACACACACCCATTTGAGCGGAACAGGAATTGGTGATTTAAACGATATACTCTTACTGCCTGCAACAGGAAAAGTCCCTTTAATCAAAGCAGATAAAAAAGACCCAAACGGATACGGCTCTACTTTTTCACATCAAAATGAAGTGGTAAAACCGGGTTATTACAGTGTTCTTTTAGACAAATACAATGTAAAAGCCGAATTGACCACAACTGAAAGAGTTGGTTTTCACAGATACACTTTCAATTCAAAAGATGAAGCCCATGTTTTGCTTGATCTTACTGATGGTGTGGGTTGGGATAGTCCAAAACAGACTATGATTCAAAAAACAGGAAATAAAACTATTGTTGGGTATCGTCACTCCAAAGGCTGGGCCAATGACCAACGCTTGTTTTTTGCAATGGAATTTTCAGAAGAAATTTCGAATATCGCTTTATACGATAGCACAGCCGTAAAAAGTGGTCTTCAAGCCGAAGGAAAAAAAATAAAAGCCATTTTGGATTTCAAAAACAAAAAGGGAAATGTAATTATGGTGAAAGTGGGAATTTCACCCGTAAGTGTAGAAAATGCCTTGGCTAATATAAAAACAGAAATTCCGCAATGGGATTTTGCAAAAACGGTGCAAAATGCAAATGAAAAATGGAATAAAGCTTTGGCAAAAATAGATATCAAAGCCAATACCGATACCAAAACCATTTTCTATACTTCCTTTTACCACACCATGTTCGCACCGTCGATTTTCAACGATGCAAATGGGGATTACAGAGGAACAGACAAAAAAGTCTATACAAATAGTGGTTTTACAAACTACACAACTTTCTCTTTATGGGATACTTATCGTGCCTTACATCCGCTTTACACCATAACACAACAAGACAAAATCAACGATATTATAAAAACCTTTTTAGCAATTTACCAGCAACAAGGAAGATTACCGGTTTGGCATTTGATGGGAAATGAAACCGATTGTATGAACGGAAACCATTCCATTGCTGTAATTGTTGATGCCTATTTTAAAGGATACAGAAATTACGACGTGAATTTAGCTTATGAAGCCATAAAAAAAACAGCAATGCAAACCCGAGCAGGTATGGATTATGTACAAAAAATACAATACATCCCTGCAGACAGCCAACTGGAAACCGTTGCCAACGCTTTGGAATATGCCATCGATGATTGGTGTATTGCCAGTATGGCAAAGGATCTAAACAAAATGGACGATTATGCTTATTTCACCAAAAGAGCCGAATTGTACAAACAATATTTTGACAAAAATACCGGCTTCATGCGCGGAAAATTGGCAAATGGACAGTGGAGAGAACCATTCAATCCACTCGCTTCTTCTCACCGAAAAGATGATTATGTAGAAGGAAATGCGTGGCAATATACTTGGTTAGTTCCTCAGGATCCTTACGGTTTAATAGATTTATTTGGCGGGGACCAAAAATTCATTGAGAAATTTGATCAGCTGTTTACATTATCAGAAAAAGTAGCTGGCGAAGAAGCTTCACCAGACATTAGCGGTTTGATTGGGCAATATGCACAAGGAAATGAACCGAGCCACCACATTCCCTATTTGTATGCTTATGTGGGGCAACTTTGGAAAACTGCTAAAATCGTTCGTCAGGTTTTTGACCAATTTTATACCACCAAAATTGACGGAATTTGCGGAAACGAAGATGTAGGACAAATGTCGGCTTGGTATGTGTTATCCTCAATGGGATTCTATGCTGTTAATCCGGCAAACGGAATTTATGTTTTTGGAAGTCCTGCAGTTGACGAAGCGATTGTGCATTACAAAGAGAATGTATCTTTCAAAATGACTGCCGTAAATAACAGCAAAACCAATATATACATTCAAAAAGCAGAATACAACGGAAAACCATACACCAAATCATATATTACGCATGACATGATTGTAAAAGGTGGTGAATTGAAATTGTATATGGGTAGCCAGCCTTCATTAACTTTTGGTGCCGCAAAAGCTGACCGACCATTATAACAAGTAAATTTTACATCTATGAAAAAATTCATATTGTTTTTAGGAGTATTTTTTGCACTTGCAAATGCCAATGCGCAAAGCAAGATTAAATCGAATCTGAATATCATGACGTTTAATATTCGTTATGACAATCCAAGTGACGGTCCAAACAGTTGGCAGTATCGAAAAGAAAACGCTTTGAAAATGATTCGTTTCAACGAGGTAGATATTTTGGGAATGCAGGAAGTCCTAGCGAATCAGCTAAAGGATTTTACAACAAACCTTACCGAATATAATACTATAGGTGTTGGACGTGAAGATGGAAAAGAAAAAGGTGAATACAGCCCTATTCTTTACAATAAAAATAAATTTACACTTATCAAATCGGGCTATTTCTGGCTGAGTCAAACACCTGAAAAACCTTCGAAAGGATGGGATGCAGCTTGCGAACGAATAGCGACATGGGTGCAACTGAAAGACAAATCCTCTGGGAAAAACCTTTTTGTTCTAAATACGCATTTTGATCACATAGGTGAAGTCGCAAGAAGGGAAAGTGTGAATTTGATAAAAACCAAAATGACTCAACTAAGTGAGGGAATGCCTCAAATCATGATGGCCGATTTAAATGCCACACCAGACTCATCAGTGATTCAATCAGTGTTGACGACGGATAAATCATTAAGTCTTTTAGATTCTAAAAAACTAGCAGCAATTGTTTATGGACCAAATTGGTCTTTCCATGATTTTGGAAAAATACCTTTCAAAGATCGTACCCTAATCGATTATATTTTGGTTACAAAAGAAATAACGGTTCGAAAATACGCGGTTTTTGCAGAAACGTTAAACGACCTTTTCCTTTCAGATCACGCACCAGTATTTATCAATGTTTCTTTATAAGCAATCAATATTAGTTTAAAATAAAAACTTTATAATGAGAAATAATTACTACATCTTTTTAACTCTTCTTTTTTTGAGTTTTGTAACAAATGCACAAAACAAAATAGAAAGCCCTGTAGATTATGTCAATACTTTGATGGGAACACAATCCGCCTACAGTTTGTCAAACGGCAATACCTATCCCGCCATTGCTCGCCCTTGGGGAATGAATTTTTGGTCACCACAAACAGGTAAAATGGGTGACGGATGGATGTATACTTACACCGCCGAAAAAATACGCGGATTCAAACAAACTCATCAGCCTTCGCCTTGGATTAATGACTATGGCCAATTTTCAATTATGCCAGTAGCAGGAAAATTAGTTTATAAAGAAGATGAAAGAGCGAGTTGGTTCAGCCATAAATCGGAGATTGCAAAACCTCATTATTACAGTGTTTATCTAGCCGATTTTGACATTAATACCGAAATAACAGCTACAGAAAGAGCGGCACATTTTCAATTCACTTTTCCAAAAAATGACCAATCATCAATTGTTATTGATGCTTTCGACAAAGGCTCCTATATCAAAATCATTCCTTCTGAAAATAAAATCATTGGTTACTCTACAAGAAACAGCGGAGGTGTTCCTGATAATTTCAAAAATTACTTTGTTTTGATTTTCGACAAACCTTTTGAAAATAAATACACTTGGAATGACAATGGATTAGTGAAAGACCAACTCGAAATCAAAGCCAACCATTCAGGAGCAGTGGTTAGTTTTAAAACCAATAAAGGCGAAAAAGTAAATGTTCGTGTTGCTTCATCCTTTATCAGTTTTGAACAAGCTGAACAAAATTTAAAAGCGGAATTAAAAAATATGCCTTTCGAAAAGGTAGTGTCTGAATCAAAAACAGTTTGGAACACAACTCTAGGAAAAGTAAAAGCTGAAGGCGGAACCGAAGAACAAATAAATACATTTTATTCTTGTCTGTACCGCACGGTTTGTTTTCCTCAAAAATTATATGAAGTGGAAGCTTCGGGAAAAATTGTACATTACAGCCCCTATAACGGAAAAGTTTTGGACGGTTATATGTATGGAGGAACAGGATTTTGGGACACTTTTCGAGCACTATACCCGTTGTTGAATTTGTTTTATCCTTCAACCAACAAGGAAATGCAGGAGGCCTTAATCAACGATTATAAAGAAGGTGGCTTTTTACCCGAATGGTCAAGTCCTGGACTAAGAGATTGTATGGTAGGTAACAACTCGGCTTCGGTAGTTGCCGAAGCATATTTAAAAGGTTTAAGAGGTTATGACATCAACACTTTGTACGAAGCTTTACAACATGGCGCAAACAATGAAGGTTCAAAGGCTACAGGACGAAAAGGAGTTGAATATTACAACAAATTAGGCTATGTTCCTTATGATGTAAAAATTAACGAGAACGCAGCCCGAACACTGGAATATGCCTACGATGACTTTGCTATCTGGAAATTAGCGAAAGCCTTAAAACGTCCTGCTTCAGAAATTGATTTGTATGAAAAACGAATGATGAATTACAAGAATTTGTTCAATCCAGAATTCAAATTAATGAGTGGCAGAAACAAAGACGGAAGTTTCGCTAAGAATTTCAATCCATTCAAATGGGGCGATGCCTTCACTGAAGGAAACAGCTGGCATTATAGCTGGAGTGTTTTCCATGATATCCAAGGATTGATTAATCTTATGGGAGGCGAAAAAGCTTTCACAACCAAACTGGACGAAGTATTTTCGTTACCGCCAACATTTGACGATTCCTATTATGGCAGTGTGATTCACGAAATCCGTGAAATGCAGATTATGAATATGGGACAATATGCCCACGGAAACCAACCAATTCAACACATGATTTATTTGTATAATTATGCAGGACAACCCTGGAAAACACAATATTGGTCAAGGGAGGTAATGAATCGTTTGTACAAACCAACACCTGATGGCTACTGTGGAGACGAAGATAATGGACAAACTTCAGCTTGGTATATTTTTTCTTCCATTGGCTTCTACCCTGTTTGTCCTGCTTCGGATGAATATGTTTTGGGTGCACCTTTGTTTAAAAAAGTAACAATTACTTTGGAAAACGGAAAGCAAATTGTCATCAAAGCTGATAAAAACTCAGCCGAAAACAAATACGTTCAGGAATTAAAATGGGACCAAAAAGTATATGATAAAAATTACATCAACCACTTTGAATTACAAAAAGGAGCAGAATTAGACTTTAACATGAGTGACACTCCAAACCAAAAAAGAGGAACTTCAAAAACAAGTTATCCGTATTCCTATAGCAAATAAGTTTTAGCTGTTTGTTTTAGCTTCATCACAAAACAGCTTTGGCACCATAATCAAATACATCAACAATTAATACTAAAGATATGCAGTCACGTAGAAATTTTATAAAAAACACAGGGATATTATCAGCAGGAATGCTTGCCCTGAACACTGAGGTTTTTGCTTTGGAATCAAATTCTCTATTTAATTTAGGAACTGATTTTGTAAGCCAACGCCCGCCATTGGCACAACGAAAATTCACTAGTAAAGCCATTGAGGATACCATTATCCGTATCAAAAAACAAATTGCAAATCCAGAATTGGCTTGGCTGTTCGAAAACTGCTTTCCAAACACTTTGGACACAACTGTAGATTTTGAAATCATCGATGGTAAACCAGATACCTATGTAATTACCGGAGATATTGATGCAATGTGGCTTCGTGATTCGACTGCCCAAATTTGGCCCTATATTCCTTTTGTAAAAGAAGATAAAAAACTAAAAGAATTGGTAAAAGGTGTAATCAACCGCCAAACGAAATGTATTTTATTAGACCCTTACGCCAATGCTTTTTACAAAGATTTCAATCAGGTGAGTGAGTGGAAAAGCGATATTACCAAAATGCAACCTGGAATTCACGAGCGTAAATGGGAAATAGATAGTTTGTGCTATCCTGTTCGTTTGGCTTATGGCTATTGGAAAGAAACTGGAGACATTTCAATGTTTGATGAAAATTGGAAAAAAGCGATGCGTTTGGTTTTACAAACATTCAAAGAGCAACAACGTTGGACAGATAAAGGCCCTTACACTTTCCAAAGAAACACGGCTTGGGCAACAGATGGTGTTCCTTTATCTGGTTATGGCTATCCGGTAAAACCTTGTGGTTTAATCGTTTCTACTTTCCGTCCGAGTGATGACAGCACATTATTTGGTTATTTGATTCCAAGCAATATGTTTGCTATTGAGATATTAGGATATATGATTGAAATGTGTTCTACTTCAGGTTTAAAAGACGATGAAATTGTCAGCAAAGCAACCGAACTAAGAGCACAGGTTCAAAAAGGATTGAAAGAAAACGGAATTATCAGCCACCCAAAATTCGGAGAAATAATTGCTTTTGAAGTAAACGGTTATGGCAGTTTCCATTTTATGGATGATGCCAATGTGCCTTCATTATTGTCATTACCTTATTTGGGCGCTGTAAAACCAGACAGCCCTCTGTATTTAAATACCCGAAAAGTGGTTCTTTCAGAAAACAATCCATTTTTCTACAAAGGAAAAGCAGCCGAAGGTATTGGTGGACCTCATACAGGCGCAGACACAATATGGCCAATGAGTATCGTTCTAAGAGCTATTACAAGTGTCGATGAAAATGAAATTCGATATTGCATTAGCACTCTGAAGAAAACGCACGCTGATACGGGCTTTATGCATGAATCATTCCATAAAGACGATGCCAAAAAATTTACACGCAAATGGTTTGCCTGGGCTAATACATTATTTGGAGAATTGATTGTCAATACAAGCAAAAATCATCCAAATATCTTAGCAGACAAAAACATTTAAACCTGAATTCTATTCTCATTTTTTGAAGCAGAAATATTAGGTGTTTTTTACAAGCATCGTCCCGCTGTCCGCAGTATCTTTCATGCCGAACCCCGGCATAAAAGGATACTCACTCCCATCGGGGCTAATGATAAACATTTTGCTTTTTTTCAAACATCCAAAAAATTAAGAATACAATCTAATTTTTAACTATTGCCAACAGTTTCAAGTAAGAATAAAAAACGATGATAAAAAAAACAATTCTGACACTTTTGATTTCAGTCCTTGCATTTACCCTTAATGCACAGGACTTAACGAAGCTTCCGGTTTTGGATAATAAAACAGAAATTGCTGGCAATAAAGACTGGTTGGTTATTCCTATTGATACTAAGGCTAATGTATATGCAAGCAAAGACAAAAAAACAATTATTTTATACAACGGATTAGTACGAAGAACTTTTCGAATTTCACCAAATGTTGTCTGCACTGATTTGACCAATCTGACTACAAACCAGCAATTAATCAGAGCCGTAAAACCAGAAGCTAAAATTACACTTGACGGAAAACAATACGCAATAGGCGGATTGAAAGGTCAGAAAGAGAATGCCTATTTATTACCAGAATGGCTTGACAAAATGGAAGTCGGAAAAGAGGATTTTACTTTCGTTAATTATACTATTTCAGATATAAAACCACAGATAAATTGGAAATCAACCAATTGGGCAATGAATAAAAAACAAGCCACTGGAAAATCGCTTGTTTTTGAATATGCCTCTTCCCTGCCCGAATTCAAAGGCTTGAAAGTAAAAGTAAATTACGAATTATATGATGGATTACCATTAATTACTAAATCAATTTCAATTGAAAATGAAACCCAAAAAAAAATTAAAGTTGATAGAGTTATAAGCGAAACTATCGCAATGGTCGAAGAACAAAGCGCCGTGGAAGGAAATCCCGAAAAGATGAGAAACCAACACGGCTTTTATATCGAAACCAATTATGCTTTCAACAACTCAATGAGCTATGAATTAAGTGACCAAACGACACATTGGAAAAGCGATTCCGTTTACACTTCACAAGTACATTACAATTACAAAACACCCTGCCTGCTTGAGGTTTATCCCGAAAAAGCACCGGGAATTGAATTGAACCCGGTAGAAATTTACAATTCGGTTCGCAGTAATGAATTACTGATTGACACTTACGATCGTCAACGTCGCGGATTGATAATCAAAAAAATGTACAGAACCATTGCGCCTTGGACAACTGAAAATCCAATTTTCATGCACTTGGTCAGCAAAAATGACGAACAGGTTCGTACCGCAATTGATCAATGTTTCGCAACGGGTTACGAAGCATTAATTTTGAGCTTCGGAAGCCATTTGAACATGGAACTGAACACTCCCGAAAATCACCAAAAATGGAAAGTATTGGCGGATTATGCCCATAGTAAAGGAATCAAAATTGGAGGGTATTCGTTGTTTAGCAGCCGAAGAATTAGCGATGAAGATGATGTAATTGATCCGAAAACAGGAAAGCCGGGTGGTGCTTTTTTTGGAAATGCACCATGCTTTGGAAGCAAATGGGGATTGTCCTATAGAGACCACATCAAAAACTTTTTTACAGAAACTGGCTTTGATATTTGGGAAAATGACGGCCCCTATCCTGGAGATGTTTGTGCTTCGACCACACATCCTGGACATAAGGGTCTTGATGATTCGCAATGGAGACAAATGGAAATCCAGAAAGAGTTATACCATTGGCTAAATGAAAAAGGAGTTTATATTAATGCTCCAGATTGGTATTTCCTCGACGGAACACATAAAATTGCCTTGGGTTACCGGGAAAGAAATTTCTCTTTATCGAGAGAACAGCAACGCATTTTGAACCGTCAGAATATCCATGATGGGACGATAGAAAAATCGGCTTCAATGTCTTGGGGATTTGTCCCTTTGACAGCTTATCAAGGAGGTGATGCTTCGGCTGTTTTGGAACCTTTAAGTGAACACTTAAAGGATTACGAACAATTGATGGTACAGTATTACGGAGCGGGAGTTCAAGCCTGCTATCGTGGCCCTAGATTATACGATACTGATGCTACAAAAGAATTGGTCAAAACAACAATTAGTTGGTATAAAAAATACCGTGATATTCTGAATTCCGACATGATTCAGTTGCGTCGTGCAGATGGTAGGGACTGGGATGGTTTTGTACACGTGAATCCATTATTAAAACAGAAAGCATTTATTATGTTGTACAATCCTACTAAAGAAAAAATAACCAAAACAGTCAAAGTCCCTTTGTATTATTCTGGTTTAACTGATAATGCTAAAATTCGTGAGAAAGAAGGTCTTGTCAAAAATTACAAAATTAATCGAAATTATGAAGCTGAATTAACTTTCACAATTGAACCAGAAAGTTACACATGGTATGTTGTAGAATAACAAAAAAGTTAGATTACAGCTAATAGCATCGGCCAAAATCAAGTATAAAAAATAGAAAATATTTTGTTTTATGTTAAAGTTTGGTGCTTGATATTTAATTTACTAATACGATTTAGTGTTTCAATAAAAAATAATTACTTTTAGCAAAAAACTCAAAAACAGTAACTAATTAATCCTCTTTTGTAATGAAAATAACAGTCTTTTTGGCATCGTTCTTGTTTACCATTGCTTTGCAAGCTCAAGAAAGGCTACACATTATACCTGAACCTGTTAGCCTAAAATTACAAACTGGAAATTTTACTATTGATGCATCAACAGCCATCAGCTATAACGCCAAAAATAAATCAGTAGAGCCTACCATTTTTTTCTTTAAAGAATACATTAAGAGAATCACAGGAACAACTCTTCGAATCAATACTTCAAAAACAAAAAACATTCGTTTCGAAATTCAGAAAACAAACGAAATTGGTGATGAAGGTTATCTCTTGAATGTGAGTCCAAATGAAATTCTCATTACAGCAAATACACCTAAAGGGCTTTTTTATGGTGTACAATCATTAATACAAACCCTTCCCCTATCCCGCACCAATAGCACAACAGAAGTTCCTTGCATGCAAATTAAAGATTACCCTCGTTTTCAATGGAGAGGACTTATGCTGGACTGTAGCCGCCATTTCTTCGCCGCCGATATGGTCAAAGAATTTATCGATTTACTATCATTGTACAAAATGAATGTTTTTCATTGGCATGTTGTTGACGGAGCTGGTTGGCGTTTGGAAATCAAAAAATATCCTAAACTAACTCAACAAGCAGCTTGGCGAGTCGACGATACTGCAAGTCCTTGGAATTGGTTCGGAATACAATTTACAGCCGACAAAAATAAATCGACTTATGGAGGTTTTTATACTCAAGAAGAGGTCAAGGATATTGTAGCTTATGCCCAAGCAAGAAATATTACAGTAATTCCTGAAATTGAAATGCCAGGACATACCGAAGCTTTATTAGCTGCCTATCCGGAACTTTCCTGTAACGGCAAAGTGCATTTCGGAAATGGAAACACTTTCCTAGCCAGTAATGTTGATGGCAATTTTTGTGTAGGTAACGACAAGAGCTTTGAATTTCTTCAAGATGTGCTAACTGAAGTAATGGCACTTTTTCCCTCAAAATACATTCATATTGGTGGGGATGAAGTAAACAAGACAAACTGGAAAAATTGCCCAAAATGTCAAGCACGAATAAAAAATGAAGGCTTGAAAAACGAAGAAGAATTACAAAGTTATTTTATAAAAAGAATTGAAAAATTTATTGTTTCCAAAAACCGAAAAATGATTGGTTGGGATGAAATTCTAGAAGGCGGATTAGCACCAGAAGCCACTGTAATGAGCTGGCGAGGCGAAAAAGGTGGAATTGAAGCTGCTAAAATGGGACACGATGTGGTTATGAGTCCAGCCACACCTTGTTATTTTGATTATTATCAAGGGGATAGTGAGAATGAACCTCTGGCTTTTGGGGGATTTAATACCCTAAAACTCGTTTATAATTACGAACCTATCCCAAATGAACTGAATGCTGAACAGGCCAAACATATTTTAGGCTCACAGGCCAATTTGTGGACTGAATACATAACAACAAGGGAACAAGCCGAGTATATGATTTTACCGCGTATGCTCGCTCTATCGGAAGTGGTTTGGTCTCCAAAAGAAAAAAGAAATTGGAGTGATTTTAATCAGCGGTTACAACCACACTTGGCTGCATTTGAACAAAACGGTTACAGATATTCTAAAGGAAATTTTAAGGTAGATATCAAAGCTGAACGTATTGATGGTAAAATAATGGTATCCCTGTCATCCGAAGATAACAATGGAACTATCTATTATACAACCGACGGAAGTTTCCCAAATATTGGTTCACAGAAATATACAAATCCTTTCGAAATAAATGCAACTGCAACTGTAAAAGCAATTGTTATTGTCGATAATAAAATAATGGTTTTGAAACCATCCGAACAACGTTTTACTTTCAACAAAGCCACTGGTAAAGACGTAAAATACGAAAAAATGTACAGCAAGAATTATTCTGGAAATGGAAAGAATTCGCTGACTGACGGATTTAAAGGAACTAAAAACCACTACCAACTTTGGCATGGATTTGAAGGTGATGACGCAATAGCCACTATTGATTTAGGAACACCAATAGAAATTAGCAGTATTTCGATAGGAACGATTCAATACTTTAACAACTGGATGTTCATGCCTAAATGGGTGAAGTTTGAAATTTCTATTGACGGAACAAATTTCAAAGAAGTCGAAACAATTCAAAATCCAGTTCCCACCAATGTAACGGAAGTGATGTTGAATGATCTTAAAACTAATTTTGCAAAACAAAAAGCAAAATCTGTTCGTGTTACTGCCAAAAATGTTGGTGTTTGCCCCGAAGGTTCACCCGGAGCGGGAAAACCGGCTTGGCTCTTTGTAGATGAAATCATAGTAGAATAATTTTAAAAAAGAAATAGTATAAAGAATAATTACAATAAAATGGAAAAACGATTTGCAATAGGAATGGATATTGGTGGCACGCATATTACTGCCGCACTAATTGATATAAATGAGATGAAAATTATTGAGGGATCAATTTCTAAAGTTTCTTTCGATTCAAATTTACCAGTCAAAACGGTAATGGATTATTGGGAAAAAGCAATTCGCCCTTTATACGAAAAATCGCAATCGGAAAAATTATCTGGAATAGCATTGGCCATCCCGGGACCATTTGATTATGAAAAGGGAACTTTTTGGATAAAAGACCAAAATAAATACGATAATTTTTATGGTTTGAATATAAAAGACCTATTAAGAGAACGTTTTGATTTTGACCATAATTTCCAAATTGTTTCAGAAAATGATGCCACCAGTTTCGGAAAAGGTGAAGTGTACAAAAACACCCAAAACTTGACTAAAAAGATAATGGCTATAACATTGGGAACTGGTCTTGGAGGATGTTTTATAGAAAACGGAAAAATTATAAACATTGGAAAAAATGTACCCGAAAATGGTGAAATATGGAATCTCCCATACAAAAACGGAATTGCCGAAGATGCTGTATCACAAAGAGGATTGCTTTCGAATTACAAAGATTTAAGTGGCAACAATATTGACAACGGACTAGAATTGTACAACTTAGCCAAAGATGGGGATAAAAAAGCTATTGAAGCTTTTCGTAAATTTGGAGAAGATCTTGCTGAAGTGGTACTTCCTTGCTTGAAAAATTTTAGTGCCGAAATGCTTGTCATTGGTGGCAAATTAGCTACTGCAGAAGATTTATTCCTGAATGTTTTTAAAGAAAAAGTCAAAAACACAGGAATTGAACTGGAGATAGTCCTTTCAACTGACAACGAAACTTCTGCCTTATTGGGAGTAACAACTTTACTTAACTAAGTTAACACATAATACTACTTTCTGATTGTCAACAATCAGATTTAAAATTAAAAAGATATGAGTAATCGTAGAAATTTTCTAAAAACAGCAGCAATGGCATCAGCCGCTGTTGCATTAAGTGCTTTCAAAAGTATATCTGAAGAACAAGAAGAAGCAATTTTAGATTCTTCAAAAGTAAGAAAGCCAATCGTGCTTTCAACCTGGCGTTTTGGACTTGAGGCCAATGAAGCGGCATGGGAAATCTTAAAAAAAGGAGGCCGCGCTTTAGATGCAGTTGAAGCTGGTGTAAAGGTACCAGAAGGTGATCCTAAAGAAAGAAGTGTAGGTTATGGAGGCCGCCCTGACAGAGATGGAAGAGTAACGCTAGATGCTTGCATTATGGATGAAATGTCAAATATCGGATCTGTAGGTTGTTTAGAATTTATCAAACATCCTATATCTGTGGCTCGTGCTGTAATGGAAAAAACACCGCATGTCATGTTAGTTGGAGATGGAGCTCTTCAATTTGCATTAGCACAGGGCTTTCCAAAAGAAAACTTATTGGTTCCGGATTCGGAAAGAGAATGGAAAGAATGGCTAAAAACTTCAGAATATAAGCCCATTGCCAACATCGAAAATCACGACACTATCGGAATGATTGCCTTGGATGCTGCTGGTAATCTTTCAGGAGCCTGTACTACTAGTGGAATGGCTTTCAAAATGCACGGCCGTTTGGGGGACTCCCCTATCATCGGTGCTGGATTGTATGTCGATAACGAAATTGGAGCAGCAACCGCAACAGGTCACGGCGAAGAAGTAATCCGTATTTCAGGATGCCATTTGGTAGTCGAATTAATGCTTCAGGGAAGATCGCCTCAAAAAGCCTGCGAAGAAGCTGTTTTGAGAGTGGTAAAACTGATGAAAAACAGAAATAAAAATTTAAAAGACATACAGGTTGGATTTATTGCTTTGAATAAAAAAGGCGAATATGGTTCCTACTGTGTACAAAGCGGCTTCAACTATGCCGTTTATGACGAAACCGGAAACAAATTGATTGATCCTGATTTTTATTTAAAATCGTAAAAAGCATTAAAAAAATACAATGAAAAAATACAATTTGGAAATTGCCTGTTTCAATCCGGAATCGGCAGTAATCGCACAAAAGAATGGAGCTAACCGTGTTGAACTTTGTGATGAAATGAACGAAGGAGGAACAACGCCTTCACTAGAAGCTGTAATTGCTACCCGTGAAGAATTAACCATTGACATGAACGTGATGATTCGACCACGTGGTGGCAATTTTGTGTATAGCGATGCCGAATTTGAACAAATGAAGCAAGAAATAAAAGAATACAAAAAATTAAAAGTTGACGGATTTGTGTTCGGGATTTTGAATAAGGATAACAGTATAAATGTTACACAAAACAAAGAATTAGTTGCTTTAGCAAAACCATTGCCTTGTACTTTCCATCGTGCTTTTGATGTGGTTACCGATGTTTTCAATTCTCTAGAAACCGTAATTGATTGCGGATTTAAAACCATTTTGACTTCAGGTCAGGAACCCAACGTAGTTGAAGGAATTTCGGTTTTGGAACAATTGGTTAAAAAAGCAGGTAACCGTATTGTAATCATGCCTGGCGGTGGCGTCCGCTCATCAAATGTGGTTATGCTTAAAGAAAAAACAAAAACAACGTTTTATCATTCATCAGCCATCACTGACGGAACTGAAACCGCTGACCCTAAAGAAGTGAAAGCTTTAGTTGTCAATTTAAAATAAAAAGTCATAAGTGACTTTACTTATGATCATTAATCATTTTTAGGACTTAACAAAAAACAAAAAAATGAAAAACAGATTTAAATTAATGTTTACAGCATTTCTTTTTGTCAATACAATTTCACTTCAAGCTCAAGGTGAATTCAGTATGAAAGCTGATAAATCAGAAGAAGAAGGCTACGTTTGGACAAAAGATCCATTGGTGAAAGCCAACCTTAATAAATGGCAAGGATACAAATTTGGAGTATTAATCCATATGGGACTTTACAGTCAATTGGGAACAGTAGAATCATGGGGATTGGCACCAGAAGACTGGGTTACCCGAGACGGTTATGATGATTATTACAAATACGCCACTAATTATCGAAACACAAAATACAAGTTAAATCCCACCAATCTGAATTCAGAAAAATGGGCAAAAATGTTCAAAGGTGCCGGAGCAAAATATCTGATTTTCACTTCTAAACACCATGATGGATTTTGCATGTATGATTCAAAATACACCGATTTTAAAATCACAAATCCAGAACTACCTTATGCTAAAAACCCAAAAGCTGATGTACTAAAAGATGTTTTGGATGCATCCAGAAAGGAAGGATTGGCTGTTGGAATATATTTCTCAAAACCCGACTGGACTACTGAGAACTTCTGGTGGTCGTATTATCCCCCAAAAGACAGAAATCCAACTTATGACATCAAAAAGTTTCCAGACAGATGGAAAAGTTATGTGCAATACACCCAAAATCAATTGAATGAATTGACCACAAATTATGGAAAAGTAGATATCCTTTGGCTAGACGGATGCTGGGTTCGCCCTTTGTCTACGATTAACAAAAAAGTGGAAGAATTTTGCAAATATCCATATGATATGGATATCAACATGAAATTAATTTCGGAAACGGCTCGCAAAAAGCAACCAGGAATGTTAGTTGTGGATCGTTGGGTACCAAGTGAATATGAAAATTACCTGACTCCTGAACAAAAAACACCAGAGAAACCTTTAACAGTGCCATGGGAAAGCTGTATTACCCTTGGAGGAGCTTGGGGATGGGTTCCAAATGACCACTATAAATCTTCTAAAGAAGTAATTCAATTACTGACTAATATTGTTGTAAAAGGTGGAAATCTTTTATTAGGAGTCGGACCAGATGCCAAAGGTGAATTTGATCCAAAAATCGAAAAAACTTTGGCAAACGTTGGAAAATGGCTTTCTGTAAATGGTGAAGCTATTTACGATACCAAACCTGTTGCCCCATACTTGGACGAAAAAGTAGGTTATACACAAAAAGCAAATGCAGTCTATGGTATTTATATGCCGGTAAAAGATGAAAAAGAACTGCCTGCCCAAATTACTATCAAAACTGATATGAAAGGTAGCTTGAAAGCATCTTTATTGGCTAACAAACAAAAATTGTCCAGCAAAAGAACTGACGACGGAATCTTAATTACAATTCCACAAGAACTTAGAACTTCATTAGCTGGACAAGAAGCTGTAGTTATTAAAGTGAGTAAATAATTCTTCGGAATAAATTAAACTATCAATAAGTAAACTGTTTTATTGGCTGACTTTTTTACAGCCTTTTAAAATTAATAAATATGAAAAAGCAGTTATTTACCGTTTTAGGATGTTTATCTTTTTTGTCAATGACTGCCCAAAAAGTAGCCCCTCCTGCCCCATATGGTGTTTTGCCGAGCGAACCTCAATTACAGTGGCAGGAATTAGAACAATATGTTCTTGTTCATTTTACGCCAACCACTTTCCAAAACAAAGAATGGGGATATGGTGATGCTGATCCAAAAATTTTTAACCCAACAAAATTTGATGCAAACCAAATTGTAAATGCTGCCAAAACAGGAGGTTTCAAAGGGGTGATTCTGGTTGCCAAACATCACGATGGGTTTTGTTTATGGCCTACCAAAACAACGGCTTACAACATCAGTAAAAGTCCTTTCCGTGAAGGAAAAGGTGATATGGTCAAAGAATTTGAACTTGCAACACGCAATGCAGGAATGAAATTTGGACTCTATTGTTCACCTTGGGACAGAAATAATGAAAATTATGGAAAACCTGAATATGTAAACACATACCGAGAGCAATTAAAAGAATTGTATTCAAATTATGGAAAATTATTCATCACTTGGTTTGATGGAGCTAATGGTGGTGATGGTTATTATGGTGGGAAAAATGAAAAAAGAAGTATTGATCGAGGTACGTATTACGGTTGGGAAACAACTTGGGAAATTTCAAGAAAAATGCAACCAGGAGCAGTTATTTTTGCCGATATGGGAGATGTACGCTGGGTAGGAAATGAAAGAGGTTTTGCTGCAGAAACATCTTGGGCAACTTTTACTCCTGAACCAGCAGCTGGTAAAACAGTAGCCACGCCAGGAGAGACCAATTCGGAGAAAGCTCCAGAAGGAACTCGAAACGGAAAATTTTGGAAACCTGCCGAATGTGATGTACCTCTAAGAAATGGTTGGTTTTATCATACCAGTGATGACAATCATGTAAAATCGGTTTCTGAATTATTTGAAATTTATTCTAAATCTGTTGGACGAGGTGATTGTTTGGACCTAGGTCTTTCTCCTAATACTGATGGTTTGTTGCATCCAAATGATGTCAAAGCACTAAAAGATTTTGGTGATTATCTTAAACAATTATTTGCAAATAATCTTGCAAAATCGGCTGTAATTACGGTTTCAGATATTAGAGGCGGTGATGCAAAATTATTTGGGACTAAAAACCTCTTAGATGAAGACCGTTACTCTTATTGGGCAACCAATGATGAAGTAAAAAAAGCATCTTTGACTTTAGAGTGGAAAAAAGAACAAATCTTTAATGTCATCCGTCTTAGAGAAAATATCAAACTTGGACAACGCATAGAAAAAGTTGAAATTGATGCTTACAACAATGGCAATTGGAAAAAAATAGCAGAAGCTACCAGTATAGGCGCTAACCGATTAGTGCGTTTAAAAAATCATGTTTCGGCATCCAAATTGAGAATTCGCATCGAAGAATCTCCTGTTTGTATAGCTTTAAGTGATGTGGGAGTATTCAAAGAGCCTGAACAATTGTCTCTTCCAAAAATTAAAAGAGACAAAGACGGAATGGTTTCGATAACTACAGAATTACCAGTAAACGAAATCCGTTATAGCATTGACGGAACGGAGCCTAATAAACAATCCACAGTTTATCAAGATGCCTTTTCATTTTTAGCTTCAGGTGAAGTCAAAGCCAAATCCTTTGGTACTGATAATAAATCTAGTGAAACAGTAATTCAATCTTTCAATGTAAGCAAAAAAGACTGGAAAGTGGTTACTTCATCTTCTGAGAATCAAGAAAAAGGGAAATCTTCAAATGCAATTGATGAAAATGAAAGAAGTCTATGGAGTACCCCAGAAAATGCTATTTTACCCCAATCTATTACTATCGATATGGGCAAAGAAATGACAATTACTTCATTTTCGTATTTACCACGTCAAAAGGAAACTGGCGGAATCGTAAAAAACTACGAATGGCAAACGAGTACTGATAATGAAACTTGGGCTACAGCTAGCGAAGGTGAATTTTCCAATATCAAAAGTAATCCGATTGAGCAGAACATCACTCTAAAAGCTCCTGTAAAAGCTAGATATTTTAAATTCATTGGAAAAACCAGTGTAGATGGAAATTATATTTCTGTAGCAGAATTGGGTATAAAGGCAATACAATAACTTTTGAATCCATTTGCAAAACAGATAAAAAAATTAAATTTTGAAGTCCCAAAAAAAAAAATTGAAGTTTTCAAAATTGTAAAGTTTTAAGGTTTCTTTTTACAAAATACAACCTTTATTAACACATTAAAATCAAGATTGCATATCCCAATAGGTTTTAATTATCTTTATAAAAAAAAAAGAAAAATGAAAATTGAAAAAACAAAAATTACTTCTTATCTGAATAGCTACATTTCGGTTATTTCCCGTGAGGAACCTTTTTTTCAATCACCTTTTCATTCGCATCCAGAACTTGAACTAGTGTATATCAAAGAAAGTTATGGAAAGAGAATTGTAGGGAATTCTGTAGAACCATTTGTATCCGGAGACATGGTATTTCTGGGCTCAGATATCCCTCACGTATGGTTAAACGATGAAATTTATTATAAAGGCATTAATACATTAAATGCCGAAGCCATAGTAGTTTATTTCAATAAAGATATTTTTGGCTCTATTTTTTATGAATTAAAAGAAACTCAAAAAATAAGCAATCTCTTTAATCAAGCCGTCAGAGGGCTTTCTATTTCCGGAAAAACAAACGAATTAATTGCCAAAAAATTAGAGAGACTTGTTCACAAAAAAGACTTCGAAATCATCATTGGTCTTTTTGAAATTTTATCCATTCTGTCGGAAAGTAACGATATTTCATTTATCAATAATCAAGCTTATATTCCTGCAAGTAATCAAATCAAAAACGATCGCCTTTCAGATGTTTTCGAATATGTAAAAATTAATTTCAAACAAGACATTTCACTGGATGAAATTGCCAAAATTGCCAATCTGACTCCTACTTCCTTTTGTAGAATGTTTAAAACAAAAACCCAAAAACATTTTGTAGAATATCTCAACGAAATTAGAGTTTCTAACGCTTGTAAATACTTGATTGAAACCGATATGGGTATGTCTGAAATAGCATACGAATGCGGGTGTAAAACCGCTTCCAATTTTAATAAACTTTTCAAAAAACTAACAGGAACTACACCGAAAGAATACCGTAAAAAAACAGAAAGCTAGTTTTTTGATACTGCTTAAAAGTATCTGAAAATAGTTTTTAGAATTAGCTTTTGTTACAAGACCAATTCTAAAAACAAACGCTGAATGGTTTCATCCAAATCATCACAAAACCCACAATGTGGTCTGGACGTTTGTATCGCCGAACTTCGAATCGCAGTCAACCAACGAAAACGGGATGGAATATCAAATTCTCCTATTGGCCCACCAGCCTTACCTCCTACTGCAATTTTTTGAAAAGATTCTAAGTTCAGTTGAAGTTGCTCCAAATCAAAATCTTCAGAAAGCATTAGTAATTTGGCTTCATTTACCGTGTAAAGCATTTTTATAAATTTCGCTTTTTTGCAAAAAAGAATAATACCTACGTTTAGGAATTCTTCGCGTTCTACCCTAGGCACCACACGAATAACGGCATACTCATATAAGTTTTTCTCTTGCATTTTGGGCTTCATTTATAAAAATTTCTGAATGATTCAATCGTGTCCATAAAAACTGAAAATAAACTCCTCTGATATCGTCAGGAGTTTGCTCACTGTCTTCCCATTGCAGCCAATCTTCCGGAATATAATTGACTATTTCGTGCAAAATATCTTCAGTAAGTATTGCTTTAAAAGCAACATCAGTTTCTTTCAACAAACTGGCTTGAGGCAATAGAACATGGGCTTTTATCAATGCAAAAGGGCTTTTGGCATGTGTTTCCCAATTGTTCCAGGAATGATGAAAATAAAGAGAAGCACCATGATCAATTAGCCATAATTCCTTGTGCCAAATCAACATATTAGTATTTCGAAAAGTACGATCAACATTGGTAATAAAAGCATCCAACCAAACAATTTGCGAAGATAATTCAGGCGACAATTGTGTTACAACAGGATCAAAAGTTATCGCTCCCGATAGAAAATGCAATGCTAAATTCAATCCTTGACTGCCTTGCAATAAATCCTGAATTTCCTCGTCGCCTTCAGTACGTCCAAAAGCTTCATCCAGATTAGCAAACACCAATTCAGGCATTTTTAGCTTCAAAACTCTGGCGATTTCTCCTCCAATGAATTCGGCTATTAAAGCTTTTACGCCATGCCCCGCCCCTCTGAATTTCAAAACATATTTAAAATCATCATCGGCTTCGGCCAAAGCAGGCAAAGATCCTCCTTCCCGTAGTGGCGAAATATAACGCGTGACATTGACAGTCCGTAATTCAAGTGGTTTTCTCATAATGCTTTTTTAGGAATTACAAACTTACAAATTATACAAATGAATTTCTGTTTTTAGCTGAAACCGTTCTGAGTAATATCAATTTTTATCTTAAGCGACATTCTAAATCATGAACATTCAACACAATCTTGTCATTCTGACGAAGGAAGAATCACAGCTACGTATATCCAACCAGTATTTCCACCATTAAAGAGCAAAACAATATAAAACTATTGATTTCACATTGTCAAGCTACTTACTAAGATTCTTCCTTCGTCAGAATGACAAAACTCCCGTAGTATTTTTATTAAAAACTAAACAACATTACATTCTAAATCTCAAATGAATTGTTTAGAAAACTTATATTTGTAATTCACACACTTATAATCCTCGATACTATGAATTATAAAATTACTGTATTGCTTCAACGATGCTTTCTACCGTTACTATTTCTGTTTAGTACAATTATATTTGCTCAGAAATTAGAGAAATTTTTCCCAACCAAAGATTTAACCTCAGTAGGAGTTTATTATTACCCGGAACATTGGGATCCTTCACAATGGGAGCGTGATTTTCAAAACATGGAAAAAATGGGTTTTGAGTTCACTCATTTTGGAGAATTTGCCTGGGCTCAACTAGAACCCGAAGAAGGCAAATACGATTTTAAATGGCTTGATAAATCATTGGAACTTGCAGCAAAATATCATCTAAAAGTGATTATGTGTACTTCTACTGCAACACCTCCTGTCTGGCTTGTTCGCAAACATCCAGATGTGCTCGCCACCAACGAAGATGGAACAAAAATGGATCATGGTACGCGTCAACATGCTACTTTTTCCAGCAATTATTACCGTACCTATTCTTTAAAGATGGTTGCCGAATTGGCCAAAAGATATGGCAATGACAAACGCATCATCGGTTGGCAAATTGACAATGAACCACGTCGTTTTTTGGATTATGGAAAAGATGCTGAACAACGATTCCGTGATTGGCTAAAAGAAAAATATAAAACCATTGATGTCCTTAACGAAGCTTGGGGAAATAATTTCTGGAGCGGAACATACAGCAGTTTTGACGAAATCAATATTCCTTTACACGCGGTTTGGGGAATGAATCTGCACTCGCAACTTGATCATTATCGTTTTACTGATAATGAAACTGCTACTTTTCTTGACAATCAAGCTAAAGAGATTCGCAAATTTTCTAGTCCAAACCAATGGATAACTTCTAATTATATTCCGATGTACGATGTAGGTTATGTTGGTATGAGCAAAGAACTGGACTTTGTAAGTTACACTCGCTATATGGTTTATGGCGGCGATCTTGGAATTGGTCCAAAAGGGTATCGCGTTGGGGAATATTCCCGAATTCCATTTGCAAATGATTTTTTCCGTCCAATGAAAGGAGCTTATGGCGTTATGGAATTGCAACCGGGACAGGTAAACTGGGGAAGCATTAATCCTCAGCCATTACCTGGCGCTATGCGTTTGTGGTTATGGAGCGTATTTGCAGGCGGAAGCAAATTTACCTGTACTTACCGTTACCGTGCTCCTTTGTATGGTTATGAGCAATTTCATTATGGAATCGTAGGAACTGATGGCGTTACTCCTACTCCTGGCGGACAGGAATTTAGCCAATTTATCAAAGATGTCAATATGCTCCGCAAAAAATACGATGCAAAAGCACAATTGCCAAAAGCCTATTTACAGCGCAAGACTGGAATTTTATTCAATGCAGACAATGTAATGGGAATCGATTTGAATAAGCAAACCAATCAATGGAATACCGAAGAACATTTTAAAAAATATTACAAAGCTGTAAAATCGTTTGGCGCACCAGTGGATTTTGTTCGTGATACGACTAATTTTTCAAATTATCCTGTTTTAATTGTGCCTGCTTATCAAATGATTGATCAACAAATGATAGACAAATTGACTGCTTATGCCCAAAATGGAGGAAACTTAGTATTGAGTTGTCGTACAGGAATTCAAAATCGTAAAGGGCATCTTTGGGAAGCTAAATTTTATCAGCCCATGTGGAAATTAATTGGTTCAGAAATTGAATCGTATGATTTATTGATGCCACAATCTCCTGATAAAATTAAATTCAACAATCAGGAATTCGAATGGGTAAGCTGGGGCGATTTATTAAAACCAAACAAAGAAACAGAAATCTGGGGAACTTATCAAGGTGATTTCTATGCGGGAACTCCTGCTGTTATTTCGCATAAATTGGGAAAAGGAACAGTAACATATATTGGTGTTGATTCCAAAAAAGGAGATCTTGAAAAACAAGTTTTAACCAAATTGTACCAACAACAAAACATTCCAATTGAAAATTACCCAGAAGGTGTAACTGTGGAATATCGTGATGGCTTTGGAATTGCAGTAAATTATTCTGATAAAATTTACGAAATGAAAATCCCTGCAAATGCTGAAATTATCATTGGAACTCCGTCAATGAAAACAGCAAATGTATTGGTTTGGAAGAATAAATAGTTACTAAGTGCTGAGCTTCTAAGTTGTTGGGTTTCTAAGTTTTTCTCTCAGCGACTTAGAAACTTAGTAGCTTAGAAACTATTCTAAACTCAAATAGGCTTTACCGATATGTGCAATACAATCAGAAGCGATAAACGACTGATGTCCTGTTTCAGGCAAAGCAATATCGGCTGTCAATCCGTGCAAATAAACACCTAATAGTGCTGCATCTACAGGTTTATACGATTGTGCCAAAAGACTCGTAATCATTCCTGTCAAGACATCTCCGCTTCCGGCAGTGGCCAAAGCAGGATTTCCTGTCGTGTTTTGGTAAATGGTTTCGCTGTCAATAATAAAAGTTGGCGCGCCTTTCATTACAATTACCACTTGATTTTCTAATGAAAAAGCAATAGTCTTAGTAAACTTTTCTTCTTCTGAATTCCATTTTCCAATTAATCGCTCTAACTCTTTTGGATGCGGAGTCAAAACAGTTCTTGGCGGAACTAACGCCATCCAAGTCGGATTATGGGCTAAAATATTCAATCCATCAGCATCAATTACCATTGGAACGCTTGTATTCGATAAAAAATCATGAAATGCTTTTTGAGTTTCTATATTCTGCCCCATTCCCGGACCAATCCCGATGGCGTTTGGTTGCAAATTAAAACTAATGTCCGAAAGGTGTTTTTTATGTTCATCGGTTATTACCATTACTTCAGGAACAGCAATTTGAACAATCTCATAACCGCATTTTGGAACAAAAGCGGTCACTAAGCCACAACCTGTTTTGAGTGCTGCTTTGCTTGATAAACAGATTGCTCCTATTTTTCCATGGCTACCACCAATAAGCAAAGCATGTCCTTGTATCCCTTTGTGCGTATTTTTCACAATGGGCTTATAGCGTTTTAGGATTTCATTTTTGTCAATTATTATAGGCGTATTCATGACGTACATTTTTTATTAAAAGTACAAAATTTCAAAAGTATATACTAATCTATGATATAACCATTCAGAACCAAACACTTAGTTTTATTGCGCTTTTAATCAATAATATAGAGCTTTTTATACTTCTATTTTCTATTAGATTCAAAAAAAGTCCTTTAGTGTTAGAAATCTTGATTTTTTTATAAGACCTTTGCACGCTTTTAGAAATTAAAAAATAATCATCAACTGATGAAGAAGAAAATAGAAATTTTAGCGCCTGCAAAAGATTTAATTGGTGGAATTGCAGCCATTAACAGTGGTGCCGACGCTGTATATGTTGGTGCGCCATTATATGGAGCCCGTTCCAATGCGACCAATTCAATTGAAGATGTGGCGGCTTTGGTAAAATATGCGCATTTATTCCACGCACAGGTTTTTGTGGTTATCAACACTATTTTATACGATAACGAATTGGAATCTTGTCGTCAGATGATTTGGCAATTGTACGATATCGGAGTCGATGCTTTGATTATTCAGGACATGGCGATTATGGAAATGGACTTACCTCCTATTGTACTTCACGCCAGTACACAAGCCAATAATCGTGATGCCGATAAAATTAAATTCTTAAAAGATGCCGGAATCAAACGTGTGGTTTTAGCCCGTGAATTGAATTTACATCAAATCAAAACAATTTATGATAAAGCTGATGTAGAACTGGAGTTTTTTGTGACAGGAGCACTTTGCGTTTCGTTCAGTGGTAATTGTTATATGAGTGTTGCTAATGGAGAACGTTCGGCAAACCGTGGTTCTTGTGCACAAAACTGTCGTTTACCGTATAACTTAATAGATGGTCATGGTGATACTTTAATCAAAAACAGTCACTTGCTTTCGATAAAAGATTTTGACGTTTCAGACCAAATTCCAAATCTGATCGAAGCGGGAATTGTTTCTTTTAAGATTGAAGGTCGTTTAAAAGATATAGTTTACGTAAAAAATAATGTTTCTTACTTAAGACAAAAACTAGATTCTTTTTTAGAAGGAAATGATAAATACACTAAAGCTTCTTCTGGAAAATGTACGTATCTTTTTGATTCTGCTTTGGATAAAAGTTTCAACCGTGGTTATACCGATTATTTCGTAAATGGTAGAGATAAATCTATTGGTTCTTGGGAAAGTCCAAAATCAAAAGGACAATACATTGGTAAATTGATTAAAACTATCGGAGGCGCTTACCAAATTGAAAATGGCGAATTATTAAATAATGGTGACGGACTTTGTTTCATCAACGAAAATAACGAAGCCGAAGGAATTTATGTGAATAAAGTCGAAAATGGTCTAGCTTACCCAAATGTGCTGAAAGAAATTAAAGAAGGTACTTTCATTTACCGAAATAATGATGCCGCTTTCATTAAAATTGTAGAAAGAGAAGACAGTGCGGTTCGTAAAATTTCTACGACTTTATTGTTAACGGAAAACGACAATGGTTTTGAATTAATCGCAACTGACGAAGATGGTTATGTAAGTACAGTTCAATTGGCACACGCAAAAGAACAAACAAAAAACAACCTTTCCATAGAAGATAATATCAAAACTCAATTGGCAAAAACAGGTTTCACACCTTATACTGCTGATGAAATTAATATAATGTTCTCTCAGAACTGGTTCTTACCAATTTCAAAAATTAATGAAATGCGAAGAACGGTTTATGAGCAATTATCTGAAATTCGTTTAGCTAATTACAAACGTGAAGAACACCAATTGGTAAAAACATCGCATCCTTATCCTGAAACCAAATTGGATTTCATGTACAATGTTTCCAATAAAAAAGCACGTCAGTTCTACGAACGCCACGGTGTTACCGAAATCGAAAAAGCATTTGAACTTCAATGGGATCCAGGGAAATCTCGCGTAATGACTACCAAATATTGTATCAAATACGAATTGGAAAAATGTCCGATACATCAAAAAGACAAAATGGGAGAAAAACTAAAAGAACCATTAGTTCTAAAACAAGGAGAGCTTGAATACAAGTTAAAATTCAATTGTAAACCCTGTGAAATGGAAATTTGGGAAAAAGATGCCGAATTTGAAATTGAAGAAGATTAGGTTTTAAATTTTTCAAAATAACTTCAAAAACTACAAAGTAAATAGCTTTTACTTTGTAGTTTTTTGTTTTTGATTCCATCCAAATTATCTAGCCATGAGAGGTCAAACAGAGCAAACGCATGAGTAAAAAAAAAATAAAAAATAAGCCACAAATTACACAAATTAGCACAAATTTTGACATAATATTATTGCACAAATCAATCAAAAACTAATAAAATTAGTGTCATTCTATTTTGAATGATTGAAATTAGAGTTAATTTGTGTCATTCGTGGCTAAAAATTAACTCATGCGTTTGTCCTGAGAGGTCAAACTCGAACAACTAAAGGCTCAAAAAAAATGTTTACTTTTGCATAAATTTTTAGTTATGATCAATAACGATTCTATTGTGGCACTGGCCACACCATCTGGAGCAGGTGCAATTGCAGTCATTAGAATTTCCGGAGAAGATGCCATTACCATTGGAAATTCGGTTTTTAAATCCATAAAAAACAAGGATTTAAGAACTCAAAAAACACATACTTTACATTTGGGACACATCGTTGATGGAGAAAAAACTCTCGATCAGGTTTTAGTTTCTATTTTCAAAAATCCCAATTCTTATACTGGCGAAAATACAATCGAAATTTCATGTCACGGTTCTACTTATATTCAGCAACAAATTATTCAATTATTACTGCGAAAAGGGTGTAGAATGGCAGAACCTGGAGAATTTACTTTAAGAGCATTTTTGAACGGAAAACTGGATTTATCACAAGCCGAAGCCGTAGCTGATTTGATTTCATCAGATAATGAAGCTTCTCACCAAATTGCGATGCAACAAATGCGCGGAGGTTTCTCTAACGAAATTGCCAAACTACGGGAGGAATTATTGAATTTTGCTTCTTTAATCGAATTGGAATTGGACTTTGCAGAAGAGGATGTAGAATTTGCAGACAGAACGCAATTTCACGAATTATTGAACCGAATTGAATTTGTTTTAAAAAGATTGATCGATTCGTTTGCCGTTGGAAATGTCATTAAAAATGGAATCCCAGTAGCGATTGTTGGTGAACCCAATGTTGGAAAATCGACTTTATTGAATGCTTTACTGAATGAAGAACGTGCTATTGTTTCAGAGATTGCAGGAACTACTCGTGATACCATTGAAGATGAATTGGTTATTGGCGGGATTGGTTTTCGTTTCATCGATACGGCTGGAATCCGAGAAACTAAAGATTATGTTGAAAGCATTGGAATTAAGAAAACCTTCGAAAAAATAGAACAGGCACAGGTTGTTGTTTATTTGTTTGATGGCTTAAAGTTTAAAGTTTCAAGTTCGGAATTTGTTTCGGAAATAGAACAAATCAAAAACAAATATCCATTAAAACCTTTACTAATTGTGGTTAATAAAAAGGACATTTTATCTGATGATGAAGTCTTAAACATCACCAATCAATTAGAAAATCTAAATGCAAAACTGTTATTAATTTCTGCTAAAGAAAAAATAGGTGTCGATAATTTGCAGCATGAATTACTTTCTTTTGTTAACACTGGTGCACTTCGTAATAATGAAACAATCGTTACAAATACAAGGCATTACGATTCCTTACTAAAAGCTTTAGATGAAATTCAGAAAGTGAAATTTGGACTAGAAACCAATCTATCCAGTGATTTGATTGCTTTGGATATCCGTGAAGCTTTATATCAATTTGGGTTGATTACAGGTCAAGTCAGCAATGACGAGCTATTAGGTAATATTTTTGCTAACTTTTGCATCGGAAAATAAATCTTACAAAACATCACAAAATAAAACAAAGAATCCCAGTTAAAATGTCATAAAACGGCATTTTAACTGGGATTCTTCTTTCTGTTTATTTAGCTTTATTTACAGATAGTTTGTTCCTTTTTGTACCATTATTGTACCACGAAAAAAAAATCTGCATCAAGATTTTTTTTTGGTGAGATGATGACACAATCTGACACACATAGACACAATGGGATACAAAATTGATCACATTATGAGTTCTAAAATTGAGGTTATCAGAATTTGTGAGCACTGCAAAAAACAGTTCACAGCCAGAACAACACGAACGCGGTATTGTTCACCCATTTGCAACAGTAGAGGCTATAAAGCACTGGTGCGTAAAGGAAAAGTAGAAAAAAGCAATAACGAAACCGTTCAGCTTTTGAATACCGATTTGGAAAAAATAAAACCGCTTGAGTTTCTAAAAATTACTCAGGCCAGCCTTCTTTTCGGGATCAGCAGGAGTACCATTTACAGGTTAGTTAACAATGGACATCTGGACATTGCAAAGTTCGGCAAACGAACAGTTATCCGCAGATGCGACCTTGAAGCTTTCTTTGCTATTCCAATTCAGGATGTTACGTTGAAGACTGGACAGCAATTTCCTGGTTTTGACAATTGCTATACTATTACGCAAATTCAGCAGAAGTACAATATTTCTTCAGGAGCACTCTATCTATTGATTCAACGGCAGGGTATAGTAAAATATTCCGTTGGAAAATTCACCTGTGTAGCCAAACAGGATATCGATATAATTTTTAATGCTGTTGGAAGATGAAAAATATAAATGTTACGCTTAGAAAAAGGACGCTACCAAGTGGGAAGATTACATTATACCTAGATTTTTTTCCTCCAATCTATAACGGTAAAACTCGTGAATTTTCACGCAGAGAGTATTTAGGTTTGTATCTGGTTTCAAAACCAAAAAATAATATTGATAAAGCAATGAATTCAGAAAATTTACACAAAGCCGAGATGATTTGTGCAAATAGACTTAATGAATTGAACAAACAACAAATCTATACACCATTTGAACAAGAGCGGCTACGTCTGCAGGAAATAGGAGAAAAATCATTTCTACAGTATCTAAAACAGACAGCAGAAATCAAGACTGGCAATAACGCTGAAATCTGGAAATATGCAATTATCCACTTTGAAAAGTTTCTTAAGAACGAGGACATATTAATGCAGGAAATTGATGTAACAATTATTGAGGACTTCAGGGAATACATTTTGAAGGCAAAATGTTTAAAGAAAAAAGACCAGTTTTTGGCTCAAAACACTGCATTATCCTATTTTAACAAGATCAAGGCCACCCTTCGAAAAGCTTATAAGAAAGGATTACTGCAAACTGATATTAATGCTGCGGTTGATAGCATCAAGGAACAGGAGTCCCAAAGAAATTTCCTAACTATGGAAGAAGCTTCAAGGCTGTTTAGGACACCATGCAAAAAAGAGATTGTTAAACGCGTCTGCATGTTTTCTCTGCTAACAGGAATACGCTATTCCGACATTGCAAAACTTACATGGGAAGAAGTGCAGTACAGTAAAAGCGAAGGATATTACATTAGATTTAAGCAGCAAAAAACGGACAGACCGGTAACTCTTCCTATTTCCCAGGAAGCGTTCGAGTACTTAGGTGAAAAAGAGGCACAAACTAAGAGAGTCTTTTATGATTTAAAAAAATGGGATGTAGACCGGTTGCTTCCTATATGGGTTAACGACGCATCAATTGAAAAACACATTACATTTCATTGCTTTCGCCATACATATGCAACATTACAGATGGCAGCAGGTACCGACATTTTTACTGTATCTAAAATGTTGGGGCACAAAAACATAAAGACAACGCAGATATATACGAAAATCATTGACGAGAAAAAAAGAGAAACAACTAATAAAATTTCATTTAAATAGAGAAATATATAATTCCGTGTATAGCAGGAAATGACTTTTTGTCTTTTAATTTAAGGCGGACACCTCAATTTCTTTAAAGTCGATTTTAGGGCGAAACCATTAGCGGTGGGCTGAATGCCCACCTGTCCAGAACATGCCTCTTTGGGCAGTTCAAACAAGCGAACACGCGTTTGTTTTATTACTGTCAATGCTTATTTTTAATTATTAACAGCTTAGAATCGCTTTTTTTGATGACACTGACTTTAGAATGGATATACAAATAAGACTCTGCACTAAATTAAGCTCTGTTTTTTTTACAATTAATTTGATTGTGAAATTTTCATCAGGCTATTATACTAAAAGGATTATTTATTGCATATTGGATACAATTCCTGTTACCTGCTCATTTTAAAAATATCGGATCAAATCTATTTGAAATCTATTTTCTGAATCAATTGATTATTCTTAAAAAAGTAGGCTTCATAGGATTTTGAACCAATTACATATACTGCTTCTATTACAATTTCATCCGCAGATTGCCTTTTACTGTAGACTATTTTTTGTTGCTCATTTGTCAAGTCGGTAATTGGGATGAGTTGTTCAAATTCAAAACCTTCATTATACGTAAATTCAAGAGCAAAATGAGAGTCTTGCCATTTCAGTTTGGTTTCTATTCCTTTGTTTTTAGAATTAGTAGCTAAATTTCCGTCATTGGCGGCTAATAAGTCAGAACTTGATTGCGAAAGCATCACAAAACCTGAAAGTGTCATGGCATAATATCCTATTTTTTTAAATGAAGTCTCGCTTAATTTGGGTAAAATCCATTTCATTGACCAACTGGAAAGAACTGCAGAAAATGCGACTACTACACCAATGTAAATTACTTTCATAGAAATCAAGCCAAATAAAAAGTACAGCACGATTTTTACAAGATGCAAGATGATTTCGTTTGCTGCTCTTGTTGCTATAATTTCTTCTTTGGTCAATCCGTATCGCAAATAAAAACGATTAAATAACAATCCAACAGCACCTGTAAGACCCGATAAAAAACCTGCTGAAAAACCGATTAGACCCAGTACAAAATTCGACGGATGTTCTGTTTTATTTAATTCTTTTTTCTTTTGGAACAAAAATGTCAAATTACTGACTAGAAAAAGACCCATTGCAATTTCTAAATAGACAGGATTTACAAATTTCAACAACCAAGCTCCCAACCATACAGCTGGTAAAGCAGCTGGAACAAAATATTTGACGATAGGCCAGCAAATATTTTTTCGAAATAAAATTAATCGGGAGCCCGAACTGGTAAACGTACCAATTGAAAGGGCTGCTGGTACGCTGCTCACGGGTAAAAGCTGTCCCAAAATAGGTATCAGCATTAAGCCTGCACCGCCTCCGCAAATAGCGCTAATTGAAAAGGCTAAATAACTGCAAATGAATAATATTAGTAAGGTTGCTGTCATCAAATTATTTTGTCTATTGATGCTGTTTTATAATAGTAACTAAGCGAAAATTCTTTTTACAAAGAGAAAAAGGCTGGACTTATTTACTTTTAAACCTGTATTTTCTTTGTTCGTATAAATAGAAAGGGGTTATTACATGAGCCAGTGCATCTTTGGCCAAATCTTCATTAAGCTTTTTCGGCGTAAAGATAGAGTCATTTTCGACATGAAATTGCAAAGGTTTTTTATTTGGCTGCATAATAACCACTTCATTCCCCACACGGAAGGCATTAATATCATTAAATTGCATCATTGCACGTCCCTGAAACGAATCAGATAAATCGAACAAATTTCTTCCTGACATTGGTGTTTCGGTATCCATTCCAATTCTACTCAATACGGTGGGCTGTATATCAATCTGGCTACAGAGTTTATTGTATTTTCCTCCTTTTGGAACTCCCGGACCAATAATCAAAGCCGGAATATGAAATTTATGTATAGGTACAAGATGTTTTCCATAGGTTCTGGTATTATGATCGGCAATTACAAGAAAAATAGTATTCTTATAATATTTTTCTTTTTTGGCCTGTTTAAAAAATTGGCCAATCGAATAATCAGCATATTTCATCGCATTATTTACCGTATTCTTTTGCTTATCGTAGGGGGTAATTCTTCCCTCCGGATATTCAAAAGGCTCGTGATTGGAAGATGAAAATACTAAAGATACAAAGGGTTTATTGCCCAGACTTTTAAAATAATTATTGGCTTTTGTCATTACATCTTCGTCTGACCAGCCCCAAGTTCCGTGAAATGCAGATTTATTTGGATCAAAATCATCCTCATCAATAATTTTATCGAAACCATTCCCGTTAAAAAAAGAACCCATATTATCAAAATTGGCCATTCCGCCATAAATGAAACTGGTGTCATATCCTTTTTGTTTCAGCAACGAAGCAATTGTATAGAAATCGGTTTGCGAATTGTTAAGTTTAACGACACTTTCTGATGGAGAGGGCAAAAAACCTGTAACAACCGCCTCGATACCACGTACGCTGCGCGTTCCTGTTGAAAATAAATTGGTAAATAAGGTTCCTTCGTTTGTCAGTTTGTCAAATTCCGGCGTCAATGGTAATCCTCCTAATGAACCTACATATTCTGCACCTAAGCTTTCTTCTAAAATAATTACAATATTGTAAGGTCTATTTATAACCTTATTTGTTTTTTGAATGTGCAATAATGGAATAGAATCATCTGTATACTCATTTGGTTTTACATCCATATATTTTTTCACCCTCGAAATGGCTTCGGCATAATTCATTTTCCCGTACATTTTCTCTGTATTACTTTCATTTTTTATTGAATATAAAGCAAAAGCAACGGTGTAAAACGAATTTAAACCAAGAGAATTAGTAAGATGGTCTGTAGAAAAAATTGCATTACTGGCATTAACAGGCCGTTTGGAAGTAAGACTGGACCTTGCTCCAAAAAACACAAAAAAAGCAACTAAAGGAAACAGTGCTAACTTCGTTTTATAATTGTTATTTCTAATTCCAAAAAGCGGTTTTCTGTAACGGATTAAAGTATAAACAAATCCCGCCAAAATAATTACAGTAACAAAAATAGACGAGAGATAACTTTTCAATAATGTTCCAACAACCTCCTTTGGATAAATCAGATAATCAATAAATAGTTTGTTAGGTCTGGTATCATACTCATTAATAAAATCAAGCGTTGACAATTCCATAAACAGAATAAGTGTCAAAAACAGAATGAAATATACAGTCAAAAAACCTTGAATTTTCTTCAAAAAAGAATCTGGCACCAAAGCAATTAAAGCCAAAGGCAAAAAAAGAAGGTAGCACAAAACGATGAGATCCATCCGCAATCCAATAGGGAAAATATAACCGTAATCTTGGGTTTCTACAACACGGTTTCTAAAGAAAAAAAACAAAATAAACCGACTGACAGTAAGAATTAGCAAACCGATTAAAAGAAAATTAATGAGAGGTTTTGTGAACTGAATTTTTTTCATATTTGGGGAATATCTGGCAAGACATTATAATTTCTTGCAAAAGAAACCTTCAATTCTGAATTCTTTCTGAATTTGCATTTCTTAAAGTCATTTAAACAAAGCATTTCATTTATAACAATATTCAGTTTTTCTTCAAAATTGATTTGTAAATTGCACTATGAAAATTCTAATTATAGAAGATGAGCAGGAAATTGCTCAAAGTATTAAAAATTATTTTAAGACTAATGGCATTCATTGTGAAACCGCTGAAAATTATGCCGTAGCCCTTATAAAAATTGAGAATTATGACTACGATTGTATATTGTTGGATCTAATGCTTCCTGATGGCGACGGATTTGACATTTTGAGAGAATTAAAAAACAAAAACAAATCCGAAGGTGTTATCATTATATCAGCAAAAGAAACTTTAGACACCCGCATTGAAGGTTTTAATCTCGGCGCAGATGATTTTCTGACAAAACCATTTCATCTTTCAGAACTTTTAGTCCGAATGCAAGCACTCATCCGCCGCAAGAATTTTCACGGAAATAACAGTATTATTTTCAATGAAATTAATGTTGATATTTTATCTAAAACAGTAATTGTCAATAATCAAAAACTGGATCTGACCAAAAAAGAAATAGATTTACTGCTGTTTTTAATTGGCAACCATAATAAGGTTTTATCCAAAGGTGCAATAGCAGAACATCTTTCCGGCGATATGGCTGACATGCTTGACAATCATGATTTTATATACGCCCATATAAAGAATCTAAAAAAGAAACTCCACGCTGCCGGAAGTGGCGACTATATAAAAACAATTTACGGTTTAGGATACAAATGGGAAAATGAGTAATAAAAAACTACTTCAAAAAACAACTGGCAGCTTTCTTATCTTCGCTGTTATTACGCTGCTAATAGCAGCACCGCTATTTTATTTCATCAGCCAGAGGCTTTATATTCATGAAACTGATGAAGTATTGCAGTTCCACAAGGGCGCATTTGTTAAAGAAATCCATGCCGATTTTACAGAAAAAGATATTAAATCCTGGCACAAATACAATCATAATATAATGATTTTTGCTGATATGGGAGTAAATAAAGATTCCATTGTTGACAAAATGTTATTTGATTCTATTGCTAATGACAAAGAACCATTTCGTGTACTTTATGCACCGGTGGATATCAATGGCAAACGATATACTTATACAGAAAAGATTAATCTTGTCGAAATGGAAGGAATGGTGATAAATGTAGCAGTTATATTTCTGTTTATGATTATTATGCTGCTTATCGGAATCATTGGAATATCCAAAATAACTGCTGCAAAAATTTGGAAACCTTTTTATAACACACTAATTCAAATAGAGGATTTTGAAATCGATAAAAGCAATCCTCCTCTTTTTATACCCACCGATATCGATGAATTTGATCGACTAAATAAAAGCCTTGAAAGACTTATTGAAAAAAATACAGTCATTTATAAGAACCAAAGAGAATTCGTTGAAAATGCCGCACATGAATTACAAACTCCGTTAGCACTGTTTCAAACCAAAATTGACACTTTGCTTCAATTGGAACTGAATAAAGAACAGCTTTCTGTGGTAAGTTCACTCAATAATGATGTTTCCAGGCTTAACAGACTTAACAAAAACCTTTTGTTGCTTTCTAAAATTGATAACGAAAGATACCTTGGAAAAAGCACCATTATTTTAAATGACTACATCGAAAGACATCTGGATTTTTTCACGGAACAGGCTGAAGCAAAAAACCTCCGCATTATAACCGAATTCACCTCTACCCTTACCATTAAAGGAAATCCTGCCTTGTCAGAAGTGTTAATCAATAATTTATTTTTGAATGCTATTCGGCACAATGAGAAAAATGGAAAAATAATCATTCGTACTCAAGACAACCAATTGACATTCCTCAATACAGGACAATCTGCACCATTGGCAATCGAGAAATTATTTAATCGTTTTTCTAAAATAAATCCTTCCTCTCAAGGAAATGGCCTTGGTCTTGCGATAATCAAAAAAATTGTCGAAATCAATCAATGGGAAATCAAGTATACATTTGAGAACCAATTACACAGCTTTAGCGTTAAATTTTAAAAAATTCAAACTTCCTACAGAATCGGTTTGCAACTTTGATTTTTATAAATTTAAAATTAACAGCGATGAAAAAATTAATAATGATTATCTCAATTGTATTGGTTTGCAGTTGTGCATTTGCAAAAACTCCACCTGACTCAGTAAAAAAAGCTTTCGCTAAAAAATTTCCTACTGCAACAAAAGTGAGTTGGGGAGTTGAAGGTCCAAAAGAATGGGAAGCAGAATTCACCTTTGAAGGAAGCAAGATTTCTGCTAATTTTTCAGACGATGGAACCTGGCTGGAAACGGAAAGAGAGATTAAAGCTGTCGATTTACCAAAAGCAGTTTTAGAATCTGTAAAATCAAAATATAGTGATTGGAAAATTGTTGAGGCGGACAAAACTGAAACTTCTAAAAACGGAACTATTTATGAAGTAGATTTAAAAAAAGGCATGAAAAGTAAAAGCCTTGCTTTTAAAGAAAACGGCATGTCCATAAAAGAATAATTTTTCCTTTTTTTTAATGAAATAATATACCCATAAACAGTTGATCTTGCATCTAACTACAGTACAGTAATGTTTCCATTTTAAGTAGATTTAAAATAGGATGATAACTCGTTCGTGTAAAATTAAATATAATTAACTTCTGATTTTTTTAAAATGAAAAAAACAATATTATTGTTTCTGATTATTGCTTTTATTTCTAATAGTTATAGCCAAACGTATAAAGTATCACAAAAAATAAATGTTTCAGGTGATGAAGGCTGGGATTATCTGGCCGTTGATCAGGTGAATCAGCATTTATTTGTTTCTCACGGAAGCATTGTCAATGTTATCGATTTAAAATCCAATAAAACCATAAATACAATTCCCGATACCAAAGGAGTTCACGGCATTGCAATTGCCAATGATTTGAACAAAGCATTTATCAGCAACGGAAAAGACAATTCGGTTACCATTGTCAATTTAAAAACATTTAAATTAATCGATAAAGTAGCCATCGAAGGCCAAAAACCCGATGCAATTTTATATGATCAGTTTTCTAAAAAAGTGTTAACCTACAATGCCAAAAGCAATGATGCAACGGTTATTGATGCTAATACAAATAAGATTATAAAAACTATTCCATTGGGTGGGAAACCTGAATTTTCGGTAACTGACACCAAAGGTTTGATTTATGTTAATATTGAAGATAAAAACGAAATTAAAACTATAGACGCAAATAAATTAGAAGTTATAGCATCCTGGAGTATTGCTCCGGGAGATGAGCCTTCCGGATTGGCAATAGATCCGGAAACTAACCGATTGTTTTCGGTTTGCAGCAATAATTTGATGGTTATTGTGAATCTATCAAACGGGAAAATTATAAAAACATTACCCATTGGAGAAGGTTGTGATGGTGTTGTATTTGATCCCGAAAAGAAACTTATTTTTAGTTCAAATGGCGAAGGAACAATTACAGTTGTAAAAGAAGAAAATGCGAATACCTTTTCAGTTCTTGAAACAGTAAAAACGCAAAAAGGGGCCAGAACAATTGCGTTGAACAAAACTACGCATCAATTGTATTTGCCTACTGCAGATTTTGGCATAAAACCTGAACCGACAAAAGAGAATCCACAGCCTCGTGCAAGTCTAATACCTAATTCCTTTATGGTTTTGGTTGTTGAAAATAATTCCAAATAGTTTTAAAAAAATTATGCAAACTTATTCTATCAAATTAATGATTTGCCTCATTTTTGTTTTGCTAAGTATCAGGTCTTTTTCGCAAGAAAAAGACTTACGCCATTTCATTGAAAAGGCACAAACCAATTCGCCTTTAATTACGGATTTCAACAACCAAATAAAATCTGCTGCTATAGATAGTTTATTGAACAGATCGAACTATAAACCTCAAATATCTGCAAACCTAAATGCAAATTATGCTCCGGTTATAAACGGATATGGTTATGATACCGCTATAACTAATGGACAATCCGTATCTGGTTTGGTAGGGATTAATCAAAAAATAATTGGTAAGAATATTGCAAACTCACAGGCGGAAAGCTTCAAAATTTTAAAAGAGAGTTTGATTTTAAATAAAAGAATCGCTCTCAAAGATTTGAATAAAGTAATCATCGACCAATATATTACAGCTTACGGAAGCGCCGAACAAATAGTCTATAATCAAAAAATGATTACACTGCTGAATAACGGTGCTAATACACTGAAAAAGTTAACCCAAAATTCTATTTATAAGCAAACCGATTATTTAATTTTTCTTTCAACGGTAAAGCAACAAGAATTACAAGTTTTGCAACTCAAGCAACAATATCAAAATGATTTAGGAATACTGAATTATTTGTCTGGCGAGACCGATACCACTTTTGTGAATTTGACAAAACCGGATATTAACTTAAAAACGATTTCAAATCCTGAAAGAACTATTTTCTTCAAGCAATTTGAAGTTGATAGTCTGAAAATTGTCAATCAAAGTAAGCTAATTGATAACGTATATAGGCCAACATTGGCCTTGCTTGGCGACGCGGGTTATTTATCCAGTTTTGAGTATCAGCCATATAAAAATTTTGGTTTTAGTGTTGGATTAAGTTTGTCAATTCCCATTTATGATGGAAATCAAAGATCATTGCAACATCAAAAAAACGAACAGGCCATAGCCACTAATTTGGCTTATAAAAGCCATTTCAATAAGCAATACCAACAACAATTGCTGATGCTTAATCAGAAATTGAAACAAACGGTGGATACCGGAAACCAATTGCAGTCTCAACTTCAAATAACCGATGCACTTATAGAAGCGGACAAGAAATTATTGCTGTCCGGTGATGCCCAAATCACCGATTTTGTTATTGCAATTGGAAATGTTATAACGCTCAATAATTTAGTTTCCCAAAACAGAATCAACAAACTGCTGCTTATTAACGAAATCAATTATTGGATTTCTAATGACTAACATAATGAAAAAAACATTTTCTATCTGTCTGCTAATTACAGTTTTTTTTATTTCCTGTAAAGATAATCCATCCGTCGAAACGCCAACAGATGTTCGCGTTCCGGTAACTTTAACCTCAATTGATACCACAGATCTGCAAAGTTATATCGACCTAAATGCAACGGCTACTTATTTGGTGAAAAATGTCATTAAAGCCAATACAACTGGCTATTTGAATTCTGTAAATGTGGCAACCAATGATTTTGTAGCCAATGGTCAGGAATTATTTTCGATAAAATCACGTGAGGCCAAAGTGCTAGGGAATTCCATTAATAAAATAGATCCAACTTTGGGCTTTGGCGGAGCAATTAAAGTACTTTCGAACACCAGTGGAATTGTGACGATGGTCAATGTGCAGCAAGGCGATTATGTGCAGGATGGTGATGCTTTAGTGACTATAAATGATTCTAAAAGTTTTGCAATTGTTTTGAGTTTGCCTTTTGAGTTAAAAAAATACATTTCGGTTGGTCAGCAGTTAAGTGTTGTTTTACCTGATGATTCTACAAGAATGGCGACAGTGCAAAAATTTTCTCCTACAGTTGATGCCACTTCGCAAACCCAAAATGTGATTTTGAAAATAAATGGTAAACAAGATATTCCAGAGAATTTAATTGTAAAAGTTCGGGTAAATAAAACGTCTGATTCTAAAAGTATTTCAGTACCTAAAGCAGCAGTTTTGAGTGATGAAACTCAAACCAATTTCTGGATAATGAAGATGATTAACAACAACACTGCTATAAAAATCCCTGTAAAAAAAGGAATTGAAACCGAAGACAAAGTAGGAATACTTTCTCCGAATTTATCAAGTAAAGATAAAATACTGCTAACGGGCAATTATGGAGTTGGAGATACAATAAAAGTCAAAATTGTTAAAAACGAATCAAGATGAATACTTTTTTTGTCAAACATAAAAATGGTCTGAGTTCCATTATTTTCCTTATAATTTTGGGCGGTTTTTTTGCTTATTCTAAAATGCAGACCAGCTTATTTCCCGAGATTACCTTTCCAAAAATAAAAATCATTGCCGATGCAGGCCAGCAGCCTATCGACAAAATGATGATTACCGTTACAAAACCACTGGAGAATGCTATAAAAAAAGTCCAGGATTTAAAAACCATTCGAAGTACAACAAGTAGAGGAAGTTGCGAGATTTCGGCTTTTATGGATTGGAAATCTGATATAGATTTGAGCAAAACAAGAATTGAAGCACAAATCAATCAGATAAAAAATAACCTTCCTCCGGATACACAAATTACGGTCGAGAAAATGAACCCATCAATTCTTGCCGTAATTGGCTATGCCATTGAAGGAAAAGGAAAATCGGCCATTGAACTCAAAAAAATTGCCAACTTGACCATTAAACCTTTTTTATCCCAAATAGAAGGTGTTTCTGAAATTAGAATTATTGGTGGTAAAGAAAAAGAATACTGGTTAACCTTAGATTTTGATAAAATGACTGCTCTGGGCATTACGCCAAATGCCATTACTCAAGTAATGAATGAGACAAATTTTATTAAATCTAATGGATATTTGGCTGATTACCGCTTTCTCTATCTAACGATTACTGATGCGCAAGTCGATAAAAAAGACGAATTAGAAAATCTGGTTATTCGCAACAACGGAAAAGGTATTGTTACTCTAAAGGACATTGCCTCGGTAGAAATTCGGGAAGCCAAAGAATATATAAAAGTAAATGCCAATGGTAAAGAAAGCGTCCTTGTAGCAGTTATAAAACAACCCAATTCTAATTTGATTTCACTTTCGAGTGCTATGAATGATAAGGTACAAGCTTTAAAAAAAATCCTTCCAAGCGGTATTAGTATCAAGCCTTTTTATGAACAAGCTAATTTTGTAAATGATGCTGTAAAAAGCGTTACAGATAGTTTACTCATTGGATTATTTTTAGCCATGATTGTTGCCGTTTTATTTTTAAAATCGGTGAAAGCCAGTGCCACAATTCTGACAATTATTCCCGTTACTTTGGGTCTCACCCTGATTGTTTTGTATCTCACGGGACAAACTTTCAACATTATGACACTTGGAGCAATTGCTGCGGCTTTGGGTTTGATTATTGACGATGCAATTGTAGTTGTCGAACAAATTCATAGAACTCATGAGGAACATCCAGATGAACCCACTGTTATTCTTTTGCAAAAAGCAATTCACTATTTATTCCCTGCAATGGTGGGTTCATCGATAAGTACCATCGTTATTTTTTTTCCATTTGTATTAATGAGCGGCGTGGCAGGCTCTTATTTTAAGGTGTTAACAGATACAATGATTATTACTTTGGTGTGTTCCTTTTTTGTGACATGGTTGTTACTGCCTGTAGTTTATTTATTGCTTTCCAAAAAAGAAAAAGTAAAAACAGTGACTGAGAAACCAAGCGAAATCCACGAAGTAAAAACTCAAAACTGGGTGGCTTATTTCATTGAAAGACCAATAATCAGTATTGCTTTTTGTGTTGTTTTACTACTTTCAATTATACTTATAATACCCAATTTAGAAACTGGTTTTTTACCGGAAATGGATGAAGGCAGCATTGTTCTTGATTATGAAAGTCCTCCAGGCACATCATTGGAAGAAACGAACAGAATGCTCAATGAAGTAGAAAAAATTATAATTCAAATTCCGGAGGTAGAAGCCTACAGCCGAAGAACAGGTACCCAAATGGGATTTTTTATTACCGAACCCAATTTTGGTGATTATTTAATTCAGTTAAAAAAAGACAGGAACAAAACCAGTAATGATGTTATTGATGAAATTAGAGCAAAAGTAGAAGCATCGCAACCTGCTTTACGTATCGATTTTGGTCAGGTTATTGGTGATATGTTGGGCGATTTGATGAGTTCAGTGGCACCGATAGAAGTTAAAATTTACGGAAACAATCAAGCTGAATTGCACAAAATAGCAAAACAGGTTACTGCTATTGTTGAGAAAGTAAAAGGAACTGCCGATGTTTTTGACGGAATTATTTTGGCAGGACCATCGATAAACATAACGCCCAAATATTCCCAATTGGCACAATTTGGAATATCGCCAACTGATTTGCAATTTCAACTGCAAACCGCATTAGAAGGAAATGTTATTGGTAATTTATTAGAAAATGAACAAACAATTCCCATTCGATTAATTTATCCATACTCTGAAAAAAGGAGTCTAGAAGATATTAAAAAACTGCAATTGTTCTTACCTACAGGACAACCTGTACCCATTACTAGTCTTGTAGCTATAAATCTGCAAAAGGGAGTGGCCGAAATAGAACGAGAGAACCTTCAAACAATGAGTGTTGTAACGGGTAGATTAGATAATCGGGATTTAGGAAGTGTGATGCAGGAAATTAAAACCAAAGTGTCAAATAGTATTCATCTTCCCAATGGATATTATATCGAATATGCTGGAGCTTACAAAGAACAACAACAGTCTTTCAAAGAATTATTAATGATTTTAATAGCTTCCTCTTTATTGGTTTTTGGTGTTATTTTATTTTTATTCAGAAATTTTAAAGTAGCAATAATTATAGTTTTAATTTCTGTATTAGGGATTTCAGGAAGTTATATTTTGCTCTTTTTAACCGGAACAGCTTTAAATGTCGGTAGCTATACGGGAATTATTATGATTGTTGGAATTATCAGTGAGAATGCCATTTTTACTTTTCTACAATTCCGTGAAACTTTCTTGATTACCGGAAATGTACATCAATCATTAATTTATTCCATTTCAACAAGGTTACGCCCCAAATTAATGACAGCATTGGGTGCTATTATCGCTTTATTACCTTTGGCAATAGGAATTGGAACAGGATCAGAATTGCATCAGCCACTGGCTATTGCTGTAATTGGCGGTTTTATATTCGCTATGCCTTTGCTCTTAGTAGTATTACCGAGTTTATTGTGCTTTGTTTTTAAAAATGAAAAGCACTTATAATATATAAGATAATTCAATGTCCACAAAATAAAAGGATTCAGATTAATTTATAATTATAAAAAAATCTAATGTTTTGACAATCCGGTAAAGATCCAGAAGGAAATAAAATTGATACTGTTAAAATAAGTATTATCAGAATTGCATCACTAAACCGCAGCCCAATTGTTTTCCGTTGTAATAAGGCATTATCATCGAAGAAACCTTGTTTTCTTTAGCTTTAGTGCTGAAAAGTTTTCTATTGACGTAAGGATAAATCCAGTACGCCACTTTCGTACTTAGTATTCCTATCCCCGCTCCAGCAGCCACATCAGTCAACCAGTGTCTATTATTGACAATTCTAAAAACACCCGTTCCTGTAGCCACAATATAACCGCTTATTCCATACCAAATGGACTTATCTTTGTATTCCTGCCAAAGAAACTCAGCTCCGGCAAAAGCAGTTGCAGTATGCCCGGAAGGAAACGAATTGTTAGAAGAGCCATCTGGCCTTTCTACCTTGGTAATATCTTTTAAAGCAAGTACTGTAACACTCATCATAAGATAAGAACTTGCTAAAATAATTGATCGGTCTTTAAGGTTGTGTTTTCCTTTATCACCAAATGCGTTTAGTGCATAAACAGCTGCCGCTGGGGCGTATTGTGCAAAGTCATCAATCGTAACCTTGTTATCGATATGCTCATTCACTTCTTCTTGGATCTCAGAGTTAAAACTTTTGAGCTGATCGCTGTTAAGACCTATAAATCCATAACCAATTAATACACCGGGAATAATTAATTGTTTATAATTAAATTTCAAATTTTGCACTGTGTCTTTCACCACAATTGTATCTGTTACACTGTTTTGTGCTATTAAAAAATGAGTTGACAGCAATGCTGCGAGTACACACAAGTATTTCATTATAACAATTTTAAAATCAGCACAAAGTATGAAATCAATTCTGAATTAATTCTGTATTTTGTGCAAATTGATTTTATTTAAAACCGTTTTCTATCCTTAAAATGCCGGTTCCGGCTGTCCATTACTTTCATTTGATTCTCCTTTTTTGAATTCAAGCTTTCCAAATTTATAACTAAAGGAAATACCGAAAGATTGAACAGGCACTTCCTTAACATTTAATTGATTAAAACTTTCTCCATAACTGGTTGATCTTTGATTCAGGTATTTACTAAAAGGATTAGTCATTGTGATTCCTACGCTTGCATTTTTATTCAAAAACTGTTTTCTCATAGCTATATTGTAAAGAAAAGATGCCGGGCGTTCTCCTCTTAGATTTTTCTGAGAAGACCGATAGTTTCCAAAAATTTCCCCCATCATAGTGGGTTGAAACTGATAGCTTAAATTTAAATTAGCCCTATAGGCAAAACCACTGACACTCCCAAGACCGGGTGTTGTATTGGTTCGTTCTCCAAATTCAATAGTTGATCTTAAGTTTAATTTTTCATATACCGATATTGACCCAAAAATACTTGCTCCAATATTGGTTTGAGAACCAATATTATAACGTTGTGTCAGTGTTACATCCGCATAATCAGTTCCACTAATGGTTAGTGTAGAATGAAATGTTGTCAGAGGCTGAATATCATCTGTATTATAGCGATAATATCCTGAGAGATATAGATTTACTCCGTTTTTGAAATTTTTATTGTATCCAAATTCATATCTGTTACTTATTTCAGGTTTCAAAAAAGGGTTCCCAACACTGATGTTATGAGGGTCACTAATATTAAAAAAAGGATTAAGCTCTTCATAATCAGGTCTTTCTATACGATAATTATAAGCAAACTTTATAGAGTTATCATCACTAAACTGATGTTGAACAGTAAAGGATGGAGCAAAAATATTATAATCAGGTATAGTAACTCCAACAAAATTAGCTGTAGTATTGGTACGCTCATAACGCAAGCCCGCATTACCCAATAAAAAATTACTAAATAAAGAAAAAGTGCTTGATAAATAAGCTGCATAAATATTGCGCTTATATTTAAAACCATAAGTTTGCCCCTGATTATTTACATAAGAGCCATCAACAGCTAAAGTATCGGTAACCACATTATTATTTATATCCTCTAATGCTATCTTGGATCCGATATCTAATGTAAATCCTTTAACAATAGGTCGCACAAAATCTAAAGACAACTCTACTTGATGATCTTGGCCCGGATTAGTGCTTTGCAGTCCTGATGTAGAATAAGCAGCGTCTTGATAACTGGTTTGTTGTCCTGCACCATTGGCACTTCTGCCATAACTGGAAGTAACTAATACATTTAATTCCTGATCTTCTTTTTCAAAAGCTTTTTTATAACCTAAACTCCAGTCGGTTGCTTTATTTTTAAAATTACTGGTAGCATTTCTTTCACTGATTATCTCTGAAAAAATTGTTCCGTCAGATAAAGATGATATTTGATTTTGCGATATCATTCCCGATGTATTATTTGCAAAATAATTGTAACCCAAAGTAGCCGTTAACTCATTTTTTTCAGTTATGCTCCAATTAAAATTTACCCCTGTTTGATACCCGCTTCTTGTAAAAGGACTCACCCCATTTTGATACAATCTGTCAATACTATCCTTAGCAATATTGTATGATACACGGTCGCTGGAACTTTTTGTTATTGTCTTTAATTGTTTGTTGCCACTAAAATAAATGCCAACCCCAAAATTTCCTTTGCGTGCATTTAAATTAAATGAACCATTTTCCAAACGCGTACCTGCTGATAAATTAATGCTACTGTTAATTCCTTGAATTTTACTTTCCTTCAAAACAATGTTTATAATTCCTCCCGTACCCGAAGCATCATATTTGGCCCCTGGACTTGTAATAACTTCTACACTTTTAATCTGACTTGCAGGTATGGACTGTAATGCTTCTGAAACACTCGCTCCAAATATACTGGATGACTTTCCGTTAATTAAAAAACGAATATTAGTATTGCCTTGTAATTCTACATTGCCATCAATATCAATACTGACCATAGGAATCTTTTTCAAAACATCAGTGGCAATTCCCCCCTGACTTGTAAGATCATTGGAAGTATTGTAAACCATTTTATCAATCTTATTTTGCAGCGTTGCTGTCTTTGCAACTATTTTTACTTCATCAAGTTCATTGGACGATGAGACAAGTAAAACATTACCAAGATTTACTGCTATAGCTGTAGATTTTATGATTACAGAATTTAAGACTAACGTTTGATAGCTTATAAAATCTATAGTGATACGATAGTCGCCATTTAAAAGATTATCAATTGAAAAAACACCATTTCGATCTGTGCTCAAATCAGAAAAAGCGCTGGTCTCTCCTATTCTATAAATACTGACTATTGCCATTTCTATAGGTAATTTTGTTTCGGAGTCAATCACTTTACCGGTGATTTTGCCTTTTACAATAGACAATTGTGCAACAGCTGTAAATGAGAACAAAAGAAAAAGGCTTATTATAAAATAACGCATATCAAAAATTTATGACGCCAAAATAATACAGTAAATCTGAATTTATCCTGAATAAGTAAACTCCTTTTACTTATTCAATGTTGAAATAACATTTTAAATAGCATGGAATCATTTCAAATTCCATTTATTTTTTTTTGATTAACAACATGAAAACTACAAATATTTTAATACCCTAGTAAAAAAACTAAAACTTAGTCTTAAATTTAGCCAACCATTTTATGATGTTAAGTTAAATTTAAAAATAGAATTATGTGGTGGATATTTGCTTTACTTTCTGCTTTCTTCGCGGCGCTCACTGCGATCTTTGCTAAAATAGGAATCAAAGGAGTTGATACCGATTTAGCTACTGCTATTAGAACTGTTATAATTCTAATCCTGGCCTGGGGAATTGCCTTTTTTAGAGGAGGTACCAATACTATTCATTTATTAACAAAGCAAAATCTGATTTTTTTATGTTTATCAGGAATAGCAACCGGACTCTCGTGGATATTTTACTTCAGAGCTTTACAAATTGGAAAAGTTTCTCAGGTAGCGCCAGTTGATAAAATAAGTGTTGCGATCGCTATAATTTTATCAGTATTTTTTTTGAATGAAAAGATAAGTCCTCTTGGAATTATAGGTGTTGTTATGATCATTGGAGGTACTATTATAATTATATACAGTTAAACCAATAATTCTTAAAAACAGCAATTAAAACAAATAGTCATAAAAGATCGAAAATCTCTAACTTTTAAAGATAAAAAAAACCAAAATGTTTGTTATTATGAACATAAATACTATTTTTGTTCATAATAATGAACATTTTAAACAATGAAGAGAAAGAAACAAACCGTTTTTCCTAAGCACCAAATGACATTAGAGCAGATGGGAGAAAACATAAAACTAGCCAGGAAAAGAAGAAAGCTAACAGCTGTTCAGGTAGCAGAAAGAGCAGATATTGTTAGGACTACTTTATATCAAATAGAAAAAGGTAATCCTAGCGTTGCTATTGGTGCTTATTTTAATGTGCTAAGAGTATTAGGGCTTCAGGATGATTTTTTAAAACTCGCAGCAGATGATGAACTGGGAAGAAAACTCCAGGATCTTGAACTCTTAAAATAATAGTGTCATAATGAGTACAGTCAATTAAACCCTAACCATCAAAAACCAAAACCATTCCTAATGTCCACCAACAAAACCGACATATACGTTTACGCACATTGGAAAGAAATGTCTGAACCAAAAATCATTGGTATACTATCGGCACAACAAGCCAAAAGTAAAAAAACATTCAGCTTTAAATACGATAACGAGTGGCTTAAATCAGAACAAAAATTTATACTCGACCCGGACATTCAATTATATGGTGGTCCACAATACCCAAACCAGAAAGAAAACTTTGGAATATTCCTAGACAGCATGCCCGATACTTGGGGACGTACACTAATGAAACGAAGAGAGGCTCAGTCAGCAAGAGAAAATAATAAAAAACCTAAAACGCTATACGATATTGATTTTCTTTTAGGAGTATACGATGAAAGCCGTATGGGAGCATTGCGTTTTAAAACAAACCCCGAAGGAGATTTTCTGGACAACAATAAAACAGCTTCTACTCCACCATGGTCATCCATTCGTGAATTGCAAAACGCAGCGGCTAATTTTGAAAATGACGATGATAATGATGAAGTAAAAAAATGGTTATCCGTTTTAATGGCACCCGGTTCATCATTAGGTGGAGCAAGACCAAAAGCCAATGTCTTGGATGCCGATAAAAGTCTTTGGATTGCCAAATTTCCATCTAAAACAGATACAACAGATAAAGCAGCTTGGGAATTCCTGGCCTATCAACTGGCAATAAATGCCGGAATAGAAATGGCTCCCTGTCGTATAGAAAAAATAATGGGTAACTACCACACCTTTTTTACAAAACGTTTTGACCGGGAAAACGGAGAAAGAATTCACTTTGCTTCTGCAATGACCATGACAGCGAATAATGAAGATATAATTCGTGACAATCACGCAAGTTATCTGGACATTGCTGAATTCATAAGCAATTATGGCACAAACATAGAAGCAAATTTACACCAGCTATGGCGCAGAATAATCTTCAATATTGCCATTTCGAACACAGATGACCATTTAAGAAATCACGGATTCATACTAACCAAAGAAGGCTGGATACTATCCCCGGCCTATGACCTGAATCCCTCTATCGACAAAGACGGTTTAGCCTTAAACATAGACACCGATAACAATGATCTTGATTTTGAATTGGCAAAAAACGTCGGAGAATATTTTCGTCTAAACAAACAACAAATGGAAACCATTATACAGGAAGTGCTGAAGATAACAAGCAACTGGAGAACAATAGCTAAAGAAATAGGAATCCCCAGAAGCGAACAAGAATTGATGGAGAAAGCATTCCACGTTTAGATATTTAACAATAGTAATTACGATTCAAGACAACATCAAAGAAATCCTAAAACATAATTAAGCCATTTAAGTCTAAATAGAAGAATCATTAAGATGATAAAGCGTTAGAAGCTGAAATAAATTGGAAAGCTTCAATATTTTTTTCAAAAATCATAATTAAAGATAAAGCGTCTGACTGTTATTGGTCAAAAGATAAATTAGTTAGTTTTTCCATTGATTACAATTCAAAAAACAATGTTGCAATCGATATTAATAGTTTAATAGATAGGCATTGGATTCGTGAAGTTCTTGGTCTAATCAAAATGCCTGATGCAGTCAGAAAAATCACTTATGATTTTGAACAAAAACAAGTCTACAAACAAGAGCTGATTTTTATTCGAGAATTATAATGACGCATAACTATTTATATTCTTGCGACTGGTTTCCCCTTTAAGCTTTCACTTACAAGTTTTGAAAAAAAATATTGTAAAGGGCTCTATATCACCTCCCACACTTGCACTTTCAAGGGCCGCCATGTATGGACCACGTTCTTGAACAGGAATAGCAGTCCAAGGGAATCCTCCAGAGGCCAACATCACATTCATTAGGAATCTTGCCATCCTGCCATTGCCTTCCATAATAGGGATGTATGTACACAAATATGAAGTAAAACATAAACTAGCTTATTGTGCTGTACTGTAATTAGCCTATCGTGTCGCACGTGAATTAGCCTATCATGCAAAATATAATAAATAGATTAATCAATAATTTTACCAATAATGATTGTGAGGTTTCCTGAAGGATGATTTTGAATCATCATCAGAGATATAGCATTTGTCTGCTCATTCATCATGTTCACGTTATGCTTACGTTTACGAAAACGCGAACACTTAATATTAGTGAACAACTATCTAGTTATTTAGCCGTATAACAACATCAGCACCCACTACTTGTGCTGTAACTGCATCTAATATTATTAATCAATAACTCTATCAACAGTAGTTTTTAAAAAAAATCTTAAACATCGATTTAGAGATTTTGTCATATTGATGAAATTTTCTGATCATTAGAACCATTTCCCAATCTCTTCGTTGCTTCCCCTTCATTTTTGTATTCAAAGAACCTGTATGCTTTTGTCTTATTTCAGGAGCAAAGGTAATTCCGTGTTCTTAACGCAATAGCAAGGCCGGGTCCTGCGGATTTGACAAAAAATCTCCACCCATCCGGGTTGTATTTTTTGTCAAAGCCTTGCTATTGCTAAACACTAACCTTTTTATGCTCATGAAACAAAACATAGCATACTCCGGCTCTTTAGACGAATAAAAAAAATGTCAGCAATGAAAAGTAAAATATTAAAAATGGATTTGATGAAACAAAACAGCACCTCCTCTCATTGCCGAATAAAATTTCAAAAAAAATTAATCACTAAAAATCGTAGAAATTATGAACATCACAGGAAGAGTGACAGCGGATGCGCAGGTACGCAACGTGTCGAACAGCAAAACAGTAGTAAACTTTTCGGTAGCCATCAATGACAGCTACAAAAACAAAGTGGGCGAACGCATTGAGCAGACAACGTATTTCGACTGCGCATACTGGCTTAGTCCAAAAGTAGCGCAGATACTCACAAAAGGTACGGTGGTAGAACTTACAGGCAAAGTGAGCGCAAGAGCGTGGACAGGCAGTGACGGACAACCGCACGCAGGACTGAATTTCAACACCTCGCAAATCAAACTGCACGGGGGAGGTAAAAAAGCAGATGCGGTACAAGCTCCTACAGTAAATAACAATGACGATACAAAGGACGACCTCCCATTTTAACTACAGGTTTTCAAACAATTTTTAAACTTTTTAAATCATTTTATCATGGCACATAATATCAATTTCAACGAGAGTACAGGGCGTTATTCATTTTTCAGCGTTCAGCAAAAGGCGTGGCACAATTTAGGTCAAATTGTAGAGCAATACCCAACAAGCGAAGAAGCCATAAAACATGCAGGCTTAGACTATGAAGTCATCAAAACACCAATATATGCAAAAGGTTCGGGCATTATTGAAACGGCAAACGGTATAGAAATAGGCAGTAACGAACTACACGTTCCCAACTACTTTGCCAATATCCGCACCGATAACAATGCTGTATTGGGTGTGGTAGGCAAAGATTACCACATCGTCCAAAACCGTGAGGCGTTCAATTTCTTTGATGCTATTGTAGGCGATGGCGAGGGAATAATGTATGAAACCGCAGGAGCATTGGGACAGGGCGAACGCATATTTATCACAGCTAAACTGCCCGATTATATCCGTGTAGGCAATGGAGATGACGTTACAGAAAAGTACATTTTCCTAACCACTTCGCATGATGGCAGTGGAAGCATAACAGCAGCCTTCACCCCTATCCGCATTGTTTGCCAAAATACCCTTAACGCCTCGCTTCGTAATATGAGCAACGTGGTACGCATCAAACATACTTCGGGAGCAAAACAGCATTTGGAAAATGCCCACAAACTTATGGGCTTGGCAGATACCTTAAGTACACAGTTAGAGGGAATATTCAACCATTGGGCTAAAGTAAAGGTAACTGACCGAGAAGTAAAAAAACTAATCCAATTAGCTCTTTGCCCGAATAAGGAAACATTGGATTTGCTTAAAAAGGGTGCGGAAGATGAAGTTTCCACCGTGTTCAAAAATGTGGTGCAGGATGCCTTTGCCTACGCTATGACAAGCGACACCCAACAAATGGACACCACCAAAGGAACATTGTTCGGAGCGTACAATGCCGTGACAGGCTACTATCAAAATGTACGCAATTACAAGGATGATGAAGCCAAATTACAAAGTATTGTAATGGGTGGAACGGCTCAACTCAAATCACAGAAAGCATTTGAATTATGTACTGCCTTTGCAATAGACGGTGCAGAAATATTAAATCTCAATTAATAATTACAGGCGACTGCCTGCAAAAGTGGTCGCCTATCTAAAAAACAAGTTAATGAAAGTAACAGATTTAAATGGTTGCCCTATTGAAGTAACAGACCTCAACGAAGCAATCAGCATAACCAAACGATATAAAAAATACAGACACGAGGATGAAAGCTACTCCGATTTTGACAAAAAGCAGAACGCTTATTGGACAGATATGCACGAGAAGCTTACAACAATAGAAGAAGGATTAAACACAATTAAATTTTTAGAACAATGAACGCAAATTTTTTCAATCAGATAGCTCAAATGGGCATTACAGGAGATTTACAACTCACTATTTCAAAGGACATAGAAAACAATCTTATTGTTTCCATAATGCTTCAAAATGAGAAATGTGGAGATAACGCAAAACAACTGATACCACCGCTTAATTTAAGGGGAACGGCAGAAGAATTGGACGAGGGATTTTTTCAGCAGATAACAACTCCTTTGCAAACTGCTTCGGGCTTAATGGTAAATATGGAAGCCTTTATGAAGCAATTGGAAGAAGCTAAAAAGCAATCGGCAATGGAGAAAGAAAAATCCGAAAAAGAGAAGAAAGAACAGGAAACCAAAGATAAAAAGTTTAAAGATGGTATGGCAAAGGCGGACGAATTGGAGAGAGAGGAAAAGTTCCGTGAAGCGTGGATGAAAGTACCCGAAATCACCGATTACCCCGAAAAAGCGGACGAGATACGAAAACGCAAATCGGAACTATCAGACAAGTTTTCTTCAACAGGTCTGTTTGCGACAGAGCAACCTAATGTTTAATGCAAAATCCAAGAGTTATGTTATTAGCAACACAGTTAGAACGAGTATTTATACTTAAAGATAAAGGACAGGACATTAGACTGACCGACCCCGAACCACGTTGGAGTGTGGAAGCGGTATTGAATTTTTATGCCAATACCTATCCCATACTAACCACCGCAAAAATATCTGCCCCTATTATCCGTGATGATAGGATAGAATACAAATTCGAAAGCGTAATGGGAACGAAAGGTTAAACCAAAAATCAAAAATGATGAACTATGCAACGCAATATCCTATCGGGAACTATCAGCATACCCGAACAGAAAACACAACGGCAACTGCACCGACAATTGGGCGAGTTCGCAAATTGGATGCAGAGAGCCAAAGACACAAACGAAGTACGGAAAGACAAGCAGAAATCTGTACCGATAGCTATGCTACCAATGCTTTTCTAAAGTGTATGTTTCTGCCTAAACTGAAAGCAGTGCAATCCGTACAGGCTTGTAAGAGAACTGCAAAAACGGAAAGGGATTTTTACAAGTCCCTTTCCCAACTTGCCGAACATTATGGCATTGAACCGTTACAAACGAAGGATTACGGCTACCCCTACAATATGGCTTTGGCTATGTGGGATACTGAAACCAAATTAAAACAAAACAATATCAATTGGGATAATTTACGTTTGGTACAGGACAGTAAGAAAATATTTTTTACGAGCGAGGAAAGATACAGCACAGGCACAACCCTGTACTATATTCCAATTGTGCCACTCTTTCAAATGCTCAATGACCCAAAGCGTAAAAAGACGGCTCAATTGCTTGTTTCGGTTTGCAGTTATCTGTACCATATTGTTGATATACCCTATTACAGACAGGAAGACAGCTATTTATATTGGATGTACGAAATGATGAATGATTGGGTGGAACAGGATGATTATACCGAAGAGACGGATAGTTACATTGCAGAGATTGTAAAAGCCGAATGGATAGGCGAACGAATAGAACAGAAACTATTCAACCGTATCAATTTACAAGTTTTTGAACAGCGTTTAAACCATTTTAAAAGCCGTGACACATTCGAACAGGAGTGTCAAAAAGTGGCTTACAATGCCTTTGCCCTCTACACGCAATATCCACACGAGAGCATTTTCCGAAACGCCCCAAGACCCGAAGAAGACCCCTATAATGATGAAAACGACTCCGAAACTGTTGGAATGGAAAAATACATCTCCTTTATAGCCGATACCACAGGTTGGTTGTATGAGAGACTTGCCGACAGTATTAACAATGAGTTTAACGAGTATGGAGCAATGGAAGAACCGACCATTTGCAAACGCTTTGACGCAAGCAACATAGCACAAACCAATCTTGATTTTGAGAACCGCCTGTTTGCCCTATTGGATGAACTCTGTACACTTTTGTATGATTATAAAACGACAAGAAAATGAATAATGTAAACGACATAACCGAGAATTTCGGAACGCTTTACCACCCAAAATCCGCATTGGTTTTTTACCAAACCAAAGGAACGAATACCGATATGTACGTAGAGCATTTTGATATGGATAAAAACGGAAATCCTGTCAATGCCCACCCATTGACCGTAAATGAAGCTAAAATATTGGCAAAGGCTTTACACACCGATAAAGAAAAAGACAAAGCCTTTTTAAAGCCAAAAGGAATTTTGCCAACCAATATACTGCACATCAATCCGAGTGAAAAAGGCACGGTGCTTTGGTACACCAAAGCACAGGAACAGCAATTGTATTTTGTCAGCGGTTTGGACATAACCAACGGCAAAGCGTATCTACCGCCAATGCTTTGGTATGCAAGTAAAAACAGCCTTACTGTATTTGCTCTTACTACTGACAGAAGACCAACAGAAAACACACCATTGTATTTTGCTCCTTTCTTTAACATTTATGAAGATGGCAAAGTATGTATGGGAACTGTAAGCATAGACATTAAAAATTCCGCTTCTGTAGAGGAATTTACAACTGCTTGGGAAGACTACTTTTTTAACAGCTATTTCAGCCATTTATTAGGAAAACAAAATCCCATAAAAGGGAATTGCGTAAGCCTTTGGAAAAAGCTGATTGAAACAAACGAAGCCTTTCCTAAAGATGTATTAAAAAAGAACAACAAAACCCTTAAAAATCTTTTGTGATGAATACCGAGAAACTAAAAGTACATTTTACCGATAATTATCTGATAAGCCCCACCAATCCCATTACGGTAAACCTAATCGGTGCAGGCGGCACAGGCTCAAAGGTTTTGACCGCTTTAATGGAAATGAACCACAGCTTAATCGAATTGGGACACGCTGGGTTATGTGTCCGTTTGTGGGATGATGATATTGTGACCAATGCCAATTTAGGAAGACAGCGTTTTGCAGAAAGTGAAACAGGATTGTACAAATCCGTTGCCCTCATTAACCGTGCAAACCGCTTTTCAGGTACAAATTGGAAAGCCAAAACCGTAAAGTTTGAAAAGGACAGTTTAGGCAGGATACCCGAAGAAGCACAGGCAACTCTTTACATTACGTGCGTGGACAATGTACAGGCGAGGTTTGGAGTTGCTGAAATACTGAAAGAAATAAGCAACCGTAGACACCACAGGGACGAACCGAAATATTGGTTGGATTTTGGCAACAGCCAGCATACAGGGCAAGTGTTACTATCTACCGTAGGAAACATTCATCAACCCAATTCGGAGAAATACGAAACGGTGGCAAGCCTGCCAATGATTACGGAAGAATTTGGAGAATTATTGAAGCAGTCCGAACAAGAGGACGACACACCGAGTTGCAGTTTGGCGGAAGCATTGGAGAAACAGGATTTGTTTATCAATTCCTCTTTAACCCAAATGGGATGCTCCCTTTTATGGAACTTATTCCGATATGGTATGACGCCGTACAGGGGCTTTTTCCACAATCTGAAGGACTTTCGTACCCACCCCATAAAAGTCGCCTGATAACCGAAAATCGGGCGGCAAAAAGACACTCCCTTCCGATGGTCGGAAAAGTCTTTTTGCGTCAAATCGGTACAACCACTTTGCCAAAATACACCCTTCGCTTCCTCACTCCGTATTTTATCAAACAGGTTGCCATTCTATTTCTAAGGGATATACATTATCCCTTTCATAGTTTTAGCGGACTTCTTTTCTTTCCGCATAAGCGACCAAAGAAAAGCAAAAGAAGGTCGCTTGGTTAAAGTTGGGTTTTAACATTTTACGGTCTAAGGTTTTATTTCTTAAATTTATAATTAAAAAAAACAGTTACATCGGAATTACCAAATGTTCCTATTCCTATGTTAGATAACATAAAATTACATTTACAAATATCTCCTAAATATTTAAATAACAATATTTTATATATTTTTATTTAAACAAAGTATTTAACAATTTAATATCCATCTTTTAGCTATTTTTTTTTGCGCTTTTGAATATTAACGTTACACAGACAGCTCTGTTTTTACTCCTTGCTGTTGTTTTTCCTTATCCTTTTTCATCCTTGAATATGACCACAAAAAAAGAATGCTAATAACAATAAAGCCGTATGCAAGCCACTTGCCTATTCGTTCCAAGAAGCGGACAAACAAAGATGCCTCAAAACTCGAAAAACCTTCCAAACCAGCCATATTACGTCTGTAAAACTTTCTGCGGCTTATCCAGTAGATAAGTCCTATGCTATAACAAGGGGAATAATACCCAGTGCCAATTGAGAAGTAACTGCATCCATATTATAAAGATTATAATCCAAGTAAATTTAAACAAAATCATCTTATGAGAAAAGTTGAAAATCAAAAAACCGACCTATTTAGAAGTCGGTTTTTATTAATATTTATTTTAGTCGTTGCTGTTAAACTCAAAATTCAATTGCTTTTCGTTTCCAAAATTATCCGAAATCCATACGTCAAAGGATTGCGATACAGTGGAGTTCGAAGTATAATAGAGCCTAAATTGCTTCGCCTGCAACGGGTACAAATCGTTGGGCAGATACGGCGGTTCTTCATAATACTGCAAAGTTCCTTGTCCATCAAACTGAAAGTAGCGAAGATAATATTGCGTGTTATTATAATTGCCAGTTGGCTGTATCGTTATCCTAATCTCCACGGTATTGCCATTAGCAATTTCTTTGGGTACGGGCATAACCTTAAGCTCAAAAGGGAAATCATTTTGTATTTCCAGTTCGCCTTTGCTACAAGATGTAACAGAGCTTGTCAGGATTGCCAGCAATACATACATTGGCAGTAAGCCTATTTTGAATCTATTGAAAAATGCTGTCATAGTTTTATATTTTAAAAGTTAATCCTCAATCCCAGACCTACTGAAGTTCGGAACTGTTCCAAGTCAGTACCCCACAAAACTTTAGTGCGCCCCTGAAGGATCAATACACAACGGTCGGACAAATATGTTTCAAAAGACAGCCGTCCGCCTGCACCGTAAATGAAGTTGTCTTCAGTCAATATTTTTGCCCCATCATACAACAGATTTTTGCCTCGGTTAATACTTTCATAACCCAGTACACCAGTTATGGCTGTATTAAGGGTAATGCTCTTACGGGCGTCACCCAGCAGAAAGAAACTGTAACCACCTTCGGTTGTATAGGTTTCCTGTGGTAAACAGAGGTCTTTATACTCATCATATTGGTGCGTGTATTCCAAAGCCCAAAGCTGGTAATTGCCATTTTTACCGTTTACAGTCATACCGATATTGAGATAGTAGTTCCTGCCTGGATGGTCATCGGATAAGGTTCCTGCGTTTACTTCCAACCCTTTTTGTTTAGGCAGCATTCGTTGTGCCTGTGCGATAGTGAAGCCTATAAGGATAAACATCGCCGTATAGATATACTTTTTCATTTTTCTTTTAATACGTTTAATGGATTATTAAAATTTCAAGTGCATATCGGTAATCAAACGAGCCTTAATCAAATCGGAATTTTCTACCTGAAGGGTTTGATGTCTTCCTCCGTTCTTCTCGAAAATATCAATCAGCAACATCTTGTCATCCGCAATGGTAAACTGGTCTAACAGGAACACATTTTGTTCTGTTGTTTTGCCGTCAATCTCACCCAGTGGCTTGTAAGTGCGTAGTGGTATCATTGATTTTTCCTGTACCACGGTACGCTTTGCTATCTTCTTGTCTACTACCTTGAAATTGATAAAATCAATTTGAAAAGGAACATTGGTACGGTTTATCAGTTCCGTATGGAAATAGTATTTACCATTATGGATGTAAATTCCTTTGAGAAAAAACTGTATGCCGAAACTTTTCGCTCCGATATGCTTTACAATGCGCTTATCGTTTTTGTAAATGGTCTCCAATAATAAGCCTGCCAGTGATGGTGAGTTATTACCCAGTTCTTCAAAAAGCACATCGTTTCCGCCCGCTTTATCCACTGCCTTTTGCATCGTAAGCAGGTCATAACTCAACATTTCTGGGGATGAGCTGTAGCGCACATTGAAGCTGTAAAAACGACCGTCATTAGTAATGACGGAAAAATTGGTTTCCGGTTCAAACTCCTTTACTGAGGCTTTTACCCGAAGTACATTTTCCGCATCTTCAGCTTTTCCTGCAATCAGGTATTCACTGCCCAGATCCACATAGCGGATAGCGGTTGGAAAAATCAGATGCGAAGTCTTGTCATAAGTAACTTCCATACAGTATGGTTCTATCTTGCCCAATGTAAGAGAAGTTTTTGCACTGTCCTGTGCAAAAGAAGATACGGCAAAGCCGATGATTAGGGCAAATGCCCAAAAGGTTTTAAAGTAATTTTTCATTGTTTAATTCTATTTTCGTTTAACATTATTTTTTGGAAACAAGGAACAGTTGATGCCCTGCCTTTAGAGTAACTTTCGGTGTCTTCACTTTTTTGGAGAAATAACCCGAAATGCCCTGAACTACGCCACGGCTCAAATCAGCGGCAACCTGTTGTCCTGCCGATTGGGTAAGCATCAGGCTTGTACCGGATTGCTGGCTCATATTGCCTGCCATTTCGCTAAGGGCATTCATTTCGGGCGAATACGGAACGTACAAACCTTGCTGACCGTCCAGATCATAAACCGTAATATCAACCGGGAGGATGTTTCCGTCCAATTCTATGGAAATAACCTTCATCTGTAAACGTCCTCCCTCAAGTTTGGCGTTAGCCGTTAAAATTGTTCCCTTGGGAATGGTACGATTAGGCGTTTGGGCCGGTTCCAATAAGCGGAGGCGTACACCGCTTTCACCGATAATGGTCTGCGTTTCCTGTACACAGGCTTTGATACTGTTTTTGGGTTGTACCACTTGCTCTAAAGCACCTGCAGTATAAAAACGGCTGTTCTTGTTTTGACTCCAATCAGCTAAAAAGACACTATCGGTAGGCTCACGGTACAAGGCGGATACCGTGTTCTTTCTTGTAGAAGTGAATGCCACAAACTGCTCTTTTTGTTTAGTAGAAGAAGAAGACTTAGAAACAACACCATTGGCAGGTACTGCTTCTCCCGTATTTGTGCCTGAAGGAAGATATTTTGCAGCCATCTGATATGATTTCTCCATTAATGCCAATTGGTCATCTACTGTTACTCTGGCTGGAACATCTTTCTCAGCTAGTTTTTCCTTTAATTCTTCCAATTGCTTACGGAGTTCCTTCGTTTCAGAATTATCGTCCTTATAGAAAGAGCCCAATGTGCTTTGCACGTTGCGGTAACTGTTCAAAGCGGGATTACTATGTTTTCCAGATTCGTTGGCACTACTATAGCTTTCTTCCTCTTCAGGCAACTCGTCTCTCGTCTCTCCTTTTTCGTCTTCATTCCAGTAATCAGAAAGAGATGTGAGATCGTTCCGTTTTTCCTGATTCTTACGTTCCAGCATTTCCTCTTCGTATGCCTTACCCTTATCGTCAGGCATTCCTGTACCCGTAGCCTGAGGCACGACATCGTTCAGTCCAATTTTCTCGACTTCCTTTTTCTCGGAAGACGGTTTAAAGATCAGGTACATACAGCCTACAAATACGATTCCCATTAAACCAAATATCAGTGGCTTTTTTAGCTTCTGGACTTTATCCTGTGTACTGTCTTGCAGTACCTCATCGGTTGCTGCAGGGTTACCTTCCGTTACCCGAACAACCGTTTTTTTGTTCTCATTTACTTTCATAAATCTTATTTTTATAAATTGTTGTTAATGTATCCTGCAATTTTGTAGGACTTTCATTTTTATTGTGGATGGGGTTCTCGATATGCTCAATGCCTATATCGTTACGGGACTTTGAAGTTTCATACCATACTTTGCCAATGACCCCCGCAGTAAGTAGCAGATAACCCACAAAGAAGTACAGCATACATTGATGCTGTTTTTGTATTGGCAATACCCGCCAACGTTCATCCAGCTTGTCAAAGTACCTTTCCATAGTTGCTCTTAATTTTCTCATAGCCTTCTAATTTCTTTTGTTATAGCTTGAAACGCTTTGGACTTTTTTCTGCCTCTTGCTTCGGTTCTTCACTAACCAAAGAGATTGAAGCAATCGCTTTGGGTACGGATAGTATAGAAAGGTCTGTCAGAGCTGATTTTTTCATCAGTTGTCCGAAGCCATCTTTTTTTGCTACCTCCATTCTGTTGAGAGAGAATTTGCCGTTCAAGTATTTTACCCACATACTGCATTCTACACGAGGCTTATCTTCTCCCGACCATTGCAGATAGCTTGTCAGCAACAATTCCTGTTTAGGCAAATTGTCGGCACCCTTTTGGCAACTTTCGAGGTATTCACAGATACTGTCTTTTAGCTTTCCGGGATACGCGCCCTGAGTGTGGAAATAACCGCTATATCCTTTTTCGGTAAGGGTTATAGCGAAAGTGTTTAAATCTGAAAATGTTTCCATACGATTATTTTTAGCGTTCGATAACTTCAATGTCCTTATTTTCGACCACCGAAAATTTTTCTATATTGAAGCCCTGCGGGTTATTGTCCGAACGGACGGAATTGACCAGATAGCAGGAAGTAACCAGATTACGTTTAGTCACATTGCTGGAACGGATGATGAACTGTTTAGCATAGGTGCGAACCGCATAGGGATACCTGTCGAAATTGCAGACCACACTATCCACTTCGATACGCTGCTGCACATTACCTGATATAATACGGTTGTAATATCCCTTTTCCGAAAGGTCTTTGTAATAATCAAAGGCACTTTTATCGGCAAGATTAAACGCCCGTCTCATATTACTTTCGATAGCATTCTTATCGGGAGCCAGCGTAAAGAACAATTCATGAAAGTGCCTTACGTGTTCCCTCCCTTCGACCGGACGGTTGATGGATGCATCCTGTGCAAGAGCCAGCATTAGTGATTTCCCATTGTCCAGTACATAGATTTTTTGGCGTTGTTCTTCTGCAAAGCGGTAGGATTGCCATACGGCATATCCTGCAACACTTATGCAGAGAACGGCAAATACAAGGGCATAAAGTCTTATTTGACGAAAGCTGTTTTCGATATTTCTTAGCGTTTTAAATTCCATTTTTTACTGATTAATAGTTTTACATTATTTGAGTAACTGTCCGCCGATATTTCCTGCTGCCGAACCTGCCCCCGCTCCAGCAATATTTCCTGCTTTCATTGCGGCTTGGTTCATATTACGGGTAAAATTTCCTGCGCCACCAGCCTGAATAATCCAGCCTGTCACGGTCGGAATGGTAAAATATCCCACAATACCGATGATCATAAAAATCACATACACGGTATTTGAGGTATCGGGAATGAAAGTCGGATCAGCAAGCATTTCGATGTCCCTTTCTATAATCAGGGATTGTATCTTGGCAAGCATAGAGCTGAAGAGGTCGGCTACAGGTAACCATAAATACACACTGACATATCGCGTAAGCCATTGCGTAAGTGTCGATTGAAAACCATCCCAGACCGATATCGCAAAGGCAATTGGACCGAGTATGGACAATACAATCAAAAAGAAAGTACGTATGGTGTCAATCACCAGAGCAGCTGCCTGAAATAGGATTTCCAGCAATTCCCTGAACCAGTTTTTTACAGACTGCTCAATCCTGTACATCTCTTTTTCCATATACATCCCCGACATCGTGACCAGATCAGATGGTGACCAACCCAGTTCTTCCAGCTTTTTATCGAACTCTTCGTTCGATACCAAATAAGCATTTTCAGGATTTCGAAGCATGGCTTCCCGTTCCAACAGATCCTTTTTTGTCTGTAGGTCGTTCAGGTCAAGCACCTGATTTTCGAGGATGGCATGCGTCCCTTGCACTATCGGACTAAGGATTGCATTGATTGTTCCAAGTACCATGGTTGGGAAAAACATGATGCAAAGACCTAAAGCAAAAGGACGCAGTAAAGGATACACATCAATCGGCTCTGCCCGGCTTAGTGCCTGCCACACCTTAATAGCTACATAGAATAAGGCCCCCAAACCAGCCACTCCTTTCGCCACTGCCGCCATATCGGCGGACAGTGGCAGCATCTCATCATACAAGGAACGCAGGACTTCGTGAAGATTATTAAATTCCATAACCTACCAGTATTTTTGGTTAGCAGTTCCATAGAGTTCGAGCACTCTCTTACTATTATTCTGTTTTTTTGCCCTTAGAAAGCTTACCGAGATATTTTTGTTGGTGTAATAGCGTACAAGGCTGTGGTATTCCTTAATTTCTTTATACACACGGTCAATAATATCCATACGCTCTTTATCATTCAATGACAAACTGGAAGAACTTACGATCTGTTTGAGTTCTTTCAGCAGTTCGGTACTTTCGTTAAGTAGTGCCGCATAACCATTGGCGATAGCCATCAATTCCTGGGCAGAAAAATTGGGATCATTCATCATTTTGCCAAAATTCTGAACATACATTTCTGAAACATCGCCAACCAACAGTACGGTCTGCTGCACCTTACGGGCATCTTTTACAAGATTGTTGACGGCTTGCAACTTATCATAGTATTCTTTACCTTGATTATATACCTTTTCCACTTCCTTGAAGTTTTTAATAACATTGGATACTGTGTTTGAGGTCTGTACAATTTCATTGGCACTATTAAGAATACCTGAAGCCAAGTTTGCAGGATCGGTAACCACCCATTGGGCTTTTGCGGACGGTGCTACAGCCAACATTAGTGCTGTCAACAACATGAACATTAATTTTTTCATTGTTCTTCGATTTTAAAATGATTACTAATTGTTTTACTTTTCTCTTCTTTGCAGAGCTATTCGCTTGATAGCCTGCTCTACATTTCCATCCAGTTCACCAGCAAGTCGCATCACTTCCATTTTTTCCGTTTCTTCGGTGGTATAGGCGAGATATTCTTCAACGGATACTTCTGTGGCATATACTGCCGAATGCGTTCCACCCAAACCAATCCATACTTCCTTGTAAAGCCGTGACGGGTCATTGTTCATGTTAATGGAAAGTACCTGTCCCTTCTCCTTGTCCGTAAGTCCAAGCATAGCCTGTATGTCATCAAACTTATTCATGTATTTGCGCTGGTCGAGCAGGATTTTGCAATCGGAATTATTGATGATACTTTCCTTGACAATGGGTGATTGGATGATGTCATCCACTTCCTGTGTTACGACGATAGCTTCACCGAAGAACTTCCTAACTGTTTTGAAGAGATACTTTATATATTCTGCCATTCCCTCTTTGGCAATGGCTTTCCAAGCCTCTTCAATCAGGATGAGTTTGCGGATGCCTTTCAATCTTCTCATCTTATTAATAAACACCTCCATGATGATGATGGTCACAATTGGAAAAAGAATTTTATGATCCTTAATTGCATCAATTTCAAACACTATGAAACGTTTGGAAAGCAGGTCTAACTGCTTATCGGAATTTAGCAGGTAATCGTATTCGCCTCCTTTGTAATACGGTTCCAGTACATTGAGAAAATTGGCAATGTCAAAGTCTTTTTCCCTAACCTGTTTTTCTTCCAATACCTTATGGTAATCCCCCTGCACATATTCGTAGAAGCCATTAAAAGAAGGATAGGTATCATCCTGCTTGATGCGTTCGATATAACCGCTTACTGCATTGGACAATGCTACTTCTTCGGAGCGGGTCGGCGGCTCATCATCGCGCTTCCATAAGGTCACTATCAGGGTTTTTATGCTTTCTCTTTTTTCGATATCAAAAATGCCGTCATCGGTATAGAAAGGATTAAAGGCAATGGGATTGTCTTCAGTGTAAGTGAAGTAAACCCCATCTTCTCCTTTGGTTTTTCCTTTGATAAGTTCACATAATCCCTGATAAGAGTTACCTGTATCAACAAGCAGGACGTGCGCGCCTTGCTCATAGTATTGCCTGACCATGTGGTTGGTAAAGAAAGATTTACCGCTTCCCGAAGGTCCCAATATAAACTTGTTCCGGTTCGTGATAATACCACGCTTCATTGGCAAATCGGAAATATCCAGATGGATTGGCTTTCCGGTCAGACGGTCTGCCATCTTGATCCCAAATGGCGATGGCGAATTGTGATAGTTGGTTTCTTCAGTGAATAAGCATAAAGCAGGCTCAATGAACGTATAAAAGCTTTCTTCACTTGGAAAATCGCCAGCATTTCCCGGCATTCCTGCCCAGTAGAGCGTAGCTACATCGGTGGTATTATGACGGGGCTTGCATTCCATAAGTGCCAAAGCACTACCGCAGTCGTTCTTTAACTGTTTAAATTCACTCGGGTCATCCGACCAAGCCATGATGTTGAAGTGTGCCCTGATGGAGGATAGCCCAAAACTGTGTGCTTCGTTCAAGTATCGCTCTATCCATTCTTTATTGATCTGGTTGGCACGGCTGTAACGAGCCAATGAATGCATATTCCTTGCAGACTTCTCAAACTTTTGCAGGTTGTCTTCACTATTATCCAAAAACAGATATTGATTGTAGATGTGATTGCAGTTTAGCAACAAGCCCACTGGAGCAGCAAACGACAAACGGCAGTCGCTTCGGTCGGTAGATAGTTTTTCGTAACGAGTATCTGCTGATACTGTAGAGGGCAGGTCGTCCGTATCGGATAAGGTGTGCAGACACAATCTTTTGTTGCCGACACGGACTTCTTCTGGTCCGAGTGCAATGTCCTGCATTGGTGTTCCGGCCTCCCTTGACAGTGTTAGATACTGTTCCAGTAGTCCCTGTTTTTCATCCGTACCAATGATGTCTTCTTCCGTTAAACGTCGCAGCCCCATAAATCCGCTGTCATTTGCAATACGTTCAAATTGTCCAACGGCTTCCATGAAACGATGGATCACTTCCTTGTCCCTGATTTCTTTTGGTATAAGAGCACCTTTGCAAAGCGATGAAAAATTGCTCTGCATTCGCATTCTTTCCTTAGTGGTCTTGGTCAGGAATAGGTAACAATAATGGTTCAGAAAAGGGCGTTCGTTAAAATGCTGCTGATAAGATTTACCTAAAAAGCTCAAATCATCGCTCGCAATGTCTGGCGCATAGTTTTCCTTGATGTACCAGTCCTGTTTATGGACAACTGTATAATCGGGCAACGTCTTGATTGCTTTGTGCCAAGCGGAATGAATAGCTTCATATTCAGCAGAAGCCACCGTGAACAGTTCCGGCAAACGCACTTCAAAACAAGCGGTAATGTCTGCATCCTTTGATAGAATACAATTGTTTTCTACCGCAAGTAAGGGAAACTTATTTTCCAGTGTTGTGGTCTTGGCTACATTTCTCATAAGGCATTCGATTTAGAAGTGAACTTTAAATAGCGGTGTAACGGCTTGCGACAGATGATGTATCGTGGGTGTCTTTTTCTTGCCCCAATTTTCATCAGGCCGTGTTCCCCATACTTTTTGTTCAATGAAAAGGTCTGCCATACAATCAGCGAAGCACCGCCTGCTCCAAGCAACAGGCAGATATAAGAGTTTACGCCAGCCATATACATAATCATTACAAGAATCAGTGTACCAAGCAGTCCGCCTGCGAAAATGAACAAGTATTGTGCTTTCAACCCCTTAAATTCTACTGTTCTTCCGATGCCTTTATTGATATTGTAATTCATAAGCCCGTGGGATTAAAGGAAGAATGAACGTAAAATGGTAGCGGCTACGATTAAGAAGATACACGCACCAAACCAACTTGCTGCTGTCTTGCTTGTATCGGGATCTCCGCTACTGAACTTACCGTACACTTTAACCCCTCCAATGAGACCTACCACGGCTCCAATAGCGTAGATGAGTTGTGTGGCAGGATCGAAATAGGACGTAACCATTTGTGTGGCTTCGGTGATACCAGCTGAACCGTCTCCCTGTGCCAACACACTGAAGCCTGTCAGCATTGCCATTGTTGCCAGCAGGATTTTTTTTCTTTGTTTTTCCATGATTTTAACATTTTAAATTGTTATGTTTAGCCTGCTCCATGCAGATTATCCAGACAAATATCTCATGGAAAACGAAGAGCCATAACAAAGCGGCAGTTTGTGGAATTACTTGGTAGTGAGTGGCATTATGATTAATGTTTGTGCATAAAAAAACGCCAGAACTTTTGGCTCTGACGCTTCTTTTTTTTATCCATAAAATGAATGTTTTACATTTTTCTACCCTTTTTTTGTTCAGGGAATATATCTGACAATTTCTTGGCTTCTATTTTCTCTTTTTGTTCCAATTTTTGTTCTTCAAGGTTTAGCTTAATATTTTCTGGAATATTGGTTTCCTTCCATGGTAGTGTTCTCGCTTTAAAGTGTAATTGAAGAGTATCTTCTTTTATAAGGTGTCCGGGCCCAAAACCATATTTTATGTTCCAGCCAACATTATCCAATTCACTAAGATGCGGAAATTTTATCACTATGATTTCCTTGGGCAGTTCGGTAATGGTTCGAATACCCACTTCCTGAAATTCACGCGTTTTTGGATTATAAGGAATAATATATGCCTGGTAATAACGATCATAATACTCCCTTATTTCAGATAAATCTATTCCTTTGGACTTAAAGTCATCTTTTGGTCGAAGCTTGTCCATCACTAAATCAACATAAAAGGTGTGTCCAGCAATATCCAATGTTGGCAATATTTTTTTGTTCCATCGCAAATCAATCGGACTTCCCGGTTTTATCGTCAATTCAAAATCTGTCTTTCCCGAAATTTCTTCTATTGTTAGATTGTACTTTTTTGCCATACCTATAGGATCGAGCTCTACAAGATTGGGGATTTTTATTTCCTTTGAATGGTTGTTATTGCCCAGAGCCATTGATGCTCCAAAAGGAAGAAAATTATTGATTGTCATATCATACTGAAAACGGTAACCATCACCAACATACAGCATATTTTCAATGCTCATCCTGTTTTGAGGGTTGCCTTTTTCCTTCAGCTCATTTTTTATAACATCTACAAAAAAATCAGTTCCTTCGATGTTCACTGTCGGTAATTCTCGTTCCATAATATTCTGTTTTTAAAGAACAAAGGGAAGTCGTCTTTTCAGACAAACTCCCCAATGTCAAAATCACTCAAATCATTTTTCCGCAAAGTGGAACAACCAGCATCCGTTTCAGAAGAAAGGCTCCCGTCCAACAGCTCCGCTATTTTACGGGACGCACTTTCTATGGAATTTTCCAATAGGCTGAATAATTCAGTTCCTTGTATTTTCTGAACTATAGCAACCACTGTTTCCTTTTGAGATGGCTCCAATTTGTTTTTTTGCAGCAACATCCCCGCAGAGCTTAGTTCTTCAAAGGTAACCCCTTGGGCAAAACCGTCATTCCTACCAGATATTCCATATCTGTTCCATTCTTCTTCCTCTTCCTCAAAATCAGGCATATTTCCAAAAACTTCATCCAGTTCTTCCTGCGGAATTTGTATATCGACATCTACCTCGTCGATTTCAATATCAAAATTATTCATTTCATGTTTCCGCTTTTTACTTTGGCTTTCAGTGGCACGTTTTGGCACTGAAAGGCTTCTCATTGGTTTGGGCTGTCCCATAATATCAGGTAGGTTCGGATTAGGTTTTTCCTGAGTTGGTTTTTGCTCCGTCCTTTTCTTGATAATTATCTTATCCTGCACCAAGAGCGCAATAATAATGAGCAGGCATATTACGATTACTGTTTCCATAATTATAAAATAGGTTTGTATTTATTGTTGAAACTTGTGATAATCTGCTCACCAAACTCCTGAAAATGATATTCGAGAAGATTATCTAAGTAGGCGTAAATAGTTATCTTATCTTCGCCTATTACCTGTACGATTCGGGACAGTTTCTCATGAAAATCCGGTCGAATATATACCGTTTTGCCATCCCGGGCATTGGTGTCAGGCCTTTTGAAAAATATACTTTCATAATCCCGATCATTTACTTTTTTGCCTTTGTTCCTTTCCTTCGCTAAAGGCTTTTCCTGCAATGGTTTTATCGGAGTTTCTGGTTCTTCCTGCGGAAGTTGTAATCCCTCCTTCTTTATTCCATCTACCATCAAATTCATCATTAACTCTTCATTGATTTCAGGAATTGCTTTTTTCTTATTATCTTTTTCCATGCTATTACAATTGAACGATTCTTAAAAATTCCGTCATGAACTGGTCTAAGCGGCAAGCATTCATCAACCGTTCATCGGGAGGCATTAAAGTTGACCGAAAAACAGTCTTTGCACCCGCTTCGCTCTCCTTGCGGAAACGTGTACTGTTCATAATCTGACATTGCATTAGACTTAAGCCCAACTCATCAATAAGTTTATTATAAACATCGTACAAGGGCGAGCGTTCACGACCATCTACCTGATTCCAAAACAGATTAATGGTTTTAATGGAGGTTTCTCCTTTTTTCATAATAACATCCTTCATCAGCTGGGTAAAAATGAGTGTACTTTCCATAACTACACGATCTGCTAAAATAGGCGTGAAAATATGGTGCATCCCCGCCAGAGCTTTCAAAATACCAGGAGTGTTTACTGTTCCCGGAAGGTCAAAAAAGATAAAATCAACCGGAACGGAAGTGGATTCTAAAAAATCATGCGCAGCCTCCAATACACCTTCAGCTTTATGCTGAATGATCGGATAAGCTTTTTTGTTAATAGTCGTAAATTGTTTGAATGCCATCCGTTTTAAAAACTCATTTTCCATCACCATAGCCAAATCACGAGTCTTCATTTTCATTAAACTATGTTGTGGAAAATCAGCATCGAATACGGCTACATTGTAGCCAAGACGATAATGTAGTGTACTGGCCGCAAGTGCCGTAAAGGTGGTTTTGCCAACTCCTCCCTTTTGGGACGAAAAAGCAATGAATACTGTTTTGTGTTCTGTTTTCATTTTTAACTGTATTTAATTATTTACTTATATCACTGCATAGATAGATCCTTATCTAGTATTGTTCATACGTATGTAATTTTGTAGAAAGTTATGTGGCTATTTAAATAGGTATTGCTCTACTTATATACTGACATATGCGTATCTATTTTTAGGTAGCTATACGAATAGATCTGCATTATCAGACCTATTTATGTGCAAACTCAAGTCTGCAAATCTGCACTTATTCAACTATGTGATTTTATAACCTCATCTGCATTTATCAACATCCATAAACTTGTATACACATAAGCAACTACATACATAATTGAGAAACAACGTACCAACATAGTTATCTGTTTACATACGCTTGCAGGTACAAAGAAATGCAGATGTATACGTCCTTCTTATAAGTAAGAACGCATTGGCGTTCATTGACACTATTTGGCAATACTACACAGAGCAATACTCTACTGAAGAGGAATTTACTTTGCAATGTTATTTTTATTAATGGGTTTATGCAAAAGAACTTCGATAGATCAGATTATAAAGAGAACGGCCCGAAGCCGTTTTTCCCTGCTTTATTTAATCCGTCCCGCAGGGCGGATTTTTGTGTTCACATGAACACGGCAAGTTGTGTTTTGAGGCACTCGAAACCGAGTTCGTGCCTCAAAACAACTTGCCCTGCCGGGAGCTGAAAACCCTTCCGAAGTCAGGCTTTTTGTTGAAGTTAAAAATGGATAAGTAATGAACGAAAACAGGAACAGGAAACAGAATAAAGGCGGACGGATGCCCAAGAGCGATCCGAGTATTCACCGCCACGTTTTTCGCCTTACGGACGAAGAACATGCTAGATTATTGTCGCTTTTTGAAGAGTCGGGAATGGCCAATAAAGCAAAATTCATCATTTCCGTACTGTTTGGAAAAGAGATTAAAACGGTCAAAATTGACAAATCAGTGTTTGATTTTTATATGCGCTTGACTTCTTATCATAGTCAGTTCCGCTCCATTGGCGTGAATTACAACCAGATTGTGAAGCTGTTGTACCGCAATTTTTCAGAGAAAAAAGCGGCAGCTTATCTCTACAAATTGGAAAAACAGACGGCTGAAATGGCAGTATTATGCCAAAAAATCATTCAGATAACCGAAGAATTTGAAACAAAACATTTGAAAAAATAGTGTTGAAATGATAGCAAAAATTGGAAGAGGGAGCAATTTATATGGAGCATTGGCATACAATCAGCTCAAAGTGGAAAAAGAAAACGGGCAAATTCTATTTACTAACAGAATAATAGAAACACCTAATGGACAGTATTCCGTTGTTCAGTTGGTTCGCTCTTTTGAACCTTATCTGATTGCCAACCGTAATACCGAAAAGCAAACTTTACATATTTCTCTAAATCCTGACCCAAAGGATAATGTAAGTGATGAAAAGTTCAAACTAATAGCTCAAGAGTATATGCAGGAACTGGGTTATGGGGAACAACCTTTTGTAGTATTCAAGCATACGGATATTGATCGCACCCATATTCATATTGTATCAGTTTGTGTGGATGAAGAAGGCAAAAAGATTTCGGATAAGTTCGAAAAAAGACGATCTATGAATGTATGTCGTGAACTCGAAAGTAAATACGAACTTCTATCAGCTACAGAGAAAGAGCACAAGCAAAATGATAATATTTTCCATCCTGTGAATTACCAAATAGGAGATATAAAAAGCCAGATTGCTTCGGTTGTCCGTCACCTACCTAAGTATTATAAGTTCCAGACGTTGGGAGAATACAATGCGTTACTTTCCCTGTTCAATATTACCACTGAAAAAGTAGAGGGAGAATTGCAGGGAAAAATTCGCCAAGGCTTATTGTACATTCCTTTAAATGAAAAAGGAGAAAGAGCTGGACATCCGTTCAAGGCTTCCTTATTCGGAAAGAATGCAGGGCTACCGACTTTGGAATTACATTTTGCAAAAAGCAAAGAGGCTTTGAAAGACCACCCGACAAAGCCAACCATTAAAGCTACTGTTACCATTGCCCTGCAATCAACAAGTGATGAGCAGGCTTTTAAAAAGCGATTAGGCGAACAGGGCATTAACGTAGTGGTACGGAGAAATGATACAGGGCGTATTTACGGAATAACTTTTATAGACCATAATTCTAAAGCAATTTGGAACGGTTCACGTTTGGGCAAAGAACTTTCTGCCAATACCTTTAATGATTATTGGAACCATAATATCAAACCCGACATTAAAAAGCCAGTTGAACTACAATCTAAAATATCAAAACCAAATGATACAGATCTTCCTGCAGAACAACCTCATCATTTATTCGACTTCCTTAATACTTCAGAAAAACATGAAGATGGTTTGATCGAAACATTGAGTGGCTTACTTCCCGAAGCAAAGGGAGAAGATTACGAAGAACAGGATTTTGCCAATAAGATAAAAAAGAAAAGAAAACGTAAAAGAGGTCACTAGGTTTTGTTGTTTATTATGAACTCCTAATTACAAAGACACTTTCAATCCCAATGCATAGCTCCAGTGCAAAATCTTCGGAACAGTTGGTGTCTTGAACTGATAAATACCATAGACATATAATGAAAAAAGTATAAATGCTCCCCAACTCAATCCAATACACAATAAACCTTGTCGTTCTGTTAGATTGAACATACCAGCAACGAATGATTTTACTATTAATGCGGGAATAATACAGCATATTAACACACAGATTACCCACGGTAATATCCATAATTTCCTGTTCTTTGCCTGCAAGCCAATGATAGTTCCTTTAAAGAAATAAATAATGCAGAAAATAAGGTAGGTAAATAATAAGGAGAAACTCCAAATTTTAAATTTGTCGGTTTCTTCTCCCCAGAACTTTTGAGACAGTAAAAATCCGGCATAAAAAAACATACCGAAAATAGCAGCTATTTTTAAGACAAAAATAAAACCCTCAACGACCATAAACATTAGCCCTGTAGCAGCCTCACTTTCTTCTCTTTTCCGGGCTTCATATTCCTCTTCACTTTCTCCAGGATCAGCATCAGGATTATTCCAATTCATATTATTTCCTTTAATATTGATTATCAAATTAATGAGTAAGTCAAAAAAAATCAAGAGTTTAAATTTAATAAAAAAATCGTTATAAAATCTGAACTTGATTGGAACCAATTAACGCCAAACACTGTCACGCACCGCTAATGTCTGCCACTTTTTTATAGCCACCCTCCACTACCTTTAAATTAACACCCGAAAATTTAATATTTAGAAAATGCAGGGAGAGGACGATTTAAGAGGTTTAGCCAAGATTATGGCATTTATGAGAGCGGTAAGTATATTGATTGTGCTGATGCACTTTTACTGGTTCTGTTATGGATTCTTTTTAGAAAGGAGCTGGACACTGGAGCTAGTCAATAAAATATTGAAAAACTTTGAACGTACGGCGAGCCTGTTTTCCCATACGCTTTATACCAAAATATTTGCTTTGCTCTTGCTGGCTTTGAGCTGTTTGGGAACAAAAGGCGTAAAGAATGAAAAGATAACTTGGACAAAAATTTATGTGGCTTTGGGAATTGGTTTTATGCTATTCTTTCTGAACACATCATTATTAAAACTGTCATTAAACATCGCTACATTTCTTTATATCCTTACCACAGGTTTGGGCTATATCTCCCTGATGGTAGCAGGAATTTGGATTAGCCGTCTGCTTCGTACAAACCTAATGGACGATGTATTTAATAACGAGAACGAAAGTTTTATGCAGGAAACCAAACTAATGGAAAACGAGTATTCGGTGAATCTGCCGACTAAGTTCTGGTACAATAAAAAACAGCATAATGGATGGATCAATATTGTAAACCCTTTTAGGGCAACCATTGTATTGGGCACACCCGGTTCCGGTAAATCGTATGCTATTGTAAACAACTATATTAAACAGCATATTGAAAAAGGGTTTTCAATGTATATTTATGATTTCAAGTTTGACGACCTATCTACAATTGCCTATAACCATTTGCTAAAGCACACGGATAGGTACACGGTAAAACCGAAATTCTATGTCATTAATTTTGATGACCCTAGAAAAAGTCATCGTTGCAATCCCCTCAATCCTGATTTCATGACTGATATTTCCGATGCTTACGAAGCAGCTTATACCATTATGCTGAACCTAAACCGAAGCTGGATACAGAAGCAGGGAGATTTTTTCGTAGAATCTCCAATCATATTATTGGCTGCCATCATTTGGTATCTGAAAATCTATGAAAACGGCAAATACTGTACGTTCCCTCACGCCATTGAATTACTAAACAAAAAGTACTCGGACGTATTTACTATTCTGACATCCTATTCTGATCTGGAAAATTATCTATCCCCCTTTATGGATGCTTGGCAAGGTGGTGCGCAAGACCAGTTGCAGGGACAGATAGCATCAGCTAAAATTCCTTTGTCAAGAATGATCTCCCCGCAATTGTATTGGGTTATGACCGGAGATGATTTTTCACTGGACATCAACAACCCGAAAGAGCCAAAAATATTATGTGTTGGCAATAATCCTGACCGTCAAAATATTTACTCTGCTGCGCTGGGGTTGTATAATTCTCGTATTGTAAAACTCATTAATAAGAAAGGACAGTTAAAGAGTTCTGTCATTATAGATGAGCTGCCCACAATCTACTTTAGAGGCCTGGATAATCTGATTGCAACAGCCCGAAGCAATAAGGTGTCAGTATGTTTGGGTTTTCAGGATTACTCACAGTTAACTAGGGATTATGGAGACAAAGAGAGCAAGGTAATTCAGAACACTGTGGGCAATATTTTCAGTGGTCAAGTTGTAGGCGAAACTGCCAAAAATCTATCGGAACGCTTTGGAAAAGTATTACAGAAAAGACAAAGTTTATCAATCAACCGTAATGATACGTCGACATCAATTTCCACTCAATTGGACAGCCTCATTCCTGCATCTAAAATATCTACATTGACCCAAGGTGTTTTTGTAGGGGCAGTATCAGACAATTTTGATGAACGTATCGATCAGAAAATCTTCCATGCTGAAATTCTTGTCGACAATGAAAAAGTAGCTGCTGAAACCAAAGCATATCAAAAGATACCAGAGATTTTATCATTTGTAACGAAGAATGGAGAAGACAATATGAAACAGGAAATAGAGGCCAATTACCGCCAGATAAAACAGGATATTGTTCAGATTATTGAAACTGAATTGGAGCGTATTAAAAATGATCCTGATTTAGAATACCTGATTAAAAAGAGATAATAAAAAAAGATATCCATTCAAGCAATTCGCAAAACAAAAAACTGAAAATTATAAGATTTTCGAGATTTTGACGCCATTTGGGCGTGTTATCCTAGTTTCAATTTGATTATCCTAGAAACTAAGAAGCTCTATATGCTTAATTGAATTAATAATTCAAACTTACTCCAATACCCCAACCCATGTCGCTATCATAGTGTGTTGTCAGTCCCATATTTTTTCCTAGAATATATCGTAAACCTGCCATATATTCATAATCCGTATTCCACATTAAATTCATTCTTAATCGTTTTGAAATAGGAATATCTTTTCGTTCAAATTGTATTCTAAAATAACCTCCCGTAAATATTTCTGCTTGTGCTACAATTAACAATGGTAAAGTATAATTTAAACCAACACTTAAAAAATGCCGATTATCCTTTGTATTTGTTTGTCCGAACATATTTTTTTCAACTTCACCATCAGGCATTACTCTGTAACGCCAATCAAAACCAACAAACGGCATCAACCATTGCATTTTGCCAATGTATCTTCCAATATGGGTTTCGGTTTCGTAACCGTGCATATCATTATATCCTAATCTCCATTCTGTTCCAATGCTCCAACGAGTACTTTGGTACATTGCTTCTCCATCGTTACCATTTGTTGCAAAATCATTTTCTGCCATAAAATGAAATTTCCTGTCGTCTGCAAACAATTTACGTTGTGCAAGTTTTGGGTTTGGGATTTCGGGATTTGGTACTTGGTTTTCATAACTGAAAACTCTGCCCATTCCGCTCATCATATGGTACAAGATATGACAATGAAAAAACCAATCACCTTTTACATTTGCATTAAATTCCAAGGTATCGGTTTCCATTGGCATAATGTCCACAATGTTTTTTAATGGTGCATAATCGCCTTGACCATTCAATAATCTGAAATCGTGCCCGTGTAAGTGCATTGGGTGTCGCATCATCGAATTATTATAAATTGTAATGCGGACATTTTCACCTTCTTTAATTAAAATTTTGTCCGCTTCTGAGACAACTTTGTTATCTAAACTCCAAACATAGCGGTTCATATTTCCTGTGAGTTCAAATTTTAACTCTTTTACTGGAGCATCTTTTGGGAGTGTGGTTTTAGTTGGCGATTTCAGCATTGCATAATTTAAGGTTGTAATATCCGAAAGAGCATTACTGTTATAATCGGCTTCGGTCATTTTCATATCCAACATTTTTTTATCGGCTTTCTTTTTTTGTTCGCCTGTAATTTCTGGGTACATTACAACATTCATATCCATTTGATTGAGGCTCATTTGCATTCCCATATCATCAAGGTCTCCGTTCATTTTCATCATTCCGTTCATCATTTTCATCCCTTCAAAATATTTAAGCTTGGGAAGTGGTTCAATAAGTTGCTTGATACCATCGCCAATAAAATAAGAGGCTGAATATAATCTATCTTCGGTGGTAGCCAAAAATTCGTAAGCCATTTTATCCGCAGGAATAGTCACAACTACATCGTAAGTTTCAGAAACTCCAACAATTAATCTATCGACTTCTACTGGTTCAACATCGTTACCATCGTTTGCAACAACGGTAATTTTACCTCCTGCATAGGTAAGCCAAAAATAGGAAGATGCCCCACCGTTGGAAATTCTCAAACGAACTTTATCACCTCCTTTTAAAGGTTTGCCATCAATACTTTTAACATCCGTACTTTGCTTACCATTCATGAGGATTTTATCATAAAATACATCGCTTACATCCATTGCATTCATCCGCTTCCACTCGTTTTTTACTTTTACACCAAAATACCCTTGCTTTATAGCTTCTGTGTAACTTTGAGTTGTTCCTTTTTTTATTGCTGGATAATCGTTTGCGTTATGCAACATTCGGTGTACGTTTTCCGGTTTAATATCCGTCCATTCGCTCAAAACAATTGGAACGGTTGGTAAATCATCAATTCCATTTCTAAAAGTTGGGTCAGTCGTTTTTTTGAGCATTACAAAATTTCCATACATTCCGATTTGTTCTTGTAATCCTGTGTGACTGTGATACCAATGTGTGCCGTGTTGTATTATTGGAAATTTATACAAATGTGTAGTATGAGGTTTTATTGGCATTTGTGTCAAATTCGGTACACCATCTTCTTTGTTGGGTAAAAATAAGCCGTGCCAATGTAAAGAAGTATCTTCATTTAACTCATTATGCACATAAATTTCTGCAATGTCGCCTTCAGTAAATGTTAAGGTTGGCATTGGTATTTGTCCGTTTACGGCAATGGCTCTTTTAGGTTTACCTGTAAAATTGACGATGGTATCTTTTACATATAAGTCGTAACGCACAACCTTTTGAGCTGATACGCTTAACACAAGGAATAATATTATAATTGATAATTTGATTTTCATTACTTTATTTCTAATTTGATTTTTAATTTGATTTTTATGATGTTTTAACAGCATCCTGCTCCAACTTGAATAGGAGGGCATTTCACGCTTCCATAACTACAATACACGCAACAATCTCCCTCTAATGGTCGCAATCTTGTTTTACAGCTGTCACATTCATAGAAAAATTCACACGCATTTGTCGGCATTATTTCATCTTTCTTGTATCCACATTTTGGGCAAGTAATTGTCGATTTTAATTCAACTCTTTTTCCGTCATATATCCCACAAGTTTTACAATTCCTATTTAACTTATTTTGGTAATAATTTACAATTGTTGCAATAAAAAGTCCAACCATACCTGCATAAATTAAGTAAGTTGAATTTTCAGTTTTACTTAAATAATAAGCAGCGAATATTAATATTACGCTCGGGAATGCAATTAATAATGGGTATAAACATTTGTGATTTCGGTACGAAATATAAATTCCTACAATAGAAAGCAAGACCATTACTTGGAAAATCCACATTGTCCATCCACCAAACAATTCTATTGTTCCAAGTCCAAGTGCCGAAGCTCCAAATGCAAAAAGTGGGAAGCAACAAGGCGAAAATATTGCTGTAAGGAACATTCCAATTGTTCCAAATTTGTCAATGTTATTTGTTAATTTCATTTTAAATTGATTTTGCAATTTTTTCCATAATAGAATGGTCTGAACCAAATTTGCAAATTGCATCACAATTGGCTCTTAATTCAGAAAATAGAATATATTTGATATTCATTTTTGAGTTCTTTATAACTGGTCGGTTGAGTTGTTGAATAACGTCTTTCTCTCGACTGTCAGGAATTATTATATAAAAGACTTCTTCGCCGTTAGAAATACTAAAATATAAATCAGATAATCGTAATATTCCTGAATAGATGCTAGTACTTTTTTCGACTTCAAATGCTCCAATGATTTTATTAGTTCCTTTTTGAAACCATAACACATCAATTAGTTTTATGGTATTTTGTGTGTCTTTATCTGTTGGAAGTTCTGGAAATTTATTTATTGATATAAATGAAAAACTTTGTCCACCAAACGATTTGCTCTTATCATTACTCGCTGGTGTTACATCAAAACCTAATGAAACTCCAATTTTTAATAAATGGTATTGCATTTCATTATGAAGATTTTCTGCTAATTTCTCTTCCTGAATTTCTTTTTGACGTTTTAAAATGTTTTTTTCAAACTTATTGCGTTCTTCTTCACTTAAATACTCATCATTACCAATAAGCATTTTTTGTGTTCCAATTTCAAAACATAATCCCGCAATCGCTCCTAAATCATTTGATAATTCAGTTTTATGTTTGCTATTAGTTTCGATTAAAGTTTCCCTTATTTTTAAATATTCCGTCCAACTTCCTAGTTTTTTTTTGTCTTTGAACAAAAAGTTGAATCCGTTAAGAATAGCTGTATTGAATGGTGGAAACCAAGTTGGGTGCAAGAAATATAAAATACTAGCGACAGCAGGACCAAGACCTTTTATTTTGAGTTCGTCTAGTTTTACAATTTCTTTTACTACTTGCTCTTCTGTTTTGGCATTAATGCAGTTTTCGAGAAATTGGCCGAAAGCAATTTTATTGTTTTGGTTTTCGTAAATGTCTGGAATTCTTAATTTTGGTTTCCAATAAAAAGGATGTGCTACGCCTACAAATATTTGTTTTTGTTCTGCTATACAACTCAATACAAATTCTAAACTACTTCCTTTAAAATCATTTGGAAAAGTTTTGTTTTTAATATCGTCTATCACTTGCAAAACGCCACGACGAATAGTCCGAAATGCTTTTAATCTTTGATCATTATCTACAAACCAAGTGGTATAAACACTTTCGGTATCGGTTTTGTATTGTTGGATTATTTGAGTAAGGTTATTCATTTTTAATACAGCTATAACTTATTTTTTATTTGTTATTACAATTTTAAACTTCTTAATCGCAAAGCATTTACAATTACAGAAACCGAGCTAAAACTCATTGCTAAAGCTGCAATCATTGGCGATAATAAAACTCCAAAAAATGGATACAAAACTCCCGCTGCAATTGGAACTCCTAAAACATTATAGAAGAAAGCAAAAAACAAGTTTTGTTTGATGTTTCGCATTACAGCGTGGCTCAAATTCTTAGCTTTTACGATACCTAGCAAATCGCCTTTTACTAGAGTTATTTTAGCACTTTCTATAGCTACGTCTGTTCCTGTTCCCATTGCAATTCCAATATTTGCTTGTGCCAATGCTGGAGCATCATTTATACCATCGCCTGCCATCGCCACAATTTTGCCTTCTGCTTGCAATTTTTTAATTTCTTTGAGTTTGTCTTCGGGTAAGCATCCTGCTTTATATGACGTCAACCCCAATTCATCAGCAACCGCTTTAGCTGTGTTTTCATTGTCTCCAGTAAGCATTACTACTTCAACACCCTGACGCATTAACTCTTTAATGGCTGCTGCACTTGATTCTTTAATGGCATCGAAAATTGATACAAAACCAACAGCAATACCATCAACAGCTATGTATGAAACCGTTTTACCTAATTTTTGTTCAGCAATAATTTTATTTTCTAAATCATCTGAAACGATTGCTTTGACTTGTTCCATTAGTTTTTTATTTCCTAATGCTACTTTTTTAGCGTCAACAGTTCCAATAACTCCTTTGCCTGCAATGGCTTCAAAATCTTTTACCTCGATTAATGAAACTGTTTTTGATTTAGCATAATTGACTACAGCTTGTGCTAATGGATGTTCGCTGTATTGGTTTAATGAAGCTATGTTTTTAAGCAAATTATTTTCTTCATTATTTGAAGAAAATATCTTCTCAACAGAAGGTTTCCCCTCGGTTATTGTTCCTGTTTTGTCAGTAATTAACACATTAACTTTATTCATGTTTTCTAAAGCTTCAGCATTTTTTATAAGTACACCAGATTGCGCACCTTTACCAACACCAACCATTACCGACATTGGCGTAGCTAATCCTAATGCACAAGGACAAGCAATAATTAATACCGCAATTGCATTAATGAATCCATAAACCAATGCTGGTTCTGGGCCAAATTTTGCCCAAACGAAAAATGTTATTGCGGAGATAATCACCACTACTGGCACAAAATATTTAGCGATACTGTCGGCTAATTTTTGAATTGGTGCTCTTGAACGACTGGCATCATTTACCATCTGCACTATTTGGGAAAGCAAAGTTTCTGAACCTACTTTTTCGGCAATCATTACAAAGGACTTGTTACCGTTTATGGTTCCGGCAATAACATTATCATCTTTCTTTTTGTCAACGGGTATTGGTTCGCCAGTAATCATAGCTTCATCAATACTACTTTCTCCATCGGTAATTTTTCCGTCAACTGGAATTTTATCTCCGGGTTTTACTCTCAGTAAATCACCTTTTTTGATATCATTAATAGAAATTACTTTGTCACCTCCATCTGCTACTAAAGTAGCCTCAGTTGGTGCCAATTTAAGTAATGCTTTAATAGCTCCGCTGGTTTGGCTGTGTGCTCTGGCTTCGAGTAGTTGCCCCAATAAAACTAAAGTCAGAATAACTGTTGTAGCCTCGAAGTACAGTAATACTGCCCCAAGCTCTGTTTTAAATTCACTAGGAAAAATGTCTGGGAAAAACATGCCGACCAAACTAAATAAAAAAGCAACTCCAGTTCCTATACCGATAAGGGTAAACATATTCAAATTCCAAGTAATAATAGATTTGAAGGCACGAACAAAGAACATCCAACACGCATAAAAAACAACAGGAAGTGTCAGAATAAATTGTACCCAATTCCATTTTGTAGCATCCATTATTTTAAGTAATGGGTTGTTTGGCATCATTTCTATCATTGCGATAGCAAAAACAGGAACGGTAAAAATTACTGCCACTTTCATTTTCTTGACTAAATTTTTATAAGTTTTTTGGTCTTCACTATCACTAGGTTCCATCGGTACCAAATCCATTCCGCAAATAGGACACGAACCTGGTATTTCACTAATTACTTCAGGATGCATCGGACAAGTATATAAGGCTTTATTAACTGTTAAATCGGGTGCTTTTACTAAATCCATTCCACATACAGGACAGTCGCCTGCTTTGTCATATAGTTTTTCGCCTTCACAATGCATTGGACAGTAGTATTTTCCCTGAGCATTGCTTGGTATAACAGTTTCTTTTTTATGTTCATGAGAATGCGTAGAGCAGCAGGATTTTGCTGTAGTTTCATTAGCTGGTGCCTGTACTAGGATCTTGCCATTATTCATTTCTATGGTGTATTTTCCAACTGCTGTCAATGCTTCTTGTAACTGTGTTGTTGGAATATGTTTTTCCATAGTTATAGTTGCTATGGGTGGATTTAATGCAACTTTTGCCTCAACTCCTTCAATAGTATTCAATGCTTTTTCGACTTTAGAGCGACAACCATCGCAAGTCATACCGGTAATGCTGTAAGTATGTATCATCTTCTATATTATTTTAATACAAATTTCTATCATAATTGTTTTTTGCATTTGCACAATTTTGGGTATGATATGCAAGATTTACAAATCTTCTATTTGCTTTCTTTTAATGGTTTTTATGTTCTTGAAGTAAGTTGGCGAAAAGCCAGTTACTTTTTTGAATTGATTACTCAAATGCGAAACAGTACTATAATTTAAAGAGTAGGCAATTTGGCTTAAAGATAATTCATCATAAATAATCAATTCTTTTACTTTCTCAATTTTCTGATTGATGAAATACTTCTCAATAGTAGTATTTTCAACTTTCGAAAACAGATTACTCAAGGTGTTATAGTCTTGATGGAGTTCTTGTGAAATATAACTGGATAAGTTACTTTTCAAATCATTGTTTTTATTTTGAACCAAATCAATAATCAATGTTTTAATCTTATCGATTGTTTTACTTTTCTTATTGTCAATTAAATCAAAGCCAATTGCACGAAGTTTTTTTAACAATTCGCTTTTTTGATTTTCGTTAATGTCACTTTTCAATTCAACTTCCCCTAACTCAACTGAAAAAGGATTAATTCCCATACTTTCAAATACAGACTTTACTACCATTTTACAACGGCCGCATACCATATTTTTGATATAAATTTTCATAGTAAACAGGTTTAATTAATATAAACTAACCCTGCTAAGTTCATAACAAGGTTAATTATAGTTTCTTCCCCAAATTAGGTGTTATTTGTTTTCTTTTTTTTTCTCAGGAACAAGTTCTGTTAATTTCATCCCACATTTTGAACATTTGTCATTCAGTTTTCCTTGCACTTCCGGGTGCATTGGGCATGCATACATTTTTTCATGATTTTTCATTGTACTGTTTTTGTCGTTTATCGTTATACTGTCATTATCCATCATTGTACTATCGTTGCTCATCATATTAGAATGATCCGTTGAAGCTTCTTTGTTTTTTTGGTTACAGGAAACCAATACAAATACCATTACTATGGCTGAAAAGATTATTTTTTTCATTTTATCGGATTTTAATTTACAGATTACTTTCTGTTATATAAATATATAGTTTACTGTTTTGTAAATTGTTATACTATTATTTTTTTGATTTATGTAATTCTCCCCAACCATTTTACTCTTTTTTAAGAGCTTGATTATTTTCGATGCCCAATGAGTATTTTTACATTTTCATCCCCTCCATTGGGTCACTTCCTTTTCGGAATTTATATTCACTGTTTATGGCATAAGCACCTGTAATCACTACTTTTTTTGACGGATCCAAATCGGATTTGATTTCAATCATTCCATTGGTTTCTATTCCTGTTTCTACCATAACATTTTCAAATATTCCCGGTCTTTTTTCAACCCAAATATAGGAAGCGTTTTCTTCTCGAATAACTGCATCAATCGGGATAAAAAGTCCTTTAGCATTTGATTGTGTCAATTTTACAACCGCCTGCATTCCCGGTTTTAACTGTAAACCCTGATTTGGAATTTCCATTCGAATTAACAGCAATCGGGTATCTGGATTTATTTCAGGATTGATAAAGGCAACTTGGGTATTTATTGTTTTATCCGGGAAATCACTAAAAGTAACAGTGGCTTTTTGACCTATTTTAAGGTTTTTGGCATAGTTTACGTTTACTTGTGTTTCTAACCAAAGGCTGTTTAAATCAGCGATTTTTATTATTCCCGAACCTTCCATCACATAACTTCCTTCTGTAGCTACAATTTCAGAAATTGTTCCGCTATGAGAACTGTAAAATATGGTATTTGGTGAAACCTCTTTATTGGTTTTAATGTTTTCAATTTGGGCATTGGTAAGACCATAAAAAAGAAGTTTTTGCTTCGCGCTGGCTAGCATGTTTTTTGCGTTTTTCCCAAAATCTCCTGGCATTGACAGTTGCTTGAATGCCGTGAAATAATCCTGTTTGGCTATGGCGATATCTTCACTGTATAATTGATAAACTGCTTGGTTTTTGGCAACATAATCTCCAACTGTTTTGAAAAATAATTTTTCAATTCGCCCCATCGCTCTTGATGAAACGGAATTGATTTTATCCTGATTTATAGCTAAAGTACCCGTGTAATTTTGGTTTACACTACTTTGGGATGTTGTAATAGACTGAAGACTAATATTACCCAATCGGATTTGCTGTTTGCTTAAACTTATTTCATTTGAGTTAGTTTTATCGAGTTTTACGGGAGTTAAATGCATATGACAAATGGGACATTTGCCTGGTTTGTCTTCTTTTATCTGAGGATCCATCGAGCAAGTGTAGAAAGTTGTTTCATCAGTCATTTTATGTCCACTATGATCTTCCTTGTTTTTCGAATTGCAAGCTATCATTACCATAAGTAGTATTGATAGTAAAGTTATTATTTTTAATGTCTTCATCTTTATTCGGTTTTAATGAAGCTTTCGCTGTCAATTAAATATTGTGCGTTTTTAGCAATTGTATCTCCCACAGAAATACCTCCAATAATTTGAACAAAATCATTCATTTCAAGACCCGTTTGTATTGCTGTTGCTTTGAAACCATTGTCCAATTTTTGAAAAACAACTTTTTTGTTACCTAGACTAACCAAAGCTTGTTTTTGCAACCATAATCCCTTTGTAGAATTTAATTGCACTATACCTTGTAATCTTGTACCAATGGGTAATTTTAGAGTTAAATTATTCAAATACACTCGGATTTTGTTGGTTTTATCAGTCGAATTCAATTGTGTTTCAATAAAATTTATTTTTGCGTAAATATTATTCTTTTCATCCAATTCAGAAGAAATATCAATAGACTGATTGATTTTAATAAGGCTATTGTAACCTTGCAAAACATTGAAAATACCCCAAACTTTATCTGTATTCGCTAACTTGAAAACAACTTCCCCTTTTGTAATATAGTTCCCCTGTTTGACATCCAAAGTTTCTGTGTTGCTACTTGTATTGGACATAGGAGAAACACTAGAACTAGTCATCTTTTCGGTTCCCGTGATGATTCCGTTAGCGGGACTGTAAATAACGATTACAGGATTCACCTTTTTAGCGGAAGCCAATGTGTTAACTTGATTATTGGACATTCCATAAAGTAATAATTTTTGCTTGGCGGAATTAATAATCGATGTGTTTTGACTGTCATTGGAAATCAAATAGATAAAATTTTGTTGTTCGGTCAATAATTCAGGGCTGTATATTTCAAATATTTTTTGTCCTTTGGTTACTTTTTGGTACTTATAATTGACGTACATTTTTTCAATTCTACCACTTATTCTCGCTGAAATATTTACAGATGAATTCGGATCGTAACTCACTATTCCGGGTAAACTGATTTCGCTATTTATAACTGTGTCTTTTACCGTTGTGGTTTGATAATTTCCCACAACAAAACTATCAGTAGGTTTCAAAAGATCGTTGATAGAGTCATTTTTTTCAGAATGGTCTTCGGTTACTTTTTTTACTAAAGTCATTCCGCAAATAGGACAACTGCCCGGTTTGTCTTTGATAACTTCAGGGTGCATCGAGCAAGTGTAAACCTCATTTTGATGTTCCATTTCAGAATGTTTTCCTGATTTTGTTGCAAAGAAATAGATTGCAATTCCAATAAAAACTACGACCAAAAATAGTATTGCAAATTTTAAATATCTGTTCATAATTTTTCGGTTTCAAGTTGTTTTTCTATTTCTACTTGTGTCGCTAAAATCGATTTTAATTTGTCGAAAGCATCGATTTGAGTCATATTCATCGCTTCCCACGCATCCAAGGCTACGAATAAATCTCCGGTGTTATTTTGCCAAGCTAAAATAGCTGTATCATAATTTCGTTTCAAAGCCGGAATAATATTTTCTTGCGTAATTTGGTATTGCTTTTTCAGGTTCAAAAACTCAGCATTCATTCCTTTTATCATTCCGCTTGCTTCGGTCGCAATCATCTGTTTTTGCCAATCCAAACTTTCGTTTTTGATGCGATAACTTTCCATATTGGCTTTGTTCATTTTGGTTGAATAAGGCATTGGAATAGTGACCATTCCCATCAATGAAAATTGTTGTGGCTGATTGCCAAAAGCGAACATATGGTCGTATTTTACACCAAATTCAGGTCTGGTTGCCACTTTTTCAACCTCTATTTTCAGGTTGTTGATTTCTTTGGTTTTATCAATGGCTTTGATATCACTACGGTTGTTGATGTAGGGAGACAAATCGGTTTCGAAGAGATTGAAATCTTTAATCTCGTAATTGGAATCAATTTCTAAATCCTCGTTTTTATTACGAGCCATTAATGTATTGAGCATATATTTTCGCTGTGATACATCATTTTCCAACATCACAATCATACTTTGCAAAGTGGCATATTGCGATTTCGCTTTGTAATAGGACGGCAATTTGTCCATATTATATTGATAGCGTATTTCCATACTCTTAATCATATAATCTAAAAGCAAAAGATTGTCTTGGGCAATTTTTATTTTTTTCTTAATGATAATCCATTCATAATAATAGGTTTTGGCCAATGCATTTAATTGATTGACCGTGAAGTTTTTATTTTCACTTTCGACTGATGACATTGCTTTCATCAAATTTTCATTGGCATTTAGCTTAGAAGCATTCGGAATCATTTGAGTTACTCCCAACATATAACTCCCCATTCCTGGCCCCATTTCGTCGGCTTTCCATAGATTGGAATTGTACGGAGTCATAAAGAAACCCGTTTCCACTTGCGGTGGCATCCAACTTCTGGCTCCTTTGGCCGAAGCATCCATACTCTGAATATCGGCATCGTACATTTTCAGTTGGGGATTATTTGTCTTGATGGTACTCAAGACATTATCCAAAGTAAGTGTTTGGGCTTTAGTATTTGTAAAGCTTAAAACCAAACAACTCAGGGCGATATAAAATTTAATGTTTTGCATCTATGAGACTAATTTTTCCTTTTGTTCTTAACTCGTGAAGTTTCACCATTTCAAAAACAACCGGGGTTACTAATAATACATAAATTGTTGAAGTAATTGTTCCTCCTATGAGAGGAACAGTGATTGGGAGCATCACATCTGCTCCTGTTCCCGTTGCCCAAAGAATGGGGATTAATCCAAATAATGAAACAGAAACTGTCATCAGTTTTGGACGTAATCGTTTGGCAGAACCATCAATAATATACTCTCTCACTATTTCTTCTGTTAGGGTTTCTTTGCTGTTACCGTGTTTTTCGACCATTTTGTTCATCGCTTCATTCAAATATATAGTGATTAACATAGCTGTTTCGACAGCCAAACCAAACAAAGCAATAAAACCGACTGCTACAGCCACCGATAAATTAATCCCATAGAAATACACCATAAAAACTCCCCCGATTAATGCAAACGGAACCGTTATCATTGTAATCAAAGCCTCTTTCATAGAATGATAAGTGAAATAGAGAATGAGGAAAATAATCACGACAACAATTGGCAGAATTAAACCCAATGTTTTGTTGGCTCTGATTTGGTTTTCCCATTGACCGCTCCATTCCACATAATACCCTTTGGGCATTTTGGTTATCATTTCATTCAGTTTTTTCTGTGCTTCTTTGACGGTACTTCCTAAATCACGGTCACGAACATTAAACAATACACTTCCACGAAGCATTGCATTTTCGCTGTTTATCATTGGCGGGCCATCGCTTATTTTTACATCGGCAACCGTTTCCAAAGGAATTGGGCCAAAATCCATTGTTTGTACTTGTAGCTTTTTCAAGGCTTCAATACTACTTCGATATTCTTGTGCATATCGTGCGTTTACCGAAAAACGCTGTCTTCCCTCGATGGTTGTGGTGAGTTTCATACCTCCAATTGAAGCTTCCACTACATTGTTAATATCATCGATGCTTAGTCCGTATCTACCAATAACTTCTCTTTTGGGTTCAATATCAATGTATTTTCCGCCCGTAATAGGTTCAGCGTACAAGTCTTTTACTCCCGAAGTTCCATCCAATGCCATTTTTATTTTTTGTGATAAAGCATTAATAGTGTCTAAATTTTCCCCGTAGATTTTTATTCCCACATCGGTTCTGATACCTGTAGAAAGCATATTGATACGATTGATAATCGGTTGTGTAAAACCATTGGTTACTCCCGGTATTTGCAGTTTATTGTTTATATCATTTATAATATCCGCTTTTGTTTTGCCTTCTCTCCATTCGTTGTGGGGCTTCAGCAAAATAATTGTTTCAATCATACTTATGGGGCTGTTGTCCGTTGCTGTATTGGCTCTGCCTGCTTTTCCTAAAACGTGAGCCACTTCGGGAATTGATTTTATCAATCGGTCCTGAACCTGTAAAATTCGTTTCACTTCAGAATTTGACACATCGGGCAATGTTACTGGCATAAATAAAACAGAACCTTCGTCGAGCGGAGGCATAAATTCAGAACCAAGTCTTGTAAACATTAACACACCAATTAACAGCGCCACAATATTAACTGCCAAAACTGTTTTTCTCCATTTTAAACAAAGCGTCAAAATTGGAGTATAAATGCTTTCCAATTTTCTGTTTATCGGATTTTTATTTTCTGTACGAAGTTTGCCTTTGAGTAAAAAACTAATCAGCACAGGAGTAAGTGTAATCGCAAAAAACGCATCCACAATTAGTATAAAAGATTTTGTCCAAGCCAATGGACTGAACAATTTACCCTCCATTCCCGTAAGCAGGAATACGGGTAAAAATGAAGCAATTACTATTATTGTCGAATAAAAAACACCCGGTCCGACCAATTTGGAAGAGGATTCAATTAGTTTCAGTTTCTCATCGGAAGATAACGGGTCGTTTTCTTTTTTGAATATATTTTTCAGTTTATCTTTCATTTTACGTAACTTATTGGTTATTATCCATTTCTTCCTGTTTCTCAGAAATTGTCCTATACGCATTCTCTACCATTACAATTCCGTCATCAACCAAAACACCAATTGCTAAAGCAATTCCCGTGAGCGACATAATATTTGAAGAAATTCCAAAAGCCTGCAGGAAGATAAAGGCAACCGCCACCGAAATTGGTATTTGTATCAAGATAATTAATGCGCTTCGCCAATGAAAAAGAAAAAGCAACACCACTATTGAAACGGCAATCATTTCTTCGATTAGCGTTCCTTTGACAGATTCAATTGCTTTCTCAATCAATTCGCTTCTGTCATAAGAGGTTTTAAAAGTTACGCCCTCGGGTAGTCCTTTCTCCACTTCTTTCATTTTGGCTTTGACCGCTTTTATGACATTATCTGCATTTTCTCCGTATCGCATAACTACGATACCACCAACGACTTCTCCTGTGCCATTTTCATCAAAAATACCCAAACGCAAATCGCCTCCCATTTGAATGGAACCGATATCTTTTACCCGCACCGGAATAGAATTGTAATTTTTGATCGCAATTTCTTCTACGTCCTTTATGTTTTTTATATACCCCAAACCCCTTATGATGTATGACATATCACTCATTTCGAATTTCCGTCCTCCCACATCATTATTATTGGCTTTAACAGCATTCATTACTTCCATCATAGTGACTTTATAATATTGCATTTTCAAAGGATCCAAAACCAATTGGTATTGTTTTTCAAAACCTCCAAAAGAAGCCACTTCAGCAACCCCAGGAACAGTTTGCAATGCAAATTTCACGTACCAATCCTGTAAGGCTCTTTGTTCTCCCAAGTCCATACCATTAGCATCCAAATGATACCAAAAAATGTGACCAACACCTGTACCGTCAGGTCCAAGTGTAGGAACTACATTTTGGGGCAAAAGACGTTGGGCGTAATTAAGTCTTTCCAAAACCCTTGTTCTTGCCCAATAAATATCTACGTTGTCCTCAAAAACGATATATACGAAACTCATTCCAAACATAGAAGCACCACGAATATTCTTAACTTTTGGAATTCCCTGTAGATTCGAAACCAAAGGATAGGTTACCTGTGATTCAATAACCTGCGGACTTCTTCCCATCCACTCCGTAAAAACAATCACTTGATTTTCGGACAGATCGGGAATGGCATCAATGGGATTTTGTTGCACGCTATAAACACCCCAAGCAAATAAACAGGCCGAAACGAGCAAGACAACAAATCGATTTTTTAATGAAAATGATATTAATTTTTCTACCATAATATTTAGTATTTAGATGAAAGACTATCGCGGGTCTTCTCAACCCAATTCATTACTTCCTGTTTTTGACTATTGGAAAGTATTGCATTTTTATGAATCAAAGTATAGGAACTCAAAGGCATTTCATTAGATTTTATTTCTTTAACAATTCTATCTAATTTATTCTTTTGCTTTCGGCTACTATAATTTCCCCATTCATTAAAATTCAAATTTTCTTTTCCTTCTTTGATATGGCTCTCCATTAAAAAACGAGCGGGTTGAATGTTCGAATACCAAGGATAGTTGGTGTAATTGCTATGGCAGTCATAACAAGAGGTTCGTAAAATGGTTTTTACATTTTTAGGCACATTATATACTTTTGTGAAATTAGCAGTTATATCCTGCCCATAACCTAAATTACGAGCAGGCTGATATAACTGCATCAGCAAAAAAAAAATTAATCCAATAAAAAATATTTTTTTGAAGATTCTTTTCATCTTAGAATTCTTTTCTAACCGAACCACAAGTAAGCATTTCTGAACCAAAATAAGGGTTTTTGATGTCTTTCAGCTCGCTTATCCAAATGGCTCCTTTTCCTTCATCAGCCATTGGACAAAAATCCTGATACAGTTTTTGTTCTGTTCCAAAAGTTTTTATCAAATCGTTGATGTCTTTGCTCATCAATACAAAATGCTCTCTTTGGTGTGCTATATTCCCAGCATTATCCCCAATATGTTCAGCGTGTTCTTTAACATCATCGGCAATATCCATATAGGTTTTCATCTGTTCACCAGATAATTTTTTCATATCGATTTTTCCCAAAGTCTCCACCAATGCTTTTCCTGCATCGGCAGTAGCGTTAGAATCGTCTTTAGTCAAAGCATTTTTTAAAGACAAATAATCCGTTACAATTTCTTTAATGGAAAAAGAAGTAGGATTGACTTTTACAGTTGCAGTTTCAGGTTTACTTGTTTCTGAATTAACTGTTTCTTCTTGCTTATTTTTTTGATTACAAGAAACCATTGTGATTGCTACTGCTATTGCTGAAAGAATTATATTTTTCATTTTTAATTTTTTTTGTTATTGAAAGATTAGATTAGTGTTTATGGTCTTCTGTTTGCGTCATATCCATACCGCATTTAGGACATTTCCCAGGTACATCTGAAGTGGAACCATCCATAGGACAAACATATTTTGTCACAATTTTACTTTGAGGCTGACTTCCTTTTTGAGGGTGCAAATCAACTTTTTCGGTGACTTTTACCAAACCCATTCCACATTTAGCGCATTGACCCGGTTTATCAGAAGTTGTGCCGTCCATCGAGCAAACATATTTTGTCACAGTTTTACTCGTAGGCTGACTTCCTTTTTGCGGGTGCAAATCAATTTTTTCTGTGGTTTTTACCATTGCCATTGCACATTTAGAACATTTACCTGGTTTATCAGAAGTTGATCCATCCATAGGACAAACATATTTTGTCACAATTTTACTTTGAGGCTGACTTCCTTTTTGCGGGTGCAAATCAATTTTTTCGGTGACTTTTACCATATCCATCCCACATTGTGGGCATTTACCTGAACTTGAATTTGTTTTGTCAGGATGTGTAGGACAAACGTAAATTGTTTTTTGTTCTTCCTTTTTTGTAACAGTTTGTCCTGTTACTGCTGAATTAAATGCAAAAAATGCACTTAATACAATAATTAGTGTTTTCATCTTTTTAGTATTTTATTGTTTCTATAGTTTTACCACAACTCAACATTTGTGAGCCATAGTAAGGATTTTTAACAGCATTTTCTTTGCTTAGCCAATTGGCATCTTGCATTGGGCAGTATTGGTAATAGATCGCTTCAGTAGGTTTGGAAACTTTAATCAATTCATAAATGTTTTTAGATAATGATTTGAAAAAATCTCTTTGTTTCTTAATATCTTGTGTTTCAGAAATACTTTTGGAATCGGCAGTTAAATCTTTTAAGATTTTCATCCAAATCACATGTTCATCCATTTTTAATATTTCCATTTTCACTGCAGTAATCGAAGATAATAATGCTGCTGCTTTTTCAGAAGCTGTTTTAGCATCTGTTTTTACTAAAGCATCTTTCAGTAAAAAATAATTGTCCAAAACTGGCTGTAGTTGATTTACGGTTTGATTTTCAGCTGTTGTTGAAAGTCTGTTGCTTTCCATTCCTGTCATTTCGCTTTTTGGTTCTGTTTTAACAGGAACTTTTGCCTCACGATCATATTGACAACATCCTGCAAGTTTTGAATATGTATCATCTGGAGCAAGAAATTTATCACTGTCATAACCTGACAATGCAATACGTTTGAGTATTTCGTCTTGACTGGTTATTTTAGGATCATAACTAAGGACAGCCATTTTTGTATCTGCGTTCCAGTCAACGTTTGCGACATTTTTTAGACTACCTGCTTTTTCTATTTTGGCTTCGCACATTCCGCAGTTTCCGTAAATTTTAACGGACTCTATTTTAGCATTTTTAATTTGTGCGTTGGATACCACTACTGATAACAATAGAAGTATTGCTATCATTATTTTTTTTAATGAGTTCATTGTATGTAAATAATTTTAAATTGAATTAGTTAAGCAATAACAAAAATGAAATCATAGAATACCCATCATCTTGAAATTGAAATTAACCGATAAAATAAATGATTTGGAGACCAATAATAGTTATCAATAAGATATAATTATGGCTATCAACTATAGATTTTAGCTTATTTTAGGTATAAGCCAAAGAGAATTAAAACCAGAAGAAATAGTGGTTTTGTAATTATAAAATTTTTGTTTTTCAGAAGAGAAATTAAAAAGATTGCTATTAAATTTCAATTCATTAATAGCAACAGTACTACTGTTGCAAGAAGTAGCGCAACTGCATCTAGAATGGTTACATTTTCCTCCACAACCTTCGTGATTTTTCGTTTTGGAATGATTGTCATTTTTGCAACAATCATCTTTATCCATATTTGAAGATGTCTCTTTTGTAGAAGAATGTTTTGTTGAATTATTTTCACAGGCAAAAGAATTACTTGGTATCAATAAGAAACCAAATAATACTATTACTAAAATGTGAAATTTATTCATTGTAGTTTAATTTGAATCAAAAATAATCAATTTATATTGATTATTTACTAACAACATGTTAAAAATCACATTTTTGCTACACTTTTCTTAACAATTTAGCTATCATAGTTACGCATCAGAAGACAAAAAATTAAGGTGTTTTTCAAAATTTACTACCAAATAAAAAAGAATGTTTTTTTTTACCAATGAAATTACATTGCTTTCAAACCTACAGAAGACCTTTCCTTAATATCACTGATTTTTATAGCTTCTTCCTGCTCTTTGGGCTCGGAAGCAATAGATAATTGTATTTTCCTATCAATGGCTGCCAATTCGGTTTTTAGTTCGCTCAACTTGCTTTCCTTTGTCCACGTACCATTGACAACTTCCTGAAGTACAGGCAGGTCTTTTTGCAGTTCAGCCATTTTCTTTTGTTCCTGCTCAATATAGCTGGGAATTTTTTCTAAAGCACTAAGGAAATTCATTGATGCAAGCTTTGCGTCAGTAGCAATCAAGCCATTATTATAAGTGTATTTTATATTGCCTTCACCCTGCACCAAAAAACGATTGACTTTAATATCAGCACCTTCTTTTTCGGATATTTCGGTTTTAACCAACAATGCAAACCCATATAGACTGCCTATTTCTTCATATTGACCACCAGTACGGGCTTTATCCGCAATCTGGTTAAGTTTGGTCCCAATCTGTTTCACATCGGCATTAGGTGACAATCCGTCTAGCTGTACAAGGTTCAGTATCGTTCCATCCTGCCCTTTTTGTAAGCGTTGTTGCAGATTTTCCCAATCGAGGGTCATTCGTTCCAATCGTGACTTGGCAGACTCTAGTGTCGCAGAAATATCTTCCAGCTTGTATTTGGAGCTGAACTTGGAACGATTGAATGCCTGCTTCTCACTTTCCAATCCAGCAACCTGTTTTTCCAGCTTTGCTTTTTCCAAAAGGTCGGTATTGCCCGAAAGTATAGCTACGTATTCAGAGAAATTCATTCCCGATTTTTCATCCATACTACCCTCATCAATGGTTCGCTTTCCGAGATTATTGGTTTTAAGCTGGTCAATAAAAAGCTGTTTATTGTACAGAAGATTAAACTTGTAGCTGTCCAGCGATTTTTCGACTGCATAGATAATTACATCCACCATGTTATCGGCGAAAAATTTGGCAATTTCATTGCCTTTCCGTACAGCCCTTCCGTCACGTTGAGCAAGATCGCTTGGTCTCCACGGGGTATCCAAATGATGAACAGCAACAGCTCTTTTCTGTGCATTTACACCAGTTCCCAACATGCCGGTAGAACCAAACAGCACACGAATTTTCCCCTCATTCATACTGCCTATAAGCTCCTTGCGTTGCTTATCATTTTTAGCTTCCTGTATAAAACGGACTTCATGTGCCGGTATGCCGTAATCATCTACAAGTTTGCGCTTGATTTCGCCATAGACGTTCCATTCTCCAGACTTGTAAGTACCTAAATCAGAAAAGATAAACTGCGTTCCCTTCTGTGCATGAAATTTTTGGTAATACTTTGCAATATTGGCTGCACAATGGGAAGCTTTGTTATCGGGGTGGTCATTATATTTACTGCTTACCATCCGCATATCGAGGGACATCTTACGGGCATAATCCGTAGCAATCAGCATCTTTGCTTTTTCTTCCCTATCTGTTAGCGGAGGTCGTCCCAATAAGGTAGCATTCCCTGATTTGGCAAATTCCATCAATTTTTGAATGAATACTTCCTGATCGGGCGTAGGCGGTATATTATAAAGTACCTCGTTCTTTTCTGGACGATCTATACCAATATCCTTAGCTGTTCTGTAATCCGTGATTTCCGAATAGAACTGTGCTAGTTCCGGCACTTTGATAAAGTAGCGGAAGCGTTCTTTTGACACGATATTATTCGCTACCGAAAACTCATAATCAGTCGTTTTCCTTGCATAGATAGCCGCCCACGCATCAAAACAGTTAATACCTTGTTTTTCCAATGCTCTTGGACGGAGATATTTAAACAATAGATATAACTCGGTTAAGGAATTGCTGATAGTTGTACCTGAAAGAAAGGTAGCCCCCATATCTCCTTGTATGCGATCCTGAATGGTGCGGATGGCAAAAAGCAGGTTCATGGCCTTTTGGCTTCCCATCATATTGCCCAAACCTGCAACCCGGTCATGACGCGTATTGAACATCAGGTTTTTGAACTGGTGGCTTTCATCAACAAATAAGTGGTCGATGCCCATCATCTTAAAATCCACTACATCATCTTTTCGGTTTTCGATGTCATGTTCCAAAGTTTTCAGCCTAACTTCAAGGTTCTGTTTCCTGATGATTACACCTTTGAGCATACCCCTTGAAATCTCTTTGCCCTGTGCTTCCAAAGCGGTAAGATTATCTTCCACGCTGTTCAGTTCGACTTGTAGGATTTCCTTTTGCATTTCTGGCGACTGGGGTATCATGCCAAACTGATCATGGGTCAATATCATGCAGTCCCAATCGTTGTTTTTAATATCTCCGAAAATCCGTTGCCTTTTCTGTGGGGTAAAATCTTCTTTGCCAGGATACATAATTTTAGCGTGTGGGTAGGCTTTACGGTACGTTTCTGCAATCTCATGAACATTGGCTTTCAATCCTATTATCATAGGTTTGTGTACCATTCCCAAACGTTTCATCTCCTGTGCTGCGGTACACATCACCAATGTCTTACCGGCTCCTACTTCGTGATCGCAAATCGCACCGTTGTTCAGCTTGATCATCCATACTGTATCCTTTTGGCTCGAATACAAATCGTTAATGCCTAAGCCTTTTCTGTCCAGTCCTGGAAATTCCTGATGGCTTCCGTCGTACTGCGGACGCACAAAACAGTTAAAGGTATCGTTATACTGGTCGGTCATCCTTTTTTTAAACTCATCGTTTTGAGTGTGAAGCCATTCGGTAAAGGCGGTACGTATTTCATCAATCTTGGTATTCGCCATCTGTATAGCTTCCATATCCCGTACCTTTACTTCCTTATCATCAATCATTACTTTTTTGGTAATATCAGGAGTAGTATTGACTAATGCGTTTTTCAGCAGAGCAATCCCGTCAAATGTTCGGCTTTCAGTCTTGACGGCATATTTATCCCATATATGTACATTTTTCAGATCACATTTTATAGAAAAGTCATCGGAAGTTTCAGAATACTGGATACGCACCTCCGTATCGAAAAGATAAGAAGCAAAACAGGCATAGATCCTTGTAGGTATCCAGCGTTCACCAAGATTGAAATCTAACTCTTCAAATTCGATAGGTCTTGGTCGGGCTTCTTCTAAAGACGTAAGGCTTTCTTTGGCCTGCCTATCATGGGGATTGCTTTCGAGATAGCTTTTTAAGGTTGTGGATTTCTCCACCACATTGCCAGCTACCCACCTTTCAGCTATTTCATATTCCTTTTCCAAAGGATTATAAAAAATGCGTCCGTGTAATGCCCCTTTCAAATTGTCGGATGATATACCGCTGATTTTGGACATAAAGTCTAGATCAACGTTCCCGTATTTGTTCAATGATGCGGCTAAAGCCTCATCGGGATTATCGGTAGCTAATGTGGTAATGGAGAAGCTTACCGGACGGTGGAAGATATCCGCCTTATGTACCACACCGCCCACAACACGTTCCAAATAAGGCATTTCCTTACCGGAACTGTCTGTTTTGATAAGCTTGATATTATCGGCACTGTTCAGGTTGCCGTACCTTTTTACGAAGGCATCGTAAACCTTATTAAATGTTTCTCTCTCTTCTTTATGTTCGGTTTGCAGTTTGGCTTCCTTCTGATATAAATCGAGGTAGTTATCTCGTACAGAAATATAGGCTTCAGCTCTTCCTTTCTGTAAGGACGATAATTGCAAAGGATGAAACATTGCCTGTTTCCTATCGCTATCAAAATCTTTAAGATAGCCGACACAGCCGTTATCCACTGCAAGGCTATCGTTACGATGAAAAGACTGTATTTCTTTGGTATAAATTGCTGGTTCGGGAATGGTGTTGCCTGCGGTAATCTTTTCGGAGAGATTATTTCCTTTCAGTCCTGAAAACAAATCGCCGATAACTTCCTGTGTTTTCCTTTGATTTGGGGTATTTTTATTTACAGGAGAAATAGAAACAGGAGGTTGCTGCATCAAACCGCTGAACAGGTTTCCCTGATATCCGTTCACAGTTCTTTTTCTTTTGGCTGGTTGTTTTGCTATTCTGATTGATTTAACAGGAGCAACAATGGTCATTAGTTCTTCTGAATTTTCAAAGAGGTCAAAAATACTTAGTTGCCTATCTTCTTTTACAATGTCTTTATTTGTTGTTGGAGCACTTAATGTCTGTGTTTTCTGTGAAATGATTGCAGATCCAGCAACGGGAGATGTAACCTTTGGTGTTATAGGAATTTGCACGACAGGAACTTCGTTTCGTTCACCTTTATACAAGCTAATATCCAGATACTTTCCAAAATCTTCCGACAGCATTTGCTTCAGGTCTCTGGCAATTCCTTCCACACCATCCTTGTGCGTATAGATAAATGCAGGTTGACCGTAAGGATCAGTGTCTAACACACATGTAGTATGTATAATCCTTCCGTTGTCTTGAAACAAGGCGTTGCTTGGCGTATTGTATTCCGTTATTTGACTCTGACAAAACAGTTCTTCCGCTTCGGTCAAACTTTGCTTTGCAGTATTCTTTTGCAGAATTATTAGATCACTTCCTACCTCTGTACCTGCATAGTCGGTAAATAAATTATTTGGCAACCGAACGACTGAAACTAGGTTGTTGTCCTGCATCAATGCCCTGCGTATGGGTTCGTTCTTCGGGCTGTTCAGCACACCTTGTGAAGTGATAAAAGCCAGCACACCACCTTCACGGAGCATGTCGGCTCCCTTAATAAAGAAGTAATTGTGTATACTTCGGGCAGCCTGTACTTTTGCAGTGTCCCTGCTTCTGGAATAGGAAAGGTCAAAAACGGACGTATCACCGAAAGGGATATTGCTAGCTACCACATCATAGCTGTTTTTTTCCTTTTCGGGTATTTCTTCAAAGCCACTAATGCGGATCCTATCATCTGGATAGAGCTGTTTTAAAATTTTTCCAGTGAGCAAGTCCTTTTCATAAGCGGTAACCTGTGGCATATCTTTATCTGCAAAGGATTGTATGAAAGAACCGTTACCGGCAGATGGTTCTAAAAGTTTTTGAATGCTTACACCATTTTCTTTTAATGTGGTGGAAATAGCATCAATAATCAAAGGTGGTGTGTAAAATGCAGTCAGTACAGAACTCCGCATACTGTCCACATATCTACGGTATTGTTTTTCATCAGTTGCATTTTCTTTTAGAAGCTGATGGAGTTCCTGTGTAACTGGAAAAAGTTCATGTTCGGTCTTTCTCCAATGGTTAATATCTATCGGATTTTGGGCAGGATTCAACACAAATTTAAGACCACCAAATCCGCTGTATTGCATCATTAGCAGTCTTTCGCCTGCGGAGGCTTTTCTGTTCTCCTTTTCCAGTTTAAAAGCAATTCGCAGGGAATCAATATTCGATTGGAGATGTTGACGTTTACTGAAGCCCATGTTCCTCTATCCATATTGCTATGGTTCCTGTCAGTTCCGTATAGAGCAAATCAAACTCCGTTGTATAGGCGAAGTCATCCGTTAATTTGTAGTTTGTAAAAACAGGGTAGCAAATAGGCAACATCTTTAAGGCAAACGGTCGTAATTCTTCATCTGCCATTCTCGCATCAAACTCATTGCAGACTACTTGAAAAAGGGTATCAAATTTTGAAAAGTGCAATCCTTCAAATAAGACATAATCGGCAATATGATCACATTGGTTTATTGGGTTTCCTGCTCGAAAAGCATCTTCATAAGCATTGGAAGCCCAACTTGAACGCTGACCAATAAATTTAACATCATACGCTTTTTCGGGAAAGCTTATAGTTAATAATTCTTGTAGTCGTAACCTGAAATATGACAGGTCTTTTTGCTGTGTATTCATACTATATTTTTATTTAGAATTTTGCTAAATGGCTAAAATTTGGAGCATCCTGCCAACCTCAATATCCATTCTCGAAAATGCAAACCATTTTTTACCCAGATCTTTTAATGATGCTCCGATGTGGTAGAGTTCAGTATTATCAATTATGAGAAAACGGTCATGGACATCCGAAAAAACCTCAACTTCAATCAGGGGATATTGACTGTTATATCGTTGCACATCTAACCGTAACTGATTACTTATGCTTTTAGTATAGATTGTTGCGGTAACATCACTATTTCTCTTACCCAACAAGGTTAGCACAGTATCGTCCACATAATTATCAATAAGGATAATGGAACTTTGGGCACTGCGGATAATATCGGAAACAAAAGCATAGGCATCAAAAATTTGCCCATTATAGAAAATGCCCTTTTCACTGTACAACTTTCCGCTTTCCAGTGCCTTAAAGATTTCTTCAAATTTCTGGTCTGCATCTATCTGTTTCAGTTCTATCTTATCCAGTCGATGAAACAAGGCTGCGTTATTAACAAGTATCTTGCGCATTTCCACAAAGGCATTCATTATCTCGATGCTTACTTTTATGGCAATATCGCTACGGAGTACAGCTGAAAGCATCGCAATCCCTTGTTCGGAAAAAACATAAGGCAGATAACGTCTTCCCCCGTAATTCAAACTTGAGGTCACAAATTGTGACCTCAAGTTAATTGCATCAAATTCATCCTGTGTCAATTGAAAACAAAAGGATTCAGGAAAGCGGTCTGTATTCCGCTTTACAGTCTGATTAAAGACTTTGGTTTCTACCTGATAAATCCTTGCGAGATCACTGTCGAGCATAACCTGTTGTCCTCTTATAGTATAAATGCGGTTCTCAATTTCCTGACGGGTAATGATAGAATCACTCATTATTTCTTCGGAAGTTTAGATTTTTCAAATTCAAAAGAGCTTTCGGCTTTCTCATTTAATACGATATAGGCATCGAATTTCTTTCCGGATTTACTTTTCATCCCTTTGATGAGAGTAGTTTTTCTTTTGATTACAAGGTTTTCTATATCGGCTATACTGATTTGCACACCACACACATTTCGAAATTGTACCCAATTACAGTTCTCATCAGGACATTTGACAATTTTATCCCTTATAATCAGTTGCCTATTTTTGCATTTGGGACAGTCAAGCATAGCCCGATTTTCTTGTGCAATGGCAGTTTGCAATAATTCATTGGTAATTAATGCTGCATAGTTTTCCATTTCTTTTTGGAAAGCATATGTATTACTTTCGTTGTTTTCAATTTTCTGCAAAGTCAACTCCCATTCTGCAGTCATCGCTACGTCCGCAATCTTTTTATCTTTTATAAGTTCATAGACCTGTAATCCTTTACCGGTAGGTATCAGGGATTTATTTTCCCTTTGAATATAGTTACGGCTAAACAGGGTTTCAATAATGGTGGCTCTTGTGGCTGGTGTACCAATACCTATGTTTTGCATTGCTTTTCGTTCCTCTTCATTTTCAATCTCCTTTCCAGCAGTTTCCATAGCCGATAAAAGTCCGGCCTCAGTATAAAGCACAGGTGGTCTGGTTTTCTTTTCCAGAACCGAAGCATCTTTGATTTTGAGTTCATCACCTTTTTTCAGTTCGGGTAGTTCCTGCAGAGGTTCGGCATCATTATCAGAGAAACTGCCTTTGATGAAATGCCAGCCTGGCTCCAATATCTTGCAACCTTTCAGACCAAAATCATAATGCAAAACCTGTAAAGTAATATCGGTAATCTCTTTTGTACAGGCTTGTGAAATTGCTTCCAGTAGTCGAAAGGCAATCATATTGTAAACTGCATTTTCCCTTGCCGATAAAGCCGAAGGGATTTTGTCCGTAATCAGCAGACCATGATGATCTGTAACACGAAGATCATTCACTATACGTTTATTGAAATGCCCCCATTTCACTTTGGTTACTGCTTGCTTGAAGACTCCCATATCTTGCAAAGCCCTGATAAGATTAGGGATTTCTGCCCACATATCTTCCGGAATGTATTTACTTCCGGTACGCGGGTAAGTAATAAATTTCTTTTCATACAGGCTTTGGGCTATATTCAAAGTTTCTTCAGCAGACAGGTTCAATGTGTTGTTAGCTTCTTTTTGCAAGCCTGTCAGATCAAACAACAAAGGCGGTTGCTCCGTTACAATTTTGATTTCTACTGACGTAACAGTAGCAATATTGCTGTTTCTTTGGATGGACTTCAACGTATCTTCTGCCAGTTTTTTGTCTTCCCATTTGGTTTTGGAAAGGCTTTTAAAATCTATGAACTCTTTTGTATGGGACAACTGTATCTGCCAGTATTGTTGCACCGAAAAATTTCTGTTTTCCTGATAACGCCTACATATTAAAGCAAGTGTAGGTGTCTGCACTCTTCCGAGCGAATAAATGCCGTTGCCTGCGGCAATTGACAGTGCCTGCGAAGAATTGATGCCCACCAGCCAATCAGCACGGCTCCTGCCTTGCGCTGCTTGAAATAATCCATCAAAATCGTTACCGGGTTTCAGGTTGTCAAAACCCTGCTTGATTGCCTTTTCGGTTAGCGAACTAATCCAAAGGCGTTCAAACGGTTTGTTGCATTTCAGATATTCATAGATGTAACGGAATATTAATTCACCCTCACGTCCGGCATCGGTTGCTACGATAATCTTTTCACTAAGGCCAATGAGCTGTTCTATTACTTTCAGTTGCTTTAATGCACCTATATCTGTCGTATAGCCTTTATCTTTTTTTATTTTACGTATTGTCAATAAAAAAGGATTGGGCAGTATCGGCAAGGATGATTTCTGAAATCCAGAAATGCCGTAATCTTCCGGCATACCCAATCCTACTAAATGTCCAAAAGCCCACGTAACAAAATAACCGTTACCCGTAAGGTAACCATCCTTCTTTTCGGTGGCTCCCAACAGACCAGCTATTTCCCTTGCTACACTTGGTTTTTCTGCAATAACTACTTTCATGACACATTACATTTTACGCCCTTTGGATTTAGCAGGTGCTTGAGCTGCTTCTTGTTGTTCCTGCTGTTCCTTACTGTCGGGATTTTTTTGGCCTGATTTCAAAGGCTCTTTGATATTCTTGGTTGCTTCATTGGTTTTACCTTCTGAATTAACAGCTGTTTGTGTTTTGTATGCTTCTGAGGGTTTCGTCTGTTCTTTAACCTTATTCGGATTTTGAAAAGAGAAATCTGTTTTATTGGTTTCCTTGTTAAAGGTGATGTAACCATTATATTCCTTACCTTTCTTATCTACCAATCCGCTGACATAAACAGTTTGTCCGTCTTTGAATTTCTGATATTGCTCCTTATCCAGCTCTTTGTCCCTAAAGGTTTTCGGAACTTCCTGCGATTGGGCTTGCTGATTACCTTGCATCTGCTTATTGGAGTTACCCCTGTCAAACAGGAACTCTACAAAACGTTTATCGGCATTGAATTGTACGGTTGCATCAAACGCAGTTCCTTTTTTGGAAGTCATTCCTTCTATATAAAGTGGTTTGCCTTCCATTAGGATTTGCTTTTGTACATCATCTAGTTTCACGCCTTTGATCTCATCAGGGATTTTGATTTTGTCTGTTCGCAGTGCAACAAGCTCATTGGTAAGCCTGTCCACGCTGACAATGGATGGAATGCTCTCATTCGTTTTTGGATTGGTCAGATTGACCACACGACCCATATTCCCTGTCTGGATCAGGTTCTCTTTATCTTCCTTAGTGAACTCGTGACCGAAAAAAGCAAAATTCAGGTTAGGTTCTTTACGAATACCATGAATGGCAACCACAACCGCCCCCTCATCATTTTGTTGAAGAGATAAACGTGCATCCATGCGGGTAACGGCAGTGCCGAGATTAAGACTTACAGGTACAAGTTCATTCGTTTTAAATCCTCGCAATAAAGGATCAAGTAGGTTCATCTTTTCAAGTTTTTCTTTGTTCAGTCCGAGATTATTCATTGTTTCCCAATCAATCTGTTCTGGCTTGTAGCGGTACTCGCTTGTTTCCGGTGTTGTCTGTGTTGTTTCCATACTATTTTTATTTTCTTGTTTATTATTTTTACCTAGTTCCGTTTCCACTTTGTGTTGCTTCATTAGTAGTTCTCCTTCAGATGTTGGGTGATCTACCTGTTTTTGCATTTCTTTTGCCATATTAATAGCCAATGGTGCGGGAACTTTGAAAAATGAGAAATTAGTAGGGTTCTTCAACTGGCTGAAGAAATTGGAGAAGAAGTTGGAAAACAAATCGCCATTCTTATCCACCCGCATAAACTGGTTTTGGTTTTTCTTTGTAGGGTCAATGGTCTCTAGCTTGCCATTTTTATCAATACCCTTTACAGCCTGAATTTTCTTTTTCTCTTTGTCCAGCACCAATAATATCTCCGATAATTGTTCAAGAGATTTTGGTTTATCTAAAGTTTGTTCACTCATAATTTGAAATTTTTAAGTTCGACATCTAAAGTAAAAGAGGCTTCCACTGTTTTGCACTAAATGTCATTTATTGGCACTATTTGTCGCCCGTTGGCTTTTACTTTGGGCATGGAAGCGGTAAAACTTTCTCTGATGAACTGATGCACATCTGAGAGCTTATAATAAATTTTCCCACTAATTGTATAATAGGGCAACTTGCCGGAAGAGCGGTAACGCTGCAGGGATCGTGTACTTATCTTCAGCATTTGCAAAATATCCTGATTGTCAAGCAACTCTTCTCCATCAATAATAGCACTTTGATTTTTAGCCCCGCTTACCAATTCCATAAGGATGTCGAACCTCTCAATTATTCGCTCCATCCAAGCCATAAATTCTATTCTGTCAACATTCATAATTAATATTTTAGGTTCAATACGCAGTATGTAGCAATTCTTCCAGATAGAGATACTGTTTAATATGCTTTTACAAAATTCAGTAGCTTTTGTTAGATTTTATCCCAATGGCTATCGTAGTACTGAAAAATTTTAACATTTAAAATTCTTAAAGCCTCGGTTTTACTGGAAAATAATTCTCTAAAAAATGATGATTTCTTATTCGATTTAAAATATTCTCTTTTTAGGCCTCAATTATTTGAGTGATTCTGTCATAAAAGATGAATACAGTGATGATTTCTGTTTTAGATCGATATTGATTAGTCTATTTAGTGGCATTTATTGGATTTTATCCCAATGGCTTTCGTAGTACGAAAAAAATTAACATTTAAAATTCGTAAAAACCTTAATTTTTACTAGGAATTATTCTTTGATTAGTTCTAGCATAAAAAAAGCAGTATATCCTTTTAAATATGGATTTACTGCTTGTGTGCTTTCGTAGTTACGACTTTACTCTTGGTCTTCTCTCGACATTTTTTGCTGTAAGTTTAACGTTAATTCTTCTAGAAATTTTGTCTTACTGCTTTTACGGGCTTTGATTTCGGTATAGGTTTTATAGATGTTATCTAGTTTGATGTTGAAAAAATCTTCAAAGGATGCTGTTATACTATTAATATCTGCAGCACCATGATTGATTGTCCCATTCGAAAACAATGCATAAATCAATTCTGTTAAAGCTGTTTTTGGCCCTGTCCATACCAATACTTTGTGTTTTTTTTCTTCAAATATTTCGGAATCATCGACTTTTAGTCTTTTTAGTGCTTGCCGGATGTAGTGAATGAATCGGTACATTGCCTTTACTTTTGCCCAAAGCATGTCTTGTGATGTTGAAAATTCGGGAAACTGGTAGTAATCTGTCATGGGGGTAAAAGGAAAATTATCCCTATGGTTTCTGGTAAAGAATTGATGGTCTAGGTAACAGTATCCTTGTTCCATATAATGCACAAAATCGGCATTTCTGTAAAAAAACTTATTGATTTTTCGCAGTTCTTTTTGGAGGAATTGGACCTTATAAGTGTTGCCCGCCTTAGGCATTCTTAATTCACAGGAGCGTACTTCGGTGAAATAAATCAATAAACTCATAGGAACGGGTTTGATATTTTTGAAAAAATCAATCTCCTCTGGAACAGTGTTGAAGTCATTTTTATCGACTATCTCTTTTAAGTTCGTTAATGTTTTATTACACAATACAATTCCATTGCAAGCCTTATTTTGCATTGTTTCGTTTGCCTCTAAAATTTCATTACAGACAGTATTAAATGATTCAATTGCTTTTTCAAACATCTTTTTAATATTAGTTGTCAATATGCCTTCGTCATTTTGCAATTGATTTGTAATCATTTTGCAAAGTATTCATAACTTCCATCGCGTAATTGTCTCTTGCCTGAACATAGGCTACTTTTGGAATTATTTGGGCTCCTAATTTTCTTTTTTCAAAGGAAGCTGATACTCCAAAATCTATTTTTTGAAACTGCAGTGCATTAGCTCTTTTTATGGTTTGAAATAACAGTTGCCTGTAGAGTTGGTATTCTTTAGCCCATTTATAGTCCATCCCTATTAATTCCGGGACATAGGTGTGATTATTATTTTTGTAGCAAAACATAACTCCTACAAATGGATTTTCTGTTTCTGTTTTCAATGCTAATAATATGAACTCCCAGTTTTGACTTTCATTCATGTTTTCGAAAACTTCTTGAGAATATTTAAATGTATTGATAGCGTAATTATTGTCTTTTACATTGTGGTAGAGTTGGTATGCTCTTTCTATTTCTGATTTGCTCAATTTATCTTTTATTGTAACATCATAGTACTTTTCATAAGGTTCTATCTCTTTACTAAAATGTTTACGGGAACGCGGAGATAATGTTTCTGTAAACTCTTCGTAGGTATGCCAAACATGGTTTTGAACTACACAAGATTCAGGCATGTCTATTTTAAAATATCCTTGATCTACAATTGTTTTGTTGAAGCAATTGTCTTTTTCGAAATCTCTTAAAACTAACATATCTGCGTTTAAAGCATTGTACTTTTCTTCTAATTTATCCAAAAGAAGTTTCAACGCCTTTTCTGCCAAAGGGTGTTCTTGATTGATAAAACAGTGTTTTCCCTCAGTAAATAGAGTCCCCATATTCAATACTCTTGAAGTGAGGTATAAGGGATTGGTTTTTCTAATTTCTTCCAAATGGATGGAGACAGATTCAGTTGCCAACATATCGTCTTTCCAAAGGGCATAAGTAAAAAAGGTCATAAGTATTGTATCACCTTTATTATCTTTAATAGTGTAATAATAAAAATCCCATTGGTTTGTCGGGTCTGGATGCTGGCTGAATGCATTCTCTAAATAAACCAGTCCTTCCCAATCGAAAATATTTTGTTTTCCCATGTATTGATTCCATTCTGATTTTTCGATATCCTGAATGGTATTTTTTTCTTCAATAAAAAGTTGCTGATTATTTGAGTCGACAATCTTTTCTACTTTTTTACTGTCAATTCCAAAAGCCTGTCTGATTTTGTTTTCACTGTTGTTTGTTTCTTCCAACGCTTTAGGAAAATGGAATTCCAACGCTTCGGACAAGGCTGTAATGTCCTGTTGCTGATTGTGACTGGATAGCGTAATTCTAATTCCGGTATTCTTGATTGGTACGGCAGGATAAATCCCCAAATTTAGAAAAAATCCTTCCTTGAATAAACGTTTCGAAAAGTTATAAGCAGTTGCGGGTGTACCCATTCCTAAAAAGAAAACGGGTGAATCATTTTTTGAAATTATTGGAAGACTTCCTAATGTCAATAATTGATTGAAGTGGAAAATTTTATCCGCCAAATCTTTTTGTTTCAATTGTATTTCAGGAGATAAATGGATGTCTGCAGATGCAATTGCAGCAGCTACAGATGCAGGTTCTAATTGAGCGGAAAAAGTTAAGGGTCCTCCAAAATTTTTGATTTTGTCTCTCAATTTTTGATTCTTGCAGAATAATGTTGCCCCACTGGCTCCAAAGGTTTTACTTAGTGTACTCACTACAATGCAATTTTCAGGTAATTCTTTGATAGCATCAAAAATAAAACCAGTACCGTTTTTGCCTTTCCAACTCATTCCATGAACATCATCAAAATAAAGATTTAGCTGTGTATATTTTTGAGTTAAAGCCAATAATTCAGGTATGGGTGCATAATCCCCAAACATGGAATATACTCCATCGGCCATATACCAAATTTTGTTGCATTTAGTACTTAGTTGTTTTATTTTATCTTCCAACATATCCAAATTGCTGTGTCTGATCATTTCTACCGGAATTCCTCGCAGTTTTAAAAGTTGACAAGCATTTTGCACACTCCAGTGGACCTGGTGATCTATTATTACTGCATCCTCATCTCTAATGAGCGTTGGGATAATAGCTAAATGTCCCAATGTACTGTTCTTAGTTATAATAGGTGGAATACCATACATTTGTTCGATTTTGCTTTCCAGTTCGCTGTATAATGGATGTGAAATATATGATTTTGAAAGAGGGAATTGTGTACCATAATTACGTATGGCTTGAATAGCAGCTTCTTTAAGTCTGTCGTCCTGTTCCAAACCCAGATATCCTGTTGTTCCGAAATGTAACATTTCCTTTCCCTTGATCTGGATTGTCCTGCCCGTTAAAACCTTGTCTTCTGCATATAAGTGCAGTATGCCTTCTTTCTTTGCTTCCGAAAAAACTTCATCCACAGTATCGATAAAGTTGTTGTGTTTGATTTTTGCCATTGGTTACTTCTTTTTTGGTGGTTTATTAAAATAGAGTCATAAATTTCATAAAAAAAATGAAAGTTATTTCAACTACTTCTTCAATACTCCCAAATTGACAAGTCAAATTCCCGAATTAACAACAAATACTACAAAAAGCAACAAATAATCCCAAATGAACAACTACCATTTTAATAAATGTTTATATTTTTGTTAAATTATAAAACTTTAATTCATAGAACATGATTGCAGCACATCATTTTTATGAGAATGATTTTGCGCGGTTTTGGATAACCGATGGTATTCTTTTTTTTGAGTATAAGCCCAATACTATTATTGATCTTAAGGTAGCCCAGTGTGTTGTAACTGATAGAATTCATTTTCAAAATGAAAGGTCTTATCCTATTCTATGTGATATTCGAGGTATCGTTGCCACTGATAAATCTGGAAGAGATCATTTGGCACAATCGGGCTCCATATTGACAAAAGCTGTAGCGCTTATTGTACATGAAAAAGTTTCCTTAATTATTAGCACTTTTTATGTAGAGATTAGTAAGCCTTCTGTACCTACTCAAATTTTCACTAAAGAAGATGATGCTTTGGTTTATCTGAAAAGATTTGTTTAGGATTTAGTTTATTAAATGAAGAATTAAGAGTTGAATCTTATGAAAAAAGCATACAACGAAGAACGTATTGTTACAATGCATCAAATGCTATTTGAGATGGCACGTGGCAATTTTAACAGTCGCATTCCCTTAAGTTCCAATGATGAAGAATTGGAAACGCTTGTTGTTTTAATTAATATGGTTGCGGAAGAAATGAAAGAGTCGATTTTTAATGTCGGCTATGTTAATGCCCATAGAAAACTTCAATTTATAGCTCAAAGTACACTTGTTTTGGACGCCTCTTTTTCTATCAAGAGCTTTACTGCTGAAATTGCTTATTTTTTAGGTTATTCAGAATCTGAATTGATAGACCTGCCTTTGGCGGGCATTATTACTACAGTTTCTTTGCAACAACTTCATGATGTACTCGATGCAAATGTTTCATTACCTACAACTATTGCTTTAGATTTTACACCTAATGAACATTTGCCTGTTTCTGTTTCCTGTACTATTGGAAGGTTAGTTAATAGTTCGGAAATTATATTAAATCTTGTTACTCCTGCCCGTAAAGATTCTTATCGTCCTTTGATGTACGAAAATGAAAACGAGAAATATTTAAAAACTCGAAAAGCTGATGCACTATTGATTCAGAAACTTTATGACTATATATTGGCACACCTTGAAGAACCGCTGCCATCGCTAAAAGTGCTTTCATCTGAATTTGGTACTAATGAACATAAATTAAAAGATGGCTTTCGTCATTTTTTTAAGACCAGTATTTACCAGTTTTATAATGATGAGCGTTTGAAAAGAGCTTATTTTATGATTGAACACACTACGATACCTTTGAAAAATATATCGGTGATGAATGGCTTTAACGATTATCCCAATTTTTCAAAATCCTTTAAAAAACGATTTGGTTTTTCTCCATATGAAATAAAGCGAAATGAAACCGGTTCTACTTCTATACTGGAAGATTAAATTTTAGTTTTTCAAACTTTATCCGTTTTGGCCAAGTTTTGCTCCCAATAAGACAAGTGTTTTGGTTTTTGAATTCAGAATTTTGCTTTGTAGAACTAAAATCTATGAAGCTATGAGATTCAATATCAAAATACAGAACTTGTTTTTAGAGTTTACTTGTTTGCTCTATATTATACTTTTTGTCTATGCAGCAGTCAGTAAACTATTGGATTTTGAAAACTTTCAGGCTCAGTTGGGACAGTCTCCCCTTTTAAGTCCCTTTGCAGATTTTGTGTCTATTACAGTAATTGTTCTGGAACTGATTATAGCAGTTCTACTGAGTGTCCCTAGATTTAGATATTTTGCTTTATGGGCAGCAGTTGCCTTGATGAGTATGTTTACTGCTTATATAGTTATCATACTGTACTTCAGTTATTTTATACCCTGTTCATGCGGCGGTATTTTGGAAAAGTTAGGATGGAAAGAACATCTTATTTTTAATCTGGCATTCCTGTTTTTGGCAATATTCGCCATTTTATTGCGATCCATGAATAACCGCATTCTGATTCGACTATCCTTGTTAGTTTTAGGAAGTGTTTTGGTCATTGCAGGATTATTTCTTTTCTCGGAAGACATCATGCAAAAGGAAAACCCTTTTATTAGACGCTTTCCACAAGCGACAGCGGCCAAAGTAGGCAGCATTGATTTAAGAAATACATCTTATTATGTTGCTGGTACTAATAAAAATAAAATTTATTTAGCCAATCGTTTGGCTCCGCTTCAAATTCTTGAAATTGATTCTAATTTAAAAAGTAAAAAGAAGCATACTATACAACTTGACCGTGAGAATTTTAATTTTAAGGCAGTCGAGATTCGGATTAACGCTCCATATTTCTATGTAATTGATGGGACGGTTCCTGTCATTTACAGAGGTTTGATTTCCGATTGGAAAGCCAAAGTAATGATGGAAAAACAATTCTATTTTTCAGATATAGTCTTTATCAATGATGAGCAGCTGGCTTTTAGAACCCAAAAACCTCCGACAGGAGAAAATATTCTGGGGATTGCCAACAACTATGAGAATCCAAAAATCAAATACAATCCACAGGTGTTGCAAAAACAGATGGAAGGAATTTTTGATACCGATGGTACACTACAATATAGCGCCACATTGCATAAACTGATTTACACTTACTACTATCGCAACCAATATATTATTACAAAGGAAAACCTAACCGTTGAGCATCGTGCCAATACCATTGACACTACTACTAAAGCAAAATTGGAAGTGGTAAAAATAAAACAATCCGGGGACATAAAATTGGCAGCACCACCGTATATGGTTAATCGTCACACAACAGTACGGGGTAACTTACTTTTCGTTAATTCCCTGTTACGAGGCAAATATGAAGAGATTGATGTGTGGAAGTATGCTTCTGTAGTTGACGTTTATGATTTGTCAAAACAGACTTATCTTTTGAGTTTTTACGTGTATGATGAAGAAGCGGGGCGAATGAAAAACTTTTTCGCTGGCGATTCAGCGATGTATATCCTTTCGGGCCATTATATGCTCAAATACGGATACGGAAAAAGAATCCAATCCAAAATTTAATAAAGTAAATAAATATTATTGAAAGATACCGGCCGGTGGCAGGAGTAACGATCGAAAACCTGTAGAAAAGAGTAGATCAAATTCTATTAATTTAAATTTTAACATTATGAAAACAACCATTTTAAGAGCCTTTGTGCTGCCAATTGCAGCATTTGCTCTGGCCAGTGCTGGTGCAGTAAGTACTAACACTTCAGAAGTAAGTAAAGCCGATGTATTGATTCCGGCTTTTATTCACAATCCATCAGTGAACGACTGTCAGGAAGTTCCTGATGTTAACTGTGCTCCAGGTAATGGCCCTGCCTGTCTCAGCGGTGGTAATATCGCCTATGGTGGCAGTAAAACTTCTTGTAACCAACAATTGCACCGCAATTAGTAAAATCATTTTTCAATGAAGATAATGCAGTTTTTTTTGAAAAACTGCATTATTTTTTTATGTTTATTCCCTATTCCGTTTCTTTTGATACTGCTTTAAATTCAGCTTCCCCTTTCAGCCAATAATCAAACCATTCCATCATTCGCTGACTGAGATTCTTCTGGTTTTCTGGATTCTCTAGTGAATGGTCTTCGTCAGGATAAACGAGCATCTGTGTTGAAACTTCCAATTTTCGAAGCGCTAGATAAAAGGCAATGCTTTGATTCCACGGAATAATCCTGTCATTTTTACCTGCCCATAGCAACAGCGGGGTTTTTACGTTTTCGGCGTGCATAATGGGTGAGTTGCTGACATATGCTTCCTTATCTTCATACAGCGATTTTCCAATGCGGAACTGCTGATTTTCAAATCGCCACATATCAGACTGAAAATAACCATTCCTGCTGATATTAAAGTAATAAGAAATGATGTCGCTCACTCCGGCTCCGGAAACGGCGGCTTTAAAAATATTGGTCTGCGATATGATGAAATTGGTTTCATAACCCCCGAAAGAATGCCCGAACAAACCGATCTTATCTTTATCCACCAATCCTTTGCCTGTAACCGCATTGACTCCGGCTGTTACACAATCAACGGCCGAACTTCCAGGATTACCCATCTGGTAGATGATATCGGGCATCAGCACAAAATAACCATTGAGCGTATAATTGGTTACATTAAAACCCTCCCGATTCAAGAAGCTGGGATTAACATACTGATGAAGTTCATCAGACATTACATCATAGATATGGACTACCATTGGATATTTTTTTGTTGGGTTATAATGGGCAGGATAGAACAGCGCCGCTTTTAGTTTTTGACCTTTACTATTGTAGTAATACAGTAATTCTGATTTCCCAAAAGAATAATCTTTTTGCTGTTTGTTGGAATGAAATAAAATTTTGGAAGCGGTCTGGTTTTTCCTTCTGAATTCCAATCGCGGCGACTGATTGAAAGTTTGAGTCTGGAAGATATAAGCAGTGTTTTTACTCTTGCGGATTTCATCTATTTTACTGGCTTCATATACTATGGGTTGTTCTTTCGATTTATCATTGTAAATAAAATATCCCGTTGACCAGTTTTCGCTATTGGTGGCTTCGAGCAGCAGGTCTTTGGATATATCAAAAATGGTGGGTTTCCTTCCATCATAGTTACTCTGTGATCGCCAGTCATATTCAATGGGAGTTATCCTGTAAACTAGGTTTTTCTCGTATCCTCTGGTTAATCGCTTGCAAGAAGAACCATCGATAGCCACTAGCCAGATATCATTGGCATCATACAATAAAACATTCTTTCCATCATTGGTCCAGCCTGGATTGCCATAGGCTCCAAATTGATGGGGAGCATCAGAAGTATTATTGTTGTCCCAGTGAGTTGTAACTTTTTTGGTCAGGTTGGTATGTGTTTTTTCCACAGGATCATACATCCACCAATTACTTTCCCGATAATACAGTATTCTGTTGCTGAAAGGATCAAAGCCCATCTGGTTCAAATCAACGGATTGCTTTTTCAGTATCAGCTCTTTGGAACCATTCTTTAGATCGGTTAGGTAAAAATCCGCTTCCTCATAATACTTGGATTGCAGGCCATAGGAAAATTTATTGTATAAAACAGCATACCCCTGTTGTCCGCTCAACATAATGGACGGCAGCTCGTCATCGCTGATCTGTAAATACAAACCCGTATCAGGATACCAGAGAGCTATTTTGGGAATATCACCCTCAGTCTGCTGCCGTTGTCCGTCTGCATAAAGCCATTTGTCGTTGCCGTGCCAAATTTCAGGCACATCCGGTTTTTCTGCATTAGGGTTCTTCTTTTTGGCTACCATAAAAAAGACTTTTTTTCCATCGTCGGAAATGGTAAATGTGGTCCTTTTGAAAACTTCCATATTCTTTGACTGCACTTTAGCACCATAATCCAATGAGAATAGTTTTTTATCGGCAATTCTATAATAATTAACTGTAATTGCCTCATTAGCTGAATCTGTTTCCTGGAAAAAAGCCACTGATTTAGAGTCTTTATGCCACATCAGGTTAAAAAAGTGACTGCCGTTTGCTTTTGAAATAGCAGTATGTGAATAGTGGGCAAAATGAATAATCCTTAGCTCGCTATAATCCTTTTGACTCGAAGCATACACAATCGCATCCTTATCTGCATTTAACGCATATTCAGAGACACCTTCGATACTGTCAATTACCTTCCCGTTAGAGTTGCGAATCTGCATCAGGCATTTTTCACCATATCCTTTATTCAGGGTGATTATATATTGCCCATCCTTTGCCAGCTCATAACGCTTAACATTATCATAAACCGCAATTTTCCCTGTGGGCAGCTCCTTTACTTTTAGTTTTGAATCGGGAGCTAGAAAAGCAAAGAGTTGTTCCCCTCCAAAACGACCGTCATTTCCTTTTGGGAAAACATAGCTTTTATTTTTAGCGATGTTCTGCACAAATAAAGTATCACTGTGGTTTTCGTAACGCATCGCATAACTTGCCCATTTCCCTTGGTCAGAAATGGCTTTTACTTCTAGTGTTCCCCATCTCTGGTAATCGTTCTCGGTTAATGCCTTCTTTTGTTGTACCTGCCCCATACAGGGACAGGACAGTAACAAAAGAAGTGTAGCCAATACTAAACTCAAAATTTCGAAGTCAATTTTTTTTCTTATTATTAGTATTGCTTTCATAATGATTTTAATATCCCGGGTTTTGTGGATTAAGATTTGGATTGGAATTCAATTCAAGAGCAGGTAATGGCCACAAACTATCAGTAGTATTCCATCCCGGTTTGGATACAGATAGTATTTCGTCCAGTTTTCCAGTTCGTTTTAAATCAAAAAAACGTTGCCCAAATTCAGTAAACAATTCAAAACGCCTCTGATTAAGAATATCGGTTTTAATATCCTCGGCTGTCACAGCATTTGTAGGGTTAAGTCCTGCCGTTGTTCTAATCCGATTTAGATCCTCCTTCGCCCCAATCAGATCTCCCTGATAAACTCTGGCCTCGGCTCGAATCAAATATAGTTCCGCTAAACGAAACACTATGGAATATTCCACTGAACTCGGGGTCGTCGATTGTTGTTTATATTTAGAGGCATGGTACCACGTGGAGACTCCATCAGTTACTTCGGTTGTCCAATGCGTTTTTCTCTGATCACCCTGCTCAAAAGCATTTACAAACTCCGGTTTAAGTCCCACGACCGGTGGTGGACCAGAAGTAAAAATGTACAGACTACCCTCTGCAGTATTACTGTCGGAGGTGTTAGGCATAAATTGCCAGATTGTAGTACTGCTTCCTTTTAGGAAGATTTTATCCAAATCCGTTTCCCAGATATACAGTGGATTATTAATCACAGAAGAGGCGGCATTGGATGCTTCAGGATACATTCCCATATACAAATAGACCCTTGCCAAAAGTGCTTTAGCAGTACTTCGGTTGGGAAGAATGCGCTCAGGCGAAACATAATCCTCTGATAGTAATTCAACAGCTTTGTTCAGGTCCATCAGAATTAGGCTGTAGATTTTATCGGCTGGCATTCTGGACACTTTGCTGTTCAGCAGATAATCCGTTGTGGTGATATAAGGAATATCGCCATAGAGATTTAACAGATAAAAATGAAGCAATGCCCTCACAAAGATAGCTTCCCCTTGCAACTGTTTTTTATTGGCTTCGGCAATGGATATGGAATTATCCAATCCTTCAAGAACTGCATTGGCGCTATAAATCTGGCTGTAACTCTTGTTCCAGAAATCGTTTACACCTAGTTCACCAGGAAATAGCGAATTGGTATAAAAATTGCTTACGTCATATGCGTAGTAGTAGTCAAATTCATCGGCGTAGAGGCCAAGATTACAGGAAACACCATTTGAATTTCCATTTAACAAGCCGCCATCTCTCATTTTGGCATACAAACCCGCCATTGCGGCATTAGCAGTTCCTGCATCTTCGAACACGGTTTTGGCTGTCAGTTGTGAAGCAGGAAGATCCACTTCCACAAAGCTGTCGCAGCCAGCTAGTGTTAGACATACCGCTATAAGGAAACAACTATTAGCAGTCAATTCTTTAGCACTTTTATGAAGTAGCTTTTTAAAAATAATAAGTATATATATCATGGCTGTATGTATTAAGGTTAAAAAGTAAGCTGTACGCCAGCCGTGATTATTCTTAACGGAGGCAGGTAGGCAGTATATTTAAATTCGGGATCACCGCCTTTGTACGGGGTAAATGTTAACACATTCTGTCCCAGCAGTGAGATTTTGCAGTGCACCCCTTTGATGGCCTGTTGTGGCAAGTCATAACTTAGTGCAACATTTTTTAATCGAATAAAAGAGGCATCTACAATGGAGGCATTACTGTCCAGATAATTATAATAGGCATTTACGGCATCCCCATTTTCACCTGATGTATTCATTTGAAAGGGAACTTGATCGCCTGCATGTTGCCATGCATTGGTCATATCCGAATGCTGATTAAAGAAACTTCCTCCAGGAACGCTGGGACTGTAGTCATAATTTTTCTGTTTTACAAATTGAAAAAGAAAATCCAATTGCCAATTTCCATATTGAAACTGGTTTTCTAAACCTCCGAAATATTTTGGAGTGAGATCCTCAATATTTTTTTTGTCTTCCAAAGAAGTAATCATTCCATCTTTATTGATATCTTCCACTTCATAGAGTCCGGTTTGCGGATTGACCCCATTTAACTGATATGTCTTTACAATGCTTGTAGATTCTCCGATAACATAGCGATTAGAATAAGTAGATCCTTCGAGTCCTGGAAAAGAAAGCAGTTTGTTGTGGGAAGCCGAGATATTAAAGTTAGTTGTCCATTTAAAATTTCTACTTTCAAAATTTAAGGTTCGCAGTGTAAATTCCAGACCCATATTTTGGACGGTCGCGTTTAAATTGGCATTAATAGAGCTGAATCCAGTGGTGCCAGGCAAAGGAATTCCCACCAGCTGATTGGACGATCGATTTCGATACCAAGCCAGCGTAAAGAATATTCGATCACTTAGAAGCCCCATTTCCAATGCAGCTTCCAATTTTTTATTGATTTCCCAACTAAAATCTGGATTGTAGAGTCGTGTAGGATCCAAACCTATTGCACCATTATAATTCAGACCTGAAGAAGTATAGGTATCCAAATACTGATAATCCCCTATTTGATCACTGCCCGAACTGCCGTAACTCGCTCTAAGCTTTCCAAAACTCAAAACGGTGTTTTCCTTGAGGAAATTTTCTTTCGAGAACAGCCAAGCGGCGCCTACAGCTCCGAAAGTGGCAAACTGCTTACCTGGACCAAATCGGCTGGAGCCATCCCTTCTCCCTGTTATGTTCACAATGTATTTTTGATCCCAATTGTAATTGAGCCGCCCAAAAAAGGCTTGGTATTTATACAGAGTTTCATCGCTTACATAAATGGATTTTTGCGTGGCAGAAGCTATATCTGTAATCTGGCTGTTGCTGGCAAAACCATATCCGAACTGGTACAGCCTTGAAGAAGTTTGCTGCTGCGCAGTACCCCCCACCAGTATGTCAATTTTACTTATTCCAAAATCATGGTTCCAGCGAAGCTGCGGTTCCACAATCCATGATTTTCTTTGAGTATTGTTGGAAAACATCGATGAGCGGTTACTTCCCAATCCATAGGCAGGATCATACATCGTCGAAGGCAATAGTCGCTGTTCAGCATTCTTTAAATCCGTTAAGCCTAAGTTAGCCTTGAGTTCCCAACTGGGGGATATTTGATAGCTAAGTACGGTATTGGCAATAAGATCATTTGTTTTTGCAGTGGTGATGGCGCGAAGTGCTGCCAATGGATTTCTAAAGGTACTGTTTTCAAAATTCAGGTTACCGTCGGCATCATATAAAGCGGGGGCATTTGGAGCCAGATTTCGTGCAGTGCGGCTAATATCGGTTTCAGGCTGTAGATTGTCTTGGGCGGTATAGCCTGTTGAAAAAGTGAGTTTAAACTTTTTATCTTCACTCCTATGGTTCATGCTAAAATGAACAGCCGCTTTATCGTACTCAAAATCTCCCGGGAGTACCGTTGTTTCAGTGTGATAGGTACCACTCAACAGGTATTGAGTTAAATCGGAACCACCCGATACGGATGCCTGCATATTGGTGATTACCGCAGTACCGCCCAAAAGTTCCTTCTGCCAATCGGTATTGCGGTTTTGATCCCAGGTTCCATTAATGTCATACGCCCAATCGGGATATGTAGTAACACCATCATTGGCAAAACCCTGTCTTCTCATTTCCAGATACTGCTGGGTATTCATCAGGTCTATCATTTTGGTAACTTTTCCAATTCCTGAGGAGGCAGAAACTGTTACATTAGTTTTCCCTGCCTTGCCTTTTTTGGTAGTAATCAGTACCACGCCATTGGCACCGCGTGAACCGTAGATAGCCGTTGCATCGGCATCTTTTAGAACTTCTATGCTCTCAATATCGTTGGGATTAATACTGTTTAACGGACTGGTAGGTGTAGGTATTCCACTAGTAGTATTGCTGTATCCGATTACTTCCGACGAATACGGCACGCCATCAATAATATACAGTGGTTCATTGCCTTCTTCACGAAGACTGTTGAGTCCTCGTATCTTTATTTGAAACCCACCGCCGGGAGTTCCTGTGTCTTGCGTGATATCTACTCCCGCCATACGCCCCTGCATCGTGGCCAATACATTGGTAACAGGTTGTTTCTCGATGTCTTTGGTAGTTATTTTGGAAATGCTACCGGTGCGTTCACTGTTCTTTACAGAATAGTATCCCGCATTGATCTTGACCTCCTGAAGTTTGGTCGTGTTTTCCTGTAAGCTGATGTTGATTGTGGTGCGCCCTTGCACGGAAACCTGTTGCGTTCTGTATCCTATATACGAAAAAACTAAAATATCTTCTGGTGAGGCAGAAAGGGTGTAATGACCATTGTAATCTGTTACGGTGGCATTTGGTTTTCCTTTTATCGAAATGCTTACGCCTGCTAAGGGATTGCCACCATCGGTTACAGTTCCTTGAATTTTAAACTGTTGGATAGTTACAAGACTATGCCGTAGTGAATTGTTGGCTTGTAAAGGGGAAAAAGACAGGATGACACCCATTAAAAAAAGGAAACAAAAAGCCTTTCCACCCCTGAAAAATGAAAAATTATTCATAATATTGGGTTAGTTAAGTGAAACGTTAGTTAATTTAGCTACGGTCCTCTAGTCTAGTTTTGCCGACGAGTTAGAGGGCCATTTTTTTGTTGTACTGCTAAGGCACAAAGTTTTTTTGTGTTTTTTTGTGTTTTTTTTAATTCATTGGCAATTTTTTAAAAAGTTTTTTAAACAGGAAAGCCTACTGCCGTTGCCTGTTGCAGCCAGACGGTGGCAGTGTCTTTCCCTACTAATTCATTAATAATTAATGATATTGCGAAACTTAAAAAAAGAAGCAGTGCTAAGAATTGAAGTTGAGTTATGCCTAAATAATGGGCATAAAAAAATGGCATGGAACTCAGCTTACTGCATCAGAGGTACTGGTATACCGAGCAACAATAAGTGAGCCCACGCCATAGGACGTGAGCATCATACTTATTACCTCGTTGCTAAAAATTACCAGTTTTCTGATACGAGATTCTAAGCGAATGCTTCAATGTTTTATTTGAAGAATCGCAAAAATACATTTTTCAATGTAATCCAATTACAAATATATAACAATATTTCAAATATGTACTATAGTACATAACATATTAATCGTTTTTTGTTTCAATTTGACTTATGCATGAATCATTAGATGAAATAGAACGTTATGTTATCTCTAAAGTCAGAGAAATTAGAGAAACTAAAAATGTTACACAAGAAGAGCTGTCATTATCAATTGGTAAAAACATTACATTTATTTCTCAAATAGAAGCACCATCAAAAAAAGCCAAATACAATGTTGTACATTTGAATTTAATTGCGAAAGCTTTAGATTGTTCTCCAAAAGACTTTTGGCCAGATAAGGCGTTGTGAAAACTTCACTTATAGACATAAAAAGAAACTTTATGAACTTATTGTGATCATTTTATGGTTCGCAAAAAAAACAAATTGTAGGCAATTTGCTGAAATAAAGACGAATTCAATAATATAATGAAAGAAACAATAAATAAAATATTATTTCCTTTTAATTTCTTAATGATTGTATCCGGAGTTTATAAATTTCGGAATATATTTAGTGCGTGGGTTAGTAAAATAGAGTGAGATTTTTAAAATTTTATTCACTTTAACTGGTCTATTTTTACTATATAAATCTCATAAAACAATTATTTCATTTTTTTAAAAAGAGTTTAAGAAGTTGATAAAAAATTAAACATAAATAACAAAAACTAAAAATTGATCTTAATAAATACCACTACTAAAAAGATGCTATAAAAAGCATCTTTTTATTTTATAACGAATACTTGTCAAATCGGGAGTATTCGAATTTAGGATACATCATTACGGGAATCACCATTTTATCTTTGAGGGATGGATTGGTATGAAAATAATAGAGTTTGTTGAGTTCTGGTTTGTTGGGCTTTACTTGAGAGGGAAGCTTATTTCAAAAAAATTAAAAACTGGCCGAAAAACTAAGTCCCCATGTAGTATTTTTAGTATATGGATTGAATCCTACCGGAGCTACATTAAGTTGTGTTTTTACCTTTTGCTTGTAGCCGCAACCATCCATTATAGTATTAAATGGATCCATAAAAAATAAAGACGTTTTTCCTAAAAAGCGCGAATTTAAAACTCTGGAATCATTTTTAAGAATGCTTTTCTTCGCATAAAAAAATCCCTCACCCATTGCAGAACCAACAATAGGTGTAATAATTAAATCTTGCACTGAAGGAATCTCTGCAAAAGCTTCAACACCGTATTCCCAGAAGAAAGTTGACATTATAGCCGAATAAGTAAAGGATTCAAAGATATTAAAGCCACAACTACGAGCTGTCATATAGTACACCGCTCCAGCATAGGGATGGGTAACATAATTAAAAAAAAAGTTGTCACTATCTACTACAGGACCCGCTTTCACATTCTCTTTCCATTTGGCTGTAATTCCGTTTTTTCTCATTTCTTCTTTGTCCCATTTCGTTACGCTTTCAGGAAGCAACAATAAAACACCGTAAATAACAACAGTAGTACCTGCGAAAAGAGCGGTATTATATCCTAATTTTCTATAATCTTTTGTTGTAGGTGGATATACAAGGGAATCTTTAACATAAAAAGAAGAGTCTAATTGGAATGAATCCTCTTTGTCAAAAGGATAACTGTTAGTATTGTCATTTTCTAATTTATCAATACTAGAATTAAAAGTTAATAAAGAGTTGTCAAATGAGAATTGGTTAGTACTACTGGTGCTGATTTGTTGTGCAAATGTTGCAATTCCCATCAATGTAAAAAGTAAGCTGTAAATATTTTTCTTTGTTTGAATCATTGGTAATGTTAAAAATATTTTATTTAATATTGTTATCAGGTGTATATCTCAGATTTGACGTCTTTCAAATAGCATATAAAAATTTCCTGCTTAAATAGATTTATTTGAGCAGGAAAAAGTATTTATATGAATGCTATTATAGATCAACTCAATTTGTAAGTTTTTGAACCGTTATATCTGATTTTTTATTAATTATAGTTTGAATCCTTTTATTTTTTATTCGATTTGTTCTTTTCTTGAAATATTGAATGCTTCTCGTTGAAAAGAGCATTATTTTAATCGAATTTTTAAAACTTCATTCGTTGTATTCTAACTGCGTTTAAAATGGCAAGCAATGCTACACCTACATCTGCAAAAACGGCTTCCCACATTGTTGCCAAACCACCAGCTCCAAGAACAAGAACAATTGCTTTTACCGCAAAAGCCAAACCAATGTTTTGATAAACAATCTGCTTGGTTTTTTTACCGATGTTTATCGCTGTAAATATTTTATAAGGCTGGTCATTTTGAATGACAATATCTGCAGTTTCAATTGTTGCATCACTGCCTAAACCGCCCATTGCAATCCCTGCATCAGCAAGGGCAACTACTGGCGCATCATTTACGCCATCGCCAACAAAGGCAATTTTTAAGTTTTGAGATTTTAATTCCTCGACTTTTTCGACTTTGTTTTCAGGCAATAAATCACCATAAGCCTGATCTATATTTAACTCTTTTGCCACAGCATCAACAACAGCTTGTTTATCGCCTGAAAGCATTACTGTTTTTACATTTATTTTATGCAAACTTTGGATTGCTTGTTTGGCATCTTCTTTGATTTCATCAGCAATTAGAAAGTATCCTGCATATTTTTGATTGATAGCAATAACGATTATTGTAAATGGCGTATTGTCAATTTCAGCATCGTAACTGATGTTGAATTTCTTCATCAATTTTACGTTTCCTGCCAAGATTTCGTTTCCATCTACTCTGCCTTTTAGTCCGTGTCCTGCAATTTCTTCGACATCGGTAACGACTACACTTTTTTCAGCGCCTTTTGCATATTCAATAATAGCAGTTCCAACAGGATGAGTAGATTTGGTTTCGAGTGCCGATGTATATTTTACTAAATCGGCTTCGGGAATATCAACGGCTACAACTTTTTGAACTTTGAAAACACCTTTGGTCAACGTTCCTGTTTTATCCATTACCACTACTTGGATTGATGCCATTATATCGAGAAAAGTAGAACCTTTGAATAAGATTCCGTTTTTACTAGCGGAACCAATTCCACCAAAATATCCTAAAGGAATCGAAATTACTAACGCACAAGGACAAGAAATAACCAAGAAAACTAATGCTCTGTATAACCACTCTCTAAACACATAATTATCGACAAAAAGCATAGGTAACACACAAATTGCAATTGCTAAAAAAACAACTATAGGCGTATAAATTTTAGCAAACTTTCGGATGAATAGTTCTGTTGGTGCTTTTTTCGCTGTTGCATCCTGAACCATTTCCAAGATTTTTGAGAGTTTACTATCAGAATAGGCAGTTGTAACTTCCACCTGAACAACAGTATTTAGATTAATCATTCCGGCAAGAACAGTTTCTCCTTTTTGTTTCGTATCGGGTTTACTTTCACCCGTTAAAGCAGATGTATTTAAGGAAGCATTGTCAGAAAGTAATTTTCCGTCGAGAGCTAATTTTTCTCCAGGTTTTAATTGGATGATTTCGCCGATAGTAATTTCAGATGCTTTTTTATCAATAGTATTTCCATCTTTGATTACTGTAGCGGTATCAGGTCTTTGATCCAATAATAATTTGATGTTACTTTTTGCTCTTTGAACAGCTAATGTTTGAAATACTTCGCCAACAGCATAAAATAACATAACAGCAACACCTTCGGGATATTCACCAATGGCAAATGCTCCAATAGTTGCAATTACCATTAATAAAAATTCCGAAAATATTTCGCCATTACGAATGCTTTCAAAAGCTTCTTTTATTACAGGAAAACCCACAGGTACATAAGCTACTCCATACCAAGCAATACGCACCCATCCTGTGAACCACGATTGAGGAAAATAGTTGTCAAAACCAATAGCAATGAGTAATAACGCAAAACTTATTATTGCTGGCAAGAACAATTGAAAAGTAGACTTTCCTTCGGTTGAATGATCATGGTCGTGTCCATCATCGTCCGAATGATTTTCAGGTTCATTGTGAGTTGTACAACAGCCAGTTTGTTTGTCGGTTTTGTGATTTATTTTTTCTTCCAATGTGCAACAAAGCTGTTTGCCGTTTGCATCGTATTTGTGTTGGTGTTTCATATTTTAGATTTATTAACCCATTAGGGTAATTAGTTTTTAAAATTTTAGTGAACTGCTATTTATAATAATTACACCAATGGGTTGATTACTCTTTATTCTTCTCCCTTGTTGGTTAATTTTGCATTTACAAAAAATGCACCTTTTGTTACAATTTTTGCATTTGCAGGAACCTCTTTTACCAATGTTATAGCGGTATAACCCATATTAGAAACGCCTATTGCTACTTCAATTTTTTCAAAATTTGTTGTTGGTTCCTTGCTTTTTGGTTCTTCGGATTTGTTTTCTTCTTCTTGTGGTTCTTCTTCCGCTTTTTTATCGGTTACAACGAAAATATATTCCTTTCCATCTGCACTTACAATGGCATCAGTAGGGACTGCGTCAGTAGTAACATTATTTAAACTTACAATTGCAGTTATATTCATTCCGTCTATTAGTCCCGTTTTATTACCTTGAACGGTAGCGTGCACAGGAATACTTTTACTGTCATTCTCAAAGGCTGCACCTATTGAATACACTTTGGCATTGTAATCTTGTCCTGAGTTATTCGTAATTCTAAAATGTATAATTTGCCCCACCTTTAGCATAGGCAAATCTTTTTCAAAAATATTCAAATCCAAATGCAGTTGTGAATTGTCTACAATTTCGGCAACTGGTGAAGACACATCAACATAACTTCCAATTTTGGAAAACACATTGCTTATGGTGCCAGTTATTGGACTGGTCACTGACAATGCAGAACGCAAATTACTATTGTTTAAACTATTTGGATTAATACCCATTAACTGAATTTGCTGTTGCAAAGAAGCGCGGCGAGTTCTAATTGATTTTAGTTCTGCATCGGCATTTTGATAGTTTTTTAATGCCCCCGCATTCCCTGCATTGAGTTCTTTCTGTCTTGCTAATTCTTGTTCGGCAAAGATTATTTTACTGGAAGTACTCAAATATTCTTCCTGCAATTGTATAAATTGTGGATTAGCTATTGTAGCAATTACTTGACCTTTTTTTACAAAATCACCTAACTGTACATTAATGTTTTTTATAACACCCCCGTACATTGAAGTGGCATTGGCTTTGTTATTGTTAGGCACTCGCAATGCGCCGTTGGCTCTGAGTGTTGCCGTTAATTGTTTTTGTTCTATAGTCCCGAATTGTATGTCTACCGTTTTTATTTGCTCGGCTGTGAGTGACGCGATTGTAGGAGCTGCTTCTTCTGTTGTTGCTTTTTGTTCTTCTTCTGGCTTAGTTTCGGTCTTACCGCAAGAAACAAGCAAAAGACAAGAGGCAAACAACAAAAGGGGATTCTTATATAATTTTAAAGATTTCATTTTTTTTAATTTATTTATTTGTGAAATAATTGAATTCAATTATGGCGTGGTTGTAGGCATTTAGATTGTCTAAATAATTTTTCCTTATTTCGATGGCTTGACTCAAATACAATGAGAAATCAGCATAACTTGTTTCTCCAGCTCGGTAGGATTGGTTAGCGGCTTTGATAATTTCATCAGCTTGCTGCAAACCCAAAGTTTCATAAAATTGCAAACCAGATAAGCTTTTTTCCACTTCGGTTTGACGTTGAGTCAGGTCAGATTTAAGTATTTGCGTTTTGTATTGCAGTTGTTGTTCTTGTACTTCCTTTTCGGTTCTGGCGGCTTTTATTTTATTATGATTGGCACCGCTTCCGAATATTGGGAATAATGTTGAAAATGAAAAACCACTATACGGGTCATCTACACCATATAATTTCTGTGAAAAAATACGACCGGAAAATTCAGGTAAATTATTGCTTTTTTGAATAGCAATTTCACTATTGGCAATCGCTATGTTTTGTTGCAATAACAGAAGGCTTGGATGATTTTCGGTTGAATTCTGCAAACCATATTCCAACTTTTCTAAAGATTTTGAAAGAGGCAAAATGGCTTCTGAGCTATTTAATAATTGCATTAGTACTTGCTGTTGCACTACCATTTCTTTTTGAAGCTGCGTGATGTTTGTTTCAATTTCTTTCAACTTCACGTTTGCTGAAATTTTCTCAATACCAGCGCTTTCTCCAGTTTTTACTTTTATGGTGGTCGTTTTTAGTAAGCCTGCATAAATAGTGTCTAATTGCTGATATAAAGCTGCCTTGTCTTGCAAATACCATAATTGGTAATAAACAGAACGGATGTTTTTTTTCAGCTCTGTATTGATTACTTCTTTGTTAACCTCGTAGTACTTGGTTTGCTCACTATAGTAATTCTTCTTGGCTTGGTTTACTTGCGGCATATAGAAAGCTTGTTGTAAACCAATTTTCCAAATACCGGTTTTATCCGAAGGGCGAAGATCTTCGTTCTCGACAAATATGCCAGTTTTAGGAAACTCCTTATTTCCTTTTATCAAAAGCTGGTTTTTTGTTATTTGTGACTGATTGATATTGTATTGCAAATTATCCTTTAGACCCAAATTCAAGACTTCATCGATAGATTTGCGTGATTGTGCCTGACCATTGCTGAATGAAAGAAACAGTCCGACAACTAAAATGGTTGTTATCGATTTTCCTTTTATTTTAATTTTTGTATTGAATATGATATATAGTAAAGGCAACACAAATAAAGTCAAAAATGTTGCTGAGAGCAGTCCGCCAATTACTACAGTTGCCAATGGTTTTTGCACCTCGGCACCTGCACTGTGTGACATTGCCATTGGTAAGAAACCTAATGAGGCAACGGTAGCCGTCATTAAAACGGGGCGCAGTCTGATTTTTGTTCCTTCAATAACGCGTTTGATAACGTCATCCCAGCCCTCTTTTTCGAGTTGGTTGAATGTACCTATAAGTACAATTCCATTCAATACAGCTACTCCAAACAATGCAATAAAACCTATTCCTGCTGAAATACTAAAAGGCATTCCGCGAAGGATTAATGCGAATACTCCTCCAATTGCACTCATTGGAATTGCAGAAAATATTAAACTGGCTTGTTTCATAGAATTGAATGTAAAGTACAAAAGCATAAAAATCAATAATAGGGAAATAGGAACTGCAATCATCAATCGATTAGACGCTTTTTGTAAGTTCTCAAATGTTCCTCCATAAGTAAAATAATAACCAGATGGTAATTTTACTTTTGTTGCTAATTTGTCTTGAATTTCTTTTACAACACTTTGTACATCTCTATCCTGTATATTGAAACCAATAACGATTCTACGTTTTCCAGCTTCTCTACTAATTTGCGCAGGGCCTAATTTAAAATCAACTTTTGCCACTTGTGATAATGGTATTTGATTTCCTGAAGGTGTCGGTATCAATAAATTATTCACGTCCTCAATACTTCTTCTTGATGTACTGTCCAACCGCACCACTAAATCAAATTTTCGCTCGTTTTCGTAAACTACACCTGCAGCTTTTCCTGCAAAAGCAGTACTTACAATACTATTTATGTCTTCTACATTTAGACCATAATTAGCAATTCGCAAACGGTCATATTCTATATTGATTTGTGGCAAACCATCTACTTGTTCTACTTGAGGAGATGAAACCCCTTTTACATTTACAATCACATTTTCGACTTTTTTTGCATATACGGAAAGGCTGTCCAAGTTTTCTCCAAATATTTTTATAGCGACATCTTGTTTGATTCCAGTCATTAATTCATTGAAACGCATTTGAATCGGTTGACTTTTTTCGATAAAAACACCAGGTATCACACTTAATTTTTCTTCTATTGCATCACCCAATTCATCATAAGTTCTACCTGATTTCCATTCGTCTTGCGGCTTTAGAATAATCATCATATCTGTTGCTCCAGGTGGCATTGGGTCAGTAGGTACTTCACCAGCTCCCGTTTTTCCCACTACAATTTTTACTTCGTCGAATTGTTTTGCAATTCTTGCGCCTTGCATCGAGGTTTCAATACTTTGGGATAAAGAAGTTTCGAGAGGCATTTTAAATTCAAACGCATAATCTCCTTCCGCTAAATTTGGGATAAACTCTCCGCCCATTTTGCTGAAAATAAAAAAGGTAACTAATAGTAATGCAACAGTAATTCCAACTATTTTGTATTTTATCTCAATAACCTTTACCAAAAGAGGCTCGTATTTTTTATACAAAAAGTCCATCATCTTGTCTGAAAATGTTTTTTTATGACTGATAAGCTTAGGTAAAAACAAGGCACTCATCATAGGAATATAGGTCAATGAAAGGATCATTGCTCCAATAATGGCAAACGAAACTGTTTTTGCCATTGGTCCAAACATTTTTCCTTCAATTCCCACTAAAGATAAAATCGGAAAATAAACAATCATAATAATGATTTGGCCAAAAGCGGCACTACTCATCATTTTTTTAGCACTGTATTCCACAGCGTGGTCCATTTGTGGTTGGGTCAGTTTTACCTTAGTTTTATTGTGTTCTAAAAAATAGAGAGAAGCTTCCACGATAATTACGGCACCATCTACAATTAATCCAAAATCTATAGCTCCCAAACTCATTAGGTTTGCACTTACTCCAAAAACTTTCATCAATCCCAAAGCAAACAACATAGAAAGCGGTATAGCCGAAGCTACTATAAGTCCTGCACGAAGATTTCCAAGAAATAAAACCAATACAAAAATTACTATTAATGCTCCTTCGATTAGGTTTTTTTCAACCGTAGAAATGGCACGGTTTACAAAGGTGCTTCGATCAATAAATGGTTCAACGATTACATCATCAGGTAATGATTTTTGTATGACAATCATTTTGTCTTTTATCCTTTGTACGACTTCATTACTGTTTGCACCTTTTAGCATCATTACAATACCACCAACTGCATCTACTTTTCCGTTATAAGTCATTGCTCCATAACGCACTGCACTTCCAAACTTGACATCAGCAACGTCTTTTATAAAAATAGGAACACTATTTGGGTTGCTCTTCACAACAATATTTCTTACGTCTTCTAAAGAAGTAACCAGACCAACACCACGAATAAAATAAGCACTTGGTTTTTTGTCAATGTAAGCACCGCCTGTATTTTGATTGTTTTTTTCTAAAGCATTAAAAATATCAGGAATTGTTACTCCCATTGCTTTTAAGCGATTCGGGTTCACGCCAACTTCATATTGCTTTAATTTACCCCCAAAACTATTTATTTCAGCAATTCCGGGAGTTCCGTTGAGTTGTCTAGCTACAATCCAATCTTGCATAGAACGCAAATCCATTGCCGAATATTTATTTTCACTTCCTTTTTTTGGATGTAAAATATATTGGTACACTTCGCCAAGTCCTGTACTAACGGGACCTAATTCGGGTGTTCCTATTCCTTGTGGTATTTGACTAATCGCTTCTTTGAGGCGTTCACTAATAAGTTGTCGTGCAAAATAAATATTGACATCATCATCAAAAACGACTGTGATTACTGATAAACCAAAGCGTGAAATACTTCGGGTTTCTTCTAAATCGGGAAGATTTGCAATACTTTGTTCTATTGGGAAAGTTACCAATTGTTCCACTTCCTGCCCTGCCAAAGTGGGGCAAAGCGTAATAATTTGTACCTGATTGTTTGTAATATCCGGTACTGCATCAATAGGTAATTTGGAAGCACTCCAAACCCCCCAAATGATTAAGAATAAAGTCATCAAACCAATGATGAATTTATTATTTATACTAAAATGAATGATTCTGTTTAACACTATTTATAATGATTAATGTTTATTAATTAATTTATAATTCACAGTAATTGAATGCATCAAATACTGTAAAAGTGATTAATGAAAATTAATAGTGTTATTAATGCACAAGTCATTAATAGCCATTCATTTAAACATTAATCAAAAAAAATTAAGCATTAATTTGTGGCGGTTGCCAAATGCTTCCGTAGAAATTGGAAGTAAGAATTGATTTGTATTCAGGCAGTTTTTTGTCAATTATGTTTTTAATGGCAACAAAATTGTAATTGCATATTGTATTGTAGGCGAAACCTTGGCAACCACAACAGTTACAAATGCACAAAGGAGAACAGGTGTCTTTTTCGTGGTGCTGTTTTGAGCTATTGGTTATAGTTACTTTTACAGACGAAACGCCTTGTTCCTTGTCTGCACAAGGCATACAGGAAAGTACTACGATGATAATTGACAATATGATGTTTGTAAATTTCAAGACTGTAAAAATATGATTTTTATTTTTATAATTAATAAATTATTTATAATGATTATTAATTATTTGTAATATTTATTGTAGTAGTACCAATATTTTGCAGCAACTCCCAATAACAAAAGCAACAAAAGTAGTATTATCATTATAGTACGAATAACAGTGTAAACCGTTATTGGCTTTTTGGATTTAGGTTTAGGGTTGTTCGGTCTTTTTGTTTTTTGCTTTGCCATTATTATATCTATAACTGTAATTAATTTAAATAAAGAAAACTTTGTAACTAACTCTATCAAGTAGAATTGTATTCTTTTAATCATCAAAAAAATTAAGCAATAATTTGTGGGGGCAGCCAAATAATCCCGAAGAAATTGGAAGTAATAATTGATTTGTATTCAGGAAGATTTTTATCAATTATAATTTTAACCGAAAAGATATTATAAGAACAAATAGTGTTGTGAACGTAACCTTGACATCCACAGCAACTACAAACACATAAAGGGGAGCAATTATCTTTATTGTGATGTTGCTTTGAAGTATTGTTTATAGTCATTTTTTCAAACGATACATCTTGTTCCTTATCTGCACAAGGCATACAGGAAAGAATCAGAATTATAATTGACAATATGGTGTTTGTAAGTTTCAAGACTGTAAAAATAGTTTTTTTTATTTTATGCTTTTGAAATTAAAAATTTTAAAATACTGAATAAGATAACTTAACAGTAACTAAAGATAAGAACAAATACTACTTGGAAATATTATTCAATTTTCACAAATCTTCGATGCAATAGTTCAAATTTATTCGGATGGGGCTAATAGACCAAATATTAGAGCCAACATTTCTCCTTAATGGATTAGATTTCTTATAGTCCTATAACCTATAATGATTAGAAATTAAAAGCCAAACTCCCCTTTTTAAGGACATCTTATATCTTCAAAGTCGGTAATAAATACTTTTACATGAGATTTAAATAACCGATCACCATGAAGCCATTTACTTTTGACCAAATACCTATAATGATGAACAAAATTCATGATAAACTAGAGCATTTGGAAAAACTTATTGTAAGAATTTCCAATGTAGAAGAAAATAAAGAAGAAGTTCTAAACATTCAAGAAGCATCAAAACTTTTGGATCTATCGGTATCAACAATTTATAGTAAAGTGTGTAAAAGGGAAATCCCAGTTAATAAACAAGGTAAACGTATTTATTTTTATAGACATGAGTTAATGAAATGGATTAAGTCTGGTCGGGTAAAAACTTATTTAGAAATCCAAAACGATATTGAAAAAAGGTCAAAAATCTAATATTTAGATTTTTGACCTTTTTACTTTTTAACCTTCATGTGTAAGTACTCTAATCATATATTACTCAGCTTTTTTTATATCAATGATATAATCAATATTAAAAGTTTATAACTATTTTTGTGTAAACAACTCCTATGAGTTTATGTTATCTTGATAAGGATACTTTGTTTTGTTTTGCGATAGTTTGCTTTAAATTGTACCATAATTGTACCACTAAAGTTGAAAACCCTATTAAAATAAGGAATGTTATTTTCTGCATCGGGAAGTAACAGCTCTCTCTATATATATACTACACCTCTATAAACATTGAATTATAGAGTTTTTTTAATGCTTAATAATTTTCAATTTAACTGCCCGGAATATGGATAATTACACGAACAGTTTATCATGAGTTAAATTTGACAGATTTTTACAGAAAAGAAATGATTTTCAACAATATATACAGTTATCAATTTGTACTGGTAAATTAAAACTAGAATTAGATAGTCAATCTCACCGCTTTTTCAATTACTTATTTAAAATCTGTTCTACTAATACATTTACCTGAGTAGATGCTATTTTGGTTGGTTTATATAAATCTGGTTTAGTACACCAATTTGTCTCAAACTTATAATAATCAGGTTCTGTAGTATTTTCTCCTTTTAATTTAGCCAAACAATCATCCACAAACATTTCCCATCTAGGTAAATAGAAGTTTCTCATCAAACCATTCCATTCTCTGTTGGAATAATCGTGAAGAGTACTTTTTGGACCATTAGGGCCTCCCCAATAAGTAACTAACATTTTAGCATTCTTTAATGCAAGGTCTTTTTCTATAGACGTTTTCCCAAAATCATTAGCTTGTTTTAACCAACTATATAACTGAAAATGTTCGTTACTACTCAATAAATCATCTTGCATTTTTATCAATGATAAAAACGCTGATGAAGTTTTTGTAAACTGATCTAGATCCTTTTTTTCAAAGGCTTCAATCATATCTTTATACGCATACTCACCTTTATTAGATAACACCTGCCTTACAAAATCTATCTTATCTATTTGAAAAGTTGTACTATTTTTCATTTCTGCTGAAGCAGAAACAAACAACTTTACAGCCTCCTTGAATTTATCAACGTCATAATTACGAGCACGTGTTCCCCAAGTAGAAGCACCAGTAACTTTTGTAGAGGGTCTTGCACAAAATACAGATTCATTGGGACCTTCCTGTAGCTTGTCAAAGCTGCTATAAACTGTACTTATGAAACCTTGCCAAGCCTCTTGTACTTTTTTATTATTAGTACCATAACGAGCAGTAACGAATGATTTTATCCAATTTGTAACCTCTACCTTTTCACTATGCCACCCCATATCAAATATAAAATCAAAGAGTACTGAATTATTGTGAACTCCTTCAGCCATCGTACCAACACCTTTCATATAAATAGAATACTCGCTCGTATTGGCTTTATAAACTTCATTAGCAATACGCTGTAATTTACCATATAAACCGCTTTTCTCTCCAAAATTGGTGACAGTACACCAGATAAATGGAGTGCCTTCATAGCCTTTTCTGGTTAACCAATTTTGAGTGTTTTCTCCAAATAATTCTTGTACTAAAACTTTTGATTTATCTAGTTTTGACAAAAGTTTTGATGAAGGATTACTTTGCCATCCCTGCAATACCCATGTACTATTAGGAAAATACTTCTGCATTTCTGTTTGGATTAATTTACCATAATCAGCCACATCAATTCCGTTTGAATTTCCTCCCTCGTGAAAAGGATCTCCAGCGAAATAATGAATATCAGATCCATATAATTTTTTTATTTCACCATAGTAAATACCCGCCATTTTTTTAAAATCAATTTCAGACTTTAACATTGATGGTCGGATAAAACCGCCAGCCCATTTACCTTGATCCAACAATTCAACTCCTTTATTTTTAAGCGTTGTTGGTACCATTCCATAAAAACCATGCACTACTGGTTGAATTCCTAAAGCATGCATTCTTTTCAAAATGTTTTTTTGCAAAGCCACCTGCTGATCTATCATACCTTGGGTTACTGGTCCCCCCCCAGCCTTCTAGATTACCCATTAACCACCAAGAATTAAATGCTGGACCGGCAATAAATTCAAGAATTTCTTTATCAGTGCATCCTAATTTTTTTAATGTGTTTTGCCAAACAGCTTCTACACCAATGGGTGTAATTACAAGGGTAACTCCATTCAAAGCCATCCAATCTAGTTCACGTTCCCAATCTTTCCATTGATAAAAACCCATAGTATAATTGATAGTCACATAATTAAAACCGAATCGGATATCTGCACTAGAAACTATTTTTACTGGTTCTGAGATTTTAGGCAAACCAACAACTACAGAAAGATTGTCGCCCATGTGTGACATCGAACGATCACAATAGTATTTTAAATAATAACCTAAAGCTTTTGCAGCAGCATTTTCGCCAGAAGCCTTAATTATTAATTTATTATTTTTTGTTTGAAGTATGAAAACATCTTTTCCATTTTCTGTAGTAATAGAATCGAATACGAGACTTGAAGCAAGCCAAGGGACTCTACGTTGTGCCAAATCTTTGACAGGCTGATAGGCTGCAAAAACATTTAACGCATTTATAAGGAACAAACAAATGACAAGCGATAATTTTTTTTTCATTGGATGATTAATCATTTTTTAAAATTCTATAAAAAATAGCTTTATTTCCTTTCAAAATTACAGCTAGGCTATCCTAATTAATTGTCTTTATTTTGTAGACAAACTTTCCGATAATTCTTCTAATGTTCTTCCTTTAGTTTCCGGCATTTTAAAGAAAACCCAAAGCAACTGAAACACCATCATAATACAGAAAATACTAAATACAGTTGTTGCTCCAATTTCTTTGAATAAAAATGGAATAAAAGAAGGGATTAATGCTGCCAATACCCAATGCACTGATGTTCCAAAAGAAGTTCCAGCGGCTCTCAATTTATTTGGAAATAGTTCCGAAATAAAAACCCAAATAACAGAACCTTGTCCAATGGCATGAGAAGCTATAAATAAAAAGAAAAATACGGGTACTGCCATCCCTTTCCATTCATAATGGAAAGCTAAAGTCACTAATCCTAAGGAAATAATATAACCAATAGATCCTAAATACATCAGTATTTTTCTTCCGTATTTGTCGATCAATGAAATACCAATCAATGTAAAAATCAAGTTTACCAAACCAATTCCGATACTGCTAAAAAAGGAAGCTGATTTTTCTAAACCGGCCAATTCAAAAATACGCGGTGCATAATATAAAAAGGCATTAATTCCAGAAAATTGATTGAACAACGCTATAAAGAAGGCAAGCATCAAAGGCTTTCTGTATTTCTTCATAAAAATGGACTCATCTACTACTTCATTTTGTTTTTCATTCTCCATTGCAGCAATTTCTTGTCTTACTTCCTCATCAGAATTTACCAGTTTTAATATTTCAATAGCTTTGACTCCGTTCTTTTTATATTGATAAATCCAACGCGGGCTTTCTGGAATTCCAAAAACCAATACAGTATAAACTAAAGCAGGTGCCGATTGTACCCCTAACATCCATCTCCAAGAATTTTCTCCAATATCTTGTAATAAATAGTTTGACAGAAAGGCAATCAAAATACCAAAAACGATATTAAATTGGTACAATGCAACCAGTTTTCCTCTGTCTTTCGCTGGTGCAATTTCTGAAACGTAAGTAGGTGCTGCAATCGTTGAAGCACCAATTCCTAATCCTCCTAAAAATCTAAAAATGGAGAAAACAATAGAACCATGTGCAAAAGCAGTTCCTACTGCCGAAAGGAAAAATAAAATACCTATTAACACCAGTGTTTTCTTTCTCCCCAAAATATTTGTTGGAATAGCTCCAAAAATAGCCCCAATTACTGTACCCCAAAGTGCTGATGACATTACAACTAATCCGTGATATAAATCTGAAGATCCCCATAATTGCTGAAGTTGTTTATCGGCTCCCGAAATTACTACGGTATCAAAACCAAATAAAAAACCAGCCAGCGCTACTACAATTGACCAGTATACTATTTTTTTATTTTTCATTTTAAATTCTAGTTTTTAAAGCTGTTTCATTCTTTTATTTTTTTTTGTATCCAACAGCGCTTCTATAAATAATTAATAAAAAAATTTAATACATCCATCTCACAAAAGCTTCCATAGCTGCATATCGAGAAAGTCCTAATTTGTCATATAAGGCAGCCGTTTCACTATTTCTATCTTCGGCTCTTTGCCAAAATTCTCTGGCATCAGTGCCTTGAAAAACAACACCATCTTTCTGAGATTGATGTTTGAAAATACCATTTCGTTTAGCCAAGACCTGATCAGGACTCATCGGTACAGCCATTTCAATTTCGTCAATACCCCATTCCTGCCAAGCTCCTCTGTACAACCACAACCAGCAGTCGTTCATAAATGGTTTTGGTTTTAGTGCTTTTACCGCTTCGAAGATAACATCCAAACACACTTTATGCGTTCCGTGTGGATCGGCTAAATCTCCTGCTGCGTAAATTTGATGTGGTTTAATTTTTTCAATTAAATCCATTGTCAATTGTATATCTTCCTGACCGATAGGCTTTTT